>OBYO01000002.1_pt1 | contig 613695 bp, 452 predicted proteins | sample 1476771 | NCBI WGS metagenome assembly OBYO01 (sample SAMEA2580202, study PRJEB22360) | human gut metagenome | biome: human gut; feature: human-associated habitat; material: faeces | place: Denmark | collected 2008/2010 | reverse complement strand
CCTTTTTTTAGAACCGGAGTTAGTCTTCATCTTTGGCATCTTACTTGTTTTTAAAATTATTAAATATATAATGGTGACGCACTATACCTGCGCGCCACGCATTCATTCTTTTTTATTCTTCCTCGCCCGCTTCCGGCTTTTCAGCCTTCTGTCCCTGAGTTACCGGTTTGGAAGCCGCCGGTTTTTTAGGCATTTCCTTTTTCTTCGGAGAAAGCTGGATTGTCATACGCTTACCTTCAAGTACCGGCATCTGATCCACCTTTGCAAAATCTTCAAGATCGTTGGCAAAACGAAGCAATAACACTTCACCTTGTTCCTTGAAAAGGATGGAACGCCCCTTAAAGAATACATATGCCTTCACTTTATCCCCGTCTTCCAGGAATCCTCTGGCATGTTTCAGCTTAAAGTTGTAATCATGATCGTCAGTCTGCGGTCCGAAACGAATTTCCTTTACGTTCACTTTTACCTGCTTCGCTTTCTGCTCCTTCTGGCGTTTCTTTAATTGATAAAGAAATTTAGAGTAATCAATAATACGACAAACAGGAGGTTGAGCATTGGGGGAAATTTCAACTAGATCCAGCTCTTTCTCTTCAGCCATTTTCAAGGCCTGAAAGATAGGATATACTTTCGGTTCAATCTCGTCGCCCACGATGCGGACTTCTTTGGCACGAATCTGTTCATTGATTCTATATTGCCCTTTTAAAGTGTCATTCTTCATTAAAAACGTTTACTTCCTAGTTTGATTTTTTTATTGTTCTACTAAATATTTATCATGAAACGGCTGCAAAGTTACCATTTATTTATCATATTCTGAACTTCTTCGTTCAAAATTTTAGCAAATTCTTCATATTTCATGGTTCCTTTGTCGCCTTCCCCTTGTCTGCGAACAGAAACTTCACCATTTTCAGCTTCTTTTTCACCCACAATCAACATATAAGGAATGCGTTTCATTTCATTATCACGGATCTTGCGGCCGATCTTTTCATTACGATCATCCACAATAGCACGGATTTCATGCATTTTCAGATACATCTTCACTTGCTCTGCATACTCATTGAACTTTTCACTGATCGGCAGGATAGCTACCTGATCCGGAGTCAGCCACAACGGGAACTTACCGGCAGTGTGTTCGATCAATACAGCCACAAAACGTTCCATTGATCCGAATGGCGCACGGTGAATCATCACCGGACGGTGCTTCTGGTTGTCAGAGCCCATATATTCCAGTTCAAAACGTTCCGGCAAGTTATAGTCTACCTGAATGGTTCCCAACTGCCAACGGCGGCCGATGGCATCTTTCACCATAAAGTCGAGCTTGGGACCATAGAAAGCAGCTTCACCGTACTCAATCTTAGCCGGCAAGCCTTTTTCCTCACAAGCCTCGATAATCGCCTGTTCAGCTTTCTCCCAGTTGTCATCGCTACCGATGTATTTTTCACGGTTCACTTTATCACGGAGTGATATCTGAGCCTCGAAATTCTGGAAATTCATCGAACGGAACACGATAGAAATGATATCCATCACACGGAGGAACTCATCTTTCACCTGATCCGGACGACAGAAAATATGTGCGTCATCCTGAGTAAAGCTGCGTACACGAGTTAAACCGTGAAGCTCACCACTTTGTTCATAACGGCAAACCGTACCGAATTCTGCAATACGCAACGGAAGGTCCTTGTATGAACGCGGAAAATTCTTATATATCTCGCAGTGATGCGGACAGTTCATCGGTTTCAGGAAATACTCCTCTCCTTCTTCCGGAGTATGGATCGGCTGGAACGCATCCTTACCGTATTTTGCATAGTGACCGGAAGTCACATACAGCAACTTATTACCGATAGGCGGAGTAATTACTTCCTGATAGTCATAGCGGGTCTGGATACGACGCAAGAACTCTTGCAGACGCAAACGCAGTGCAGTACCTTTCGGCAACCACATCGGAAGCCCCTTACCTACTGTTTCAGAGAACATGAACAACTGCATTTCCTTACCGATCTTACGGTGGTCACGTTTCTTGGCTTCTTCCAGCAACACCAGATATTCATCCAGCATTTTCTTTTTCGGGAATGTGATACCATAGATACGGGTCAGCATCTTACGGTCTTCGTGACCGCGCCAGTAAGCACCGGCAACAGTTGTCAGCTTGATAGCCTTGATCGGCGCAGTCGTCATCAAGTGAGGACCACGGCAAAGGTCAGTAAACGCACCCTGGGTGTAGGTAGTAATATGTCCGTCTTCCAGTTCTGAGATCAATTCACATTTATACGTTTCGCCACGGTCGCCAAACATTTTCAGAGCGTCCGTCTTCGAAATACTTTCTCTGACTACCGCTTCTTTCTTTGCCGACAATTCAAGCATCTTTGCTTCGATGGCAGGCAGGTCACTTTCTTTAATCACAGCTTCTCCCGGATCCACATCATAGTAGAAACCGTTTTCGATAGCCGGTCCGATACCAAACTGGATACCCGGATAAAGTTCCTGCAAAGCTTCAGCCAGCAAGTGGGCGCTTGTGTGCCAAAATGCATGTTTGCCTTCTTCATCGTCCCATTTGTAAAGTACGAAATCAGCATCTTCATTAATAGGACGTCCTAAATCATAAGTCTCACCGTTCACGCCACATGCAAGTACATCCTGTGCCAAGCGCGAACTGATACTTTCTGCAATCTGTAAACCGTTCACTCCTTCGTTATACTCACGAACGGAGCCATCGGGAAATGTTATCTTTATCATAATATGATGATGTTATATTTTCATAATGAGAACGCAAAAGTAACGAAATCTTTTGAGTTTTCTATTTTTTATCAAAAAAATGTTATTCTGTCTGATCCGTGAAACGCTTGATCACGTTGTAAGCAGAAACAACTCCTAGTTCACCGGCCTTGCTCAAATCTGAGATTCCCGCCTTATTATTACCCAGGAAAATATGCGTAAGTCCCCGGTTGAAATAAGCGTCAGCAAAGTCCGGAGACAGCTGAATCGCCTTATCGTAATCGACAATCGCAGCCCTGTAATCTTTCAGCATAGCCGCCACATTGGCACGGTTATAATAAGCGTAAACGAAATCCGGAGCCAGAGTTATCACCTTATCCAGGTCCTTTCTGACAACTTCATAATCCACCGCACTCACTTCCTTGGCAGCAGCGCCACTCGGCATATCCGCTTCGGCAGCCTGTTCAGCCTTCTGATATTCCAGTTGTTTACAACGAATCAGTGCACGCATGAAATAGGCCGGGAAGAAATCTCCGTCCAGCAATATCGCCTGAGTCAGGTCGGCAACCGCACTGGAGAAATCCTGTACCAGATAAAAGTCAATGGCACGGGCAAAACGCTTCGGAGCACTCTTGTCATCGTCCACAATAGCCGATGTATGCGCATCAATCAGGGCAAAATGGAATTTCACCTGTTCTTCCGTCAGCGGGGCCTCCATATTTGTAATACGGATACGCTTCGGAAGTACATTCGCCAGATTCAGGTCTTCAATAAACTTATGGAAATTCACCGAACGCTTCACTTCGCTCGACTTTTCATAATAAGTCAAGGCAAACATCGGTTCCAGTTTTATGTTCACATTCTTATCCTGTACGCGTCCGCGATAATCACTTGTATAGCGTTGATCCGCTTCAGAATCATCGGCAATCACAATTTTGCGATAGTTGTTCATGTTCTTGTCAGACTTCTTACGAGTTTTTCCTTCCTCGCTTTCGTCACCGTTCTCGCCGCTCTGGTTTTCTTTATCCTTATTCTGATTCTGGGCAACGTCTTTGTTCGTCCCTCCATTCTGCTTGTCAAGCTGAGCCTTCAACAGTTTGAAGTCATCCTGTTCGGCCCCCTTCTTGTCGCCGATCTTCTTGCGGGCTTCCGCACGATGATAATATCCTGCGAGGAAGTTCGGATACTGGTCGATAACTGTCGTATAGTCTTTGATAGCACCCCGGTAATCTCCCGTCTGAGCACGAAGCAACGCACGGTTAAAGATAGCCATCATATTATCAGGTTCCATCTGAATCACAAAATCGAAGTCCTCGATAGCACGGTTGTCATCCCCGACACGGGCACGAAGCAAACCACGGTTATAATGCCCGATAAAGTTATTGGGATCAATATCCAAAGCCAAATCATAATCGCTCATAGCACCCCTCAGATTATTCTGATGGAATCTGGCCAAAGCACGGTTTATATAATTACCCGCGTTCTTCGCGCTCAGATGAATCGCACGGTCCAGATCCGATTCCGCTTCTGCATAGTTGGACTGCTGCAAGCGAACAATAGCCCTTGCCGACCATGCGTCCGGATCATACTTATCCAGTTCGAGAGCCGTATTAAAGTCCTTCAGCGCCGCAACCGTATCCTTCTGCTGCAAAGAAACCTCTCCCCTCATCAGATAAGCACGTGTATAGCGCGGAGAAACTTTCAGCAAGCTCTCCAAATCCTCCTTGGCTGCGTCATAATCCTTTTTCTGAATATGAGACAAGGTCAGATTGTGCCACAAGGTGATGTTTTCCGGATCATAATGCAATGCTTTCTGATAATCCTCAATCGCCCCGTCGAATTTACTCTGACGAATCCGTGCCAGTCCACGAACCTGATATGCACCTACTACAAACGGATTCCGTTTGATAGCCTCGTCACAATCCGCTTCCGCTCCTTGATAATCCTCCAGGTTCACCTTTGCCAGCGCCCTGAAAAAATAAGGCTCATACAAATATGGCTTCGCATTAATTACCTGGTTGAAATACTGAATAGAAAGCACGTAGTCCTCAAAATACAGCGCATTGCGGGCAATAGTCATCACCCGCTCCGTATTAATCTGAGCACAAACCAGTGTGGGGAACAGCAATAAAACTGTTAGTATTCTTTTAATCATTGATATTTTATGCTTGTAAACGAAACAAAAATAATGCTTTTCGCTTACTTAACAGGGATATAAACGTTTTTTATCTTTATTTCACCTGTTTCATCTTATATGAACTACGCGCTTTTCCTTTCAGCATCGTATTTAATTTTCCTCTTATCATTTGTTTGCGCAACGGCGAAAGGTGGTCGATAAACATCTTTCCGTCCAGATGGTCGAACTCATGCTGCATCACCCTTGCCAGATAGCCTTCCACCACTTCATCATGCTCTACAAAGTTCTCGTCCATGTATTTCACACGGATCTTATTTCCTCTTTTCACAGACTCATGAATGCCGGGCAGACTCAGACAACCTTCTTCCATACTGACTTCCTCCCCACCCACTTCGATGATATGAGGATTGATATAAGCTTTATTAAAATCCTTAAATTCCGGATAGTCTTCCGAAAGCGGGTCTAATGTAATCGTAACGACACGGATAGGCAAGCCGATCTGTGGAGCAGCCAGTCCCACGCCATCGGCGTGCACCATTGTTTCAAACATATTCGCGATCAGCTCTTTCAGGTTCGGATACTCCGGGGTTATGTCCTCTGCCACCTTTCTCAAAACAGGCTGGCCATATACATAAATTGGTAAAATCATACTTTATACTCTACTAAAAAATTAAATTATTCTCTGTCTTATTATTAAAAACGTTTACTCTCCAAATATGTTTGCAGAATAATAGTGGCACTTATCTCATCCACCAATGCTTTGTTTTGCCGGTCTTTCTTTTTCAGTCCGGCTTCCAGCATCGTACGGTGTGCGAGAACAGATGTGAAACGTTCGTCCACATATTCTACAGGAAGTTCCGGGAAACGTTTCTTCAATGAACGAACAAAGGGTTCGATGTTCTTCATATTTTCCGAAGCTTCATTATTCATCTGCTTGGGCAATCCTATAATAATCCGCTCTACCGGTTCTTTTGCCACATACCCACCGATAAAGTTCAGAAGTTCATGCGTGGGTACAGTTGTCAACCCGTTTGCAATCAGTTGCAACGTATCGCTCACAGCTATCCCTGTGCGCTTCCTTCCATAATCTATAGCTACTATTCTGCTCATATGGGGTACAAAAATACAAAAAAGACGCTTCCCGCGAAAGGAAACGTCTCTTTTATTCTATTATTTCAACTGTGGATTATTCTTCCACGATAGCAACACGGCTCAACTTAGCGTCATCGTAGAACATATTGCCTACACCACCCTTGTAATCAACCTTCAGTTGAGAAGCAGGTACACCGAATTCGTTCACCATCAGGTCACGTACAGCTTCAGCTCTCTTCTTACTTAACTTCATGTTGTACTCAGCAGAACCAGTACCCTTGTCAGCATATCCTGTAACAGTAAATGTCTTTTCCGGATTAGCTTTGATACCCTTAGCCATTGCTTCGATGTTCATGTACTCTCTCTTGCTGATGTTGCTCTTACCAATGTTGAATACAACAACCAGACGTGGAACGAATCCGCCTTCTTTCTTAACGATTACTTCCGGCTTCTTGTTGCGTGCTTCAACCAAGTCACGTTTCAGAGATTCGTTTTCACCCTTCAGAGAGTTCAGTCTGTTTCTCATGTCGTCCAACTGGCTTTCCGGTACCATCGGTACAGTAGGAACAGCGTTGAATCCGCGTTTTTTGAACTTGTAAGTTACACCTACAGTTACACCGGCCATACCTTCTTTAGAAGTTCCGCCGAATGCATCCTTCATCAAAAGGCCACGCAATTCAAGGTTGATATCCCAAGCATCCGATACACGGAAGCGGTTGATCAAACCGGCATTGATACCTAAGTTTTGTTGATGAGGTTCTGACCAAGAAAGAGCCACACCTGCACCTACGTAAGGAATGAATGAATAAAGACGATCCTCGTTGTAACCGCAGAACATGTTAGAAAGGTTGAAGAGAACATCACCATGGAAGTTAGCCATGTTCCATTTCTGCTTGTAGTAACCGTTAGAATACTTGCCACCTTTTGTATACAAGTCATTAGCACTAGGAGCAGCTCCCTTAGCTTGAAGACCGTTGTATGCGACACGCAATCCGATACCCGGAGTAAACCATTTACCTACGGCAATATCAAGTGCCGGAGCAATGCGTTTTCCGAAATCCGCTTTACCGTCGTTGTCGCCAAAGTACATTTGACCACCAACGCCACCACTAATGAACCAATTGGCCCCAAAACGATTAGTCTCTACAGTGTAGGCTTTACCTTCTGTTTTTCCTTTTTCCTGAGCAGACAGGCACACAGAAGCCCCTACCATTAAAATAAACAATAAACCCTTTTTCATCTCAATTTATTTTAGTAAATAATATAATGCAGTTTGTGTTACGCTATAACCACAACTCTACAGGCTCTAAATCTTAAACAAAGAGATATAAATCTCTACCCTTTTTCTTTAAATTTAGTGCAAATATAGATATTTATTGTAATACACACAAAAAAACTCGTAAAAAAACATTTCTTCGTGATATTTATATGGGATGATAAAAGTGTTGGATAGCCTACAAAGGGTATAGCCAACATTTTTGAAAGAAAAATAAAAGCAAAAAAATAACCAATGATAATCTATATCATTGGTTATCCCTTATTTTTTCCGCTACCTTAATTAATATACCAGTTTTACATTATCAATCCACAATGAATTTCCGGGTGAACCGACGTAAGCTCCGCCATGACTGGATGTGAACTGGAGATACAGATGAGTCGGCTCATCATTTTCATCCCCCCATGCCACTTCGTGGATAGGCACGCTTTCACCTTTGCTGTTGACTGTATAGTTCTCAGTCACCTGCAGACGCATCATGTGAGGTTTATATTCGGGACGGCTGGTAATGTCTCCATACATAATTTCATACGTGGCATTATTCTTCCAGTCGGTAGAGTGATAGTAATAAGTCACCAACGTTCCGATACGCTTGGCATAAACATTTCCGTTGGCATCCTCCCAGCGTTTCTGCAAAAATAAAATAGCAGCCGGATAATCCTTGCCTGCTACATCTGTAATTTTACTGAAACCGGTAGCACGTATACGTTTTTCCCTGTCGGACATCTTCACTTTATAGTCAAACTGAAGGGCAACCGGCTTCTTGGTAAACGGAATCCCCGTCTGAAGCATCTTCTGCGGGTTTTTGGTACCCTTGATCGGTTCGTGCACAGATCCCGTAAAGATAGAGCCGGCAGCCAATACGGTTATATTGACAAGCCCCAGTACCTTCACACTTTCCATACGCGTATCCAGGCGTGCACAGTAACCGTCTCCCCGTTTCTCCGGAAAAACCGACGTATTTGTCTTGGTAATACCTGCCACTTTCGCCATCACATTCGAAGTCGCCCACGGTGAGCCACCCATATTCTTATACACCTGATCTCCCTTAATCACAGTCGTCGGACCAATCTCATACACATTCTTCGTATTCCCTCCGATAATCCCCGACTCTTTTATCTGGCGGTCCACCCATTGGTCCATATCCCCGAAGGGGACCATCTCCACTTTATGCTGCGCCATCAAAGACAAGGAAGAAAAAAATGCAACGAAGCCTGTCAGAAACAGGCGATGAACCATTTTCTTAATCATCAATACTTATCCTTTCTTTTATAAATTATAGTTCCATTGTTTCAAAGCAAAATCCCAGTTTTCCTCTACCAATCGAATCGTCCGGTCATCATATTTATACTTATTCTTCTTATATCCCTTCTTGCCGCCGACATATTTTTCGATATCTCCTTGTGCTTCGGCGAAGCCGGGGATAGAAAGTGACTTATAAATATTCTCCGTCATTCCCATCGCATCCGCTTCAAAGTCTTCAAACTTCACTTCGATCAGATTGCCTTCCGGAATGAATTTCTTATCCGATTCATACTTATGATACAGCTTTGCATAAATAGAAAGGATATTCTCCTCCAATTGTTCATTGCTGACATCCTCCAGTTTCAGAGGCTGGATTGTATTTGTAAAGAAACTGCGTGTAGATTCAAATACCGTATACGGATTACGCATCAGGTAGATAAACTTGGCGTTCGGGAACATTTTCACCAATTCTTTCACCCTGCCCGTATGAGGAGGGTTCTTGCTGAGGAATTGCGTACCCTTGGTATTCCACAAAGAAATCTTGATCAATTTTGTGAATACCTCTTCAAACACTTTCAGTTCTTTGTCCGTGATATCATCAAACAGCAGATACTTGTCCGCATATTCCTGTTGATATTTCGGCAGGAACCAGAAATTATAATAGGTATACGGCATCATGTTCGACAATGCAAACTCTTCCTCCTGCGGAAGATCCACTGCCAGCTCCATATTATCCGTCGGACGCTTGTCCGGCATCAGCCAGCTCATATTCTTCTTGAAGAAAGGCTGTCCCCACATCATCAGATGCGGGAATACGGTCTGATAAGTTGTGTTATACCCAAAATGCTTGTCGCAGGAGAACACGTTATGTACAAAAGTAGTTCCACTCCGCCAGTGTCCCAGAATGAATACCGGATCATGTTCCAGCGGCTGATTGGCCAACAACTTTTCGTAGCGTTTATCCTGCAATGCAGCCAACGGAGAAAGCAGGCGGCACACCGCTTTCGTCAACCGGTACTTGCCTTTATAAGCAGCATCAATATCACGGCCGGCAGTGATTGCCTTAAACGTTTTCCAGTCGGCACCTACCAACGTATTAATCGGAAGTTTATTAAATTCAAGTAATCCCATCGTTCTACATTTTATTTAATCACTTTTATGGAGAGTCCTTGGCGTTCCAGTTCCTTCACGGCTTTTTCTATGGCGGCGTGATGTTCCGGGGCGATGTCCAGTTTCGACAAATCCAGTACGGGGATGTCATCCGTGGCAGCCATATCTTTCATTTCCACCCGGTCGATAATCATACCTACGGCAGAGGTATTATTCGTAATCGGATCGATCAGGATAAAAGAACCGCAAGATTTATTCTTTTTATAAGGATCGAAGAAAAGCTCCTTGGCAGTAGTCAGGACAACGCGGGCGATCTGATTGAGCTGCAATGGCAAATTGTCCTTTGTCAGTTGTCCATTGTCAATGGAAAGATGCTCCATCGTGTTGACATCCACTTTATATTTGATCGCGTCGATGCGGGTACGGCTCAAATTGGTAGTCTGCTTGATAAAGAACGATTTATTGATGTCCATCGGTTCTTCATCCATCCATACCATCATCGCTTCGAAGTTGCGGTCAACGATCGGCAAGTTGTCCGGATGCACCAGCATTTCACCACGGGATACGTCGATTTCGTCTTCCAGTGTCAGTGTAACCGACTGCGGCGGGAAAGCGTAATCCAGTTCGCCGTCGTATGTCACAATACTCTTCACCTTGGAAGTCTTTCCGGAAGGCAATGCCATCACTGTATCTCCCTTGCGGACAATACCCGATGCCACTTTACCGCAGAAACCACGGAAGTCAAGGTTCGGGCGCAGCACATACTGCACAGGGAAACGGAGATCCGTGAAGTTATGATCATTATCGATATGAACCGTTTCGAGGAAGTCTAGCAAAGAGATTCCTTTATACCATGGTGTGCGTTCGGACTTATCCACAACGTTGTCACCGTCCAAGGCAGAAAGAGGAATACAGTTCACATCCGGAATTCCCAGCGGTTCTACGAATTTCTTGTATTCCGATACAATCTCGTCGAACCGTTCCTCGGAGAAGTCCACCAGGTCCATCTTATTGACCGCCAGCACCACGTGCTTGATGCCCAGCAGAGATACCAGGAAAGTATGACGACGGGTCTGGGTAATCACACCCGTACGGGCGTCTACCAAGATAATTGCCAGATTGGCCGTAGAGCCACCGGTAATCATATTACGTGTATACTGTTCGTGTCCCGGAGTATCCGCAATGATAAACTTACGACCGTTGGTAGAGAAGTAACGGTAAGCCACGTCAATCGTAATTCCCTGCTCACGCTCCGCTTTCAAGCCATCGAGCAACAAAGCATAGTCTATATGTTCGCCTGCATTACCTACACGCTTACTGTCACGTTCCAATGCATCCAGCTGATCTTCGTACAGTTTCTTACTGTCAAACAACAGACGTCCGATCAAAGTCGATTTTCCGTCATCCACCGAACCGGCAGTCAACAGTCTCAGCAAGTCTTTCTGTTCGTCTTTATCCAGAAAGGCCTTTATATCCAGCTTATTATCCATTTCCAACTTTTAGTTTTTTAATCATTCATTTTTAATTGCTTAAAAATACCCTTCACGTTTTTTCTGCTCCATGCTGCCTTCCTGGTCAAAGTCGATCACACGGGTAGTACGTTCGCTCTTGGTAGTCGTCATCATCTCTTCCACGATCTCTTCGATGGTAGCCGCACCGCTCTCTACTGCGCCCGTCAACGGCCAGCAGCCCAGAGTACGGAAACGCACCATCTTCATTTCGATCTGATCACGATATTTTTCCGGCAGACGGTCGTCATCCGCCATGATGATATTACCATCCAGATTGATCACAGGACGTTCCTTGGCATAATACAGCGGAACGATCGGAATATTCTCCAGACGGATATACTGCCAGATATCCAGCTCCGTCCAGTTGCTGATCGGGAACACACGGATACTCTCACCTTTGTGTACACGGGCGTTGTAGATATCCCACAATTCAGGACGCTGGTTCTTCGGATCCCACTGGTGGAATTTATCACGGAAAGAGAAGATACGCTCCTTGGCACGTGACTTTTCTTCATCCCGGCGCGCGCCGCCGAATGCAGCGTCAAATTTATATTTATCCAGCGCATGCAGCAATGCCTGAGTCTTCATCAGGTCCGTATGTACCTTGCTTCCATGCGTGAAAGGTCCTACCCCTGCATGAAACGCTTCCATATTACTTTCCACAATCAGGTTCCAGCCATGTTTCTTGGCATATTCGTCGCGGAACTGGATCATTTCCTTAAACTTCCACTTCGAATCGATATGCATCAACGGGAAGGGAACTTTTCCCGGATAAAACGCTTTTTCAGCCAAGCGCACCATCACCGAAGAATCTTTTCCGATGCTGTACAGCATCACCGGATTCTCAAATTCCGCCGCCACCTCGCGGATGATATGAATTGACTCGGCTTCGAGTTCTTTCAAATGGCTCAGTTTATATTCTTCCATCTTTTTTGAAATTTCTTCATTTATTTCTTTTCTATTTTCGGCAACACCATCTCCAGCAGGCGGTTGACCGATTCTTCCAGACTCAGCTTCGAAGTATCCAATGCCAGAGCCGGATGTTCGGGCACCTCAAACGGTGCGGAAATTCCGGTGAAATTCTGAATTTCTCCCTTGCGCGCTTTGGCGTACAGTCCTTTCACATCCCGCTTTTCACACTCTTCCAGCGGGGTGCTTACGAAAACTTCCAGGAAATCATCTTTTCCGATAATATTCGCTGCCATTTCACGGATATCATTATTGGGACTGATAAATGCCGCAATCGTAATGATGCCGCTGTCCAGAAACAACTTGGATACTTCGGCGATACGACGGATATTCTCTACACGGTCAGTTTCGGAGAAGCCCAGATTATTGTTGATACCGCTGCGGATATTGTCTCCATCCAGAATACGGCAAAGCAGTCCGCGCTTATGGAGTTCACGTTCCAATGCAATCGCAATCGTACTTTTACCTGATCCGCTCAGACCTGTAAACCAGATCATCACGCTATGCTGTCCCAGAAGTTCTTCTTTGTCCTCCCGCGTCATCATGCGGTCAAAAATCGGATATATATGATTTTTTTCTTCCATTTATAGAATATGTTTATTAAAAGTTCCAGATCAACGGGATCAGGATCACAGAGATTAAGAAAGTGATGATATTGAGCGGCAGACCGATACGGACAAAATCCGTAAACTTATAGTTGCCGATACCTTGCACAATCAAATTAGTCTGATAACCGATCGGTGTGGAAAAGCTGGCAGACGCAGCCATACAGATCACGACAAAGAAAGGTGTCGGACTTACGCCCAACTGCGCCGAGATGGACAGTGCCAACGGGAATGCCAGAGCCGCAGCCGCATTGTTCGTGATCAGTTCCGTAAACAAATTCGTGATGACAAACAATATAGCAAGTAATACATGCGGTCCGTAATCGTCACTCAAACCGATGATAAATCCTGCCACACAATCGGCCACACCGGAGTTCACCATAGCCTTGCTGATGGCAAATGCGCAGGCAATCGTAATCAGAATATCCCACGAAATATATTTGGTATACTTACGGGCGGGGAAAATATTGGTCCACGCCATGATAATAGTAGTAATGCAGACAAAGAAAAACATATCCAGCTTGATATCGGGAAACATCTCTTTGGTTGCCGGCAGTTCGCCCACCGTAGCACCGACAATCATCAGTACCAGCAAGATTAGCGCCAACCAGCGCTTCTTCTTTCCCGAAGTATCCGGATCATTGCCGTTGGTAAGCAGCACGAATACCGAAGATTCTCCCCAAGTCGGGATAAACGTATCATCCGCCATCACCACAAGCGTATCACCCTCACGGAGCACTACATCCTCCAGATGATCGACATAGCGCTGACCGTTACGTGTTTTGATCTCTTTCACTTCCGCACCATAGTGACGCTGGAAATTGAAATCACTCAGTTTCTTGTTGATACCGGGGAAACGGGCTCCCAATACAGCTTCTACACGATGCAGCTTCTCTCCTTCCTCCACTTCTTCATCGGGTACAGCCGTATCCGGACGTGCATCGGGCAAGAGCCGTTTGGAGAAAATGAAAAGATATATGATACCGGCAATGGCAATAAAGATGCCGACCTTTCCCAGTTCGAACATGGTGAAGCCTTCATAGCCGGCTTCCAGAATCATACCATGCACTACCAGATTGGTAGAAGTGCCGATCAGCGTACAGATACCGCCGAGGATAGTCACATAAGAAAGGGGAATCAGGAACTTGGTGGCCGGAAGTTTTACCGATTTCGCCCAATGCTTGATGATCGGGGCAAAGATGACTACCACCGGAGTATTATTCAGAAAGGCAGAAATGAATGCAACAGACGGCAGGATACGCAGCTGCGCTTTAAACACCGTCGTCTTTCCCTGCGGAAGCAGTTTCTTGATCACTTGCCCTAATGTACCCGACTGACGGATACCTTCACTAACCAGGAATAACAAGGCGACGGTAATCATTCCTTTATTACTGAAACCTTCGAGCATTTCCTTCGGAGTCAGAATGCCGACGCACAGAAATAAAACCACTACCGAAAAGAGCACCATGCCCGGCCGCATCTTATCCGCGATCAGGGCAGCCATCATTCCTAATAAGGATAATAGTACAAATACAATTTCAAATGTCATATAAACATTAATTAGCGTTCTCTTTTTGCTTCAACGATAAACCACGGATTCAGCAGATCCTCTTTGTTATATCGCAAAGGTTCCTCCTTCCCTGCCTGATATACTTCCATCCCTGCGGCACGGGCTATCGCATGTCCGGCAGCCGTATCCCATTCCATCGTCGGAGCAAAACGCGGATAGACATCCGCCTTTCCTTCGGCAACCAGACAGATTTTAATGGAACTTCCGCTTGATATCAGTTCCACATTGCCGTGTTTCTTTTTTAAGTCTGCAATATATGTTTCAGTTTCAGGCGTCAGGTGTGAACGGGAAGCGACAGCAATAAAATGGTCGCGCGCATCCGCCAATGGCATCCGTTCCGATTTCTCAATCATCTGCTGTAAGGTCACTCCCTCGTCTTCCAGACCGACAATGCCGGAACACTTATAGGCACCTGTCCCCTCCACTGCAAAATAAAGTTCTTTTTTTACAGGCACGTAAATAACACCCATTACAGGTACAGCGTTCTGCACCAAAGCTATATTTACCGTAAATTCTCCGTTACGCTTGATGAACTCCTTCGTTCCGTCCAGCGGGTCTACAATCCATAAAGTATCCCAGCCTCGCCGCACTGCATAGTCCATATGCTTTCCTTCTTCACTAAGAACCGGAAAAGGAGTTTCATTCAAAATGGCCACAATCGCCTCGTGGGCTTTCCTGTCTGCTATCGTTAAGGGAGAGTTATCCGCCTTCCTCTCTATTTCAAAATCCGACTTCGGATCTTCATAGATAGAAAGGATTTTTTCACCTGCTTTCAACGCTGCATCGATAGCAGCCATTACATATTTCTGTTTCATAATGACAAAAGTAAAAACTTTATTTACGAAAAAAGTTTCCCACCTGCTATTTATAACTTCTTTTAGTAGAATGATAAAAATTTCTAAAAAACGAATTTACAATGTGTAACAAAAAAGCAGTAACTTCCCAGTTACCGCCTTCTTATTTCGGGAAAACAGGTTATCCATCCCGATATATATTACCAAAAAGAAATCAATAAATACGATACAGCAACCAAGCTCCCTGGAAGTCTGTACGACTCGGGTATTTAGCCTTGAATGCGTCACGTGCATCGACAGCAGCCGCTTTGTCAGCGAATGAGCTTACAATCACACGGTACATTGCTTTTTCCGCATTGAATGCGATTGTTGCGTTGTAACCTTGTCCGTCCAACCAGTCTTTCAAGCCTTCAGCATTCGCTTTCACACCGAAGCTGCCTACTACTACGCTGTAATCCTTCAATCCGTCGGTACCGGAAACGACTGTCACCTTTTCCTGACGAACGCCGGTTGTATCTGTAGCCTTAGGTGTTGTCACAGGAGCTGCAACTACCGGAGTCACTTCTACCGGAGCTTCCACCTGCGGTTCTGCCAATTCTTGCTGTTTTGCTTTTTCGTAAGCTTTTTTATAGGCGCTTTCACTGGATTTACAAGATGCAAACGCAAGCACCATGCATACTCCCATTCCTAATACGACCAATTTTTTCATATCCAATATTCTGTATTTAATTAATAATTCAATAATCTTGTTCGTTCACATTTAGTTTTCGGGCAACAAAATAATAGAAATTTTATCATCCGGCAAAGAAAATGAGCGAAAAAACGTCTATTCTGCCTTCTTCTTATAAGAAATAGTGCCCGTTGCCTGATAAGTCGGCATCAAAAGCACCTCTGCAATCTGAATATGCGCAGGAGCCGAGGCAGCATAATATACCGTTTCGGCAATATCGTCTCCGGTCAGCGGGCGGATTCCCTTGTAAAAATTGTCAGCCGCCTGCTTGTCACCACGGTAACGGACCACTGTAAAGTTTGTTTCCACCATGCCCGGTTTGATATTCGTCACCCGCAGCGGCGTATCCACCAAGTCTATCCGAAGTCCGTCCGAAAGTGCCTTCACAGCAGCTTTGGTGGCGCAGTAAACACTGCCTCCGGGATAGGCGGCATCTCCGGCGATAGAACCTATATTAATAATGTGTCCGCACCCCCGTTCCACCATGCCCGGAACTACCAGACGTGTCATGGCGAGCAAACCTCTTATATTCGTATCGATCATGATATCCCACTCGTCCAGACTACCTTCGAACTCTTTGTCCACTCCGATCACCAGTCCGGCATTGTTAATCAATACATCAATCGATTTCCATTCTTCCGGCAACGCTTCCAGTGCGGCGGCAGCCTGTTTCCGGTCGCGAACATCAAAAGGCAACACACAGACCTGTATTCCATACTCTTTTTCCAGTTCAGCCTTCAGTTCTTCCAGCTTCGACACTGTACGGGCATTCAAAATCAGGTTCCATCCTTCCTTAGCAAATTTACGGGCGCATCCTTCGCCGATTCCGCTGCTCGCTCCGGTTATAAAAACAATCTTCGCTTTCATTATGTTTTGAATTACAATATTGAATGACAAAAGTACGCCTTAAGTCTCATTTGTTAGTCCAAAAGTCTAGTTAAATAAGATTAAACCATAAAAGAAATCAAGAATGATAAAAAGGAAGTACTTTTTTTCTGTTTTTGCGAACAACCTTTGGAGAAAAATGTTATATTTGTTGTATCATAATCATTTTAAACAGTATAAATTATGAAAGGATTAAATGTATTAGCAGCTTTTCTGGGTGGTGCAGCCGTAGGTGCAGCCCTTGGTATTTTGTTTGCTCCTGAAAAGGGAGAAGATACCCGTAATAAGATCGCAGAAATTCTTCGTAAAAAAGGAATCAAGCTGAACCGCAACGAAATGGAAAATCTCGTTGACGAAATCGCAGCTGAAATTAAAGGAGAAATAGGAGAATAAGTAAGTAAAGGACTAAAACAGAGCGACCATGTTTGCAGACGATAAAAGTATTGAGAACTTTCAACAGTTGTTTTTTGAGTTCAAAAAGTATCTGGAACTTCAAAAAGAATACACCAAGTTAGAGTTGACGGAGAAGTTAACCATACTTCTTTCAACGTTAATCATGATTGTAGTACTTATCATCCTTGGCATGGTGGCCCTGTTTTATCTGTTATTTGCCTTGGCTTATGTATTGGAACCTCTGGTAGGCGGACTTATGGCAAGCTTCGCTATCATTGCCGGCATCAATATACTGATCATGGCTTTAGTCATTATTTTCCGCAAACAGCTTATCATCTCCCCGATGGTAAACTTCCTCGCTAACTTGTTTTTAACCGATTCAAAATAAATGAAATTATGAGTGCGCAAACACCTGCCAAAATTACATTAGAAGAGATCACCCAACGCAAAAAGAAGCTCTTGAATGAAATTCAGGCTCAAAAACGAGCTATGACGGCCACCACCCGCGAAATATTCTCGCCTCTTGCACCCGCCGCCAACAAAGCGGATTCGCTCATGCGTTCGTTCAATACCGGCATGGCCATCTTTGACGGAGTAGTTTTGGGTATCAAGATCATGAAAAAAATGCGGACGTACTTTAGAAGACTAAGATAGCAATCCGGGTATGACAAGAAGGATCAGACCCCTACCCCGTCCCATCTCATCACTACCACCCATTCTGCCGGCTGTCCGTTTCCGTAAAGCCGATGTGGAATCGTACCGATCACCAAATCACAATGGGTTGCAAATACATTCTTCAATTCCTTCAGCAGTGCATTCAACAGAATTTCCAGATGTATCTCATCCATGATACAGCTGACGACACGCACGTACTGATAAACGTGTAAATCCTTCCCCTGCCGCATGGCACTCACATCCCTTCCGGAGATATGCAACTCATCTTCCAGAAAAGAATACGAAATCGATTTGTCGATATTCATCAGGTTCACTACCATACTTCCCAAAAACTCATAAGGTCCATGATTTTCTTTTGTCATGTTTACTCTTTGTTTAAAATTTAATAAAAAATAGATATATATTTGGTTATTCAATCTGTTTCAACCTATGAAACAAGTTCTAATTCCCCCTCCTTTACCTTTGCACCCGCTATCCCGATAGTGGGATAGACAATCATAAAACATCAAAATCAAATGCAAGTACTCGAAGAAATTAAAGTTTCCGTTTACGAAAATGTGTATTCCAAAAAGCCTAAAATCATGTCTTTCCTCGAAGTCATCTTTATGTGTATTCATCCGGTTTATGCTTCCATCATCCAATCCATCCGGCGGTATCATCAGGAAGGCGACCATGAAGCCGCCCAAAAACTAAAAAGCCAGCTCCCCTGCTTCACTCCTGCCGGCACCTTCGACGGAGCGCATGCCATCCGAAATTTCCAGTTGCCCAGTCACATTATCGGACTCGACTACGACCACGTTCCCAATCGGCTGGAGATCATCCGTCTTTGCGCTGCCGACCCTCATACCGTAGCTGCTCTGGAAAGCCCTACAGACGGCGTGAAAATCTTCGCCTATGTGGAAGGCATCGAAGGCCGTCACCGGGAAGGGCAGCTACTGGTCAGCCGTTACTACGACCAGCTGACCGGGCTCACCAGCGATCCCGCCTGTAAAGACGAAAGCCGCCTGTGCTATTTCACCTATTCACCGGACGGATACGTAGCCAGTCTCTATCAGTCATTCGTTCTGGAAGCAGCTGTGGAAACACAACCGTTCCAGCCGACAGCAGAAAACCTCCCCTCTCCTCCGCTACCTGCAAAAGCAAACGAAACCTCCGAGAACTTCTCGGAAGAGGAAGTCAACTTGTTCCTTTCGTCCTACATTTTCTTAAATCCATTGACCGCCGGGCAACGACACACCAATCTGTTTAAACTCGCCTGCGAAGCTTGCCGGAGAAGATATTCGCAAGAAAGCATATTACGCGGGATTACGGTTTATTTTGAGCACTCCGACTTTCCCGCACAGGAAATCAGGAGCATCCTACAATCTGGTTACCAAAAAGTTACCTCTACTCCATCCGTCTCCGCCTCTCCGCTTTGCTCTTCTCTTCATAAGGACAAAATGACAAAAGTGACATATAGCCCATCCGAAAACGTCTATGAAGCAGATGAAGCGTATTGGCAAGGCGAAGAATTCAGAAAAGAAACGCCCTGTTTTCCCAAAAGCGTGTACAAATATCTGCCCGATCTGCTGAACGAATGTATCCTCGAAGAGGAAGGTGATCGTGAACAGGATCTTTCCTTTCTCTCCAACCTCACCGCATTGAGTTCCGTACTGCCTGGCACATTCGGCATCTATAATCACAAAAAGTATTCTCCCCATTTCTACAGTTTCGGCATTGCCCCCGCTGGGAGCAACAAGAGCATTGCGCAAACAGGACGTTATCTGCTGGAAGAGGTCCACGACTGGATACTTTCCAATAGCGAACTTCAGCAGAAAATTTATAACCATAAGTACACCCAATGGAAGCTGGACTGTACTTATAAGAAAAAGGCACATGAAGAGTGTCCCGAAGAACCGGAAAAACCAGCTTACAAAATGCTTTTTCTCCCTGCCACTACCAGCTACAGCCGTATGCAGATCCAAATGCGGGACAACGGTCCGCAAGGAAGCATCATATTCGATACCGAGGCGCAGACGCTGGCTACAGCCAATCATCTGGATTGCGGTAACTTTGACGATATGCTCCGCAAGGCATTCGAGCATGAGAATATCGATTCCGCTTTCAAGATCAATGGTTTAACCCCCATTTATATCCGTTTTCCCATGCTTGCCATGTTCCTCACCGGCACCCCGAGTCAGATGGCTTCACTGATAGAGACTTCGGAAAAAGGACTTCCGAGCCGTATCATGCTCTACACTTTCCGCAGCATTCCGAAGTGGAAGCCCATGGGAGATGACAGTATCTCGCTTGAAGAGTCTTTCAAGCCGCTGGCACATCGTGTCTTCGAGCTTTATCATTTCTGCAAGAATCATCCTGTATTGTTTCACTTCAGCCGTTCTCAATGGGATTATCTGAATCATACGTTTTCTAAGCTGCTTGCCGAAGTGGTTCTGGAAGGTAACGATGACCTTCAGGCCGTTGTCAAACGGTATGCCTGTCTTGTGATGCGCATCAGCATGATCCAGGCACGCATCCGCCAGTTCGAGGCGAATGATGGCGCACCGGATATCTATTGTGAGGATGTAGATTTCGATCGTTCTCTCCAGATCGTTCTCTGCTGTTATGAGCATAGCAGGCTATTATTGTCTTCCATGCCGTCTTCCCAGCTCCATCCGTTGAAAGATCCGAACAGTACACGGAAGTTCATCGGCGAGTTGCCAGAAACATTCACTACCGAAGATGCAATGCAGATCGGCGTAAAATACGATTTCAGCCACCGCAAGATCAGCAGGCTGATAAAATCGTTCATTGGCGTCAAAATCAATAAGATATCTCATGGAAAGTATCAGAAGATCTCATAAAATAGTCCTATCTGTCATTTTTGTCCTTTTGTCCTTTTGAAGACTCTCTGAAAACATTGGGAAGTTTGAAAAAACCTTCTCAATGATCGGATGCAAACATTGGGAAGATTCAATACAATCTTCTCAATGTTTTTTCCTTTTATCAGTGCGTCTGTGTGCGTCACTGCACATCACGGGCACTTGCCCATGTAGTATCTTTGTTGTGTAATCGGTTACAGGTAATAAGTATTAAGTAATAAGTATTAAGTATTAAAAATTATGGCACAGAATTATGTTGTTATGGCTCGCAAGAACCTGTTGAAACCTAGTGAAGCTCCCAAGTATTATGCAGTGGCACGTAGCGGACGGAAAGTGACCGTCAAGGAGGTCTGCAAACGTATTACCGAACGTTCGTCTTATTCAAAAGGCGAGTTGGAAGGTTGTATCGGAGAGTTTCTGCTCGAAATCGTCAATGTACTGGATGAAGGGAATATCGTTCAGATGGGCGATCTGGGGAATTTCCGCATGAGTCTTAAGACGGCAACGGCTACCGCAACGGAGAAGGAATTCAAGGCATCGTGTATCGAGAAAGGTAAAGTGCTTTTCTATCCGGGCAGTGATCTCCGCAAGTTGTGTAAAACACTGGACTTTGCACTGTATAAGAGTGACGGTAAGCCCGATTCGGGAGACGAACCGTTGCCGGACGATGGTAAGGGCGATCAGCCCGGTGGTGGTTCAGGTGACGATGGTGATGAAGCTCCGGACCCGACTGTTTAATCAATCATTATTTACTATTAAAGATTAAAATTGTATGAAAAAGCAAGTTTGGAAGAATATTCTTCAGTTCATTGTGACAATTGCAACGTCTATCATTTCTGCTATCGGGGTAACGTCCTGTACGGCTCATCTGTAATACATCCGCATGGAAAGTTCTAAAGATGAGTATCTCCCGAGAGAGATTAAGTTGTTGGTGATTCATTGCAGCGCTACGCGCTGCAATGGTTCCTTCCCTGTAGAACGGCTTCGAGAATGTCATTTGCAACGGGGTTTTCGTGATATTGGCTATCATTTTTATATCACCCGGGACGGAGTTCTTCATCATTGTCGTCCCGTCTCCGAAATCGGTGCCCATGTGCGTGGATTTAACAGGCATAGTATCGGGATTTGTTATGAAGGCGGGCTGGATGAAAATGGCAGACCGGCGGATACGAGAACTACGGCACAACGCTTTGCTCTGCTCGATCTGTTGACGATTCTCAAGCATCAGTATCCGGAGGCGCAGATAGCAGGACATTATCAGCTGAGTGCTACGATCCACAAGGCATGTCCTTGCTACGATCCGAGAAAAGAATATTCAGGATTATAAAAAAACTACGGGAGATGGCGAAAGTGCTGCCTCCCGTAGTTTTTTGTTGAATGAATAAAAAAGATTTGGGGTTACAAATCTCCCGGCTTACCCAAATAGTAGGTGATTAACCTTACTTCCCGCACAGAAAAAGCTTTCGTTTTCGGATGAAAATCCGTAGAAAGTATCTCATCCATTAATGGTTGACATCTACGCATCCAGCGACGAAGTTTATTTACTGAAGCGCGAACAGTTATATCAGGGAAATACATTTGGGCTAAGTCTTGTTTATTGTAGCATTTCACTACAAAATCCGGTTGATTCATTGTCTCTTTATACTTGGTTTATAAGCAATAAAGATACAAAATTATTCACCCATTTCCTACGCTTTTTTCATATTTTATTTCAAATTTACTAGCCTTTTCTTTCACTTTTGGTCTGACCATATCCATAGCCGTAACCATAACGTTTACCATAGCCGTAGTGTTTGCCATACTTACCGTAGCCGTAGTAATAACCATATTTTCGCTTCTTCAGGTCTACACCGTTGATGACGGTACAAAGATTAGGCAGCTTCTTCTCAAAAGACAGTTCATTGATCAATGTATATTCCGCCTTATGAGTGTAGTCAGCACGGCACACGTAAACTGACAAGTCTGCTATACGGCCGATTAATAAGGTATCCGTTACCATGCCGATAGGAGCAGTATCAAGAATGACATAATCGAAGTTCTTCTTCAAGGTTTCAATCGCTTTATCCAGACCGTTACGAGCCAACAGTTCTGTTGGATTAGGAGGAACAGTACCACCCGGAAGAATAAACAGATTCTTATTTACATCAGAAGGCTGAACAAGTTCCATCAAATCCGTTTCAGGATTGGAAAGATACTGAGTAATACCTCTCTCCTTATTAGAGAGTTGGAAAACTTTATTCAGTCCTGGTTTACGAATATCGAGCCCGACAATCACTACTTTCTTTCCCAAAAGAGAAAGACTGATAGCTAGGTTCGACGATACGAATGATTTTCCTTCACCACTGACAGTTGAGGTCACAAGGATCACCTTCTGATCATTATCGAGCATAAACTGAAGATTGGTCCGAATATTACGGAAGGTTTCACTCATCAGATTATTCTTGTTCTCGAAGACGGCGATAGAACCATTCTTATCATTCTTCTCATCAGTTAATGGAATATCACCGACAACTGGTACGCTCGTCAGTTTCTCCACATCGGCACGACCTTCGATCTTGAATTTAGTCAGTTCAACCAAGTAGATGATGCCAACCGGAATTCCGATGCCCAGTACCAATGCGATCAAATAGATCATAGGACGTTTGGGAGATACCGGAATATCGTCAGCTATTGCTTCATCGATAATTTTCGCATTATTGGCAGTAGCAGCAAGTGCAATCGCATTCTCTTCGCGCTTCTGTAATAACATCAGATACAATCCGGCTTTAATCTCCTGCTGACGGGCGATGCTTACATAAGCACGTTCCTGACCCGGAGCGTTGCTGATACGACGGGAATAGCGACTTGCTTCACGGTCAAGGCTCTCTTTGGTAATCATCAACCCCTGCAAGGTTCCTTCAAGGGTAGCCTGTACATTGGCTTTCATAGCACGGATACTCGTATCCAAATTCACAATCGTAGGGTTATTCTCTGTTGATGTACGCAACAGGCGTTTACGCTCAATAAGCATTTCGTTATAACGTTCAATGGTTCCAATCAAGGCAGCATCCTGTAAACCTACATTACTCGGTAAGACTTCGTATTCATTGCCTCGCAAGTATTTACGCAAGTCATTCACCAGACTGATTTGAGTACGATTCTCCACACTCTTCTTTTCATATTCCGCATTACCGGCCAAAGCTATCTGAGCTTCACTCGTCAAGTCCGTGATACCCGCATCACGCTTGAAGGACTCCAGATTAGCTTCCGTACTACCTAATTCTTTTGAGATAATACCAATACGTTCATCAATAAACTCTGCCGTCTTCTGGGCGATTTCGTTCTTATCATTGTTCGTATTGCGATTATACATTTCAAGCAACTGGTTGATAAAATCCTGTCCACGCTGCAAACTGGAGTTCTTCAAGGAAATCACAGCTACGGAAGTAGTCTTAGAAGTAGGAGCAATAGACAGACTGTTACAATAGCCTTTTGCCACTCTCATCGGTTTATTTATTGTCGCAGTTATATGACGTACGTTCTTCTCTATACGAGGAACTTTAGTTCCATCCTGTAAAGTTACCGAATCAACTTCCTGAAAGAAAGCCAATGTACCTTCATCTGTTGGAAAAATGGCAGGTAATTTCTCAAAATGCTTCTGATAGCCCTTTTCACCTACAGTCACATTCACATCCATACTACCTTCAGGCTGTAAGGTCATCTCGACTACCATCGAAGTTTTCAGTTTTTCAGCCTCCTGAGGTGTCAAACTCACTTGTACCGGAGATGTCTTATATAAACCTTTAGCAGGAAATTCATCCTCATCTTTATAGGTTATATACAGTCCCAACTGATTAACGACCTCTTTTACCAGTGTTTTCGAACGTAGAACTTCCAACTCGTTATCAATATTCTTGGAGGAAGTCATCAGACCGCTTAACCCCATATCCTCCAGTTCCGATGAAAGTCCTGCACCTCCGCCCTTCTTCTCATCTTTTATCAGAACAGTGGCGGAAATATTATAGATCGGGGTAGCCCAGTGCAGATAAAACCAAGCACCAACCAAACATAGCAACACAGCACCTACAAACCAGGGCCAGTGAATAATATATTTAAAAAGCAACGCCCGGAAATCGATCTGATCCTCAGCTATTTCACGTTCCTTCACGTTTTGATTTTCTTCTTTCATAACTCTCCCTCTTATTTCAAAATATTAAACAACAAACTGGCAATAGAAACAAGGATCGAAGTAGCAGAGAACCATAAGCTTGTACTAGTTCCGATATCCGAATTTCGAGCTTTCGCCTTATTCGGAGTTACGTAAATAATATCATTCTGTTGTAAATAATAATAAGGAGAAAGAATAGTCTCCGCCTTATTCAGATCTAAAGGAATAATTTCCTGCTTACCATTGGCATTCTCCCGTATCAGCTTAACATCATCACGCAGACCATATACAGTCATATCACCCGCCATAGCCAAAGCTTCCAGAATGTTCACTTTTTCATTGGAAATCGTAAATGTACCCGGACGGGCAACTTCTCCGATCACTGAAATCTTATAATTCACCATACGTACTGTTACAATAGGCGTTTCCTTTATATAAGGTTTCAGCTTTTCCACAATCATCTGTTCGGTTGCCTTCTTGGTTAATCCGCCTACATGAAGTTCTCCCAACACAGGAAAGTTTATATTACCTTCATTATCTACCAGGTATTGCTGCAGAACTGGCTGAGTAGTCGTATAATTCAAAGCAGCATTACTCTGTGTAGCCACTGTCAGGTTGAAAGGTGCTGCCAGTTCAGGACTGGTACACGACACAACAATAGTCAATAAGTCTTTAGGCATGATCTTTGCATCATACAGTTGCTCATTCTGAGTACTATACAGTACTACTTCCGCATCCTGCAAATAAGGTACTTTCTTGTAAGACTGACAAGCTGCAAGTAACAAAGGCAATAATAATACCAAAACATACTTTCCGTTTAGTTTTCTCATAATATACATACAAAATTATAAATTTAGATACCTTTTAAATACCAATCATACAAACGATGAACACCTTCATCAATCTCAACCTTATGATGCCAGCCTAAACTGTGTAACTTCGACACATCTGTCAACTTGCGCATCGTACCATCAGGCTTAGAACTATCCCAAAGAAGGTCACCCTTAAATTGAACTTCCTTCATGATCATCCCCGCAACTTCACGGATACTGATTTCCTTACCTGTACCAACATTGATGTGACAGTTACGAATGTCTTTACTACCTTCCGTGTAAGTATCTTTGAAATCAACATTCAATAATACATGAACACTCGCATCAGCCATCTCTTCACTCCAAAGGAACTCACGCATAGGTGTACCAGTACCCCAAAGAGTTACCGATTCAGGAGTAATACCAAACTTAGCCAGTTCATCTAATATTTCAGTATTGGAGTTACTACCTGTCACACCTTCCACAGGACGCAAGTCTAAATCTTTACGAACTGACTCCCAGTCACTTTCATTCAGACATTTAGCCAGATGAATCTTGCGAATCATAGCAGGAAGAACATGACTGTTCTCCAAATGGAAATTATCATTCGGACCATAAAGGTTGGTAGGCATCACGGCAATATAGTTCGTACCATACTGAAGATTGAAGCTTTCACACATCTTCAAACCCGCAATCTTGGCTATGGCATAAGGTTCGTTCGTATATTCCAAAGGAGAAGTCAGTAAAGCGTCTTCCTTCATCGGTTGTGCGGCATCACGAGGATAGATACAGGTACTACCCAGGAAAAGTAGTTTCTGTATGTTATGACGGAAGCTCTCGCCTATCACATTCTGCTGAATCTGAAGATTCTGATAGATAAAATCGGCACGATACTGCAAGTTTGCAAGGATACCACCGACATGTGCAGCGGCAAGGACAACTGCATCAGGCTGTTCTTTATCAAAGAATTGTTTTACGGCCACACCATCAAGAAGATCCAGTTCTTTATGAGAGCGTCCTACAAGATTAGTGTAACCACGACTCTGCAAATTATTCCAGATAGCGGAACCTACCAAACCGTGGTGTCCCGCTACATAGATTTTCGTATTCTTATCCATTCTTACTCTTCTTCTCTATTCATCATTCATCAGTTCTTTCATGTGAAGCTTCTTCACAAACTTCATATCATGATCAACCATGATTTTCACCAGTTCAGGAAAAGAAGTCTTTCTTGGATTCCAGCCAAGTAATTCTCTTGCTTTCGTAGGATCACCCAGTAACTGTTCTACTTCAGCAGGACGGAAATACTTAGGATCAACTTCAACCAAGACTTTTCCAGTCAATACGTCAATGCCTTTCTCATCCACTCCTTCACCTTCCCAACGAAGTTCAATACCGGCTTCTTTGAAAGCTAATGTTGTAAATTCACGTACAGTGTGATATTCGCCTGTGGCTATTACAAAATCTTCAGGAGTATCATGCTGAAGGATCAGCCACATGCACTCAACATAGTCCTTGGCATATCCCCAGTCACGAAGTGAGTTCAGATTACCCAAATAAAGTTTGTCCTGAAGCCCTTGTGCAATACGGGCAGCAGCTAACGTAATCTTACGGGTTACAAAAGTCTCTCCTCTCCGCTCACTTTCATGATTAAACAGAATTCCGTTTACAGCATACATTCCATAGCTTTCACGATAGTTCTTGGTAATCCAAAAACCGTATTGCTTGGCTACGCCATATGGGGAGCGGGGATAGAAAGGAGTAGTTTCCTTTTGTGGAACTTCCTGTACCAAACCGAATAGTTCGGAAGTAGAAGCCTGATATATCCTTGTCTTCTTCATTCCAAGGATGCGGACAGCTTCCAGCATGCGAAGTGTACCGATGGCATCCGCTTCGGCTGTATATTCAGGTACGTCAAAAGATACTTTCACATGACTTTGTGCTGCCAAGTTATAAATTTCATCCGGTTGCACCTGTTGGATAATACGGATCAAAGAACTGGAATCTGTCATATCTCCATAATGGAGATTGACCAGACGGTCTTTTTTCATGTCGCGTACCCATTCATCCAGATAAAGATGCTCAATACGTCCGGTATTAAAAGAAGAAGAGCGACGAAGGATACCATGGACTTCATATCCCTTTTCAATTAAAAATTCAGCCAGGAACGAGCCATCCTGACCTGTTATTCCTGATATTAGTGCTACTTTTTTCATGTGTTAATATGTTACAATATTCATCGGCAGAAATGCCATAAGAAGTGGTCAAAGAAATAAAAAATTAATAAATGATACTATACGGTCAAAAAGCCTTTTCAATATCATTCTACAATAGCATCTTTAATTGATTCTACAATATAACGCACATCATCATCCGTTACATAAGGTCCTGCAGGCAAACAGAAACCTATCTTAAAGATAGCCTCCTCCACACCATTGGTATAAAATGGCGCATTCGTATACACAGGTTGCTTGTGCATAGGCTTCCAGACGGGACGTGCCTCAATCTTCTTCGAGAGCATAAACACACGCAAGGCTTCTACGTTCTCATTCGGCTGACAGTCGGTCACTGCACTATCCACAGCCTTAATCACACCGGCTGCACCTCCTACAGCAGTCTTTATAATTTCCTTGTAAGCATTTTCTTGTCCCACAATTCTGACCGAAGGATCTATGGTCGCAGTACACAGCCAGAAATTAGAGTCGTAACGTTTATCCACAGGTTGTTTATGGATAGACACGCCTTTCACCTCCTTGAACAACTCCTCATACAACGCTTGTACATGCTTATGATGATTGATGTGCACCTGCGCTACATTCATTTGACCACGACCTATACCTGCACAGATATTCGACATACGGTAATTGTAACCAATAGCAGTATGCTGATAGTAAGGATAAGCATCGCGCGCTTGTGTAGCATACCACATTATGGCATTCTTATCTTCCTCATTCTGGCATATTAACGCACCACCACCCGAAGTAGTAATCATTTTGTTACCATTGAAGCTCAGCACGCCGAAGCGACCGAAAGTACCCAATACCCTACCAGCGAACTTCGAACCAAAACCCTCAGCAGCATCCTCTACCACAGGTATCTCATAGCGTTTAGCAATTTCCATGATTCGTTCGCAGTCATAAGGCATTCCATAGAGTGCCACAGGAACAATTGCTTTCGGTTTCTTACCAGTCTTAGCAATACGATCCTTGATCGCTTCTTCTAGAATAATGGGATCCATATTCCAAGTTTCGGATTCAGATCCTACAAACACGGGCTTTGCACCAAGGTAAGTGATGGGATGCGATGATGCGCAAAAAGTGAAACTTTGCACCAATACCTCGTCCCCCTGTTTCACACCGCAAGCAATAAGGGCAAGATGCACAGCAGCCGTACCGGCACTCAGTGCCACTACTTCACTCTGTCCCCCCACAAACTCCTTCAGATCCGCTTCAAATCCGTTTACATTAGGACCCAAAGGAACCACCCAGTTGGTATCAAAAGCCTCTTTTACATATTTCTGTTCCAATCCCTCCTCGCTCATGTGAGCCAAACAGAGGTAGATAGTCTTTTCAGGTACGTAACTCATTATATTATTTCGTTATTGTATTTCATATTCTTGCCTAATACTGTACAGAAAATCATTTGAATATCCTTTATGAATGAATAGTGCTCATAATAATACTTGTTGATGCGTACCTTATCGGGATAAATCACCCTATCGTTAAATTCCTCCGCTATCTCTTGAGCAGTACGGATGTCTCCCTCCTTCTGTTTCTGCGCCACATATTCGGAAATCATTTCATCCTCTAAACGATATTTCAGTGTAGCAGGTCCTGTGATACCGGGGCGAAGCTTCAGCACAATGCGATCCTCTCCCTCTAGTCTGTCGGCGTATCCGGGAACATCGGGACGAGGACCAACAAACGACATATTGCCAATCATCACGTCCCATAATCCAGGCAGTTCATCAATCTTATAATGGCGCAATGTAGCCCCCAATGGAGTGATACGACTATCGCCAGCTACACTTACAGTCGAACCGCCATGCTTCATGGTCATGGAGCGGAACTTGTGGCAAGTGAATAACTTTCCATTTTTCCCCACACGCTTCTGCGTGAAAAAAGCTGGACCACCAGGCATTTTAATCTTAATAAGGATTGCCACTACTATCAGCAAAGGCCATAAGAGCAACAGACCAATGAAGCTAACCACACGGTCGAAAAGAAATTTTAAAAGCATTGAGTCTTTATTGTTAAGCTATTATTTTAATCTCTTTAAGAATCGGACCAAATCAAAAGGCAAGTACCAATTGATAAACTTAATTGCACGCTTAATCCTACTTGTTATTCCCTGATTGGCATAATATATATCAACAGCTTCTTCAATTGGAGTCAATTCATTTGATAAGCTATTTAACATTCGACGACGAAGATCGCTATTTACAGAGTATGATTTACCATAACTTTGATAAGCTATCACCTCACTCATTTTATGTGGTTGTGTTGTGAACTGTGAAGCTACCGTCTTGAAAAGTTCACTCCCTCGTTTTGTAGCCACAGCCACAGCTGATGTGCCTTTTCTATCGGAGAGATATTGCTTACCCCAAAAGTCACCTAACCTAATATCAGTATATTCCATTGTACTTCTTAACAAACAATCAGAACATGCATCATTCAGCACATGATCCGAGAAGAATAAAGAATAAAACTCATCATGTTTAGGATTACTAATAAAAACCTTTACCCCCTCTACTACTATCACTACATAGTAATTTCCCCAGTTACGTACTTTACTGCGGAACTGTACTTCATCAAACTTCTTTTGGCTTACTTTTTGCTTAATGTTCTTCTCGTATTTCGTCCAACAATGCATAGATGGACAACCGTGACAAAGTAAGTCTATCAGTACACAATTTTCACGCAGTTTATAGACTGTCAGAAACTGATGAACCGCATAGATATGGCAAGGCAATCCAAATACAGCAAACTTCGTGGTTCTAGCATTCTTAACTAACTTCTTAAAAGCATCCATACTATAAGTCTGAATGTACTTAGAACCCCTAAATGCATTTGTTTCCTCTATAGTAGTCGCTAACACGTCTTCTGCTCGATGCCTATCATCATTATAAATTACACCTATACAAGTATAACCTTCTCGTATTAGTTGCTTTGCCAACACATCAGCAACGCCTCCAGAAGTAACCTTAGGAAGCAAAGTTTGTTCCTTTGCCTGAGCCGAATAAACTTCCATCCCTGACAATCTTTCCTCCGTTGTCATGCGGATATCTTTATCAAATCGGTAACAGACTTTCATACAGAAACCACAGTCATTGCACTTATCAGCATTCACAAAAGGACGATAAAAGCCATCCCTATTCAAGTGTATTTCTATTGCATTATGATTGCAAACCGCTGCGCACATTTGGCAACTCGTACACGCCCTTAATGCACTATCGTCTGTTATGTTCATACTTCCTTTGCTATCATTTCATCAAGATACGCCATAGAATCAGCTCTACGTGCCTTCACTTGTTCATGTACATAATTAAAATCTATCGGTAAATTAAGTACTGTATCCAACTTATCCCAAGATGTCACAATTCTATCCTCCAACCCATACTCCGCAAGCAAATTGTAAAGTTTAAAATGATTGCTATCACGAGTACGAACAGCTATTGAAACATCTGTAATAATGCTCATCACGCTGCCATGGAATGTATCAGTAATCACGGCAGATGCATATTTAAAGTATCCAAGCAGGTTTACTGGATCAACATTTGCATTTATATCGACCCACGGATGATAGAAACCGGGAGACAGAGTTTTCAGCCCATGTATTTTTGCATAATTTTTAATGGCAACTACTTCTTCCGGAGTGTCCATACGTCCATCATAAGCATAAATTAGTAAATAGTTATCTTTGATGGGCTTTTCCATCTTAGCAATTTCTTCTTCATAGCCATAAAGCAACACAGGGTCACAAACCAACTTAGGGCTTATTCCTGTTAATTTTTCAACAACTTCACGACTGTTTTCGTCTCGTACAGATATACCACACATAGCTTGCAAACCACCTTCAACAAAAGCTTTACAATGCAATTCTACGACATCTTTATATGTAGTTGGACCGAAACATCCGGCATAAGCAAAGACTTTCTTAGAAGGTGCAGCATGCCCATAAAAAACAGGGGTAGGACCTGAATGTAGAGCAAAAACCTCATCACTCCCTATTATTACACCATTCAAATCTTTTGCATCTGTATAATATGGACCTATGATTCCTGTCTCTTTTTTAAAATGAGAAAGGGTTCTACTCTTTCGAAAATTATACCATGTTTTTCTGAATCCCTCACTCATCAAATACTTTATATAGATACCTACCGACTTAATGGATATTTCATATTTAGCACGAACCGCATGCCCCATAAAGTCATAACTCTTTTCAAACTGTAAGGCAGATGCTTCTATTCCTTTTTTCTTAAGAGTACGTATCAACGCTGTAAGTTGTAGAACTGCGCCATGATTATGCACCATATAGTGCGTTACTATTCCGTATTTTTTTTGTGTTGTTTTCATAATTACTTTCTAAAAATTTTTTGAAATAAAAAACCACGTAGGCAATTGGGCATAACGACTTGGACCATAAAGCGAACCAAGACATTAAAACAATAACGAGGATAACCAATTAGCTTATTTTCAAGCATAAACTTTTGAATGCCCTTCTCGCTTTTGAAATATTTCATACTGCCTCTTCGAGCATACATATCTTTCCCCACACGCACATTAACAAGATTTTCAGTAATGTTTGCGAATTTGCATCCGTTCAACTGCATACGAATCCACAAATAATAATCCTCATTCCAATACCAATCTTGATAGTTTCCCACTTTCAACACCGACTCTTTCTTAAACATAACAGACATATGGTTCAGTGCGCAACGAGATTTCATATAATCTTTAATTTCAGCATCTGAGTCAGGAACAGTCCTGTAACCAACGATATTATCGGGAGTGTCAATAAATTCGCTAATACTGCCTCCTACAATATCAATATTGTCATCCTGCTCCATGCATTTTATCTGTTGTTCAAAACGAGTAGGCGAAGAAATATCATCACTATCCATACGAGCGATGATATGATAAGTAGCAATTAATACCCCATCACGCAATGCTTTTCCTAAGCCTTCGTTTAGAGGTTTCCATAATGTTTTTATGTACGGAATTTCTCCACAAAGAGCTTTGATCTCACTTTTAACAAGTTCTGGAACAGGTCCATCGACTACCAATATTAATTCTTTTGGCTGGAGAGTTTGTTTTATAGAAACACTCTCTACTGCAGCTCTCAAATATTTGGGATTATCGTTGTAATAAACTGACATTAATACAGAAAATAACTTTTCCTTCATTCTCTAATTGTTAGCATTCATTTAATAACAAAGCAAAAATCACTATGAAATTCATTCATGCTCATAATTGGATATTTTAATTTATGAAAAGCAAGGTAGAAATAAAAGAAAAATAAGAACTAGTGAGCATTTACGGAAAACATTTACCACAATATATCTTTTTTGGACGTTTACTTAAAGATGACAGATTGCACATATTAATTGGAGCTTACCATAGTGTCACCCCAATAACTCACGATATTTTACCACCCATCGATACGATATTCTTTTTATCAGAGCTAATGCACGTCTTTTTGATAAAAGCCAATAATACTCAGTCTCAGATTTGCAATACTTATGTAGTATATACTTGTTATCTTGTAGAGCATATTTTGAATGCGAATTGCTAGCACCTCCATCTTTCATGTTGGATAATATTTCATCAACAAAATATATTGGTAATTCTGCTTGATAATATCTTGTTATCAAATCTGCGTCTGCAAATAGGCGCAGATTTTCATCAAATACTCCAATTGTTTCATATACTTTCTTCGAAACAAATGTTGCAGGATGATTTAGTCCCATACGATAAACTTTTGCGAATTTCTCATACTTTTTGTATGAGCCATGCATTACAACCGATGTTCCATCCTCATAATGAAAGACCATATTTCCCGTTATAATAAATGGAGTCTTCAATTCCAAGTTATAATTTTCTATATATTTGCTAACCTTCTGCAAAGTATCGGGCTGAAGCCAATCATCGCTATTTACTATGCCAATAACATCACCCTTAGCCATCGCGATTCCTTTATTCATAGCATTATAGATGCCAGAATCAGGTTCGCTTATCCAACGTAAACGTCCCTCAAAAAGAGACTCATTATGCTTAATGATATCAATTGTACTGTCTTTTGACGCACCATCAACTATTATATATTCATAATCGTTCTCGTTTTGAGTCAGAACAGATTTTATTGTTCTTTCTATAGTTTTTTCACTATTAAAAGAAACCGTAATTATTGAATATTTCATAAAATTATTTCTTTTTCCGTTTTAATCTTATTGATCTATTAACCAATTAACTAAGACCCTTTAATATATTTATTGAAAGATAGTCTTTTATGACAAGAAAAATGTCTAAAATATTACACATATACATCACCTTTTTCCTATTGCCAACAGGAAATTTAGAACTATACAAAGTATCATACAAATATTTCTCGTGACACACTTAAGTGCTTATACTATGTTCATACTTATATTCTTCGAATTAAATAATTAATGTTTCAACACACTGCAAAGCACTTGTGCCTGATAATTAACACTCCATTGTTGTTCTATCATCTTTTTAGCATGTACTCTGCAAAGTTCACGTTCCTCCTGAGTAGCTGTACACCAACGCTTGATAGCTGCAGCTAACGCTTCTATATCATCCTCTTGATAAAAGGAGCCAGTTATCCCCTCTTCTACAGCTGTATATTCAGGCATTTGATTATCAAAATTATTATGTGTGATAACCGGAGTGCCGTAGCTTAGTGAGTGGATAGAAGTAAGCCCCACATTACCTGGAGAAATACAAGCCGAAGCATTATATAACAATTCTGAATTTTTTTCTTCATTATACGAAGAGCCATAAAACCATACTTGGTCGTCAAGGCCCATCTCTTGTGTCAAAATCTCCAAATCACCAGCGTCGATATTATTACCAACCAAAACACAATTGACTAGTGTTCCTTTGGATTTTAAGATTTTGATAGCCTCAAAAATCTGACCAAGCTTTTTCCTCTTCTGAATTCTTCCTATATAAATGATGGTCGGATGAGAATTTTTGAAATAAGAAGAATAAACATCAGTGAGCTTTACTGACGAAGCATATCTTCCCAATAATTCAGTATCCAAGCAATTATGAATGGGGAATAGTCGAGAGGGAGAAATTCCCATTTTAATCATATTTTCAATAGCATGTTCACAGTAAACAAAGCACCCCGATGGCAAAGTATGATATAGCTTTTGTATCGCTCGCTTAACCCAAGACTGAGGATAAGCCATAAGACCATGTGTCCACAGATAACACTCCTTATTAGTAAAACGACAATACAACGAAATAAACCACGATGAAATATTGGTAATATCACCTGTAACAACAATCTGCTTATATCCCCCCTTAAATACCGCTGATAAGCCCTTATATCTTGTCAGAATTTTCATAAATCGAACTGTCGTAAGATTGGCTTTAAAACCTTTAAGCAGAGTAACATCAAAAGGTTTTATAGCAGTTGTAACCTTATCACCGAAATAAAAATCCGTATCTAAGAGTTCATCAACCTTAGAATAAATAGGTAGTCTATAATGAGGGGGATAGTTAAATATAAAGCAAATCCTATTTTTCTTTTTCATCTAATATGTGATTATATAGATTTATATACTCTTGATACCTATCATTCATATCAAAATATTGTTCAGCTCTTTTTCTACATTTATCGGTATAGAAACACTTTCCATTAGCTAAAACTTTTACTATAGCCGTAACCAATGAAGCTGTGTCTCCTTTCTCAACAACATAACCGGTTCCTTCATCAATAGCCTCAGGACTTCCTCCTGTATTATAAGTAACGATGGGGGTACCACATGCCAAAGATTCAATATTTGTCGTCGGGAAATTATCCTCATATGTGGGATTAACAAACACATCAGATAAAGCATACAACTTTGCCAATTCATGCACATCTTCAGTTCTTTTTATGCCAATGATTCCAGCTTCTGTCGCTTGATCCATTTGATTCTCATTTAAGCCAACCAGCAAAACATCTACGGTATCGTCCAAATTCTTTCGAATTTCCACAAAATCCTTAAAGCCTTTTCGTTCCTCCCAATTGGCAGCACAGCCTATTACAACCTGTCTACCGCACAACTTGTATTTTTTCTTTATAGCAGACACTTCATCGGTATTATACACAATAAAATCATGTAAATTCGTACCATTGTGTATCGTTTGAACATTACATCTCTTAAGCATAGAATCCTCAAGAAAATGCTCCAACCAATGACTAACTGGCACGATAGTAAGTTTATTAGAAACAGATAAGAAACTTCCTTTTTTTTTGGCATAATTCTTTCTCGAACAAGACAGAACTGTTCTAGGATAAGTGCTTTTAAATTTACATATTTGGCATGATAACATCCAGTTTTGACAACCGTAGTAGTCAAAGTGACAACAATGTCCTGTAAAAGCCCAGCAATCATGCATTGTCCATACAACTTTTGCTCTAGATTCCGATAAATATCTAAACAGCAATGGATAATTTATGTAATGTTCATGTATTACATGTAGGTGAATAATATCTGGATCAATTACCTTTAGTTTCTTAATAACGCGTCTTGTTGAAAAATAAGAACACCTTCCTTCCAAGTCAAAAAGACGAGTAAACAAAGCATGCAACCTATTAGTAAATCTATTTCCGCATTCAATCGACTTTAATTTACTATCATTTACAGCTATAGGCCCATGTACGATGGTACAATCAAAGCCTTTTTTTTCTGCCAGCAAGCATATCTGCTCAGCTATTCTTCCTGTGCTTCCCTTATTTAAGGAGACATTTATATGAACTATTTTCTTCATAGAGTCTTTAATTTTGCTTAAATCGGCGTAATCTAATAAGCAAGCCTGTTAAGGTCCAAAACATAATAGAGGCAAGATACGAACCACTCATAAAGAGATTCGCAAACCCACAAACAACTAATAGCAATACTGCAAAATGAATACTACGATCTTCTATTCTTATGCTCATAGATTTATAAATGCGCCACAAATACCACATTAATAAAAGAGGTCCACCAATTAATCCAAAATCACAAATAAACTCTACTGCAAGATTATGAGCATAAGTGCTTGAAGTAAGACTATTAGATGCAGATACAGAAGCGATGTATCTATCTCCAAACAAGCCATACCCCATAGGACAATCAAGGACCTTTTCTAACAATGCATTTCTAATCATTTCTCTCGAATTTGAAGTATCAAACTCATTATTCAACATTAAGCTTAGAGTTCTGGAATACACATGGAATGAGTCGAATAAATTTGAGAACCATAGCAAAACTTTTGTAAGATTGAGATAGATGGTCAAAGCCACACAAGCAGAAAAGAATTTGAGTTTTAAGGAACTATTTGTAAAAGTCACTAATAAAGCAAATAACAAGGCACAAGCTAGGGCACCACGTGCACCTACTGCAAAAATCTCAATTACGCCAACAAGCCCTACCAAGATACCCATTTTTTTTTTATTCGTAAAGCCCTCGTATAAACAAGCACATGTATAAGGAAGTACATTATAAGAGTAAGTCATATAATCTACCCTATCAATCAAACTGATTCCTATATAATATGCGTTATAGAAATACAGAGAAGAGGGAATGACAAAAAATGCTAGGTAATAAAATGCCAATCTAATGAATGTCCAATTCTTATTGTTGTATCCCAATAGCAAAGCTGGAACACAATAGAAGCCAAGCATCAGCATACCACTCTCAATCGGATTGAAATCAGGTAACAAAAGGGTTAACCTAATAGAAGGATACAAAAGGTATGACAATACAGCACCAAATAGAGCTGCTAAAGTGACAATAATAAGAAGTTTACTTGAACTAGTAAATAAATACTTATACGAGAAGATACCAATTAATGCCAATACAAGATAAGAAACTACACTTATTGACTGCTGTCCGAAAACATACTGCACATAATAATTGGCATAAAAGTTTAAACTTGGAACGAGCAACAACGCTGCTAGCATAAAAGTAATTCGTCTATCTTGAGGCGAATTGAAACTTCGAAGTTTGAATATCTGAAATAGAGATTTCATAAATTACTTGATAATGTTTAACCAACGTTTTTTCCAATTTTCAAAAGAAAATGCGTGACTTGAGGTCTCATACGCTTTGCATGCTAGACAACCTCGTTGCTCAGGATTATCAAGCAACTGCTTAAGCGCAAGGTAAATATTGTCAGAAGTCGGTTCTATCATTAAACCATTATAGCCATCAAGAATGATGTTCGTCATTCCTCCGACATTAGAACAAATAACCGCACATTTTGAAGCCATAGCTTCTAATAAAGAAAGAGACGTCCCCTCCGATCCTACAGTTGGTACAACAGCTATATCTTTATCCAAGTGAATCAATAACGACTCGTTACTCTTATAACTGATAAAATGAACATTTGAATAATCCACTAACTGTGCCTTCATCCATCCTTTATCAGGACCATCACCTGCCATCGTTACATCTACATTAGCATATTCATTCAGAATCCTTTTAATAGCCTCCGTAAATATTCTTGTTCCCCTATACTCATAAAACCTACGAGCGAAAATAATTCTCACAATTCCATCTTCTAACTTAACAGGAACCGACGCTGGCAAATGAGTAAAATTGGGCACAACATTAAATAAGACTTTGGGCTTTTGTACAATAGCTCTATGCCAATTCACATAATTATAATCAACGCAAACTATCTTAGCAGCCATATTCGCTCTCTGTATCATCCTCCAAGCCATCATAGCCTTATGCAAATACCCAATTAGGCTATTATAGTAATACGAATTTGACTCATTAGGGATATCCCAAAAAATACCGTGCTGGATAACAATGCTGTTCTTTATGTCATTCTTACAGATACAACCATCTGTACCCCAAATTAGCAAATCACCTTCTTCCCATTTGGGACGGAAAAATTCATAAAGTGTACCAGCCCTTTTTTTGACTGATACATTCATTCTGTCTACACCGTAAACAGTAACTTTACCAAAAGTCTTAATAAAGAACTCATTAGAAAGTTGATAAATTGAGACATCATATCCTTCTTCTGTGAAAATTGCACACAAATTATATATATATGTCTGAACGCCACCAATGGACATTTTAACACCATCAGGCGTTAAATAACTCGGATAAATAAAATGAATACACATTATTTCTTGATTTTAGAAACAAATTCAGACAGGAGTCTCTTAATATAAAAGAACTCTTCTACCTTAAATAGATTAGAGAGGAATGAATAAATAAAAAGACCTAGAATTATCTGTGTTATTATACTCAATACAGGAGAAAGATTTATTATATTAACAGAAATCATTACTATTGCCGTTAGCACAGCCATCCCCACATTTGGAAGAATATCCTTCATCTGTTCCTTAAAGCTATATCCTAGCAACTTTATATTAGGCCTTGCATTGATAAGTGTAAACAAAGTAGTCAATACAACCATATTGATAGCTATAGCCTCTACGCTTATCCACATCACACATAATAGAGTAACAATTTCAATACACTTCTTAATAAACTCAAGTTTCAAAGTTATATCGCTTCTACCTATCGCCTTTATAGCTTGGGTATTTGCAGTATGTACTGGTTGAAACAAAAATATGATGCAAAATATTTGCAACAAAGGTACACAATCAATCCATTTTTCTGTTAAAATCAATCTTACGAATGGTTCTGCAGCAGCTGCAAGGCCTAACATCAATGGCGACATTATATAGGAAGAAAGACGAATTGACTTACGTGTTGTTTGTTTGACCAATTCAATATCATCTTGTTGAGACGACATCTTTGGAAAGAGAACAGCACCGATGGATGTATTTATATTAGCAACTAATAAGTTCGGAAATTGACGTCCACGATCAAAATACGCAAGACTAGCCGGACTATATAACTTACCAATTATTAAGGATCTTAATTCCATGAATACCGTCACCAACAAACTAGTCCCTAAGACCTTAGAGCCATAGGGTATCAAGACCTTAAGTCTATCGTAAGAACATTTCAAAGATAAATTAAACCGTACAACTCGATTTAGAGTAAACGTATTTACAACACAAGAAACGAGTTGCTGAGCAACAAGTGCCCAAACACCATATTCCATATAAGCCATAACTACACCTATAACAGCAGAAACTAAAGTGGCTGAAATTGTCGCGACAAAATACTTCTTAAAAATAAATAGCCTTGCGACATAAGCATTTTGGACCGCATTAATTGCGGAAATCAAAATACGCAGCCCGAGTACTCGAAGCACAGGAGTGAGCAACGAATATTGATCTCCATAGAAACTCGTTATAAAAGGAGCTGAGAAAAATAGAATGATATATAAGCAAATAGAGAATCCTATGTTAAAACAGAGAACTGAGGAAAAATCCAATTCATCAGCATCCTTCTTTTGAATTAAAGCATCACTAAAACTACCAACAACTAAAGTATCAGCAAGCGCTATAAATACAAGAACCATTGCAATCAAGCCAAATTGAGATGGCTCTAAGAGTCTTGCTAATACAATAGATACTATCAAACTAATTAGTTGTGCAGAAATACGCTCAGCAAACTTCCAAAATAAATTATTTAGAGTACTCGCGGCCATAACTACTTGATTCCTCTTAGCTTATAAACTTGTTTTCTTACTATTACAGGCAACAAATCGTATATAGTACGCAACAAAGACGACTTATAAATAACGGCTTGATGAGTATGATGCAATATTGCCTTTTCTGAATTAACATTATATTCTTGGAAGAAAGAATCGCGCTCATTCGAAAACCATGTATGCCTTGAGAACAAAGGGTTGAACTTTTCAATATCTTCAATAATGCACTCAAGCATTACCATTCTATTCTTAAGTAATTCAATAATTGTGTCACCCTTTGAATTATTGCTTACAACTGTCGAGTAATTATACTTTTGCCCAATCAAAGAAGGGAACACTTTGGTCAATCCTTTGAAGTCCGCAATTGTAATGTCGCCTTGTCTTTGCCTATCTCTGAAAATACAATTCTTACCACAAGAAGGTCGAAGAATCTTTTGCGACAAGAAAAGCTCGATATATGGGTCTTTTCGTAAGAAAATCTTTCTATTTTGATTTCTACATATTGTAACACTAGAGAGGTAATCTGCTTCAAATGCGCTCATTTTTGCTCTGAATTCATAACTAATAACTTCAGAATCCAATTGCTTTCCTATCGCCTTCATACATGCTTTAAAGACTGCAGAACTACCAACGCCATGACAAATCAAATCCATGATAAGAAGGTTTTCATAATTCTTCCGTAAGCACGAACGTAAGCCAGCAACTTGACAAGGAGTTCCACAAAAAATAGCCTTTTTCCCCGACTTAAGATGTGTCTTAATTTCAATAAACACATCCTCCAAGCTACTTGCTACATACTTGCTCTTACATAGAGGTGCAATTTTCTCCGTACCTATTATACTAATATGATGAAGATTCAATCCATCCCAGGCTGCACCAACAATCATAGTTGATTCATCACCCCAAGCCATACATATTTCAGAAAAAGCTCCACCCGACGCACTCCTTTTCCAAATATTCTTATCCCGCGTAACAGCCGCATAAGCAGTCTGTTTAACAGTAGGCTTGATAGGACTTTGAATAGGACAAACCTTTTCACAAACGCCACAATCAATGCATTTCTCCATATCAGCTTTAGGATAAAGAAAACCTTCTTCATCTTGAACCATTGAAATACATTGTTTAGGACAAGCAGCCTTACAGGCTGTACAACCTGTACAGTGCCCTTTATCTTGAGTAAAAGAAAGCATTATCTTAACGACTGTTTTAGGTAGTTCATTGATTTTTCGCGCTCCTTGCAAAGTATTTCCTCAAACGAGTTATAATCGTAATTCAGCAAATCCGAAGGAATATTTTGATCTACGACTATTCTTTCATCAAAATGGAAATATGAATTCAACTGACGTATTCTACTATTCTGACAAATCGGATCTGTTTGTGCAAAGCGTTGAAAAGTAAAGAAAGACTTATGATGCAGCATTGAAAAAATAGTACCATGATACGAGTCCGTAATTATACACTCTGCATGGTCTATTAAATACAAAAATTCTCTAGGTCCTATTCTTTGAAATAAAGTCATCCAAATCGAATCTTCCGGCTTTGCAGACCATCCTACAACAGAAAAACTATTCTTCTTTGCATATTCTTCTACTCTAGCCTTATACGTATGTTTTTTATTTAAGAAGTAACAGAAAATATATTTACTAGGAAGAAAAGGCAGGTATTTAGTGCTCTGTAAGGCACGATACTCTGCTACATTGACAAGAAGAGTCGGGTCTAACACAATATTTGCCACAATACCACATCTATCTTTCAACAAACGCGCACCTTCTTCCTCTCTAACTGCAAGCGAAGTAAAATCGCCTAATAGGGAAGAATATTGGCCTACATATTTCTCAGGAATTTCATTCAAACCGATACTAGCAGCATATGAAACTTTATTAACTTTTTTACCATCGACAAAATCAATCATGTACACAGGATTGAAAACGTTCGGTGCCCAAATTTGGTCACTACCTGCTACGATTGTACTGTAAGAGAGTGCATCCTTCTTTATTTCATCCGATGAAGTATATAAACGTGACTGTGAAATAGCTTCAGACAAAAAATGTTTAAAAGTCTGCCCATACCTAAACCTTAACGGTGGGAACAATCCAAGCAATGATTCTATTACCCCCTTCAAACACGCTAAAAAACGATTTGACTGTAAATATTTAGGATTTCTATAATTAATAACCTGCACTCTATAACCTAACTTAGAAATAGTATTACTAAGCGCATAGCATTGCAAAGCACTACCAAAATTTGTATAGTAATGCCATGTGACAATTCCAACCATTTGATTTTATCTCGTTTTTTCTCTTCTTCAAGTTGTAGAAGAGACATTATTCCTGTTCAACTTATCTCAAGACATCTACAATCCTACCACAAGCCTTACCATCTCCATAAGGATTTACCGCATGACTCATCTTTTCATAGGCGACAGCATCGTCTAACAAGGCTGACACCTCATTCACAATCTTATCATAATCAGTACCTACTAATTTGACAGTACCAGCAGACAAAGCTTCAGGTCGCTCTGTTGTATCACGCATTACGAGTACAGGCTTGCCTAAACCTGGTGCTTCTTCTTGAATGCCACCACTATCCGTCAGTACTATATGAGCCTTTTCCATTAAGTTAACAAAACTAAGATATTCTAAGGGTTCGATGAAGAACATATTCTTCAAGCAAGCCAAGTCTTCACCAAAGACTTCGTGTATAGGGCGACGCACATTCGGATTAAGGTGCATAGGATATACGAAATCTACCTCCGGATACTTTTCCGTCAAAAACTTAATGGCTTGACACATATGATTAAAGCCTTCCCCAAAGTTTTCTCTGCGATGTCCCGTTATAAGAACAAGTTTCTTACCCTTTTCCAGGCGAGTAGAATCATAACCAGAATCCTTGAGCAATGAAGTAAGTTCATCCGAGAGCGTTACCTTCTCCTTAATTCGATTAACCACCCAATACAATGCATCGATAACCGTGTTGCCTGTTATATGAATGCACTCCTCTTTTACACCCTCTGCCAACAAATTTTGCTGTGAAAGAACTGTCGGTGCAAAATGATAATTTGCAATTCTACCCGTAATCTGTCGATTCATCTCCTCTGGCCAAGGACTATAGATATTGTGAGTACGAAGCCCTGCTTCTACATGGCCCACTGGTATCTGTGCATAGAAAGCAGCTAATGCCGTAGCTGTTGAAGTTGTTGTATCTCCATGAACCAAGACTACGTCAGGATGTACCTCCTCAAGTACGTCACGTAAACCAGTCAAGACTCTAGCTGTGACATCGTATAAATCCTGCCCCTGCTTCATAATATTCAAATCATAATCAGGGTGAATGTCGAAAATTTGCAATACTTGATCAAGCATTTCTCGATGCTGACCTGTAACACAAACTATCGTTCTGAAGTCAGCACTATTTTTTTGAAACTCCTTGACAAGAGGAGCCATTTTGATGGCCTCTGGACGAGTGCCGAAAACTAACATTACTGTTTTCATTATCATGTAAGGCATTATAAGTTAATCTCAGCCGTATAAGAATTCAGCTGAGCATATTCAATTACCTACTAACTTCCTTGAGATTTATCCTATTGAATTTATCAAAAGAAGTAGTATCAAAAGAATCTCTCAACATATTGAAAGGTTCACAATAAAACTCACTCAAAGGAAATGGAGCTTGAATGTTTTTACAATGGTTCAAATTGCAAGGACAAGCAATTAGATTATACGTGTTTCTGGACTTATTATTCAAGTTAGCCTTATCAAAGCTAAAGAAACCTTTCTTTGCATACGAGACGAAACTCTGTTGATAGAGTTCTATCTTTTCTTCTACTCGATTATCATTTACCAACTCTGTGACATAACCTTTGTCCTCCTCGGCAAACAAAAAAAAATAGTGCTTCACCATGCGTCTGATATCATCCCGAACAATTCGTTCTATCAGTTTTGTGTTAACACATACTTCACTAACATTAACCACATCGTCTAATTCAGAAAGCCACTCCAAGCACTGAATCAAATACTCATCATTATTTACGGCTCTAGGTAAACCACCGCCACCAGAGGCAACATGTATAGGAATATCCCCTATTCGTCCTAACCAATCAATATCTAGATCACGAATAATATCAGTATCAAGTTTCATGTTCGTAGCGTTTTAAACAGATAACAACAATTCTCACAATACTCTACTACTTGAGAAGTTCTAGGTCGAAGAGCTACGCTAAAGAATATATCATCAAGAGAAACTTTAGACGGAAAAGATTGTATCAAAGTATTAGCCCCTCGTTGTTCTGCACAACGTCCAAATTTGTTCTTCGGTTTGGGCATTTTACAATCCTTACGCATCTTCTCTATTTTCTTAATCTCTTGTTTGAACATACATATATTAGGAGGAGGACCATTTTGTTCACAAACAATTCTTGAAGATTCAGGGGTCGTACAGGCTGCAATTGTAATCGCTTTAAAGCATTTAATTATTTCCATTTTTCTATCCTTCTTACTCTTTAAACACTTAATTCTAGAACGATTCTTACGATATTCTTCCATTACTTCATTATACTTGGCTTTACATACCTCCCCTACTCGCTGATCCAGTTTGAAAATTTGATCTTTTGTTATAGTTTTCATAGGCTTAGCAATATGTTTCAATAATTATCAAACAGGACAATCTCTATAAATGCAATAAAGTAAGCGTCCAATTAATACGTTAGTTATTTAAAAGCTCCTTATTCCCCAATATTTACACGCATGAGACAAATAGAAGCTATATATTTTAGATTTCTTTAATTGATTTTACCCGTTTATTAGTCTCTCTGAAAAATATCACGAGTGTAGACTTTTTCCATCACATCGTCTAAGCAACTATCATAACGATTGGCGATGATAGCATGACTCATCTCTTTAAACTTTGCCAGATCATTCACCACTTGACTGCCGAAGAAAGTATCACCGTCTTGCATGGCAGGTTCGTAAATAATAATAGATGCTCCTTTCGCCTTGATGCGTTTCATGATGCCTTGAATGGCACTTTGGCGGAAATTATCAGAATTGGATTTCATCGTCAAGCGATAGACTCCAATGATGCATGCTTTCTCTTGTATTTTATTATAGTGATTTTGATTGCTATAACTATAATATCTGGCTTTAAACAAGACCTGGTCAGCTATAAAATCTTTTCTTGTACGGTTGCTTTCGACAATAGCAGTCATCATATTTTGAGGTACATCCTGATAGTTGGCAAGAAGTTGCTTGGTGTCTTTCGGCAAACAATAACCACCATAACCAAAACTAGGATTATTATAGTGCGTACCAATACGAGGATCAAGACCAACACCCTGTATGATTGACTGAGAATCCAGACCTTTCATCTCCGCATAAGTATCCAATTCATTAAAATAACTGACACGCAATGCAAGATAGGTATTAGCAAACAGTTTAACAGCTTCCGCCTCCTTTATACCCATAAAAAGTGTAGGAATATCTTCCTTTATTGCACCTTCCTGAAGCAATGCGGCAAAAGTACGTGCAGCTTCCTCAAGGATAGGAAGATCCGCAACAGACTTAATCGCTTCATTTTCCTCATCAAACAGCTCGCCATCAATCAGCTTCGGATAACCGACAATGATACGACTTGGATAAAGGTTATCATAAAGGGCCATGCTCTCACGAAGAAACTCCGGAGAAAAAAGCAAGTTAAGCTTCCTGACTCCTTTACGGGCATACTTCAAATAAAGTCCCCGACAATATCCTACAGGAATAGTAGACTTGATTACCATCACAGCATCAGGATTGACACTTAAAACCAGGTCTATGACATCCTCTATATGATGAGTATCAAAATAGTTCTTCACCGGATCATAGTTAGTAGGAGCTGCTATAACCACAAAATCAGCATCACTGTAGGCCTTGGCGCCGTCAAGCGTAGCAGTCAGATTCAATGCCTTTTCGGATAAATATTTCTCTATATACTCATCCTGAATAGGCGATTGTTTACGATTAAGCATATCTACTTTCTCAGGAATCACATCGACTGCCGTCACCTGATGATGTTGCGACAAAAGCGTTGCTATGCTAAGACCAACATAGCCGGTACCTGCAACAGCAATCTTCAATTCTTTTGTATCCATTGTTGATTTATGTTAGTGTTCAGAATTATTCTAGTTATTTATCCAAGACCTCAAATCTCGGTGAGTTCTTGGATTTAAATTCAGGTACCACTCTCTTCATCAGCTTCACTGTATCCATGATCTTTACCGTACGGGATAACTTCTCAAACTCTCCATAAGTTTCAAGGATATCAGTATATTCATAATGACGTACCTTTGCTATCATTATCTTCTTATTTTCTGTAGGGATTGTATTCTCCTTATCACTCAAGACTTCTTCATAAAGCTTCTCACCCGGACGCAATCCCGTAAACTCTATCTCAATATCTTCACCCGGACGATAACCGGCCAGTTCGATCATACGGGTAGCCAGGTCAACAATCTTCACGGCCTTCCCCATCTCAAAGACAAAAATCTCATTGCCTTCACCCATAGTGGCAGCCTCCATTACCAGACGACAAGCTTCGGGGATAGTCATAAAGAAACGAATGATATCAGGGTGAGTCACTGTGACAGGACCACCATTCTCAATCTGTTCCTTAAAACGGGGAATTACAGAACCATTACTACCCAAGACGTTACCAAAGCGGGTAGTGATAAATTTGGTATGACCTTTCACTTTTCCCTCACGAATGGCACAGCCCAGACTCTGTACATAGATCTCCGCCAAGCGTTTCGAGCATCCCATTACATTGGTAGGATTCACCGCCTTATCGGTAGAAACCATGATCATCTTCTCAGCTCCGTATTCAACTGCCATATCGGCAACCTGGCGAGAGCCGACAACGTTGACCAGCACAGCTTCACAGGGATTCTCTTCCATTAACGGAACATGTTTATAGGCAGCGGCATGAAAGATGATCTGAGGCTGATAAGTTTCGAACACCATACGAAGACGTTCTTTCACGCGGACATCTCCAATGACAGGAACAAAATCAAGACCGGGATAATTCTTCTCAAATTCCAGACGGACATTATGCAAAGGTGACTCAGCGGAATCAAACATGATCAGCTTCTTGATGCTCATCTGAGCCAGTTGCCGGCAAAGTTCGCTACCAATACTACCGGCAGCTCCGGTCACCAACACAACCTTGCCACAAAACTCAGTCATCACCTCCTCCATATTGATATGAATTTCTGAACGACCCAGCAAGTCTTCAATCTTGATAGGGCGTACCCATTGGTGGAAACTTCCGTTTTCGTCAGCCTCACTGATACTCGGAGCAATCAACGTTTTCAATCCACTCCTTTTACAATACTGAAGCAGGCGGTCTTCCTCTTCACGGGTATTCTCGTAACGGGCAAACAGGATGCCGCCGATACACTTCTTATGAATAAGTTTATTAAAGCATTCTTCATCTTTAAATGAATAAACGGGAAGATCAGCCACACGTCGGATGGAGTCGCCTGTTCCGTAGATACAGAAGCCTACTACCTTATAGTGAGAGCTGTTCATTAACCGGACTTTCAATGCCACACTCTTATCATCAATGCCATAGATCAGAATATGCATATTCTTCTTATTCAGCATATTCAACAGGAGTTCATACACCAGAATCAACTGAATGCGAAAGCCTACCATGGCAATAAAAGTCAGCATTCCATCAAACAGTACAAAGACTATTTTCTGACTATTATGCAGTCCCGTCTGAGGCAGGAAAAGCCAGATAGCCATTGCAATACAGACAGCTTTTATCAGTGCACTTCCGGCAATTCTCCATAATTCCTTCAACTGGGAAAAACGGATCGTATTACGGTAGGTATGGAATAAAAAGGAACCTAAGACACTGGAGATCACAGAAATCGCCAAAATATGGAAGAGAGAAGTGATTTCTTTAGAAGTCTCCGTTATATAATGAATGCCGATAAATGACACCCAGGTACAAATCAAAGCTATGAATGTATCAATTCCTAATACAATCCAATAACTAAAATAATTTTTCTGCAAATATTGAACAAAACGGTCAAATGCGTGTTTCATAATTTAAATACCCCAATAAATTATAAAGTCTTTTTCAAAAAAAGTAGATTTACTATGACAATAGTTTATCGTAGATTGTGTGTAACTGAATTTTCAATGGTGAAGGCAATTGGTTTTTCAGAATCATTTGCGAACGCCTCAGAACAGTTTCTTTCTTTGCCTCATCCTCCGAATTGGCATACATAGACACACTATATCCCATCAGAAGAGACAGACACAAAGCAGCTTCCTGCTCAGCAGTCTTACCGTGATAAGGATACAGATCATTGATCTGTTCATGGATCTCTTTATTAAGTAGTGAAAGATCGTCGACACATATACAGTCCATATTCTCACCCATATGAAGCAATGTATCAACTGTTTTTTGTAGTTTTTCTATTTTCTCCTGTATGCTATTATTGAAGGTCCCCATCACCTCTTAGTTTCTTTCGCCAATTTGCTCTACATATCCAATAGGCATATCGACACAAGCGCAGCCCAACATATCCAGCCGGACAGCAATCTTACTTTTGCCATCTAACGCAACTAGTTCTCCAACCAGTCCCGTCAAAGGACCTTTGATAACACGAACTTTCTTTCCACGAGCTAATGGAGAATAATTCATACAGATTGCCTCCTCCGAATAATCAAGCATAAAACGGAAACGCGCCATCTGATCATCAGGAATCACAGCAGGCTTTCCCTCACCACGCAACACCATGTAACGGCTTACCGTGGCAAGAGTTAAAGCAGCCATCCGTTCCTTCGGATCGGCATGAACAAACACCATCATCGGAAGAAGAACTGTTTCAACTAATTTACGGCGATCACTCCATTGATGGATTTCTTGCTGGACAGGAACAAAAGTCTCAATTCCCATTTTCCCCAAATATTCGGCTACTTTTTTTTCGTGATGTATGCGAACATGTGCCACATACCAGCGTTTTAAGCACGCTACGCCCTCCCCTGTCCCATTTTTGGTCCCGAGGATGGCTGATTTCTCTTTTGTTAGAATCATGTTTTTCTACCCCATATGTTTCCGTTACTTCTTAGGTAACGGAAGTAAATTTGATGCAAAGATAGACAAAAACACAAATAAGAAACAAATTAAAGCCCACTTTTTTTAGTTTTATCTAAAATATAGGGTAAAAACATCTTTAGACATGAAAAATACTTATTTTCATGCCCCACTCCTTATATACCTAATTTCCATTGGTATATACCCTTCTACTTAGGGTGTAACTCTCTTGACAACATATTTGCTGCTGCTTTTCAACCTTTTTTCATTGTTCGTTTATGCTGTATACACTTCCGTTACCTAAGAAGTAACAGAAACAGATCCATACTGACTATCAACTTATTAAATATTTTACACCCGTCCTATCCGACAGTTCTTCACGTAAGATAAATTCATTCGATTCACTTCTGTACGTTCCTGCAGACCAAAACCTTTCAGATAAATCTGAGTAGTCTTAATAGACTTATGCCCCAGCGACTCACTGATCATCTCAATAGGAACACCACGATACTTAGCGGTAGTAGCCCAGGAATGACGGATAGTATAGGAAGTGACAGGAGAAGTCAGCCGAAGAGCCTTTGCAAGTCTCTTCAGACGATTATTGAACCTGCGGAGAGCGGACTGATATTCCCGGTATGCACTTTCATCTTCTCTCTTCTTGTCGCCAAGAAGGATACTGAACAGATAGTCGGGACAATCCGGATGAGAAGGCTGACAGTTGCGAAGCCGGCTGATTATATCCTGTGCAGTATCCAGTACTTCCACACTCATCGGAGTTTTCGTCTTGATACGATTATACCGGATGATATTCCGTTCCAGCGAAGATTTCTCCAAATGAGCAAGGTCAGCGAAAGACATTCCGCAGAATTGAAACATCAAGGCAGCGATAGCCTGCGTACGACGCAAACGTTCCGATTTGGGATCTTCATAGAGGAGGCGATTAAGTTCTCCGACAGGCAACGCTTTCTTCTGGCAAATATCCACTCCCGTATAAACATCATGAAACAGACGATGCACATACGGAGCTCTGCCCGACTCCACTCCTCTATTATAGATGCTACGAAGCATACGCATATACGTTGATACCGTATTCGGCTTCAGACCGGAACTATAAAGATACTGCCCGTAACAGCGCAAGCGTTCACGGGTGACTTGCCGGAAAGCAACATGGGTAGTGCCACAAAACTTGGTAAAAGAAAAAAGAGCATTCGTATAAACATGGGCCGTAGAATGACGCCCTTCTTTTCGTAAACGACCGATGTACGACTCCGCACAACGGCTAAATCCATTTTTATTCATATATATCACTAGTAAATTTATACAATGATAAGACGAAAAAAATGATTTAGCAACAGAAGTTTAAAACCTTTCCAAAAAAATTATATAAAACTGAATGGGGATAGAATTGATGCTACTCCACTATCCACTTCTCAATATTGCGTGTTTCTGAGCTAAAATTGACACCTATCTTGAAAAGTCGGCGTCCGTCTGCCTCAAAAGGAAGTGCATAATGCTTTTCATTAATCTGTTTGATAGCTTCTTCAGCAGTACCATCCAACTTAAATTCCATCACATATTATGAATTTGTCAGTCTGTAAGACAAAATCGATACGCCTTTCTTTCTACAACGCAAAGCAGGCGAGAAAGTTTTTCTCGCCTGCCCGGTCTATACTTTTATCAATAATATTGTCTATTATTTACACGTATGTTTCCAGCAATTTTACGTTTCCAGCTTCCGGAGTAATTGTTACATCCTGTGTTGTAGCAGGAAGCAGAATAGATTCTCCGGCACCTACTTTCAGTTCATTACCTTCATTGTCTTTTATCTTGCATGCACCTTCCATACAAATGAAGATCACGAATGAATCGAGTTCTGAATAATCACAGCTGATTTCTTCGGTCATATCATACACGGAAGTAGTGAAGTACGGACAAGCTACAAGTTCTACCGGCTCATCTTTCACCGCTTCGTATTTGGTACGATAATCATCCAACACTTCGTAATTGATGGCTTCACGCGCCAGGTCAGTATGCAATTCACGAGTCTTTCCGTTTGCATCCTTACGGTTGAAGTCATAGATACGATAAGTAATATCCGAAGTCTGCTGGATTTCGGCAATAAACGCACCGGCGCCAATACTGTGCACACGTCCGGCAGGAAGGAAGAATACATCTCCCGGCTTGATCTCATACTCCTGCAATACGTCAGTGATCGTATTGTTCAGCACGCGCTCTTTATATTCTTTCGGGGTGATTTGCTCGGAAAATCCAGAACGCAGTTTCGCTCCTTTATCAGCATCCACTACATACCACATTTCGGTTTTACCCATTGAGTTGTGCCTTTTCTTTGCCAAATCATCTGCCGGATGCACCTGAATGGATAAATCCTGCTTTGCATCGATGAATTTGATAAGCAGTGGGAATTTATTGCCAAAACGAGCATAATTCGCTTCGCCAACCAGTTCCTCGCGATACTTTCTCACCATATCAGCCAGAGTTAAACCTTTGTCCGGGCCATTAGCCACAACAGATTCATTGTCCTCTACGCCGGAAATCTCCCAGCTTTCTCCTACTCCTTTCAAGTCTGAATTCAAATGCTTGAACGGAATAATTTTGTCGCCCCCCCAAAGCGTCTGCTTCAGAATAGGTTCGAATTTTAATGGATACATTTTTGTTTTTCTTGTTAATAAACTTAGATTAAATTCTCCCGGATTATAATAATCCGGGAACAAACATACGAAAAATTGTTCACTTTAAAAGAAAAGAAGGATGAAAAATACAGAAACCTAAGTGAGAACGCTAAACTTTCCTAAACTACCCACCATATTTAGCCGGAATAATTTGTGAGTAACAAAGAATTTACCTTTATTTGCAAGAAAATTTTAAGAATACCAGACATGAATAACACATTCCCAACGGAAGGGAATCTATCAGGGCTCAGCCGGAAAGATTTCCAAAAGGAGATAAATAATAAAGAAACTGATTTATTTATCCTCAAAAATAAAAAGGGAATGGAAGTCGCCGTAACTAATTACGGATGCGCCATTCTCGCTATCATGGTACCGGATAAAGATGGAAAATATGCAAACGTTGTCCTCGGACACGACAGCATAGACCACGTTGTCAACAGCCCGGAACCCTTCCTCAGCACTACTATCGGACGCTATGGCAACCGCATCGCCAAAGGAAAATTCACATTGTACGGAGAAGAGCACGAGCTCACCATCAACAACGGTCCCAACTCCCTGCACGGAGGACCTACCGGTTTTCACGCCCGCGTTTGGGATGCCGACCAACTGGCTGAAAATATAATCCAGTTCAATTATGTTTCAGCCGACGGCGAAGAAGGTTTCCCCGGCAATCTGGAGGTTGAAATGGTTTATCGCCTGGAAGAAGAAGAAAATGCACTGGTAATCGAATATCGTGCCACAACTGACAAAGCTACTGTAGTCAACCTGACCAATCACGGTTTCTTCAATCTGGCTGGTATCAGCAATCCTACTCCTACTATCGAAAACAATATTGTTACTATCAACGCTAATTTCTACACGCCTATCGATGAAGTTTCTATCCCAACCGGAGAAGTTGCTAAAGTAGAAGGTACTCCAATGGACTTCACCACTCCGCATACCGTAGGCGAACGTATCAACGATAAATTCCAACAACTGATTAACGGTGCCGGATACGACCACTGCTACGTACTGAACAAGATTGAAACAGGTTCACTGGATTTGGCTGCTACTTGTTTCGAACCGAATAGCGGTCGTACCATGGAAGTATACACTACTGAAGCAGGTGTACAACTTTACACCGGTAACTGGCTGAATGGTTTCGAAGGTGCTCACGGTGCTACATTCCCTGCAAGAAGCGCTATCTGCTTCGAGGCACAATGTTTCCCCGACACTCCGAACAAACCTCATTTCCCCTCGGCTACTTTATTGCCGGGCGATGAATACCAGCAGGTGACTATCTACAAATTCGGTGTGGAAAAATAAAAGATAAAAAAATAACTAACCTAATTTTATAAACTAACATTTTTAATAGAACCATGACACAAGAAAAAAAGAATGGAAAAATCATTGCCATTATCACGATGATTTTCCTTTTCGGTATGATTTCATTCGTTACTAACCTCGCAGCTCCTATGGGTATTGTGCTGAAGAACCAATTCGACGTATCCAATGCTTTGGGTATGCTGGGAAACTTCGGTAACTTTATAGCTTATGCAGTAATGGGTATCCCCAGCGGTATCTTGTTGCAACGTGTGGGATATAAGAAAACAGCACTTATCGCAGTAGCTATCGGTTTTATCGGCGTAGGTATCCAGTTCCTGTCCGGTCATTCAAGCCCTGAGATGGCTTTTGCCGTTTATTTGATTGGTGCATTCGTAGCAGGTTTCTCTATGTGTTTGCTTAACACTGTAGTAAACCCGATGTTGAACAAACTGGGTGGTGAAGGTAACAAAGGTAACCAGCTTATCCAGGTGGGCGGCTCTTTCAACTCTGTAATGGCTACCATCACTCCGATGTTCGTTGGTATCCTAATCGCCGGATCTATCGAAAAAGCTACTATCTCTCAGATTTTCCCTGTAATGTACACCGCAATGGCTGTATTCGCTTTCGCATTCTTCGTACTCCTGTTTGTACGCATTCCGGAACCGAACGCTGCTGCTACAACTGAACCAATCAGCACACTGATGAAAGGTGCTTTGAAGTTCCGTCACTTTGTATTGGGCGCTATCGCTATCTTTGTATATGTAGGTATTGAAGTAGGTGTACCGGGTACTCTGAACCTGTTCCTTACTGACCCTGTAGAAAAAGGCGGTGCCGGTATCGCTTCTACAATCTCCGGTTTCGTAGTAGGAACTTACTGGTTCCTGATGTTGATCGGTCGTCTGGCCGGTGCTTCACTCGGTGCAAAAGTTTCCAGTAAAGCGATGCTTACATTTACATCCGCTCTGGGATTGATTTTAGTATTCCTTGCTATCTTCTCTTCTACAGGAACATTGGTGAATCTGCCTGTACTACAACAAAGCGCAACTGGCGGTTTGTCATTCGGTTTTGCAGAAGTGCCCATTAACGCTATGTATTTGGTATTAGTTGGTCTCTGTACTTCTATCATGTGGGGTGGTATCTTCAACCTTGCTGTAGAAGGACTGGGTAAATATCTGGCTGCTGCTTCCGGTCTGTTTATGGTACTGGTATGCGGTGGAGGTATCCTGCCTGTAATTCAAGGATGGGTAGCTGACGTAGCCGGTTTCATGGCTAGCTATTGGGTAATTATCGCTGCTCTGGCTTACTTGCTGTACTACGGTCTGGTAGGTTGCAAGAACGTAAATAAAGACATTCCAGTAGAATAAAAAATCTGAATTTAATTTATTCACCTTATAAAATTGATTTATCATGGATATAGAACACGTAAGAAGTCGCTTCATTAAGCATTTTGATGGAACTACAGGATTTATATATGCCTCTCCGGGTCGTATCAACCTGATTGGCGAACATACTGACTACAACGGTGGATTCGTATTCCCCGGAGCTGTAGACAAAGGTATGCTTGCTGAAATCAAACCGAACGGCACTGACAAAGTAAGAGCTTATTCTATCGACCTGAAAGATTATGTAGAATTTGGTCTGAACGAAGAGGATGCTCCCCGCGCAAGCTGGGCAAGATACATTTTCGGTGTATGCCGTGAAATGATCAAACGTGGCGTAGACGTGAAAGGATTCAATACCGCTTTCTCCGGCGATGTGCCTCTGGGTGCAGGTATGTCTTCTTCTGCTGCTCTGGAAAGTACATATGCTTTCGCATTGAATGAACTGTTCGGTGAAGGTAAAATCGACAAATTTGAATTGGCTAAAGTAGGTCAGGCTACTGAACACAACTACTGCGGTGTAAACTGCGGTATCATGGACCAGTTCGCTTCTGTATTCGGTAAAGCTGGCAGCTTGATCCGTCTGGACTGCCGTTCACTGGAATATCAATATTTCCCATTCCATCCGGAAGGTTATCGTCTGGTATTGATGGATTCAGTAGTGAAACACGAACTGGCTTCTTCTGCTTACAACAAGCGTCGTCAGAGCTGTGAGGCTGCTGTTGCTGCTATCCAGAAAAAACATCCGCATGTAGAATTCCTGCGTGACTGTACAATGGACATGCTGGAAGAAGCGAAAGCTGATATCAGCGCTGAAGATTATATGCGTGCCGAATATGTAATCGAAGAAATCCAACGCGTACTTGATGTTTGCGATGCGCTGGAAAAAGACGATTACGAAACAGTAGGTCAGAAGATGTACGAAACTCACCACGGTATGAGCAAATTGTACGAAGTGAGCTGCGAAGAACTTGACTTCCTGAACGATTGCGCTAAAGAATATGGTGTAACCGGTTCACGCGTAATGGGTGGCGGCTTCGGTGGTTGTACTATCAACCTTGTCAAGAACGAACTGTATGACAACTTCGTTGAAAAGACAAAAGAAGCTTTCAAAGCTAAATTCGGCAGAAGCCCGAAAGTATATGATGTAGTAATCGGTGACGGTTCACGCAGAGTAGAATAAGTTATTATTCATCAGAATTAAATAAGCAGGGCGTCTTTCTGGAATGGAAGGACGCCCTTACTTTTCAATTAACAAAAATCTAAAACCTATTATCTAACCTAACCCTATAATTATCTGTTTATTGTACGCCTTCCGTTGTCATCTGAATGCGTTTCATGGTACCGTCTTCGTTATAATACAAACGGTCGATGCAGACGGAACGGCGAAAACTGCCTCCGGCTGTATTGATGCTTCCATTATGATAAATGAAATACCAGTCGCCCTTGAACTCGATAATAGCCTGATGATTAGTATTGGAATTGCCGGCTATCTCATTAAGGATGCCTTTGTATTCCCAAGGTCCGGTAATGCTACGACTCATGGCGTAGCATATCTTTTCCGGAAATTCAGAAGCATATGAAAGGTAATACCAGTCTCCACGCTTATGTATCCACGGAGCTTCCGTATATCGGGGCAGATGAACCGGTACGATAGGACCATCCAGCTCGATCATATTCTTTTTCAGTTTGACATAGTAGCATTGGGTATTCCCCCAATAAAGATATGCCTGTCCGTCGTCGTCAATAAAAACAGTCGGATCGATATCTTCCCAAGAGATCTTGGTAAATTCGGTTGTCATATCATTGGTGATCAGTGCGGAACCACGGGCATCCACAAAAGGACCGACAGGCGAATCAGATACGGCTACACCGATGGATTTTCCGTGAATAGTGCCGTGTTCTACTGTCACATACCAATAGAACTTTCCGTCACGTTCTATCACCTGACTAGCCCATGCTTCCCCTTTTGCCCAACTGAAATCTTTGGCTTTCAAAGGAACTGGATGCTCCGTCCATGTCTTCATATCGGGAGACGAGAATACACACCATTCATTCAACTGGTAATGTTCTTTGGGAGGAGGACATTCATCATGTCCGGCATAAATGTACACCTTACCGTCATGCACCATAGCACCCGGATCGGCTGTATATTTATATTTTATGATGGGATTGCCATCGGCTACAAAAGTAGTGTCATTCTGCGCAGACAGCCCGGAAAAGACTGCCAATGCGCATGAAATCATAACTAGTTTAACGCTATTCATTTTATTTCTTCGTGAATTTATAAACTGCAAACGTGTTCGGTCCGAGTTCGGTGGTTAACGCATGACCATTGATCGTTACCGGTGTCTCCTGCGGAGTGATGGCAAACGGTTGTTCAAGCGTATTATCTTTGTCCTGATCGAGTGAGCTAAGAGTGATGCAACGTCCTTCGGACAATACATCCTGCTTTTTCAGACCTTCGAAAGTCAAGGATACAGGCTGTGTCTTATCGGAAGTATTAGCTACTTTGACAATCAGTTCGTTCTTATCCTTATCATAGACTGCACTGGCAAAAAGTCCATTTTGTCCTTCCGCCCCTGTTACCGGTTTCTTGTTCATAGTGAGAGGAAGTACATTCGTTCCTTTGTTCTGTGCGTACAGCTGCTGCACATAATAACTTACGGTACGCACCGAGTTAAGATTATCAAACCAAATCATGTCCGGACGCCATTGCCATCCCTCCACATGAGCGAAAAGCGGCGCATAAGTAGCCATATGTACGATATCGGCATTGCGTTCCAATCCGGTCATGAAGGCTGCTTCGAGCAAGGCAGCATGGAAGTGGTTCCATTTCTTTCCTTTTCCGTGACAAGCATATTCGCCGGCAAATACTTTCGGTCCTTTGCGGTCATAGTTATCATAGCGTGCTCCCTGACTAAGGAACCAGCTTTCGGGACGGTAGAAGTGTTCGTCTACCAGATCAGCTTTCAGACGTTTCATCTCAGGCCACAGGTAATCGAATTCTTTTCCTTCGGAGTTCGGGCCGGAACTGCCTACAATCATGATTTCCGGATACGCCTTGCGAAGAGCCTTGATAAACGGTTCGAGACGTTCGGGATACTCTTTTCCCCACTGTTCATTACCGATGCCTAGATATTTCAAATTGAAAGGTGCCGGATGTCCCATATCGGCACGTACTTTCCCCCAAGTCGTGTTCACATCTCCATTGGCAAATTCGATCAGATCGAGTGCATCCTGAATATAGCTGTCCAGGTCGCAAACTGCTACGTGAGCTTTTTCTTCATTGTTCTGATACTGACAGGCAAGTCCGCAGTTCAGGATCGGAAGCGGTGCCGCTCCCATTTCTTCAGAAAGAAGGAAATATTCATAGAATCCCAGTCCGTAGCTTTGATAATAATCCGGATAGAAACGATGGGTAAAGGTATATTGCCAGCGATTTTCGTTCAATGGACGGTTTTCTACCGGCCCCACGGATTTCTTCCAGTCATAACGGGTTTCGAGATCCGTACCTTCAACGATGCAACCACCGGGGAAACGGAAGACTCCCGGATGAATATCCGCCAAAGCCTGCGCAAGGTCTTTGCGAAGACCGTTCTCATGTCCCTTCCAAGTATCGACAGGGAAAAGGGAAATATGCTCCAAGTCTACCGTACCCTGGGAAGCAAGGAAAATACGAAGCGTTGCTTTGGGATTGGTAACACCCGCTTTTAAGATTACCTGATACTTCTTCCAGTCTTTGGAATCAATGGTCAGTGTCTGAGAGGCAAAAGCTTGATGTTCGCCCATAGATTTGGTATCTACAAGTTCCACACGTATCTTTTCACCTGTACCTCCGTGCGGCAGACGTGCCCATACGGAAAAGCGGTATTCTTCACCTTGCTTAACCCCGATGCCGAAGAAACCTTCATTATCCAGTCCGGTATGCTTGTGGGCATGTCCCGGATTATCAAGACGCACATAATGCGGATTGCGTTCAAAAGGACCGTCATCCTGCAAAGTCACCTTTCCATAAGTCTTCCATCCCATCAGACGCTGAGGGAATTCGAATGAACGGTTCTTTACCAGTTCGGCATAAAGTCCGCCATCGGCAGCATAATTGATGTCTTCAAAAAAGAGTCCGTACATTGTCGGCTGGATTTCAGCACCCAACTTCTTAGTCTGGATCACCATTTCATTGGTTTGCGCATGAAGCGCCATGCCGGTAGATAAGGCTAATGCAGCCAGTAATTCTGTGTATCTTCTCATGGTTTTCAATAAAAATTATATATAGTTATTTGATTCTTTTTCCCCAGACAGAACGTCCCCGGCTATCGAGTCCGGTAAAGAGAATTGTTTCGGTTTCGTTCTCCCAATCGTGTCCTGCAAAGATAACCAGATTCTCAATCTTCTCCGAGTTCAAATCTACCATTAATAGATGTTTTTCGGTCAAAAAGGACCATTTTCCATTCATTTGAACTATATTCCATTCGTTATCGGTCATCTGCCCTTTGCACGTGCCGTCTTTTACCAAAGTCACTCGGGTGGACAAGTTCCATTCCTTCTCTTTCAGTTCTCCCTCTCCCCATAAGATCTGTCCGGCTTCCAGCTGACGTTCGTATGCCGGTTCCTGCACTCGTATGATTTCCCATTCACCGACCAGATCTTCTTTGCTGAATTGACGCGAAGCAGTCCCTGCATATCTCTCGGGAGAAGCGACCGGCCAGCCTTCGGGAGTGAAGAACAACTGCCGTATATGTAACACCATTAACTGATTTTGCGGTGACAGACGTCCCTGATGTGCCATAAAATAGTTTCCTTCACCGTCAGAAAAGACGGCACAATGCGCTGTACCCGCCCATCCGGTATGGTTCTCAAAACGATATGGTGCAGTCAGTATCGGGAAGTTGTTGGTCGTATCTTTCACAGCCTTGCCAAAGTAGTCCGTAAACGGACCTTCGGCAGCATCCGAACGGCTGACACGTACATTATAAGTCGTCATCAACGGATCATAGGAAGTGAAAAGATAATATTGTTTCAGCTCCGGATGATAGATTATTTCCGGTGCTTCGAGATTGTCCTTCCGATAGTTGGCACGCCGTGCTACAAGGTGCCCCAAATCGCCTTCGTTTAAGGCTAATCCGGTTTCAGGATTCAGTTCGACGCAATACAGACCACCGAAGAAGGAGCCGTAATGCATCCACCATTTACCAGTATTTTCATCTGCTATGACGCTCGGATCGATAGCATTCATCGCGGTAGAATCATCTGTTTTAACGATACAGCCTTTCTGCGTCCATGGCCCTTCGGGAGAAGTTGATTCGGCAAGTCCTATATAGGATGTTTTACGTCCGAATGCGGATACGCAATAGTAGAGGCGGTATTTATCTTTATAAGGGATGATATACGGTGCCCAGATATTGGTCGCCCCCTGCCCTCCTGCATGAGACTGTACCCATTGAACCGCTTCTTCCGGTATTTCAGGAAATGCCCATCCCAGAAATTCCCAATGTACCAAATCCTTAGAACGGCGCATCTGGATAAATCCCAACGGCACGCCTTTCTCTCTCGCTTCTTTCCGGTTCTCACCGAAAATCGCATCTGTAGAATACATATAATAATAGTCGCCCAGCTTCCGGCAGGACGGATCGTGTACATTGTATGTTCCCCATTGACGGTAATCTTCCATTTTGGCTACTGATAAATAATTATCATCCCAAGGATTAGCAGAAGGAGTCGGAGTAAACACGGAAGAAGTGCAACTTACAAAGAAGCTGCCTGCTATTAAAAGAACTGGCAAAAACAAGTTTTTCATAATATCTGTGTATTCGTTCATCAATTATGCTACAAAAATACGCCCCGTTTCCCCTATGAAAGGTGGACATACGAACACGATTGGTGGACAATCCGATAATCTGCTGAAAAGAAGCTCTTCCCATTTTTGTGATTGAAGAGATTCTTCTAACTTTGCCCTTATTAATACGTACATATATGAAAAAACACCTACTTATATACCTTATAATATATAGTATCTGTTCACTGGCCGGACAGGTTCGGGCACAGGAACGGTTTGCCGACCGCTATAATATTACGTATGTGACCATGAACGAGGGGCTTCCACATAATTTTATCGACGATTTGTACAAAGACAGCCGGGGGTTTATGTGGATTTCGACTGCCGGAGGCGGGCTTTCCCGTTATGATGGCTATGAGTTTGTAAACTACACTCCCAATAATCACCAATGCAAACTAAAAAGCAACTTTATACGCAATGTCTGTGAAGACGCCTTCCAACGCCTTTGGATCGTCTCCGAAGGGGGAACGGATATTATTGACTTATCTACTTTAAAACCGATTATCCCCCATGACCCGAAAGGGATACTTCCAAAGATACTGGAACTACCGGCTACCCGTATCATGAAAGATACGCAAGGCTGTATCTGGCTTCATTGCGACAACGCCCTTCACCGTATCGAATTCAATGACAAAGGGGAAGTGCAAATCCTGTCTACACTCAGCCCTGTCTATCTGAATGGTCCGGACATTGCTCTGAAAGACATTGACGAGGATGGGAAAATATGGATGGGAAACAATGGAGAAATACGAAAAGTGGCATTAAGTCCGCAAAAGAGACTGGTAACCACTCCCATAGCCGACTGCCTGAAGTTCGAAGCGGGAACTTATATTTCGGATTTCCTCAGCAAAGAGAATGAAGTCTGGATCTCCAGTGACCGCGGACTATTCCGCTATAATAAAACTGGAAATGTGATAAAACGATATGAGCATGATTCCGGCAATCCCTATTCCCTGTCGCAAAATTATCTGACAAATTTAGCTATCACCGATGACAAACAATTAATCGTCGCGACACTACGTGGTATTAATATCTATAACCCGATGACGGATAATTTTGAACGTATAGCCTGTGACCTTCCAAATGGCGGCACCAATCTGCTGAACAGTAACTTTATTAATTGCATATTGACTGATGGAGAACATATCTGGTTCGGTACGGAAACCGGAGGTATCAATCTGTTGAATCCACGGCAACTATCGATACGGAGCTACCGGCATGACAAGGAAAATCCGTCAAGTTTATCCTATAATCCTGTCAATGCAATTTATGAAGATGTATACGGAACCTTATGGGTAGGGACAGTAGAAGGCGGACTGAACAGAAAAGAACGGAACAGCGAAGATTTCACCCATTATACACGTGAACACGGAGGGCTGAGTCACAACTCCGTCAGTGCCCTGACTGCCGATACCGACAATCACTTATGGATAGGTACATGGGGAGGAGGTCTCAATCTGCTTGATCTGAAAGCTCCCCGACAGATACTGGAGGTAATTTCCTCACAGACCGGCGGAGGCTTTCCGATTAACTTTATCGGAGTATTGAATTATGACCCTATTAATGAAGGTATATGGATAGGCGCCAATCAAGGACTCTATTTTTATGATCCGGTAAAAAAGGAAATAACTGCTCCGTTACCGGATAAGGCTGCTGAAAATATTCATGGCTGTATCGGTTCCATTATTGATAAGGAGGGTAAACTTTGGGTCGGTTGTCTGGAAGGGGTTTATATCATCGATCTGCATTCCCGTTCCTCTAAAGGAGAATTCCAGTACAGGCACCTGAACTACAAACTGGACGATCCGTCCTCCCGCCTGATTGAGAAAATAACCTGCTTTTATCAAGGTAAGGACGGTACTTTATGGCTGGGCAGTAACGGATATGGCATTTATCAACGAAAAATCGATGCTCAAGGAAAAGAACAGTTTATCTCTTATAGCACAGCGCAAGGACTACCGAACAATAGTGTTCGGGGAATACTGGAAGATAACAACGGTAACTTATGGATCAGTACCAATAATGGACTCTCCTGTTATCACCAGGCAGAGAATCGTTTCATTAACTATACCATACAGGATGGTCTGATTGACACACAGTTTTATTGGAACGCCTCATGTGGTTCTTCTCATGACTTACTCTATTTCGGCAGTGTAGGCGGATTGGTTGCAATCGAAAGTAATCGTCCGGCGATGTCTCTTCCAGCTGCCAAAGTACGTTTCACCCGCCTGCGGATAGGTAATGAAGAAATATTGCCGGGCAGCGAATACTTGTCGGAAGATATTGCCATAACGACGGAACTGAAACTGCATGAAAAAGAGAAATCTTTCTCACTCGAATTTGCAGCGCTCAACTTTGAATCAAACAATACAGCCATATACAGTTATCGTCTGGTCGGTTTTGACGATAAATGGGTACAGGTTCCGGGCAACCGTCGTTTCGCCAGTTATACGAATTTACCTCCCGGTTCATATACTCTACAGGTCAGATACACTCCTGATGGTGAGAACGAGGGAGAAAACATAACGGAACTGAAGATTACGATTGTACCTTATTTCTATAAGACTGTATGGTTTATTCTATTCATCATCGTATTGTTATCTGTCAGTGTATGGCAATTCTATCAATGGCGCATCCGTAATCTGAAACGGCAGAAAGAATATCTGCACCGCACGGTAGAAGAACGTACTCATGAACTGGAACAGCAAAAGCATCTGTTAGAAAATCAAACGGATGAGCTGTCACGCCAAAACCAGATGCTGATTCAGCAGAATGAGAAAATCACGAGGCAGAAGGCACAACTGATTCGTATGTCCCGTAAAGTGCAGGAATTGACGCTTGACAAGATTTCATTCTTTACGAATATTACCCATGAATTCCGCACTCCGATTACTCTCATTATCGGTCCTATCGAACGTGCGTTGAAATTAAGCTACAATCCGCAAGTCATTGAGCAATTGAACTTCGTGGAACGCAATTCCAAATATCTATTGTCTCTCGTCAATCAGTTGATGGATTTCCGGAAGGTAGAGTCCGGCAAACTGGAGATTGTGAAGACTCGGGGAAATTTTCTGAAATTTATCGATTCACTGATCACTCCGTTTGAAGTATTCGCCCAAGAGCGGAACATTGTGCTCAAACGCTATTACCGGATGGAAATGCCGGAGATCTTGTACGATGAGGAAGCAATGCGTAAGGTGGTCACCAATCTGTTGAGTAACGCTATCAAGTTTACTCCTAACGGGGGAACTGTGTCTCTCTACCTATCTGCTCTTTTCGCCAAAGACAGTGAAAAAGAGACTCTGTATATTTGCGTCAAGGACAGTGGTTCGGGCATCCCTGAGGAAGACCTCAATCGGATTTTCAACCGCTTCTACCAGTCGCAGAATCAAGTGAAATATCCGGTATACGGACAAGCAGGAACAGGCATCGGTTTATACCTCTGCAAACGGATTGTTCAAATGCACGGCGGAGAGATCAAAGCATTCAATAACCGTCATGCGGGATGCTCTTTCCGCATCCTCCTCCCCTTGCAACGAAATGAAAGGAAAGACGAAAAGACAATCATTATTGATCACAACGATTCGTCCGCAACTCCTGTTCAGGATTCCGGCTCTCCAAAAGAGAAAGAGGCTTTAAGTATACTGGTTGTGGAGGATAATGCTGATATGCGGGGATATATCCGGTCTATTCTTCGTGAACAGTATCATGTACTGGAAGCTGCAAATGGCGAAGAAGCACTACATATACTTAATAGTAATCCAATAGACTTTATTATCAGTGATTTGATGATGCCTGTCATGGACGGAATCGAACTGTCCCGAAAGGTAAAGGAAACATTTGCCATTTCGCATATTCCTTTCCTGATGCTGACTGCCAAAACCTCACAAGAAGCCCGACTGGAAAGCTATCGTATGGGAGTGGACGAATATCTGCTGAAACCTTTTGATGAGACATTATTATTGACCCGTATTCAGAATATTCTGGAGAACCGGAAACGATATCAACGTAAATTTACGCTTGATATGGACGTGGACGTACTTAATATGGAAGAAGAATCCGGTGATAAGAAGTTCCTCAATCAAGTAATGGAAGTTATCAAAGAGAACTACAAGAACTCCTATTTTGAAGTCAGCGATTTTTGTGAAGCCGTCGGAGTAAGCAAAAGCCTGCTGAACAAAAAACTGCAAAACTTAATCGGTCAGTCCGCCGGACAGTTCATCCGGAATTACAGACTGAACATCGCACGGGAATTGATTCTGAAGAATCGGGAAACGAAGAATATGAATATAGCGGAAGTTGCCTACGAAGTAGGATTCAATGATCCCAAATATTTTACAAGATGCTTCACGAAACATTTCAATGTGACACCAAGCGCACTGCTGAATAACGAAGAATAACTGATATAAGGGTTGCTATTATGAAACAATGATAGCAGCCCTTCGTCTTAAAATGAGCTCATTTTAAGAGACATCCGTCCAAGATTATACTCAAAGTGTAAAAAAGACACTTATATAACCGTTTATCCACCTCGAAAATTCATTTGTCCACCTTTAATATACTCATCAGTTGTATTTTTGCGACACTACAACGAGTAGAATTATTGTTGAACCATTAATATCAATATCTATGAAGACAAGGAAATGGCCGTTACTACTTATGGCAATTCTTACCGTTCTCAGCATGAGTTCTTGTCAGGATTGGGGAGAAGCTGATCCACCGGCAGGAAATCAAAAACTTCCGGCAAAGCCGGATACCTCCGCTAAATTAATAGCTGAATTTACATTTGACGAAGATTTCAACTCTACTGCCACCGAAGGCGAAACACCTGTATCGGGGGAAGTTTTTGCATACAGTGCAGATCAGGAGATTCCGGAAATCGTACAGGATGATGAAAGAGAAAGTGGAGTTATGCACGCCAACGGCGGATACCTCCGCATTCCCAACCCTCTTATCGGTGCAGATATCCAGACAGGAGTCTCATTTAGTTTCTTCGTAAAATCTACTAAAACAGACCATACAGGCGCACTGATCTCATTCAGTGACGGAACGAACAAACTGTATTTCACTGCAAATGCTTTTTTGAGCTATACCGGCACAGGAGGCTATCTGGACGTAAATGATCCGGAAGTCAGTGTAACGAACGCAATGCCTTACGGGACATGGCATTATGTTGCCTTGACTTTCACAGAGAAAGGATACGCCATTTATATCGATGGCACCAAGAAATACGATACCAACAACCATGCCAGCATCAGTTCCGGAAAGACAAGGGCTGTGAGCGTAGGTGACTTCGATTATTCCAATATGATCGATTTATTGTCATCTGCGACCTATATATATTTAGGCTATGGTTCGGATACGGAAACAGCCGAAGCCTATTATGATGATCTGAAGATCTGGACAAATACTTTCTCGGACAGCGATGCTCAGGGACCGAATATCGGTGGCGGAATACATGTGCCCGATCCTGTTTATAAAGCTACTTTCGAAACGACTACCGGACTACAGATCATTGGCGGTGGCAGCTTTGTTACAGATGATAATAGCGCCTTCGGAACCGTATTCAAGAATATCCCCGGAGGAATGCGTCAGAATTACTTGTTGCTTCCGGAAGATGTAATGTCACATTCTGCCGAAACGAAAGAAATGTCTATCGGTATGTGGGTGAATGCGAAGGATGCCGGAATCTCATCCACTTATATGTGGTCACCATTATTCAGTGCTCACGGGCAGGCACCGGGCATAGCAGGTACTGCCAATACAGACAACTGGCCTATGTTTGCATTGTATGTAAGAGGAACATTACAACTGAATAATGCCGGATGGTGCAACTTTGATGATGCACAGAATGTAAATGGTACCAATGCTCTATATCATGACGCCACTGACTGGTTAGCCGATCACGGGTGGCATTACTATACAGTAACTCTCACCGCTACTTCCGCCAAAGTATATATGGATGGCGAACTGAAGAACGAATGGCAGGTGGCAGGTACCGGAGATAATAATACAATTGAAGGTGCATTCATTTATGGTGCCAACTACAAATACATCACTTTAGGCGGAAATCAGGCGTTCGACTGGGGCGATCCCGATCCGGGATTCATGTTTGACGACTTCGCAGTCTATAACAAAGAATTGTCTCCGGAACAGATCAAACAGATTATGGAAGACAAGACATTGGCTCTGCCTACTCCTGTCTACATCAATACCTTTGAAGAAGGAGCCGGAGATGCAAAAATCGTAGGTTCGGGCAAAATAGTTTCAGTGGAAGACAAAGGGTTCGGACAAATATTCCAGAATGTAGCCGGTTCTAAAGGCACTAATTATCTGATGTTGCCTCAAGATGCTCTTTCCCACTCCGTAGAATCTCAGGAAGTGAGTATCAGTGTATGGGTGAATGCCAAGAATGCAGGAGCATCGGACGATTATCGCTATTCTCCCCTATTCACGGCATACGGAAACGAGCCGTCGGCAGGATCAGAGAATATATGGCCATTGTTTGTCCTGCAATCCCGCGGACTCGCCCAAATAAACTGTAACGGATGGACAGACTTCACCGCCGCACAAAATGAGAAAGGTGTCAACACCGTTTATTGCTCGGAATATGCAGCAGATGGAATCGTTTGTGAGGAAGACTGGCTGAAGGATCATGAATGGCATCTTTACACAGCCGTTCTCACGTCTACCACCTGTAAAATCTACATTGACGGAGAAGTCGCCAACTCATGGACAGTGTCGGGCAGCGGTGACGGCAATACCATCTCCGGAATATTCACCAACGGTGCAGACTTGAAATACATCTCATTGGGCGGAAACCAGGCATGGACATGGGCTGACCCTGATCCCGGATTTATGTTCGACGACATCGCTATCTACAACAAAGCACTGACAATCGATGAGATACAGGCTATTATGAAAAAGAAAAAGAATTAAACCTTAAAGTTTAGTATACATGAAGAATTTTATACTGATACTCTGCCTCGCCACATTCAGCCAATGGGTGTATGCGCAGAACAAGCAGATCACCGGACGGGTAGTTGATACCAAAGGCGAAGCCGCCATTGGTGCAAGCATACTTGAAAAAGGAACTACAAACGGAACCATTACCGACTTTGACGGTAACTTCAAACTGACGGTCGGACCGAAAGCCGTGTTACAAATCAGTTATATCGGCTATAAGACACAGGAAATTCCTGTAGCCAACAAGACGAAACTGAATATCACTATGGAGGAAGACACGGAAGTGCTGGATGAAGTCGTAGTGGTCGGATACGGTGCGCAGAAGAAAGAAAGTGTGGTAGGTGCCATCTCGCAGGTTTCTTCCAAAGAACTGTTGAAATCTCCGGCAGCCAATATTTCACAGGCGATTGCCGGTAAGATTTCGGGTGTAATCACTTCTCAGACTTCCGGTGCGCCGGGGTCTGATGATATGAAGATTTATATCCGTGGCCGTGCTTCTTTCGCAGGAGACAACCAACCATTGATTCTGGTAGACGGCGTAGAACGTGAGTTCTCACAGATTGCTCCGGATGATATCGAATCGATCTCTACGTTGAAAGATGCTTCCGCTACTGCCGTATATGGTGTACGTGGTGCAAACGGTGTGATGCTGATTACAACGAAGCGTGGTAAAGAACAGAAACCGACCGTCAGCCTGACCGCCAACTGGCAAATACAGTCCCCTACCCGCCAGGATACTTATCTGGATTCTTACAATTCGGTTGTATTGCTGGAAGAAGCGCTGGCTAACGACGGACTGCCTTCTCAATATTCGGCATCCGACATCGAAATGTATAAAAGAGCCTCAGCAGGACAACTCAGCGGAATCGATGCCCTCCTCTACCCGAATGTAGACTGGTATGACACCGTTTTGCGAAACAGTGCACCGGCACAACGCTACAATGTCAATATACAGGGCGGTACCAAACGTATGCGTTACTTTACTTCTGCCGAATATTATAACCAACAGGGATTGTTCAAGGAATTCAGTCAGGACGAATACGGAAACAAGTCAAACTCCAGCTTCAAGCGTTTCGCTTTCCGTGCCAATCTCGACTTCCTGATGACCAAAGACCTGACTCTTTCCGTCAACTTCGGGACACGTTTCGAAGAACGCAGAGGACCGAACTCGAATGAATCGAGAGACGGAACTTACAGTCAGGCATTTTATGAAATGAATCATACACCGGGATGGTTGTTTCCGGTATCTTATACTGTAGGTGAAGGTGAAGACCAGAAGACATTGTACAGCGGCAGCTCACAATACCAGAATAATATCGTGGCACGTTTTGCCAAAGCCGGTTTCTACCGCTCCACCAATACGATCAATGAAACAAATTTCATTGTGGATTATAAGATGGACTGGCTCACCAAAGGGCTGGCAGCAAAAGGTATGGTATCTTTCGACTACGACGCTTACTATATGCGTGCTTTCAATGCCGACTTTGCCACTTATGAACTGAATGACCGTAATAACTACAATTCAATAGACGCTTATACCCAGTTCAATACGGATACGGAACTTGCTTATCTGGGCAATAACCAGACTACCACTTATAAACTTTACATGGAATTCCAGCTGAACTGGGCACGAAAATTCGGCAAACATGACATTACCGCTATGGCACTGTACAACCAAAATGACTACCGTTATCAGGCAGACCTTGCCGAACGTTACCAAGGACTGGTAGGACGTGCCACATACGGCTACGATGACCGTTACCTGGCAGAAGTCAACTTCGGCTATAACGGTTCGGAAAACTTCATGCGAGGCAGACGCTTCGGTTTCTTCCCTTCTTTCTCCGTAGGATGGAGAATCAGCAACGAAGCTTTCATGAAAGGAACGGAGGAGTGGCTGAACAATCTGAAAATCCGTGCATCCTATGGTGAAGTAGGTAACGATGTATACAAAGTGAATGGCGTAAAACAACGTTTCCTGTATCAGGCAGTGTGGACACAGATAACCAACGACTATCACTTCGGAACAACCGGATATACCGGTATCTATGAAAGCCAGTACCCTAACTATGCAGTGACTTGGGAACGTGCTCACAAATACAACCTGGGACTGGAATTTGGTTTATGGAACGGACTGCTGAACGGTAATATCGACGTATTCTACGAAAAGAGAAACGATATCCTGACTCCTTATCTCACCCGTCCGCAATGGGTTGGCGTCAATATGGCTGCCGGCAATCTGGGAGAAACCAACAACAAGGGTTTCGAAATCGAACTGAAACATGCGAACCATATCGGAAAGGACTTTACCTATAATGCAAGTCTGACTTTCTCACACGCCCGCAATGAAATCCGGAACATGGACGAACCCGCCACAAAGACAGCTTATCGCAAACAGGAAGGTCATCCGATCAACCAATACTTCGGTCTGGTGTGCGATGGTTTTGTAACCCAAGCCGACTTGAACAATCCCGATTTTCCGGTTTCTACTTTCGGCAATGTACAGGTAGGCGACCTGAAATACCGTGATATGAACGGAGACGGATTTATCGATAGCCGTGATGAAACATTTATCGGCTATAGCGATGTTCCCGAAAACACTTACGCCTTGTCTCTGGGATGCGAATACAAAGGCATCGGATTCAGCATCATGTTTCAGGGAGTAGATCATGTTTCCAGATATTATGATGCGGAAGCAATGTACGCTTTCGTGAATGGCGGTAAGGTAAAAGAACATCATCTGAACCGCTGGAATCCCAACCAGTCGGAAGCATACAACCTTACCCATGCCAGTTATCCGCTACTCCATTATGACAGCTACGGCGACCATAACCAGCGTAAAAACTCGTTCTTCCTGAAAAACGGTAACTTCCTCCGTCTGAAGAATATCGAACTAAGCTACTCGCTTCCGGCTAAATGGATCAGAAAAGTAGCCATGAACGAATGCCGCGTCTACGTGAATGCAAACAATCTCATCACATGGGATAAGCTGGATGGTCTTTGCGATCCGGAAAGTGAAGGTTCCAACCGTTACCCGATTATGAAGACTGTGAACTTTGGTGTAAACATTAAATTCTAACAGATATAAGACATGAAAAAGACAATCATATATACCGCCTTTTGGTTGGCAACCGCCGGAATCGCCCTGACTTCCTGTGAAGATATATTCGGTGGTTTTCTGGACAAACAACCCAGCAACGAACTGACAGAGGAAGAAGTATTCAGCCAATGGACTACCACCCGCGAGTTCCATTTCGATACTTACAACTTCCTGCGCCACGGTGCCTGCCGCATCAACAACTCATGGATGGATGCAGCTACCGACTTAGCCGAAACCAGCTACGCCAGCGGCGGCACGCGTACAAGTTTCAACATCGGCAACTATTATGCCAGCGGTGCCGCCACTGAACTCACCGGCACATGGGAACACTATTACCGGGGTATCCGCAAATGCAATATGCTATTAAAGAACATCGACGACGTGCCCAAAGCTACGGATGACTCGGAAGAAGCACACGCTACCTATGTGAAACAATACAAGGCGGAAGCTCATTTCCTCCGTGCTTATTTCTACTGGGAAATGTTTCTCCGCTACGGTCCCGTCCCTCTGGTTACAGATGTACTCGATCCGGACGGAGACTTGCTCAGCAACTATACCACCCGCCCTTCCTTGAAAGAATATGTAGTTGACTTCATTCTGAAAGAACTGAAAGATTGCGAAGAAGGATTGATGGATAAAGCTACTTCTGCCGAATCGGGCAACCCCGGACGTATCAGCCAGCCAATGGCACGTGCACTGTATTCACGTGTCATGCTCTACATGGCAAGCGACCGTTTCAGAAGTGAATCGGGTATCAGCTGGCAGCAAGCCGCCGATGCAGCGCAAAGCTTCATGACGGATTACGGAACACTCTACGGACTCTACACGACTGATACCGATCCGAAGACATGCTATACCAACGCCATCCTGAAGAACGCACATGACGAGAAAAATAATGAAACGATCTTCTGGCGTAATGATGTAGCTGTAGGATGGGGAGCGATCTATAACGATACGCCGGTAGGCGAAGGCGGCAACGGAGGTTTGTGCCCGTCACAGAATTTAGTGGATATGTACGATATGGCGAACGGACAGTCTCCTTTCAGCAGTTATGATGAAACCGGCGCCCCTGTTTATAATGGAACAGCCACTCCGGCCATCAACAATGCCAGCGGATACAAGAGCAATGATCCTTACAGCAACCGTGACCCGCGTCTGGCGGCTACCGTACTCTACAACGGTGTGAATTGGGGGAATGGTATAATTAATGTACTCAAAGGACAACGGGATAACCCGCAAGGAAATGCAAATGCAACGCCGACCGGATACTATACCCGCAAGTATATTCCGGAAGTGATCCTGAACAATAACCATACCGGCAGCAACTACCGTAACTGGATTATCATCCGCTATGCGGAAATCTTATTGAACTATGCAGAAGCCTTGAATGAAGCCGGCGGGTCACGTGCCGACGTACTGAATGCCATCCAGCCTCTCCGCGACCGTGTAGGGATGACTGCCAAACTCACAAACCGCAGCGATCTTCAGACCATTGCCGACCGCCGTAACTTCATCCGCAAGGAACGTACCGTCGAACTCACTTTTGAAGATCATCGCGCATGGGACGTACGTCGCTGGAATGTAGCGGAAAAAGCATTGGCACGTCCTATCTACGGAATGGAGGTTACCAAGGAAAACGGAAAGTTTGTCTATACACGTAAAGTTGCCCAGAACCGGGTATTTACGGAGAAAATGTATCTCTACCCGATACCGGAAGGAGAAGTATGGAAAACGAATATCGAAAACAACCCGGGTTGGAACAATTAACTGAATGAATATGCAACCGATGAAATTAAATAACATACAGACAGGATTCAAAAGAATCCTGCTCACCGTAGCCACAGCTTTCATGCTGGGCAACGGATGGGCGCAAGATGCTAAAGTACTGAAAGGACGAATCGTAAATGCAGAGGGTGAACCTATCGCAGGTGCGGTGGTCAACGTAGCGGAAGCAAGCCGCATCGCACTCTCGGACAAGGACGGTTTCTTCACTTTGAAGAATGTAAAACCTGCCGACGAGCTTTATGTAAGCAGCGTAGGTTATCTGCCGACAACGGCCATTGCCGACTTCGAAGAGAATTTCAAGATTGTCATGGATGCCGACCTGGATGAATATGCTCATACAACTCCGCTTCCTTTCAACCGCAAACCCAAGAAGTTTGTGACAGAGTCCACCTCCATCGTCACCGGAGAAGAACTGGAAAAACATCCGGTAACCGTTTTGCAGAATGCGTTTACCTCCACTGTCACCGGTGTAGAGACGTATGAGGCGCAATCCGAACCGGGATGGAGTGAAACGGCTATGTATATCCGTGGCATCCGTACCATGAATGCCAGCGCACGCAGTCCGCTGATCATCGTTGACAATGTGGAACGTGACCTCTCATTCCTCGATGCCTACCCTATTGAATCGATTACGATATTGAAGGATGCCGCCGCTACCGCTATCTATGGAATGCGTGGAGCCAACGGTGCAGTACTCGTAACGACCAAACGCGGAGAAACCGGTAAGACTAAAATCAACTTCACACAAGAAGTCGGCTTCCAGACTATTGCCGGAATTCCCGAAAGCCAGAATTCTTATAACTATGCGCTGAGCCGTAATCAGGCACGATACCTGGACGGATTAAGTCCCGAATATTCCGATGAAGACCTGGAATACTACCGTCGTGTCTGCAACGGTGAGCAGTTGGAAGGAATAGCCAAATACAAATACTTCAATACGAACTGGCACGACACCATGCTGCGGGATGCAGCTCCGCAATACCGTACCAACCTGTCTGTCAGCGGTGGTAATGCACGTGCACGCTACTATGTCTCCTTCTCTTATCTCCGCCAGGAAGGTTTGTTCGACACCAAATGGACGGAATGGAACGAAGGATACAGCACACAGGAAGTATTGAACCGTTACAACCTGCGTTCGAACATCGACATCGATGTAAACAAGTTTCTGAATGTATCGATGGACTTGGGCGGACGTATCGACAATATCTCCCAACCGGGCATTGACGTATGGAACCTCTTTACCTGGGGAGCCGGCGAAAATCTTCCGGTGTATCCCGTATTCTGCCCAAACGGTGAATTCTTTATGCCGACCAGCAGCGACAGTAAAAACGGTGCCGCACAAATCGCCGGACGTGGTGTGGAACAGAACCGCCGCCGTAACCTCTATACAACCGTAACGGCTACCGGAAACCTGGATGCCCTCGTTCCCGGACTGAAAGCCAAGATGACGTTCAGTTTCGACTCTTACGAAACATTCCAGAAGGTGCAGCAAGCCGATGTCAATGTCTACTACTATAACTATATGGCTGATGTCAACGACCCGTCGGAATATACATACCAACGCATGAGAACGTACAAAGCATTGCCCAATGCCACCACTTCTCCACGTGACTATTACTATAATCTCAATATGAACGGCGGACTGGCATACGAACATACATTCGGCAAACATGCCATCAATGCTCAGGCTTTTATCCGTACTTATCAGAATGTAGTACGCGGACAGGAATCATCCAACCGCTACCTCTCTTACAATGCACAGGCTACATATGTATATAACAACCGATATATCCTTTCCGGTAATATCTCCCGCATGGGCAGTGATAATTATGCCGACGGCGAACGCTTCGGAACATTCCCCGGCGGTTCCGTGGGATGGGTACTTTCTGAAGAATCATGGCTGAAGAACTCGTTCGTGAATCTCCTGAAACTCCGTGCTTCTTACGGACGGGCGGGACAAGCTGTGACAGGCGTCAGCCGCTACCCGTACCAAGGTACATTCACCGAAGGAAGCGGATATAATTTCGGTACTTCCCAATCTTACACGGAAGGTGTATATGAATCGACAGCCGGCAACAAGAATATCAAATGGGAAATCTCAGATATGGCAAACTTCGGCGTTGACTTCGACTTGTGGAACAAGAAAATCTACGGTTCTGTGGACTTCTTCAAGGAATGGCGTTCCAATATTCTGGTATCCCGTTCCACCGTGCCCAGCTTATTCGGTGTAAACGCTCCGCAAGACTCTTACGGCAAGGCCGAAACGAAAGGTTTTGAGATCACTTTAGGACATAGCAACCGGATCGGTGATTTTGAATACTATATCGACGGTATGCTGACTTTCAACACCAACAAAATCACCGAAATGGATGAACTGACTCCCGATTACGCTTATCAGGCAAGAACCGGCAACCGGATCGACCAAAGCCAGCTCCTGATCTGGAAACAATGGGCCAGTAATCCCGACCTGATTCCGGAGTCGTATGAAGATGCCGTTGCCAATCCTCAGAAATATCCGTGGAACGCTGCCGGTAAATACAAGCTCGGCAATGCCGTATTCCAGGATACGAACGGCGACCGTAAAATAGACAGCTACGACAAAGTACCGACCGGATACACGAATATTCCGGAATTAATCCCGACCATCCGTTTAGGTTTCAGTTGGAAAGGGTTCGATGCACGTGCCGTACTGACTGCCTATCTGAACCGTACCGTGCCCTGCCGTGAGAATATGGACTATGGTTTCGGCTGGGGAGGTACTTCCACTCACGAAATCACCAATACATGGGGATATTATACCGATGATCCGACAGACCCGCGCAATATCAACGCCAAATATCCGCGTTTGTCTACTTCCTTCAGTGACCTCGACCGGAACTATCCATACAATGAGTCTACCATCTGGGTAGTCAATGGAGATTTCCTTTCATTGCGCAATGTGGAAGTCGGCTACTCGCTTCCTGCACGATTGATTTCTAAAGTCAATATGACGAAATGCCGTCTTTACTTCAGCGGCTACAACCTGTGCAACTGGAGCCATCTGCCTAAAGGCTTTGATCCGGAAAACCCGACCAACTATATCTGGGCATATCCCAAGACACGTTCATTTACGTTCGGTGTGAATATCGGATTCTAATCATTCAATAAAACAGCAAAGAATTATGAAAAGAATATCAACTTATATAGTTACTCTGGTCCTCGCACTCGCAGGCAGTTCGTGCAGCGACTACCTCGACAAAGAGTACGATGCCTCCTTATCTGAAAAGAAAGTGTTCAATAACCAGAACCTGACACGCGAGTTCCTCGCCAACATCTACACGAATCTGCCGGACGGACTGGCGCCACTGTCGGACGACCAGTTCACAGGTGCTTCACGTGACTGTATGACGGATAATGCAGTGACCTGCTGGGGACTTCATTATTATACAAAGATCGGCAGCGACGGATACACTGCCGGCGACCATCCCCTGCTGGGCTTCTGGAACACCGACTTATACGGGATTCGGAAATGTAATATGTTTCTGAAGAACGCCAAGGCATCCGTAGTAGGAAATACGGAGAAAGACGGTGACGACAACCGCCTTTACGACCGTTACTGCGCAGAAGCCAGACTGCTTCGCGCTATCTTCCATTTCGACTTAATCTGCTGGTTCGGCGCTGCCCCTGTCATTGCGGAAGATGAATCCGGCGAACCGATCATCTTCGACTTGTCCGATCCTTCGGCAATGAACATGTTCCGTACTCCCGCTGCCGAAGCACTTGAATGGGTAGCCGACCAATGCGACCAGATCAAAAACCAGCTCCCTTTCCGCTACAGCGATGAAGCATCCAACTGGGGACGTGTCAACGGAGCCGCCGCTTATGCTTTAAAGGCAAGAGCCCTGCTCTACCGTGCTTCCAAACTGAACAATCCGGACGGCAACACCGCATACTGGGCGAATGCGGCGCAGGCAGCAGCCGACTTCATCACTCAGAATAACAAGCAAAGTTACCCTTACCGACTGTACAATACGGGAAATCCGGAGAATGACTATTACGAATGTTTCACGACCAATCCGGTATACAACAATGAAATTATCCTTGCACGCTCTGTATGGAATACCAATCAGGTAGAAAAAGTATTCCTGCCGGTAGGCTTTACCGGTTCTTTCTCCGGAAACGGACGTACCAACCCGACACAGAATCTGGTGGACGCTTACGAAATGAGCAACGGCAAACGGATCGATGAGAACGGCAGTACCTACGATGCCGCCAATCCGTATAAAGACCGTGACCCGCGTCTGGCACAAACCATCTTCTATCAAGGCATGATGTGGGGACGTGCCGACAAAGAAGAAAGACGTGCCATCGACGTACGCTACAACTCGGATGCGGACAAAGGAGTGGATTACACCTCAGCCATGGGAGGCACCTACACCGGATACTATCTGAAAAAGTTCGTGAATAACATATCCTGCAAAGAACCGGCCACCTATCCTCACGCATGGATGATTTTCCGTTATGGCGAAATTCTGCTGAATGCCGCCGAAGCCTATAATGAAGCGGAAGGTCCTGCCAAGGCATACAGTTACATCAATGAGGTACGCGCCCGTGCCGGTATGCCGGCCTACGCAGATATGTCGCAAAGTGAACTCCGCGAACGTATCCGCAACGAGAGACGCATCGAACTGGCTTTCGAAGATCATCGTTTCTTCGATGTACGCCGCTGGAAACTATATGACAATGTAACCTCTACGGGAGAAACCGGAAAGCCCCGTTACAACCAGTTGCTGAATCTTTATGGAGTGAAAGTGACCGGCAGCGCAGATACTCCCTCCTATACCTTCGGACTAGCAGAAACGGTCAATTCACGCACGTTTGTCAATCCCAAGAGTTACTACTTCCCGATACCTGCCAACGAAGTGAAACGGGCCCCCAATCTGGGACAGAATCCGGGATGGGACACCGGAAGCGCTTCTAACGAATAAACATCAAAACGATCTAAAAAAAGAAAGACTGAGATATGAAATACTTAAAGACCATCTATCTTCTACTCTGTTGCACGCTCGCCCTGGCAGCGTGCAGCGACGACGATGAAAACTCTGCATCAGGAGCTTTAAGCATCACAACGCCGGCATATACGAATGTGGGTTACAACAAAGTTACCTTATCCGCCAATATCAGCGGAACGGAAGGAGTGAATATCGTCAAACGGGGATTCTGTTACGGCACGGCATCCCATCCGGACATTTATGACACGACCTCCGAAGTCAGAGGATCGGAAATCAGTACGACCCTGACCGGCCTGACTCCACAAACGACGTATTACGTAAGAGCTTTTGTCACCCTTTACAACGAAGAGCCCAGATACTCGGAGGAAACTTCTTTCACGACTCCCGCCGAGACACTGAGCGATGAACTGGCAGCGTACGAAGCACCCACGTATGTAGACGACTACACAAGTTTCTCAGCCTGGAGCAACCGTTATGACTGGAACCTTGCCAACGTACACGACCCTACGGTAATGAAAGCCGATGACGGATATTACTATATGTATCAGACAGACGCTTCTTACGGCAACGCGCACAGCGGAAACGGACACTTCCACGCACGGCGTTCCAAAGACCTCGTAAACTGGGAGTATCTGGGAGCAACCATGAGTGAAACGCCCCCGACATGGATCAAAGAAAAGCTGAATGCCTACCGTCAGGAGATGGGACTGGAACCGATTGACAATCCGTCTTACGGATACTGGGCACCTGTTGCACGAAAAGTATCGAACGGAAAATACCGTATGTATTATTCCATCGTAATCACGAACTACATCCAAACCGGAAAACCGGAAATTGAGAACAACGGCAACTTTGACGGTTCATGGACCGAACGCGCGTTTATCGGACTGATGGAAACTTCCGATCCGGCAAGTAATATATGGGAAGACAAAGGATTCGTTGTCTGCTCTGCCAGCGATAAGGGAAAGACGGATTATGGGCGCAGCAGCATCAATGACTGGGAAGGGTATTTTAAAATCAATGCGATCGACCCTACTTATATAATAACGGAAAATGGCGAACACTGGCTGATCTATGGTTCATGGCACAGCGGTATCGCTGCCCTACAGGTAAATCCGGAAGACGGCAAACCGCTGAATGCTTTGGGAAATCCCTGGGACATCACAGGGGAAGACAATTCGGGTTATGGAAAGATAATCGCCACACGTGGCACCAGCCGCTGGCAGGCATCCGAAGGTCCCGAAGTGATCTATCGTGACGGTTATTACTATCTGTTCCTGGCTTACGGTTCACTGTCGGTAGAATATAATACACGTGTCTGCCGTTCCAGAAACATCGACGGCCCTTATGTAGACATACACGGAAATTCCGCTATGGGAAGCGCGCAACTATATCCGATACTGACTGCTCCTTACCGGTTCGACAACAGCTACGGCTGGGTAGGAATTTCCCATTGCGGCATCTTCGATGACGGAGCCGGCAACTGGTTCTATACTTCACAAGGACGTTTCCCCGTGAACGTAGGCGGCAATGAATACTCCAACGCCATCATGATGGGACATGTACGCAGCATCCGCTGGGATGCCAACGGCTGGCCTCTCGTTATGCCCGAACGTTACGGAGCCGTTCCGCAAGCGCCTATCACGGAAAATGAAATAGCCGGAGACTGGGAACATCTGGCATTGACCACCAGTACGGGCACCCAACGAACGTCCGAAACGATGACTTATGATCTCGGTACGCATAAGATAACTTCCGGCAGCTGGAAAAATGCTACATGGACATTTGATGCAGCGACTCAAACCATCACGACAAGCGCCGGAGTAGTACTCTATCTGCAACGTGAAGTCGACTGGGAAGCCAGTCCGCGGACACATACGATTGTGTATGCGGCCCAGGGTAATCAAAAGACATATTGGGGGAAGAAACTCCAATAACCCTCTATAGAAAAATAAATATGTGTTTTGCTGTCACCGTCACAAAGCAGAGCATAACTCGCTTATAATGAAGAAGTAAAGCAGTGACAGCAACTAGTGACAGCACTGTGATGGCAATTTTTGCTGTCACAGTGCTGCTATATCTACCGGACTTTGCCGACAGGTCATGCGTAGATCCATTCGTTTCCATATGCCGGAACCAACGGTTCCAAGCGGATGAAACTCTAGTTTCAAGCAGAGGAAACTTTAGTTTCAAACTGAAGAAACTTTAGTTTCAAGCTGGTGAAACTCTGGTTCCAAGCCCCAGAAACTATCCAGCTCTATATAGAAAGAGAAAATGCAATATAACGATCCCGCTCCGAAGACAGGAACATGCGATAGTTTTATACGTAACAGTAAAGTTCTTATCCTTTTATGTTGCACAACATATAAGAGTGTATTTGATACACCAAACAAAAGTGTTACTTTTACACCCAAAATAAGATAAGCATCTCATTTACATTAAAAATAAAACCATGAAAAAACATTTTCTACTTGCAGGAATTGCCGCGCTGATGCTGGCTGCGTGCAATAACAAGCCGGCTTCCGAGCTGACTTTGTCCGGTCTTGACCCGGTAAAATTTCAAACAGAAGTGAATAATGCCCAAACAGCTCTTTACACGTTAAAGAATAAGGCAGGCATGGAAGTATGCATCACTAACTTCGGAGGACGTATCGTGTCTATCATGGTACCCGACAAAAACGGTCAGATGCAGGATGTAGTTTTAGGTTTTGACAGCATTGCTGATTATATTAATGTACCCAGTGATTTCGGTGCTTCTATCGGCCGTTACGCCAACCGCATCAACCAAGGGCGTTTTGTACTGGACGGAGATACCATCCAACTGCCGCAAAACAACTTCGGCCACTGCCTGCACGGAGGCCCGAAAGGATGGCAATACCAAGTATACGAAGCCAACCTTATCGATCCGACAACACTGGAACTGACTCTTATCTCTCCGGACGGTGACGCGAATTTCCCCGGAAATGTGACTGCTAAAGTAACTTATCAACTGACAGATGACAACGCCATCGACATCAAGTACAGCGCTACTACCGACAAAAAGACAATCATCAACATGACCAACCACTCTTACTTCAATCTGGCTGGTGATCCGTCAAAAACATCGACAGACAACATCATGTATGTAAATGCAGATTACTATACTCCGGTAGACAGCACCTTCATGACAACCGGCGAAATCGCTCCGGTCAAAGATACTCCGATGGACTTCACTACTCCGAAAGCGGTAGGCAAAGATATCAACAACTACGACTTCGTCCAACTCAAGAACGGCAACGGATATGATCACAACTGGGTGCTCAACACCAAAGGTGACATCTCGCAGGTAGCTGCCAGACTGACGTCTCCCGAAACCGGAATCACATTGGAAGTATATACCAACGAACCGGGTATTCAGGTATACACAGGTAACTTCCTCGACGGAACCGTAAGCGGAAAGAAAGGCATCGTTTACAACCAACGTGCTTCTGTCTGCCTCGAAACACAACACTACCCCGACAGCCCCAACAAAGCCGACTGGCCGTCCGTTGTGCTGGAACCGGGACAAACGTACAACAGCGAATGTATCTTTAAATTCTCGACAGAGAAATAATATTAACTTATAAATCAAATTTATTGTGGAAGCATTAGATTGGCTAGTAATTGGAGTCTTCTTTTTGGCTCTGATAGGTATTATTGTTTGGGTAGTCAGACAAAAACAAAATGACTCGGCAGATTATTTCTTAGGCGGACGTGACGCAACATGGCTTGCGATCGGTGCCTCTATCTTCGCATCAAACATCGGTTCGGAACACTTGATCGGACTGGCGGGAGCAGGAGCTTCAAGCGGTATGGCGATGGCTCACTGGGAAATTCAGGGATGGATGATCCTGATTCTGGGATGGGTATTCGTACCTTTCTATTCACGAAGCATGGTATACACGATGCCGGAATTTCTGGAACGCCGTTACAATCCTCAGTCACGTACCATCTTATCGGTCATTTCTCTGGTAAGTTATGTATTGACCAAGGTAGCAGTGACAGTATATGCCGGCGGACTGGTATTCCAGCAAGTATTCGGCATCAAGGAACTCTGGGGAATCGACTTCTTCTGGATTGCCGCTATCGGACTGGTTGTTCTCACTGCACTATATACGATCTTCGGTGGTATGAAATCGGTACTTTATACTTCTGTACTTCAGACTCCGATTCTTCTGTTAGGTTCGTTGATTATCCTTGTGCTCGGTTTCAAAGAACTGGGAGGCTGGGACGAAATGATGAGAGTATGCGGTGCTGTGACGGTAAACGATTATGGTGACACCATGACCAATCTGATCCGCAGCAACGATGATGCGAACTTCCCTTGGCTGGGTGCACTTATCGGTTCTGCCATTATCGGTTTCTGGTACTGGTGTACTGACCAGTTCATCGTACAACGTGTACTTTCCGGAAAGAATGAAAAAGAGGCTCGTCGCGGTACTATCTTCGGCGCTTACCTGAAGCTGTTGCCTGTATTCCTGTTCCTGATTCCGGGTATGATTGCTTTCGCATTACATCAGAAATATATCGGTGCCGGTGGCGAAGGTTTCCTCCCAATGCTTGCCAATGGTACTGCCAACGCTGACGCTGCCTTCCCTACTCTGGTAGCTAAATTGCTTCCTGCCGGTGTGAAAGGTCTGGTAGTATGCGGTATCCTCGCTGCCTTGATGAGTTCGCTGGCTTCACTGTTCAACTCATCTGCCATGTTGTTTACAATCGATTTCTACAAACGCTTCCGTCCGGAGACTCCGGAAAAGAAACTGGTGGGTATTGGTCAGATAGCAACTGTAGTGATCGTAATCCTCGGTATTCTCTGGATTCCTATCATGCGTAGCGTAGGTGATGTACTTTATACTTATTTGCAGGACGTTCAGTCTGTATTGGCTCCGGGTATTGCCGCTGCCTTCCTGCTGGGTATCTGCTGGAAACGTACTTCCGCACAAGGTGGTATGTGGGGATTGATCGCCGGTATGATCATCGGTCTGACTCGTCTGGGTGCCAAAGTATATTACAGCAACGCAGGTGAAGTGGCAGATTCTACCTTCAAATATTTGTTCTACGATATGAACTGGCTGTTCTTCTGCGGATGGATGTTCCTGTTCTGTATCATCGTAGTCATCGTAGTCAGCCTTGCCACGGAAGCTCCGACAGCTGAAAAGATTCAGGGACTGGTATTCGGTACGGCAACGAAAGAACAAAAAGCGGCTACCCGCGCAAGCTGGGATCACTGGGATATCATTCATACAGTAATCATCCTTGCTATCACAGGTGCCTTCTACTGGTATTTCTGGTAATTAAATAAATTCATTCAAACGATGAAAAACTATTATAGTTCGAATCCTACCTTCTATCTCGGTATCGACTGCATCATCTTCGGTTTTAATGAAGGCGAAATAAGCCTGCTGCTGCTGAAGAGAAACTTCGAACCGGCAATGGGCGAATGGTCACTGATGGGAGGATTCGTGCAAAAAGACGAAAGCGTGGACGACGCTGCCAAACGTGTACTGGCTGAACTTACAGGTTTGGAAAACGTATACATGGAACAGGTGGGAGCCTTCGGCGCCATCGACCGCGATCCGGGCGAAAGGGTAGTTTCGATTGCCTACTATGCGCTGATCAACATCAATGAGTATGACCGCGAACTGGTTCAGAAGCACAATGCTTACTGGGTAAACATCAACGAACTCCCCGCACTGATTTTCGACCATCCGGAGATGGTGGACAAAGCACGGGAGATGATGAAACAGAAAGCATCTGTCGAGCCTATCGGATTCAATCTGTTGCCGAAGCTGTTCACACTGTCCCAACTGCAAAGTCTCTACGAAGCTATTTACGGCGAACCGATGGACAAACGGAATTTCCGCAAGCGTGTCGCAGAAATGGACTTTATCGAAAAGACGGATAAAATCGATAAACTGGGTTCCAAACGGGGTGCAGCCTTGTATAAATTCAACGGCAAAGCCTACCGCAAGGACCCGAAATTTAAATTATAATCAATATGCTGGAAGAACTGAAAGAAAAAGTATTTCATGCCAATCTCGAATTGGTAAAGCATGGATTAGTCATCTTTACATGGGGAAATGTTTCTGCCATCGACCGTGAAACGGAACTGGTAGTCATCAAACCCAGTGGAGTCAGTTATGATGATATGAAAGCGGAAGATATGGTAGTAGTGGACCTGGATGGCAAAGTCGTCGAAGGACGGCTGAAGCCATCCTCAGATACTCCTACTCACGTGGTACTCTACAAAGCATTCCCCGAAATCGGCGGAGTGGTGCATACCCACTCTACTTATGCTACCGCATGGGCGCAGGCCGGTTGTGATATTCCCAATATCGGGACAACTCACGCTGACTATTTCCATGATGCAATCCCCTGCACAGCGGATATGACGGAAGCTGAAGTAAAAGGTGCCTATGAACTGGAAACCGGAAACGTGATCGTAAAACGTTTCGAAGGTCTGAACCCTGTACATACACCGGGAGTATTGGTCAAGAATCATGGTCCTTTCTCTTGGGGAAAAGACGCACACGATGCCGTACACAATGCAGTAGTGATGGAACAAGTTGCCAAAATGGCAAGCATTGCTTATGCCGTGAATCCCAATTTAACAATGAACCCGTTGCTGGTAGAGAAACACTTCAGCCGCAAGCATGGTCCGAACGCTTACTACGGACAATAAAATAATTGACAATTGACAGTTGACAATTGACAATTAATGCGAGAGGACATGAAGGATAATGTAGTAAAAGATAAAAGTTTGGAGTTCGCTGTTCGGATTGTGAATTTATATAAGTTTTTAGTAAATGAACAAAAGGAGTTTGTGATGAGTAAGCAAATATTGCGATCCGGGACCAGTATTGGTGCCAATATTCGTGAGGCTGAGCAAGCACAAAGTCGGGCTGATTTTATTAATAAGCTGAATATAGCACTTAAGGAAGCGAACGAAACAGAGTATTGGCTGGAATTATTGATTAGAACAGAGTATATCACTCGGGAACAATATGAGAGCATCAATAATGACAGCACAGAAATAAACAAATTATTAATATCTATAATTAAAACAACAAAAAACAATTAATAATAACCCGCAATTGCCATTTGACTTTCGACATTCTCTCATTGTCAATTGTCAATTGTCAATTGTCAATTCAATAAATTATGAATAACGTATTTGATCAGTATGAAGTATGGTTCGTAACAGGAGCACAGCTCTTGTACGGAGGTGATGCAGTAATCGCAGTAGACGCACACTCTAACGAAATGGTTAACGGTCTGAATGAATCGGGCAAACTTCCTGTTAAAGTAGTATACAAAGGAACGGCCAACTCTTCTAAAGAGGTGGAAGCTGTATTCAAAGCAGCCAACAACGATGACAAATGTGTAGGCGTCATCACTTGGATGCATACTTTCTCTCCTGCTAAAATGTGGATTCATGGTCTGCAACAATTAAAGAAACCATTGCTGCACCTGCATACTCAATTCAACAAGGAAATTCCTTGGGATACAATGGATATGGACTTTATGAATCTGAACCAGTCAGCTCACGGCGACCGCGAGTTCGGACATATCTGTACCCGTATGCGCATCCGTCGCAAAGTAGTGGTAGGCTACTGGAAAGAAGAAGAAACATTGCATAAGATTGCTGTCTGGATGCGTGTTTGCGCAGGTTGGGCAGACTCTCAGGATATGCTGATCATCCGTTTCGGCGATCAGATGAATAATGTAGCCGTAACCGATGGTGACAAGGTAGAAGCAGAACAACGCATGGGCTATCATGTAGATTATTGCCCGGCAAGCGAGCTGATGGAATATCACAAAGATATCAAAAATGCTGATGTAGATGCTTTGGTAGCTACTTACTTCAATGACTACGATCATGACGCTTCTCTGGAAGACAAATCAACCGAAGCTTATCAGAAAGTATGGAATGCTGCCAAAGCCGAGCTTGCTCTCCGTGCTATCCTCAAAGCGAAAGGCGCCAGAGGATTCACTACCAACTTTGACGATCTGGGTCAGACTGACGGTAGCTATTTCGATCAGATTCCGGGACTGGCTTCTCAACGCCTGATGGCAGAAGGCTACGGATTCGGTGCTGAAGGTGACTGGAAATCGGCTGCTCTTTATCGTACTGTATGGGTAATGAATCAGGGACTTCCGAAAGGCTGTTCATTCCTCGAAGACTATACACTGAACTTTGATGGTGCCAACAGTTCTATCCTACAGTCACATATGTTGGAGATCTGTCCGCTTATCGCAGCTAACAAGCCTCGTCTGGAAGTACACTTCCTCGGCATAGGTATCCGTAAGAGCCAGACTGCCCGCCTTGTGTTCACTTCAAAGACAGGAACAGGCTGCACCGCAACTGTAGTGGATATGGGTAACCGTTTCCGTCTGATCGTAAACGATGTAGAATGTATCGAACCGAAACCACTTCCGAAATTGCCGGTTGCTTCCGCACTCTGGATTCCGATGCCTAACCTCGAAGTAGGCGCAGGCGCATGGATTCTGGCCGGTGGAACTCACCACTCTTGCTTCTCATACGACTTGACAGCAGAATACTGGGAAGATTATGCAGAAATCGCAGGCATCGAAATGGTACATATCAATAAAGATACGACTATCAGCTGCTTCAAGAAAGAACTGCGCATGAATGAAGTATATTATATGCTGAACAAAGCGCTTTGCTAAAAAACAATCACTGAGTCCACTTAAAAAAATCGGTACCATCTCCATTGGTACCGACTTTTTAGTCACACACAATATGGATACTGACGACTTTTAATTCAACCCGAATTAAAGACACTTCCGCCTTTTGAAAGCAGACTCAGTTTTTGTTCTCCACACTTATTGTTATACCTTAAAATATCGGTTTCCAACATGAAATTAGATGCAAAATCAACCATCGAGACAGGTAAAGCCATCCTTGGCATAGAACTCGGTTCTACACGAATAAAAGCTGTTCTGATTGACCAGGAAAACAAACCTATCGCTCAAGGCAGCCACACATGGGAAAATCAACTGGTCAACGGACTTTGGACTTACAGCATTGATGCCATCTGGTCCGGACTGCAAGATTGCTACGCCGACCTCCGCTCCAACGTGAAGAAATTATACGACACAGAGATCGAAACACTGGCAGCCATCGGTGTCAGCGCCATGATGCATGGTTACATGCCTTTCAATGAAAAAGAAGAAATCCTCGTGCCTTTCCGCACTTGGAGAAATACCAATACAGGCCGTGCTGCGGCAGAATTATCCGAATTATTTGTCTATAACATCCCTTTGAGATGGAGCATTTCTCATTTGTACCAGGCTATTCTGGACAACGAAGCGCACGTCAAAGACATCAAGTTCCTGACAACTCTTGCAGGTTATGTACATTGGCAGATAACAGGCGAAAAGGTGTTGGGCATTGGTGACGCATCGGGTATGCTCCCCATAGATCCGACTACCAACAACTATTCCGCCGAAATGGTGGCCAAATTCAACAATCTGATTGCTTCGAAAGAATACAGTTGGAAACTGGAAGACATTCTGCCCAAAGTATTGTCGGCTGGTGAAAATGCCGGTGTCCTCACACCGGAAGGCTGTAAAAAACTCGATGCATCCGGTCATCTGAAGGCAGGAATACCGGTCTGCCCACCGGAAGGAGACGCAGGCACCGGCATGGTAGCAACCAACGCCGTCAAGCAACGCACCGGCAACGTATCGGCAGGTACTTCTTCTTTCTCTATGATCGTATTGGAAAAAGAATTGTCGAAGCCATACGAAATGATCGACATGGTCACCACTCCCGACGGAAGCCTCGTAGCCATGGTACATTGCAACAACTGTACTTCGGATCTTAACGCATGGGTCAACCTGTTCAAAGAATACCAAGAACTTCTGGGTATACCTGTAGATATGGATGAACTCTATGGCAAACTTTATAACATTGCCCTTACCGGTGATACCGATTGCGGTGGTCTCCTCTCCTACAACTACATTTCAGGCGAACCTGTTACGGGACTTGCCGAGGGAAGACCTTTGTTCGTACGTTCGGCCAATGACAAGTTCAACCTTGCAAACTTTATGCGGGCTCATTTGTACGCCTCAGTCGGAGTTCTCAAGATTGGCAACGACATCTTGTTCAACGAAGAAAAGATCAAAGTCGACAGAATCACAGGTCACGGAGGATTGTTCAGAACCAAAGGAGTCGGTCAAAGAGTACTTGCAGCAGCCATCAACTCGCCCATATCTGTTATGGAAACAGCCGGTGAAGGCGGTGCATGGGGAATTGCCCTGCTGGGTTCTTACCTGGTAAACAATAAAAAGGGTCAATCTCTTGCCGATTTCCTGGATGAAAGTGTATTTGTCAGCGATGCTGGTGTCGAGGTATCACCCACACCCGAAGATGTAGCCGGCTTCAACACATACATCGAAAGCTACAAGGCAGGTTTGCCTATAGAAGAAGCAGCTGTCAAACTTAAATAATTGACAAATGACAGTTGACAATTGACAATTGGCTGCGCTATTATAACCTGCACAGTAATTGTCATTTGTCAATTGTCAATTGTCAATTCTATTTTATCCTATTATCATGAAAACCACCTCGTTCATACTTGCCCTTATTATATCCATCTCCATCGGAAAAGCCCAGACGAACCATCAGGTCTCTTACTTTTCCCTTCAAGATGTGAAGTTATTAAGCAGTCCTTTTCTGCAAGCTCAACAGACTGATTTACATTATATCTTAGCTCTCGACCCGGACAGATTATCAGCTCCTTTCCTTCGCGAAGCCGGACTGACACCCAAAGCCCCAAGCTATACCAACTGGGAGAATACAGGACTGGACGGTCACATCGGCGGACATTACCTTTCCGCACTTTCCATGATGTATGCCGCCACCGGAGATACGGCGATATACCACCGCCTCAACTATATGCTCAACGAACTACACCGTGCACAGCAAGCTGTCGGCACAGGATTTATCGGAGGAACACCCGGTAGCCTCCAACTTTGGAAAGAAATCAAAGCAGGTGACATTCGTGCCGGAGGCTTCAGCTTAAACGGCAAATGGGTACCCCTCTATAATATACACAAAACGTATGCCGGACTGCGGGACGCTTACCTGTATGCTCACAGCGATCTGGCACGTCAGATGCTGATTGATCTTACCGACTGGATGATTGATATTACTTCCGGTCTTAGCGACAACCAAATGCAGGATATGCTCCGCAGTGAACACGGCGGCTTAAATGAAACGTTTGCGGATGTAGCGGAAATAACAGGCGATAAGAAATACCTGAAACTGGCACGCCGTTTCTCTCATAAAGTCATTCTCGACCCGCTTATCAAAAACGAAGACAGGTTAAACGGAATGCATGCCAACACACAAATTCCTAAAGTAATCGGATACAAACGGGTAGCCGAAGTTTCAAAGAATGACAAAGACTGGAATCATGCAGCAGAATGGGATCATGCAGCCCGTTTTTTCTGGAATACCGTAGTCAATCACCGTTCCGTGTGTATCGGCGGGAACAGCGTACGCGAACATTTTCATCCATCGGACAACTTTACGTCTATGCTGAATGACGTTCAGGGACCGGAGACTTGCAATACTTACAACATGCTCCGGCTGACCAAAATGCTTTATCAGAACTCCGGAGACGTTGACAACTCCAACAAACCGGACCCACGTTATGTAGATTATTATGAACGTGCACTCTACAATCATATCCTGTCATCACAAGAACCGGATAAAGGCGGATTCGTCTACTTTACTCCGATGCGTCCCGGACATTATCGGGTATACTCGCAACCGGAAACATCGATGTGGTGCTGTGTCGGTTCAGGCTTGGAAAATCATACCAAGTATGGTGAATTTATTTATGCGCATCAACAAGATACGCTTTACGTCAATCTTTTTATTCCTTCACAACTGAACTGGAAAGAACAAGGCGTTACATTAACGCAGGAAACTCTCTTCCCCGATGATGAAAAAGTTACCTTACGAATAGACAAAGCCGCTAAGAAGAACCTGACATTAATGATTCGTATACCGGAATGGGCAGGAAACTCAAAAGGGTATGAAATCACCATCAACGGTAAGAAACACCTATCTGACATACAGACGGGAGCCAGTACGTACCTCCCAATCCGGCGTAAGTGGAAAAAAGGAGATATGATCACCTTCCATCTGCCTATGAAGGTCAGCCTGGAGCAGATTCCCGACAAGAAAGATTACTATGCTTTCTTATACGGTCCCATCGTTCTTGCAACTTCTACAGGAACAGAAAACCTTGACGGAATCTATGCAGACGACAGCCGCGGCGGTCACATTGCCCACGGTCGGCAAACACCTTTGCAGGAGATCCCGATGCTGATCGGGAATCCCGATTCTATCCGCCATTCTCTTCACAAACTGAGCGGAAGCAAACTAGCTTTTAGTTATGATGGAAACGTTTATCCGACACAAAAGAGTAAATCACTGGAGCTTATTCCGTTCTTCCGCCTGCATAATTCCCGTTATGCCGTTTATTTCCGCCAAGCCAGTGAAGAACAGTTCAAAACGATTCAGGAAGAAATGGCTACAGCCGAACAGAAAGCGACCGACCTGGCGAACCGGACAGTTGACTTGATCTTCCCCGGTGAACAGCAACCGGAATCTGATCATAGCATTCAATATGAAGCTTCCGAAACCGGAACCCACAAAGACCGTCATTTCCGCCGGGCTAAAGGTTGGTTCAGCTATAACCTGAAAATAAAAGAAGAAGCAAGCCAGCTTATGATCACCGTACGGCAAGAAGACCGTAACAAAGCAGTGATCCTGCTGAATAACGAAAAACTGACCGTTCATCCCACTGTGAGCAAAGCCGACAAAGACGGTTTTATCAGACTCTGTTATCTCCTGCCCCGTAAATTAAAAGTAGGAAGCTGCGAGATTCTTTTTAAGCCGGACGGAACAGAATGGACCTCTGCCGTTTATGAAGTACGCTTACTGAAGTAACCGTAAGAACAAGAGAATGATCATCGTAAAAATCAAACTTCTATATAATCATTTAAACAAATTCCATTTATGAAAGCAAAACTATTAGTCAGCACGGCCTTTCTGGCAGCCTCGGTATCTCTTTCTGCACAAAAAAGTGCTACCATCACTGTACATGCCGACCAAGGCAAAGAAATTATCCCGAAGGAAATCTACGGCCAATTTGCCGAACACCTGGGTTCATGTATCTACGGTGGTCTTTGGGTAGGCGAAAATTCGGATATTCCTAATATCAAAGGATACCGCACGGACGTATTTAATGCATTAAAAGACTTGTCTGTTCCTGTTCTCCGCTGGCCGGGCGGCTGCTTTGCAGACGAATATCACTGGATGGACGGTATCGGTCCCAAAGAAAACCGCCCGAAGATGGTGAACAACAACTGGGGAGGAACGATTGAAGACAACAGTTTCGGAACACACGAATTTCTGAACCTTTGCGAAATGCTGGGCTGCGAACCATATATAAGTGGAAACGTAGGCAGCGGCACGGTAGAAGAACTCGCCAAATGGGTGGAGTACATGACTTCCGACGGTGATTCTCCAATGGCAAATCTGCGTCGCAAGAATGGCCGAGACAAGGCATGGAAAGTAAAATATCTCGGTGTAGGAAATGAAAGCTGGGGATGCGGCGGCAGCATGCGTCCTGAATATTATGCCGATCTGTATCGCCGTTATTCTACTTATTGCCGTAACTATGACGGTAATCATCTGTTTAAGATAGCCAGTGGTGCCAGTGATTACGACTATAACTGGACGGATGTACTGATGAATCGTGTCGGTCACCGGATGCAAGGTCTATCCTTACACTACTATACAGTTACAGGATGGAGCGGCAGCAAAGGCGCGGCAACCCAATTCAACAAAGACGATTATTACTGGACGATGGGCAAATGTCTTGAAGTGGAAGATGTCATCAAAAAACATTGCGCCATCATGGACAAATATGATAAAGACAAGAAGATTGCCCTTTTGCTTGACGAATGGGGCACTTGGTGGGACGAAGAACCAGGAACGGTCAGAGGTCATCTGTATCAGCAAAACACATTGCGTGATGCCTTCGTTGCTTCTTTAAGCCTCGATGTATTCCACAAATATACCGACCGTCTGAAAATGGCGAACATTGCTCAGATAGTCAACGTTCTGCAATCTATGATCCTGACTAAAGACAAAGATATGGTACTTACTCCTACTTATTATGTATTTAAGATGTACAAAGTGCATCAGGATGCAACCTATCTTCCACTCGACCTGACTTGCGAGAAAATGAACGTACGCGATAACCGTACAGTTCCCATGGTCAGCGCAACAGCTTCTAAGAACAAGAACGGAGTGATCCATATTTCTCTCTCCAACGTAGATGCAGACAACGCACAGGAAATCACAGTCAATCTTCCGGACGTAAATGCCAAAAAGGCGATTGGAGAAATCCTGACTTCTGCTAATCTGACTGATTACAACTCTTTCGAAAAACCTAATATTGTAAAACCGGCTTCCTTCAAAGAGGTAAAAATCAATAAAGGAATTATGAAGGTAAAACTACCGGCTAAGTCAATTGTTACTTTAGAGTTACAGTAATCTAATAGTAAATACTTACTGTATTGTAAACAAGAAGGCTGTTAAAAAGCCTACAAAAAAGATAGCTCTTTTGGATGGTTAATTACACATAAAGAGCTATCTTTGCCAACATTATGAGAAATATGCCAAGTAATTGGCACATTGACAGACTAGCAAATCTATTAATTATTAAAGATATGAACGATAATAAACTTATGAATCGTGCAGCGGATAACATCCGTATTCTTGCTGCTTCAATGGTTGAGAAAGCCAATTCCGGTCACCCGGGTGGCGCCATGGGTGGTGCTGACTTTGTAAATGTACTCTTCTCTGAGTTTCTAGTATACGATCCTGAAAATCCGCGTTGGGAAGGTCGTGACCGTTTCTTCCTTGATCCGGGTCATATGTCTCCGATGCTCTATTCTACATTGGCATTGACAGGTAAGTTCACTTTGGACGAACTAAAAGAATTTCGCCAATGGGGAAGCCCTACTCCGGGACATCCGGAAGTAGACATCATGCGTGGTATCGAAAATACTTCCGGTCCGCTGGGACAGGGACATACTTTCGCTGTAGGTGCCGCTATCGCAGCTAAATTCCTGAAAGCACGCTTCAATGAAGTAATGAATCAGACTATTTACGCATACATTTCCGATGGTGGTATTCAGGAAGAGATCTCTCAGGGTGCCGGACGCATTGCCGGTGCATTGGGACTGGACAACCTGATCATGTTCTACGACTCCAACGATATTCAGCTTTCTACAGAAACGAAAGATGTAACCGTTGAAGACACTGCCATGAAATATGAAGCATGGGGATGGAACGTACTCAGCATCAATGGTAATGATCCTGACGAAATCCGTGCAGCTATCAAAGAAGCTCAGACAGAAAAAGAGCGCCCGACTCTGATTATCGGTAAAACCGTTATGGGTAAAGGCGCACGCAAAGCAGACGGTAGCAGCTACGAAGCCAACTGTGCTACACACGGCGCTCCACTCGGTGGCGACGCCTATGTAAATACAATCAAGAATTTGGGTGGCGATCCTGTCAATCCGTTCGTGATTTTCCCGGAAGTAGCCGAACTGTATGCAAAGAGAGCAGCAGAATTAAAGAAAATCGTAGCTGAAAGATATGCAAAGAAGGCCAAATGGACCAAAGCCAATCCGGAACTGGCAGCTAAACTGGAAGCATTCTTCTCCGGCAAAGCTCCTAAAGTAGACTGGGCTGCCATCGAACAAAAAGCAGGTACTGCCACTCGTGCCGCTTCTGCAACTGTTCTGGGTGCTCTTGCAATGCAGGTAGAAAATATGATCGTTGCTTCTGCCGACCTTTCTAACTCTGACAAGACTGACGGTTTCCTGAAGAAAACTCATTCTTTCAAGAAGGGCGATTTCAGCGGTGCATTCTTCCAGGCCGGTGTATCTGAATTATCAATGGCTTGTATCTGTATCGGTATGTCACTTCACGGTGGTGTGATCGCTGCTTGCGGTACCTTCTTCGTATTCTCCGACTATATGAAACCTGCCGTACGTATGGCTGCTCTGATGGAACAGCCTGTGAAGTTCATCTGGACTCATGATGCATTCCGCGTAGGTGAAGACGGTCCTACTCATGAACCGGTAGAACAGGAAGCTCAAATCCGCCTGATGGAGAAACTGAAAAACCACAAGGGACACAACTCTATGTTGGTACTTCGTCCGGCTGATGCGGAAGAAACGACTATCGCATGGAAACTTGCCATGGAAAATATGTCTACTCCGACAGGTCTGATCTTCTCCCGCCAGAATATCGCCAACCTGCCTGCCGGAACTGATTACGAACAAGCAGCCAAGGGTGCTTATATCGTAGCCGGTTCAGACGAAAATCCGGATGTAATCCTGGTAGCTTCAGGTTCCGAAGTGTCTACTTTGGTAGCCGGTACAGAGTTGCTTCGCAAGGATGGCGTAAAAGTTCGTATCGTATCTGCACCATCAGAAGGTCTGTTCCGCAGCCAGTCTAAGGAATATCAGGAATCAGTTCTTCCGGCTGATGCCAAGATATTCGGTCTTACTGCCGGTTTGCCTGTCACTCTTCAAGGTCTGGTAGGTTGCCACGGCAAAGTATGGGGATTGGAATCTTTCGGTTTCTCTGCTCCTTACACAGTATTGGATGAAAAACTTGGATTTACTGCCGAGAACGTATATAATCAGGTAAAAGCAATGATTTAATGAAAACAATTGGATTAGCATGCGACCACGCCGGTTTTGAACTAAAAGAATATGTTCGCGGCTGGCTGGAAGTAAAAGGCTGGGCTTACAAAGATTTCGGAACCAACTCTGCCGCAAGCGTAGATTATCCGGACTATGCCCATCCGCTGGCCCTAGCAGTAGAATCGGGTGAATGTTATCCCGGTATTGCGATCTGCGGCAGCGGAAACGGAATCAACATGACTCTGAACAAGCATCAGGGAATACGTGCTGCTCTTTGCTGGAATGCAGAGATCGCACATCTGGCCCGTCAACATAATGACGCTAATATTCTCGTGATGCCGGGACGCTTCATCAGCACTGAGGAGGCGGACATGATATTGACAGAGTTCTTCTCAACACAGTTTGAGGGGGGACGCCATCAAAATCGTATTGATAAGATTCCGGTAAAATAATGCCTGAAAATCTATAAAAATAAGGTGGAATATTTAATAAATATCCCACCTTATTTTTAAAACATGAGGCTCAAGGAATATATAACCATAGTCTTTGTCTTCATTTTCCTTCTATATCTTTCTCAAGTTAAAGCCATCTACTATAACACATCTGTTGAAGAAGATTGCTATATACACTTATGACTAAGTTTACCATTGAACAATGTAATAAGACAATCCTATTTCCAAAGAGGGAACAATTAAATGAAATTTTTCACGAGGGCGTATAGACAATTCACCTATACTGGTATTTTTGTGAAGTCCTTTAATTTTAGCATACAAACAATTCACACCCAACCTAATTCCCAAGCGGGAGTCAAAAGCATATTCATAAGCAATCCCCATATTGCCTCCCACTGTCGAACATGTTGTATTATAATTCTCCAACTGCGATATTGTTCCCTTACTTCTATAATTAACATATCCAATACCAGCACTCACATACATAATCCCATCCAAAAATCCAGCCTGCCGTTTAATAAAAGAAATCTGCGGAGCTACATAATAGAACGATTTTTTTTCATTGATTCCCGATGATAGCACTCCATCATGTTTCTTTGTACCATTACTATAGTCATAATAAAACAATCCACATCCTATATTACTGTAAGGGGTATAAGTCATCAATTGTATTGAAGAAACAAAAGGAACATCATTTTTATTATTTCCTATATACCAAGAGCTGCTTCCATTTTTTTGTATACCAGTAAAACCAATCCCTAACCCGACATCCAAGATATATACTCGTTTATATGACTCGTTATTAGTTGAAACATTCAGTGAATCTTTCTGAGCATACAAAGAGTTGATACTGAACATCAAAGATATTAATCCCACTAGCAGGCATTTGTTTTGTTTCATAATAAGTGTGTTTAATAAAAAGAGAAAAAACGAAAGCTCCCTTAATCAATCATCATTTTGTTTCAACCCACAAAAATTTGCTATTTTCAGCAATAGCTATCATAGTTTTTAATCGAGAAACAGCTGATACATCTAAAGATGAAGCATCAATTTGGGCATATACTTGTTTAGTATAATCACGAACAGTTGATTTATCATCCATATTCACTAAACCATTAATATAACTCTCTACAAGCTGAAATTCAGATACTCGCTGAGGAAATTCTTGCTTCATTAAATTCATCAGTTGATCAACAGAAGTACTTTTCTTAACCAGATCCATTATTTCCAGCAATCTTGTCTGAAGCAACAGGGGCATTTCTTCTGTATATCCATAACTTTTCAATTTTTTGTTAGTAGAATTATATAAATAATAATTAGAAAAAGTACCATTAGCTATTACGGGATCTTCCCTCATCATATTATATATTGTCTTATTATGATCATTTCCAATTATTTCATAAGGTCTTAACGGAGCATCGTATACCTTCCAATTTGAACTCAAATGCCACCAATTTCTAGGAAGATCATCATCTGAAGCCGCACAAATAAGTGAGAATACAACAGCCGTAATCAAGCCACCTCTAGGTGTTAAACCTTTATTTACTCCCCAACCATAACCCCAAGCATCTCCTACAAGAAAACGCTTTATTCGATTCCAAAAGGGACCACGAGTCTGTATTTTATTAGCATTCAAGGTTTCTATAAAGTCTATTAACTCTTGAATTTCAACATCTTGTGTTTTTTCTTGATTTTGTTGTGTATTTATAACAACATCATTTGAGTTTGAACAAGAATAAAAACAATTCATTACAAGTAGTAATGAGACACAAAATACAATTTGCTTAATCGTCTTCATAATTTCAATTTTTAAAGTAGGTACTATTAAAGAATTACATTGCATCATTTTTCTATTTGCCATTATACCAAAAGAGAACTATATGATACTAATTTAACACCAAATATATTCGTTATTTTTGTAACGTCCAACTTATTATCGCATAAAGTGTAATAATTTCATCCTCTCCAGTACATTATCCGCCGAGATATTTTATATAATATGCCATTAAGATCAATGAAATGTTCAGTCTAAAATCCTTCACTTACGTTGATTCTAGTGCGTAAAATATCATAGATACAATTATGACACATAGTTTTTTATAATAATCATCTATTTTTTATGCAAACTTCAAGATTACAAAAGAACAATAATATCGTCTTACTATATGACGAAGTTAAAAAACAGAAGTTATGGGTAAACTGAATATGAAAGACTGGATCGGTCAGACGATCCTAAATAAAAAGGTCATTTCCATTCCTATCATGACACATCCGGGCATCGAGCTTATCGGAAAGACGGTTCATGATGCAGTAACGAACGGACAGGTGCATTATGAAGCAATCAAAGCGCTCTGCGACAAATATCCTGCTGCTGCCGCAACGGTTATCATGGATTTAACGGTAGAGGCGGAAGCATTCGGAGCCGAAATTATATTTCCGGAGAATGAAGTACCAAGCGTATCCGGTCGTTTGCTTGCAGACGAAGCTGCCATTGATGCCTTGGAAATACCAGCACTGAATAAAGGAAGGATCGCGCAATATCTCAAAGCGAATATGCTGACTGCAAAGAATATCACAGACCGTCCGGTGCTGGCTGGTTGTATCGGTCCTTATTCATTAGCGGGACGCTTGTATGATATGTCCGAAATCATGATGCTGATTTATATCAATCCCGAAGCAGCCAACACTTTGCTCCACAAATGTACCGATTTCATTATTCGATACTGCATGGCCCTGAAAGCGACCGGAGTGAATGGAGTGGTAATGGCGGAACCTGCTGCCGGATTATTATCCAATGAAGATTGCCTGCAGTATTCTTCTGTATTCGTAAAAGAAATAGTTGAGAAGGTTCAGGATGATCATTTCACCGTTGTACTTCATAATTGCGGGAATACAGGAAATTGCACCCAGGCTATGGTATATACGGGTGCGGCAGCCTATCATTTCGGAAATAAAATCAACATGGAAGAAGCATTGAAAGAAGTTCCTGCCGATGCTCTTGCGATGGGTAATCTTGATCCGGTCAGTCTTTTCAAGATGTCGAGTCCGGAGGAAATGAAAAAAGCGACTCTACAGTTATTGGAAGCCACTGCCGCATATCCGAACTTCGTTCTGTCGAGCGGTTGCGATATACCGCCATATACGCCATTAGCTAATATAAATGCTTTTTATACAGCATTGGAAGAGTTCAATGAAACTCGAAATTAGGCTGTCATTCAGATAATGTCAATTAATAATGATTGAGCAAGAACTCACTTATCAAGACTTACGAATCCCATCGTCCGAAATTTATGAAGCAATGGGATACAAAGATTCTATACCGGATCAGATGGTAATAGATGAGACTAATACGTTGCTAAAACGGGTTATTCCCCTGCTTCGCCCTCGGTTCGCATTCTTCTTTATGGAAGGTACACTTGATATCGAAAAAGAGACTCTTAGCGTACAAAGCATCCATCCACCCACTGTCAATCCTATACAAGACACCATTCCCACACGGAGCCCTGAGCAAAACACTTTTTCTACACAAAGTAAAAGTACCGTTTTCTCTGTTGGTAAAACCATCGCCCGTCAATTAAGAGGATCGGAAGCGTTTGTCTTTTTTGCAGCTACTGCCGGAACTGAGTTTGAGGTATTCCAGCATACGTTGCAACAAGAAGAAGATATGGTCAAAATATACATAGCAGACTCGTTAGGGAGTATTATTGCAGAAAAGACGGCTGATTGCATGGAAGTCGCTTTGGCTGAATATATACGGGAGAAGAACTGGAAACATACCAACCGATACAGCCCAGGATACTGTGGATGGCACGTTTCGGAACAACAAAAACTGTTCCCATTGTTCCCCATAGCTGCTCCCTGTGGCATCCGGTTGACAGATTCCAGCCTCATGGTACCCATCAAATCAGTTAGTGGCGTCATCGGAACGGGCACTAATGTCCGCAAGCTTGAATACACTTGTGGACTGTGCACTTACGAAAACTGTTATCGCAAAAGAAAACACAGATAAATTTGTGATCGGGGGCTTACTAAAAGTCGGTAGTACCACCATTCTCCTCCTTCGGGAAGGAGTGGTCGAAGACCGAGGTGGTAGGTGAAGAAATAAATTAATGATAATAAACAAGTTATATAATTACCTACCACCTCCCCCTACGGGTACTCCTCCTTCCCGAAGGAGGAGACTTAAGATACTATCGACTTTTTAGTCAGCTTTATATCTTCTTTAATGGCCATTAAAGAAGATATAAAGCCCTATCATAGTTACGATAAGCAACCCCCATAAGATAAGTACAATGCGGGCAGGCTTTTCTTCGATCTTCTCCATATTCAATATTGCCGTCTGAGGAGTCTTATCCAATAGACCGACAACTACCATCCCTATCCCGATAATAACGAACAGATAGAAGGATAATAACATAAAATGAGGCCATGCAGAATATTGATCCGCAGGAAATACCCATAGATACAATACACCTACTCCTATACTGAATACCGTCCCCACTGTCAGGGCAGCGTTAGCAGCCAACGTAGTCGTACGCTTCCAGAAAACGCCAAAAAGGAAAACTGCCGCCATAGGAGGTGCAATGAATCCCAATACAGACTGGAAAACATTGAATAAATTCAGTCCGTGAATGCTGTCAATGGCAATCGTTATGATTACCGATATCAGAGCACCGGCTACCGTCACCACTTGTCCGACCCGGATGATCTCCTTCTGCTTCGCCTGCGGGCGAATCTTCTTCACATAAATATCCATTGTAAACACGGTACTCAAAGCATTCAATGCCGATCCGATAGTACTGACAAGCGCGGCAGTCAACACAGCCAACACCAGCCCCACCATCCCGACAGGAAACAAATGGGTTACCATCGTCATATACGCCTCATCGGGATTCTCCAACTGCGGAAACAAGGCCAGACAGATGATACCCGGAAGAATATAAAGAGGAACATCCAGTATTTTGAGCCATCCGGTAAAGTTCGTCCCAACTGTCCTTCTTTCAGACTTTTGGCTGCCAACACAGGCTGTACCATCGACTGATCCGTACACCAGAACCATACTCCCATCACAGGATATCCCAAAATAATCGGCAACCAAGGGAAAGCGGTATCATCATTCGGTCTGAACAGATTCCAGAAGTCTGCCGGAACGGCATCTGTCAGAGCCGATATACCACCAACTTTATAGATTCCTACAATAGCCAACGCAGCCGAAACAAGAATCAACAGGATCATCTGATAAACATTCGTGTAGGCAACCGCTTTCAATCCTCCGAGCATCGTAAAGAATGCGGATATGATCAGCAATATCAAAGCGGACTGCCACATCGGTATATCGAATACCTGACGAATCAGAACGCCACCCGCAAACAATGTCAATGCTAGCCAGGAAATCAAGATTGTAACAATCGTATACCATGCCAAGATATTACGGGTAGACTGTCCGAACCGCTTTCCCATAAACTCCGGCAAGGTGGAAACACGAGAACCCAAGTAACGGGGAGCGAAAACAAAAGCAAGCAGGCATATAAAAACGAAGGCATACCAGGCATAATTGCCCGAAACGATGCCGGTAGTAAATCCGGCGCTGGCAGAAGCTATCAACATAGACGGCCCCACATTAGTCCCCCACATGGAGAATCCGATGTGGTGCCATCTCAAAGAATGTTCCGCCAAAAAGAGACTGCTCCCCTTCTTTCGTTTGGAACTTGCCCATATACCAATGGCGATAAGAATCAGAAAATAGGCAATCAGAATGCCCCAATCCAGTGTGTCTAAGAATTTCGCGTGCATAATTCAAGTATTAACAATTAAAATATTCTTAATCTCTTTTCCCCATCAGCACTTTGGCGACCGCCACGGCAGTATTAGCATTATCACTATACCCGTCAGCACCGATTTCATCGGCAAATCCCTGACTCACGGGTGCTCCTCCGATCATCACTTTCACCTGATCGCGGATCCCCGCCTCTTCCAATGCCCGGATCACATCCTGCATATAAGTCATAGTGGTAGTCAGCAAGGCACTCATACATAAAATGTCCGCTTTGTTTTCCTTCACCGCTTCAACAAACTTGTCGCAAGTAACATCAATACCGATATTAATCACTTCGAAGCCACAACCTTCCAGCATGGAAGCCACGAGGTTCTTTCCAATGTCATGCAAATCTCCTTTTACAGTACCGATCACAATTTTCCCGATAGTAGCAGATGCATTCCCCGCCAGTAAAGGTTTCAAAAGTTCCAAAGCTCCTTTCATTGCACGCCCCGCCATGAGGAGCTGGGGGACAAAGGCCTTGCCGTCCTGAAAGCGCTGGCCGACTTCGCCCATAGCCGTAATCATATAGCCGTTGATAATATCCTGCGGAAGCACTCCGGCAGCAATGGCATCCTTTGTAACTTCAACAGCCGGTTCCAGTTTTCCGGCTACAATGGCATCATACAAAGGTTTCATCCGATCCTCTTCCTGAGACTTTTCTTCTCTGATCCGAATACTTTCCTGTGCATTATCCTGTTCTCCAACGGGTTGATTCGTGTGAACATCTGCAGACACAGACGAAGAAGAGCCGGTATATTCCTCAATGATTCTCATTGCCTGCTCCACTTCCCTCTCATTGTGGAAATCCATTTCCAGATGCACTCCGTCTGCCCCGATATGGTCCAACAAAGGTTTCAGTTCCTCCAGAGTCACCCAGCAAGCCATTACGCTCTTGCCTCCTGCCAATATCTTCTTATATAAATCGTACCACTTCGGAGAACCTCCCTGCGGCTCGCCGACACCGGGCGTCCATTGGATGGCATTCAGTTCTTCAATCTCCAGCAAGGCGGGAAGATGATGCATCGCTCCCACTCCATCAAGATGATAGAGCGTATAATCGATTTTCTGACATTGCTCACGAATAAACGGCTGCACAAAACGACGATAATCATCCTGACTGATCATGGTAGAAATATCGCTCTGCAACTTACTCATCTTGCCCGGAGCCCATGAAGAGAAATAGCAGAATGCCATTTCATCCCCTTCACGGATAATGTCGTAGAGTTCATCAAAGACTTTAAAATAGATGTCATTGATCTGCTGCATCTGTTGCTCCAGCACTTCGGGTTGCATCACCGTATCCAGCAATACCATATCCGTACCTTTCAAAGCTGCCAATACATCCAGTCCTTCCATCAGGTCGGGCATACCAACAAAGTAGTTTCCGTTGGCTTTAGCCTTACAGGCTTTCAGAAGTTCTTTATGCAAGAGCCAGTTCGGATGTTCGGGATTGAATACGATCTCATCATTAAAGTTCGGATCGGGATGTATCCAGATCGTATCTTCGCCTCCTTCAAACACTCCGCCCAGAATAGCAGCCAGTGAGCCGGGACCCAACTGAGTATTTGCAACAGGCAGCATATCCGCCATCAGACTACTGTGAGCGACATACCAATCCAGATATTCCGCCCGCCATTGAGGGTCGAACCACTTCTGCGACAAATCCCTTGCCGGAGCAGGTGGAGCAATGTCGGCGTGCGGTTTCACGCCTTCCTGAAAGTGTTCCCACATAGAAAGAATAATTCCTTTATGATTCCACCAATTTATATAACGCTGTTTCGTTTCTTCTAAGTTTGTTTTCCAAGTTTTCATCGCTATTCTTTATTTAGTCCAAAATCCTTTGTAATTATGATCTATGCGCAAGGCAATACTTTTGCTTAAATCCATCTCGTCCGTACAATTCACTTCCTTCGGATAAATCGGGATAACGGCATTCTCACGCACATAAACAGGCATCTCTTCCAAGGGCACATACACCTCTTTCAGCCAGCGTCCGCCTTGCAACCGTTCGCCGGTAAAGAAATTCACCCACTGTCCTTCGGGGAGATAAATGTCGCGACGGTTTTCGCTATTCATCACCGGAGCTACCAGGAAATCATTGCCGAAGTAATATTCGTCATCGATATGCCAGCAGAGTTTATCTTCCGGATGATGCAGGATGAGTGCCTGTAACAATGGCCAGCCACTTTCTACTGCCAGTTTACTTTGCTCTATGATGTAGGGAATCAACGAGTAGCGCAGTTTCCACCACTTCTTCACCAGCGGGGCGATAGCCGGATAATGCCAGGGTTCCCGCTTATTGGTTCCATGATAACGGATGTGTGAGGTGAACACTCCAAACTGGGTCCAGCGCATATAGACGTCATCCGCTACGATTGAGTTCATAAAATTGGGCAAGGTATGGAATCCGGGGACATCATGGCTCCAGAAGGCAAAGCCCGATAAACCGAAGTGCAGGCCTCCTTTGAGTGAACCGGCCATGCCATCCCATGAACTGCAGGAGTCACCTCCCCAGTGCAACGGATAACGCTGGCAACCCGCCCAAGCGGCACGTGCCCAGACAATGCCGTCCCCTGTTACCTCCTTTGTTATTTCGTAAGCTGCTTTCTGATAGAGCAAGGCATACAGGTTATTCAACAGTTCCGGTTTCATGCCCTTGTAGACAGCATCCATGTGGATATTTTCTCCGAAATCGGTTTTAATACAGGTGACTCCCATATCCAGAAGTTGCTTTAATAACCCCTTGTACCATTCGGTTGCCTTCGGATAAGTAAAGTCAATAGTACCCGCATAATCCAGAGCCGAGAAGTTGGAACCGTCCGTATCCTGCTGCTTCGTTAGCGGAGCTATATACTCATTCGCCTTTGCCTCTTCGATCTGTTCCGCATCTTCAGCAACATAAGGTAACTGCCATAGGGACACACGATAACCGTTCTTCTTCAATCTCTGAATGAATCCTTTCGGGTCGGGAAAACGTTCCTCGTTAAACTTCCATTCACACAGCCAGTCGGTTCTGAACCATCCGGTATCCAGATGGATGACATCGCAGGGATAATGTTCGGCACGCATACGGTCGCAGATCTCATTTACTTCGTCGGCACTGAAATAAGTCATCCGGCTCATCCACACTCCGAAACTCCAGAGAGGAGGCATCGAAGGATATCCGGTCAGGTCACGGTAGCCGCGGAGTATCTCTTCCATCGTATCGCCGGCAATGACAAATGCATCCAGCATAGCCTGATCGCTCAGGAACTGTACGGAGCGGGTGGAATGTCCCGCCAGCGAAAGTTTGCTGTGGGCGCAGGTATGGTAGAAAGTCCCGTACATCCGGCTGGAGAGATAGAAAGGTATATTCTTATAGGTACGCCGGTTGTTTACTCCCTGCCCGTCCTGGTTCTTGAGGAAAAGCGTCTGTCCGCTCAAGTCCATTTTGAAGAAACGCTCTCCGGTTCCTGCAAAGCATTCATCCGGCCGGCTCTCGAAAGAAAGGGTGGCACGTTCCTTTTTGCCCGTCCGTTTGCAGAAGGCAATGGGCAGTCCGTCATAGCGGGGAGGCGAGAAATGATCGTATGCTGCCAGGCGGATTTCCCGTTTGCCGTCAGGATACAGAGTGATGTCCAGTGTTTCCTGAGGATCGGGCAGTAACTCGCTCCATCGGTCCAAAGCCGGCTCTTCTACATTGATAGCGGCACGCTTCGTCCCGTCTTGGGTGAAAAGAATCCATTTGCCTCCCTGCTTCTCTACAGACAAAGGTACTCTGCGAATCCGTTCGCTGAATTGCAGCATTTCCGACTGATCTGTCAGTTCATATTCACCAAATCCAAGAAACAGACGGGTAATGCCGATATTATACTGGCGTATGATCAACGTATATTCTTCTCGGGGGACAGCCGTATCCGCAACCATATCATTAGCTAACAGCTGTTTTTGAAAGGGGACCGTGACACAGATATCCCCATCCTTTTCGTAAACGGCTGTCGGTTTACAGGCTTTCCAAAGTGACTCATCCCTTAATAACTCTGTATCGAAATCAAGGAAATCGAACAAATGGTAATTAGTAGGTTTCATTTATGATCTATTATTATTAGTTTTATCTTTATTTATCTATACTCATGCAGACTTCACAAGTCTCTATGGCCCCACTTTTTGCACAGCCCGACACTGCGATAGGCTCAGTGTCGGACTGTACTTACTCCGGTTTTATCCTTCCGGCCTTATTCTTAATGCTTTCTGTCACTTGTGGTCCGTTATTTTTCCATACATTCCGATTGCCGGGACGATTCGAGTCGAAACGTTCAGTCGGACACCAGTTGTTTTCAATCGTATATCCGTCCGTAGCTTCATCCAAATAAATATAAAAGGCCCTGTCATTGGTGGCGTAAGGTGCTTCTTCGAGATGTTCGATCCGATTATTCCGCATCACGGAGCCCGGTTGGTTGGAAAGCGTATAAAGTCCTCCGGCATCATACAGACGACGGGCAAAGTGATGTACGTAGTTGGCTTCTATCCGGTTGTTTTTCATTCCGCTTTCCAGCGATGTCCACCCCCAGCCGACACAAATACCCGAATAATTCAAGTGACAGACTTCATTATGGGAAATGTCGATACCGCTGACGTATCCCGCACCGATCCCCACGCACCCCCAGTCTTCATTGGTCACATCGGTGATCAGATTATTTTTAATGGTAATGTCCGTGCATAGGTTACGTTCTTCCGGAGGGATGAAAGGCACATGCGTCTCAAAACCTCCGTCGGGGAATGCACCAATCAGTATGCCTGTACCGCCGATATCCGAAAAGACACAATTCTCTATGCCGGAAGATGAAACAGCCCATTCATAATCCAGTCCGGTAGATGCCAGATGCCGGAACCTGCAGCGACTGAACGTAAGATGCTCAGTACCCCGTACACGTATTGCCGTTTCGGGGCGTGCAATCCACGCCTGGTTCTCCAGTTCCGCTTTCTCCGGAAGTCCCGGTTCATGCAGTTTATAAGCATCCAGCAGAGGAAAACCTCCTTGCAAAGTGACATGTCCCTGATAGGAAGGACGCATCCATGAAGTATGGGCAAAGGTGATTCCTTCCACTCGAATATGCCGCACCGGGCGTTCCAATGTGCCGTCTACAATCATCAATGTTTCCAGAGCAGGAACGATCACTTCGGCAGTCTCCATATCTTCTTCCGAGCGGGGATAATAGTAGATTGTCCCCGACGGATATTCCTGAAACCACTCTCCGGGTTGGTCCAGCAGTTCCAGAGCATTCGTCAGGCAAAAGGAAGAGTTGCCTTTCTCTCCCCCGATGACGGGCTGAGGCCACGGATGGGCAAACTCCAGATGACTCTCCGGTTCGTGAAAGCGAATGACGGCCTGTTCTCCCCTAACGTCTATACTCTTCACACGCAGAATGGCAATCGCCCAACGTTGATGAACTATCATTTCCAGTCGACGGGCATTGAGGAGGTTTCCGATCTGAGAAGCAGGGATTATTATCGTCTGTTCTTCCGGATTGAAATCAATCATCCGTTCCATCACTCCATCAGGAAACTGTGCCGCTCGCTGGGCCTTGTTGCCGTCTACCCACATCTGGCGGGTTTCTACGATTCTATTTCCAAAGGATGGCGCCTTTGCCACCCATATTTTTGATCTTAATTCCTTTGTAATCCGAGGATCATCACATCCCTTCTTCCATCCGGTCACTGCCACTCCGCCACTGATGACAGGATGCGCATTCTCCACCGCACGGATGAGTGTCGGAGAATCGGGCGTGCCGCTATCCTCCGGTCGGATAAACAAAGGAGCGGACTGTGCATAAACCCCGTCTTCCAAACAGATACAAATTCCTCCGCCCGCCTCGGGACGATTCAGCCTTCTCCATTCACGAGCCTGCTTGATGGCGCGATTCAAGGTAAGATAAGGAGCTTCTTTGGTACCTGCATTCCTGTCACTCCCATGCGGAGAAACATAAACCTCGCCTGCGACGAGAACGGAAAATAAACCTAAAGAAGCCATAAAAAGAAGAACAACGATTGTCTTTTTCATGGTACAAACTCAATGTGCTATTATAGTTAGGACGGGCATACATCAATTTAGTACTCGAATAGGATGAAAATAATAAAAATGCCATTGCTACAATTGGAGTACTTTCAGTATTCAGACTATTCAGTTTTACTCGCAAACGACTTGATAGAAGGGGATAGCGGCTGAAGGCACTATTTTGTACCCTGTCTTTAGGAGCTTCTAAACGGTGCAAGTGGCTTCAGTCCTTTCATCCTCAATAATAAATCCATAGTTAATTGGTTATAGCTCTTTGCATGCAAGTTGTAGCTACTCCGCATGCGAGGTGAATTTTATAAGCTCGGCGCTAAACGTCACTCAGTACCGAGGCGAAGGGTACTCAACACCGAGGGTAAGATTGGTGGGATACCGGCTTACTTCAAATCAATAAACTAACCAATAGTTCAGATAAAAAACAGAAGGTCTGTTTACCTCAAACAGAGCCTGTGTTTATTCCAAACAGAACCTTTGTTTGAGATAAACACAGGCTCTATTAAGTCAGTAACTACCGACGTTCGAATGGATTATTTTTCAGGCTGAAGGGACTGAAGCCACTTGCACCGTTCAGAAGCTCCTAAAGACAGGGTATAAAATGCCCCCTTCAGCCGCTATCCCCTTCTGACTGGGCATTTGCGGACAAGGCTGAAAGGACTGAATACGGAATGTCGTTTCTTTGTTGGCGAGGTCGAGTTTTGCCCCTTTTTGTTCCGAAAAGAAGCAAAAACTTATAATTCAAATCCGTACAAAACGAATTCTATGATCGAATAAACCCGACTATAAACTGATAACAGAAATAGCCACAAACTACAAATTTCAGGAATGTTCCCAGTAGAAATCCAATCAATGATCCTACCCCCGATCTAAGTGCTTGAGAAAACTCTTTATTCCCTAGCAATTCGCCAATAACTGCTCCCAAGAACGGACCGAAAATCACTCCCCAAGGCAGGAAAAGAAGGCCGATAAGGGTCCCGATGATACATCCCCAATTGCCCCATCTGCTACCACCGCTATACTTGCTGCCAAGCATAGGGGTGAAGTAGTCCAAGACTTGCACGACAAGAACAATCAGCAGCCATACAATAAGTTGTGTGGTAGTGTATTGAACCTTATCCGTAAAATGAAGAAGGACCAATCCCAAATAAGCAACGGGAGGACCGGGTAGAAAGGGAAGAATACATCCCATCAGTCCGGTAATGAGGCATAACACACCTAGTATAATCAGAATAATATCTAACATCGTTTTATTGCATTTGAAAGATGTACTTTATATCCGGTGGCAATTTAAGCAAATAAACCGAATCCTCCAAAAAACAATCAGTAACGTCGGGAAGGAGTATAATCAATTCTATAAATACGGTCGAAGAAAGGACTCCATTCATTCTCCGCAATCCCAAGTTGCAGACCGTAGAAATGCGTATCCACTTTTCTATATTCCAGCATCTTGTCAGTCAGTTCCGGCACGGATAAAGGTATCTTAAAATCACTGATCCATAACACATCCGCATTCATATACTCCTTTTTTGACTGAAGCAACCGGAAGATAGCTTGCAGCATTCGGGTAGCATCCGTATCTCCACAAGAGGTGGTGGAGAAAAATTCAAGCAGCCGCGCCCTCTCTCTCCGCACATCAATCGGATTGATGGATACAGAAAAGGCAATCAGGAAACAGTCCCGACGTTGCCTGTCAGCTATTTCCAATATTTTAATCAGCAGCGAATATGCAATCTTTTCCGGTTTCCCGACCATGCTTCCGGAAGTGTCCAGACAGACTATCATCGGTCCTTTCTGCGTAGCAGGCTTTATTTCCAGTCGCCGTGCCGGTTGCATGATCTCGGATTTATAGCGGAAGGTCTGAAGTTTTCGGGTAACATATTTATAGACAAACAAGTCTTCCAGCTCATCATCGGCACAATGCGCCAGTTCTGTAGGAAGCAATGCGTTCAGGTCATTCCCTACTGTGATACCCAAAATGTCACTTTTAGAAGAATGCTCCATCTTATATACATTCCCCTGCGCGACATGTAGCTGCTCCTGTCCTTCATCGTCAGCCATACGCCCCATCTTATTGGCAACCTTGACCACTTCCGGATATTCTTTCTGAATGCGGACGATTTTGCGTATCCGCTCAAAATCCACCGTATTCCACATACCGCTCATCAAGCCCCAAGCCTGATAGAACTCGTCTTTCTCTATGTTATTTTGCCGGATATATCCGGGGATATTCCTGAGATTGGCATGAAGTCTGCGTTCGAAATCATCTTTGCGCTGTTCTATCTCCTTTTCCTTTTGCTCCTGCAAATCCCGTTGGAAAGCCTCTTTCCAGTCGTCCACCATCCTCTCCCAGACTTCCTCATCCGCATATTTCCCTTCATTGCCGAACTGCCCCTGATAAAATGCCTTGTCGAAACCATTACCTTCATGTTTGTCGGCAACCTCCTGTAGTAAAGCCTGCCACCCGTCTTTCCGCTTGGTCTCGGACCATTCCAGCACAAGTTCCATTCCTTGCTGTTCCGACTGGCTTTTCTGCATATTGTACTTTTGCTTTTCCAGATTCAGACGGATAAACTGGCGCATTGCATCGTAAAAGATTCGGGCACAAAGTTCATCACTCAGGACTTGTATCTTTATCATCGGATCGTTCATGACGGAAAGCAGGTAAGCGTACAGCGGTTCGTTATCCGCCTCCGCACACTCTCCGGTCGCTACATACTTATCCAGCACCTGCACATAAAATGCAGCATCATATCTAAGACTCATCGCCGTATCTCAGTTTACGGACATCCACACGTGCCCATGCAATCTCTTTACGAAGGGTCGCCACATATTGTGCCACCCCTTTTTTATCTTCTTCGGAAATAAAAATATTCTCAGACAAGTCTTTTACTAATTTCTCAATCCGGTCATGGGCTGTCTCCAACTCCGTCTCATAATCCCGGTCGGTGAGAGTCATATTGCCCAGCCACAACTGCTGTTGCTCTCCCCTCTTCAGCCGACGCATCGGAAAGCGGACACCATTGATATAAAGATTCTTCTCATCCCTGTAAAGTGTCACCCTTTCGGCACCTTGTTCCTTCATTTTGGTGGCATCCGAAAAAGTACGTATAATCGTTCGCTTCGGATTCAGCGGATCGGCATACATGACTCCTGTCGCAGGAACATCCTTCGGACTGTATTCTTTCAGATTCTTATAATCCACAATAAATATGTAGGTATTTCCCGTGCCATGATTCTCTATCTGATAGTAGAAATGATCGATGATCATCAAATCATCGTCCCTGCGGTCACCTTTCTGACGGGCTTTCTCCAATGCTTCACGCACGCGGCTCACTTTCAGGTCCGACTTTAATGATAAGTTGATAGCGACTATCTCCTTCACATAAGGAACAAACAGCGCACGGACAACGATCTGCCGGATATCCGCACACTCTTCCGGTTCATTCCACAAGCAGTGGTAAACAGGTAATAAATCTGTCAGACAGACTTCCTTCCGACCATGAATGAAAGCAGAAGCTTTCAGCAGCTTCACGATATTCTTCCAGCGACGGTCGCTCACATAGACATTCCGATGTACTTCCGAGCCTTGAATCTCGACTTTCTCCAGGTTCTTACGGATTTCTGTGATGCAGGACAGGACTTCGGCAGATACCTTGATCTGCCGTATCTCTTTCTGCCATCCAGCATATTCCTCATCCGAAATCTGCCACCGACATGCTTCCTGTTCTTCTTCGTCATCATCGTCCAGCAACATTTGATAGAACGCTTCCTCCTGTTTCACGCAAGTGCTGATAATGCGAATCAAGAAACGGTCCCACAAGGCTTCCAGTCCTTCTCCCTGCGTAGGCAGCTCATTACTGGCAGCCACCAGCAGCTTCAACGGAAGTTTCAGTTCCGTATCTCCGTTCCGAAACAGCTTTTCATTGATGACTGTCAGCAACGTATTCTGAATAGCCGGACCGGCTTTCCATATTTCATCCAGAAACACGACATCCGCTGTAGGCAGATACCCATCCACAGCACGCTCGTATTTATCCGATTCCTTCAGACGGCTGATGCTCACCGGACCAAAGATCTCATCAGGTGTGGAGAAACGAGACATCAGGTATTCAAATGCCCTTGCATCTACAAAAGCTCTCTTCAACCGACGGGCCACCATCGACTTTGCCACCCCAGGAGGTCCCAGCAACAAAATACTTTCGCCCGCCAAAGCAGCCAGCAAAGACAAACCGATTTCAGCCTCTTTCTCATATACCCCCCTGTTCATTTCGGACAGCAGCAACTGTATACGTTCTTTTATTTCCATATTATTCTTTGATTCTGCACATAAATAAAGATGTTATTCACCTTACCGCCTATGCATTGTTTGCAGATAAACGGCTTGCAAATATACGGTTTTACCTGTCATTAACATAAATACATCTTCTCTAATTCTGTCTTTTATACTCAAGAATTATCTTAAGGCATATTTAATATTGATTATTTATTCACCCAATATGCAATAAAAACAAAAGGAGGTAAATTTCCTTTCTCATTTTCCCCCATTTACATAAATAAAAACTATCTTTGCGATTCAGAATCCCGAAAGACGAAAGAAAATGGAGCAAATAGACAACCTAAAAGAGCTTATCAATCAAGGGGATGTGGACATAGCAATCAAGCAACTGGACCAACTTCTCCAAGACGATTCTGTCGAGAAAGATAAAGATATGCTCTACTATTTACGGGGAAATGCCTACCGAAAAAAAGGAGATTGGAAGCAGGCGCTGGATAACTACCAGTATGCTATCGATCTTAATCCCGACAGCCCCGCTGTTCAAGCCAGAACAATGGCGATAGATATCCTGAATTTCTACCACAAAGATATGTATAATCAATAACCGAATTCAAAGATAACGTAATAAAATAGAGATTATGGCAAAAATTAAAGGAGCAATCGTAGTCGACACGGAGCGTTGCAAAGGATGCAACCTATGTGTAGTAGCGTGTCCGCTCGATGTAATCGCCCTCAACAAAGAGGTGAATATGAAAGGCTATAACTATGCCTGGCAAGTAAAAGAAGATACCTGCAACGGATGCAGCTCGTGTGCAATGGTTTGTCCCGACGGATGTATCTCAGTGTATAAAGTAAAAGTAGAATAAAAGAAAAAGAATATGGCAGAAGAAGTTGTATTAATGAAAGGAAACGAAGCCATCGCCCACGCAGCTATCCGTTGCGGTGCGGACGGATACTTCGGATATCCTATTACTCCCCAATCGGAAGTACTGGAAACGCTTGCCGAACTGAAACCGTGGGAAACAACCGGCATGGTAGTTCTCCAGGCAGAAAGTGAAGTGGCAGCTATCAATATGGTATATGGAGGCGCAGGTAGTGGAAAGATGGTATTGACCTCTTCCTCAAGTCCCGGCGTGAGTCTGAAACAGGAAGGTATCTCCTACATCGCAGGTGCCGAACTTCCTTGTCTGATTGTAAACGTAATGCGCGGCGGCCCCGGATTGGGAACCATCCAGCCGAGTCAGGCGGACTACTTCCAGACAGTGAAAGGAGGCGGTCACGGTGACTACAGACTGATTGCCCTTGCTCCGGCATCCGTACAGGAAATGGCGGATTTCGTTGCACTCGGATTCGAGCTTGCTTTCAAATACCGTAACCCGGCTATCATCCTTGCCGACGGTGTAATCGGACAGATGATGGAAAAAGTAGTTCTTCCTGCACAGAAGCCACGCCGCACCGATGCAGAAGTTATCGAACAATGTCCGTGGGCTGCTACCGGAAAAGCGAAAGGTCGTAAACCGAATATTATTACTTCACTCGAACTGAAGCCGGAAGCAATGGAAATCAACAACATCCGTTTCCAGGCTAAATACAAACAGATTGAGGAAAACGAAGTACGCTTCGAAGAAATCAACTGCGAAGATGCAGAATATCTGATCATAGCTTTCGGTTCCATGGCACGTATCGGTCAGAAAGCAATGGAACTCGCCCGCGAAAAAGGAATCAAAGTAGGTATTCTTCGCCCCATCACTTTGTGGCCGTTCCCGACCAAAGCCATTGCCGCTTACGCTGACAAAGTGAAAGGTATGCTCGTTACAGAATTGAATGCCGGACAGATGATTGAAGATGTCCGTCTGGCTGTCAATGGTAAAGTAAAAGTAGAACATTTCGGACGTCTCGGCGGTATTGTTCCCGATCCGGATGAAATTGTAACTGCTCTGGAAGAAAAAATAATCAAATAACGAAACGACGATGAATCCCGATAAAATAAGAAACGTATTGAACATCCTTTTCATGATATTGGCACTTGCCGCTATCATTGTCTACTTTGTAGTAGGAAAGGAAGATTTTAAAATGTTTATCTACGTATGCGGCGCGGCAATCTTTGTCAAGCTGATGGAGTTTTTTATACGGTTCACCAACAGATAAGGAGAAGAAGTTATGACTAAAGAAGAAATAATCAAACCTGAGAATCTGGTTTATAAAAAACCGACTCTGATGAATGATAATGCCATGCACTACTGCCCGGGTTGCAGTCACGGCGTGGTACACAAGCTCGTTGCCGAAGTCATTGAGGAAATGGGCATGGAAGAAAAAACGGTGGGAGTCTCTCCGGTAGGATGCGCAGTTTTCGCCTACAACTATCTGGATATAGACTGGCAGGAAGCCGCTCACGGACGTGCACCTGCAGTAGCTACGGCTATCAAACGCTTATGGCCCGACCGTCTCGTTTTCACTTATCAGGGTGACGGTGACTTGGCCTGTATCGGTACCGCTGAAACAATCCACGCACTGAACCGTGGCGAAAACATTACCATTATCTTTATCAATAACGCTATCTACGGTATGACCGGTGGACAAATGGCTCCGACGACTCTGGTAGGCATGAAGAGTTCTACTTGTCCTTACGGACGTGATGTCGAACTACACGGCTATCCATTGAAGATTACCGAGATTGCCGCCCAACTGGAAGGAACTGCTTATGTTACGCGTCAGTCGGTACAATCAGTGCCCGCCATCCGCAAAGCCAAGAAAGCAATACGCAAGGCATTCGAAAATTCGATGAACGGCAAAGGTTCCAATCTGGTAGAAATCGTATCAACTTGTAGCTCCGGCTGGAAGATGACTCCGGAAAAATCAAATAAATGGATGGAGGAACATATGTTCCCATTCTATCCGCTGGGTGATTTAAAAGATAAAGAATAACGCAAAAGTCAACAGAACAATGAAAGAAGAAATAATTATTGCTGGATTCGGTGGACAAGGCGTATTGTCCATGGGTAAGATTCTGGCTTATTCCGGACTGATGGAAGGAAAAGAAGTGAGCTGGATGCCGGCATACGGTCCTGAACAACGAGGCGGAACAGCCAATGTGACAGTGATTGTCAGCGATGACAAAATCTCTTCACCGATCCTGAGTAAATATGATACGGCGATCATACTGAACCAGCCTTCACTGGAAAAGTTTGAAAGCAGAGTAAAGTCGGGCGGTATCCTGATCTATGACGGATATGGGATTATCAACCCTCCTACCCGCAAGGATATCAAAGTATATCGCATCGACGCAATGGATGCTGCCAACGAAATGAATAATGCGAAAGCCTTCAATATGATCGTACTTGGCGGTTTACTGCAACTCCGTCCTATCGTAACTCTGGAAAACGTCATCAAAGGATTGAAGAAAACTCTTCCGGAACGCCATCACCACTTGATTCCTATGAACGAGGAAGCGATCAAAAAAGGAATGGAATTAATCCACGAAGTTTAATAAATTAAGAGTTTAAAATTGAGAATTGAGAATTATTTGCTAGATAATAGCGCGATGCAACATAATTTTCAATTCTCAATTCTCAATTCTCAATTTAAGTAAGTATCTTTGCCTCCAATTATGAGACGAATCTTACTATTATATATATTATTCTCCGTTGTAGGACTGAGTGCTATCCATGCACAGCTCAACCCTGCCCGCCAACAAATCGACGAGAACGGACGCGACCAATATGGTAATCAGGTAGACCCTGCCATGATTCCGGACAAACTGGATAGTGCCAATGTTGAAGTACAGGGATTGCCACCTACACTCTACATGTGGCGCATTAAAAATCAATTGGGCGACCGGACAATGATTCCGGCAGATACAACTTATCATCACTTTCAGAATACGAATCTTACAGAAGGAATCACCGGACATTATAATTATCTGGCCAACCTAGGTTCACCGCGTCTGTCGCGTATCTTCTTTGAGCGTCGTTATCCGGAGCCAACCATCTTTATGGAGCCTTTCTCCAGCTTTTTCATTCGCCCGACGGAATTTAACTTTACGAATAGTAATGTTCCTTATACTAACCTGACCTATCACAAGGCCGGAAATAAGCAAAATGGAGAAGAACGTTTCAAATCTTATTTTTCAGTCAATGTAAACAAGAAGCTGGCTTTCGGCTTTAATATTGATTATCTGTATGGCCGAGGCTACTATAATAATCAAAACACTTCTTATTTTAATGCCGCGCTTTTCGGTAGTTACATTGGCGACCGCTATCAGGTGCAGGGAATCTATAGCAACAACTATCTGAAAACGAATGAGAACGGTGGTATCACTGACGACCGATACATTACCGCACCGGAAGAAATGGCAGAAGGAAGAAAAGAATATGAATCTGTCAATATCCCTACCGTACTCAATGCCAGTGCCAACCGTAACCATGACTTCTATGTCTTTCTGACACAACGCTATAATCTGGGATTCCACCGGGATATTCCACAGGCAGAAAATGATACGATGCCTGCCAAACAGGAATTTGTTCCGGTCACCAGCTTTATACATACCATTCAGGTAGAACGTTCGCGCCATAATTTCCGTTCGGATGATAATGTAGAAAACTATTACAAGCAAACTCTCCTTGACAAAGAGAATACATTCGTCAGAGACAGTACTGTCTATATCGGAGTCAAGAATACCATAGGTATTGCTTTGCTCGAAGGCTTCAACAAATATGCAAAAGCCGGATTGACAGCCTTTGCCTCACATAAGCTGAGCAAATATTCATTAATGAGCCTAGACCCGCTAAAGCAGGATAAATACAATGAGACAGAAATCTATATCGGTGGCGAACTGACTAAAAAACAGGGAAACTTTCTTCATTATCATGCAATCGGTGAAGTGGGAATGGCAGGAAAGGCTATCGGACAGTTTGATGTCAAAGGAGATATCGACTTAAATATCCCTTTATGGAAAGATACCGTCAGTGTGATTGCACGCGGAGAAATCAGTAATAAACTTGCTCCATTCTACATGCGTCATTACCACTCCAAACATTTTTGGTGGGATGATGATATGGATAAGGAATTCCGCACCCGTATCGAAGGCGAGCTGAGCATAGCTAATTGGGGGACCCGCTTAAGAGCCGGTGTTGAAAATATAAAGAACTATACTTATTTCAACCAGCAGGCATTACCGGAACAAAAAGGTGGTAGCTTGCAAGTAGTATCAGCTTGCTTCAATCAGGATTTCAAAGTGGGAATCTTCCATCTGGACAATGAAGTGATCTGGCAGAAATCCAGTGATCAGGCTGTACTTCCATTGCCGGAACTTTCGCTGTATCATAACTTCTATATGCAGTTCAAGCTGGCGAAAAAAGTATTGAGTGTACAATTAGGTGCTGATGTACGTTACTTCACTAAATATGATGCTCCGGCCTATATGCCTGCTACACAGCAGTTCTACCTGCAACCGGAAGAAGGTAAAGTAGAGATAGGCGGTTATCCGATAGTGAATGTTTATGCTAACTTACATTTGAAACGTACCCGTTTCTATGTGATGATGTATCACGTCAATCAGGGAATGAGCAAACCTAATTACTTCCTGGCACCTCATTACCCCATTAACCCACGTGTGCTGAAATTCGGACTTTCATGGAACTTCTATGATTAACAAAACCTCTATGGCTTATGAAAACGCGCCCGAAATTGAGACTATTCAGATATCTGTTGCCGGTAGTCATTGTATTGGCACTTATCTTCTCTGTCCGCTATTGCGGTAAACAAGAAAAACCTCTGGGGCATCCGCGTGATTACGCAGCCATCGCCAAAGAAGGCATCCTGCATGTAGCCACCGAATATAATTCAATCAGTTTTTATGTAGACAGTGACACTGTCTCCGGATTCCATTATGAACTGATAGAAGCGTTCGCACGTGACAAGGGGCTGAAAACTGAAATCACTCCTGTCATGAGCTTCGACGAACGGCTGAGAGGATTAAGCGACGGACGCTACGATGTCATAGCATACGGAATACTGGCAACCAGCGAACTGAAAGATTCTCTGCTTCTCACCTCCCCCATCATACTCAACAAGCAGGTGCTGGTGCAACGAAAAGCGAACGGGGAGAATGATTCACTTTATATCCGAAACCAATTGGACCTTGCCCAAAAGACACTTCATGTGGTAAAAGGCTCGCCTTCTATTCTACGTATTCAGAATCTGGGAAATGAAATCGGAGATACTATTTATATAAAGGAAATAGAGAAATACGGTTCAGAGCAGTTGATTTCGTTAGTTGCTCATGGAGATATCGATTATGCCGTCTGTGATGAAAGCATTGCCCGTGCAGTGGCAGATTCATTGCCTCAGGTAGATATCAATACCGCAATCAGTTTTACTCAATTCTACTCATGGGCAGTCAGCAAGCAATCACCCGCATTGCTCGATAGTTTGAATACATGGCTGGATAAATTCCAAAAAGAAAAAGAGTATCAAAAGATTTACCGGAAATACTATGGTGATAAATAGATAAAAAATAATACGCCGAAGACTTGACTTTCGCATTTGAATGTCGTATCTTTGTCAACGTAATCATAAAGTAGTTTCAGTTAAACTACACGTAAAGGAGGGAATCACAGTTCCCTCCTTTCTTTTTGTTACAATGAATGAAAATCAGCCTTTTTCCCAGCTTTTTGCTCATTTTACCCCCGAGCTTAGTCCGTTTTACCTCGTTTGTTACCATACTTAACATAGTATCTTATGACTAATTAGATGCTTTGTTATGATTAATCAGATGCTTTGTTATCCATAAACCGATGCTTTGTTATCCCAAAACAGAAGCTCTGTTTCCGGACAGCTCCCAAGAGTTAACAATCAATAAAGTTGCTCTTGACAAAAATTTGCTCTACTTTTGAAAAAAATTCCCTTTTCGATGTCACGTTTTTAATCCGCCACCGTCTTATCAGTGTAAATGGAACTGAAACAATTTAAAATAACCGTTGTACCCCTTCGAGACAAGCTGCTGAACTACGCCCGAAGGATGACAGATGATCCTTCGGATGCGGAAGATGCCGTACAGGAAGTCATGCTGAAGCTGTGGAATCTGCGCCAGAAGCTAGACGAGTACAGAAGTATCGAAGCCGTAGCCATGACCATGACGCATCATCTCTGCATGGATATGTGGCGTGCCAAACGACCGGACACTCTATCACTCGACCGTGTACAGGCTCCCACCCCTTCGGCTACTCCGGAGCGACTGCTGGAAGAGAAAGATGAGTTCAGATTGATGCGGGAAATTATCGACTCCCTGCCTACGCTGCAACGAACGATTATCCGCATGAAAGACATCGAAGAGTACGAGACGGAAGAGATTGCCGAAATCACCGGCTGCAACGCAGAAGCTATCCGCAGTAATCTGTCGAGGGCCCGCAAGAAAGTAAGGGAAGTCTATTTGCAAACGATACAAGAACGAAAAAGGAGGAACAAAGCATGAAAGATATAGAAACCTTGCTAAACAAATATTTCGAAGGAGAAACCACTTGCGAAGAAGAACGCAGACTACGACGTTTCTTTGCCGAAGGGCTCGTACCGGAACATCTGGAGGTATATCGCCCGATGTTCGCTTTCTTCGAAGCGGAACAGAAGGAACTTGCGGAAATCTCCGGTAAAGGTAATGCCGCCGAGATGCCGGAACTCGCCCCATTCGAGAAAAAGACAAAAACGGTCAGACAGTATCTGACTTACAGTCTCAGTGCTGCCGCTGCCGCCATCCTGCTACTGGTGGGCATCTCCGGTATCTACCGTCATCTATCCCCTGCACCGGCCAACTATGTGATCATTGACGGTAAGGAATATACGGACGTTCATTTAATCCGTGAACAGGCGATGGTCGCCTTTCGTGACGTCAGCCTCAGCGAGGAGGAAGTATTCGCTACTTTATTTGATGAATAATATAAAAACAGCATATAATTATGATGAATAAAATCATTCGTACCACACTAATCACCCTGTTACTTACATTCGCCGCCCATGCGGCCGCCCAACAGGGACTACAGATTGCCACCGTCTTCCAGAAGTACGGAAAGCAAAAAGGGGTAACTATGGTAGAGCTATCCAATGAAATGCTGGAAACTTACCAGATGACTCTTTATAAAAGTCTTGTTTTCAAGGATGCCAGCGATGCACTACCTACGATTCTCCGTTGCCTGGAAGCCGACAAGAAGAAAGCAAAGAAGGTGAAAGAAGTGGTTTCCAACGGGCAAATCAAGTCCGGCTATTACCAACTTCCCCAGCTTAAGGAAGATGTGAACCGCTTTATCCTCTTCAAAACCGGAAAGAAAGATTCGGCTACCCTTATCTATATTGAAGGAGAACTGGATGCCGACGACCTGATCACCATGTTATTCATGAAGAAAGAATAAAAAAACAGATAAAGAAATACGAATATGAAAAAACTATTATTACTATGGCTCATGATAGCTCCAATGAGCGGCATGGCACAAAATGAAAGTACACCGCAGGATACAACACTTTACGTCAACGGACGGAAGATCGTAATCAAGGAACAAGGCGACAAGATTAAAGTGAAACTCTACGAAAGCGCATCCGGCGGAGATACGATAACAAACGCGCAAATCTTCGAAGGAGTCTACCTGAACGGGCAGAGTACGGAAAGCCGTACCGTGCTGAGCGCTCTCCCCTTCTCGAAAAAAAACAACAAGAGAAACAGGTTCGAGCCACATGCCGGCGGATTCTACATCGGCTACACCCGACTGTCCAATGACTTCCTCTCATTCAATCCGTCGAACGGTGCCGACCTCAACACCAGTCATTCATGGGAGATAGGCGGCAATCTGTTTACCGGTTCGCACGCCTTTGCACCTACCTATAACTGGGGGATCACCATCGGACTAGGATGGGGATACCGCAGTATGCGCCTGGACGGCAATTATGCTTTTCGTGAAATAGACGGAGTGACTGAAATTTACTCCGGCATGGAGGCAGAAGAACCTACAGAGTACAGCAAAAGCCGTCTGCGCTATTTCTACTTCCGCATTCCGCTCTCTATCGAATGGCAAACACGGCTCAACGGCAAAGGTCCTTTGTTTTTTGCTGTAGGTCCCGAAGCCGAAATACGTCACGGATTCAGATCCAAAGCCAAAGTCAACGGATCGAAGAAGACGATTGACAAGGGACTGAACGGGCGCCCGCTAGGTATCAACTTACTTGCACAAGCCGGTTATGCAGATTTAGGAGTGTATATGCGTTACTCCACCTACGGCCTCTTTGAGAAGAACAAAGGTCCCGAACTTTATCCGTTCTCTTTCGGTGTATGCTGGTACTGGTAAAGTAAATACTCAGACCCTTGCCTATTTCTGACAGTTAACAATCAATAAAGTTGTTCTTAATAAAAAATAGCTTTATCTTTGGGAGTTGTTAAAACAAGCACAATAGGTATATTATGAGTGAAAAGATGATTAAATGGGGCTTCATCGGCTGCGGAGAAGTAACCAAAACCAAAAGTGGCCCCGCCTTTCAAAAGGTAGAACATTCTGAAGTAGTAGCTGTAATGAGCCGCGACGGCGCCAAAGCAAAGGCTTATGCAAAAGAAAGAGGAATCAGAAAATGGTATGATGACGCTCAGGAACTGATAGACGATCCGGAAGTAAATGCCATTTATATCGCCACTCCTCCTTCTTCACACGCTACATACGCCATTATGGCTATGAAAGCAGGCAAGCCTGCCTATATTGAAAAACCAATGGCTGTCACTTATGAGGAGTGTACACGTATCAACCGTATTTCTAAGGAAACGGGTGTTCCCTGTTTCGTCGCATATTACCGCCGCTATCTCCCCTACTTTCAGAAAGTGAAAGAAATGGTAGAGAACGGTTCTATCGGTAATGTCATCAACGTACAAGTCCGCTTTGCACAGCCGCCACGTGATTTGGATTACAACCGTGAAAATCTTCCTTGGCGTGTACAGGCTGATATTGCCGGTGGCGGTTACTTCTATGACCTCGCCCCGCATCAGATCGACTTGCTGCAAGATATGTTCGGCTGCATCCTCGAAGCCAGCGGATATAAGAGCAATCGTGGAGGGCTTTATCCTGCCGAAGATACGCTGAGCGCCTGCTTCCAGTTCGACAACGGATTGGTCGGCAGTGGTTCATGGTGCTTTGTTGCCCATGATTCCGCCCGCGAAGACCGCATCGAAATTATCGGAGATAAAGGTATGATCTGCTTCTCTGTCTTTACGTACGAGCCGATTGGTCTGCACACCGAACGCGGCCGGGAGGAAATCTGTATCGGTAATCCTGAGCATGTTCAACAACCTCTTATTCAGGCAGTAGTAGATCATCTGCTCGGTAAGTCAGTCTGCTCATGCGACGGAGAAAGTGCTACCTTGACTAACTGGGTAATGGACAAAATATTAGGGAAGCTCTAAGATAAAGCTCCCTCGTTTGTTTCTTAAAATAATTTAATCACTATATTCTATCGTTAGTTTTCTTTATATTTGCGAAAGGTAGCAATAAAAGCAAAACTAACGATATTTATTTTTTATAACTATGACCAAAGAAGAACTAATGAGGAAAGCAATAGAGCTTTCGAAGGAAAATGTTGCTAATGGTGGAGGCCCGTTCGGAGCTGTCATTGCAACAAAAGAAGGAGAAATTATAGCTACAGGAGTCAACAGAGTAACCTCTTCATGTGATCCCACTGCTCATGCCGAAGTTAGCGCCATACGTGCCGCAGCCGCGAAACTGGGAACATTCAACCTCAGCGGATACGAAATCTATACTTCATGCGAACCTTGCCCGATGTGTCTGGGTGCCATCTATTGGGCACGACTGGACAAAATGTATTATGGGAACAACAAGACAGATGCCAAAAACATCGGTTTCGACGATTCCTTTATTTATGATGAGCTGGCTCTAAAACCTGCCGACAGAAAACTTCCCTCGGAAGTATTATTGCACAACGAAGCCATTACAGCCTTCGAAGCCTGGATGTCCAAAGAAGACAAAGTAGAATATTAGCATCTAATCTCACTTAAACTCACTAATACTTAGTAAAATGAAAAGAAAAAACTTTTTGATTCTTCTAGCCGCAGGATGTTTGTTCAGTTGTCAGCAACAGGATGAACTGCAAGAAACAAGTAAAGAAGCAACCAACTTCTCTATCTCTATCGACGACGCTCTCTCTGACCCGCTCACCCGTACCAGCAATGATCTGTTCCCTGCCAGAAATAGCATCACTACAGGAGAAGTTATCTCCATGGCTGCCTCCGGTCAGGACTATACTCCGTTTATTGTTGGCAAAGACAGCCGCGCATGGAACGAAATAGGAACTGCCACAGGCACAGTAACCTTCTACGCCCACTATCCGGCATTGACAGACGAAGCCGCTACCAGATCAGGCGGTAACAAACGCTATTTAAAAGGAGGTCAGGAGCACTTGTTCGGAACAGCGGAAGCAGCTCCGGGCAGCCAGAATGTATCGCTGAAATTCAAACGAATGACCGTGCCGGTTATTATACTTGATGAGAACGATCGTCCGTATGAAGGCGAAGCTAAAGTTGAGCTCAGCCTGAAAAACGAAGGTACGCAGGATTTATTGAACGGTACCATAGAAATCAACGAAAATGCGCTGTCAGAGAATATCGAAGTAAAGAAAGTATCCGAAGGCGTTACTACCAATGTTCTCCCGCAAAAGATCAATGCTGGAGAGGAAATAGGAACAATCACTGTCGGAGGAGTCACTCAGAAGATCAGTGCAGTGGAAGATCTTGATTTAAAAGCCGGAAGCACACTTTCTGTCAGATTATCAAAAAAATTCGGAGGCGGTATTATTGATGGTAATGTTCCATTATACAGATAAGAAGATTGCACTTAAAGACAATCTTGCAGATTATATAAATATAAAGAACGGGATTCGTATGGATCCCGTTCTTTATATTTATACCCAAAAACTATATAATAGGCCGCCACGCTCTATGGAGTCGACCGACTTATTTATAACACTTTATTATTTATCCCACCATACGCGTGATGTCATCTTATCGCCTCCGCTAAGTCTCTTAACGGCATCATTGTAATTAACAGGATTAGCTGTTATTTCACTTGTCGGATAAATGAAACGACGAGGAATCTCTCCATTTGTCACATTGTTAGGATAGCTGGCTGCATTTCGAGCCGGGGTTAATTTTGGATATCCGGTACGACGCCAATTTGCAAAAGCTTCATACTCATTACAGAACGTATGGATATAATATTCCGTATTAATCTGTTCCAGCGCTTTTTCCGTATCAGCATCCAATGGATTAGCATTCAGATAGGCAGTTATCGCATCATCTGTAATCGTAGCTGAGGCTTTTTCATAATAGGAGAATTGTTTCATGGCAGCAGTTACTCCATCTCTATAAAATTTTTCTGCATCTCCTGTATAGAGTCCACGTTTAACTGCATCAGCCAATAATAACAAGTTACCGGCATGAGTGACAAGCATAGAGGGTGAATCCGGGCGCGCATAAACTGTACGGTTGGGAACAGAATATACTTTTCTCCAATTTTCTCCCGGATATTCCGGATCTTTACTCAAATCCCAGTCTCCTCCTGACACATCATAACCAACCGGCATACCTTTCTGCTTAGCAGCCGTGTTGTCACCTAAATCAAAATCGGCATCTCCCCATCCCGGTTTAGGATCTCTGGTACAAACTGTAGCAATCAGAGGCAGACGAGGATCGTCCTGAAGGATGTTTATAAATGTTTCGCTGATATAGAACGCCTGAGTATCCAGACTGGAAAATACTTTTCCGTAAGGTTCGGCAGAGTCATCGCTTGGTGAACCATTGGTATGTCTGACGATCGCATTATCATCGTTGCTTACGAACAAGCCATTCGAAACCGCTTTAGCTACCCATGTTTTCGCTTTATCAGGAGCTACTTTGGTCAGGCGCATGGCTACCCGGAGCATCAGTGAGTTTGCAAATTTCTTCCATTTCGCAGCATCACCGTTATAGATAACGTCGGCAGCCCCTATCGTATTACCGGCAGAAGTGCTTAATGCAGCTTGTGCTTCATCGAGTTCTTTCAGCAGGTCATTATAGATTGCTTCTTGTGTATCATATTTAGGATACGGAATCGGATTGGTAGAATACCCCTGCCCTGCTTCAGAATATGGAACGTCTCCATAAAGGTCAGTCATATTCTGGAACATATATGCTTTCAGAATGCGGCACATCTGATATTCATTCGCATAAGCGGGATTTCCTTCCCAATTATTCATCACATCTATAATATTGCGAATAGCTGCACGCCCACCGGAATAGAATCCTCCCCAATAAGCACCACTATACTGATCGTTCCATGTATAGAAAACTCCATACGCCCAATCTACACTAGCCGTATGCTGTATCATGTTGGCTGTGTAGATACAGCCATTACGCCACACATCCCAGTCGGAGCCACATATCTGTGCTTCAACCTGAGTAAATTCCATTTTATAATCCACCACTCCGGGATTCAGGTTCATAGGGTCGTTATTCACATCCCCAAAGTCATTACAGCTTGTCGCTAATCCCATCAGACCGAAAGCCGTCAATATATATAAAGTAAACTTTTTCATTGTTACAGTATTTAAGATGTTAGAACTTAACATTTACATTGAATCCCACATTTCTCGTGGCTGGATATCCGTTCAATTCCAGACCTTGAGCATTACCATTATTATAAGCAGATTCCGGATCAATATTATCCGTATGCTTCAATATAGTCCAAAGGTTACGACCGACTAAAGAAAGGGTTACCCCCTTTATAAGTGTCTGCTTATTCAACCATGCCTGCGGCAAAGTATATCCGACTGACAGTTCGCGCAGTTTTATAAAACTCGCATTATAAACAAACTCTTCAGCAATATTCTGACTGGTGATAGCCTGCCAGTAGTCTTGCGCAGAAACGGCTACGGTATTCTTCACATAGCCACCATTGCCATCAGACATTACACCATTGCCCACCATTGTTCCTTTACCGTCAGCACCACGTCCCTGCAAAGTATTCTTGTGCAGACCGTTGCTGTAAAGAGACAGATTGGTTCCGGAGAACATCTTAGCTCCTGCTTTGAAGTCAATCAGGAAAGAAAGAGTTATGTTTTTGTAAGTAAACTCATTGCGCCATCCGCCGGTTACCTTATAAACACCGTTTCCTAATACCTGAACCTCGTCTGAGTGTACAGGAAGACCGTTTTCAAAAATAACTTGTCCGTCCGAAGTACGTTTGTATTCATAACCTACTAATTCACCATAAGGATGTCCCAAGATATTCTGAACAGAAACACTACCTACACGTGAATTGGCTCCGTCAAGAGTAAGTCTCTTTATCTTTTCTCCCGTTCCGTCTATTCCCAGGTATTTCACATCACTGCTGTTATAAGCGATATTGAATGTAGAATTCCAGTTAAAGTCCTTTGTATGAACAGGAACGGCATTCACCATTACTTCCACACCATTATTTCTGATTTCTCCGACATTCTGGATAGCTGATTCAAAACCGGAAGCACCACTGGTGGTTACCTGCACGATATCATCTTTGGTTGTTTTTACATAATATGCAGCATCCAATGACAGGCGATTATCCAAGAAAGAGAGGTTCAAACCAATTTCCCATTCAGAAATCTGAACCGGTTTCAGTCCTTTGTTAGGTACGGTCGAGTTATTGATCGTTACTACAGGCTGTCCGTTCGATTGATAATTATCTACTTTATAGGTAAGAAGATTCTGATATGCTTTGGTTCCGTTAGATGCAGCTGCATAGGATGCACGCACCTTTCCGAAAGTAAACCAGTCGGGAGTCTTGAATGTATCACTAAATACCCATGACATACCGATAGAAGGATAGAAATAATGATTATTATCCGGGTCCAATGTAGAGAACCAGTCATTACGTCCGGTTAAGTTTAAGAATACCTGATTCTTATAACCAAGGTCTGCAGTACCATAGATTGAATTTACCCGGTATTCTGTATATTCTTTCTTATACACATGCTTCGCAGTATTGCTGCTTGAATAAAAATCGGGCACAAAGAATGAAGAGGCCTTATCATCCAGACCGTATTTCTTTGTAATATTTCTCTGACGGTTTCCACCGAAAGTAGCACCGACACTCCAGTCTCCGAATGTCTTATTGAATCCGATCAAATAGTTCAGGTTCATTTCAGAGAAGTTCTGAGTGTATTCCTTTATATAACCGCGTGGATCTTCCGGAGAAGCGGAACCGATTGGCTTCACTTCGGAATATTCCAGATTATAACCGTCACGTGTCACAGCCCCCTGAATGTATAACCAGTCAAAGATATCATACTTCAAAGTCATACCACCAGTCAGACGATTACGGTTGGTTTCATTGGTAACCCTGTACTGCAACCAATACGGATTATTAAAATAACCGTTCGTACCACCTAACAACTCTTTGCCGTCAGCACCGGTACCCCAGTCACAATCCGGATTTTCACGTTCCATCCAACGGATATCAAATGAATTGGCATGATAAAGAAGTGCGGCATTCGTGTTACTGTTACCATCGGACAAGTTAGAACGACCTTTATTCTTGTCGAATACGTAGTTGGCATTCACCATTAAATGAACTTTTGAAGAAATGTCATAAGTCGTATTCATATTGATACCTTGCTGACTGATGCTGGAATTGGGAAGTATCCCCTTTACCGCCATATTGGAAACACCAAAACGATAGGATATCTTATCGGAAGCACCACTTACTGCCAAAGTTGTCGTATTGTTAATCCCAGTACGATAGAAGTTCTTCCAGTTATCTACAGGAGAATAGGCATATTCGTTCCCCAAGAAGTTTACTGCTTTTTTTCCATCCATTACTTCACCCCAGCTAGATGTTTCCGTTGCTTTTGCCACATCTGCAGAAAGCGGACGGTTACCCTGAGTTCCTTGCCCGTAGACATTCTGGAAATCGCGGTAATCATAAATCACATCAAAAGCCAAGTTATTGTTAAATTCAACGGAGACCGGTTTTCCTTTCTGACCGGATTTAGTAGTAATCAAGATAGCACCGTTACCACCACGATATCCATAAAGAGCAGATGCAGCAGCACCTTTCAACACTTGAATATCTGCAATATCATCCGGATTGATACTTGACAAACCATCGCCCATATCTTTACCTCCCCATTGACCTGCACTACCAATATTAGTATTATCAAACGGAACACCGTCGATAACATAAAGCGGCTGGTTGTTTCCCGTCAAAGAAGCATTACCACGAATTACGACACGGCTACTACCACCCGGACCTGTTGCATTTCCGGAAACGGAAACACCGGCAATCTTACCGGAAAGTGCGTTACCAATGTTCGTTGTACGAGCTTCCGTGAAATCTTTTCCTCCTACTGTCGTTGTAGAATAGCCGAGGGACCTTTTCTGACGCTTAATCCCCAAAGCTGTCACTACAACTTCATCGAGTGTCTGTGTATCTTCCTGCAAGGTAATGTCTAAAGGTTTACCCGTGAACTTCACTTCCTGTGGGGTATAACCTACATAAGAGATTTGAATCGTTGCTCCGTCAGGAACATTGGAAAGAACAAAATTACCGTCCAAGTCGGTAATTACACCATTTGTAGTACCCTTGACTACAACTGAAGCTCCAATAACCGCTTCACCTGCCTTGTCTTTTACTACACCTTTACACGTACCGTTTTGCTGTGTGACATTCACACTTGTTGCTCCATTCTCAGAGGCTGCATAGGAAATTGCTGCCGGCATGGCACACAAGAGCAACAGCACACTTACTGATTTGAGTGGTTTAAACATAATACTGCTCTTTTAAGGTTAATAAAAATAGTCTGTGTGTAGAGAGGACATCAAAATTTCATAGTTTGGTTCTGACTACGATTACAAAAATATGAAATTATTTTAAATAACAAGAAATTAAGTAGTTTTTTTTCTTTAAACAAAAAGAATAATTATATCCGCTAATAAAATTGCAATATTCGAAACAGAAACAACCTTCTTTGGCAGTAAATGAAAAGATAATAAAGAAATCCCTGGAACTGCTGTAGACACTCAGCATTCCAGGGACTCTAACACACAAAAGTTATTATTGAAATTGAAAACAGTTTCTAATTAAAAGCGTAAACCTAAAGTCATCATCACTTTACTACGGCTATTTGTCACATCAGTCTTTTTTAAAGCTCCATCATCAAATGGATAGAAATCTTCCTTATAAGTACTATACATGTAAGCCAAGTCTGCGTAAAAAGTCGATCCTCTATAACCGATACCTAATGTATAATTATTATTTGCTTTTGCATTCGCAAAATCCGTATCCGTATTAATTGAATTGTAGCTCAAATCTTTAAAAGCTGTTTTTTTGAATGCTGCTGACATATAATTATAGCCTAAACGAAAAGCAAATTGAGGAATAACTTTCCACTCAGCACCGATACGGAAAGTATTCACACCTTTCAACATTTCTTTTGCTGTAGGATTCTGCCATCCCATTGCTTCTCCATCCGAATAACTAAAATGCATAGCGGAGTAATCCTGATATTCATATTCTGCTCCAATAGCGAAAGATGATCCATAAGTATACCCAAGACTTAAATTATATTTCCATGGTGTACGGAAACGGAAGTCATATCCATAATCAACACCATTCGTAAAATCATAAGAATCTACAACAGCCTCACTTAATTTTTTAGAGTCAAAATCAGGGGTATATGTCACTGCTCTAACATTCGTTTTAATTTTCAAATTATAAAATGTAGGAGTATGAACAGAAACACCAATACGGAATGGAGAGTCTTCAAATGGACGCACGATAGCTCCAAACTTAAAATCCACACCTGAACCATCTATTTTATTCTCAGTAGTCATTTCATAACTTGGAGTACCATAATTCACATTTTCTACAATATATTCCCCATACTCCTCTCCATAAGTAGAAATCTTTGAGTAATTAACATCGTAAGCACCAATGGTCAATCCTAAATAAACACGATCACTTATATTAAAAGCAACATTAAAATCATACTGATTGATTCCTCCTTTTTCATGTCCATCATACCATGAATATGGTTGAGGTAAATAACCTATATAGCCATTTTTATCTTCATTTTCATTATATAAATATCCATTCCAGCCGATAGCAGCCAGCCAGCCAGTCTGACTATCAGTAAACAGATTAATCTTATCATCAGCTAACTTACTGATAAAGTCACCATTCGCTTTAATCATAGTGTTCGCTTGATTCGTCATTTGATTAGTCTGAGAAAGAATTGTTCCTCCAGGCCCCAGATTAATCAAACCTTCCATTGTCATATACTTATCAAATGACTTGGAACGAGTGTAACTGAATCCAAAATTCACATAACGCAAAGCGGTCTGATTTCCAATTTTAGAAGAAAACACAAATCCTATATTATCAAATGATCCACGAGTCTTATCAACATTAAACTTTGATCCTTCATATTTACTCTCCGAACCAAAAGAAGAAAAGCCGAAAGTTCCCATTATATCATTACTACGATATATACCAATACCAGCCGGATTTGTCCCCATAGTAGAAATATCTCCTCCTAGTGCACCCATTGCTCCTCCCATTCCTACAAAACGGGCAGTTCCATTCAAATCCTTCTGCGTAAACTTAGCACCATCGTATATTGTCTGGGCGCTTGCACTTGCCACCATAATAAGAGCAAGTGCAGCTATATTTATTTTCTTTTTCATACGTTTCCTTAAATATTATTATATGCTATAGTTTTATCTCCTGCTACCGCCTCTAGCTGAACCTCCACCACCGGAAGAACTTCCACGACTACTGCTACTACTTCCGCCTCCATACGAAGAACCACTAGAACGAGAAGAACTGCTACTAGGAGAATAAGAACTGGAACTACTAGAACGACTACTGCTACTAGGAGTATATGTTCGAGAACTACTACTAGAACGGTTACTACTGCTAGGAGTATATGTTCGAGAGCTACTAGAGCGACTAGGTGTATAACTACTACTTCCTCTTGAATAAGTTCCGCTACTTCTAGAAGAAGATCCCCTATTATAAGTACCTTCACTTCTTGAAGAAGAAGTACGAGTGCTACTACTACGATTCATACCCGAAGATGTGCTGGTACGAGTACTGCTCGGACGAGTATAGGTATCTCTGCGAGAAGAACTAGTTCTTGTACTTACTCCTGTCCGTGTACTATTCTCTCTGGTTCCTACTACACGTCCCGAAGTTGTTCTATTCGAAGATGTACGAACTGATGAAGGACGAGAAGACTGATAACGGTTAGAGGTATATCTGGTACCATTGGTAGTACGGTTAACACTCCTGTTAGGAGAACGACGATTGGTGTATAGCATGTCTCTATGACCACCGCCCCAGCCCCAGCTAGGACCACCACCCCAGTGGTGATGATGTCCCCAATAACCGCCGCCATAGAAGCCACCCCAGTAGCCACCATACCAGCCGCCCCATGAACCCGGGTAATATCCCCAACCATAGTAAGGACGATTCCATCCCCAGCCATAGTTCCATCCCCAACCGTAGGAGTTGTAACGCCAATCCCACCAAAGCGGATTACTAAATGTCGGGAAAGCATAAGCGTACATACCATCAGTATATACATTCCAGTTCCATGAATTAGGTCCGTAAACAACGTCCCAATAGAGTGGACTGCTAATGCTGATAGCAAAACGTGGATTACGGAAACGGATAATACGTTCAGCATATTCATAGTCCTCTTGCGAACCATCAAATTCACCGGTTACCCATTCTCCTTCCAAGTCTGGCTGAGCTTTCTCTTTTATATATAAGGTATCGTTTTCCATTACGAATTCATTCTCACGAGCGTCATAACGGCGGTTATATTCATCCACATCCCGTGTTTTTCCCTTGCGGTCCTGAACTACAACGGTAGTGCCCGGTGATGTATAGATGTTGGTCGTGACTTGCTTTCTCGGTTCCTTCTTTTCCGGAGTCGTTTCTTTCTTCTCCTTTTTGTCTTTAGAAGGTACGAAATAAAGGTCGTCATCAACGCTTTGTGCCATCAAGCCTATAGGGAGGCATAAAGCAATTAGCAAGAAATAAACAATCTTTTTCATATCATCTCGGTTTATGTAATTACTTAAACTTATTCACATTACAAAGATAAGGAAGAGATTCGCCACTCTAGGGAGATTTTCCCCAAAGGATAATAGGGAAATCCCTATTTCTAACTATCTTTGCAAAAGATTCACCAAATTAAAAACAACTATGAAGTATTTTGAGTTCACATTCCATACAAGTCCATGCACAGAAACAGTAAATGACGTACTGGCTGCCGTATTAGGTGAAGCCGGATTTGAAAGTTTTGTTGAAAGCGAAGGCGGACTGACTGCATACATACAACAGGCATTATGCGATGAAAATACAATAAAAAATGCAATAACCGAATTTCCTCTGCCCGATACGGAGATCACTTATACATACGTTGAAGCGGAAGACAAAGACTGGAACGAAGAATGGGAAAAAAATTTCTTTCAGCCGATTGTGATCGATAACCGATGTGTTATCCATAGTACCTTCCATAAAGATGTACCCCAGGCAACTTATGATATCGTTATCAATCCGCAAATGGCTTTCGGCACGGGACATCATGAAACGACAAGCCTCATCATCGGGGAGTTACTGGACAATGAGTTGAAAGATAAATCACTTCTGGATATGGGCTGTGGAACTTCGATCTTAGCTATTCTCGCCCGCATGCGGGGAGCACGCCCATGTATCGCTATTGACATTGACGAATGGTGTGTACGAAACTCTATTGAGAACATTGAATTAAACCACGTAGACGACATCGCCGTTTCACAAGGAGATGCCTCATCGCTTGTTGGCAAAGGGCCCTTTGATATCATCATCGCTAATATAAACCGGAATATTCTATTGAACGACATGAAGCAATACGTTGCCTGCATGCACCCGGGATCGGAACTTTATATGAGTGGATTTTATGTGGACGACATTCCTTTCATCCGCCGGGAAGCAGAAAAGAACGGACTGACCTTCGTACATCATAAGGAGAAAAACCGCTGGGCAGCAGTGAAGTTCACATATTAAGCATTAATCTTCCTTATCTGTTTCAAGAAGACACAGACCACGTATCTTTAAAAGACAGCATATATTTGTAGTAGAGATAAGATGTACGAGATGCTCATCTCGTGCTGTACGGCATGCTCATCTTGTTATACACCAGATGCTCATCCAGTAGTGTACGAGATGAGCATCTGGTACATACCATCCTTTAATGAAAAGAATGGTATGATATAATATTCCTTCTGTTATGTTACCGGGAAACAGATATAAAGTATTAAGGTTTTGAATCAAACTCATTCTTTACCTGTTCGCACCATTCCCTGATTCTCTTTTCCGCTTGCTCGGATTGATTATCCAAATCGACGACCAAACCGCACCACCGATCACCACGCAACGCTCTGGAACGTTCGAAAGTGTATCTTTCGGAAGAAGTAAAACCGACCAGTGTGGCCCCGTCTCCTTCAAATACCTCGGCAAGCAGTCCGATTCCGTCAGCAAAGTTTTCGGGATAACGTATCTGATCTCCTAACCCGAAGACAGCTACTTTTTTCCCTTTCAAGTCCAATGTACGAAGTTCCGGCAATAACTCATCCCAATAGGTAGGAAGTTCTCCGTCAAACCAGGTCGAAGCACCTACTATAAAACAATCGTAAGCTGCAAAATCATTTTGCCATGCCTGCTCAATAGGCACCACTTCTATCCTATCTTTTCCAAATTCTTTCTGAATTTTCTCTGCCACCCAAGTAGTCTTATCAGCTTTGGTGGCATAAAACAAACCTATCTTTTTCATAAACTATACCTCCATTTTATTCCATTAATATTCCAATAGTTTTTTAGCTGCCTCATAGATCTTCGCCTCATCCGGCAATATCTCTTTTTCCAGAATCGGATTGAAACCGACAGGAGTAAATGTAGAACCGACACGCTGCACCGGACCATCCAGATAACGGAACATATCCGTTCCGATCATAGCAGCAAGTTCCGCACCGAAACCGGAGAACACCTTGTCTTCGTGAACAACCAATGCTTTACTGGTCTTTTTCACCGATTCGAAAATCGCCTCCTTATCTAATGGTATCAATGAACGAATATCGATCACTTCGACTTTCCAGCCACTTTCTTTTTCCAGTTGCTCTGCTACGTGCAGGCAGAAATGGGTAGTATTACCATAAGTAATAATGCTCAAATCCGTTCCTTCACGACGAATACGTGCCTTTCCGAAAGGAATCTCAAAATCTTCCGGAACAACAGCTGCTGCTTCTACCGAATTATATAGAGCTTTCGGTTCCAAAAACAAGGTAAATCCCTTTGAACGCATACTGGTTCGTAACAATCCGGCTGCATCATCCGCAAAAGAAGGACAGACAATACGTGCACCCGGCAACGTTGTTAGGGCACCCTCTATATTTTGGGAATGATATAATCCACCACCGATATATCCTCCGGAAGCAAGCCGTAAAGTGATATTCGGAGCAAACTTACCGTTACTGCGCCAATATTCATGAGTACACTCCACATACTGTTCTACGGCAGGCCAGAAGTAGTCTGCAAACTCAGCTCCTTCTATCACTACATGGATTTTAGGGTCAAAGCGGCTCATACCATTGGCTGTACCTACAATATAATCTTCGGCAATCGGTGCGCTGAATACACGCGCCTCGCCAAATTCCTGCTGCATGCCTTTGGTCACATTAAAGACCCCGCCTTTTTCTCTGTTAGCCACATCTTGTCCCCAGATAAAGGTATCCGGATTATGGCGGAATTCCGCTTTCAATGTTTCATTAATTGCATTGACCAGGAAAGTCTTCTCTCCTTCTTCCTGATGAGTACCTTCTTTGTATTTTTGCGGCTGATAAGGTTCGGGCATCACAAAATCGTAAATGCTTTTAGGATCAGGTTCAGGGGCAGCCAGCGCCTTGCGGTTGGCAGCAGATAGTTCCTTCTTTGATTCAGCTTCAATTTGCAGCAGTTCCTCTTCCGTCAAGCGCTTATAGCGCAATAACATCCGCCGGAACTTCATTAACGGATCAGCTTCTTTCACATATTCCAGTTCGTTTTCGTCCCGATAAAGTGTATGTTTATCCGAGTTGGAATGAGAACCGATACGAACGCAGTTAGCCTGTACAATCACAGGATTACGGGTACTGATCGCATATTCGCGTGCCTCAGTCATGGCATTCATAGAATCGAACACATCTTTTCCATTGCAGTAGATAATCTTCAGATTCTTGAAACCGGAGAAGTTCTCAGCTACTTTACGATTGGCAGTCTGCTCAGATTTAGGAACAGAGATGCCATATCCGTTATCCTGTATAACGAAAATCACCGGAAGACGTTCCAGACTAGCTCCATTGATAGCCTCGTAAACAAAGCCTTCGGAAGTAGCAGATTCTCCGTGCGAAGTGATTGCTACTCCTTTATGCCCATAATATACCATTGCTCTTGCTACACCTGCCGCATGAAGGTCATGCGTTCCGGTAGCAGAAGATATATTTTCAATATGCCATTCCGGTTTAGCGAAGTGATTCGACATATGACGTCCGCCGCTACCGGGATCAGTTGCTTTCGAAATACCATTCAATATAATCTCTTCCGCAGTCATTCCTGCAGAAAGCACGGTCAGCATATCTCTGTAATAAGGAAACAGGAAATCTTCTCCCAATGTGAAAACCTGACCGACAGCCAGTTGGATACCATCATGCCCCGCATAAGGAGCATGGTATGACCAACCCAAGGATTGCAGCTGGTAAGACGGCGCCTTCTCGTCCAAAGCACGCCCTAATGTCATCAGATGGTACCACTTTTTCAGTGTTTCAACATCCGTAGTCTTTATATCATATTTCTTTTTCATAGTTAATGAAGTTCTTAATGAATGAAACAATCTGTTATCAGCCCTTCCAGTTTTCCAGGTAATCGGCTATGAAGTGCAGGAAGTTGCCTCCCAGCATACCGTCAACTACACGATGGTCATAAGACAGGGACAGATACATCTTATGACGGATAGCAATCGTATCACCTTCCGGTGTCTCTATTACGGCAGGCTTCTTCTCAATATATCCCACTCCCAAAATGGCAACCTGGGGCTGATTGATTACCGGCGTACCGAACAAACTCTTGAATGTACCGAAATTAGTAATGGTAAACGTACCTCCGTCAATATCATCCGGCATCAATTTGTTATCACGAGCCTTCAATGCCAGCGAGTCTATAGCTACAGCCAATCCGTTCAAGTTCAGATGATCGGCATCATGTACCACAGGAACTATCAGATTGCCATCATTCAAAGAAACAGCAATACCGATATTGATATGTTTCTTGAAAAGAATATTATATCCGTCAACAGATACATTGACCTGAGGATATGCTGCCAATGCTTTTGCAACAGCTTCTGTTATGACAGGCATATAGGTCAGTTTCACTCCCTCACGACGGAAGAAAGCGTCTTTATTCTTTTCACGCCATCGTACCAGTCTGGTTACGTCTACCTCTACTACATTGGTTACGTGTGGTGAAACCTTCTTGGACATCACCATATGATCCGCAATAATCCGGCGGACACGATCCATTTCTTTCACTTCTACTCCCGGAATATTGGCAGCCGCAGGTGTTTGTTTAGATGGAGCAGACGGTGCAGCAACAGGCGTGGGCACGGAAACCGATGCAGGAGAAGATGTCGTAGAAGCCGTAGGTGCATCACCGGTAGGTATCGCCGCCTTCGAGACTTCGGAAATTCCCCTTTTCTTCTTATCAATATAATCCTTTATATCTTTCTTGCTCAACCGGCCTTCGTATCCTGTGCCTTGTATCGAATCAAGTTCTTCTTTCGGAATATTCGCACTTCGTGCCAATTGAATCACCACAGGAGAATACCAGCGTTCTTCAGCCTTTGCTACCTGAGAAGATACTTTTCCTGCATCAGAAGAAGTATTCTCCTTGCTTTCTGCAGTTTCTTTTCCACTTGCAGTTTCTTCATCGGATGCCTCTTCACCTCCCATATCTACAACAGCAACCACTGTACCCACAGCGACTGTATCTCCTTCCTTAAACAGGATTTCCACGACCTTACCGGCTACCGGTGAAGGTATTTCCGCACTGACTTTCGCCGTATTTACCTCGAAGAGAACATCGTCTTCCTGAATGATATCCCCCACTTTCACAGACCAAGAGACAATCGTCCCTTCGGTTATACTCTCGCCCAACTTAGGCATTTTTATTTCGAATCTTGACATAGACAGTAAATTTATTATTCAACCTTGAACTATTAAAACAACCCGCTGAAAAAGAAAGTTTTAGGTTAAAGTATTTTTAACCGGACTCAACGACTGAATATCCATTCTTCGCAAATATATTTCTCAGTCCGAAGTTTATGGATTGCTTCCAATTCTTTCTCACTGAAAGTATCAGCACATCCCTTCTGACTAAAATATTCGAAAAGTATCGCTTTGAAATGATCAACCGTTTCCATAGGTAAGTAACGACTGATATTTGTGACTTCACTACGGACAGACGGAACAGCATACACAGATGATGCCACACCCGTCTCAATGTTCCTCTCCGGATTCAGTACCTTGTTTAAAGCGGTAAGATTCGTATCATACAACAAAGTACAATGATAAAGCACCCTGTTCTTGTGTACGCACTGGGCACTCCCCGATATTTTCAGACCATCAAGATAGATACCCAGCCGTTCATCTCCTTTTGCCGGCAATCCTATCTGTTTTAAGAAATCCAGTATCCGATGAAGATAAAGACTGAAATCAGGCAAGCGGGACACTGTTTCGATAAAAGTTAAATTGACATTACCCAAATCATGATATACAGCTCCCCCACCCGAAAACCGACGGGCTATTTGAATTTGTTGTTCTTCCGCCCATTCCCGGTTCACTTCCAACTGTACAGATTGGTGTTTTCCCATCACTACAGAAGGAGTGTCCTGCCAAAGCATGAAAACAGAATCTGTTTCCTGCTTCAGCAAATACTCTTCTGCCGCCAGATGAAAATAAATATCTGTAAAAGTGTTATGAAAGCACCTCATGATAAATCTCTCCAACCGTAGGATGGGGAAATACATTCTTCTGAAATTCCTCAACCGTATAGCCCTTCTGAATGGCTATTCCGGCAATCACAATCAATTCCGACGCTGGATTTCCAAGCATATGACAACCGATAATATGATCAGCTTCATCAAGTATCAGCTTACATATTCCATTTACCTGTTCGTTTTCCGCAACAAAACGTCCGGAATAAGCCATCGGCAACTTCGTAACACGATAAGGAATGCCCTGTTTGGTCAGCTCTTCTTCTGTCTTACCTACACCGGCCACTTCCGGATTGGTGTAGACAACTCCCGGCACACTGTTATAATTCATCCGGTCTTCCACTCCTAAAATATGATTGATTGCCACTTCCGCCTCCCGAATTGCCGTATGCGCCAATAAAGAATAGCCTGTAATATCACCGCACGCATATACTCCGGGATGAGAAGTCTGAAGATATTCGTCTACTTTAACCCCATTCCGATGAAGTTCTATATTCAGCTTATCCAATCCGACATTGGTAATATTTGCTTTACGCCCCACACTGAGCAAGATCTTTTCCGTTTTGATAGTAGAAGCCTTCCCATCTTTCTCTACGACGACTCCGTCAGGTTTCACTTCTATTACTTTTGTATTCAAGTAGAAAGTGACTCCACGTTTTGCATATTCTGTACGAAGCATACTGCTGGTTTCCTTATCCATGACTCCCAGTATCTCCGGCATCATCTCGACAACATGCACTTTCACTCCCATACTGTTGAAGAAAGAAGCAAACTCCATTCCTATGACTCCACCACCTATAACAACCAACGTTTCAGGAAGCTCTTTGATCTCCAAAGCCTCTTTTGACGTCCAGTAACTAACTTCCGACAGTCCCGGTATCGGAGGAATAACCGTATCGGAACCGGTACATACCAGCAGATATTTCACTTCATATCTTTCTCCGTCACAAATGATACGGATCAGCCCGTTTTCTTCTCCTTCTATAAAGGCTTCTTTTTCCACGATCGTCACTCCGTAAGAGTTCACGGTCATCTTTACCCCACCAGTCAGCATTTTCACCGTTTTCTCTTTACGGCTCATTATTTTAGTTAAATCAAACGAAGGAGATTCGACAGAAATGCCATATTTGGAAGCACTCTTGATGCTATCCAGAATTTTAGCAGAATATAACAACGTTTTAGTAGGAATACATCCTTCATTCAGACATATCCCACCTATTGCCTTTTTCTCAAACAGAACGGCTCTCAGTCCGTTTGCCCCTGCCCTTTCGGCAGCTGTGTAACCAGCAGGGCCACCACCAATAATAGCTATATCAAAGTTCATAATCGTATCTTTTTAGTAATAATACGATTATAACAAATGAGAGAAGAGATTAGTTGTATGACAGACCAATCATCCTACTTGATCGTCAGCTTTTTGAGTTCTTCTAATGTACCGTTGAATACATTGAGGTCTACATCTTCTTTAATACCGGGTACATTTCCGACATCAGTATGTTGCCAGAAATCCCATTTGCCCTGATACTTCACCGAATCGACATAATAGTGGGCGATCCAATAAGGATAAGCATTGAAAATAGAATCGTCCAGATAACGGGTCTTGAACTTATAAGAGGTATATAGAATGGGCTTCACCCCATAATGGGATTCTATACGGTCCAACCAGCGCTTAATGCCTTGCTGCAATTCTTTTTTCTCTTTTCGTCCGGTCACTTCCACATCGAGAACCGGAGGCAGGTCGCCGGAATCCAGTTTGACCGTACGTATAAAAAAGTCCGCCTGTTTCAAAGCATCCGTACCGGGAATATAGAAATGATAAGCACCACGAATAAAGCCATGATTACGCGCATTAGCAAAATTAGTTTGAAAGGTAGTATCGTTATGATCTCCCCCTTCCGTCGCTTTCATAAAAATGAAGTGCAAAGGAGTTGCCGTCTGTTTATTCTGTAAAAGTCTCCCCCAGTCTATTTTTCCTTGATAATGGGAAATATCAATCCCATGAATATCATATCCGGAAGGAATACAAACTCCATATTCCTTTAAACCATTACAAGGTTTCCACCGATAAGCATAAGGACGTATAAAGAAATAATAGAAAACCATAGAGAAACAACCGACAATTGCCACAGCCAATATATTTCGAAGCCAACCGGGCATCGAATAATGCTGCTTCACCGGTGCCTTTTTCGGAGCACGGGAAGGTCTGGAAGAAGAAACCGTCCTCTTTTTTGGGGTAGTGGAAGCAGTTCTTTTCTTTTGGACAGCAGAAATCGGATTATTACGTGACGACATTTACTTTGAATGATGAAAGTGATATAGATAGGCACGGATTACACGGAATACACGGTTTTAAGAAATAGTATAACTAAAACCGCGTCAATCCGCGTAATCCGTGCCTGAAAGAGCTCTTCATTGCAACTGTTTCTTACTACAGTCCGGTGAAGTTTTCTTATTTAGCTTGTTCCAATTGCAAAGTCTTAGTTGCCTGGTCGCAAACTTCTGTAGGACCAAAGTACTGAATCGGACCCGGATATACATAATCCGTTTCAACAGCCCAACGGTCACGCTGTGCAGCGAATGCTTTGAAAGGAGCACCATCCAATTTCACTAATGCTTTCTGGATCACCGGTTTCATTTCACCGTGGCGGCGTTCCATATTCATCATCATGGTGATAGGCACACCACCTGCAATCCATTCGGCAGCAGGAGCAGTTGTGTTGCGTACAGAAGACATATAACCGGTCTTACCGTCAGCAATCAGCATAGAAGCTGTGTATCCCAAAGAATAGCAGTAGTCAGCATCAAAGTTTGACGGAGCAGCGCAACGACCTTCGTAACCGAAGAAGTGGTGCTGTGCAGCAAACTTACCAACATATTTGCCATCTTCTTTCCAAGCAGCCAATTTGGTAGCTACCATTTCAGACAACAGTTTTTCTGTTTCGATCAGTGATACCTGAACGTTTCCGTGCGGGTCACGATCCAGTGTCAGCTGACGAGCTACACCTTCCGGCAGACTTGCATAGATAGCAGAGTTTTCCGGAGACAGCTTACGGATGATGTAATCACGTTGATGAGACTTCTTGATCTGAGAGAACTCTTCTGCATTTGCAGCCAGGAAGTCGTTCAACTCAGCGATCAGACGCTTCATAGCCGGAATAAATTCCACCAGTCCTTCCGGAATCAATACTGTACCGAAGTTATTTCCCTGTGCAGCACGGTCAGCTACCACTTTAGCGATAAATGTTACTACATCATCCAGAGACATATCTTTTTCTTCCACTTCTTCAGAAACGATACATACGTTAGGCTGTACCTGCAAAGCACATTCCAGTGCGATGTGAGAAGCCGAACGACCCATCAATTTGATAAAGTGCCAGTATTTACGGGCTGAGTTACAATCACGCTGGATGTTACCGATTACTTCTGCATAAGTCTTACAAGCTGTATCGAAACCGAAAGAAGTTTCAATCATATCGTTCTTCAAGTCACCGTCAATCGTCTTCGGGCAACCGATCACCTGTACACCGTACTTCTTGGCAGCATAGTATTCAGCCAACACACAAGCGTTTGTATTAGAGTCATCACCACCGATGATAACCAGTGCTTTGATACCCAATTCCTTGATGATCTCAAATCCCTTTTCAAACTGAGCTTCAGTTTCCAGCTTCGTACGTCCCGAACCGATGATATCGAAACCACCTGTGTTACGGTATTCGTCAATAATGTCAGCAGTCAGTTCCATATAGTTGTGGTCTACCAGACCGCCAGGACCCAGAATAAAGCCGTACAGCTTACTTTCAGGATTCAGCTTTTTGATACCGTCGAACAAACCAGAGATTACATTGTGTCCGCCCGGAGCTTGTCCGCCGGAAAGGATTACACCTACGTTCATAGCAGGAAGTTGAACTGCTTCACCCGCTTCGAATGTAATCAACGGCATTCCGTACGTGTTAGGGAATAATGCTTTGATAGCTTCCTGATCGGCTACAGATTGAGTAGCAGCACCTGCTACGGCCTTAACAGCTCCTGATGCCAATGCTTTCGGAAGTTTGGGCTGATAAGCAGCCCTTGCGATTTGCAATGCACTTTTAGTCATTTTCTTTATTTTTATTTAAAGGTGTTAGTAAGTTTCTTGTCAAACTTGAAAAGCGTTGCAAATTTCGCATTTTTCCTCGAATTATGAAAGAGAAGCCCTCATTTTATTTCGCTGCATAGTTACAGAGGCTATTGCTTCCAGCCACCCCCAAGTGCTTTATACAGTTGTACTACGGTGATCAGTTCATCACGAATAGCGTTACTCAAACCAATTTGTGCGTCAAAATAACCACGCTGGGCATCGAGAACATCCAGATAATTGATTACTCCATTGATATATTGCAACTGCGCCAAATCCATATAACTCTTAGCCGAACGTTCCAGATTGGCACGAAGTGCGTACACCTCTTTTATCTTATTAAAGTTGACAATCGCATTACGTGTCTCTTTGAAAGCCGTCAGGACCGTTTTCTCATAACTATGTATTTCTGCTTCATAGGCCGCTTTTTTGCCTTTCAACGCAGCACGGTTCTTTCCCCAGCCAAAGATAGGAGTCAGCAACGCCCCCTCCATAACAGCATAAGGAGATTTTAAAAGTTCGGACAAGGACGTGCTCTCACTTCCAAAACCTCCTGTCAGAGCAAGACGGGGAAACATATTTGTATATGCTACTCCCACTTTGGCATTAGCAGCGATCAACTTCTGCTCCGCCTGGCGTATATCGGGACGGCGTTCTAACAAAGTGGAAGGCATTCCTACCGGAAGAGTTTCAGGAAAATTAAATTCCTGAAGCAGGCGGGAACGAGCTATACGGTTAGGGTATTCTCCGGCCAAAAAAGCAATATCATTTTCTTTCAGCGATATTTTACGCTCCAAATCAGGAACCAATGTAGCTGTACGAGCCAACTCAACCTGTGCCTGGCGATAAGAAGTCTCCGAAGTCAGTCCGCCCTCAAAACGGATACGTGCCAGACGAACACCTTCTTCACGGGCTTTTAAAGTCTGCTTGACAATATCCAGTTCCGTATCCAATGCCACCAGTTCATAATAAGCCTGCGCCACTTCTGCCACAATCGTCATCCGAAGTGCACGCTGCGCCTCTATCGACTGTAAATATTCAGCAATACTGGCTGAACGTGCCCATCGTAAATTTCCCCAAAGGTCGAGTTCCCATGAAACAAGAAACTGAGCTTCAAAAGTATCCGACTTCCTGAAGGCATCTCCTCCATGATTTTCAAGCTCGCGCTCGACAGTCACTTCACCTTTAATATCCGGAAGCAAGGCAGCAGTGGAGATACGTTTCTGAGCTGCCATTTCCTTGATGCGGGCAGCCGCTATCAACATATCTTTATTATGTTCCAAAGCACGGTCTATAAGGTTCCGAAGTGTAGAATCCGTGTATATTTCTTCCCAGTCCTGATCTCCAAAGCTAACCGTATCCTGATGTTGAGCCAGACTATCGGGTAAATGAAGCTCAGGACGGACGTAGCTCTTGCCTACTTTGCAGGAAGTCAGTATTCCTGCAAAAAGTAGTATAGCAATATATAGTTTATTCAGTTTCATTATTTCTTATGTTTTAAGATTTTCGACTTTGTTTTATACACCATCACAAAGAAGAACGGCACGAGAATGATACCAAATACGATAGCGAATATCATTCCGAAGAATACGCCCGTACCAATCGCCTGTCGGCTAGCCGAACCCGGACCACTCGCCAATACCATCGGAAGCATTCCCAATACAAACGCAAGGGAGGTCATCAGAATAGGACGGAAACGTAATTTCGCTGCATAGATTGCCGACTGTATCAAGTCTTCACCTTTATCTACCTGCACTTTGGCAAACTCAACAATCAAAATGGCATTCTTGGCGGCAAGCCCGACAAGCATTACCAATCCGATCTGGAAATAGACATCATTCTCCAGTCCGCATACCCAGACTCCCAGATAGGCTCCCAAAGCTGCTACAGGCAAAGATAGCAATACAGCAATCGGCACTGTCCAACTTTCATATTGTGCGGCAAGGAAAAGGAAGACGAACAAGAACACCAATGCCATGACCATACCTGTCTGACCGCCTGCCTGTTTCTCCTGATAAGAAAGTCCGCTCCACTCCAGTCCGATATTATCCGGAAGATGGTCACGGGCGATCTGCTCCATAATTTCCATTGCCTGACCGGAACTGTATCCCTGTGCGGCAGCACCCCGGATAACGGCAGTAGTAAACATATTGAAACGCTTAATACTTCCCGGTCCTGTTGTATAAGAGGCATTACCCAGAGAAGTCAACGGTACCATAGCTCCGTTAGAAGCTTTCACAAAGAACAGGTTGATATTGTCTTTATGTTCCCGATAAGGAGCCTCCGCCTGAATATACACCTTATATATACGGTTGAACATATTAAAGTCATTCACATACACCGAACCTGTATACGCTTTCATCGTAGAAAACACATCTGCCAAAGGTACTCCCAGCATTTTCACTTTGTCTCTGTCCACATCAAAATAAAGCTGGGGAATCTCAGACTGCAAGGAAGAAGACAAACCGGTAAGCTCCTTACGTTTGGAAGCATAATACATCAACGTATCTGCCGCATCTACCAAATTATCGAAAGTAGCCTCTCCACGAGCTTCCAGCTGCATTTCAAAACCACCGGAGCTGCCCAGTCCCGGTATGACCGGAGGAGTAGACAGGTAGACTTTACATTCGGGATATTCTCTCAAATGTTTTTCTACCGTATCCATAATTTTTTCAATACTGGTGCTCTTTCTCTCTTCCCAAGGTTTCAGAATAACGGTCAGCTCGGCACGCCCCTGATTACTCCCTACACGCGGGCTGCTTCCGGTCACGTTTTGTACATATTCTATATATGGATTCTTCTCCAGATAAGCAATCGCGCGTTCCGTTACTACACGGGTTCGCTCCAATGTAGCTCCTTCCGGCAGTTCAAGTTCAATCTTAAAGTATCCTTGGTCTTCTACCGGCAAGAAACTGGTCGGAATAATCCGGTGAATCAACAGAATAGCAATCAATACCATACCAAAAGCACTCAAAACCCGACGAGGATGTTTGATAGTACGGGTGACGGCAGCTACATACTTATTGCTTCCGATACCCAGCCACTCATTGATCTTTCTGAATACTATATTTTTCTTCTTGCCACTATCCGGTTTCAAAATGAGCGAACACATCACAGGACTCAGCGTTAAAGCAACCACAGTAGAAATCAGTACAGATACCACGATAGTTACCGTAAACTGACGATACAGCTGCCCGGTAATTCCACTCAGAAAACTAACCGGAACAAACACAGCCGCCAATACCAGTGAAGTAGCGATCAATGCGCTTGATAATCCGTTCATCGCTTTCTTTGTCGCCTCATAGGGAGTCAGCTTCTCCGTTTCCATTATATGCTCCACTCCTTCCACCACTACAATCGCATCATCGACCACGATACCGATGGCGAGAATCAAACCGAGTAAGGTCAATATATTAATAGAGAAACCAAAAATCAGCATGAATCCGAAAGTACCAATCAGGGAAATAGGTACCGCTACCACCGGAATCAACGTAGCACGCCAGCTCTGCAAAGACAGATACACTACCAACACAACCAGCACCAATGCTTCGAACAAGGTCTTATATACCTCATGAATAGACTCGGAGATATACGTTGTCATATCAAACGGAATCTCATAACTCAATCCTTCCGGAAAATTCTCGCTGATTTCTTCCATCGCCTTCTTTACATTCTCGGCCACTTCCATTGCATTGGCACCCGGCAACATGTAAATACCGAGTACCGCTGCATTCTCACCATTGATACCACTCTCGGTATTGTATGAAGAAGCCTCCAAGGATACACGTGCCACATCCTTCAGCCGGATGATGGAACCATTGGCATTGGCACGTACCACAATATCCTCAAATTGCCCTACTGTAGAAAGACGTCCCTGAGTAGTGATAGGAATCGTTATATCCAGTCCCTGTACCGGCTGCTGACCTAATACACCGGCTGCCGATTCACGATTCTGATCTTTCAAGGCATTCTGCAAGTCCTGCACAGTCAATCCGAAGTTAGCCAGCTTATCAGGCTCTGCCCATATCTGCATAGCATAGTAACGGCTACCGATATTAGATACACGTCCTACCCCCGGAATACGGCGAATCACATCGAGCACATTGATCGTAGCAAAGTTGCTCAGGTAAATTTCGTCAAACTTAGGATCGGTAGAAGTCAGACAGAGTGTCATTAACTGACTGGGTGCCTGTTTCTCTACGGAAATACCATTCTGAATCACTTCCGCCGGAAGACGGGATTCAGCCAGCTTCACACGGTTCTGAATTTCCACAGCAGCCAGATCCGGGTCGGCAGATACATCAAAGGTAACTGTTGCCGAGAAGCCACCAGAGTTAGAACTGTTCGATTCCATATAAAGCATACCGGGCGTACCATTGATTTCCTGTTCAATCGGAGTAGCCACCGCCTGCGACACGGTAAGCGCACTCGCACCCGGATAAGACGCACTGATCTTTACCACCGGAGGCGTGATCTGCGGATACTGATCCACCGGAAGCATGGTCAGCCCGATGACTCCGACAATCACAATCACGATGGAAATGACAGCCGAAAATACCGGCCTGTCTATAAAAAAACTAACTTTCATTGATTATTCTCCTTTTGCGTTATTCTTCATTCCTGTTGTAGAATCACCTGCCACCATAGTGGTATCCTTCACCTCAGTTTCCGGCTGACTGATCCGTACTTTCATACCCGGGGTCAACTTATGGAAACCTTCTACAACAATTGTCTCTCCTACAGCGAGTCCTCTTTCCACTACGACGTTATTCCCCACTTCGGGTCCTAACTCGATAAAACGTTTCTCTACTGTATCATCTTTACGCATTGTATAAATATAAGCTCCGCCTTTTTCAATGGTAACAGCTTTCATCGGAACCACGATGGCTCCTTCACGCACGTCCAAAAGTAGTTTTACTTTGGTAAACTGTCCCGGAAGCAATACCTGTTTTGGGTTAGGCATCTCTGCACGTACGGAGAAAGTACCTGTCTGGGGATCGACCTGCGGCTCTGCAAAATCAACATATCCTTTATAGGGGTATACGGTATTATCCGCCAAAGTAATAGTAATGTTCGGTTGCCAGGAACGGGTAGAGTCCTGCTGACCGAGGTTAATATTACGTTCTTTACTTTTCAGATAATCGAGTGCCGTCATACTGAAATCGACCAATACGGTATCGCTTTTTACTACTGTAGCCAGCAGAGACTTTCCTCCCGGACCAACAAGCGTTCCCAAGTCTACATTTCTTTCACTGATATGTCCGGCAAGAGGTGAACGAACGATAGTATAGCCTAACTCGAGTTCAGCCTGCGCCAAGTTCGCCTCACTCATCGCTACTGTCGCAACAGCGCTTTCATAAGCTGCTTCCGCATTATCCAGATCCAGCTGGCTAGCGGCATTTTGTTCGTACAACGGACGGATACGTTTCAAGTCACGTTCAGCTTTCAATGCCTGTGCTTCGTCCTTTTTCAACTGAGCCCGCGCTTTGTCGGCTTTCGCACGATATTGGTCCTGATTGATCACAAACAAGACCTGATTCTTATTTACATAAGTGCCTTCGGCAAAAAGCATGTTTTCCAAATAGCCTTCTACCCTGGCACGTACTTCGACAAATTGCTGGGCACGGATACGCCCCACATATTCTCCGAATATTTCTACATCGTCTTTTATAACCGGTTCAACAATCACTGTCGGCATTTCCGGTGCAGCCTTCTGAGGTCGTGTCAGTATCCAATACACTCCCAACACAATTACCATACATACTACAGCAGCAATGGTTCTCTTTCTCCTCAGTTTCAACTCATGTTTCGAAAAGAATAATCTCATATCGAATCTTATTATTTAATTTAACTTATGTTTGTTCTACACTCTATTATGCAATACACATACCAAAATATCCTGTTTTATCTTATCTATTTATTATCAACGTATTACGTTTTTCCTCTTGAAGACAGAAGTGTGGAAAACATCCTTAAAGTGTAGAATTTATCCACATTTCCGACTTTTAGAACATTTTTTATAGTTCTTGTTTCATCAACTAAACAATTTATCCCCTACATTTGTAGTTATATTGTACATCAACACAATAACATGTCCTAATGAAAAAACAAATCTTTTCAACATTAGTTTTTGCAATGTGCCTGATATTACCTTTTTCTGTTTATTCTCAGGAACAACGGAAGAAGGTCGGCGTCGTCCTCAGTGGCGGCGGTGCCAAAGGAGTGGCACATATCAAAGCACTGAAAGTCATCGAGGAAGCAGGCATTCCGATCGATTATATAGTAGGCACTAGTATGGGATCTATAGTCGGTGGACTTTACGCCATCGGTTATACTCCGGAACAACTGGACAGTATGGTACGCAAGCAAGACTGGACTTTCCTTTTGAGCGATCGTATCAAACGCAGTGCCATGTCGCTCACCGAACGCGAACGCTCTGCAAAATACATTGTTTCGCTTCCTTTTACAAAGAATCCGAAAGCTGCCATGTCCGGAGGAATTATCAAAGGACAGAATCTTGCCAATCTGTTCTCTGATCTGACAATGGGCTACCATGACTCGATCAATTTTAATAAGTTACCGATCCCCTTCGCTTGTGTATCGGCCAATGTAGTCAATGGAGACCAGATCATATTCCATGATGGCGTACTCTCTACTGCCATGCGTGCCAGTATGGCCATCCCTGGTGTATTTACACCGGTACGCAAAGACAGTATGGTATTGGTAGACGGTGGAATTGTCAATAATTATCCGGCAGATGTGGCCAAAGCAATGGGAGCCGATATTATTATCGGAGTCGATGTTCAGAATGCGCTGAAAAGTGCCGACAAACTCAACAGCGCTCCGGACATATTGGGGCAGATTGTTGATCTCACTTGCCAGACCAATCATGAAAAGAATGTAGAACTCACTGATACCTATATCAAGGTAAATGTAGACGGATTTTCTTCCGCCAGCTTCACTCCGGCAGCCATCGATTCTCTGATGCGTCGGGGCGAAGAAGCCGCACGTGCACAGTGGAATTCCCTGATTGCCTTAAAAAAAGAAATCGGTATACCGGACAATTATGTCCCCAAACAACATGGACCGTACTCTTCTCTTTCCAATTCACGGACAGTATACGTCACAGATATATCTTTCTCCGGCGTAGAGGCTGATGACAAAAAATGGCTGATGAAGAAGTGTAATCTCAAAGAGAACAGTAACATTACCACTCAGCAGATAGAACAAGCTGTGTATCAGTTGCGTGGCAGTCATTCTTACTCAAGCGCCAGCTACACACTTACCAACACTCCCGAAGGGTACCACCTTAATTTCTTGTTAGAAGAAAAATATGAGAAAAGAATCAATCTAGGCATCCGTTTCGACTCGGAAGAAATAGCATCCCTGCTGATTAATGCCACAGCGGATCTCAAAACTCATGTTCCTTCCCGATTATCCCTGACCGGCCGATTAGGAAAGCGATATGCCGCACGCATCGATTACACTCTCGAACCGATGCAGCAACGCAATTTCAATTTCTCATATATGTTTCAATATAATGACATCAACATCTATGATGAAGGTGAACGTGCCTATAACACTACTTACAAGTATCATTTAGCTGAATTTGGCTTTTCGGATGTCTGGTACAAAAACCTCCGCTTCGGACTCGGACTTCGTTTCGAATATTATAAATACAAAGATTTTCTTTTCAAGAAACCGGAACTCATTGGACTGGATGTAGAATCCGAACATTTCCTGAGTTATTTCGCTCAGGTACACTATAGTACATTCGACAAGGGGTATTTCCCTTCCAAAGGAACTGAATTCAAAGCTGCCTATTCACTCTACACCGATAATATGGCTCAGTATAATGATCACGCCCCGTTCTCCGCACTGAGCGGTTCATGGGCCAGCGTAGTTCCCGTAACCCGACGTTTTTCTATCATTCCATCCATCTATGGTCGTGTTCTGATTGGAAAAGACATCGCCTATCCCTTGCAAAATGCCATTGGCGGCGAAGTATACGGACTCTACATTCCACAGCAACTGCCGTTTGCCGGTGTGACCAATATGGAACTGATGGACAATTCTATCATGATTGCATCCGTGAAACTCAGACAACGGATGGGAAGCATTCATTATCTCACTCTGACAGGTAATTATGGCTTGACGGACAGTCACTTCTTCGAAATACTGAAAGGGAAACAACTGTTTAGTATCAGTGCCGGATATGGTATGGACAGTATTTTCGGTCCATTGGAGATTACGTTCGGATATTCCAATCAGACTGATAAAGGAAGCTGTTATGTGAATCTGGGATACTACTTCTGATTCCCTATTTCTGTTCCCGCATACATAGGACTATACTTACCATGATGAGAAAAAATTCTCACTGCGATGAGACTTTTTTCTCATCATAGTGAGAATTTTTTCTCATCGCAGCAAGAACACTTGAGAATATTCAGCATCCTAATCTGCTGTTATACAAACTTTTCCCTTTTCTGCAGATAAAGTAATCCGACCATCATCCAAACTAAACTGGCGGATAAAAGGAAAATGCGGTTTTTGATAAGGATTCCCTCCCAAATGATCGGATGAACATTATCGGGAACACGAAAAGGATTCAGCAGAACGTTCCAGAAAGAATCCGGCTTACCTAAGAACATCAATGCAATGCCTATAATAATCATAAATACGGCAGTTCCGTTTCCACTCCGCGTAATGGTAGACAGCATAAAAGCCATATTTCCGAAAAAGAGTATCGGGAACATCAACTGTAATGCCATCTCAAGCGGATTGACCGGATACAGCAATAAAATGGCTATGTATGAAAAGATAATCAGAATAACAAAAATTGCCACATAAATCATCAATAACCGCACGCCCCAAACCTTATACTTATAGTCAGGGATTCCAAAAAGAATCTCCAATATCCGGCTATCTTCATCATTCTGAATGCCGAATACAGCCGGATAGAAAATAAGCAGCATAGACGGAAACATCAGGATGCTATAGATGAGTCCCTCGTTAATCTCCTCCCGTTTCCAGGCATTCTGAAACATGAAAAGAGCAAAAAAGCCAAATGCAGCCAACAGAAACCAGAAAAACTTCCCGGCAAATATAATCTTCAGGTTATACCTGACTACTTTAGGCAACAGTTGTATCAATTGTTTGAATGTCATATCCTTCTTTTCTTTTTAATTCATATTCTTCAGCAGACAGAGATAAGCGTCTTCCAAATTAGCTTCTACCTCTACAGCCCCTTCATAAGGCTGTCCGACAGAAAGATAGCGCACCCGAATCGTATCGCCTTCCTGAATATGATGTATTACCAACGATTTGTCCAGTACTTTTTCAAATTCTGTCTTATCTATATTAAACTGCCATACTTTCCCGTTAGCCATTTCCACCATGTCCGAAGGATCACCGAAATATTTCAGTTCACCCTTATTGATCACCACTACCTGATTACAGGAACTGGATATATCCTCAATGATATGAGTGGAGAAAATAACGATACGGTCCTTACTCAACTCTACCAGCAGATTACGGAAACGGATACGTTCGCGAGGGTCGAGTCCCGCTGTAGGCTCATCCACAACCAGGATACGCGGTAAATGAAGCAGAATAAGCGCAATACCAATACGCTGTTTCATACCTCCCGAGAAAGAACCTATCTTTTCGTCTTTCCGCTCGTACATATGTACCGCTTTCAGTACATAATCCAGACGCTCCTTTCGTAACTCACCGTCTACAATCCCTTTCAGTATAGCCTGATAATCCAGAAACTCCCACGAAGTCATATTCTCATAAGTTCCGAATTCCTGTGGAAGGAAACCTATCAGACTCTGTAGCTCTTCTCTGTAGATACGGGTATCCAGACCATTGATCCAGATACTACCATAACTCTGCTCAAAAATACCACAGATGACACGCATCAAGGTCGATTTACCGGCCCCATTGGGTCCCAGTAGTCCGAACATACCCGTCTGAATCTCGAACGATACTCCACGCAATGCTTTGAAAGGTTTGCGTCGTTTTCCAATCATAGGAACACTCTTCACCATACGGAAATAGGAACGGCGAAGCCCTGCAAAACGTCCGGTGACACGCTCTATATTTACATCGTGATCATACAGATACTGGGAAGTGACATAGATAGCAATACCCACCAGCCATAACAATCCGATCATGATGACCAGTCCGTTATTATCCAGCTTTCGGAATAACTGAAACAGGATAAGAGGAGGAAGACTCCAGAATATCACCCGGTTTACGATCTTTGTTACCCGATTATCTCCGTACCGATAATATAAATAGGAACGTACCTTTCTCCACAAATACAGTATCGCTGCATAAATAGCGAACGAGAACAGGAATATCCAAAGCCTGTTATGAATGAAGAAATAGGTGAAATAAATGGCAAACAGTAAGATACCAAACTGCCATAGCACATTGATAAAGTCCTTCAGAGAATGATATTCATTGCTCAATCCCAGACGTTTGCGTAATTGCAAACCACTGTTCCACTGACGGCTGATGTGTCCAGGCCAATCGTAGATCTTAACCAGATTGCGGACAGAAATACGTATTTCTTCATCCGGATTGATAACCTCCGCCTTAGCTCTCCGAAGACTGGTTTGCGCAAAGTATGTCATCCCCGGTATGCCTGCAATCAGTGCTACCAGATAGATTGACTGCCAAAGCATTCCGTCAGTGTATAGCCAGATACAGATTACACCGGACACAAAAAGAATCAGGTGAATGGTCCATAGTTTACGGGATAACGAACGGTACCACTGAAGCACATTTTCCAGTCCCATACAAACTGTCGGAATTAAAATCAGCGTCAGCATGGCGGAAAAGAAAAGTCCGCCTATCACTGTAATGGCAAAAGGTGCACCGATAGCCCCTGCATACTCCGTATCTCCCATAGCCAACGGAAGCATGGCAGCAATTGTGGTGATGGAAGTAATCAGAATGGGACGAATACGTGACATACCGGCAGTCATCAACGCCCTGTTCCGACGGTATCCCCGTTTACGCAAAATGTTGGCGTAATCTATCAGAATGATTCCGTTATTGACGACTACTCCCAACAGAATAAGGAACCCTGTCAGTGTATTCGCATTCATCAGACTGTTGCTCGAAAGCAATAATGCCAGCAAAGAACCGATAGCAGCCAACGGAATGGTAAAAAGCAACACAAAAGGCGTCACTACAGATTCGAAGACTGAAGCAAGGATCATAAATATCAAAAGAAAAGCTGCCAGAATAAGGAATTTGAAATCCCCGAATTCATCCTCCTCATGGAATACCTGCACAGCGACTCCGGACGGAAGATTATAACTGGCAATCAACTGGTCGATATCGGAACGATATCCTCCCAATAAATCTTTCGAAGACTGAACATCTCTCGGAAAAGCATAGTATACCTCAATCTGCTTATCTTGATTGACACGGATGATGCGCGAACGCCCACGTCCATAATTCAGAGACGATATATCTTCTAGATTGTGCATACCGCCATTGGCATTTTCTATCCGGATAGCACGCAAGTCATCCACAGTTTTCTCTTTCTGAGCTTTTTCCTGTGCCTCTTCTTCAGTTTCCTTTTCCGGTATTTCGTCACGGATAATAATATCATAAATATCCTCTCCCACCTTGAAAGTAGCTTCGGAAGAGTATTCATTATTAAGCGCAGTTAATCCGGTGGTAATATTGCCACGGTTAATATCATAGGCAGTCAGCAGAATAGGGTCAAAGTTCAGATTTATTTCCGCCTGACGGGGAGTATACGAAACATGAGTATGCTGTACAAAATCCTGTTCGTCCAACAAATAACGCACTTCCTCTGCCACCATCTGCATCATTTCGAAATCAGATCCCCTGATCACCACCCGTTCACTGTTGTCACCGATGCCCAACAAACGCATGAATCCGCCCAGACTGCTCAGAGCCGAGTTATCTCCTCCGCCTCCCATAGCATCAGAAACATAGATTTCCGCACCATTGATATTGGCAACTTTAGTCTGCACATCCGCTTTTATATCGGCTATTTTCCGTTTGGCGATCTTTGTGTAATCTTCCTGCAAAACGAGTGTCAGAGTCGCCTCTTTTTCCCGAATACGGCAAATCAGATCTTTCTTTTCCGGAAAATCCTCCAGACGTTCTTCCAGTACCTTTACAATCTTATCCGTATTTTCAAGCGTACTTCCGGTAGGCATCACGACACTGATGTTGAACCGGTCTGAAGCAACTTCTTTCATCTGTTGCACATTCAAGGTCAATGACAAAATCAACGTTGCAAAAAGCAAGATCACAGCTCCAAAGACTGTCACTCCCGGATTACGCATACAAGTCTTCAATAAGACCAGATAGACCTGCATCGGACGCTGAACGATCGATACTTTTTCATAAACGACACTGTTCCCACTCTTACTCTTCAAAAGAAGGTAAGTAATCATCGGTATAAAAAGTAAAGCTACAAACAGCGAGATCGTCAAAGTTGATATAATGGATACTCCGATATGGTGCCCGATCAGTTTTATCAGGAAATTATCAGAAAAAACGAACGGCAGGAATACAGTAATGGTAGTCAGGGTAGCCGCCACAATGGAGCGCCACACTTCTTTTGTTCCCTGCGTTACCGAACGTTCGGGCGTATAGCCGTTTCCCGACAAACGATAAATATTCTCAAGCACCACGACACTATTATCCAGCAGCATTCCGATGGCCAACGCCATTCCTACCAAGGTAAGACTATTGATAGTGATACCAAAAGCGTAGAAGAAGTTGAAAGCCGTATAGACAGAAATCGGTATGGAAAGTGCGATAAAAAACACCAGCCGCATATTCTTCAGGAAAAGCCAAAGAACGAACACAGCCAATAATCCCCCTACCAATGCCAGATTAATAATCTGGTTGATATTATTTTCCATGGTTTCAGCCTTGTTCTCCTGAATGACAATTTCCAGTTCGAGCGGAGCCAGTTTCTCATTCAGCTTTTCAATCACATCGGATACACGGTGTGAAAGTTCAATCAGATTAGCCTGTGAATCATTGATCAAAGCAACCGAGACGGCTTCTTTTCCATTCACACGACTATAAGTGGTTTCATCTTTCAAGTCAAAAAAGACGGTTGCCACGTCTTTCAGCAGAATAGGACCGGGAGCGACAACTATATTCTCCAAATCAGAGACTTTGGTATACATCGCATTGACATGGACAAAATTCTTGCTGTTGGGTTCATCTGCGAAGCCTACAAATGTCTTTTCCTGGGTATTCTGCGAAAGCAAACCGCTTATTTTGGAAGCTGTGAGGTTCAGAGCTTTGCAAGCCTCCGGATTCAGACGTACTTCAATAGCTTTCTGCCGTCCTCCGTAGATATTGACGGAAGCTACTCCATCTATGTTCTCCAGATCAGAGCGAACATCCTCGTCTACCAGACTCCGGACACGGTCAGTTCCTCCCGTACCACGCACTTGAAGCACCATGAAGTTATTATTCATCTGAGCAATATCCACTTTCTGTACCTGTACGGTAAAACCGGTCGGCAGGGAGGCTGCGATTTCATTCACTTTCTCCTGCAGTTTAAGACTGGTCATCTTGAAGTTGATATTCTTTTTAAAGTCAATCTGTATGCTGGACTGCCTCCTGTCAATGTAGGATTGCAGTTTGTCTACTCCACCTATCGCACTGACCGCTCCTTCGAGTGGAATAATCACTTCCGACTCTACATACGAAGGGTCCATATCCTGCTGTGACGACACCTGGACAAACAGAACCGGAAGTTCTGCGTTGGGCAGCAACTCCACCGGAAGTTGTTTATACGACACATAGCCCAGCAGGCTGAGTGCAATAAACAGCATACAAATCGTTATTCTCCTATTTAGTAAAAAGTTCATCTTCAGCTGTTTTTAGTTCGGCGATTTATACGTCTTTTGATATTCTCCAAGACATAATAGACACAAGGAATAACCATCAAACTCATCAGAGTAGAAGTTATCAATCCTCCGATCACAGCTATAGCCATCGGTGAACGTAAAGATGCACCTTCACCAAAACTGAATGTCATCGGAAGCATGGCCAGAATCGTAGTCAAAGTAGTCATGATGATCGGACGGATACGCTGTTGCCCTGCTTCTACAATGGCATCAGTCAACTCCATTCCCGCCTGACTAAGCTGATTGATACGGTCTACCAGAATGATAGAGTTATTGACGGCAATACCTCCCAGCATGACAATACCGATGACTCCCATCATATTGATAGTGGTTCCGGTAATGAAGAAAAGTAAGATAGCACCTACTACAGCCAGAGGAATAGTCAGCAAAATCGTAAACGGATGCAGCAAGGATTCAAACTGGGAAGCCATCACCATATAGACAAGTACAACAGAAAGCATCAGAGCAAACAACAGACTGTTCATTGATTCTTGTCGTTTTTCTTCTTCTCCTGTCACTGTGATACTGTAGTTAGCAGGCAATTCAATACCTTTCACCGTTTCACGCACTTCGGCTGCTACTTTATCCAGTGATTTACTCGCATCCATATTAGCCATCACCTTACCGATACGGCTTTGATTGCGGCGCAGAATCTCCTTGGGCGCTTGTCCGTGAGTAATGGTAGCAATCTCTTGTAATACAAATTCCTGTGTTCCACTTTTGATGACAAGAGCACCAAGAGAACTCAACGGGATATCCGGCACCTTTATGACGATATCACGCATCTCACCGCGATATTCCATTTTACCGACTTCCTTACCGCTTAATTGCTGCTTCAATTGTTCGATTACCATAGCCACACTCAGATTATTGATACCGGCTATCGTACGGTCAATCGAGATCACAACTTCCGGAGCACCGTCTTCCACGGAAGTAATAACATCATAGATTCCATTTACGCCAATCATCCGTTCCTTCACCTCTTCAGTCAACTGAGCAATCTCATCCAACTCCTCTCCTTTGACCTCCACAACAATAGGAGCCCCTTCGCTTCCTAACAGTGAACTCAGAGAATTCTCATCCTGCTGAATCGTCAGTTCCAGTCCGTCAGGATTCTTGGCCGATTCCACGAAAGACGCAATCACCTTTTCCGGTGAAAGTGTACATTCCGGTGAAAGGATCACTTTCATCATTGCTGTATTTTCTCCTTCAAATATCGCATTTTCCGAACCACTTCCCTCTCCGATATGGCTGTATACCGTACATAAAGAATCACTGCCAACAATGGTATATAACAATTCTTCCAAATTGCCTACAGCAGCGGAAGTACGTTCCATCTGTGTACCTTCGGGCATTTTGACTACAGCCGTAAACGTCTTGCTTTCCGCACGGGGCATAAACTCAGTTCCGATAAACGGAGTCAGTAACCCAGTCACGATAAGAAGCAACACTGCCATACCGATCACCAGCCAACGTCGCTGAATCAGCCTGCGAAGCACTCTGCTATATCCCGTAATACGAATGGACTTCACTTCTTCCAGCTTAATCTTCTTGCCGGAAAGCTGGATATATAACATCGGAATCACCAGGATAGCCACAAACAAAGAAGAGACCAGTGAGAAAGTTACCGTCCATGCCTGATCTTTAAACAGTTCGCCCGAAGCTCCGTGAAGATAAACAATCGGCAGGAAGACGACAATAGTAGTCAGAGTAGAAGCAATTACCGCATTGGCAACTTCTGCTGTCCCGTTAATAGCAGCCTCTTTGATACTCAATCCTTTCTCCTGATTTCGGAAGATACTTTCTATGACGACAATGGCATTATCTACGAGCATACCCGCCCCGAGCGCCAGTCCTCCCAATGTCATAATATTCAGTGACAGTCCGTTGAAGAACATCAGATTAAAAGTAGCCACAATCGAAATGGGAATAGCAAGGCTGACAATCAGTGTTGTCCCCATCCGGCGAAGGAATACAAACAAGACTACAATAGCGAGGATAACACCCAAAACAGCACTGCTCTTTACTTCTCCGATCGCACTTTTTATAAAAGTACCCTGATTCGAAATCACCTGAAAATGATAACCGGGCAATGCATTCTCTATCACTGCCAATTGGCGGGTTACCTCATCCACCACTTTTACAGTATTAAAGCGCATCTCCTTATAAATAGACAGTCCGATACTACGCTTCCCGTTAATCCGTACAATGTTCTCCGGACGAGCGTTCAAAAACTGCACAGTAGCCACTTCCTTCAAAAAAACAGGAGCTTTATTACTGTTGGCGGTTGCTGTACCCGTAGCATTGTTTCCAGATGCTTCCTCTTGTTGTTGTATCGGTTTGTATCCGACAATCAGATTCTCAAAATCATCTTCTGAAGCAAACAAGCTCGAACTTTTCACCAGATATTGTAATCCCAGTTCACTGACCCGTCCCCCGGATATGCTCTGATTGTTCGATTCGATGCGCGAAGCGATATCTTCTATTTTCAGTTGAAAAGCATCCAGTTTATAAGGATCAGTCTGAATGGTAAGAGTGCTGACTTCTTCTCCCGAAAGCGTAACTTCAGCCACACCTTCCAGACGAATCAACTCATTACGGATATAGCTTTCGGCAATTTTCCTCAATTCCGCCATATCTGTAATACTCTGATGAGACATTCCCACCAAAACTACCGGAGACAAGTTCGCATCATGCTGCGTAATCTTCAGTTCAGTGATATCCTTGTTCTGGGCAAACGGATTCATGGCTTTCTGCAAATCAAGAAAAGCCTCATCCATGTCCTTTGTCCAGGTATACTCTACAGTAATTCGTGCCGTCCCGGCTTTAATCACAGAAGAGACCTGAGTAACATCACTCTGCCGGATCGCCATAGACTCCATATTTTTAACGAATTGCTTTTCGATCTCCTCGGGAGGGCGTTCACCCGCCTTTAATTCAATAAACAGGCGGGGATTATTCAGATCGGGCAATAAATCCACACTCAACTGATCGTATGATACTTTTCCCAGCAATAAGAGGGCAAATACTACCATACAAATCGTAACCGGATTGCCTACTGCAAATTTGATTATATTCTTCATAAGTATTTCCTATTTTCAAAAGATGCGGTCATATATCGCATCCATGATTTACTTTTGGATTTTGACTTTGGCGTCTTCTTTCAGTGTTTCAAAACCCTTCACTACCAAATTGTCATTTACATTAAGTCCGGATAGAATTTCGATATTATATTCATCCTCCAGACCTGTTTGCAGATTGCGTATCTTTGCCGTATTCTTTTCGACGATATATACGTATTTCCGGCGACGATTGGACAAGATTACGTCTTTAGGTATAATGATAGAACTATCAGCTCTGTCAACGATAATATCTGCTTTGGCGAACATACCCGGACGCAACTTCAGTTGGTCATTATCAATCAGAATCTTTCCTTTAAAAGTACGTGTCTCCGTACTGATTGCAGGAGACAACTCACCGACTCTCGCTTTTAAAGTATCTCCGGGGATGGTATAATGAGTAATATATACCGGTTGCGCTTCCTTGACATAACGAATGCTGCTTTCCGGCAGATTGATATCCATATACATTTTATCATAAGCCATCAGACTCACCATAGCCTTTCCCTGCTCCACTCTTGTATCAGCCGTATAGTGAGGCAAATCAACAATCACACCATCAAACGGAGCTTTCACTTTCATCTTCTCCAGATTGAGTTTTGCGTTTTCATAATCGTAACGGGCATTCGTTACTTTTACTTCCGTATTCCGCATTTCACTCATCGTCACCCCTCCTTTTTCATAGAGAGCTTTCTGCTTTGACTGTTCCTGTTCGGCAATTTCAAGACTTAGTTTTTTAGCGTCAATAGCGATTCCGTTTTCATACTCCTTGTCTTCCAGACGGATTATCAGTTCCCCCTTACTTACCCTGTCTCCCATTTTGAAAGGTTTTCCGGTTCTCGGATTAGTCTGAAGTTTATAAAATCCGCTCATTTCCGCATTCTGAGATGCACCGTAAGTCGGCTGCACTGTTCCTGTTGTATTTATTAATTTACTGATAGAACCTTTCTTCAGCTCCACGACAGATACCGGAGTTGCAATATTATTGGGTGCGTTTTGTGGTTTGTTGCCACAGCCGGTTAACAATAAGGTTGTTAACAAAGAAGATGCAATAAAAATTTGATACTGTTTCATGGTCTGCTTATTTTTTATCAATAATGTCTTTCATAGGAACAAGAGGGATATTCTTGTCGAAATCATACAATGAAAGGATTTTAAGATTAAGTAATTCTATTCTGTAATTAATCAACGCCTGCGTATAAGTAATCTTCTTATTCGAAAGCTGAGTCTGGAACTGGCTCATTTCCATACCGGTTATGTCACCTTCCCGATAACGAGTCTGATTCAGATCATAGGTCAACTGTGCATTCTGTACATTTTGCTCGGCGATCTTAATCTGAGTCCGGAGGTTTTCGAGGTTACGCCATACCTGACGAATATTCAGCTCGATATCCACTTTATCCTCTTGAAACTCGAGTTCATTAATCCGTTGGGCCATCTTTTGTGCTTTAATCCTTGCTTTCTTTTCACCCCAATCGAAAATAGGAACAGCAAAACTGATAGAAACCCTCGGATTCTGTGTCGGATTATTATAGACTTTATTCAGGTGGCTATTATCTCCTATCAATCCGAAAGAGATGGATACATCTCCTTTAAACTCGTTCAGCGCTTTTGTCTTAATCATATCGAACTCAAGTTCCTTGCTCTCTATTTCACGTTGACGAAGTTCCAGACGCGAACCCAATCCATGCGATATGGCCTGGTCCAGATTTACCTGAATCGGTTTAATCTCCACTTCCGCAAATACGAGAATATCTTCATCCAGCCTCATTCCGAGAGTCTGTTTGAGTTTGTCCTTCGCATTCTCCAGATTCACCTGACTTTCGTCTACAGACGAACGTGCCGTAGCCAGATTCAGTTCCGCTTGAAAGAGTTCGTCCTTCGCTGCTAAATCCGCTTCTACCTTATTCTTGATAATATCATAACTTTGCTGGGCATTAACCAGTTCTTCACGACTAATTTCCAGATTACTCTGTGCCATATAGACAGAATAGAACTGATCGGTTATACTTTTCTCCGTATTCAGTTGCTGCAAAGCATAACTGATATTGGCATTTTCATAATCATACTCTATTTGCTTGAGTTCCATTTTACGCTTGTTGTATGTGAAAATAGGCTGAGTCAATTGCAGATAGAGGTCATTGCTGAATGCCCGGTTACTAGTTTTATCGCCTTCTATAATGGAGCTGTTGTCCTGCCAGCCAAAACGGTTGATTAAAGAAATTGTACCGTCTGTCCATAGAATGGGCTGATCGACCTGAAAGGTCCCGCTGGTATTGAATGTTTCATTCGTGTACCATTGTGACAGACGATTATCGAAACGCCTGTTCTTGTTATAGTCCACCGGGTTCAGATTTAATGAAAATCGAGATTTTAATGAAGCCTTCTGCGCCAGCAGATTCTGCTTATATCTCTCCAGATTCATGTAGGAACGGCGAAGAGAAGGACTGTTCTCCTGCGCAATCTCCATTGCCTTGTCAATCGTTAAAGGAATTTGTCCTTGTGATGTCAGGGCAATTCCCGTAAAAGTTACGATTGTCAGCAGCATTCTTTTTAATAGTAGTAAGTCACTTTGCATATAGTTTGCTGTTTTAATAATTATCGTTTCACTATTTTCACTGCGTCAGCTGTCACAGAACGCAGCTTACATTCATCCGTCAGCACGACACGAACCGTATCGGCACTAAAATAGTAAGTACCGAGTTGTTCCCAACCCTCATTGGCTTTTCTCAAATTGATATAGGCATCTTCCATCTCACTGTCGTATGCCACCCTGAAATGATATTCACCCTGAAGGCGGTCATTCCATCGCAGCTCATCATCCTTGAATACATGATAATAAAGCTCATATTGACCGGCTTCCGGCACAGGAATTTTCCATGTAGCCGTCTGACTGCCGTCTCCACTCTTAATCACATAGGCCGAACGGATATATTTACCATAATATTTAGCATTGGTGGTGGCCGTCCATTGTAAAGGCGCACGCCACCAGGATATGCCCGAATATTTAAAGGAAGTATCCTCCACTTTATCCAGCCATTTAGGCAGAAGTCCTACGACAGCAGGGGTAGAAAGTACAAAGAGAGTGGAATCTTCATTATCCACAATAACCTCTCCCGGCATTTCTAAGGATGATTCCGGCAAGGTATAGATAGTGTCCTTGACTATTTTATTCCGTTCTTGTTTTACATTACCAATGGATTGCCGTATCATATAAGGCAGATTGCCGGAAACCATCGTATTGATTTCCACATCACGTATCTGTTCTTCCCAGACAGAAACAAATTCTTTGCTTGTATGGGCAGCTATCTCTACCTTTTTTCTGGCTCTGGGATCTTCCATCGGTTGATACCACCAGCCATTTTGAAGAACGTTCATCTGAATTATTCCGTCATAATCCGAGTTATTGCTCACCAGTACTTTCAAGACAAAGAATTCTTCTCCTCCTTTATTGACAACTTTGGTCAGTTCGGGCTCTCCGATCGAATAAAAAGGAAGAGGCGTCAACTGTTCCCATTCTTTCAAATATGAATAAAGATCCGTCCGGCTCATTTCTCCCAGAGTATCCAGCATATTTTCAAACTTTATGTTCAGAAATGTATTACGCTTCAACATCGCATATAGTGAATCTCTGAAAGCATCTACGCCCATGTTTATTTCTGACCGGGCAAAAAGACGGCTTGCCTCCAGTCCTACGATATTATTTTGCAGATTACGCTGTTCCACATCAGCCAGCAACTCCTTGAACGTATGCTTTTCCAGCAGCAGGTTGGCCTTTTCATTGTTACTAAGCCCATTTATCTGACGTTCCCACCCTTCATTTTCCGACTTCTTTTGCAGATATAGCTCAATAGCCCGATTGGCAACAGGCCATTCCGAAGAGTAAATATTGTACCGGAAATTATAAATCTGCGGGAAAAGGAAATAAGGATTTGCCGTAGACGAAAGATTTCCCCGTCCTCTACTACCCGACGAAAAGTTATAATCGCCTTCTGTCCGCAAAAACATCCAGGCAAAGTTACTAAAAGTCCGCATCTGGGCTTCCTGCATACTGATTTCATTATTTCCCGACCACCGGATATGATTCTTCACCTGCCTCTTCACATCCAGTTCCCAGAATATAGCTCCTTTTTCGGGGAACAATACCATTTCAGGTTGTACTGTCTCCTGCGCTTGCGACCAGGCACGTTCATAGCTGGCAAATTGCACAGGAACTTCTACAATAGAAAATCGCTTGAAAGGGTAATCCAGTTTATATTGCCGTGCCAGTTGCTCTTTCACATTACGTATCAGCCAAGGAATGGTATCGTGAATAGAATCAAACGAAGCAGTAAAATAGTCATGATCCCTTAAATGCCAGACGCTATAAAGAATGCTGTCCGCATAAGCACTTTTTTGCTGATAGTCACCTATGACCAACGATAGTGTCTGAGACGGATAATCTCCTTTAAACGAATACACTCCTTCTTCATCACACTTTCCTTCCCCTTGAGAAAGAGGAACTAACCCCGGTAGAGGCTTGACCTTCAAGCGATAATTACTGAAATAAGTCTGCTGCCAGTCAGGATTTTTATCACTATAGCTTGTTCCTGCACGGGGATACCAATAAGTTTCAGGGGTAAGCATCAGATAATTTTTCGTCTGAAAACTATACTGCTTGTCTATGTTGAACAGAAACTTTTTATTGGAAGCTTGCAGCACTTCGGGAGGGATATCCAAATAACAGAATGAGTTATCTATCTGTCCGTCATACCTGAATGTTGCAGAGATTGTATCGCCTTTGGCATGCTTCGTGCCGAAATCCACCAATACTATTTGCTTGTCACGTTTAAACTTGAGTTGCTGTCCGGCCGAATGAACGGAATGAATGGTTAATCCCGGATTCAAACAGAAGGTGAATACGGCAGATGAGTCCAATGCCACTCCTTTCACAGTTACTTCCGACAGAAAATCTTCAGGATGCTGCTCTACAGAAAGATCATATTCATGAATGAACATCTTCGGAGTAGAAACATATTGGTTGTTGATCTTCGTATAGGTAGCGCGTATATCACTTTGATATAAAATCGAATGTATATGCCAATAACCGCATACAAAAGCTAACATGAGAGTACAAAAAGAAATAACCAGCCACGGATAATTACTGTGCGATGAATTCGGCAGACGCCTGAACAAGGAAATCGTAAAAAAGACAAACGCCAGTCCGGCAAGAAAATAGATGCCACGATGATTTAAAATCACCTCCCAGTTGGAAAAACCGACAATGCTGGACTTCACCAAAGGAAGACTATAAGCCATATAATCGAAAAGATAATAAAACTTATCTTCAATATAAAAAACAGTCAAGCCGATATATCCCAATAATAGAACGAACGTCAGTGCCTGATTTTTCAATACTAGCATCAGAAAGATAGCCAGACCAATAATAAAAATCAGCGTAGGTACACTGATCAACAGAAAATAAAGCAAATAAGCCATCCAGTCCACTTCTCCCAATGTCAGGTTGAATGCAGCCGTAATAGCCATAATAATGAGATTCAGCAACAAAAAGACGCGCAGATTTCCCCAAATCTTACCGATGACGTATTCAGCATTACTTAATGGACGGACATAAAAGACTTCTGATGTATCCAGCTTTTTATCTCTTTTCAGGAAGTCGGATGCCAGAAAAATAGCAATAACAGCCTGCCCTGTATTTAGCAACAGTAAAATTAGATAAGGAATGTTCGATGGAATGGCTGTAGCAATCCAGAAGCCTCCGCTATCTTCCGATACGAACAACTGAAAATTGAAAAAAGTAATGATAGTCACAGCGAGTACCGTGAATACTCTGAAGAACCAGCTTCTGATTAATAATTTACTTTCATATTTTGCTACCGATTGTATATTAGATATAAAGGTCATATCAGCATATCGTGTTTAGTCGTTTGTCCAAAGGTTTAATTGATTCTCCATGTAATATACATAGGCGTGTTCCAGATTAGGGGGAAATGGTTCCGCTTCGTATCCTTCTACTTTATCGGCAACCACCTGTACTTCCCAGATTGTCCCCGATGGAATCGTTGAGATTACCGGATATTTTTTATCGATCTCATGCAACTGATCTCCCGCAGCCCTGATTCTCCACACTTTACCCTCGGCTAATTTCAACATATCTTGCGGAGAACCGTTGAAGGAAACTTGTCCCCGGTTCATTAACGCCATATTATTACAAGTACTGGAAATATCACCGACAATGTGAGTAGACAAAATAATAGTCACATCATTCTCGCTGACCTCCGAAAGAAGATTACGGAAACGGATACGTTCTTCCGGGTCAAGTCCGGTAGTAGGTTCATCAACAATGATTACTTTAGGATGATGTATCAGCGCTTGTGCGATTCCTAACCGCCGCTTCATACCTCCCGATAATTTATTGGCATATCGTTCGCGAACATCGAACAAACCTACGTTTTCGAGCATTTCATCCACAGCCTGTTTCCTCTGCCTGCTATGGGTCATACCGGACAGACGCGCCGCGTAATCAAGAAACTCATACGTTTTGTATTTGGCAAAAAAACGAAAGTCCTGAGGAAGATACCCCAGAATACCGCGTATTTCTTTTCGCTGTTTCATCAAATCATAACCGCAAATTTCTACCTGCCCGGAAGTTGGTTCCATAAGGGCTACAAGAATACGCATTAAAGTAGATTTGCCGGCGCCATTGGGTCCTAATAAGCCAAACATCCCTGCAGGTATTTCCAGATTGACATCTTTCAAGGCATGATTTCCGTTTGGATAGATCTTATTAAGGTTCTTAATAATTATGCTCATGACATTTTATTTGTCCTATGTTGTATTGGGTGATAAAGATAGGCTTTATTTACAGGATACAAATCATAATTATAAACATTAACTTATATTAGTAGAATTCTGTTTGAAATGGACATTCAAGAAACATCCATATATCTCATAAACGAAAAGGAAGAAACCACTTCACAGTGACCTCTTCCTCCTCATATCCCATATGATTATTACCCAACAGGGTTTATAAAAAAGGGTTTTATTAAAAAAGGGTTATTTTTATGATCTTTATTATTTATTAGTTACTTCCACCCTGACCACCACTATGAGTAGGATTAGTAGTAACTGTCTTATACTGATGATCAGTTCCGGTATAGCGTGTTGCTATTACTGAGATTTTCACATCTTTACCATTATACTTCACTGTAGTTGATAATGTAGTAGTACGAGTCTTAGCATAGCAAGTATAAGTCATTGTAGTATAACCGTTTACGTTCACTGTATTATAAGTACGGGTTGTTTCTGTAATACCAGATGCAGATCCCATCAACGAATATAAACGAGTTTTGAAGAAGGCTACCATAGCATTCACTGTTTCAGGTTTTGCACCTGACAAAGCTTTAGTTACAGCTGCTTTAATATCAGCATCGCTACATACCCAACCAGCCTTTTCTTTATAAGTTAGTGCAATACCAGTCACAGCTTTAGGATTTTCGCTATTATCCCGACTTGCCTGTCCCAAAATTTCACTCTTCACAACTGTTTCAGAACTAACTTTACTAGTCACTTTATTTTCCATAGCATAGGAAGAGAAGTGAGTAACTTTAGTTGTGTAGCTACCTGAGTTTTCATCATAAACAACTTTATTTATTTCCTCTGTTTGTGGAACCCACTTTCCATTCTCCAGATAAGTAAGCTCTATATCCTGAGCAAAAGTCACACCCGGAATAGGATTAGGAATAGAGATCGTTACAGGATCCGCAAATTTCAAACCACTAGGTTCGAAGTGTGCTGCTGCCAAAGGAATAGTTTTTTCTACCTCTTTATTCTCTTCTGCAGGTTTCACTTCTGTAGTCACCTCCTCAGGAGCAGGAACATAGGTTGTTACACTGACTTCAGCATTACCGCCTTTTAGAACGTCTTCATTACCTTCTGTCTGAATTGCTCCAACTGGGATTTCTAATTTAGGAGTTACAAGAGGAAGATCTTCTTTCACATTCTCCGGTGCAACAGTACCCGGTTCTTTAACTTCCTCATTCGAAGCACTCTTATCTTCTACCTTAACTTCTGTTGCATTACCATCTTCTCCAACTTCTACAGTCGTAGGTTCACTTTGCTTAGTCAAAGCCACAGCAACAGTTACCACACTACGATTTTCCGCATTAGCAGCAATCTCTACAGAAGTATTTTGAGCAAGATAACCTTTAGGAGCAACTTCTACAGAATACTTACCTGTTTTTGTTTCTGTTACAGAGAACTTACCATCCTTGTCTGTCTTAATTGTCTCAATACCAATTTTTACATCAACACCAGATATACCTTTACCGGCATCCGTCACAGTACCCATAATGTAATACTCAACAACCGGAGCGGGAGTTTCGATAACTTCACCCGGCTCTTGTTTTGGTTCATCGTCATCATCATGACAGGAAACTGCTGCAAAAGACAACACACCGAAGGCTATCGCCAAAGAGCATGCATACAACCATTTTAAATTTCTCATAATTGTTCAATTTTTGTTTAAATTACTAATATCAACTCTTATTTAAATTTTGTCTTTTCATTGGTACGAATCAAATAGTAACGGATATAATCCGGCTGCCAGAAACGGCTGTTTTCAGCAGATTTCGGTTCGGTTCTATAGCTTACCCCCAAAGCACGGCGAGCAAATTCATTCCCACTACGCATGTCATATTGAAAAGCGAAATAATCCGGAAGCATCACACGCACCGCATGACGACTACGCTTCTTACCCGGCAATGGAATCGAAAAATGAAATCCGGCATTGGTTTCTCCATCTGTATACATGCCATAAAGTCCCACAATATATTCACCGAAGTAACGTGAAAGAGTTCCGCATACCCCATAATCTCCATATATAAAACGTCCACCGCTAACTTTCAATTGAGTATTTACTTGTGGAATGAAATAACCTACGCTGAGCTGCCCATTCACTCTTTTCCATTTACTCATTCCCCAGTCGTTGCCATATAAATGAGACGAACCGGTTATACCACCTTCTCCTTCTACTGTCCAACGACCGTCAGAAGAAAAATAACCGATACCGGCTGCAAGTCCCTGACGATCATCTGAGAAATTTCCACCAGTCAGGTATCCCTTCCAATGATTATCCAGACGAAATTCCTGGCGCAATGTCAAATACCCCGGTCGGATGCAATCCCATTTGCCCGGCTCATTATTGACGATAGGCAAGCAAACCTGCAGCCTCAATGAAGCACCTTTCCAAAGTTGCATTTCTACAGCCGGTTGCAATTCAAAAGCTGCTTTATATAATTTGTAAGTAACATTATTAACTAACATCACACCCGGATAAAGCACTACATCCACTTTCCCAAAAGTAGTAGACTCTCGTTTTGTTCCTTTTAAGGCCTCCATTGCAGTTTTGGTGGAAGTAGTCATCTGCATATTACGGTAAACTCCATCCAAATCACATTTTCCCGATTGATAATCCTCAATCAGCTTCGCAGGCAAAGTGATACAAAGTTGCGGCAAAGCATTATCCAATATGACCAATTGTAATGTAGTTACTTCCGGAAGAGTGATCAGGCGACGTATTGCAATGCCTATACCATTATAAGATCCCCTATATACGGAAGTCTCAAATGCTGCCGTAATCGTATCCTGCTTCTGTACTACAGAAATATTTTCCATTTGCAATTCTTTCAGGACTTCAGATATCCCAGCAGATTGTGCGTCTGCACTCTCCAAAGTGCAGCAACATATAATATATAGTATACTAAATACTCTTTTCATCTTCTTAATGTATTAATGTACATTCATAACGCAAACCGGCAGAAACACAAGTAAATTCGCGTGTAAACACATGGACAGACAAACGTTTCCAAAAACGTATTGCTCCACCCAAATTCCATCCATTGGTATCATACTCTGCCATCAATTTTAACTCACGACAAAAAGCAGGAGTATAACGAATACCACCAAAAGGGCCTTTCTTAAAAGCCGGTTGATTGCCCTGATGAAAATACCAGCCTGCTGTAACAGCCAACTGATGCCCCTTGCAGAAACCAAATGTCTTAGTTAAGACACCATAATAATCTCCCCAATACTGAGTAGCCTTTTCTGTAAAAAGGTCATCTGCACCAATTACCACAGCAGGGAAATAACGGCTTTCTTTCAATGGACGGATACGGATAGTATTGGAACGATCTTGGTTGTGATAACCGACTCTGCCATTATACGTTCGCATTTTAAGTAACGTCATACGGTAAGTCAGTTCAACAAAAGAGAACAAAGACATATCTACCGAGTAGTTCATGGTAGGATAGTTAAACTTATTAGGCGTAACCTCTTCAGGAAGAAAGTTTGCGCTTCCCATAAAGGTTCCTGTTTCCTGCATCTCGGCTGTAGGTATCATCATCTGCCCAGTTGCCCCAAGAGCATATTGTGCATGAACCCGGCTTGTTGTCAAGATGAGAATCAGAATTAATACAACACCCTTTAATGGAATAAATCGCATATCCCCCAAAATAGCTTCAGTTTGTTTCATTTTTTATCTATGTATATTCCTAAATAGAGACCTTACCCCAATTTGATTCATAAATCCTCTATTTTTACCATTCTTTTTTCTGTTACTTCTTAGGTAACGGAAAACACAGGGGAAGGGAGAAATCTCTTAAAACACGAAAAATAGGACATACCAAGTTGCTAAAGGAGGCTCAGTCTAAGCGTAGGGTGAAATTCCTTTGATTATGGGACGTAAAAATCTTAGAATATGAAGAAAAGGGTTCTTTCATGTTCTAGGCTATTTTTATCTTATTTTTAAATCAAAAAAGAAAAAAAGGATAGTTTATTTGCTTGTTATTTATTTTTTTGTCTATCTTTGCGCCATTATTATTTCCGTTACCTAAGAAGTAACATACACGTATATATACTGACTACTAATACTTTATATTATTTACACTTTTCTCCAAGCAATTCTTCACGTAAGATAAATTCATTCTATTTACTTCAGTACGTTCTTTCAAAGCAAAGCCTTTAAGATAGATTTGTGTTGTTTTGATTGATTTGTGTCCCAACGATTCGCTGATCATTTCAATAGGAACTCCGCGATATTTCGCAGTGGTAGCCCACGAATGGCGAATGGTATAAGAAGTGACAGGAGAAGTCAGATGCAAAGCCTTTGCCAGTCCTCTCAAATGGTTATTGAAATTCCGGAGGGCAGACTGGTATTCCCGATAAGCACTTTCATCTTTCCGTTTTTTATTACCATTCAGAATACTAAATAGATAATCAGGGCAATCTTGCAGAGCAGGTTTTCTGTTCTGAAGCTGATAAATCATATCCTTAGCAGTATCCAGTATTTCCACACTCATCGGAGTCTTCGTTTTAACACGATTATAATGAAGAACATTCCTGTCTAAAGACGACTTCTCCAAATGTGCCAAATCAGCGAAAGACATACCACAGAATTGAAACATCAAAGCAGCAATCGCCTGTGTACGCCGTAAAATATCCGATTTAGGATCTCCATATAAAAGCTTATGCAACTCAGTTGCCGGCAAAGCTTTCTTTTGACGGACATCCACTCCTGTATACACCCCGTGAAACAACCGGTGAACATAAGGAGCCCTCCCCGATTCTACTCCACGATTATAAATACTACGCAGCATACGCATATACGTCGAAACCGTATTAAGCTTCAAGCCACGTTCATAAAGATACTGCCCGTAACACCGTAAGTGTTCGCGGGTTACTTGTCCGAATGACACGGTAGGTGTGCCACAAAACCCTCTAAAAGAAAGAAGTGCATTTTCATACACATGCGCAGTAGAATAGCGCCCCTCTTTTCGTAAACGACCGATGTACATCTCAGCGCATCGGCTAAACCCATTTTTTTTCATCATTTATACACTAGTTAATTATATAAATCATCTCAGATGAGAGAACAAATATACTTCCTCTTAGGGTTTTAACCATCACAAGAATTATTTTATTTCGAACGAAAATCAGAAAGCGACCCTCACTCACGTGAAAGTCGCTTTCTTGATTTTCATAACTTAATGAACAAACTAATAAATAATTAACCTTTTCTTAAAAATCTCAAACATTATATCTTAAACGGTTGCATCTTCAAATATACCTTATAGTCTTTAATCATCCCCGTTTTACCGGCTTCAGCCCTAGGTAGATAAGAGAATCCCGTAATAACTTTATCTTCACCAAGATCTATCACAATCTGATGAGGGAATGCAGGTTTGGAAGAGGAATAATTGGTATGCCAGAATGTTGATTCCTGCAAATCAAAAACATTTGTTGCAATATTGTTCGCGGCATCCGTTTCCTCACTATCGGCATAAATCACTTTCCAATGCTGACGGGATACCGGTTTGCCATCTTCGCCCAACAACTCCAATTCTGCAATAGCCGCGAAATCTTTCCCATCATGGGCGTTCAAAGCCTCCAGACAGAAGAAACGAGTCTCCACCTTCTTACCGAATTTCACATGTTGCCAACCATTGCCTGACTTAAATATCCCTTGATAAACAGGAGTTTCATTTGTTAAGTCCAAGTTCTCACCCATCTTACGATGAGCATAAGCTCCGTTACCACGTTGTACATCCAGAATTGGTTGACGCAGACCTTCAGTTTCAGCTTTTGAAGGACCAGCCATATCCAATATAATGATTTCATTCTCTCCTTTCTTCAACCAGCAGCCCGGTACATATAAGGTCTGTTGAGGTCCGATTTCCCAATAACGGCCAATCGCATGGCCATTCACCCATACCATACCTTTACTCCAGTTCATCATATTCAAGAATGTATCCCCTAACTCATTGAGGTTAAACGTCGACCGATAATAAGCCGGTTGATTTTCAGCATTCTCCTGTTGTTTATACTGCTTATCACGGGCAAAACTATAATCTACCGGAATAGTATATACCTGCCAGTCCTTCACCAGTTCAACTCCTTTATCAGATTGCAGTTCTACTTTCTCGGTAATACCTTTCCAGTCATAAATACCTTTGCCGAAATTCATTCTTCCCATTGCTTCCACCAGGATATCCAGTCTGTCACCTTCTTTCAATGGTGGTAACTTTACTACACCTTCCCCCTTCAAACGGCTCAGAGTAGCCAGTTTCTTACCATTCAGAAAGACTTGTGCCCAGTCATGAACTTCTGTGATCAGTAATGTCTGTTCTTTATCAGAAGCGGATAATGAAGTCCGATACAGAATACTACCCCATCCCTGATCAAAAGCTTCCATTGTCCGGATATCCTCACTCTCTTTGGGGTGAGGCAGATTATCAAATAAGACTGCCATTTCAGTCATTTTAATAGTAGGAATAGCTATAGTCGGTATCGAATCCGGAATTTCCGGCAAGGTTTCACCTTCCGGCAGGTAGTTACCAAGCAGATTCCGTACTTCCAGATATTTAGGAGTCACCTTACCGGATTCATTGATAGGAGCATCATAATCATACGATGTGCAAGTCGGTGAAAAGTTCGGGAAATTCGCGCCTCCCCAATGCCCGAAACTAGTCCCCCCGTGAGTCATATACAAGCTGAAAGAAATATTGCGGTCCAGCATTTCTTTCATACCTTTTACCAATTCTTCGGCACTTCTTGTTTCATGCTTGGCTCCCCAATGGTCAAACCATCCGGACCAAAATTCACTGCACATCAATGGAGTGTCCGGCCGTAGTTCTTTCAACCGTTTAAATTGCTCGTCGATGTTAGCACCCGTACCGAAATTAATAGTCCAGAGCAAATCATCCAGTGCATTATTCTCAAAATTCGAGTTCCAGTCACACTGGAATAAAGGAACACCTGTAAAACCGGCTTGTTTTACCATGTCACGGATTTCGGATATATACGGCTTATCGATTCCAAATGCTCCATACTCATTCTCCACCTGTACCATAATGATATTCCCTCCTTTACTAATCTGAAGATCAGCCAGCTGTTTGCCCACTTCGTTCAAAAAGAGTTTCACACGTTCCATGTAGTATGGGTCTTGCTCGCGAAGTTTGATATCCTTCTTCTTCAGCAGCCACCAAGGCAAGCCGCCCATTTCCCATTCCGCACAGACATAAGGTCCGGGACGCACTATGACATACATTCCATTCTCTTGAGCCAAACGGCAAAACGCAGCTATATCTTTCTGTCCGGCAAAATCATACCTTCCTTCTTCCGGTTCATGAAAATTCCAGAACACATACAAGCAAATCGTATTCATACCCAGTGCCTTGCACATTTTAATACGATGTTCCCAATATTCTTTCGGGATACGCGGATAATGAATCTCTGCCGCTTTTACAACAAACGGTTTTCCATTCAGCAAGAAAGTATTCTTCCCCACTTCAAATGTGCCCTCCGAAGATTGAGAGCATGAGCTGCCAAGAACAGCCACTACTAAAATAAGTAAATACAATAAAGGTTTCTTCATTTTCTATCTATTGTTTTCATGATATATCTCATACTTAATAAAGAGAATTCACTATCGGCTAATGTTTCCATTAAACCGACAGCGAATTTGAAAATAATCCAAGTGTTCCTAAAAACTAAAATAATACCTATTGAAAACTGAGTACGGTGCAAAGATGAGGTATTATGCGCAAACAAAGGTCCTCAAATAAGTCAAAAGGGCATGAATATCGTTCAAATGAACTTTATTTATCATTTTATGAACTCTTTTTACAGAAAAAATCAAGATATTTGCAAGAAATACCATAAACACTAAAACACCTCATAACGGGAGACCTTATGAATAAAACGACTTTTATACTACTAATAACATTAATTATATCATACATAAATACTGCTTATATTCAAGCACAGACTCAACGTGTCACAGTACAGGGGAGTATTCTGGAAAAAGACACACAGTTCCCTGTTGAGCAAGCTACCATACAACTGTTATCCTTGCCCGACAGTAATTATGTAAAAGGCATTTCCAGCTTGGAACAGGGAAAATTTTCACTCACAACTCTCCCGGGACGTTTTTTGCTAAAAATTTCTTTCATAGGCTTCGCTACCGAATATAAGCCCCTGCAAATAAACACAACCCAGACTATTGTTCAACTAGGCAAAATAGAGTTGAAACCTGATGCTGTACTTCTTAACGAAACCGTCATTGTAGCCCAAGCCCCGCCTGTTGTCGTCACAGGTGATACAACCGCATATAATACTTCCGCTTACCGCGTCAGTGAAGGTGCTGCATTGGAAGAACTAGTCAAAAAGCTACCCGGAGCCGAAATAAACGAAGAAGGGAAATTAATCATTAATGGTCAGGAAGTCAAAAAAATCATGATGAACGGAGAAGAATTCTTCCTTAACGACCCCAATACGGTTTTAAAAGAACTGCCAGCCGATATGATAGATCAACTAAAAACTTACCAAAAGAAATCAGACATGGCACGTATTACCGGAGTAGATGACGGTAAAGAAGAAATGGTACTCGACTTACGCGTAAAACCAAGTATGAGAAAAGGATGGAATGGTAACTTTGAAGCAGGATATGGAAATGACGACCATTATAGGGCAAAAGGAATGGCCAATCGTTTCAAAAACAAAATGAACTTATCAATCAATGGTACCGCCAACGACAATGGAATTAATTCCAATCAAAGAATAGGTGCCAACTATTCTCAGAATACTCAGAAACTCAAATATGGAGGTAGTATTGAAGTCCGGGAAAATAAACGCGATTCATGGAGCAAGCGTCATACAGAATCTTTTTTGTCAGACAACACTTCTCAGTTTTCCCTGCAGAACAACCAATCCGATGGAAAGACAAGTGCTATTTCCGCTAATTTTCGTTTCGAATGGAAATTAGACAGTCTCACCACTATTATGTATCGACCGACATTTAATTTTTCCAAAGGAAACTCCAATTCAGGCAACTTCTCAGAAACGCTCAACAACGAGTCAACTCCTATCAACCGGAAAGAAGCCACAAACCACCAAACGAATGACAGATTCTCCACCAATGGCTCTTTGCAGTTGAACCGCAAATTAAACAGCAAAGGAAGAAACATCGCCTTACGTCTTTATTACGATCTGGATGACGGCAATTCCGATCGGTATAGTCTTTTGAATACTTATTACTTGAAGTATGGTGATAGTATAAAAACTTTAAACCAATGGATTGAAAAACTTGACGAAAACAATAAATATCAAGTTCAGATAACATATATGGAACCTGTATTTACCAATCGGTTTATCGAAATTAATTATAGCTATCAACACCGTTCCTCACTCTCTGAAAAATATGCCTATGACTGGGATAAACAAGAAGATACATACAGTCAATATCCTGACACAGCGCACAGTGATTGCTACAAAAATAAATATTCCACCCACCAAACCGGCATATTTTTCCGTACTATCCGCACCAACTATTTTTATAATATAGGTATAGAAGTTGAGGCACAAAAAACGACAAATAAAAGCTATATGCGGGACACGACCTTTGAGTATTTATCCAGAAATGCAATAAACTACTCCCCCACCATAAACTTTAAGTATACCTTCTCTAAACAAACAACCTTAAAAATAAACTATCGTGGGAGAACGGCACAACCCGGTATGACCGACTTATATAGAAAAAAAGATATTTCTGATCCTTTAAACATACGGCTAGCTAACCCCGAACTTAAACCATCATTCAATAACAACATATCAGCTACATTTAATACTTACTTTACTGAAACATCCCGTAGTTTGAATGATAACCTCTCCTATAATAATACAATGAATAGTACAACACGTATTGTCACATATGACGAAAATACCGGAGGACAGACTACCCAACCGACTAATGTGAACGGGAACTGGCGAATAAACGGTTCGCTTACCTTCAGTACTCCATTATCCAACAAAAAATTCACAGTAAATACACACACCAATACAAATTACGGCAACTCTGTCGGTTTCACTGTGCTCAACAAAGAGTCAGATGCAGTTAAAAGTAATACGACTAACCTCTTTTTATCAGAACGTTTAAAAGGAAGCTACCGTAGCGACCTGATTGACTTTGAGTTATCTGCAGAAGTCAGATATCGAAAATCAGAACATTCTATCAAAAAAGAGAACCGACGGGAAACATTTGATTATACATTCGGAACTGAAGCAAACTTAAACTTACCTTGGGATATAAAAATCTCATCCAATATCAATTGTAGATTAAAAAGAGGATATGGCGGTAAAAATGATACTAACCGCACCCTATGGAACGCACAAATATCGAAAAGCTTCCTCAAGAAGAAAAAGGCAACCGTCCGATTTCACCTATATGATATCCTCCGTGAGAATGAAAGTTCGGAACGTTCCATTTCCGAGAATTCTATCACCGACAGAGAATCCAGTACATCTAACGTATATTTTATGGCATATATTGCCTATCGGTTCAATACCTTCGGACAAAAAAGAAAACGACAATCGGTACAAAACTAAAATTATAAAAGAGGAGGAAATGATGTATCCACAACTACATCATTTCCTTTTTGTTCTTTAAACATGCTGAGTAACATTGAAAAAAGTCATATTGCAAGATATCAGAGATTCTCAAAAGGAGTTCGGTATCAATACTTGACTTCCCGAAGATTTTATACACATTGGTCCGCGCACAACAAAGCTGTTCTGCAAACCAAGTGACAGACAATCCTTGTCGATGTAGTTCAATTTCTATAAGCCGGCCAACGTGTGTCATCTTACTCTTGTGGAATAATTAAGAAACTGAAACCACACGCTCCTCCTCCGCCATTTTCCAATCGCACAAGAATACGGTTCCACCCTTGACGGAACTGGAAAGGAGTAATATGTTCGTCAATATTATACCAACTGGTACCATAATCGCGCCATACATCCTTACCATTTATCCATACCCGGCCACTATCATCCGTACCGATGGCAACCAACATAGTAGTAGCCTCATCAAAATAAAGTTCCGTATAAGCATAATAAGTAGAATGTCCGGTAGTGACAGGAACCGTATTATGCATTGATTCACTTTGCATAAACTTCCATCGCAGCGTACCATCCAAATACACTTCTTCCCCTATGACCTTTATCGGATGAGAATCCGTTTCCATCACCCCTGTACCTACTTGTCCGTCAGTATATACCGCATCAAAGTCCACAGATATCTCAGGCGGATGGACAATCGAAAAGTCCTCTCGCCCAAAACTTTCCCACGGTCCTATCATATACCATGTGTTAATATATAACCACCCTTTACGATCCGCGCTTTTTGAGAAACGCCGTCCGGGCAATGCCTGAGCTTTTACCATTTCCTGATTAAGCCGGGGACCTGCATAAGCATTCATCGGACGTCTGTTTCCACTGCCCTGAGCTGCCTCCCCCATGCCACCGAAACCGTTCCTATTGCCACTGCCTTCACCTCCGCCCGGCTGACCATTGCCAATTCCAAAGCCGCCACCGGGCTTTCCGACCTGCTTCACTACTCCAAAGAGATTTTCCAACCGAGATTGAGCAAGTCCGGCTTGTCGGGTCGCTTGTCCCAACAGACCACGGTAATTGTTCAAGTCTGCCGTACTTTTTATTTCCAGACCTGCGCTGGCATTACTTCCCGCTGAAGTAGCCCATTCCCCCCCTTTAGTCTGCATTCGAATCAGTTCATCAAAACTTGGCATACGGGAAGAACCTGTCTTCAGAGAACTATAAACCTCGGGAAACGAAAGTCCCTTGGAAAGCGCCTGTTTAGCTGCATTGGCAGCCAAATGGTTATGCTGTATTTCAGCCTCATATTCTCTTAAAAGAGCATACATATCATCTACCGACGGATTCGCAGATAACTTGCCCGCCTGCGGAATATTCCTTGCTTTCGAAGTATCATTAGCATCATCCGGTGCCGTACGTGGTAACTTTCTTTGCTCTACTTTAGTCAACAATTCATTTTTCCGCTGCCTCATCTTCTTAGCCATTTCCTGAAATTTACGAAGCTGATCTTCCAAATTTTTCTTGACCAATACTTCCGACTGCTTCACTAATTGCTCAGAATAATTAGCGGGAAGCTCCCGCTGAGCCTGCTCCTGCTTTATTTTATCACTGATACTTTTCGGAGATTTCTGTTTTTTCGCTTGCAAGTCAATAGCTCCCTGTCCTGGTGATGGCATCAGCCAGATAAACAACGCTCCTCCTACCAGGCAGACCAGCGCAATAACCCATGATAGGATAACCGTCAGACGGCTACTCCCTGTTGTAGTTTTCGTCATATGTTCGTATTCCTATATTCGTTAAATTATAAAACTGACAAGCATCCATTACTTCCACAAAACGTCCGAATGGAGTGTTTTTATCCATATCAATGCGGATACGCCGACCCGGATCAGAGATACAGGTCTCCCGCAATTGTTCCATCATAAAATTAGTCGAACAAGGTTGTCCGTCCCAATAGAAGTTACCTTCAGCATCCAGTCCTACAATAGCCTGTTTATCATCCGGTTTCAGTTTTATAGCTGATTCCGAAGTCGGCAGATCCACTGAAATATCCCTGTTTTTCACCTTTGTCATTGTAGAGACAAGAAAGAAGATCAATAGCAGAAACACACAGTCGATCAAGGGCGACATAGACACTTCCGGTTCATCTTCATTATTAAATAGTGATAATCTCATAAGCTTAATAAGGTTTACTACCCAAACGGACACGCGTACGCGTGAATCCTTGTATTTGACATTGATCGAATATCTCTATTACCGTATTTACGGGTACAGTCCGGTAAGCCGCCACATCAATAGCAATTTCCGTACCTTCACTGTTGCGGAGTTCTGTAAGGAAAGTATTCAGATCAGAAATCGGCACATAGTGGTTCTCACCAGTATACGCATCATGTCCTACTACCTGATACACATTTTTCTCCTCATCCACTGCTATGATAACAGCTTCCTCTCCGGCGCGGGTGGTAGACAAACTGGAAGTCATTGAAGGAAGTGATAAAGGTATTTGCATTTCCCACTTCTTCATCATAGTAGTCACAAGGAAGAAGATCAGTAGCAGAAAGACGCAGTCTATCAAGGGTGACATCTGCACCTCTACTTTGTCTTCTTCATCATAGTTTAGTCTCATGCTTCTCCTCCTTACTCCCCGGTGTGTTCATATCCGTCGAATCTCCTTCCAGATAGAGCGTAGTAATTACATTTTCAACTTCTACTTCCACCAAAGAAGCCAATTTCATAATACGATTTTTAATAATGAAATACAAAGCAATGGCAGGAGCTGCGATGATCAAACCGGCAGCAGTCGTAATCAAAGCTTTTGAAATAGAATCGGACAATATAGAAGCGCCGCCTTCGTCACCATACAATGCTACCAGACCAAACGCTTCGATCATACCGACAACTGTTCCCAGCAAACCGATAAGGGGCGACAGGGAAGCTATGACTGACAAAGGATATATGCGTGACAAATGTGTACGGATATCACGTGCGGCCATATCACCAGCTGTCTGGCTGACAACTTCTCTTCCGGCTTTCACATGCTCGAAAATAAAACGCAGCGAATTTCCTAATGTGGAAGGGTATTTATCACAGGCTGCAATCGCACCTTTCAAATCTCCTTGTGCAAGGCATTCGCTGACTGTTTTACGCAGTCCTTTTGGTGCCAATCTTCCTTCTCTTGAAGTTAGCAAGCGTTGCAAAGCTATTACTAAGGCAAGCAATCCAAGCAAATACAACGGATACATCATGAATCCTCCCGCTTTAATCTGTGCAGCCCAGTCAATCTGTACTCCTTGCGGTTGTTCATCCTCATTAGTTGTTCCCTCTTCATATACCAGCCCTTCCTCTTCTCCATCAACGGGTACCGGAGTTGCAATTTCGCTCGGAAGTACTTTCGGAGCATTCTTTATATCATCCTGTGTCTTAGCGAGAAAAATTTCATCAAATCCCGCATCACGTCTCTCCGGGCAGATAAAAGAAATACCAGTCAACGTAATATTACCAAAATCTTTCCATAAGTCCCTGGTCATCACCATCCAGTGTCCCGGTAGTTCACCGAGATTAAGACCCTCCATCGGATTTATCAAATCCTTGGACTTGCCGGCTATATAAGTAAAATCATATTTCTTGCCTTTTTGATTTGCAGACTTTTCGGAAACATGAAATTTCATTCCAATTTGATCACCTCCCCATTTTACCCAGGCAAAAGTGATATAGCGAAACTCACCCGGTCCTGGATTCTCGCGAATAGGAATGGATAGCCCGGTCAGTTCTGCCGGACTTTTAGAGGCTCCTACATATATATAATTTTCTGATTTTTTAGAGTATCCCCCATCACGGACAAATTTATTATCCTGAGCTTTCCACTGCGCCCCGTCCGGTATTTTAGTACTAAACAGCTCGTACAATCCCTTACTGGATTTTCCATTCGTTTGTGCCGAGAGCGGATAAGTGAAAAACGTTATTACTCCTAAAAGAAGTATACTCAACGTACCTTTTCTAAAAAGTTTTTTCATCTTTGTGCAATTCATGTCTATTCTATTATTTATTAAAATTTAAAAGCCACCGCAAATCATCGAATGATTCACAGTGGCAAAGTTGATAAAAATAGAAAAGAAATGAGTACTCAAATCATTCAAAATACTCCAATTCCTTAAAATGATACAGAATAAAGAGTTCAAAAATCGCTCAATAGGTTTAAAAATAATCCATTACCTAAAATTTCCAACTATTTTTTTTTCTGCCGCATCGAATATTAATAGCTTATACGATACGGCAGACACAACACATTTGCAAGTAGTTTTTATTGGGTTGTAATAATGTAATGCTGTGGCTTAACAAAATACAACGAATCGGGTGGTAATGCTTTTAACTTTTCCAAATACGGCCTGGCATTTATATCAATGGCCTTTTCCATGGGAAAATAAGAAAGACCATGAAATAACATTCTAAAAGCTCTAATATTCCCTACTTTACGGAATGGATAAAAGATAAATTGTTTCGAATCATACATCTTAAAATTGTCCTTGATTACATCAGCGTAATCTCTCTTCAATATACGCCAATATTCTTCTGTAGTAATGTCTGGCTTCTTTAATGCTAGAGAATCCATAATTTTCATAATTTTTTCGGTTGGTCTCATACGTTGCATAATTAAAAATGGAAATCTTTTCAGAAGCAATTCTTGAAAATCTAAAAGAGGCGCATCTAATATATGTTCATAAATAAGCGAGTCAATATACAACATAGGGGTTGTTGCTATTTTTTTCATTTCCATAGAATCTCTCATCACTGGAATATTACTAACCGATAGTACTGTTTTCCCCTCCTGATAAGCCGGTACTCCATAAACTGCATTCCGAATCTCTTGGATAGTAAGACCTGCAATTGGACGACTACTATCCTCTCTAATTCCATGAGAGCCATACTCTTGGGAGTAAACATTCATAGTAGATATTAGTAGAATTAGTACTGCTAAGTTTTGAATTGTTGTTTTCATAATATAATTGTTTAATTGGTTATTTTATCATAGTCTTTGGTCGTAGCTTCCGGCATAAGAAATTACATATGGTAAATTAGAGCTATGTCCTCCATATATTTGTTCATTCCTGTCACCATAATCGAATATTACAGATGGAATCTTATTTGTATTAGCTGTATCATCATCAAGACTAGAAGGTCCAGTGATCCGGGAAGATGTACTTGGACAATTTGTTAAAGGTGGATGCGTATGAAACAAGGCTACACTATACGAAGCAGACTCGTTATATTCATTAGTTCTAATAGTAAAAGTTATCGTATTTATACCTCCTGTTGAACAATCATTTGAAGACATGGCCGATCCATCTATGAAAGAGTATTTTGGGGCTGCATTACTGTAAGTATGCATCTGTAGAGTAAATCCAAATTCTCTTCTGGAGTGAGATTTCTCAGATGATATTGAATTTTTCCAACACTCATCCATCCGTTGGGTAACTTCACTCATTTTCATTATATTGCTAATTGAAGGTCCCTTCACTCTAAATTCAAGAACATTAGTTTCCTCTTCTACAAAGTCCTGGTCTCCTCCACCTGTATCTGTAAGTACAAATATTGTTACTTTAATATAACACTTACCCAATTTAAAAGCATAAACATTATTAAAATCAAGATCAGCGCAAGATCCCGATGAAATAGCTAAATACTTCTCGTTTGTATCAGTTTTCATTTCTAACACAGCACTATGTATCTTACCAGAATATCCTTCACCGGAACATTGGAGCTGTAATTGCTCACCAAAAACATAAGTATCCTTTACTTGTTCAAGAATCCACGTCCCAGAACGTGTTTTTATTGCAGATGATGCAGATTGCATCCCTTCATTTTCTTTATTCTCACTACAAGCGAGAATCAGAATTGTAATAGCCCCAAGCAATAATTTTCTCATAATTCTACATTTTAGATGTTTAACAAAAGATGGTCTTTATTTTTAAAATCAAATTCCAAATTCATCCTACGGCTTCATAAAAAAATTAGCAAGCACACATTTTAAATAAATAAACTAAAGTAAAAAACAATAACATAGTAGAACAATTTTCTATTTTAAGATTATTCTCTACTTTAAAACGTTACATCAATACCCATTCAACTACAGATTAGCATTCATCGTTTGCTTGTAGCTGTGTTTATCCTTACGCAAAACAACTTTTATCTTCGTTGCCTTCTTTTTTCTCACTTTTATCTTCTTTGTTTTCATACCTTCAGAACTCACTTCCAATACTGACCTTCCCTTTCGGACCCGAAGTAAAAAATACCCCTCACGATCAGTGGTCGTACTATTATTCATACCTCTCTCTGTTACGACTGCACCGATCAATGGATTGCCACATTTATCTACAACAATACCTTTTACCACATGTTTTTCCTCTGCTTCAACAATAGATAGTCCACCGCAAACTGTCACTTTCGTCACACTTTTATAACCAATCACTTCTACTTGTGGAAGTATATTAGAAGTATCCTTTAAACTATCTTTTACCGTTTCTTGTCCATACAAAGGACTGGAAAACAGTGCTGATAATCCCAAAGAAACACCTATCACCTTTACATTCAGCCCTGCCATCCGACGTGAGAGAAGTTGCTGTTCCAAATAATGAATTTCAGCCTCACACTTCGGACACGTCCCCAAACAATCTCCTTGATATCGACATTTAGAGGTAACAAACTTTATATCATTTGCATTAGCTATCTGCTGCCTGATTTCTTTTAGTATACGACAGGTTACCTTCCCAGCTTTAGATTCTTTACTCATTATTTATATTCAAGTTTTATCTATCAGAAAAAATCTCTGATAAATGAGAATTTATGGTGTGCTACTTCAATTTCACGTTTTCTATTATCAAACCTCTCTATTCTAATTATAGTCTGCAAGATAAGAAGAAAAAACGAAAAAGAAAAGGAAAGAGTGTCCCCAAAAAGGATACAATTTTCATTCCTCCTTTTTCCTCCCTTCACCCTTCACAACTCCCTCTAGCACGACGATTGCGGGTGAAGGTCTCCTGTTCACCATCCGCTTCACCTCCCATCAGACGGAGACTACCCGATACACATTCCCAAACTTGGTATGCTTACGTTCTATCCCCACTGCTATCAGTATTTGTGCCAAACTCGCCGGATTTGCCCCACGCATAGCTGCCGGATTTATCTTCTTCAATCGCTGAAAGATATCAGCAGACGAAAGAAGTTCACACCCTTCTCCTTTTTCTGCCGCCCGATAACAGGAACGCAATACGTCTTCCACAGGTCCCTGACGATAGAACGTCATGTTACTTTGCTGCAATTCCGTCTCTTCCTCTTTTGTAAACCAATAATGTTCACCCGTCAAAATCTCCGCTTTCAATTGAGCATAAAGTTGTGCATAGTCAATCCCCTCACAATCGATAGGATACTCTACCAGCACACAAATAAACCTGCGGCTACCAGTCGGGTCAGTCAATAAATCTTTTCGATTCGATGTCCCGATAAAAGAAGCTATACGAGGTAGCGAGCGATAATTTTTCTGATAAGCTTTGCACAGGCTTAATGAAGCCATCTGCATCAGATTCTTCAATAACGGCATTTTCGTCGGAGCATATTTATCAAACTCATCCAGATTGAGAAGTCCCATCTCCGCCAATCTCCGTTCTATATGCCCTTGACTGGTTAAATCCACCTTATCCATATAATAACGCTGAAGCGCAGGAGGAAGTAGCGATTTGCAAAAGGTAGACTTTAAATATCCTTGCTCCGTACTGATAAGCAAAGGCGCCACACTATTGGCATGACTTCCCGTAACCCCCATCCATTGTGCTGTCATACCCCGCATCCATATATGGAATTCTTTCACCCACAATTGGTCTCTCGAAACTCTGCGTGCCAAAGCCGCCAAACGGTCCACTCCATCCCATACCGGCAATTCTTCCAAATAAAGTTTGAAAGGATGATACTCTGCAATACGGGTGGAGAAAATACAGCGTGAAAGATCACGATCCCAACAAGAAATACCTGATTCGTGAGCTTCCAGGCAGAATGTATTTAAGACACGCTGATTCACAGGTGCAAATCCTTCCTCCATTCGTTCCAACAAACGATATTCCGTTTCTTCTGTCAGCACATTGTAGCGGAAATCATAGCGGGATTTTAAAAAAGTATCTACGCTCTCAGTTAGTGACTTCACTTTCGATGAGTCTTTTTCTTTAGACGATGATACCCCCTTAATCGACTGAATAATAGTATTGACAGGTGCTACACTTTTTGTATCCCCTACTCCCGTTTCATCTTGTTTTGAAAGACACTTCATCAATTTTTGCCAAAAGGCAAACCAACCATTTTTTTGTTCCATTTTCTTCTTTTTTTTATGATTAATGGATGCGAATATAATATCAAAAAAAAGCCATTTGCAACTTTTTATCCTATTCATTTTATGAAAACCAGACTTATCATTAATATCCTATCATTTCTTGTTTATCATACTATTAAACCTTATCTTTGTCACCGACAAATTATATTTATCACCAATGTGATAAGATATTATCACTACTATGATAAAGTAACATCATTATTGTGATAAGATCTTATCATAGTAATGATAAGTATAAAATATCAGCACTAAAAACAAGAAATCATTTAAAGATAAAGCAGAAATGGCAGTACAATTTGAATTATATAAGACTCCGATGCCAAAGGAGAAAAAGAACAAGACGCGTTATCATGCCCGTCCGGTAAGTTTTGAGACCGTCAATACCGAGAAACTGGCTTATCGCATCCATGATCGCTCCACATTAAGAGTATCGGACATTATTTCAACCTTGGAGGAACTGAAAAATGAAGTAGCTCAGTGCCTCCTGGAAGGTAAAAAGGTGCATGTCGATGGATTAGGATTCTTTCAGGTCACTCTTTCCTGCGAAGAAGAAATACGTAACCCGAAAGACAAACGTGTGCACCGGGTAAAATTGAAAGCTATAAAGTTTAAAGCTGATAAAGAATTGAAAGGGGAATTGTGTCACATGAAATTCCAGCGTTCCAAAATCAGACCGCACTCCGCCAATTTATCAGAAGTAGAAATAGACATGAAACTGACTGAATATTTTGCTGAAAATCAGATTATCACCCGGAAAGATTTTCAATATCTCTGCGGAATGACGCAAATCACTGCATATCGCCATATCAAGAGGTTAATGGCAGAAAAGAAATTGCAAAATAAAGGGACGATCTATCAACCGATATATACTCCGGTTCCGGGTAATTACAGGGTGTCGGTGGATTTAAAATATAAAGAACGATGAAAGAGCCATGAAACAGGAAGCCCTTCACCCGCTCTTCCCCATTTGATAAGGGATGTAGAGAGAAGGTGAAGGGCTGATAAATTATACAGAACTATTCCGTATCCACCTCTTCGCGCCATTCTTCTGAAAGCGCATAGTTATTGATAAACACGTATCCATCTAATGTGGATGGCACCGAGATGCCTAACCAATAGAGAATTTGCGGTACTATCAGCGTATTCTCAACACAGATTCTTTCAGCATTGACATTGGTAGGCAATGTATTTGCAAACATGGCAGAAGCTTTCTGTTCGATATCCGGAGAACTGCTTGTTTTATCTTTAATATAATACATATTGAGTCCACCTTGTATCTGATTTTTAATTACTAATGTATCCTCCTCTAATTTCTCAAGTTGCTCTGTTGGCTTGAATTTCCAATAGCCGAGCATATCACTAGAAGGTTCAATATCAATTTCTCCCGATAGTTGCAAAAATTCTCTTTCAGCAAGATCCTTTTTCCATAGACGTACTTCCGATATATAATAGGAAGTTGGCACAGAATAACCACCTATCGCCAAAAGGCTTGAATCCGGAGCTAATCCTTGGGTATCCGTAGTTCCAGATCCCTGCAACTTACCATCTAAAGTAATGAGCCAATTTCTCCTTCCGGAGGCAGCGGAACTTATGCTAACACCATAGTGATGCCATTTAGAATCATTGTATCCGGTAATAGCTTGCTCAAGAGCAGGACCTTCCTTAGGATTTGTTCTCATGGATACAGTTCCTCTCTGCCTATATAGTCCCCAGCCGGCTTTTCCAAGTATGCGATCCCAATTGTTACCATTATATGTACCGTCCTGCCTAGGAACCATACGCATTATGATCTCCATTGAAAATGCATCCATACCTAAAGAATAATATTTACCTATACTATCAAAAACGACAGCCTTGTATTCATTCTGAGAATCAAAATATGCACCGTATAGTCTATTACCATTCAATTGTTTTTCCGTATAATGATTGTAGTAAAACAGACCAAACGTGTTACGCTCCACTTCCGAAGTGCCACCATAACGACCGTCAGCCGATCCACCGTGATTGGAAGTTACAACAATAAGCCAGTCTTCGTAAAATGCATTCTCACGGGCATCAATCGCCGATAAAAATTCACCAATGTATCCGTCTATAGTTTTAAGTGCACTGACATAAGCGGCGTTGTCCGCTTTGAATCCCCCACTCTTCCCGGCCTCCAACATTCCTGAAAAATCGGCCAGAATGAATGTGTAATCTTCATTCGCAATATGATTGAGAACCACATCCCGAGTTTGAACGTCATTTTCTGAAGTAATGGTAGTCTTAGCATTGTTAAGCATATTTTTGTTCAGTTTCGCCCAAGGTGTCACACACAATGAAAGCATATTCACGTCATTATTCGAAATATAGCTAATAATGTTTTGATAGTGAATTACCTTTTCATTCGGATTGTTCGGATTGTACTCCACATTAGCAGTATAAGATTCATCGGTTATACTGTGCTTTTCGGGTATGACCCCAGTGAGCATGGTTGCCCACGTTACAGGGTCTTCGTTCCTCTCGACAGACAGGGTTCGATTGTCACTAACTCCTGTCCACGAATATTTACTATTTTTCAACATCTTAGCAATGGCGCCATCGGCAGGAAGGGAGTTCTTCACCACTTCACCAACCGCACCATCTATATTTATCCATAATACTTTACGATGGATTTTGGTAGATATGCCGGTATCTATAGTTCCATCGTCTGCTATTTCAGCAGGTGTATCGTATTCCGTGCAAGCATAGTTAAATGCCAGGACACAAACAACAAGCAAGCTGTATGTGAGAATATTTAATAGTTTATTCATCTGATATAAATTTACGGTTTATAATAAAATGTACCAAACTCGGTAAACGACTGTACTCTGAACCTAAAACGAGACATATCTGTTTCATTCCAGTTATCATTACGATTAGGTTCAGGAAGTTTTATACGCAGATATCTCACTTGTTCTTTTGACGGAAAATCATAGAAACTCTCACTTTTAATATTGGGCAACTCGGGATGTGCAATGGAATCAATCTGCACAATTTCCCTCCAAACTATATTTTCGTCAAGCGGATCATTAATAATATCCTGATTGACAGGAGTCTCGATAATCAGCTTAATTGCCGCAAAGTCTGAGTTGTTGCCAGCCAGAAATACACCATTAACATCTGTCGTCTCTTTCATATCAATAAACAAATAATACGGAAGTGGCGGAGTACTTGTATCGTTGTTGTAATATGAAGTCCATCCTGTTGATTTGTCGCTGTCCAGCAATCGGTCCGGCGACTGCCCTGAATTAAAGTTATCGCTTCCATTTGCATCCAGTGCATAAATCTCCCAGTCAGCTCGATTATGACGGTAGTGATACCCGTTACTTGGGAAATCAACCACACCACTTGATGGATTTTCTGCCAGAGGCGAGTATTTCCATATGGCTTTATCCATCAGCGGATATTTCGATGCATAACTACGGGCTTCGTCTGTCAGCGAATAGCCCCAATGCTCAAAGAATGGTGAAAAATCTTCCTTAAAATAGTCACATAAAGCCTTAAAGAAATAGGTAGAAGTAGAATGATCTATGGAAATTTTATCTTTAATCATACGGTTCAACTCTATATAAAAAGCCCAATCGTCATCTTTGTAGTTAGCTAATTGAACGAGGCTTGCCAATGCGTATGTCGGCCGTACTTCCGACTTTATATCAGATACAAACCAGCGGCTACTATCGGTATCTGCATATGCCAATGCTTTGGGGAATTGCTCCGCAATGCTACTGCCTTCTTCCGGGAAAATCGGTCCCATCGGATACCCATCCTCTCTCAATCCTCTCTCAGCCATGCGATATAATGGGATTGCTTTCACCGCATCAGATACTTCGCTCCACCATGGTGATTTTATATCCCTAAAAGAGTAATTTCTATATAACGCATTAAAAATAGCAACAGAATTACCGGATTTCAACGTTTGATAGCTAGCCAGCTCATTCAACAGATAATTTGTATTCAATGCTACTACACCATAATCGGCATTACGAATATACAGATTGTCCAACAACTCCACATCCAGCACCACACGTTCAGGAAAATCGGGAGCACGCATTGAAAAATCCTGTGCCCCAACCTGCAAACTGTAATAGTTATAATAATAGGTCTCGACAGCATTGTCCCATGCTTCCAGTGTGTTCGGCATCTTTTCAGCTATAGAAGGATCATCATTTATCATATCCAATAATCGCTCACGCTGAACGGAAAAAGTGACATGCCGGCCACGCAACTCGAGCCACGGTACAGTCGTTGTACGCAACTGCTCAACCCATGCTGTTACATCAGTAGAACCGACAATAAAATCAGGCGAACGATAAGCCCCGTTAATCTCCATAACAAAATCCGCACTGCCATTCACATCCTTGCTTTTTTCGATCCATATCATGCCTCCCAAAGGATTACGAATGGTGTTTTTTCCCGGGAACAGTTGCTTCGAAGTAGTAACTACCGGCAAACGCAAGTAGGGAGAAATATCCGTCAAATCATCTAAATGAGAACCGATGATAACCGTCAAGCCCATAGTGTTGTCATTAATGGTTATAGTAATCAATTCACCTGCTCCGGCATAAAGCCCGGTACTGTATATCGGACGAGGAACTTGTTGCACGTCAAGATCGTATGCAGGAATGTATCTCTTGCTTAAATCAAGCGCAAGCAGTGTATTGACAGTATTATCGACTAAAGTATCTACCAAACCCGGAAAAACACGGGCACTTTCATACATACTGACATCGATTCCTTCACCTGTTACTATGGTTACATTGGTAGAATCAGCGGTATCATCTTCTGTCCCGCTTTCGATATCATATTGATAAGCAATGTTGCAGCTTCCCATAAAAAACATACAGGAAATGAATGACAGCAAAACTGCATAATCGGCTTTTAGTTTATTAAAGCATTTCATATTGCATTCTAATTTAATTATTTAAAGAAACGTAATCTAATGCCCAGCCTTCACCATCGAAATTCCAGGAAGAATCAACCGGCTCTCCAAACCATTGAAAAATCTGATAGGATAAATCGACTGTATTAAGAACCGTTTTATAGTAGGAATCGTCTATAAGTGGGCATACCTTATCCGTTACAATACTCTCCTGCCTGCGCGTTACGTAATCATCGGTAGGCGCAAACGTACCAACCGGTTTATTGAAGTATAATCTTTTATCTTTTGATGTATATTTCGAATAATCTTCCAAATAAGATAATCCGATATCATCTTCGCGATCGTTGGGGTAATAACCCACCAGATTATTCCAATACGGATATAATTCACCCAAAAGGTCCAGTTTTGTAGTACAATGATACTCCGCAATAATATCAGCAGGTAGAGCAACGTTGTAAAACTGGAGATCGTTTATATATAGATTTGCCTGATTAGGTCTGTCCGGAGAAAACGTATGTCCGATGGCAAGCGGCGCATCTGTCCACATATCTTTACTGCCGTCTATCTTACATCCCATCTGATACTTACCGTCAAGATAAAATAAGATGGAGTCACCTTTCTGGGTATCATCAACCTCTTTTATAACTAGCGTATAAGAATGCCATGATCCGTCACGTCTCGTAGATGGTAAGCGGAAAACCGAAGAACCCTCTTTAAAATTAGCAGCAAATTCGACTTGCGTATTATTAGAGAACATTAGCTGCCAGCCTGTACCTGCTTTTTGATATCTTTTCGATATTATATTTCTATTACCCCAGGGGTCGCCGTGCTTATCAAACATTTTAAACTGAATGGTATATCCACTTTTATCCACCTCTTCATCCGGATTGGAACTCCATCGTTTACCCATATTAAAGAACTCGGTATTTCCAGTCATAACGGCATTTGTTGTCGCTTTTTGTCCGGGACCGACGAAATAAGGACTATAGAATTTGTATTGTAGTTCATCCGAGCCCGGCCTTTGCAACAATTTGGATGCAAACCGACTGTTATAAAGCATCATGAAAGAATTGAGACGCGGATCATCATACAACGATGCCGGAGTTACATTACCTTCATAAACACCACCATAAGAAGATGTAATAACTACAAGCCAGTTTTCCTGAACGTAACGCGGACGCGCTTCAAGTGCTTTCATTATTTTACCGATGAAAGCATCTACATTGTAAATCGCATCAATAACCTCACTGGTAGGAGTTGTCTCATTGCTCCAGAATCCATATTGCTCACCAATCTGTTGAACACCGCCGAACTGTGCAACTACGATATCCGAGATTGTTTCACCATTGATTTCAGCAATAAGAGCATCAGCGGTTTCACTGTCGGCCGAAGTCTTTCTTTTAGTATCGGCAACACTCCCGAAAGCTCCGAAAAACTCCGTATCGGAAGAATAAAAGCTGACTTTTAGATTTTCATCCGCCTCTTTCAATCGTTGAAGAAAAGAAGGCGTTTCGAGTTCGTCAATTCCTTGATTGACATCAAGCCCGTTCTTTGTTGTTCCGGTCAGCAAATTTGCCCATCCACGTTCTTTACTTACCCCTTCTTCATTGTCGGCAAGTGCGTAAAAAGTAAACAAAGATTTATCCGTCATGGAGCGGATAACTGGAGCCTTTCGTGTATTGTACGCCTCATTAACGGCTATTCCGGATGCACCATCGATAACCACCATCAATACGTGTCCCGTAGTATATTCAGTACCCGACTCCGGATAATCATCAGTCAAAAGCCTTTCCATATCCTCATTGCACGAGAATGCAAATACAGCAAACAGGCAAAGCATTATATTTTTTATCAACTTTTCCATTGTATTTCATAATAAGTTATTCATAATCAACTTCTATCATTATCGCATTACGGACCATATTACCGTCGAAACGACTGAAATCACCAAGTAACAGCAACCCGTTTGAATTGGTCGAAGTACGAGTTTCAATTACTTTGTAGAGTTCACCCTGGAAGATGCCCGGTACATTAAATTGTTGCAGCGCCTTTCCATCACGACCAAGTATAAGAAAGCCCCGGCGAGTCACACCATCGTATTTCGTAAACGCACCTGAAACAACAATATTATCATTATCAAGCAGACAGGCAAAATTGGCCAATCCTCCTTCCATTTTTCCGATCTTGAAAATTTCATCACGTGTGCCATCATCATTCAACATAACTACACTCTGTGCAGGAATACCGTTGAACTCAGAAAACTCCCCAGTTATAAGGATTTTCTTTTTGTTTTTATTGTACCGGATTTTAGTAATACTTCCATTTGCGCCCGTACCGATGTTTTTCATAAAAGTTTCATCAAGGGTACCTTCGGCATTCAACTTCACAATATTCTTCACAGACTGTCCATCGAAACTGCTGAATGTCCCTACTATGACAATACCGTCACTTTCGACCATACAAGCATCTAAAATCTGCCCGATAACTCCTTCTGCATCCCTGCGATAGCTATCATCAAGTTCTCCAGTCCTTGACATACGCAATACACTTGCAACCTTCGAATAATCCAAAACCATACTCTCAGCATAGGATTTTTCGGTATTAATACGACAGTAGTTTGTAATATTTCCTACTGCTACCACCTTCTCATTGGAAGTTATAAATGTACGGACAGGCGCTTCAAGAGTTCCCCCGTTGAATACCGGTATCTTACAATTTATGCTTGTATTATTCTTTTTCGAAGGCAGCGCTACAGTTTTATAATACGAGGCTACTTCATTAGTAGCTATCGTGATGTTATTGACCGGCAACTTATCCCAGCCGTATTCTGAAAATTTACCCGACAGAAGAACCCTGTGGTCACTAGGAAAATAAGTAAATGAATTAAGGTAACATTCAATATCTGTCACTCCCGGATTGGCCAGATCAATGCCGGCTCCCTGACCAGGATCAAGTTTGAAGTCAGTTACCCATTTTCCCGATACAGAGCCGTCTGTCAAAACCATAGATATACAAGAAAAACTCTGCGAGCTATTTTCATTGTAGTAGGCCTGCATATAGTCGCCAACTGGATAATATACCCGTGCTTTTGAATAATGTTCCGCACAATCGTAAATAGGCCCCGAAGTGCCTTTAAAGCCGTATGACTGATCTATCTTAATATTTCCTAATACAGTGAGACGAGGTCCATAGAAAACCTGTTCTTTCAATACAATATAAGCCGTACCCGAACTAAGATTTCCAGGTACTTTCACGGTGATTGTCGTGTCGGTAGCAGTTACAATTTTAGTTTCTTCATCAGAAATATAGAACTTGAAATCGTAACGTCCTGATTGCGGATCACACCAGTTCAACATCCCTTTTGCTTTGAATACAACCGTATCATTGGGATAAGCGCTTTCCGGAGAAGGAGATTCAGCCAGCAAACCGATTCCAAGCGGAGCTTTTCCACCACTGTACGGATCATCTTTAATATTGCTGTTCAGATCACTGTTACAGGATGTTACCAATAACGAAGTGAATACGGAGCAAACAATCATTAACGAATAGATGGTAATATGTTTCATTGTACTATCTTTATTTATAGTTAATTATCCGGTTCTGTTTCTATTGTCGCATTTATAGCTTTGGTAGCGAAAAGATATGGTTCAAAACCAAATGCATGATCGGTTAATCTGAGTACATGTACCACTCCGTTGGTCGGTTGTATATCAGATGTTGCTACATAAGCGTTTTTCATATCTCCTATAGTGAAATCATAGACATAAGAGTATATGATTTGTCTTGCACCGGCATATTTTACATTGTTTGCATCATAATAAACAACACCCATATTCATAGGCTGCTGACCATAAGATAAAAATGCCTGTCCCGGATAGGCTGCTATGGCAGTCGTATCAATTTGAGGTATATCTTTCAGCAAATATTTATCTTTTACAATGTACATTGACAGCATTTCACGCCAGACTTCCGGTTTTATCTGACTAAAACTCTTGATGCTATCATGCCCCATACGATACCAAATACGGTTCAGATAATTAAAACTACCACGGATTGACCAATCGGTAGGTGCAAAAAAGGTAATTTGTTCGTCTTCAAAAACATCTTCCATACCGGACAGCCGGATGACTTCCACCAAATCTTTAAAATAATCGGGTCTTGATTCCAAATATTGCATCATATTCCCATTATAATAAGGGTTTGCTTTTCCACCATCAATTAAATAACTATCATCGGCACAATTGTACATGAGTACTGCCAAAAGGCAACATCCGACAATTTTCTTCCATAATTTGATATTATTTTTCATATCTATACATTTTAAGTTTATCAGAGTTACTCCCAAAATAAATTCAATCCAATCTGTGTGTTGTTTTTCAACGCATTACGATGAATAGGCCATGTCCATGCCCCCACATTGAAATTAGTACGCGTCATCGGATTCATACAATAGTTTCTGTTATACACTTTTCCTGTACGAACCAAATCATAATAGTAATGTCCTTCACCGATTAGCTCTCTGCAGCGTTCCCAGAAAATAGCATCCATCAGTTCACTACCCGAGGTATTTATTTCGGAAGCATGTGCCCTATTGCGGACCCGGTTGAGTAATTCGCAGGCTTTCGTATCGTTAGTCCCCAAAGCGGCAAGAGCTTCAGCATACAACAAAAGTGCACCTGCATAACGGAATACTATTTGATTGCCGGAGTTGGACGTAATTGTTCCGTTTCCATAAGTATCAATATTCCAAAATTTCTTGATTTCCTTAGGAGCAGAACTTGAAACCGAAGTAGAATATATCTTTTCGTCAAACCATAATTCTTTTCTCGCATCATCTTCATACATAGGGAACAGACTCATTAGATAATCTCCTGAATAACAGAACACTGGTGTAGACTTGTTCAGACAGGAATAGGAAACATTATCAGAAAACTTTGCATTCATCATAAATATCTCATTGAAATTTATATTTTGTGCAATCTCAAACAAGCCTTCGTCTGACCCTCCTGCGAAAATCACGGAACTTCTATTTATATCAAGTAATGAATAAGCTCCATTGTTACGTTCCAGTTCCTCGCCTAGCGAAACAACATTCCTATAATATTGCTCTTTATTTTGTGCATCAAACTGTACAAGCCACAAGTTTATATGCATCATCAGCGCAATGACAGAACCTCTGGAGGCTCTAATCCCTTTGCTCGAATAAGATGAATATGACCATGGTAGTACTTCCGCTCCCGGATCATCGTCAAGCAAAGGTTGTAAGTCAGCAAGGCAATTTTGCAAAACTATAACCATATTGGTTCTTGGCAAGGGAGCTTCATTATAGGCATTTGTATAATAAGGCACATCTCCAAAAGCCCTTACGATGAAGAAATAAGACAAGTTACGCATGAAAATAGCTTCTGCCTTAAAACGACTCCGTTTCAATTCATCCATGCCGGGCACTTTGTCTATTTCAGCAAGCAGAATATTGGCATCCTGAATAGCAGTATAAAACACATCCCATTGCATTATTAAACCGCCCCTAGCATCATCGGGATATGTATTACGCAATTCACCCATATCGTTGTTAGCTAAATAAGCTACATATTTATCCCCAGTGCTGTAGGCTGTTATTGGAGCGCACCGCATATCTCCGCTATACGTAAGGAAAGGACGTTGTGACATTGTTGCATTCCGAAACGAATTGTATATGCTCAACAAAAAAGCTTCCGCATTCGTCTCATTTCCCTGCGCCCAAAAATCATCACCCGATAATTTATCTTCACTCTTATTTGCAAGCGAGTCACAACCGGCAAACAGGCAAGATACTATCAAAGTCATTATTAAAACTATATTTTTCATATTCTTCTATATTTAATCGTTCATCTAAAAATCCATTGAGACACCAAATGTCACAGTACGACCATTGGGATAACCACCGGATGTGTCATATCCCAAATTGTTTACATTTTCGGGATTGATGCCTGAATATTTGGAGAAAGTATAAATATTGTTCATACTAAAATTAAGCTGACATCGGCTGATCCTAAAAAAATCCAGCATTTTCTTTGGAATAGTATAAGCCACAGATATACCGTTAATTTTAAAATAAGAGCCATCTTCCATAAACAATGTCTGGTCGTATCTGAAAGGCTGAATAATACTTGAACGGGTATAATCAAACGGATTAGGATATTGGGCATAGATATTATCTTCTGTCCAGAAATTATATGCCTCAATAGGTGTTAAAGCTCCACTACCTGTAAGGTTCACCTTACCTGCTACAGGTGTTCCATAAGCCCTAAAACGGTCTGCCAGAGCCTTGTTGATAATATCACGTCTCAACGTAAACGAGCAGTTAGTGTTGATAGAAAACGCTTTATAACGAAGATTGATACTAATACCACCGGTCATTCGCGGCTGTGAATTACCTACAATCACTTTGTCTTTTTCATCGATGATATAATCACCATTTACATCCACCCAAATAGGGTCTCCCGCCTTAAAGTATGCTTGAGTAGAAGTATTCCCTCCCATCCGCAAGCGTTCTCCGGTCAGCGGATTAACAGGCACGTCTTCGTCAGTCGCATATACGCCTTTATACACATAGAGATAATTCCCCATCGCGTTAGAACCTAATTTATTCACCACTTCCGCATCACTGTTAATAATCTGCCGCACCTCGTTAGGCAGCTTTGCGATCACGTCTTTATTAATTGCCAGTGAAGTCGCTACATTCAAATCCCAATTACTTTGCCTTGACAACGGACGGACGTTCAACGAAAACTCCAATCCATAGTTAACCAGACTCGTTTTCGTACTTCTTACGGAATTAAAAGCATTGTGGTTAGCCAACTCTATCGAACTTAGCTGATTGTCAATTTGTTTGTAATACGCCTCGGCAACGAACATAATTTTATTATTAAGGAATGATAAGTCTGTTCCGAGATTCCATGATGTTGACGTTACCGGCTTCAAATCCGGATTCGGCATAGCGTTTTTATCAATAGGAATAATAGAAACTCCATTATAAGTATCTTTGCTCAGATTGTAACTTCCCCATATATCATAAATACTAGCTTTATAAGTGGTACTACGTCCCCAAGTTACACGAAGAGCTCCGGCATCCAGAAACTTCCATTTTTTAGCAAAAGATTCACGGCTGAAGTTCCAGCGAAATCCTAATGAAGGATTTATTGCCCATTTCGCCTGCGACCCATAAGATGAATTTATTTCAGGACGAATATTGGGAGTAAATACGTATTTCCCACCAGGCAGCGATAACTGAGGATCTATAATAAGTGCAAACGTATTCTTTTTATCTGAAAAATTCGACCTTCCAGCTGCCATGGACGGCATACCGGACGACCATATATGGTCACTTGCCAATCCATTCAGCATAATAAAGTTACCGCTATACTTTTCGGATGAAAGTTCAAAACCTCCCTGTAAATCAAAATTTACAATTCCCAATTTTACGGTTCTTGACAACAATGAACGAACATACATATTATAACTATATTCACTACCGTTATTCCAAGTAGCCCTATTGGCATTCAAAATACCCGGCGTAAATTTCTCATTCTCCACAGTTCCGTATTTATATCCTAAAGTACTTCTCCATCTTATATCAAATGGCAACAGATACATGATATTCATACTTGCATCATAGACTACATTCTGATTATCTGCCTGGACAGAAAAAACAGACAATGCAGAATTGGAAGCTGTATACATAGACGGTGGAGGCAACAAGGAAGAAGCTGCCGAACCTGCGGCTACGCCGGATTGTGAGAAAGCATTTCCGCTACCATTACTATTTCGGGTTAATGTAGTGGCAAGATTTAGATCCAAATGAAATCTATCATTAGGCTTATATCCTACTGCTGCCCTGATACCGTATCGGTTAAAGTCCGTGTTTTTCACAATTCCTTTTTCCGTATAATAGTTTGCATTGATCTTATAGTCAAATTTCTCATTAGGTTTACCAGAGAAACTAAGATTATGAGTTTGATTGTAAGTCGTCTGATAAAAGACACCCTGCCAATCCGTATTATTATTGTAATAAGGATTCAAGCTATCTGACAGTGCCTGCAATTTATGGATTTCATTATATCCGTGATAGGCGGATGTATCATTTCCCAAAATTTGCATAATTCTGAGCGCTCTCTCCGCCCCGCCTGCAAGTACATCTCTCAACCTCGGTGGTGTTTTCACTACAAAGTTAGCCGAATAAGAAACTTTCGGTTTGGCTGTTTCTCCTCTTTTAGTTTCTATAAGAATTACTCCGTAAGCACCTTTTGAACCATACAGGGAAGTTGCAGCTGCATCTTTCAATACTTGGATATTCGCAATATCTTCAAGTGGAATCATAGCCAACGGACTGACTGTCGCACCTGACAGCAAACCAGCTGCATCATAGCCCGTTACGTCTTCCTGCGGTATACCGTCAACTACAAACAAAGGAGGAGTCAGCCCCATCATAAACTCGCCATCACCGGAAGATTGAACGGAAATATCCGAGACTCCTCGAATTGAAAAACTTGGAAGACCTCCGGGAGTACCATTATTCATCTGAATATTTAATCCGGGAACACGCCCTTGAAGCAACTCCATCGGATTAGCAACAGGAGTATTGACCAGATCTTCTGCTTTAATAACCGTAACCGATGCTGTTACCGCAGCCTTGCTAACTCTTTTAAATCCGACTACAACTGTTTCATCAAGCATATTCTCTGTCGGACTCAGATATATTTGCATGCGTTCTGAAGGTTTAGTAACTTTGACTGAAAGACTGTCGAACGCCAGGAAAGAGAATACAAGTCGGTAACCACTCTTAACTTTTGTAGAGAATCGTCCGTTATCATCAGTTGTGGTTGAAAGCTGAGGCACAGTTTTTCCACTTTCATTTTTAACAATAACAGAAGCATAAGGCAATGTAGAATTATTGCTTTTATCTTTGACTACACCACTGACAGGAATATCCTGAGCCCGAACACCAACCGAGGTGACGGCAATCGCCATAGCCAACAAGCCATATTTAAATATATTTCTCATATTAGAATCATGGTATTAATTAGTTATTTTCCATCTTCAAACAAGGGGGCTCCTGCTGTAAATACAACTATTATCTCCCAATGAGCTTCCTTGTATATCGCAAATTCAAATGACATAGTGGATGTCATACGATAACCACTTGCTGTAATACGGTCATATAAAAAATTGACATTTATTCTATTACCATCTTTATTGGTATATTTTGATTTCATTTCAACCAATGGCATCGGATAAACTACATCATACTTTACATATTCATCTGTTTTCTCCATATTGAAACCATGAATCAGATTAGCCCAGTCTGTCTGATTAAAAGATGAAGGAGAGATCGGTGTATAATCCGGTCCATAAAAACGAAAAGTCAAACTTTTTACATCATCATCATTATCTTGGTTCTCACGAAAATAAATATGTACATCTTCAGGAAACATATAGTCTCCACTTTCTGTTTGAAAAAGGGTTAACGAATTTGGTGTAACATAGTCCTGTCCCTGCACCAACCCTGTTTCCGGATCGTATATACTCGGTTCGTAATCACTTTCTCTGACAGGTATAAGCTGCATATCAGTAAATGTTTTATATCCTCCCGAGTTTTTCACCAGCACATCAAAAATATAACCGTCACTCGGAGCACACTGCACAAAAGAAGATTCGGCATTAGACCACATCATAAATTCTCCGGAATGCTTTTTAACCTGAAAAAGAGTACGATATTCTATTTCTCTTTTAGCTTCTATTTCTTCTATAGACTTTTCGGTACCCATATATGGAGTTTTCCAAACTTTTACCGGGAAATATTCCGTCAATTCAGGTGCAGGACTTCCGTCGGCCCTCACGATTCGTGATATTTCGAAAGTAAGAGGAAGCGTTGAATTACCCGATGAAAAGTTGTCGGACATCAAAGTATTTTTTCCTAGCTGAGGACGATATAGTTTTGTAGTAAAATTGACGTCTCTGTCGAAAGCATCCAAACTATCCGGCAAATATTTATCGACACACGATATGCTTAATAATACGCAGGAAAACAGCAGCGCAATATTTTTACTTCTTATATTCATTGCCATAATTATTAAATACGTAAATAAATTCATCAAAACCGAAACTGTGTTGTGGAGAAAGGATGTGAATGATACCATTATTTGTATAAACATCATTCCATACCGTAGAAACTCTGTTCCAGTTATCTTTTACCTGAGAGTTTTTCATATCACTAAAAATAAGCTGTTTGACTCCTCCGCCTACAAATCCGGATGCCGGTTTGCGAGAACATTCTATATTCATTTGATAATTGTACTTCAAAGAATTTAAGGAGTTATTTCCTTCGTTGGCTAGAATATTATCGGTATCGTAACTACCTTTAATAATGTACTTGCATAACATTCGCTCAAGATCAGCTCTATAATCATAATGATATTCGTTAATGATCGTATCATTTAAAGTCGGTGTTACAACATTAACGATCGTATCTTTAACAACAAACGGTTCAATTAATAAATCACTCAAATAAATCGCTTCACCCAACTCCTTTTGTTTACGGTACTCGTTAAGTTGCGCCAATGAGGAACGGATACATGCATCCGGTATGGCAAAAACTGTATATTGCACATCCGTCTGTTCCATCTGTTGTATGAAATCGGGAATATTGTTGACAAGAACCATCATAGAATCAAATTTCAAATTCAGCCTTTCATTCCCTGTGGACAAATAATCCAGAACGGTTCCATTAAATACTTCGGTTTCATTTTCCTCAGGATATGAAGCCACTTCGTAATCTGTACAAGACAGCATCCAAAGGGAAGCCGAAGTCAGACATAAAATAAATAGTATCTTATTCATTGTCGTTTTCTTTTTATTTCCAAAACTCATTTTGTTCAATCTGTGAATTAGCAGTAATGATATCTTCCGATACCGGCCAGTAGATTCCACCACTGCTGATCAGTCGCAAGAATGTCTCATTATCTTTCATCAGCTTTTGCCGACGGACAAGGTCATACCATCTCCAGCCTTCTCCCATAAGCTCTCTGCGACGCTCTTCAAATATCTCGGCAATTAAGCTTTCGCGATTATTCCCAAAATCCTTTTTAAAGGATACTTCTCTCAATCCACGATTTGTTCGGACCATATTCAGGTAGGATACAGCTTCTGTGCTTCTATTTAGTGCGCATAATGCTTCAGCCCGTAGTAAGGTGATATCTTCAAGACGAGTGAAAACAATTGACGAGCCAAATACTCCGAAATCATTGTCTTTCGCCGATCCATCCTGAATAATCTTTATTTTACTGAACACCGGAATTTCTTCATTCAAATTCTGAACATAATAGGATGAATATTTGATGGTGTCCATGATTCCAAACCGCAAGTCATCGAAATTGGTAAAAATCGAAAATAAGCTGTCCTTTGAAACGTATATTTCAGGATAGGATTTTTGTACCAACGGATAAGCTAAAGTCAACTGTTCAAGATGTCCGCTTTGAGTTGCTTCGTTATCATTGTGAGCAAAATTAAATCCAAGAATCCTCGAACCTTTTACACTCGCATTCGAGTAAAACAGCCCTGTTTCTGAAGTCAAATCGGTAATGGAAGTATATTTTGCATTAATCTCAGATGCATGGTCTATTATAAATGCAGAATATGTCTCGGCTTCTGCATAATTTCCCTGCCAAGCACAGATGTGAGCTAATACAGAGTATGCAGATAACTTATTGAACAGTTTTCCCTGCCATTGGGCCCCATATGAACCATAATATAAATTCGTTTGAGTACCATATTGATAGGGTAAATCCTTTATAGCTGTCAACAGTTCTGCCTTAGCATAACTCAGCACCGTTTGAGCGTCTGTACGAGGCATAGACGGAAAAGTTCCGTTATCATAAGAATAGGTGACTAACGGCACATCTCCCCAAATTCTTACCATATAAAAATAAGCAAATGCCCTCAAAGCGCGTACTTGAGCAATGTCATATTTCAAGTTTTGTTCAGAATACGACCGGTCAAGTTCGACAGTTCGTGGAGCTTTTTCCATAAAAACAGATGCCGCATTGATTACCGCATAAAATCTTCTCCAGTTAGATACTTTCTTCAACAAGTCGTATGGCTTGTTCAATTCATTATCAGACACAGCTTGTAAGTCACTACGCTTATAAACCGTAAAATCCCCCTTCCGCAAATCACCACATATCCAATGAGTATTGTTATCGGCCAAGGCTGCGCGTGTCAAGCCATATACTCCCATCAATGCTGATCGAGTATCTTCAAGGGTCTTCCATTGTTGGGTTTCCGAAGCTGCATGTTTGGGATCTACATCCAGAAAGTCATTGCAGGACTGCAGAAATAGACAAACAAGTGCGGAGAAAAGAGCTAACCGCAATGTAGCCACATTATTCACTTTTATTATACTATAATTCTTCATAAGTATTATTTTTTTAATCTATCCTTTTAGGTATTCCATATCGATAAATCTTTGCAGACATGGTAAAATTATGACCACCTCGTGCAGTACCAAATAAAAGAGTTTATATCATTCTAACAATTGGTTTAAATTTAAAATTCTATCTTCCCGCCACTAACTTTTCTAATAAGTTTAGGCTTTTGTACATTTTTTTGTTCATACACTCGAAAAAGTTGCAAAAATGCCTTAATACGTCTAGATCGAACATTTTCAGATATACCCGCTATAGAATCTTGCTTCCATACAGTTCGTATATATTCTGGAAAAAACTTGTGGCGATCACCTTCTTCATTTATCTCTAAAAGACGTTTTACAAATGCAGAAGATTCTTTTGGCGGCAACACACCACGCACCCATCTAATTCTTAAACTATCCGACCGTTGACGAATAACAGCCAGCTTTTTATTCCTCATTTCCAAAGAATCTTTCTCTACTGCAATCTTTTTACGGAGTTCTTTTTCTTCATCGGAAGTTATATTATTTTTCTGCTTCTTTGCAAATAACTCTTTTTCTAATTCTACACGCCTATTATTATGTTTCTCATACATTTGCCAAAGATCTTCAGTTCGGACTTTTAATAATTTATCAATCTCAGAATCAAATTCCTCATCACTTATTTGCGCATAACCAGAAGAAATACAGCTGAATAATATTAATGCTGTTACAAATAATTTCATATTCTTATTCTTTAATTAAACGTAAATTAGAATTTAAATCTCAATCCAAGTGAAACTGAGCGAGGAATGGGAAGCGAATACCCGTCATAGGTGCCATTGAAGTTTACTAATTCCGGATCACCTGCTGAAAAATTACTGAAAGATAACAGATTAGATCCTGTCAGATAGAAATACAAACTCTTAGGTATATTACTACCTACTTTCTTTATAGGAAGTGTGTAACCAACAGTTATATTTCTCAGTTTCAGGTAAGATAGCTTTTCAAGGAACAAATCCTGTTCTGCACGGTAAGGATGAACACTGCTTTGCGGATTGTATATAGGATAATTATCACGCTGATTAGTGTTTTGCCAAAAGAAAATCTCTTTAATAGACTGCAAGGACTGAATATTATCCAAAGTCGCAAAGTCGTAACGTTGCTGATCGCGCATATTTAAAGCACTATGCCCCAAAGCAAAGAAGAGATTGAAGCTGAAATCGAATCCTTTATAAGCAAACTGGTTAGTCAATCCTCCTGTATAGGGTGGAATGGCATGTCCGGTCAGCACACGGTCATTGTCGTTAATCTGATTGTTTCCGTCAACGTCTGTCCAAACAGGATCTCCTGCTTTAAAAGGAACTCCATTTACGTTCAGTGGTTTCCCATTCATAACAGGAACTTCTGAGTCGTTTGTATAAATGCCTTTATTTTGATACACCCAAAAGGCATCAACTGACTGTCCTACTTGTAGTTTATGGTCGCCTATCACAGTTGTCTTCTGGTTTTCGGGAAGTTTCTCTAGTTTGTTCTTATTATAACTTGCATTGAAAGACAAATCCCACTTCAACGGAGTGTTCTTCAAAATGGATGCCGAAAGATTTAATTCCAATCCCTGATTACTGATATCCATTCCACTGGCCAGTTTATACTCATATCCCATTTCTTGAGTGACAGGCAAATATGTCAATAAATTCTTTTCATAATTCTTATACAGACTTATTTCCGCAATAATGCGATTGTCGAAAAAAGAACCTTTCAAAGCAAGCTCCATTTTATCAGAATAGGGAAGCTTTAAATCATAACCAACCCAACCCGATGCATACGGACGAGTGATTGTTGCAAATCCATTAGCTGAGGAAAGTAACGGTTCGCCACTCCATGTGATACTTGTAGCCAAGTATTGAGGACCTAATTCATATCTATCGGACTGGAATGATTTGGCTATTCGTGCATAAGATGCACGCAAAGACAATCCAGACAATGCAGTACTACCTGTAAAAAATTGATTCTTTAAATTCCATTCAGCAGAGGCAGCGGGTGTAAACATCCATCTGTGATCCGACTGGATAGCGGAATTTCCGTCGTATCTTGCCAATAATCCCACATTAAGCAAATTCTTATACTTATAATCTAAAGCTATTGAAGTCGATACCCACCTATTCTCCAAACGATCAACATAACGATACTGCTTGAAGTTCCCGGTACTTGTTGTCGGCTTCATATCATCATCACCATCATAGGCACGAGTATAATTATAGTGATACAAATCGCTGGTTATAGAGCCATTCCACTGAATATTCAACTTATGAATATCAGCTAAAGGCAACAAATAGCTCGCTGAAGTTTCACCTATAATCCGTTGATTGTATCCTGAATAGTTAGAGACAAAGTTGACGGACTCCAACAAAACCATAGGCCAAAAAGCGCGACGAACATTTGTTGTATAATCAAGTTTGATGCTGGCTGTAGCATTGAATCTTTGCTTAGTATAGCTCAAAGCCAACAATCCATTCAGTAAATTGTTATAATTATCATCTTTAGTCAAATCATTGGATATTAAAAAGTCATTATACAAATTGCCGGCAGGTGCAAGCGGAGTTGAAAAATCAACCATATACTCCATCTCAGCAAACCTGTCTCTAAAATTCCGATTCCTGACACGGTCTATCTTAGCGGCATTAATAATTGTACTAACATTCAAGCCATCCAAAGGAACCATATTCAAGGCAAAACCAATATTATATTTCGTATAAGAGGTATTGTCCGCTGCTCCCGCATCTTTTGTCGTTGCGAGTGTAAATACATAATTCGCTTTTTTTGAACCACCACCGATAGAAGCATTTACATTATATAAGAGTGATGACTGATAATAATCGTCTGCCCAGTCCGGTTTACCAAAATAACGTACATCTCTTGTATCCATAAGATAATCGGGTTGTTTGCCCGGTGTAAGAGAATACGTATCATAGAAACGTTGACGGAATGCTTTTTCGTATGATCCATTCGTCATACGAACCGAAGACGGAGCAAAGGCCATTCCTGCCGAAACTCCGATAGAGACGTTCTCCCCACCATAATAACCGTCTTTGGTCGTTATCCAGATGGCGCCATTGGCAGCTAAAGGACCTAATTTGGCAAGCTGAAGCGGATCCTTGATAATTTCTATTGACTCTATGGAAGATATATCCAGTCCCGCCAACATATTGGCAGCAGCTCCTATCGGATTAATATCAAACTGTTTGATATCGTACACATAGCTGTTTTCCAACATCAAAGGAACACCATTCAAATAAATCGTCGGCTGAACACCGGACACATCTTTATTTGAAAAGACAGGTGAAGATAAGCCACGAACCAGCATGCTTTGAATGGTACCAGGCTCTCCATTATTTTCCTGTACATATACACCGGCCACATTCCCTTTCAGTAATTGCTGAATAGATAAAAATTGAGAGCGCTGCAACATCCTGATATCAACAGTATCACTCACCCCAAAGGAGTCTATACTACGATTAGTAACGAAACGAGATCCTACATTCTTCTCAAAAGAGTCTTTTTTCATATAGGTCTCCACAGAATCAATATTCACAGGCGAACTTGATTGAGACGCTATCGCTCCACTAAATCCTAAAAAGCCCATGACAGCCAGCAAACGACAAACAGGCTTCTGCAAAAAGAAATTAGGTAAAATTATCACCATACTATTAGATTTATAAAGTTATTTAGACCAAATAAGTATTAGTTGTGCATCAAATGCATCACAAAAGTGCGAGTTATCCAGTAGAAAGAAGTTCTCTAATCATTCAAAAACTTCCAAAATTGGACCATAATCGCTATTAACTATCATAGGTCTAAAAATCGTTCAATATAAGTTCAGAAATCATTCAAAAGGGATAGATCATTGATATATAGAAAAGTACGCATCTTCCATTAAGATACGTACTTGTGCATTTTAAGTTCATATTATTTTTTATCCTAACAAGATTTTTGATATTCCTTTGGAGTTACACCAAATTCTTCTTTAAAACAAGTTGCAAAATATTTAGGATTAGAAAATCCACATTCATAAGCTACCTCTGCTACAGATATTGATTTATCCTTCAATAACTGACTACCATGTTTTAGTCTTATATTTCGAATAAACTCAATGGGTGACAGTCCTGTTGCTATTTTCATTTTCCTATATAGAGAAGACTTAGACACAGCTAATGCATCCGCTAATTGAACCACATCAAAATCTCCTTCCGACATATTTGATTTTATAACAGAAATCACTTTATCCAAAAACTCTTTATCCATAGAAGAAGGTTCTAAAGAATCAATATTGACTTCTACATTAGATCGAAACTCTTCTTGTTTGTTTTTCTTATGCATTATAAAATTATTAATACGAGCCTCTAATATTTTTAATTCAAATGGCTTGGATATATATCCATCCGCTCCCGCATTATAACATTCAATGCGATCTTCCACGGTATTTTTAGCTGTTAATAATATGATAGGAATGTGACTGGTTTCCAAATTTGACTTTAAAGTGCGACAAAACTCTAGACCATCCATTTCAGGCATCATCACATCACTTATAATAATATCTATTTCATTATCTTTTATAACGTTCAGAGCTTCTAATCCATCTTTTGCAATAAGTACATGATAATGCTTGGATAGAATTTTCTCCATCAAAAACAACAATTCTTCATTATCCTCCACCAATAACAAATGAACGTCAGCTATTTGCATATCTTCGCCTTCGCCAACCTTTGAATCAATCAATTCTTCTTTCTCTAAAATAAGATCCGTATTTATGCCATTTACCGAAATATGTTCTGATATTAATTCATCTTCCTGATAACTATCTTTATTAATGGGAAGATCTACAGTAAAAGTACTTCCCTTACCTAATTCACTTTCAACATTAATAGTGCCATGATGTAACTCCACTAAATCCTTTGTTAAGGATAACCCAATCCCATTAGATTCACTTTCATCTCCTTTATTTATTGTATAAAATCTTTTGAAAACATTCTCCAAATCAGCAGGAGCAATACCTTCTCCGGTATCAACGACCTGTATTCGTAAATGATGATATTCAGACTCCCAATATGAATCTACTATTAATTTTATATCTCCACCATTAGCTGTATATTTACAAGCATTAGATAATAAATTAGATACTATCTTATCTAATTTATCTCTATCAAAATAAGCCATCAAATGTCTATCTTCAGTTAGAAATGTAAAGGTTTGATTTTTCTTTCTCATCAATGGAGTAAAGTTCACCTTACAAACATCATCTATAAATGATATGACATCACTTTTTGATACAGATAATTTCATGTTCCCACTTTCCACCTTACGGAAATCTAAAATTTGCTGTAATAGTCTACGTAATTTATTCACATTAGAACGAATCATAGTTAACTGCGAAATCCGACTACCATTCGTCATTTCCGCATCATCAATCAAACAAGTAATAATAGTTAAGGGAGTTAATAAATCGTGCGATATATTTGTGAAATAACGTAATTTTGTTTGCACCAATTCTTCTGACTTCTCTTTATCTATTTGAGCTATTCTCAGTTCGTGCCGCAACTGAATACGACGCTTCATCCTGTGATAGAAAAGATACAGACATAAAAGTGTAAACACAATATAAAATAAATAAGCCCACAATGTTTCATAGAAAGCAGGCTGTTTAAACACCTGAACTTCTGCTATATAATTGCTCCATAAGCCATTTACATCAGTTGTCTTTAGATAAAAAGTACGTTTACCTTTAGGTAATTGATTGTAAAATGCAAATTGACGATCGCCTCTGACATACACCCAATCATCATCAACTCCATCCATTTTATATGCATATTTAATTTTGTCAGGAAACGCATAATTTAAAGAAGAAAAATCTATCTCAATATTTTTATCTCCTGCATTTAAAGAAATGATCTGACTTCTTAAATTAAAACGTTGGTTGTTTTTCTCCAAAAGACTAGAAACACCATCTATCTTGACATCTGACACCATCGTTCTAATTCTACGAGGATTATCAGACAAATGATCATAAGGAGTAAATACTGAGATTCCTTTATTACCTCCATACAGTATTTTCCCAGAACGAGTTTTATAATAAGAATTAGGCATAAAAGAATTTACCATCACATCAGTCATTGTCGAGTAATCCATGATACCACCATTTTTAGGGTCGTATTCAATCACCCGCTTATTGGTAGAAATCCAAATATGTCCCAACTGATCTGTTATAATATTAAAAATACCTTCTTCAAGCATATCAAACATATCAGATAAGTTTTCCACTTTATTGGTTTGAGGGTCATAAGTGAATACATCCCCATCCTGGCTACCCATCCACACCAAGCCATTATCATCCACACAGATTGCTCCAATATTATCACTTATTACTCCCTCTGCGTGAGTCTTCAGATTTCTTAAATTTTTCTCTTCTAATGTCAGATCAGAGGATATTTTTGCATTATACACGCCTTGCTTTCTTGTACTAATCCATAGGGAACCATCTTTACCTTCTCCAATTCCTATTATATCTACAAATGGAAACTTAGCATCTTGAAGTATCTTTTCGTTTGCCGGTTTAACCAAAATACCTTTAGTTGTTCCCACCCAAAGGTTATGGTTACTATCAGCATAAAATAAACGCGGGAATCCTGAATTATCCACATAATCAGTTAATTTCAAAGTCCCCAATAGTTCTATTTCTTTTTTATCCTTCTTCACCCTGTAAATTTCCGGATAATACTCAGACCCCAGCCATATCTCATTAAGCAATGGAGCAGAAGTAATGCAGCTTACATTTCTCAAGTTAGTAATGTTTTTTAGAGAAGGAATATCTTTATAAAAGAGAAGTTTATTAGAATCCGGATTGTAAATTCCTATTCCCCAACGATTCTGGTCTATCCATAAATCTCCTTCCTTATCTTCATATATGTTCTTTATATTTGTAACAAATCCCGTCTTTTCCCGAATAACTGGAAAAGAGTAATTTTGTACTAAAGGTTTATTTAAATCAATCATTGATACTCCTTCATTAAAGGCAGCAATCCATAAATTACCTGACTTATCTTTTACTATTTCACTAAAAATATTATTTAACTTAGAAGAAATATGAGATATATCCACAGTATTAATTATATTTCCAGGACGTTTTTGAAGTGCATAAAGTCCCTGTGTAGATACAATCCATATATAACCATACTTATCATCCTGAGTAATACTAAAGCAACCATTCATGTCCCAATGCTCATTACTTTTAATATCCACATGACTATACATTAAATCATCTTTCTCCTCCGGATAAAGTAAAAAGATCCCGCTTTCCCATGTTAAAATCCAATGTTGCTTCTTATTATCTTGAAAAACTTTAAATGGATTATTTAAAACTCCAATATGAGGCATAGCAATAAATGAGTCTGTTTTTGAATTATATCGATGTAATCCCCTTTCCCATAAAGTTACCCAAATATTCTTATCTGCATCTTCATAAATAGAATTCACACTAGTAACAGGTAAAGTAGAATCATATCTTTTGCAAAATGAGAAATCGGCAGAACAACGAAAAACAGAAGTTAACGTACCAACCCATATCCATCCATCACTATCCACTATCATTGTCCGAATCTCTTGATCTTTCAAATCATTGTGTATAACTGGTATTATCTGATAAGTTCGCTTATCCAGTATATTAATCCCTTTTTTAGTTCCTATAAATAAATATCCATTTTTATTTTCCGCAATACAAGTAATTTCATTATTCGTCAAAAGATCCGGTGATTTCAACCCAGAACGAAAAACAAGTAATCGATAGCCATCATAACGACACAAGCCATCTTTGGTTCCTAGCCACAAAAAGCCTTCCCGGTCACAATGAACCCGTAAAACAGTACTTGACGGCAAATAATTATTTAATGGAAGTGTAGATACCGACATTTGTTGTGCAAAGGCACACGAAAACAATTGAATAAAAAACAGTACTATATAGAATTTTATTTGATGTTTCATAGTAGAATTAAATATAAAGACGTATTTTCTATGCAATATTAAAATAAAGAAAGCTATCACTGTTCATAAATCCCTTAAAATATATTAATTTAAGACTAACACAAACATATGTGGTCTATTTTTAAACCTTTCTGAATGATTTTTATCCCACTTTGAACAGATAACTTAAAATTATACGTATTTGAATCATTCCAGCACCTATATATGAATATGATTCAGCAACTTTGCAAACAAGAAGTAAACACTGATTATCAGTTCAATCATAAATAATTAATTTATAAAACATTTCTGTATCATGAAAAAAAAATATGTAAAGATTATGTTTTTATCATTGTCATTGCTGACAATTAGCACAACAGCTACTTATGCAGTTCAACCCGAAGATGATAAAAAAGAAAATGAAGCCTTACAAACCTCAACAGAGGAACATCTACCATTACTAACGATTAATGGTACAAACGCATCATCATCCTTCATTGTCAATTCCGAGGCTTTACTCGGCAAAGAAATAACAATTACAGCTCCAAACGGTTTCACCGTAACTCCGACTGTTATAGCAGCCAACTCTGGGAAACAAAAAGTGAAAGTGATCTTAAACAGTACTAAAAGACTGACTGAAGGGAAAATTATTCTGCGAAGTGGAGATATCCGTTCATATATAAAAGTAAAAGGATTTGGAACTGCCCTTCCAGTGAAAGACATTGCAGCATCTCCTGTTTATAAGAAAGGGAATGATACGGAATTTACCAAAGCATTCACTCCAAATTCAAAAGGATATACTATTGAGTTCAAAATAAAAACAGATGACTCGGAGAAAAACTTTTATCCTTATTTTGTAAACGAAAAAGGTTATGGATTCAAAGCGTATATTACCTCTAATGAAATTGGATTATTCAATGCCTACAAAAAAGAGATCAATAATCCTGCAACAAATGGAAAAGCAGGGGGAAAAGGCAAGTTCTATAATAATGATGGACAAGCACATGTTTATCGTTTTGCCATAACACCAGATAACCGTGCCTTCATTTATAGAGATGGAATTCCTGTAGATTCCGTTAGAATTATAGACTACGCTCCCCAGCCAAACTTTGCAGAGAAAGTTGGCAAACCAGTAGAAAATCTTTTGAAGAACCCAAACTTCGAAGGAGAATTTGATGTAAATCCAGAAACAAAGTTAGTTAGTAGAGTTGAGGGGTGGGATGTTGTTATTGGCGACCGTTGGAATTCAGAACAACAAATTCTTCCTGAAGAAATTGATAATAATCAGGACCTGGACAATCATGTTTTTGAAATTAGACCCTATAAATGGGCAGCTGGCTGGAGTGATGGTATCCTAATGCAAGTGGTAGATGTTGTACCGAATGAAAGTTACACACTATCTGCTCTATTAAAAGGAGGAATAGCAAAAAAAGAAGGAAAACTCACCGGTAAAATGATCATAGAAGAAGTGCAAGACCCTGAAAAAAAAGTCATCACAGAAATTGCCAGTGACAACTGGGAAACTTATTCAATGGACTATACTACTTCTGCCGAATGTAACCAAATTCGTGTATCCTTTACAGTAGGACGTGGAGGATGGGGAAATGATATCGGAGCTGTCCGTGTAGACAACGCTAAACTGACCGGCACATCACGTACATACTCGCCCAAATTCGGTTTTATAGATAATACTGCCGATGTGGAATATTTCACAATTGATGAATCCGGAGCCTATGCACCAGCACAGCCTGAAATAACGATTAACATTGAAGACTAAAATAACGAAAACATGAGAATAACTTTATTTATCTGCTTTATGTTCTCATTCACCTCTATTTTTTCACAAAACACCCAGATCAGTCCGGGTGTTTTGTGGAATGACATAGATGGGGAGCAAATTAACGCGCACGGTGGATGTGTCGTTTACGAAAAAGGAACTTATTATTGGTTTGGAGAAGATCGTACAGGTTTTAAATCAAATGGGGTAAGCTGTTATCAATCTAAAGACTTATACAACTGGAAACGGCTGGGGTTGTCGATGAAAACGACAGGTGAAGCCAGAGAAGACATGAATGATATATCGCAGGGACGTTTGTTTGAACGTCCCAAAGTAATTTATAATCCCAAAACTAAGAAATGGGTAATGTGGAGCCATTGGGAAAGTGGAGATGGATATGGAGCTGCACGTGTTTGTGTAGCAACAAGCGATAAAATAATGGGGCCTTATGTACTTTACAAAACATTTCGCCCTAATAAAAACGAGTCCCGTGATCAGACGTTATTCGTAGATACAGACGGAAAAGCATATCATTTCTGTTCTACGGATATGAATACCAACATGAATATTGCATTACTTAGAGACGATTATCTGGAGCCGACTCCAACAGAAACTAAAATTTTAAAGGGACTTAAATATGAGGCACCCGCTATTTTTAAGGTTGGGGATATGTATTTTGGATTATTTTCCGGTTGCACAGGCTGGGAACCCAATCCCGGGAGAAGTGCCTACAGTACTGATATACTGGGGAACTGGACAACAGGGAATAATTTTGCTGTAGACAAACTCAAACAAGTTACTTACAACTCACAAAGCTGTTATGTATTTAAAGTGGAGGGTAAAGAAAAAGCTTATATATACATGGGTGACCGTTGGAACTCTAAGGATGTAGGAAAGTCTCATCATGTGTGGTTGCCCATTAGTATGCGCTCAGGCTATCCTGTCGTAAAATGGTATGATCAATGGGATTTAACCGTGTTTAATAGTATGTATCGTTATAAAAGAGCTGCAGAAATCATACCCGGTAATATATACTCATTATTAGAAAAGACCTCTGATCGTTTAGTGTCTAAACCTGCCAATGGTTTCAGTATAGCGGATGATGATGATGACATCAATCTAAGTCTGGAGTTTATAAAGACTAATATACCCAACGTATATAAAATAAAAGATACCAAAACCGGAAAGTTTTTGGAATCACTGTTCGGAACTTTACGCCTCAATCCCGAGAAGAAAGATGATGCTCAATGCTGGGTATTCAACCTACAGGAAGATGGTTATTATCAGATACAAAATCTGAAGGATAAGAAGTATGTGACAGTTTCCGGTTCAAATACATTTGCCGGAAGTAATTTATATCTTACTGAACTATCCAAGAAGTTAATGCAAGATTTTGCAGTATATTTCGATTCCAATAAATATAAATATAAGGAAGCAGATATATTCTCTGCTGCCTACAAGGCTAATAATCTAAAACAGATGGAAGCCCAATAAATTTCTCATATGTAATTCTGATAAATTAAATTTGTTACATTATGAACATAAAAAGTCAACAGGCAAAAAATAGTTTTCTATTCATATTTATATATCTATGCAGTCTGTCTTTGCAACCAGCTTTCGCAACTCAATCGAAAAAAGTTATAACAACAGATATCTGGGCAGCCACTGCCACTGTATTCAAACTTGTCGGTGAAAAAGCCGTCAACAATGTAAAACTGAATTGGATGCAACGAGAGGACGCTGACCTTTATAAAATCTACCGGGACGGAAATTGTATTGGAGAAGCTAAAGGAAATACATACGATGATTATAATCTGAAAGCAGATAAAACCTTTACCTACCATGTAGAAGCATTTAAAGAGGGGAAGAAAATAGCCACGTCCGCTTCTCAACAAGCAACAACCTTTACCCCTAGCGGCGAAACTAAAATTTATGATAATCTAAACGGGAAATATATCACCAAAGAATCTATCAAGAAACCTCAGGGTATGAAAATTGGAGATCTTTATTTCTCTTATAAAATGGAAAACGTTGAAAAGGAAATAGATGGACAAACACTCAAAGGATGGCTAGCTACAGAAAGCTTTTCTCCAACAGGACTCGATGGTAGTTGGAGTGCTTCCCGTGAACTGGCTTTTTACCCAAATGTAAAATTTGAGGGTATTGCTTTCAGATATAACGCAAAAACCGGCAAGGTAGTACTTTCAGCACATTATGAAGATCAAAGTGGATATGTTGCAGCTAAAATCTATCTGGCACAAATAACTCCCAAAGGTGAGCTCGAAGTAGGCACTGTGGAACGACCATTGGGCCATGAGTCTAGAGACCAATCTCTTTTCATTGACGATGACGGTACAGCTTATCTCCTTTCAGCTACAAATATGAACAGAGATATAAATATCTATAAGCTAGATACTTCATGGACTAAGCCTGTTTTATTAGTTAATACAATATGTAAAGGACTGCATCGGGAAACCCCTGCAATCATCAAAAAAGACGGAGAATACTATTTCTTCAGTTCAAAGGCTTCCGGATGGTATCCGAGTCAAACCATGTATACATCTGCCACTGATTTAGGAGGTGAATGGACACCTATGAGAGAAATCGGCAACAATTCTACTTTTGATGCACAGTTTAATAGAATCAGTACAGTTGGAAAAACCTGCGGAGTATGGAGTTACCACTGGGGAGCGCAACGAAAATATAAAACTCCGGACGGTAATTTCCCGAGAATTTCAATAGCCGCATTTAACAAAGGATATGCTTCGATGGATTATTACAGATACCTAGAGTTTAGTGACAAATATGGTATTATCCCTGTTCAGAACGGCAAAAACCTGACATTAAATGTACCGGTGACAGCCGCTGTCCCAGGAGCGAGAGGAATTAAAGCTGATTGTATCACGGATGGAGCTTGTACAGAATCTTCTGCTTATTTCCAGAAAAGTTCAAATGCTGCTACAGGTTCTCCTTATATGTTTACCATAGATATGCAGAAAGAAGCCGTGATTTCTGAGATTAATCTTTCGACAAGATTGGTTAACGGTTCCGAGGCTGCCTACAAATATACCATTGAAGGAAGCCGGGATGGAAAAAGTTATAAAATGCTCGTAGACGGCAAATTAAACTGGCAGGTAGGATTTCTGATTCTGAATATTGAAGATCCGTCGCTCTACAGATATTTACGGCTCCGCGTATACGGTGTTGTCAATGTACATAAAAACAATTCTGCAATGTGGGCAGATGGCATTTATGAATTTGCTGCTTACGGAAAGCCACAGTAAATAAGAAAGCAAAATATTAGAAAAAGCCAGTTAACTATTTAAATGTTGACTGGCTTTTCATTTTACAATAGATCACTAAAAGTTACCCTATCAAGCTTTCTGTATTTAACGATTCCATTATTCGTTAATATATACCATTTTGTACAAGCAAATAATAAACTAAAGCCCAATCCTGATCATTTGCATATGGATCGTAGAATCCGCCCTTTACTCCGTTAACCTTATTTGGATAAATATAGGCGCAAGAAGCTTTTCCATCTTCAAAGAATAAACACAGATTATTTCTCACAATATTCTCTGCACGCTCTTTATATGAATGATCTCCCGTACATTGCGAATAAAGATAAAAAGCAGCTCCTGACAATGTACTCCAATAGTGTGGAAAAGTATCTCCCCACATTTCCCGCTTACCAAACCAATAACCATCCCAATGACGAACAGCTATTTCATTCAAATGATAACTGGGTTGTTTGCCATTGAAAGCTTCCAATACAGGCATTTGAATCTTTGCCCCATCCAAATATTTCTGCCTTCCGGTTTCCATATAAAGTTGAAGCAAGAACATGACTGATGGAGCTACAATGGCTTGTTCGTAGTTTACTTCACTAGCCGGATAATTCAAACCATTTTTCAAAAAAGTATCACCAACTGCAATATAATCATTCTCCAGCTCTTGATATTCTCTTTGCATATCAGCATTTTTTAAAGTTTGTAGTCCTAAACGAACCGGTATACCTATGGCATAAAAACCATGTCCGAACTGTTTGAACATAGACCGCAAAGTCATATAACCATGTTTAGCATATTGTTTGTCATTGGTTATTTTATACATCTGGAAATAAAAATCCGCTACCCATACATAATTGTACGCCCTGTTACGTCCCTTCTGATCGACTGAAGAGAAAGTCTTATAGTCAGCATCTTGCAATCTATTACGCAAAAAACTTGCATATCGCAATAAAGATGCCTTTACTTCAGCAACAGGATGCAATTGATAATACTTTGCTAAAAGTACCCCCATACCGACTCTTTCAGCACCTTCATCCCTGTCAACCGGATTACAGTTATGCGTATTATTCAGATATATTTCATTCTTTTCATTATCATAAACCATATAAGCATCTCTACGCGTATTCGAACTTTTCATCTGTTGATTTGCAACTATAAACTCTACTCGTTTTTTAATCAAATCATTCACATTACTAATCACCAAACAATTTGCATGAGTTTTTTTCCCTGCGCCATATAGTATATCAAAACGCACTTCTCCCAACTGATCCATTACTACTTCAGCATACCATGCTGTTCCTTGTTTTTTCATAGGGATAGTGACATCATTCTTTTTAAGTATACAGTCTTTTACCATCTGCCCACCTGATATTTTCACAAGGGCAGTTTCTCCCTTCTCAAATACATACTTGTTGCAAGATACCCAGACACTCTCTCTTTCCAATAACTTTTGACGGAAATCATCTCCACCTTTATGCGAAAAGATATACCACGAAAATACTTGTTCATCACCCGGCATCAATTTCATATCCGGAAGATTCAAAGAAATAATTCCCCTTGTATGAGAGTTACCCTTATTTCTATCACGCTCTGATATTTCATAACTTTTAATTTCGCCTTCCCTCAAAACCAGTCCCAAATGTGGAGCATATCCTCCCATACGTGTTGCGTTTACATAAGCTGCATTATCACCCTCCCATATATGAGCATTAGCCCGCATATTTATACAAGCTTGTGCCCCTGGATAGTTATCGTTGAATGGAGTATAGATGCCTATATCCGATAAAAGTATTTCCTCTGTTCCATCGTTTCGGAAAGTATACTCTTCTATTAAATCTTCTCCTTTCATACTCCTTTCTACAAGGATACATATATCTCCAACTCGGTAAGTAACTTCTCTCCCATCCTGCTTTATACTGACAGGAAGATTCCAAAACAGCTTGTTTTTCTGATTTCTTCTCACCTCAGTGAAATAGCCAAGTCCCCAACCATAATTCTCCTTTATCCAAGGATATTGGCTACCATCTGTTGCTATCAGCCAATTCATGTTCTGTTTATCATTATCAATATTCATTGATTGTATAGCTCCAGTTTTCGAATTCACTGTAAAGTTTACTTTTTGGGCTTTAACAGAAATGCATATTACTGTCAACAACCCAATACCACAAACCTTTAAAAAAGGATTCTTTACTTTTCCCATTGACATCGTCCTATTTTTCTTAAAACAGGGCTTACTTCTTTTAGATAAATCTAAATCCATTGTTTCTCATTTAATTAATTATAGTTATTAAAAATATCATTGCTAAGTAATTATTCAAAGATAATTCTTTTTTAAATGGGAAAAGTTCTATAATCATTCAAAAGGGAACAGTAATAAATAAAATACCTCATCCTTGTCGAGGGCAATTCCCCGTTTGACTAAATTTCATTCAAATCCGTTCAATTTTAATTCAACATTTCAAAATCCGGTTGATTAGTCAGTTGTATATCCAAGCAGAGTACACTTAGAGAGCAAATAGTAAAAAGAAAAAATTCAATCCATTTATTCGCTAGAATCAAAGAAAGTCCCTATCTTTACCCCAAGCAATTTTTATTATTCACCATTAAATGTAAATATTATGGCAAGTAGAAGAGAACTTAAAAAGAACGTAAACTATATCGCAGGAGAATTATTCACTGAGTGCTTAATCAATAGTATGTTTATCCCTGGTACTGATAAGGCTAAAGCTGATGAACTGATGGCTGAGGTTTTAAAGGTGCAGGATGAATTTGTCAGCCGCATCAGCCATACAGAACCGGGCAATGTGAAAGGTTTTTATAAGAAATTCCGAGTAGATTTCAATGCAAAAGTTAACGAGATTATTGAGGCCATCGGAAAATTGAACTAAAGATCAGAATGAAGAAAGCAATTTATAGCTTTATCTATTACCGCCTGTTAGGGTGGAAGACAAACGTTACGGTACCTAATTATGATAAATGCGTGATATGTGCCGCACCACACACAACGAACCTTGATTTATTTATTGGAAAACTGTTTTATGGAGCATTAGGCCGTAAAACAAGTTTCATGATGAAAAAAGAGTGGTTCTTTTTTCCGTTAGGAATTATTTTTAAAGCTGTAGGCGGAATTCCCGTAGACCGTAGTCGGAAAACTTCGTTAGTTGATCAGATGGTTCATCATTTTGCTGAATGCAAAAAGTTTCATCTGGCTATCACACCCGAAGGAACCCGCAAGGCGAACCCGAACTGGAAAAAAGGGTTTTATTACATCGCCCTTAAGGCTCAAGTGCCTATCGTTCTGATCGGTATTGACTATAGTACAAAGACCATAACGTCCACTAAAGCAATTATGCCGACGGGAGATCTTAATAAAGATATGCGGGAAATCAAACTGTACTTCAAGGATTTCAAAGGAAAACATCCTGAGAATTTTGCACTTGGAGAACTTTAAGAATAAAGTAATAAGTAATAGGTATTAAGTATTAATCGTAGCTGCTGAAATGCTGCTTCGCATGGTATATTACCTATTACTTATTCCTTATTACCTATTACTTATTCCCTATTACTTAAAACAGGCATCATGGATTCGATTCGTATTTCCATAGTACAAACCGATATCGTTTGGGAAAACAAACAAGAAAATCTCCGTTTGCTCCACGAGAAGCTGCAAAGTCTCTGTGGAACAACGGAGATTGTTGTTTTACCGGAGATGTTTTCTACAGGATTCAGTATGCAGAGTAATATGCTGGCGGAAACAAATTCCGGTGAGACGATTGCAACACTGAAACAATGGGCTTCTTTGTTTCAAGTGGCCATCTGCGGGAGTTATATTACTGTAGACAACGGACGATATTACAATCGCGCCTTCTTTCTGACGCCGGAAGGAGAAGAATTCTATTATGATAAACGCCATCTGTTCCGCATGGGACGTGAGGCAGAACATTTCTCGGCAGGCGATGAACGTCTGATTATCCCTTACCGTGGCTGGAATATCTGCCTGCTTGTATGCTACGATCTTCGTTTTCCGGTGTGGAGCCGGAACGTAGCCAATCAATATGACCTATTAATATATGTAGCAAACTGGCCTATCCCCCGCCGTCTGGCATGGGATACACTGCTTCGTGCCCGTGCCTTGGAAAATCAGTGTTACGTATGCGGGGTCAACAGAGTAGGTATAGACGGATATCATCTAAAATACAACGGAGGAAGCAAAATCTATTCAGCGCTCGGAGAAGAAGCGGCCTCCGTGCCCGACGAAACGGAGGGCATAGCAACTGCTACGCTTCATCTGACCGCACTTCATCAGTTCAGAGAAAAGTTTCCGGTATGGAAAGATGCAGACGAATTCCAACTCCGCCATTCGTGATAAAACAAATGTTAAAAACGATTTGAAGGTGCAACAATACCTAGAAGTTAGTAGTTAATTATATAGACTTCTTTTGTATCTTTGTCGTGAAAATACAGTCGTAAGGACTCTAATCTTACATAACTTAATTAACAACTTTATGAAAACAAATCTTAGTTCTCAAATCAGTCTCCACCGGGTCTCCCCCAGATACTACAGACCGGAGAATGCATTTGAAAAATCAGTCTTGACAAGACTCGAGAAAATACCTACAGACATTTATGAGTCTGTAGAAGAAGGGGCTAACTACATTGCTTGCGAAATAGCACAAACCATCCGCGAAAAACAGAAAGCAGGACGCTTTTGCGTACTAGCACTCCCCGGAGGTAACTCACCCAGTCATGTCTATTCGGAACTGATCCGCATGCATAAGGAAGAAGGACTGAGCTTCCGTAACGTGATCGTATTTAATATGTATGAATACTATCCGTTGACAGCCGATGCTATCAACAGCAACTTCAATGCTTTGAAAGAAATGTTGCTGGATCATGTCGATATTGACAAACAGAATATATTCACTCCCGATGGAACCATCGCCAAAGATACCATCTTTGAATATTGCCGTCTGTACGAACAGCGCATCGAAAGTTTCGGAGGTATTGACATTGCCCTGCTGGGTATCGGTCGTGTAGGTAATATCGCATTCAACGAACCGGGTTCACGTCTGAACTCTACCACACGTCTGATCTTATTGGACAATGCATCGCGCAACGAAGCATCCAAGATTTTCGGAACGATAGAAAATACTCCGATCAGTTCTATCACAATGGGAGTATCTACCATTCTTGGCGCTAAAAAGGTATATTTGCTGGCATGGGGGGAAAATAAGGCAGCAATGATCAAAGAATGTGTGGAAGGTCCGATTAGCGACACTATTCCTGCATCTTATCTGCAAACTCACAACAATGCTCATGTAGCGATCGACCTTTCGGCTTCCATGAACTTAACACGCATCCAACGTCCATGGTTGGTAACATCCTGCGAGTGGAATGATAAACTGATCCGCAGCGCTATCGTATGGCTGTGCCAGTTGACAGGCAAACCGATTCTGAAGCTGACCAACAAGGACTACAACGAAAACGGTCTGAGCGAACTTCTGGCATTGTTTGGTTCTGCTTACAATGTAAATATCAAGATTTTCAATGACTTGCAGCATACCATCACCGGATGGCCGGGTGGCAAACCTAATGCTGATGATACCTACCGTCCGGAACGTGCCAAACCGTATCCGAAACGTGTGGTTATCTTCTCTCCGCATCCGGATGACGACGTTATCTCCATGGGTGGAACCCTCCGCCGCCTGGTAGAACAGAAGCATGAGGTACACGTAGCTTACGAAACTTCCGGTAACATTGCCGTAGGTGATGAGGAAGTGGTTCGTTTCATGCATTTCATTAACGGATTCAATCAGATTTTCAATAACAGCGAAGACTTGGTAATCAGCGAGAAATATGCAGAAATACGCAAATTCCTGAAAGAAAAGAAAGACGGTGATATGGACAGCCGTGACATTCTGACTATCAAAGGTTTGATTCGTCGTGGTGAAGCCCGTACCGCTTCTTCTTACAATAATATTCCGTTAGATCGGGTACATTTCCTTGACTTGCCGTTCTATGAAACCGGCAAGATTCAGAAAAATCCGATTAGCGAGGCTGACGTAGAGATCGTACGTAACCTGCTTCGTGAAATAAAGCCTCATCAGATTTTCGTAGCCGGTGATTTGGCTGACCCACACGGTACACACCGTGTATGTACGGATGCCGTATTCGCTGCTGTCGATCTTGAAAAAGAAGAAGGAGCCAAATGGTTGAAAGACTGTCGTATCTGGATGTACCGTGGTGCGTGGGCAGAATGGGAAATTGAGAACATCGAAATGGCTGTACCTATCAGTCCGGAAGAGCTTCGTGCAAAACGTAATTCTATCCTGAAGCATCAGTCGCAGATGGAAAGCGCTCCGTTCTTAGGTAATGACGAACGTCTGTTCTGGCAACGTAGTGAAGACCGTAACCGTGGCACAGCAACGTTGTACGATCAGTTAGGACTGGCATCGTATGAAGCAATGGAGGCATTTGTAGAATACATTCCTCTATAAGAAAGAAGATTCTTAATTAATAGAATATAAAACAATCAAAGAAGAGTGGGCAGTTCGATACTTCCCACTCTTTTTTTGTTTATTTTTGCAGGAGATTTTGCCACAGAATGCAATGGACTTACATGAACGCGAGATTCATTTCGTATTCTCCTTCCAAAAGGGGAAATGCCATCAAGGGGAAAGTGGCGGACATAGATAATCATAGGATGCAACCTAAAGAGTGGAACGATGAAAAAAATAATAGTCTTTCTTCTGTGCCTGACAATGGGCACCAGTCTTCTCTTCGCTCAGGACATTGAGAGAAATATAAAAGAGCGGTTAACGGATTACTTTGCCAAATACACAGCGACAGCAAAAATCAGTACACCGAAACTGAACAGTTTCGATATTGATTATGACCGCAGAACCATTCAGATTTATGCTTCGGAAAGCTTCGCCTACCAGCCATTTCTGCCGGAAACGGTAGAAACCATCTACAATCAGATGAAAGAATTACTCCCCGGTCCGGTAAACTATTATCAGATCACCATTTATGCAGATGGAAAGCCCATTGAAGAATTAGTTCCCAACTTATACAGAAGCAAGAAAAAGGATAAAGAACGAATGGCGCTGAACACCGAATACAAAGGTGCTCCATGGGTGAAAAACACTTCCCGCCCCAATGAGATATCCCGAGGATTGCAGGACCGGCATATTGCCCTCTGGCAAAGTCACGGTAATTATTATAAGAATGACAAAGGCGAATGGGGATGGCAACGCCCTCGATTATTCTGCACTACAGAAGATATGTTCACTCAATCTTTCATTCTTCCATATGTCATTCCGATGTTGGAAAATGCTGGTGCCATAGTGTATACTCCTCGCGAACGGGACACACAAAAGAATGAAATCATCGTTGACAACGATACTCCGAATGCTTCCCTTTACCTGGAAGCAGGCAGTAAGAAGGCACGCTGGACGACTACTTCCGTGAAAGGATTCGCCCAGAAAAAAGCCATTTACAAAGATGGGGAAAACCCTTTCACTGACGGTACCAGCCGATATATTCAAACAGAAAAGAAAAAAAAGAAGAATAAGGATCAGGCTTTTGCCGAATGGGTACCTACCCTGCCGGCAACCGGAAAATATGCGGTCTATGTTTCATATCAGACACTACCCAATAGCGTGAGCGATGCCAAATACCTCGTCTTTCATAATGGGGGTGTCACGGAATTTAAGGTCAATCAGAAAATAGGCGGCGGTACTTGGGTGTATCTCGGAACTTTTGAGTTTGACAAAGGAAATAATGACTACGGTATGGTTGTGCTTAGTAATGAAAGTAGCGAGCATGGCGTAGTGTGTGCAGATGCCGTACGCTTCGGAGGCGGAATGGGTAATATCTCACGAGGAGGAAAAATAAGCGGACTTCCCCGTTATCTGGAAGGAGCACGATATTCATCCCAGTGGGCCGGTATGCCATACGATGTATATGCCGGGCGTAAAGGAGAAAACGATTATACAGACGATATCAATACACGTTCCAATACAATCAACTATCTGTCGGGAGGCTCTGTCTATAATCCGGGACAAGCGGGTTTAGGTGTACCTCTGGAAATGACTATGGCACTTCATAGTGACGCAGGATGCAGTAAAGACGATGAAATCATCGGTTCGCTCGGTATCTATACCACCGATTTCAATAATGGCAAACTAAATTCGGGAATGGACAGATATGCTTCACGTGATCTTGCGGATATCCTGCTGACTCAAATTCAGAAAGATATTCGTACGAACTACAATCTACCATGGACACGCCGCAGCATGTGGAACCGGAATTACAGTGAGACACGACTTCCTGCTACTCCTTCCACGATTATCGAATTGCTCTCTCATCAGAACTTTGCAGATATGCAGCTCGGTCATAATCCGAATTTCAAGTTTACCGTAGGACGTGCTATCTACAAAGGTATCCTGCAATTTATAAACAGTCAACATGGCAAAGACTATGTAGTGCAACCTCTTCCGGTCAGCAACTTCGCTATCCATTTCGGAAAAAAGAAAAATACACTGGAACTTACCTGGAAAGGGGAAGACGATCCGCTGGAACCGACAGCCCGTCCACGGGAATATATGGTATATACACGCATCGGATACGGAGGATTCGACAACGGAACTCTGGTCAGCAAACCCTATTACAGTGTCAAAGTAGAACCGGGACTTGTCTATTCATTCAAAGTGACAGCCGTAAACCGGGGAGGAGAAAGTTTTCCTTCTGAAATCCTTTCGGCTTATAAGGCAAAACGTGAACGAGAGAGAATCTTGATTATCAATGGATTCGACAGAATCAGCGGTCCGGCTGTCATTAACACACCGGACAAAGCCGGATTTGATTTGGAACAGGATCCGGGAGTGCCTTATTTGTCCAATATCTCTTTTTGTGGGGCACAAAGCGGATTCAACCGTTCACAAGCCGGAAAAGAAGGAGAAGGCAGCCTGGGACATAGCGGCAGAGAACTGGAAGGCATGGAGATAGCAGGAAATACGTTTGATTATCCTTTCATCCATGGAAAAGCCATTCAGGCAGCAGGGAAATACAGTTTTGTTTCGTGCAGCGACGAAGCGGTAGAAAATGGAATCGTCACTTTAGAAGATTACCCGATCGTAGACTATATACTCGGACTTGAAAAGGAAGACCCGATAGCCAAAGCATATTACAAAACATTCTCTTCACCGATGCAAAGACTGATTACAAGCTATTGCCAGTCAGGAGGTAATTTGTTCGTCAGCGGTGCGTATGTGGGAAGTGACATGAGCGGAACACAAGGGAACCGGGAGTTTACAGAAAAAGTTTTGAAATACGGTTATCAGAACAGTCTGACAGACAAAAGTTCCGGTCAAATCAATGGATTAGGACGCAGTATCACGATCCCCCGCCTGCCCAATGAAAACAGTTATGCTGTTACAGCACCGGATTGTATTGTTCCGGTAGCTCCCGCATTTCCAGTATTTACTTATGCACGTGGCAATCAGTCGGCAGGCATTGCTTACAAAGGGGCGGACTATCGTACCTTTATACTCGGCTTTCCTTTCGAAAGCATTCAGTCCGAAACAGATCGAGCCAGCATTATGGCAGGGATACTAGGTTTCTTTACTCAGAAATAAAGTACTCACGGATATAAGATTTATTTTCTGAAAGCCCGGATAAAAATATCCGGGCTTTTTTAATCCGTTTTTCATTTTAAATTCTATCTTTGCTCCTAGTAATAACCCTTAAAACTAAAAAACGATGTATACTATACAAGCAAACCCTAGCGGTACACGCAGCATAGAGGTGTCCAGCGAAAATCTGAAAACAATCGAGAAATATGCCTTATTCCGCCATCTCATTGATAGTACCGGAATTGTAGACGAACCCGTACTGGATAAACTGAAACTAAATATTCGTTCCCTGATTGCCAGTCAGGAAGAGGACAGTAAAGAATTGCTGGATCTTTGCATAGATGTTATTTATCACAATAACATGAAAGCATTTGGCCTGCAACAACTCATCAAGCTCTATCTCACCTGGCTTTCCACTCAGGATGCGGAAGAGGAGGAAGAATAATGATTACGGTAGATACCTGCGGAACAACAGCTTACAGTCCTTTGATTCCTGCAATCAAAGCTATATGCGAGGCTCCTTTCGGTGAAACGCTCGAAATTATCATGAATCATGCAGATGCTTTCCAAGACTTAAAGGAATATCTTTCCGAGCAAAGCATCGGTTTTCGTGAAATCTATGACGGAGAGCAAATGACATTGCAATTTACAATCAATGAGAAGTTTTAAAAAACATCTTAATGATTGAAGTTAAACATCCCAATGAATAAAAAAATCATTGGGATGTTTTTTATTATCCGTATCTTTGCGGCATGAAAGAATATCGATTGACCGATTGGTTACCTACCACCAAGAAAGAAGTGGAACTCCGCGGATGGGATGAACTGGATGTCATTCTTTTCAGCGGTGATGCTTACGTAGACCATCCCTCATTTGGCGCTGCCGTCATCGGACGTATCCTCGAAGCGGAAGGTTTGAAAGTTGCGATCATCCCCCAGCCCAACTGGCGTGATGACCTGCGTGACTTCAGAAAGCTGGGTCGTCCCCGATTATTCTTCGGCATCTCTGCCGGAAGTATGGACTCGATGGTTAACAAATACACTGCCAACAAGCGTCTGCGCAGTGAGGATGCGTACACTCCGGACGGTCGTCCGGATATGCGTCCGGAGTATCCCTCCATCGTATACAGTCAGATTCTAAAAAGACTCTATCCGGACGTTCCTGTTATATTAGGAAGTATTGAAGCGAGTTTGCGCCGTCTGAGTCATTATGATTACTGGCAGAATAAAGTTCAGAAAAGTATCTTATGCGATAGTGGCGCAGACTTGCTGATCTATGGTATGGGAGAAAAGCCGATAGTAGAGCTAACCCGGAAAATGAAGGAACTGCTTCCTATGGAAGATGCTTCATTGACAGCCGGCGAACTCAAGAAAATAGCGGGAACCATCCCTCAGACAGCCTATCTCTGCCGTGCGACAGAGTGGACTCCTGCCGCAGACGATATTCAGCTTTACTCACATGAAGAGTGTCTGGCTGATAAAAAGAAACAGGCCAGCAATTTCCGGCACATCGAAGAAGAATCCAATAAATATGCGGCTTCCCGTATCACACAAGAGGTAGATAATAAAGTAGTCATTGTCAATCCTCCTTATCCTCCGATGAGTCAGGAAGAGCTTGATCATTCGTACGATCTACCCTATACCCGCCTTCCCCATCCTAAATACAAAGGAAAGCGGATTCCCGCATATGATATGATAAAGTTCTCCGTCAACATCCATCGGGGATGCTTCGGCGGTTGTGCATTCTGCACCATTTCCGCACATCAGGGAAAGTTTATCGTCAGCCGCAGCAAGGAGTCTATCTTGAATGAAGTAAAGGAGGTGATGCAGTTGCCCGACTTCAAAGGGTATTTAAGTGACCTTGGAGGTCCTTCCGCCAATATGTATCAGATGAAGGGTAAAGATGAAGCAATATGCAAAAAGTGCAAACGCCCGTCATGTATTCATCCCAAAGTATGCCCGAATCTTAATTCGGACCATCGCCCGTTATTGGACATATACAAAGCGGTAGATGCCATCCCCGGCATAAAAAAATCATTTATCGGCAGTGGAGTGCGCTACGACTTATTGCTCCATCAGAGTAAAGACGCCGCCACCAATCGCAGCACGGCTGAATACACACGCGAGTTGATTGTCAATCATGTGAGCGGACGATTGAAAGTAGCTCCAGAGCATACCAGCGACCGGGTGTTATCCATCATGCGCAAACCTTCATTCGAACAGTTTGAAACTTTCAAAAAAATATTTGACCGTATCAACCGGGAAGAGAATCTGCGTCAGCAACTTATACCGTACTTTATCTCTTCACACCCCGGCTGCAAGGAAGAAGACATGGCGGAACTGGCTGTTATCACCAAACGGCTGGACTTTCATCTGGAGCAAGTACAGGACTTTACCCCTACTCCGATGACTGTAGCCACCGAAGCATGGTACAGCGGATTTCATCCCTATACACTGGAGCCTGTATTCAGTGCCAAAACACAACGGGAGAAACTGGCACAACGACAATTCTTCTTCTGGTATAAGCCGGAAGAACGAAAGAATATTCTGAATGAGTTAAGACGTATCGGCCGACAGGATCTGATAGACAAGTTATACGGAAAGAGAAACAAATGAAACCATTAAAACGGCTTCCCTATTGACTTTGCCTTTTAAATTTCGTATATTTGTAGAAACAAATCCGGAATTAAAAGCATGAAACGTACAAATATAAAGACATAAAGATATAATTTACATGTATGAGAGTACATTGTAAGGAGTAAGAATGGGGTGAAGTCCGCAAGGATTTCACCCCATTTTGTTTAATTAATTCCTCTCATTCCGAAGAATTTGGCAAAATATAGTTTATAATAAACTTGGGACCCGTTTATAATAAACGTCCTCACTATTTATTATAAATGTGATGCGAGTTTATGAAGTAACTTGTATAAGAAAGAGAAAACAAAAATCACAGATGACAGAAAAAAGGCATCAGACGAAAATATATTCATACATTTATAACAAACAATATACTGATTGTATTTCTCCTTCTTTATTGACAATTAATGATCATCCTGTTCTTTCACCGGCAACGCTACAATCTCCTGCAACACACTAACGGCAGTTTCCACATTAGTCACATCCTTTATCAGCATACTCCGTCGGCCGTTCTGCTCACGCAGGTCACAGCGCCGGGTATATTTCATCATGTAATCTATCATTTTGCCAAACGCCTGACTCTGATAGAACGGACTATCCGCATTGGAGACAAAGAATAGCGTCATACGTCCGCCCTTCAAGAAGACTTTCTCCACTCCCAATCGCGCCGCCAAGCGACGGAGGGGAACGATGCGAAGCAATTCCTGCGTTTCCGGCGGAACAGGTCCGAAGCGGTCTTCCAGGCGGAAACGGAAGGCATCTACGTCTTTATCCAGCGTCAGCCCGTCCAGTTCGCGGTAAAGCAACATACGCTCGCTGCTGCCTGTTACATAAGTGGCCGGCAACAGAAGTTCAAGATCGCTTTCTATCTGACATTCGTCTACAAATTCTTCTCCACTGATCTGACCTTCTCCCTTTATTTCATCTGCATACAATTCTGCAAACTCATCATTCCTCAGTTCATGAACTGCTTCGGCTAGGATTTTCTGATACGTTTCGTACCCCAGATCGGCAATGAAGCCACTCTGCTCTGCTCCGAGCAGGTTTCCGGCTCCACGTATATCCAAATCCTGCATAGCGATATGGATGCCACTCCCCAAATCACTGAAGTTCTCAATCGCCTGCAAGCGTCGTTTTCCTTCTGCCGTCAGACTGCTCAACGGAGGTGCCAGCAGATAGCAGAAAGCCTTTTTGTTACTGCGCCCTACCCGTCCACGCATCTGATGGAGGTCACTCAGACCAAAGTTCTGCGCTTGGTTGATGATGATCGTATTGGCATTCGGGATATCGATACCGCTCTCTATAATAGTAGTCGCCAAAAGCACATCATAGTCATAATTGACAAAGTCAAAAATGATCTGTTCCAGTTGTGTGGGTTCCATCTGTCCATGCCCGATGGCAACACGGCAATCGGGAATATGACGTTCGATCATCGCTTTCAGTTCCGGAAGGTTCGCAATCCGATTGTTGACAAAGAAAACCTGACCGTTGCGGCTCATCTCAAAATTAATCGCGTCCGTAATCACTTCCTCATTGAAGGTATGTACTTCTGTCTGAATCGGATAGCGGTTAGGCGGAGGCGTAGAGATTACACTCAGGTCGCGGGCTCCCATCAGCGAGAACTGAAGCGTACGTGGAATCGGCGTGGCAGTCATGGTCAATGTATCCACATTCACCTTTAGCTGTCGCAGCTTCTCCTTCACAGAGACTCCGAATTTCTGCTCTTCATCAATGATCAGCAAGCCTAAATCTTTAAACAGAACATCTTTTCCTAAAATACGGTGGGTGCCGATAAGAATACTGACTTCTCCTTCCTTCAGTCCTTTCAATACGGCTTTGGACTGAGCTGCCGTACGGGCACGGCTCAAATATTCTACCCGGCAGGGCAGATCCTTCAAACGTTCGCGGAATGTCTGGAAATGCTGATAGGCAAGAACAGTCGTCGGCACAAGGACCGCCACCTGTTTATTATCGGCTACGGCTTTGAACGCTGCACGGATTGCTACTTCTGTCTTTCCAAAACCCACATCTCCGCACACCAAACGATCCATCGGACGGTCGCTTTCCATATCGGCCTTCACCTCCATCGTTGCCTTACTTTGGTCGGGCGTATCTTCATAGATAAAGGAGGCTTCCAGTTCACGCTGCAAGAAGCTGTCAGGGCTGTAAGAGAAACCCTTTTCCTGACGGCGCTGCGAATATAGTTTAATGAGGTCGCGGGCAATATCTTTAATTTTCGCCTTCGTACGGTCTTTCAGTTTCTCCCAGGCACCGGTACCCAGTTTATTCAGTCGCGGAGCTTCTCCGTCCTTACCTTTATATTTGGAAACTTTATGAAGGGAATGAATGGAAACGAACACGACATCCTCATTCTGAAAGACAAGTTTCAGCACTTCCTGCGTAGTATCTCCATTCGGAATGCGTACCAAACCGGAGAAACGACCGATACCATGATCCGTGTGAACCACATAATCTCCCGGAGTAAACTGATTCAATTCTTTGAGGGACAGAGCGACCTTACCCGAACGGGCCTTGTCACTTTTCAAGTTGTACTTATGGAAACGGTCGAACAGCTGATGATCCGTAAAAATACACAGATGCAGCGTATGATCCACAAAGCCTTCATGTATCGTACGTACTACAGGAGTAAACTGAATCTTATCTCCCCGGTCTTCAAAGATGGCTCTGATACGGTCGGTCTGCTTAGTGCTGTCACTACAGATATAAAGTGAATATCCCTGTTCAAGATAGTCCTTGAAAGAACCGGCCACCAGATCAAAGTTCTTATGAAAAATAGGTTGTACGGAAGTATGGAAAGAGATCTTTGCATCCGGCGTACCAGTCGGTTTATTCCCAAACTCCATCCGGCGGAAATCGAGGGCACGTACCGTAAATTCACTGCCATCAATCAGCTTGCCCTCCAGCGTGATACCGCCATTTTCTTCGGCTTCCTGTACGGCAATAGCCTGTGGCGTCAAAGCCTCATCGTGCACTACCTGGATACGCTCGCGCAACCAAAGGAAGTCACGCATTGCCAAAACGGTTTCTTTAGGAATGAAATCAAGAAAAGAAGTTGTCACATCTCCCGTCACTGCCAGGTCAGGGACTATAGCCACTCCCTCTTTCCTCTCACGGGACAACTGCGACTCTACTTCAAATGTACGGATACTCTCTACTTCGTCACCGAAAAAGTCAATACGATAAGGATATTCCGAAGCAAACGAAAAGACATCAATGATACTACCCCGAACGGCATATTGTCCCGGCTCGTACACATAATCCACATATTCGAAACCATAGCTATGCAGCACGTCTGTGATAAAAGTAGTGTCCAGCTTCTCTCCCACATTCAGTTTCAAGGTCTTATCGCTCAATTCCTTGCGGGATACCACTTTCTCTGCCAGCGCATCCGGATAGGTAACGATGCACAAACCTTCTTCTCCTTTCTGCAACCGGCTCAGTACTTCTGTACGCAGAATCTCGTTGGCCGCATCCTTTTGTCCGTACTTGATGGAACGGCGGAATGAAGACGGGAAGAACAACACTTTCTCTGTTCCCAGCACTTGTGTCAGGTCATGATAAAAATAGCCCGCCTCTTCCAGATCGCCCAGTACAAAGACAAACGGACACACATCTTGTTTCACCAATACAGAAGAGAAAAGAGAAGCGGAAGAAGCACATAAGCCCCCGCAAAAAATAGTTTGAACGGACGCATCCTTCAGCAGTCGTTCCATGACTGCTGTATTAGGATGAGCGGCATATTGTTGTTGCAACTCAGTTATTGTCATAGCTATAAAATTTCACCGCAAAAGTACGAAAAAAGAACCGGGATTGATATAGTCACACCGAAGTTTTCTTCTTCAAGATTGTTTCAAGCCTTGAAACTATTGGTTTCAAACAATGAAACTAAAAGTTTCAAGGCATGAAACCAATAGTTTCACACCGGGGAACAAATACAAACGCGTTAAATTATCCTTAGTCCCTCTATAACTAAAGGAAAAGCGCTACATTTGTCATAAAAATAGGACTTCTATGCAATTATCAGATAGCATCGTTATTATCCCGACCTATAATGAACGGGAGAACATAGAAAATATTATCCGTGCCGTTTTCGGTTTAGACAAGGTATTCCATATACTGGTTATAGAAGACGGATCTCCGGACGGCACTGCAAGCATTGTGAAAACTTTGCAACAGGAATTCCCCGAACGCCTCTTTATGATCGAGCGCAAAGGGAAGTTAGGATTGGGTACTGCTTACATCGCAGGATTCAAGTGGGCGTTGGAGCACGCATACGAATATATCTTCGAGATGGATGCCGATTTCAGCCATAACCCGAATGATCTGCCCCGTTTGTACGCAGCTTGTGCAAAAGAAGGAGGAGACGTATCTGTCGGCTCCCGTTATGTAAGCGGCGTGAATGTAGTCAACTGGCCGATGGGACGGGTGCTGATGTCTTATTTTGCCTCCAAGTACGTCCGCTTCATTACCGGTATTCCGGTGCATGATACGACTGCCGGATTTGTATGCTACCGCCGTCAGGTTCTGGAAACAATCGATCTGGACCATGTTCGCTTCAAAGGATATGCTTTTCAGATCGAGATGAAGTTCACTGCTTACAAATGCGGATTCAAAATCATAGAAGTCCCCGTCATCTTCATTAACCGTGAGTTGGGAACTTCCAAGATGAACAGCAGTATCTTTGGAGAAGCCATATTCGGAGTGATCAAGTTAAAAATAAATAGTTGGTTCCATAAATTCCCGCAAAAGAAATGAAACGTATACTGATAAAAAACGCCGTAATTGTCAACGAAGGAAGAAAAGTTCCGGGATCTGTTGTTATTGAAGGTGAGAAGATTGCTGAGATCTTAGTTGACGGACAAGAGGCTGCCATGCCTTGTGACGAAACGATTGACGCATCCGGCTGTTATCTTTTGCCGGGAGCTATTGACGAGCACGTACATTTCCGCGATCCGGGGCTGACTCATAAAGCAGATATCACAACGGAAAGCCATGCCGCGGCAGCCGGAGGAGTTACCTCGATTATGGATATGCCGAACACAAATCCTCAGACCACAACTTTGGAGGCGCTGAATGACAAACTGGCTTTGCTGGCGGAAAAATCATCTGTCAACTTCTCCTGTTATTTCGGAGCGACTAACAATAATTATCCGTTATTCAGTCAGCTGGACAAAAAACGGGTATGTGGGGTGAAGTTATTTATGGGTTCCAGTACGGGAAATATGCTGGTAGACCGGATGGCAAGTCTGCGCAATATCTTCGGAGGTACGGATTTACTGATTGCAGCACACTGTGAAGATCAGGGAATCATCAAAGAGAATACGGATAAATATAAAAAAGAATACGGTGACGATGTACCTTTGTCACTTCATCCGGTCATCCGCTCGGAAGAGGCTTGCTACCGTTCTTCCGCTTTGGCGGTACAATTGGCACGCGAGACCAATGCGCGTCTGCATATTATGCATATTTCTACTGCCAGAGAACTGAGTTTATTCTCCAAAGCACCTTTGGCAGAGAAGCGTATTACTGCCGAAGCGTGTGTGTCTCATCTAATTTTTACCGAAGAAGATTATCAGACCTTAGGAGCGCGCATCAAATGTAATCCTGCCATCAAAACGGCAGAAGACCGGAAGGCTTTGCAGGAGGCAGTCAACAGCGGTCTGATCGACGCTATTGCGACCGACCATGCTCCGCACTTACTGAGCGAAAAAGAAGGAGGTGCATTAAAAGCCATGTCCGGCATGCCGACCATACAATTCTCTTTGGTTAGTATGCTCGAATTGGCAGACAAAGGCGCTTTCAGCATCGAAAAGGTAGTAGAGAAGATGTCTCATGCTCCTGCACAAATGTATGAGATACGTAATCGCGGATTTATCCGGAAAGGATATCAGGCGGATCTGGTTTTGGTTCGTCCCGACAGTGCGTGGACTGTTACCACAGACTGCATCCTGAGCAAATGTAAATGGAGCCCGCTGGAAGGTCATACTTTCCACTGGAAAGTAGAAAAAACATTTGTGAACGGTCATCTGTTATATGATAACGGAACCATTGACGAGAATTATCGTGGACAGGAGTTAAGATTCAGATAAACAGCAACTCGTCACTTATAAACATATGATTTTATCTTATAAGATACATAACGTCGCCCCCTACATCAATTGGATTTACTTTTTCCATGCATGGGGATTCCAACCTCGTTTCGCAGCGATCGCCAACATTCACGGTTGCGATGTCTGCCGTGCTTCATGGCTGACTACTTTTCCGGAAGAAGACCGCAACAAGGCTTCCGAAGCTATGCAACTGTTTAAGGAGGCCAACCGGATGCTGGATTTACTTGACAAGGATTATGAAGTGAGAACTATCTTCAAACTTTGCAAAGCAAACTCGGACGGAGATAACCTGGTGATTGAAAAAGAAACCGGTCAATTCCTAGTTTTCCCTTTGCTCCGCCAGCAGACGCCTAAACGGGATGGAAGCCCGTTCCTTTGCCTGAGTGACTTTATCCGCCCTCTTTCTTCTGGCATTCCGGATACAATAGGTGCCTTTGCTTCTTGCATAGATGCAGATATGGAAGGCCTGTACGAGCAGGATCCCTACAAACATTTACTCGTCCAGACTCTTTCCGACCGTCTGGCAGAAGCTGCTACGGAAAAGATGCACGAATATGTACGCAAAGAAGCGTGGGGATACGCCAAAGATGAAAGTCTGTCAATGCCCGATCTGTTGGTCGAGAAATATCAAGGGATTCGCCCTGCCGTAGGCTACCCGTCCCTGCCCGATCAATCCATCAATTTCCTGTTGGACGAACTGCTGGATATGAAACAGATAGGCATCACACTGACCGAGAATGGTGCCATGTACCCTCATGCTTCGGTCTGCGGTCTGATGTTTGCCCATCCGGCTGCCGAATACTTCTCTGTCGGAAAGATAGGAGAAGACCAGCTCGAAGACTATGCCCGCCGTCGGGGAAAAAGTACGGAGGAAATGCGAAAATTCCTGGCTGCCAATCTGCAATAACTTTCGTTTACTTGTGATTTTTCTCCTTTTCGCACGACTAACTAACCAGAAAAGTAACCCATTTAATTCATGAGAGAACGAACAACAGAGGCAACCAACCCTATTGAACAGGAGTTCTTATCGGTCATCCGCGAATATGAACGGGTGATCTACAAGGTATGTTACTTATATACCAATCCTAACGCCCCGCTCAATGACCTCTATCAGGATGTAATACTCAACCTCTGGAAAGCCTATCCCAAGTTCAGAAGAGAATGCAAAATGTCCACATGGATTTACCGCATCGCTCTGAACACGTGTATCAGCTTTTTCCGCAAAGAAAAGAATGTACCGGAAATCGTCACCCTCACCCGCGAAGCGGACTGGATGATAGAGGAACATGACCCGATCCACGAAATGCTGAGGCAACTTTATCAAATGATCAATCAGCTGGGACAACTCGACAAATCAATTATCCTGCTTTATCTTGAAGACAAAAGTTACGAAGATATTGCGGAGATCACCGGACTGACGGTGACCAATGTGGCTACCAAACTGAGCCGTATCAAAGACAAACTAAAAAAAATGAAAAAGGAGTAATCATATATGGAACTGGAAGAACTGAAAAAATCATGGAATGCCCTGGATGAGCACTTAAAAGACAAGGAGCTGATCAAAGAGGAAGAACTTGGCAAACTGATAGGACATGCAGACAAAGGTATCCATGCCATTGCCCGGCTGAATATCAAACTAATCCTGATTTCTTTGCCGGTATTGGTCTTATTCCTGCTGGAAGTCCTGTTGCACGGCAGACTGAATCCGATCTATATCATTATCATTCTATCGTGGATTCCCGCACTCTACTGGGACATCACCACCACCCGTTTTCTACAACAGACGAAAGTGGACGAAATGCCTCTGATAGAAGTGATCAGTCGTGTCAACCGCATCCACCGATGGATGATTCGGGAACGTCTGATTGCTACTGCTTTCCTTCTTATACTGGCAGTACTCTCATTTATTTATTGGCAGATATGGCAATATGGAATAGCCATCATTCTGTTTTTTATCCTGCTTTGGGGAGCTGGGCTGGGGCTGATCTTGTGGATTTATCGCAAGAAATTCCTGAACCGTATTCAGGAAATCAAGAAGAACCTGGACGAACTTAAAATCATAGACAGTTGACCAGAGTCAGATGCTTCGCATATTTCAACTAAAAATTTAATATCCGTGCTGTTATGTTGCAACGCCTATTTATATTTTTACTTATTTTCCTTATTCTACCAGACATTTATCTGTATCTCAGATTTATCGTTCATCTGACGGCAAAACGCTGGCTGAGAATCCTCTACTGGCTGCCTGCTTTCCTGTTATCCACAGGATTACTTTATCTGGTTTACTTCTCCAATAACGCCTTTGCCGAACGCCATACACAGGCTATTGGATGGTTTTCCATCTTTTTCTTCCTGTTTACGGCTCCTAAACTATTGCTGTCTCTCTGCACGATTATCGGGGTACCTTTCCACAAATGGCTACGGTGGCCCCGAACTCCCTTTATCTGTACCGGGCTGACATTAGCCGTGATTTCTATCGCAATGATCATCTACGGGTCTTTTATCGGACGCACGCAGTTTGACGTCAAAGAGGTAACTTATTCCTCGCCCAAGCTTCCATCGGCTTTCGATGGATACCGTATTGTCCAGTTATCAGATATTCACATCGGAAGTTGGCAGGGAAATACTTCCGCTATTCAGAAGTTAGTAAAACTGGTGAATGAGCAACAGGCCGATCTTATTGTCTTTACCGGAGATCTGGTTAATCATCGTGCAGTCGAACTAAATGATTTTCAAGATATACTGTCCGGACTGAAAGCCAAAGATGGAGTCTACTCCATTTTAGGAAATCATGATTACGGCCCTTATTTCCGCTGGAAAAGCCAGCAAGAGCAAGACGATAATCTGAATGATCTCCTGCAAAGACAAGCCGCTATGGGCTGGAAGTTATTGAATAATTCTCATACGATTCTGATTCAGGGCAGCGACAGTATCGCCCTTATTGGAGTTGAAAACGAAGGAGAACCGCCTTTCTCCCAATATGCTGACCTCCCCGAAGCGATGCGGGGAACCGAAGGAATGTTCCAGATACTTTTAAGCCATAACCCTACCCACTGGAGACGGGAAGTACTCCCACAAACAGACATCGATTTAATGCTGGCAGGGCATACCCACGCTATGCAGTTAAAATTCGGGAATCATTCTCCTTCCTCTTATATCTATCCCGAATGGAGCGGGATGTATCTGGAAGGGACACGTGGTTTGTACGTAAATGAAGGCATCGGCTATGTCGGACTTCCTTTTCGCTTCGGTGCATGGCCGGAAATAACGGTGCTTACCCTACGACGGTAAGCACGCTTTTTCCATTGATCTTCTTATGTACCTGCACCTGAACTGAAATACGTTCACTCATTTCCTGTACATGGGAAATGACGCCGATTTTCCGTCCCTGCATCTGTAGCTGCTCCAAAGCTTCCATGGCTGTTCTCAGGCTGTCAGCATCCAACGAGCCGAATCCTTCGTCGATAAACAGGGATTCTACTTTCAAATTATTGCTCGAAAGCGAAGATAAGCCCAATGCAAGTGCCAGTGAAATCAAGAAAGATTCACCTCCCGAAAGCGAATATACCGTACGTATCTCGTCACACATATCGCAATCAATCACCTGAAGCGCCAGTGTATCGGGAACTTGCTGTAACTTATACCGTTTGGAAAGATAAGCCAGATGTTTGTTGGCATGAAGCAATAACAGATTTAAAGTATAACTTTGGGCTATGACTTTAAATTTAGCACCGTCGGCACTACCAATCAATTTATTCAATTTAGCCCAACGTACGGCAACTGCCTGTTTTTCGGTAAGTTCTTTGGTTATCTGCTCAAAGATTGTTTTATTCTTTGCCTGCTGCAACAGACGTGCCTCCGCAGTCGACAACGTACGTTCCGTATTAAGATTATCTTCCTGCTGTTTCGCTATAGCCTGAGGAAGCTGTTCCGGAAATTCAATACCTTTCTGTTGCTCCCGAAGTTCTTCAATGACAACGGACAACTGTTTCATTTCTCCCTGCAGGCCGGAAAGATGGTTTTGTACTCCCTCCACTTGTTTACGAGCCTTTTCCAACGCCTCATTCAATTCTTTTTCTCTTCGGGCAACAGCAGCCTCAGCTTCGTCCGCACTCTTCCCTTTTAATAACAAAGAACGTTCCTGTCGGAGTGCATCCAACGCTTTAGCGATCACTTCGAATCTTTGTTGCTCATCAACAGCTGCTTTTTGTAAAATAGCCGACTGTTCTTTAGCGGCTGATACCTTTTGCGCAGCCAAACGACACTGCGAGACATTCTCACGCAGAGCATCACAGTGTGTCCGCAATTTCTTTATTTTCTCATCGTTCTGCTGCCATTCCGCATACAGATGCTGATAAGCTGAAATACGTTCCGCCAACTCATTTAACCGATTCTGTATCTGTTCTTCCTCTCCAGCCGGCAATCCTTCTTGTTGCAAAACGGACAACTGTTCTTTTATCTGTACCTCAGTTGCCCTTTGATGGGTTAAGTCTCGTTGCAGGACAATGCTGCGATTATTTATCTGCTGATAAGCAGACACTGCGGTATTATATTCCTGTTCCATATTCCGGTAAAGAGTATCCACTACCTCTTGTTCCCGATGATAAGGATGTGTCGTACTTCCACAAACCGGACAAGCCTCCCCTTCCTGCAACTGCTGACGCAATGCTTTCACATCCTTTCCTACCGCCATACGGGCATTTTCATAAAGCCGCTGCAAGGCTTTAACTACAGCATCCTGCTCTGCCAACTGCTGTGTACAAGCAGTCACTTCCTTTTCTAGTTTCTCTATATCCTGCTTCGCATTCGATTGTTCTTCAGTCAATTTCTTTATATTCTGCAAGCGCGTCAGTTCTTTTTGAATTTTACCCTGTTCATCTACCAAAGAAGGATAACCGAAAGAATTTAACCGGCCAAGGCGTTCTTCATTCACCTTTGTCCATGTTTCCAGTGTATCCTTTTCCTCATTAAGGATGACTTCAATCTGTTCCAGCTGCAGTGACTCCACATCCGTACGATTCAACAGACGACTCAAAGAATGATAGGAGATCCGTAACTGCTCTACCGCAGATTCAGATTTCTTCTCCTGATCCGCCACCTGCTGACGGGCAGCCTGCAAAATTTGTTGAGACTGTATATACCCCGCCTGCTGCGACTGTATTTGTACATCCAGCTGACGTGCCTTTTTCAGATCCGGCTGTATCGCTTCCCACTGTGCTTTAAAATGAATCAGTCCTTCTTCCTGAACAACCAAAGCATCCTGTAGATTCTTTTGTTTATTCAGTTCCTCCTGCTCTTCCTGCTGCTTTTTCATCCAAAGAGTTTCCTGCGTTTTCAATGAACGAACCACATTCAATTGCGCATTCAGTTCTGCCAGCAATTTAATCCCTGCCGCACGTTTCTCAACCAACTGTTCTTTCTCATTTTGCAAGGTTAAAAGTTCTTCCTCCGGCAACAACTCAATCACACTCATCTTACTTTGAATCATTGCCACCTCTTCTTGTGCAGCCTTATTCCGGGCAAAAATCTCCTGGGAGATGCGGGAATAAACTCCTGTTCCCGTCAATTTCTCCAGTAGTTCCGCTTTCGCTGCCCCTCTGGATTTCAAAAAAGTTGCAAAGTCGTTTTGTGCCAGCAATACGGTACGGGTAAATTGCTCATACGTCAAACCGACCAACTCTACCAACTGTGCCAGCAATTCTTTCTTCGTTCCCTGAAATTCTTTTTCCGTATCCAAATCTTTCACCTCCAACACTTGAGGCTGTAAAGAACCACTCGCCTTATTCCTTGTCCGTCTGACCGACCACCGGGAACGATATCGATGTCCGTCCACTCCTTGAAAATCGACCTCCGCATATCCGTCACTCGTCCCCCGACGAAGCAGATTTCTCACATCTGACTGATTGATCTGGTTATCTCCCACATCTGCCAGATTGATACTCTCCACCGAAGCCGCAAAACGGGGAGCCTTGTCATATAATGCCAGACACAGAGCATCCAACAAAGTCGACTTTCCCGCTCCTGTAGCACCGGAAATTGCAAATATACCAGCCGAAGATAACGGTTCCACCGTAAAATCTATTTCAACACTGCCTTCTATCGAAGTCAGATTCTTCAATCTTATTGCTATAATTTTCATTCTCCTTCCTCCTCTTCTTTACGAGTTGCGGAAATATATGCTTCCTGGAATAAATCAGTCAGGTCGGCAGGCATTTCCGTCTGATAAACCTTTTCGAATGCAGATTGAGCAATCTGCAACGGAGACATTTCCTGCAATCCCTTTTTCCAGCCATCAGCCTCCTTTTCCACTCTTTCTTCCTGACGATAAGCAGAAACGATACGTGCCAGACGATATTTCTTACCAGCCAATGCCTCTTCTATTTCCTGACGAAGCATAGGTTCCGGTTCTTCAAGCAAAACCTTGACTTCCAGATAAGGAGCTTCTCCATCCACCTCCGGTAAGTCTCTTAATATTTCTATTATTTTTTCCGGTGAAGCAGCCTCTCCACCCGGCACACTGATAAGAGGTATGGATTGTGGACACTCTATCCTTCTGATATCAACCGCACAGCCTTCATCTAAAGTCACCATCACCACTCCGTGATGATAATGCTTCTCGGCAAAAGACATAGGAATCGGACTTCCGGCATATCTTACATTCTCCCTGCCGGATACCCGCTGTGCTTTATGGATATGTCCCAAAGCCGTATACGCTATCTTTTCCGAAAAAGTATCGGGTGATACACATTCCAAACCACCAATCACTGTCCGTTCGCTATAATCCTTCTCGGCAATCTCTGATCCGGTAGCCTGTAAATGACCGACAGCAAGAATAGCCTGATTCGTTTCCCGGCGTGCCCACAATCTTTGCAAAAGTCGCGCATAAAGTTCTCGAACTCCTTCCATATATGGATTTCCTTCTGTCTCCACTACCGGATAATCTCCCTGCCGCAAAAAAGGAACAGCCATACAAAGTACTTCTGCTTCCCCTTCTCTATTCTTCAATTCTATTGTCAAATGATCATAGTCAATCTCTCCGCCCTCCAATTTGCGCACTACCCCTCTGACTTCCGTCCGCATCGCCTGCAACAAAGGCAGAGGAGCTTCCAAACGCGCCGCAGAGTCATGATTACCGGCAACAATCACAATTTGCAGTTTCGGATTCTCCGCAGTCACCCGATAAATAAACTCATAATATATGCGCTGAGACGCAGCAGAAGGATTGGAAACATCAAACACGTCTCCGGCTATAACCAATGCATCAATCTCGTTTTGTCGGATTTCTTCGGCCAGCCAATCAAGAAAAGCCTTATGTTCTTCCGCGCGGTCGTAACCAAAAAATGTCTGTCCTAAATGCCAATCGGCAGTATGTAGTATACGTATCATATCATTATCTGTCTATAACAGAAGACAAAAATAACATAATCGCAAAGATTATGTTGTATCCTACTGCTTTTTTTACCAATAATCATGTATCTTTGCATATATATAAAAATAAACTCCCCATGAAGATACTATATTATATTTATCAAATTTGTATTGCTTTACCTATCCTATTGGTATTGACTATTCTTACAGCGATTGTCACCATTGTAGGCTCTTTACTAGGAGGAGCTCATTTCTGGGGATACTATCCGGGCAAAATATGGTCACAACTCATCTGTCTTTTTCTGTTGATTCCTGTAAAGATTCACGGTCGTGAAAAATTACACGGGAAGACCTCTTATATCTTTGTGCCGAATCATCAGGGATCCTTCGATATTTTTCTTATTTATGGATTCATCGGAAGAAATTTCAAGTGGATGATGAAAAAAAGCCTGCGTAAGATACCATTTGTAGGAAAAGCATGTGAAAGTGCAGGACACATTTTTGTAGACCGGTCCGGTCCCAAAAAAGTACTGGAGACCATTCGGCAAGCAAAAGATTCGCTGAAAGACGGGGTATCCTTAGTCGTTTTTCCCGAAGGAGCACGTACTTTCACCGGACACATGGGATATTTCAAAAAAGGGGCGTTTCAATTGGCAGATGACTTGCAACTGGCAGTTGTTCCCGTTACAATCGACGGTTCTTTTGAAATCCTGCCACGTACAGGCAAATGGATACATCGCCATCGCATGATTCTGACCATTCATGACCCTATTCCTCCTAAAGGAAAAGGTATGGAAAACATAAAAGCTACTATGGCAGAGGCTTATGCTGCTGTTGAGAGTGCACTTCCTGAAAAGCATAAAGGAATGATCACAAACGAAGACCAGGATCGGTAAGAAACGAAATGCGGGGATACTCACGCACCCCCGCATACCTAACCAGTCTTTATGCATTAATCTATTAAATCAAAAAGTCTATATATTATGTAGAAATCTTATTGTCTGGTTAGACATCATTTGCAATTCCTGGAATGTCAAAGCAAATCCTCTTCTTATTTCTTCTTCTAATCGCTCTAAAGAGAAGTACTCTGCTTTTATTCCATTGATTTTGCCTCTAAAATAATTATTGTATTGTTCATGCAATGTATCTGGAGTAACTAAACCTCCAAAACCATATTCCCCCACTACAATAACCGGTTTTCGTTGTAATACCCCTTCATAGGCTATACCCCTTGCGCCAATGATAAGCCCAGCCTCATTTACAGCTTCACTTATCTCCTCGTCAGAAAAGATATATCTCACCTGATACTCTTGTATTGTATCTAATAGAATACTTACTCTCAATTTTGCACGGGGACAATCAATCCCGACTGCAATAGAAGAATTATATTCAATAGATTGCTGTTTGTCACCTTCCCAAGTGCCAATAGCAACTGTATGATGACTATTCATTATATAAAAGTTAAGGTCTAGTTCCTTATTTACTCTATTACTAGTTCTCCGTATACGTATCCGCCTCCGGCTACTTTAAATTCTAGTTTATAAACGCCCGGAGCCCATCCTTCTATAGAGAAAGAAGTTGTTTGTCCAGGAGCCGTTACCTGACAGACTTCCTGTACTTGTCCATCCACTAGTATTTTCACTTCGCCCAAAGGAGCTGTGAAAATGATTTCTACAATATTATCATCTGTAGAAACAGACGCACTAATAGGTATTACAGGAATAGAACGACTTGTCGTAGTCGGAACTTCTCCTTTTAACACAAGAGGCAGTTTTCTCTCTACCCGTTCTGTACTCTCAATAGCGATCATATTCCCTGCAATAAATAATGCAGCTAGAAAAGATAAAATAAAACGTACTTTCATAATTATATTGCTTTTTTGTTTCGCCAAAAGTACGGTATGTATTCGAAAAAACAAAAAAATCAACCCGGACAAATTACAAGAGGTTAATGAAAAGTAACAACCTATTAATCAACATATTATTAATTATCAATTTAACATTTACCCGGACAATCCATTTTTTATTTCTCAGAATTCCTTCAAAAAAAGGTCCAAATCATCTTGCGGAGAAATGCCTAATCGACCTTTAAGCCTGCCTTTTGCCCTCGTTACAGAATCAGAAGTAGTATGAAAGATACAACTTAGCTCTTCGTGACTCAAACCAAATTTAAGAAAACAGCAAATCTCAAGATCATGTTTAGTAAGAGTTGGAGCTCTTTCCAATAAACGACTAACATAATTCCAATAAATCAAATCAAACAGACTAAATAACTTCTGACGCTCTTCATTAGAAAGTTTTCCTCTTAAGGTCCCCTCTTTTATTGCCAATAGAAGCCGAAATGCATGTATAAATGAGCCTGAAGATATACCAACATTTAATTCACCCCCCAGTTCTTTCAGATGTTCCGACAAAGTTTTATTCTGCATGGTTAAAAGAACAATCTTTCCATTGAGTTCTCCTACTTTAGTACGATTTTCTTCTAACACCAGATTTTCCTTTAACACCTGATCTTTTGATATTTGAATATCCTCTATTTCCTGTTGGTATCGTTCTATTTCTTCTTCATTCTCTTGAATCTGTAATTCAATCTCGGCTATTTTCTTTTTGTTATTCCGATTTTTATAATAATAATAACACATACATGCAACAACAAATAAAAAAGCAATCGTACCCCACAGAATAAAGTTCGTATATCGTACTTTCATTTGCAAATTATCATTCCGTAGTTTTTCATTCTCATATTTTTTCTGTAAGCTTGCTATTAACTCTCGTGAGTTAAGCTCCTCCATAGCATTAGTTATGGAATCTGCCAATTCATGATAAACTATTGCCTCTTCAAAATTATCAATGTCTTTTTCCAAGAAATATAAACAATCGTATGCACTAATCTGTGTATATGCTTTAGAAGAGTTCGCACTCATCATTAAATATTTTCTAGCATTTTCTGTCTGCCCCATTTGCATATATAAATATCCTAAAGACAAACATTCCATATATTTCTTTTCTTCATCTGTTTCTTTTTCATAAGCAGCTAAGAAATAACGTTCTGCTTCTGATAAATTTTGCATGGAGCGATACAATATACCTAATTCATGCAATATTGTAATTTCAGATAAATAATTCTTCTGTACTGCTATTTCTAATGCATTATTATAATATAAGGAACAGCTATCCCATTCAGACTTAAACAAATAAACTCTAGCAATATTCAAACTAGCACTAATAACCGAAAGAGAATCCTTTAACTGCTTATATGTAGTAAGTGCTTCCCTAAAATTCGTCAAAGCATCATCGTACAAGTCCTGTTTTCGATTAATCATACCAACCTCTTCTGCTATCAATGCCAACATTTTATGATCTTTAGTTCTTTCATAAATATCTTTAGCAGCAAGAAAAAATTTCAAGGCTTCTTCCTCCTTATCCAATTCAAGCATAACTCTTCCATGATAAAATAGAGCCTTTGCATACATTACTGGGGAAGTCTGAGTTATTGTATAGTAATTCAAGGCTAATGCAATCAACGAATCCGAACTAAACTTCATATAATTCTTATCCATTGCCTGCGTCATCAGAAGAGCATAAGTCGCCTGTGACTCGCCCCACAATTTTTCAGGTTCAGGAATACCTTTTAATAGATTTAGAGCACTATCCGGACAGAGATCCATACACTTTTCCACTTTTGAAAAAGTCATGTTGAGAGCGTCCATATCTCTATGACAGGAAACTATCAAAAAAGAAAGAATAAAGAAAAAAGCAATACGAATAGAAAAGGACGTTTTCATCTTATCTTGAGTTTTATGCAAAAATACGCAAAAAACTCAAGATTTATTTCTTCGGACCTACATTTTGTTGCATCCGTTGATGTTCTTCTATCAACTGCATGTTCTCTTTGGCCTTCGTCAAGAACTCTCGCACCATCTTATTACTCTTAAAAGAATAGGGAGCATCCTTTATTATATCATCTATTTGTGGAGTCATAATAGGATATGGCAAAGAGCTGCAAAGCATTATAAAGACATTAGGTCCTAATACATTTTCATAATTATCCGAGATGAAAGTCTTGACATATTGATTCATCGCTTTCATCAGTGAATCTCCTTCTGCAAGTAACTGTTCATGAACTTCTTCCAGATCAGCACCATCCATCACCATACGGGTTTCTTTTCTTTCCAGTTCACCGATACTTTCTTCCATTGCATTCTTCTTTGCAATAAAGTCATACAATGCTGTGTTCAAAGGAGTTCCAACCGCTTTGAGATCGGTATTGCTAATAGTAATAACGATCTTGCCACTTTCCAACACAACCGGCATGACACTTTCGTCATCCATATAAAGTGTTGTCATTTGTACAGAATCGATTTTCCCTTTCATTGAAAATGATCCATGTACTACCTCAGCCGAGTCCAGTTTTGTCCATTCTCCATCCCTCAAAGTCTTCAGATATAACATTTTTCCATCCAGACCATTTACTGAAGATGTTCCTTCTATCTTATACTTATGAGTACACGAAGCTAGAAAGGGAAGCAAAAGCACAAAAGGCAAAATCTTATTCACGTTCATTGTTTCATTAAATTCTGGGTACAAAGGTACAACTGATTCGGACTTAAAAGAAACATTTTATCAATATTTAAAACTTGTAAGACTCTTTTCTTTAATAATCCTTATAAACAGAGGTGGGAGATCATTTTTTTCATTTAGTTTATCTAAATTTGCAGTCATGAAAGCAACAACTTATGCACCTTTTGCCAAACCGCTTTATGTCATGGTAAAGCCCGTGGGAGCCGTATGTAATCTCGCATGCGAATACTGCTATTATTTGGAAAAGGCGAACCTATACAAAGAAAACCCCAAACATGTAATGAGCGATGAACTACTGGAAAAGTTTATCGACGAGTATATCAGTTCTCAAACAATGCCTCAAGTGCTTTTTACCTGGCACGGTGGAGAAACGCTGATGCGTCCGCTTTCTTTTTATAAAAAGGCGATGGAACTGCAAAAGAAATACGCCCGCGGACGTACGATTGACAATTGTATCCAGACGAATGGGACCTTACTCACAGACGAATGGTGCGAGTTCTTCCGTGAAAACAACTGGCTGGTAGGGGTTTCTATTGATGGCCCGCAAGAGTTTCATGACGAATACCGCAAGAACAAAATGGGCAAACCTTCTTTCGTCAAAGTGATGCAAGGGATTAATCTCCTGAAAAAACATGGAGTAGAATGGAACGCTATGGCTGTTGTGAACGATTTCAATGCCGAATATCCATTAGACTTTTATAATTTCTTCAAAGAAATAGATTGCCATTATATCCAGTTCGCCCCGATTGTTGAACGCATTGTTTCACATCAGGACGGTCGTCATCTTGCCTCTCTGGCAGAAGGCAAAGAAGGAGTATTGGCTGATTTCTCCATAAGTCCGGAACAATGGGGTAACTTTCTCTGTACAATTTTTGATGAATGGGTAAAAGAAGATGTGGGCAAATTCTTCATACAGATATTCGATTCTACATTGGCTAACTGGATGGGTGAGCAACCGGGCGTATGTACAATGGCGAAGCATTGCGGACATGCCGGCGTTATGGAATTCAACGGAGACGTATACTCTTGTGACCACTTCGTATTCCCGGAATATAAATTGGGAAATATCTATAGCCAGACTTTGGTGGAAATGATGCATAGTGAACGACAGCATAACTTCGGGACAATGAAATACCAATCACTCCCAACACAATGCAAGGAGTGCGACTTTCTATTTGCCTGCAACGGAGAATGTCCAAAGAACCGCTTCAGTCGGACAGCGGACGGCGAACCCGGTCTGAACTATTTGTGCAAAGGATATTACCAATACTTTCAGCATGTAGCTCCCTATATGGATTTCATGAAAAAAGAATTAATGAATCAACAGGCTCCTGCCAACATCATGAAAGCACTAAAAGACGGAAGTTTAAAAATAGAATATTAACATCATAATTTATAATTGTTATCATAAAGTAATGAACAGACTAAGACTTTATTTATTAGCGCTGACAGCGCTGCTGGTATGTACCGTAAAAGCGGACGAAGGTATGTGGTTATTGCAACTAATGCAACAGCAACATTCCATAGATATGATGAAGAAGCAAGGATTAAAACTGGAAGCCCAGGATTTATATAATCCCAATGGTGTCTCTTTGAAAGATGCAGTCGGTATATTCGGAGGAGGATGTACGGGAGAAATCATTTCACCGGAAGGCTTGATCCTAACTAACCATCACTGCGGTTATTCTTCTATCCAGCAACACAGTAGTGTAGAACACGATTATCTGACAGATGGTTTTTGGGCTACATCCAGAGATCAGGAACTTCCTACTCCGGGATTAAAGTTCACCTTCATCGAACGTATCGAAGATATAACAGATGTTGTGAATGCTAAAATCGCCGCCAAAGAGATTACAGAATCTCAGTCATTCACCGGTGCTTTCCTTGAAGGACTGGCTAAAGAACTCTATGAGAAAAGTGACCTGAAAGATAAGAAAGGCATTGTTCCGCAAGCCCTTCCTTTCTACGCAGGAAACAAATTCTACCTGTTCTACAAGAAAATATATCCGGATGTACGTATGGTTGCCGCTCCTCCTTCTTCTGTAGGTAAATTCGGTGGCGAAACAGACAACTGGATGTGGCCCCGTCATACCGGTGACTTCTCCATGTTCCGTATCTATGCAGATGCCAACGGAGAGCCGGCTGAATATAGCGCAAGCAATACTCCGCTGAAAACGAAGAAACATCTGTCAATCTCCATCAAAGGTTTAAAAGAAGGAGACTATGCAATGATCATGGGATTCCCCGGAAGAACCAGCCGTTATCTGACTGTGTCAGAAGTAAAAGAACGAATGGAATCAACCAATGAACCGCGTATCCGCATTCGTGGTGCACGCCTGGCTGTTTTGAAAGAAGTGATGAACGCCAGCGATAAAATCCGTATTCAGTATGCAAACAAATATGCAGGCTCCAGTAACTACTGGAAAAACTCTATCGGAATGAACAAAGCGATCATTGACAATGACGTATTGGGCACTAAAGCAGAACAGGAAGCTAAATTTGCTGAATTTGCAAAGGCACAAAACAATACCGAATATGCCAATGTTGTGAAAAAGATCGATGATCTGGTAGCACAAACAGCCCCTCTCAATTATCAACTGACTTGCCTGACTGAAGTTTTCTTCGGAGCTATCGAATTTGGTAACTCAATGTTAACTAAAACACGGGAAGCTTTGGTTGATAAAAACGACTCTCTGATCAAAGTTCGTCTGGAAGGTCTGAAAGAAAACTTCAAAAGCATCCATAACAAAGACTATGATCATGAAGTAGACCGCAAAGTAGCTAAAGTACTGCTTCCTCTCTATGCAGAAATGATTCCGGCAAACCAACGCCCTGCTATCTATAAAGTGATTGAACAGAAATATAAAGGAGACTACAATAAGTTCGTAGACGACATGTACGACAAGTCTATTTTTGCTAATCAGGCTAACTTTGATAAATTCCTCAAAAAGCCGACAGTAAAAGCTATTGATGAGGATCTGGCTTTGCAATATGCCCAATCCAAATACGATCAATACGGTAATCTCCTTGATCAGCTAAAAGAGCTGGACAAAGAACTTGCTCCGCTCCACAAAACTTACATCCGCGGTTTAGGTGAAATGAAATTGCCTGTTCCTTCATATCCGGACGCAAACTTCACCATTCGCCTGACCTATGGTAACGTAAAACCATATGATCCGAAAGATGGTGTACACTATAACTATTACACAACAACAAAAGGTATTCTTGAAAAAGAAAATCCAGAAGACCGCGAATTTGTGGTACCGGCCAAGTTGAAAGAACTTATAGAAAAGAAAGACTACGGTCGTTATGCATTACCTAACGGTGATATGCCTGTCTGCTTCCTGTCAACCAATGACATTACCGGTGGTAACTCCGGTAGTCCGGTATTGAACGAAAACGGAGAATTGATCGGCTGTGCATTCGATGGCAACTGGGAATCTCTGAGTGGTGATATAAACTTTGATAACAACCTGCAACGCTGTATCAATCTTGATATCCGCTACGTCCTGTTTATCCTTGAGAAATTAGGAAACTGCGGCCATCTGATTAATGAAATGACTATCGTAGAATAAATGAGAAAACAAATTATATTTGCTATTTTTTCACTGGCAACTCTTAGCATCCACGCCGATGAAGGTATGTGGATGCTAACTGACCTGAAAGCACAAAATGCAGTTGCCATGCGGGAACTCGGTCTGGAGATTCCTGTTGAAGAGGTATACAATGCCAATGGCCTCTCTCTGAAAGATGCTGTTGTACACTTCGGTGGCGGATGTACCGGAGAAGTCATTTCTTCTGAAGGACTGGTACTCACCAATCATCATTGTGGTTACGGAGCTATCCAACAACATAGTAACGTAGAGCATGATTACCTGACAGAAGGATTCTGGGCTATGAACCGTGATGCAGAGCTTCCCACACCGGGATTGACCGTCACTTTTATTGACCGTATCCTTGATGTAACTAGTTACGTAACCGATCAGTTGAAGAAAGATGAAGATCCGAACGGTACTAATTATCTGTCGCCAAGCTACCTAAGCAAAGTAGCAGAACGCTTCGCCAAAGATGAAAATATAGAAGTCACTCCTGCAACCAAACTTGAACTTAAAGCTTTTTACGGAGGAAATAAATATTATATGTTTGTAAAGACCGTATACAGCGATATCCGCATGGTAGGTGCTCCTCCCTCTTCTATCGGTAAATTCGGAGCCGACACAGACAACTGGATGTGGCCCCGCCATACCGGAGATTTTTCCCTCTTCCGTATCTATGCTGATAAAAATGGGAAACCTGCCGCATATTCTAAAGACAATGTTCCTTTGCAGGTAAAAAAACATTTGAAAATCAGCATTGCCGGAGTACAGGAAGGTGACTTCACCTTTGTTATGGGATTCCCGGGACGCAACTGGCGATATATGATTTCTGACGAAGTGGAAGAGCGTATGCAGACTACCAACTTTATGCGTCAACATGTACGTGGGGCCCGTCAGAAAGTTCTGATGGAGCAGATGCTGAAAGATCCTGCCGTACGAATCCATTATGCAAGTAAGTATGCATCTTCAGCCAATTACTGGAAAAATGCAATTGGTATGAACGAAGGATTAGTACGTCTCAAAGTACTGGATACCAAACGTAAGCAACAAGAAGAACTTTTGGCCCGTGGCCGCGAAAAAGGTGATGATTCTTATCAGAAGGCATTTGATGAAATACGTTCTATCGTTGCTCATCGACGGGATGCACTCTATCACCAGCAAGCCCTTAACGAAGCACTTGTCACAGCACTTGACTTTATGCGCCTCCCTTCTACAACAGAAATGGTCACTGCCCTTAAGTCAAAAAACAAAGAACAAATAAAAACAGCTACCGAAAATCTGAAACAAGCCGGTGAAAAATACTTTGCCTCCATTCCCTTCCCGGAAGTAGAGCGAATGGTTGCCAAAACCATGCTGCAAACTTATGCCAATTACATTCCGGAGGAACAACGAATCAATATTTTCGAGATCATAAACTCACGTTTCAAAGGAAATATAGATTCATTTGTAGATGCTTGTTTTGAATATTCGATTTTTGGTAATCCCAAAAACTTTGAAAAGTTTATTAAAAAGCCAAGCTTATATAAGATAGGTCATGACTGGATGGTACTTTTCAAATACTCCATCACAGATGGAATATTGAAAACTGCCATTGCTATGAAAGAGGCCAATCAGAACTACGACGCTGCTCATAAGGTATGGGTAAAAGGAATGATGGACATGAGACAGGAAAAAGGAATGCCTATCTATCCGGACGCCAACTCAACCTTACGACTGACTTACGGACAGGTACTTCCTTACGAACCTGCCGACGGAGTAGTTTATGATGCTCATACTACACTCAAAGGAGTTATGGAGAAAGAAGATCCAGGAAACTGGGAATTTGTAGTTCCGCAGAAGTTGAAGGAACTATATAAAGCCAGAGACTATGGACGCTATGGTAAAGACGGTGAAATGCCTGTCTGCTTTATTGTTAATACTGATAATACAGGAGGAAACTCCGGCAGTCCGGTATTCAATAGCAAAGGACAACTAGTGGGCACAGCTTTCGACCGCAACTATGAAGGTCTGACCGGAGACATCGCTTTCCGCCCCTCCTCACAACGTGCCGCCTGTGTAGATATCCGCTATACCTTATTTATTATCGATAAATATGCAGGAGCCTCCCACATTATTGATGAACTGAGTATTGAATAAATGGATAATGAAAAATGGATAATGGAAAGTCCCTATGTAGGGTGACATTTCCATTATCCATTTTCCATTAAATAAACTCTTCTACCATATACATCTCATCTATCATTTCATTCATTGTTTCCTGCAAATTCAACACAGCTTCTTCAGGAGACTCTCCGTAAGCATTACATTGCATATTCACAGTCAACCAGGCATAATATCCGCCATCTGACGCCCGCTCAAGTACATAATCTGTTTTATTCAGTTTCATATCGGTAAATAATTAGTAAATGTTGGTATTGAAGTAATTGCTGATTGTGGAGCAGCCAGTTTTTCCAGTTCCAGAATAATACGTCGTTCACCACTACGTACCCAACGAACGAATGTACGATTAGGAGAATACGTTCCGGCAAAACGGAGTAAAGGCTTCAAATCAAAAGAATCACTAATAATCCCTGCTCCTGCCCTCATTGCATCATGGGCATTACAATCCTGCTCAATATGTGCCGGAACCATCAATACAGGTTTTCCCAGATACATTGCTTCACAGATAGATTCGAACCCAGCAGTGGTAGCATAAGCACGACAACCGGCCATCCCATTAAGAAACTTCACATCATCTATCTGATAGAAACTTAGTGTTTCGTCAATCCTGGTCACCTCATCTGCATCTGCTTTGTCCCAGAAAAACCTCAAAGGAACTTCCGGATATATCGTATGAAACTCCTCCACACTATCTGCAAAACCGGAATTTACCATATATCCATGAATATAATTTCCTTCTTCCGGTTGAATAGCAGTTACTTCCTGCCGAATTAAAGGAGGAACTACCACCACTTGTTCTACCCTGTCCGGTTCCATATCATTGAAAGATAAAGCAAGTTTCTTCGAAGATCTTACAGCTGTCATCTTGGTGAAGAAACGCAGCATCCGTAATTGAAAAGAGTTTTTATCCGGAAATTCAAAATTCTGATGTAAAAACAAGTATTGGTGTCCGACGCAGACATATGGAACGGAGGGACGAAAGAGTGTGTAGGTAAGTCCTGTCAAAAGCTCGTAGAAGTTGATCACTACTTCCGCCCCTGTATCCTTAATCCGCTGGTTAATATAGCACATACTGCGAAAATATTCCGGAATACGCAGTAAATTATAAATAAAACTTTTCTTTAGATTCGCTCGTTTATTATCTGCCGCAGGCAAGAAATTAGGACTGATAAAACGTTTGACCGGTGCCTGTATATTCCGGTTAAAAAATCCGGGCAAGATACGTGATGAACTCTCACCGACTAATACTTCCACTACTTCATGTCCATTACGCAACAACATTTCTTCAAGGGTAATAGCTTGTGTCAAGTGTCCCCTACCCTCGCCTTGTACAATAAATAAAAATTTCATGAGGCTATCATTATTAGTTTATTTCTTATTTATTTGTTTTTCGTTATGCAAAGTTCCCTTTTCCAGATTACAATAAGATGACTCTACAATTACTATTTTATGAACAAAAACAGCTTTTTCCCGTTATATTAATAAAATAGAAATTATATTTGCAGTCTTCAAAGACTGATATTTAAATTTAAGAAAGGAAAGATTATGGAAAAGTTTGAAGATTTAATACAGTCACCGATACCCGTTTTAGTTGATTTCTTTGCAGAATGGTGTGGACCCTGCAAAGCAATGAAACCCGTTTTAGAAGAATTGAAAACAATGGTAGGAGATAAAGCCCGTATTGTGAAGATAGATGTTGACCAACATGAAGATTTGGCTACTAAATATCGCATACAGGCAGTGCCGACTTTTATTTTATTCAAAAATGGAGAAGCCGTATGGAGACATTCCGGAGTTATCCACAGTAGTGAATTAAAAGGAATCATCGAACAAAATTACATATAAAAGGAAAATAGCGAATGAAGAAAGTATTAGCAATGGTAGCTTTTGTCATGCTGAGCGTTATCGTATACGCCTTCAATGACAAACCGGATGCCAATCAAGGTAAAAAAGAGGTAACAGGTAACGGTGAAGTCGTCGTAATGGACAAAGAAATGTTTCTGAAAGACGTCTTCGATTATGAAAAATCAAAAGAGTGGAAATACAAAGGTGACAAACCTGCCATCATCGACTTATATGCAGACTGGTGTGGTCCTTGTCGCCAGACAGCCCCAATCATGAAAGAATTGGCAAAGGAATATGCAGGGAAAATAACAATCTACAAAGTCAATGTAGACAAACAGAAAGAACTTGCTGCCTTGTTCAACGCAACAAGCATTCCATTGTTTGTATTCATTCCTATGAAAGGAGATCCGCAGCTTTTCCGTGGAGCGGCTGACAAAGCAACTTACAAGAAAGCTATCGATGAATTTCTACTGAAATAAAGAGCCCTAATTATAGTGACACTATCCGGTCAGGATAATGACATTATAATATAAAAATGGTGACACTATCCGGTGTGGATAGTGTCACCATTTTTATATGCAGAATAAAGATCATTTAAAGTATCCCACGGGATGATTCATCATAGGAATCTGACTATCTTTCAGTTTCAATACTTTCTTCAGCTGAGCGGCATCCATCGAAGCACGTGGCACTGTAGCCAGTTTAGCCGCAGAACAGAAAATAGAAATATTCTGAGAAACAATACCGGCATCCATGGCTCCCATTAGTTGATTCTGTATCTTCTGAGCATCACCAAAACGGGAAACATCACTGATTAATACTAAAGATACCGGAGCCGTTTTTACAAAAGCCTGGCCACCCGCTACCGCTCCACGGTAATCTCCTTCAGCAATCAGATTTAACTGATGATTCTTTGCGTCATACAAGTAACTTCCTTCCGATAATATCACATATACGTCTACATCCTGCTTATTCATAGCGGAAGGAGCCGTTCGTTTTCCAGCATCCGAACGATTGATTCCGTTGGCCGCCCATAATAAGTCTGACAAATCAGCAAGAGTTAACGCTTTCGAAGCATACTCACGCGTAGATTGACGTTCAGACAATGCCTTCATCACCGTACCAGTACGATTTAAATTAGGTTTTGGTAACTTAACAACCTTATCAGCAGCAAAAGCAGCCGCTGAAAGCATTAAACAAACGAACAATAGTTGTACCTTTCTCATAATTGTGGTATTTATAAAGTTGATAGGCAAATATAAACAAAAAAGGTCTGCATTCACTATAGAACACAGACCTTTTAAAAGTTATTTATAAGGCTTTATTATTTCTTATCTCCGAAATAACGGTTGTAAAGTCCTTCAAAACCTTTACCATGACGAGCTTCGTCCTTGCACATTTCGTGTACAGTATCGTGAATAGCGTCCAGATTCAAAGCTTTAGCACGAGTAGCGATACGTTTTTTGTCTTCGCATGCACCTTGTTCAGCATCTTTACGCTTTTGCAGGTTAGTTTTTGTATCCCAAACACAGTCACCCAGCAATTCTGCAAATTTAGAAGCATGTTCAGCTTCTTCCCAAGCATAGCGTTTGAAAGCTTCAGCTACTTCAGGATAACCTTCACGGTCAGCCTGACGGCTCATAGCCAAATACATACCTACTTCAGTACATTCACCCATAAAGTGATTATTCAGATCCTTGATCATTTCTTCGTCACAACCTTTTGCAACACCAATCACGTGTTCGTCAGCAAAAGACAATGCACCACCTTCTACTTCAACAACTTCTACGAATTTGCTGGCAGGAGCTTTACACAAAGGACATTTCTCAGGAGCTGCGTCACCTTCATAAACGTAACCGCATACAGTACATCTAAATTTTTTCATTTTCTTCTCAATTTTAAATTAATTAGTCAATACGTGTTTCTTTATCTTTTCTTAAGCAATTCTTGCATATACCTTTATAATAATAATGAACTTCCGTCACTTGATGCCCATCCATTTCCAGACTTTCAACTTTCTTCACGGCTTCCGGAGATTTTAAGTCGTAAATATGTCCGCAATACCTGCATAAGAAATGAGAGTGAACAGAAGTATCCGCATCAAAATTTGTATTCTTCTCATCAATCGTGAGCATCAATGCAGCTCCCTGTTCCGAAAACAATCTCAAAGTGTTGTATACCGTCGTTTTCGAAAGTGTCGGCATAGAAGGAGATAACGCTGTATAGATATCATCAGCCGAAGGATGAATGGGATGATTCATCAAATATTCCATGATCGCTATGCGCTGCATGGAAGGCTTTATATTATGCTCTAACAATCGTTCGTATGGTTTCATAAGTTCTCCCTCTTTTCAAAGTTGTATTCATTACAATTATAAATCTGATGCAAATATAGAAAGTCCCAATATCATTTCCAAATAAATTCAATCTTTTTTTGCAGAGAAGTATTACAAAATCCATTCAAACGAAAAGGCCACCTTTTGAAAGATGACCTTTTTGCGTTAATATACCTCGCTTCTGCCTTAGTCTTTGTCCACCTTGGCTTCTTCTATGATCGATGCAGGTACTTTTTCACAACGAACATATTTACTCACATCGTTGTCATCGTCTTTTGCAGTCCAGATCATGGAACCCGATTCCAACAAATCGGTTACGATATAATCATTATTCCAATCACCATTACCGAAATCATATTCTCCGCTGATAATATATCCTAAATAAGGATCATTTTCAAGGCTGAAATGACCAGTGATATGGCGCGCGTACATACTGTCGAACTTCTGGTACATTTCAAAAGTCAATTCTTTACGGTTAAAGGTTATGTAGCAATATGTACCTTCTGCCATAGGCTGTCCATTCCATTCAGAAAGTTGCCATGTTCCGTTCAGGTTAGCAGCAGTAACCGGCAATGTAGGGATCTCTGCCTTCTCATCTTCATCACAAGATATGAAACAAAGCAGGAAGGCGAATAAAGCCATTAATTTAAGAATATTCTTCATGTCTTCTTTTTATTTTTATCGTTACTTAATACAGTTTACTTTAATACTCAATGTCCGGTCAGCCTGTTGTCCGCTTACTCCTTCTATTATAACAGGAAAGATAAACGAATCGCCCTTTTCCACAGGAATCAGGGAAGCATCTATCGTGATTATTATATCGGCTTCACTGCCCGGACTGATTACTTCCGGTTCTGTGCGAAAAGTAACAAAACAGGGAAGGTTCAGAACTGTCAAACGCAATGATTGCTCCCCGCTGTTACCGCAAAGTATTCGTTCCGAAGCACGCTTTCCTGACATCACCTCCCGAAATTCCATCCGGTTTTGTTTTAGCCTCAGTTTGCCCATCGCATAAGGATAGCGTCCCCATTCATCTGCTCCGGGCAATACATTACCCGTCAATGTGAGGCGTGCCACAGGCATCCGGTCCGACAGAGACAGATAAACGAAAGCATTCGTATCTATCGTCCCCGGGTGGTTTTTCGGATTATAGGTCAATGCAATAACACTCGCTTCACCGGGAGGTATTTCTCCGGTACGAACATCCGCCACTGCACATCCGCAGGTAGTCCTTACACGAGTCAGATTTATCGTTTTATTACTTATATTAGTACATGTGAAACGATAGGTCTTTGGAGCATCATCCTCCGTCATTGTTCCAACATTCAACACAGTACTGTCGAAGCGCAGAATTTGTTCCCCATGCTTCATTAGCGGCGGATTTATCAGCGTATCTGTTTTTTCCTGCGGAATGAAACGAATCCCCTTGGCTTCAACCGCCCGGAATGATCCGATGACCACACAGAGTAAAAATAACCGTATCCAAGTAATTGGTTTCATTGAATATTAAAATTACATCCAACCGTTATCATTAGCCTTTTTACGGACGGTAACGGCAATGGACTGTTCGCTTCCGTTGCTTACTTTCACTGTAATACGAGCTGTACCGGTTTTTATACCAGATACGGTCATAAGCGTATTACTTACGCTCACTGCAGCGGTAGCCGGGTCGCTCGATGTGCAAGTATAAGTCAGTGTTTCACCATTTACAAAGTAGTAAGCCAAATTAAGAGTCGATGTTGTACTTTCTGCCACATAGACATTTGGCACTACCATATCCGAACCACTCCCTTCAATACTGTTAAGCAAACTTCCGGCATTTACTAAGCCTGTACCCATCTTGCCGACATACTTCGACAGTTCTACTTTTGTAGGAGAAGCACCGGCAGAAAGATGATTGCGATAATAAGTTTTCACTTTTCCGCCAGTATACCAGCCGTCCAATGGTTTTGCAGAATTCTTCAGCAGTTCAATGAACTCAGTTGCTTTAAAATGACGGCGTTGTTTTACAGCATAGGACAAGCCTAATGCCGCTACTCCCGATACATGCGGACAAGCCATAGATGTACCATCCATAAAACCATAAGTAGCAGTACCGTTCTGTATCCAAGTAGAAAGAATAGAACCGGAGTATATACCTTCTGCCCAAGCTTCAGGATCTTCTTTACCTACCGGATTATAGTACTCCGTATCACCACCCGGAGCAGAAAATGTCGCTTCCACACCGTAGTTAGTATAAGAAGCCGGGGTAAAATCGGCAGCCACCGCACTCACTGCTATACATTTGGAATAAGCAGCGGGGAATGCCGGCATTCCTGCATATTCGTTACCGGATGCAAAAATAGCCAAACCACCATCAATCACTCCATTGGGAGAACCGGCGTTATTGATAAAATAATCTAATGCTTCTTTTTCCAATGGATAAATACTCTCCCACTCTTTTTCCGTTCCCGGCCCTGGAGTATATCCTTCGATCATATTAGCTAAAGAAGAGTTGTATCCCCAGCTACACTGCAAAATAACAGCGCCATTATCGGCAGCATATTTGATGGCTCTGGCCTCAGCATCCAAGCTGACACCGTAGTCTCCGGAAAACACTTGGCATGACATAATCTTCACACCCGAATTTTTCGTCCCATCACCACCGGCAATACCACAAACACCGATACCATTATTATTCATAGCAGCAATAGTACCGGCAACGTGTGTTCCGTGTCCCGTATCGCTTGTTTCCATCCATGAGATAACACCTGTATTACTTACGAAATTGTAACCATATTTATCATCCTTATATCCGTTACCATCAGCATCGTCATCAGCATAAAGTTCTTCTCCTTCATTAATCCAGATATTACCAACCAGATCAGGATGTGTATTCATTACACCTTCATCCAGTACAGCGACTATAATAGACGGATCGCCCTTACATTTCTGCCAGGCTTCCGTACAACCGACATCACACCCTGCTTCCGAACCATTACCTAAATCATTTTGATTATCAAATTCATTCTCTCCAGTATTATTATAATGCCATTGATAAGACAATCCTGGATCGGAGAACGAGCTTCTTGCTGATACAGCACGTGTAGCAGCCTTTTGCCGCAAAGCGCTCTCGTTGATATAACTCCGATATCCTTCGGTTTTGTAAGCACGTTTAATACGGCTATTGCCTTGTACTTTTGATATTTCACCTAATTTACCAAGACGGCTGGCCGCTTCCTTCAGGCCCGTATTTTCATTAAACTTCACTCGATACCACAAATGTAGTCCGGCACTACGGGTGCGTTCTTCATTTTTAGCATCGACTGGAAATATACGTTCAAACTGGTATGCACCCAAAATAGCCAATACTTCATCAGTAGATGGAATCCCGGAACGGGTCATGGCTCCTCCACTTCTTGTCGCAACCTTGAGGGCTTGGTCAAGAATTTCGGTCATTGCAGGATCGAATTTAATCAGCAATTCACCAGAAGTGACATCAGTCGGAAACTGAACTTCCGTCCCCCCTGCAGGGGTAGACGGTTGTTCAATAAATTCTTGTTCCGAGCATGAAGCCAGCAGCAGGGCAAACAGTGCTGTATATAAGATTTTTTTCTTCATTGTTCCTTTTTAAAAAGTTATTCTTGTTAATGATATTTATTCCACAGTTATCTTAGTCTGTTGTCCCCGATAATACAAATTTTCTGTAATATAGCGGATAGGCTACACCTTTAACAACCTGACTTGCTTCCGGGTCTTTATCCCCATAGTAGTAAGAATAATCGTAATTCACAACATCCACATTGCTAAATCCAACTGCCTTTCCTTCTGAATTTATACCTCCTTCTTGCTGATTGAATACCATAGTTTCCGGATACCAATATACAAAGTAAGGATGGAACAGAAGCCAGTTCGGTATTGCACCAGTCAAGAAGTTCAAATTAATATGAACTGTACGGGCAAATGGTAGTACACGTGGAATATCCTGTCCTGTTACCGGAGACTGCTTCTGATAAGTAACCTGATTGTCACCCGTCAGCAACCATTGACAAGTATCCTTTGATATCTTATCAAGGAATAATGATGGTGTAGCAGTCAATTCCTCTTTAGTGAAGAAATCATCATGTTGATAAGTTAATGGTTTTCTGGCAGCAGCCAATGCACTTTTAACTTCTGCGTCAGTAGGTAATTCTCCCTCAAGGAAGTTATAAGACAGGAACAGTGCATTCAGTTTATCCCAAGTCAGCAATTTCAGGAATGCTGCTCTTTCCGGCTGTCCTTGTGAAATATTAACATGCAACCCAACATCCTTACCATTATATTGATTGTTTCCATCAATCTGAGTTAAGTCTTTCAGTGTTTCTGTAGCACGACATCCGGTCAATGATAATGATCTTAAATGTGGGAAATTTTCTTCGTTTACCACATCTGTAATCACAGATAACTTCTGGAAATTATTACTTGACAAGTCAAGACTTACCATCTTTTTACCCAGTTTAACAAAATTCTTAGGGAGATCATTCATACCGAAAGAGAACATTTTCAAATCTTTCAGATATTCCAATTCACAGATTTCTTCACCTAAATGGATCGTACGTATCTGTCTGTTGGCATTACTCATGACAGCAAATGATTCCAGATATTTCAGATGACGAATTTCCTTCGGCAATGTTTCACCGTCTTGCAGATCGATCATAGCAAAATGTACAGAACGTACACGCCCCACAGCTTCTTCCGGAAGTTCTCCATCTTTTATTTCCTTATCCGTAGCTTCCCAAAGTGTCACGAAATCCCAGTTCATCATACTTTCACTGGTATCAAAGCTCATCATACTCTGGAGTTTGTTATTAATGGTGATAATAGCTAATGAGTCACCTGCACGATTGTCTTCGATTCTCATGGCAGCTTCCTGTGTAACAGTCAGCACAACTGCATCTATTTTATTACCATTGTCGTCCACCAGTTGATCATCCGAATTTACCGGAATCAGATGAATCTTTGCCACACGAGTATATGGAGCCACGTTCATTCCCCATCGAAAATCAACTTTCAAAGTACGGGGACGTGCTCCTCTGTCTAAATTCACTTCCAGGTCTTTATCTTTCGGCAATGTCACCCAGTTGCTACGTTCTCCTTCCACTTCCTTTTTCTCTTCATCGGTCATGGTTGCTTCTTCTGCAAAAGAATAATCCACGCTTCCGATTTTGAAATTCACATTCGTGGAAATAGTAGACTCGAAATGACGATCTTTATAAACATCCGAACTAGGGATTTTCACTTCCGGTTCTCTCACTAAGATTTGCTTACCGAAACCAAACTGTGTAACTGTAACCAATCGAGGTTCCCGACCGTCCATAGTGAAACGTACCTGCGCCGTACGCGCAACATTTGTCAGTGTAGAGTCTATAGCAAGATCACATACTGCCGAGCCCAGCCCATTTGCCGGTGAAACGGCAATCCAAGGTTGTGACACACGTGCCACCCATTGATCATTGGACGAAACGGCAATCTTCTCAGTTCCTCCTTCGGCACCGATAGTAATTTCTTCCTTATCTATCGTAATGCCATCGATTCCCACTTCATCATCATCCTTGCACGAGGATACGAACCCCGCACAAAGAATCAGTCCTAATGTTATTTTACTAAAATATTTCATTAATAGAATCTTTTATATTATCGTTCAATACCTAAAGCATCACAACCACGAATATCCTGCGTAGTATCATAGAACAGCGCATACATACCTGCCTCAATATAAGGACATACTTTGGTCACATCAATAGAGATATTCGGATTGTCTGCGATATCCAATATATAAAGCTGCGGTGTCAGAGTTTCATCTACTTTACGGATGTCATTTGAACCGATTTGCAACTGGATCAAGCTCGGACAGGTAGTGATACCTGTCGGCCATTGGCGCAAGATACGGTTACCTTCCGCATCACGTTGGTGACGAATACCAAAAGCCTTCAATTGACTACTGTTCAACGGCTGTGTCGGGAACGTAGAGAAACAGTTGTAACTAACATCCATATTACTCAAATAAGGCAAGGTTGTCGCCCGGAAGTCATCAGACAAGCTTGTTAATTTATTGAAGCGCAAATCTATAATGGTCAGCATGTACGTATTCTTATAGTTTCCTTCTTTGGGTTTCAGCGAATTTTCCGGAATCGATGTCATCAGATTATTACTCAAGTCAATAGTCGATATCGGTGAACCTGATGCAAACAGTTCTGTAGGGAATTTCGTTATTTTATTATACGATAAAGTCACTGTACTGGCATTGATACCCTTGAATTGGGCCATCGGACAATCGATATTGCTTCCTTCCGAACCTATTTCATTATACGAGAAATCGACAGAACCCATAACATATACCGATTTAGCATTAAAAATATTCGGTATATATTTCAACTTATTATGAGAAAAGCCCAAGCCTTCTACCTGATCGGTAAATGCACAAAAGTTATCCGGGATTTCTTCAATCTGGTTATAATCCAGCTTAAGGTCTGTCAGTTTAACATTTGTACCGAAAGCTTCCAATTGTTTTACATTATTGTGTACACAATCTAATAAGCCAAGTTTTACCATTTTCTGTAAGGATGCAGATTCGGGGAATCTTTCCAGATTGTTATAACCCATATATAAGATTTGAATTTTTGGCCCTGTATCTTCATCGTCAGCCAGCCTTTGCCAGTCAGCAGTCAGTTGATCCCCACTGATACCTTTATTACAAGCTATATTTAATAACTGTAACTCCGGCAAATCATATATAAATTCCGGTATTTGTGTCAGATTTGGACAATTATATAATTCCAGATCCGTCAGTTTTGTCAGATTACTCCAACTTAACTCTTCATCCGCATACTGCTTAGCATATTCTGAATCGGCATCTTCCCAATCGGCAGCGATATTATCATAAGTAAACGGCGAATTGGCAAAATAGATTGTCTGTAAATTAGTCAATCGCTGAATAGCCTTTGAAATAAATGTTATTCGATTAGTAAGGATACCTATTTGAGTATCCTTTAATGAAATGCGGTTATTCTTCTTTATCGGTTGCAGGTCAGGATGTCTGTTAATACCGTCTTGCAAAAGTTCCGACATATTCAGACGCGGATCGCGATCAAGAAATGTTCTTTTGTAATGCATACGTATTCTTTGCTTCTGTTCCTCGCTCATATCTGGGGTCAGTTCATCTTCACCAAAGAGTCTGCCGCTCAATATTTCACTATGCGTACCAAAAGAAAGAGTTTTTAGTTCAGTTAACTGTCCGATAGCATCAGGCACTCTGCCTTTAGCACCAAAGCCAGCAAGTGAAAGCCCTATAACACGTCCATTGTTATCGAGATCAACTCCAGGCTGATCCCCCCACATATCCAGTTCTTTATTAAAGTTCCAGTTTGAACTGCTGACAGTATTATTCACAGTACCGCCATTGTACTTCCAGTTCTTTCCGTCCAAGGCTTCCCAAATAATTTTCAGCGCTTTGTAGTCCTTAATGTATTCTGCAGTCTCTTTCAATTGGATAGGCACATTAGCATCTTCTGTCAATTCATTGTCTTTCACTGTAAAAGGTTCTCCTCTTACGGACTGTGTTTCCAATACCGGTCGCGTACCACCACTTTGTGTATAGGTGGTATATGCCACTACTTGAAAAGTACCGGCAGGAAGCCATACGGCAGAATCACATGTTGCCACACCTATGTCCATATACTTGTCATTAGCATTATCAGGGTTCTGGTTTTCCTTAGAGCCTTCTTCATAAGTAACTTTCATCCCTTTCATCTCTGTTGTGACACGAGTAAAGGTGTTCATTACAGTAACATCGACATAGCGAATATTGCTAAATAAATATTCACCGACCGCACGTGTGCTAAGACCTTCTTTCGTTAGCTTAAAAGTAACAGTTCCGCGTGCTACAGCATCTACAGCCAACGCTTTTTCCTGAAGTCCTTGACCGACAACGGTAAATTCGCTGTCATCTCCACCAGGTCCTGCCAACAGAACCTCATCAAGTTTATCATACAGGTAGTAACCGATAATCTTATAAGTGCCGGCCAATAACTGCAATTTATCACTACGCAGACCATATTCCGCATTGTTCGCATTGTATGCGTTCAAGGGTACAGTCTGTGAAACGGTCGTTCCGTTGTGCGTCATCACAACCTTTATCTTCTGTGCACTAGACAACGTTTCCAGTTTGTCTGTTGCACGGGTGGTTGTTCCTTTCTCAAAAGAGGTGCTCTTATAGAGCTTGAACTGCACATAGCCGTATTGGCTTTGCAGTACCTCGTCACCGTCATCAGAGCAACCAGTTACCACCATCGTTAGTAAGCTGACGATGAGGGGTAAGAAGAATATTGAGTATAATTTATGTAGATTCATTTAATATACTATCTAAATTAATTAATTGGCAGGGGTAATCACCAAAGCCTTCTTAAAGAGCATATCTGTTCCCTTAAAAACAATGATTAAATCTTCCTTAAAAACGTCAGGTACAGTGATCCCCAAAATCATATTTCCAGTCTCATCCATTGATGCCTCAAGAGTTACAGTAACATCCTCATCATCAGCATTAATTGCATAAGCTTCACCTATCCATTCACTTTCGGATAATAACGGATTAACCGCATAATATTCGCCTGCATTAGCAGATATTGAATAAACATCATCAATAAAATAGTTTCCTTGGAGGAGTTCTAAAATAGAAGTATTTGTTGTTTTAGTAGGTGAAACTTCTTCCCATCCGGCTTTTTTTATAATGAAGCTCTGATTACCGGGTTCTTCTTTCACTTCTTTCTGAGTAAAGCCAATTAAAAGATTTCTCTGTTCATACTTATAAGCTATCTCTCCATTTTCAACAATAGTTTCTTCCAAATTATCTTTGATACTTTCATACTCAGCCTGTGAGAACGCAAGAACATAACCAGTTCTAGATTCAGGCTCTCCCCAACTAACATTAGGAGTATATTCATCAACTGTGAGATTTATTTTACCTTTTTCACCTTCACAATGCATCCATATCATATCAGGGTCTATTGTTGAAATATTCTTATTTCCCAGCATATCTTCCCATTCCTCCATATATACAAATACATATTTATCACTTAAAGTTTTAATAGTGAATGGCATTCTTTTGTGTAAAGTAATATCACCAGTACTACCACCCGTACTTTTTTGTGTAAATGTCTTTCCATCCATTGAAACAACCCAATTGGTAGGATAAGTTGACGGAAGCGTCAATTCCATAACCCCAGGTGTCATGCCATCATAAGAAACTTTAAAAGAATAGAATGCTTTACCTTCTTCGTCAGAGAATGTAATCACGTTTTTATCGCTTGCTTCAACCGGATATTTTTCACGATTCTCATCTTTTATTATCTTCAAGCCACCAGTCACTTCTTGATTAACTGCACCTACAAGAGAGCCGCCTTCCAGTTCTACCCAACCCGGCAGGTTTGTAGCGGCAAAACGGAAATTAGCTTTAACGCTAAATTTAGAGAAGTCCTGATAGCCCACTTTAAGTTCTTTGACCACCTCGCCTGCTTCATCATATACTTCCAATTCATATCCCTTAGCCGAACGAGTTACCTCTCCAATCACAATAGTCTGACCACCCATTGTCAATTCCAATTTAGCCACACTAATGTTATCCACTTTCTGATTGTCATCAGTAGCTAAGATTGTTACAGTTTGTGTACCGGCTGTTCCGGACACAACAAATTCTTCCATATCATTGGACTGAAACTTACACCAAATGGCGGAAGATGCCAAACTCCAATTCGTATTAGCCGTAAAAGTAAACTCTTTTGTCTCACCTGCATTGCAAACAATGTTCTGCTTTTCCGGAAATATCGGAGCCACTGCATCGTCATCATCGTCCGAACACGCTGCCAGACAGAAAGTCATGAGTAAGCCAATGAAGAACCAACTCTTGCACGACATCTTCATACAAGAATCTCCTAGTGGTTTTAAACTAAACTTTTTCATATCCATTTATATTCTTATTTTTTAATATCCTTGTTCTTTTAATTTTTCTGCTTCCGCTTCACTTATCCATTCTATGACATTGGCAAATGTTCCTACTACACCATATAATGAGCCATCTCTATTATTCACACTCATTGTGACATATTGGAAGACAAAGTTCTCATTAGTACTATAAAAAGAAGTATAAGCGGTAGGTTGATTAAGCCGCAATTTGTCGTCACCGTGAATGGTGTTGAAAGCCTCACCTGTCGTTCCACAAATTTGCTCTTCCATTTCGACGATCGGTTGCAGGATATCATCCCGATTGAAGGTGATTTCCATATCGTAGCCGTCAAAGTAGAGGTCATGTATAACAACTGTATTTTCTTTACCCTCTACCACATCAGAAGTTACCAAACGCAAGTCTACATTCTTCGGATAGTAATCCGATGATAAATAGGTAGAAGTCACCTTGCAATATCCTGTAAAGTTTTTGATATCAAACGGACAAACCTTCTGCATCACAACTTTTGCCTCAGTTCCATACATACTCCATTGCTCAGTTTCAGGAATTACGAGCCGCAAAGCAAAACCCAGCGAGTCGCTAATACCAATATTCTTATAAATACCTTCCACCTCCACGTTAGTGCTCATTTCGCCCGCTTTAATGGTAACGGTATTCGACAAAATTCTGTAATGCTTACCTTCCACGGCATTGCTTTCTTTGTCTATCACTTCGACAGCCAGCGTGCGGTCGTAGTCAACAGACTTAGTAGCAGAGACAGGAACATTAAATATCTCATTCGTTTCTTGCACGGCATAAGTATAAAGCGTGTCAGAAAACATAAGATAACTGGATCCGTTGTATAACACCTTGTCCTGATCGCATCCGGAAAGAGCTATCAGAGCAGCAATGGCTGCCATACATCCTATTAATAATTTCTTCATTATCGTATGCTTTTAATCTTATTTGTTACTTTCATTCGGTTGGACTTGTGAGCCCGGAGCGTCCAATTCGTGCTGCGGTATAGGCCACACGAACAAAGGATCGTCAGCTTCTACTTTCAAGCTACTACCATTTGCCAATGACTGGTCTTGTGGTTTACGCTCAAAACCTTTGTGCCAGCGTTTCAAATCATGAAGACGGAAACCTTCCATATAAAGTTCTTTCACGCGTTCTGCCTCAATAACATCCATTGCATTGGAAGCCGTCAAAGAAGTAGAACCACCATAACTGGAATAACGTGCTGTACGAAGAGTAGTGATATCTTTTCCGGCACGACCATAATCAGGCTTCTCCTGTTGTATATAAGCCTCAGCACGTATCAGATACTGTTCCGACAAACGAAGTACTTTCGGCATACAGACGTGAAGTATCTTAGTTTCCAGGAATGCTTCGTTACCAAAATACTTTATCAGCAAAGGCCAAGAAAGATGGTGACTATAGCCAGTAGTATATGATTGGAAAAAAGTAGATACACGTAAGTCGTTATTATCATATGAGTTGAGAACCCATGTTGCCGGCACATAATCAGGACGATAATTACTATAGTCGTAATTAAAGAAAATCTGTCCCAAGCGACCTCCATAAGAATTTACGGTAAAACCAACTTTCCAAATAATTTCAGTAGAGAGGTCATTCGTCCACATATACTTGTAATAACTCACTCCGGAAGAAATATTCTGAGTACAGCTAGACAAGACAAAGTAATCACTGTCTATTACTTTACTAGAATACTTAATAGCTTCATCCCACTTTCTCATATAGAGAGCTACGCGTGCACGCAAAGCATATACAGTGTATTCATTGAAATAAGTAGCGTTATTGAACAAAGCACCATCAGTAGCCGGATTGTAATCCTCATCCAATGCCAGCAATTCAGCTGCACGATCGAGATCACTAAGGATAAACTGATAAGAATCTTTCAGTGAAGCACGCTTCATTTCTTCGTCTCCTGCATAATGCTCGGTCAGGATAACACCCAACTGATTGGCTGCGTCTTCATCACTTTCATAAGCCTTACAGAAAAGTTTTACCAATTCCGAATAAGCAAGCGCACGGGCAAAATAGGCTTCACCACAACATTGGTCTATTTTATCCAAATCGTTATCATTAGTAGTTTTATTTCTTACTCCATCCACACGGTCGAGCAGAAAGTTACAACGATTGATTACATTATATAATGCAGCATAAACACCTTCAATATTTGTATTGGTTGCCAAAATGTCTTTCCAACGCCAAATATCTCCATAAGTATTCGTATTTCCGTTTACTCCATACACAAAGTCAGTCTGCAAATCGGGTAATAACGTAAGACTTCCGGAGTACAAGGCACTACTTTTAAAAGTATCATAAATACCTATAACTGCCAGATTTACATCATCTACCGTCTGGATAGACTTATCGAAAGGGATTGCATCCTCAGGCATCTTATCCAAACAGGAAGTGCAGGAAAATGCCACGGCAGCCAACAAGATATATAATTTAAATTTCTTAATCATCTTTCTTTAATATACTATTTAGAATGAAACTTCAACACCCAAAGTAAATTGGCGTGATGCCGGGTATTGTGCTCTATAAATATTGCTTGCAACTTCCGGGTCAAGTCCGGTAAAACCAGTCCAAGTCAGCAAATTCTGTCCTTGCAGGTAAACGCGTGCTGCTGTGAAGAAATTACTTTTCTTCAACAACGATTGCGGAAGTGAATAAGCCAATGTCAGATTCTTCAAACGAAGGAATGAAGTATTTTCAAGAAAGCGGTCGTCAAGTTGTGCCACCACATCGTAGCGGGGAATATCCGTAATATCACCGGGCTTTTTCCAACGATCATACAACAGTCGCTTAGACTGGTTATATGCGCTATACAGTCCGTTACTTTCTTCAAAGAAGCGGTCATTATTCATCACGTAGCGTTTCGCCATCCAGCTGAACTGCGCCGACAATGAAAGCCCTTTCCACACGAGGGTAGTTCCAAAACCACCTGCCCATGGAGAATCGAAAGTCTTGCCAGTCATAACTTTATCTTCCTGACGAAATTCAGTTGTTAACTCTCCGTCGGCTGTGTACCACAAAGCGTCCCCATTAGCGGGGTTCACACCTGCATAACGATTCAGGAAGAACTCAGTTGTAGGATGTCCGACCATATACTTTAAGCCAGTCGTAGAATTTACATACTCTTCTACCCCATTATAAAGTTCCAACAACTTATTCTTATTATAAGAGAAATTAGCACTAAGATTCCAAGTAAAATCCTTTGTATGGATGACATTACCATCTACTGCCACTTCAACACCCCGGTTCATCATAGCACCGATATTCTCCCAACGATACCCCTCACCAGTTATGGCATAAGATGTGGGTACATACATCAATATATTAGTAGTCTTCTTATGATAAAAATCAACGTTTACATTAACACGATTAAAAAACCCCAAAGTAAAACCAACATTGTTAGCCCAAGTCTGCTCCCAGCCTAGTTTTTCATTTCCACTCTGTAAAGGAAAGATACCCGCTTCATCGTTATAGTTGGCATTCCCGGAAACAAGTGCAAGATGATCGTAGTCAGGGATACTCGAGTTACCCGAAGTACCGGTACTCAACTTTATCTGCGCATTAGTCAACCATTCCACATCTTTCAGGAAAGCCTCGTTCTTTATGTTCCACATAAAGCCCAATGACCAGAAAGCTCCCCAACGATGATCTTTACCAAAACGGGAAGAAGCATCCATACGCCCGGCAACTTCCGCATAATACAAATCCTTATAGTTGTACTCGCCACGGAAGAAAAGCGATAAATAAGAATAGCTACTATTGACATCTTGCCATGAAGAGGCCCGCGTACCGGAAGTTACATTTGTCAACCGGTCTATTGTCTGCCCTCTCGTAACAACCTGAAACCCAGTTGAACGATAATCTATACCTTCTTGTCCCAACAAGAAATTGAATGAATGTTCGTCATTCAATGCCCATCGGTAATTTGCCGTAAGAGTTTCACTCAGACTCAAAATATCCGCCGAACTACGTCCGGCACTTCCTGATTTATTATTAATTATATAACTAGGAAAAGATTGCATAAATGACGTAGAATGAGAATAATCAGCACCAAACTGAGCCCGGACAGTCAAGTTCTTAACAGGAGTAATATCTGCAAAAACAGTTGACAACAACTTATATTTTTTATGTTCTACAGGGTTATTTGCCATCCACTCAATAGGGTTCTGTCCTGTCCCTTTCCAAGTTCCGTCATTTTCAGAAGCCAAAGAGCCATCAGCATTATAAGGATTCCAGTAAGGCAACATAAAGCGTGAACCGGAAATAGGAGTATAAAGTGCCATATCCCCTTCTTCAGCCTGCGCTATTTCCTCATAAGCCATCATCGTATTGGTACCTATTTTCAACCAGTTGCTGGCTTTTACCTCCGCATTGGCACGCATGTTATAACGACGGAAAGTTGAACTTTGGGCAATACCGTCCTGATCGTAAAATCCTCCTGAGACATAGTAGTTCAAACGATCGGTAGCACGGTTAACAGACAGTTCATAACTCTGCAATGGAGCGCGATCATTAAATACTTTATCCAGCCAATTAATATCTGTACGAGAAAGCAAATTATAATCCTTACCTGTGTCCAAGCCAATTTCCTTTTCAAATTGGATACGCTCCGGTGTATTCATCATCATCCAGTTATCATCCGACGCCAATTGTGAGAATCCCCACTGTCCACGCAATGTTACTTTTGCTTTATCCATTGCCAACCCACGTTTGGAAGTGATTACAACCACACCATTCGCTGCACGGGCACCATAAATAGAGGTTGAAGAAGCGTCTTTCAATACAGAGATGGACTCTATATCTCCCGGACTGATCGTATTAAAGTCAGCACTGGAAATAGGCACACCATCCAAAATAAACAACGGTGCCGTACCCGAATTAATTGAATTCGTACCTCGAATCTGGAAAACAGCCGCCTTACTAGGTTCTCCCGAGTTAGAGATTACAGATAATCCCGGTGTCTGTCCCTGCAGTGACTGATCAAAACCTGCAGCAGGCACATTTTCTAATTTTTCCGCTTTAACAGTGGATACGGCACCAGCAATCGTCCCTTTTTTACGAGTTCCATACGCTACTACCACTACCTCATCTATTAAAGCAGCATCTGAAACCAGACGAACATTCAGTGTTCCGGTTTTGGCACTAACCGCATGTGCCTGTGATTGCATACCGATATAAGAGAACAGCAAAGTAGCACTTGCCGTACCCTTAATCTCAAGAGTGTAATTACCATCAATGTCGGTAATTACACCATTTGTAGTACCCTTCTCTAAAATAGACACACCAACCATCGGCTCATTATCTTCTGCCGAAACAACATGTCCTTTTACCTTATATCCACTCTGTGCAAAAAGCATAAGAGGAATATTCAGTAGAGCAAAGAGTACAAACAAGAGAATTGATTTTCTCATCTTTGATACTTGAATTTAAATTAATGAATTGATTTATTTTTTACAGATTTATCTACAAAACGAAAACTTAGCATATTACGCTTCACGCATGAAACAGCAATATACTTCTCCCCTTGGAGCGACTTTGAAAAGTATACTTTTATCATCGTTCCAGGACAGACTATTAAATAGTCTATACAATATATAGAATAGGGAAATTAGCTTGGCTGGTTTTTTAATATTACGCCATATGTCTAAATAAATGTCTTGTGTCGCTGCAATACTAATAAAGTGTATGTCCATCTCTCTAAAATTATAGATATTAATAAGTGCTTATCGTTTGTTTAGGTGTAAATTGCCTATAAAATTCTTTAATTTGGCTACAAATATAATTATAATAGTTAAATAGAAAAAACAAAAAGTCTCATTTTTTATACCAAATTTCCTCAAATGTCTTTTTATTGCATAATTAACAAAATATTAATAAACAAATAGATATATCCCATATAAACCGTCAAAAATAAGACCATCTTACTTTCCATTTGACATTCTTATTAGTTGCTTATGCAATAGTCATTAAAACGACATAAGACACCTCATTTTGAGGATTCAGAGTCAAAAGGGCAAAAATCCAAAACTATTTCCTATTTTTGTACCCACTATATATAAAAAGGTACAAGATGAACTACGGATTCGTAAAAGTAGCTGCAGCCGTGCCACACGTTAAAGTGGCCGACTGTAAATTCAATGTAGAGAGAATAGAAAGCCAAATCGCAATAGCTGAAGGTAAGGGTGTGCAAATCATAGTATTCCCGGAAATGAGTATTACCGGATATACTTGCGGTGACTTATTCGGACAGCAGATTTTGCTGGAAGAAGCAGAGATGGGGCTAATGCAGATACTCAATAATACCCGCCAACTGGACATCATCTCTATTGTCGGCATGCCGGTAGTAGTCAATTCAACCGTGATCAATGCCGCCGTAGTGATTCAAAAAGGAAAAGTACTAGGTGTTGCTGCCAAAACTTACCTCCCCAATTATAAGGAGTTCTACGAACAGCGCTGGTTTACTTCTGCCCTTCAACTGACAGAAGATACCGTACGCCTATGCGGACAAATCGTTCCCATAGGTGCCAACCTACTGTTTGAAACTTCCGATACGACTTTTGGGATCGAAATTTGCGAAGACCTTTGGGCTACCATACCTCCCAGTTCCTCATTGGCTTTACAAGGAGCAGAAATTATTTTCAATATGTCTGCCGATAATGAAGGAATCGGAAAGCATCATTATCTCTGTTCTCTTATCAGCCAACAATCAGCACGTTGCATTGCAGGATACGTATTTTCTTCCTGTGGTTTCGGGGAGTCCACTACGGATGTAGTATTTGCGGGAAACGGATTGATTTACGAAAACGGCTCATTACTGGCACGTAGCAAACGTTTCTGCATGGAGGAGCAACTGATCATTAGCGAAATCGATGTGGAACGCATACGGGCAGAACGTAGAATCAACACCACTTTTGCCGCCAGCCAGGGAAATCCAGGAGATAAAAAAGCAATCTCCGTCGCAACGGAGTTTATTAATAGCAAAGAGCTTACTTTGACCCGAGACTTCAATTCACATCCTTTTGTCCCCCAAGGAGCAGAACTGGATGAGCATTGTGAAGAAGTATTCTCTATCCAAATAGCCGGCTTGGCACAACGACTGGTTCATACCAAAGCTAAAACAGCTGTAGTCGGTATTTCCGGAGGATTGGATTCAACATTGGCATTATTAGTCTGCGTGAAGACCTTCGACAAACTCGGTTTACCCCGCAAAGATATTCTGGGAGTTACAATGCCAGGCTTTGGAACGACTGACCGTACTTATAACAATGCCATTGATTTAATGAAATCATTGGGCATTTCTATCCGGGAAATCAGTATTCAAGATGCCTGTATCCAGCATTTCAAAGATATCGATCATGATATCAATGTACATGATGTCACCTATGAGAACTCTCAGGCACGCGAACGCACACAGATATTAATGGATATCGCTAACCAAACTTGGGGAATGGTAGTGGGTACGGGTGACTTGTCAGAACTTGCACTCGGATGGGCTACGTACAATGGAGATCACATGTCTATGTACGGTGTCAATGGAAGTATTCCCAAAACACTTGTGAAGTATCTAGTGCAATGGGTAGCGGAAAATGATATGGATGAGGACGCTAAAGCGACTTTACTGGATATTGTAGATACTCCTATCAGTCCCGAATTAATTCCAGCAGACGAAAACGGGGAAATCAAACAGAAGACCGAAGACTTGGTAGGGCCTTATGAACTGCATGACTTTTTCCTCTATTACTTCCTGCGTTTTGGTTTCCGCCCTTCCAAGATTTACTATCTGGCTAATATAGCTTTCAAGGATGTATATGACAAAGAAACAATAAAGAAATGGTTATCTACTTTCTTCCGACGTTTCTTTAATCAGCAGTTCAAGCGCTCCTGTCTGCCCGATGGTCCGAAGGTAGGTAGTATTTCCATCAGTCCCAGAGGTGACTGGCGAATGCCAAGTGATGCAAGTTCAACTATCTGGCTCAAAGAAATAGAAGATTTATAATCTCTTTGATCTTTCTTCTGTGACATTTTTGTATTTATCTTAAGTATTATACGGGGTAAAACAAAAATGTCACATAACTGTATATCAATCATTTAGTTCACAAAACACCCCATATTCAAGAGAAGTTTACAAAAAAACATGCGGTTGTTTTTGACTTTTGGAGAAGAAAAACTGCATTTTCTTTATAACAGTAAGTTCTTCAGCCAATTAGCTACAAATGCGAATAATTAGCCAAATACACTTAAACAACCATTCAGCTACACTTGTGTATCCTCTTGATTACACAAGTGTAGTTTATTAGTTACTCAAGTCTAACAGATTAAATCATTTAGAAGAATAAAGTAATAGATCAGGAGAAAATACCAGTTCATGCAGAAGAAAACATTAATCCTTCCGCATGAGTTATATAGAACATACGGTCAATTGCACTATTGTAATACTTCTCTTTTAATACGTTCTATATCAGCCTTCTCAATAGTGCGAATGATATTTTTATAAATACGATGAAAACCGAAACCTCCTTCGGTCATTTCCTGAATAGCTTTTTGCTTTGACACTCCTTGAAATACAATACGATACATAGCACATACTGCGCCTGTCCTATCAGAACCGTGATGACAATGAAAGACGATTGGCCCTTTGCGGTTCTTGATAATGCGCAATGCATTGATCAATTGACCTTCACTGACTGAATGCGCTTTCATTTTTAGCCGATAAAGCTTAATCTTTGTTCCTGCCGCCTCATCATCGTCACTATGCCTGTTGCGAAGATTCAGCACTTCACGGATACCGTATTTCTCCAAAGCCTTAAAGTCAGCATCCGATGGTTGCTCCGAACGATATACACCTGAGTCTATCTGATACAAATTAGTCAGTTTACTATCGGGAACAGTTATCTTTTCAGCGTTTATGTTTTGACCATAAACCGAAAAAGACATCACTATCCCGATAAATAAACCAAGCCAAATTCGTTTGTTATTGATTATCATATAGCAATCCTATGAGATTATATAATATGATGAGGCAAATTATAGTACTCCTTTGCTCGAAGGAAGCTCAAAATGATAGATATCTCTTTTCAATGCCATTTTCAGAGCACGTGCAAGCGCTTTAAAGATACCTTCTATCTTGTGATGCTCATTCTGTCCTTCAGCCTTGATGTTCAGATTCATTTTTGCAGCATCACTCAATGATTTAAAGAAATGCAGGAACATCTCCGTCGGCATCTCTCCTATTTTCTCACGATTGAACTCTGCATCCCATACTAACCAAGGACGACCTCCGAAATCAAGGCAAACCTGACAAAGGCAATCATCCATAGGCAAAGCATAACCATAACGTTCGATTCCACGCTTACTGCCCAAAGCCTGATAAATACATTCTCCCAAAGCGATGGCAGTATCCTCAATGGTGTGATGTTCATCCACTTCCAGGTCGCCTTTTACCCGAATGGTCAGATCCATTCCGGAATGCTTACCTATTTGTTCAAGCATATGATCGAAGAAGCCAAGACCGGTAGAAATATCACAGCTTCCATTTCCATCGAGATTGAGAGACACATAAATATCAGTCTCCTTCGTTGTACGGCGAACTTCTGCTTTCCGCTCACCGGCAAAAAGAAATTCTGCCACCTGATCCCAGTCTGTTGTTGCAAGTGCGCAAACATCTTCCAGACCTTTCTCTTTCAAATCATCCGTTGCTTCTTGCAGATAAATAGCACGGCAACCAAGATTCTTTGCCAGCTCCACATCAGTAGGACGATCACCGATTACAAAGCTTTCCGCAAGATCATATTCCGGATTATCAATATACTTCGTCAACATTCCTGTACGCGGTTTGCGAGTCGGCGCATTATCTTCCGGAAAACTACGGTCGATCAGAATATCATCAAAGGTAATGCCTTCTCCGGCCAATGTTTTCAGCATCAAGTTATGAGCAGGCCAGAAAGTGTCTTCCGGAAACGAAGATGTCCCCAGCCCGTCCTGATTGGTAACCATCACAAATTCAAAATCAAGCTTGCTACGGATAAAGCCCAAATTACGGAAGACTCTCGGATAAAATTCCAGCTTTTCCAGTGAATCAAGCTGATAATCAATGGGAGGTTCAATGACCAATGTCCCGTCCCTATCTATAAACAATATTTTCTTCTTCATATACTATCCTTGATATTTTTTGAGGGCAGCAAGTAACGTATTATTCTCCACTCTGGTACCCACCGTCACACGCAGACAGTTGCAACAAAGCGAAATGGAATGACGGTTGCGCACTATGATCCCTTCACCTACCAAATAATTGTAAATCTTCACCGCATCCGTTACTTTCGCCAAGAAGAAGTTGGAATCGGACGGGTACATTCGGACTGTACAAGGTAATTTCGCAAATTCTTCTTCTAGATAGTCGCGTTCTTCCTTCAATGTTTTTATCCAGCGTTCTATTTCATAATATTTATGCAGCATAGCAATAGCCTGCTGCTGTGTCAGCTGATTCACATTATAAGGATACTTGATTTTACTCAAGATTCCGATAATTGCTTCGGATGCAAAAGCCATACCCAAGCGGATAGCGGCACATCCCCAAGCTTTGGAGAAAGTCTGAAAAACAACCAGATTCGGATATTTATCCAGCTCTTCGAGGAAAGAAGGTGCTTCGGAGAAATCATTATACGCTTCATCCAATATGACCAATCCTTCAAATTCGCGGAGTATTTTTTCTATTTCAGAACGCAGCAGGTCGTTTCCCGTCGGGTTATTAGGTGAACACAGGAAAATGAGTTTCGTACGCTCATCTGCAGCTGCAAGAAGCTTTTCTGCTGAGAACTGGAAGTTTTCGTCCAACAAAACTTTCCGGTACTCCACATTATTCACATCGGCACAAACCTGATACATACCGTAAGTCGGATCAATAGCAACTACGTTATCTTTTTCCGGTTCGCAGAATGCACGAAACACCAGATCAATCGCCTCATCACTGCCGTTTCCTAAAAAGATATGCTGGGGAGAAACCTTTTTAATTTTAGACAACAGAGTTTTCAGTTCCCACTGCATGGGGTCCGGATAGCGGTTGTGAGGCAGGTTATAAGGATTCTCATTCGCATCCAGAAAAACGGAAGCCACAGCGCCTTTATATTCATCACGAGCCGAAGAATAAGGCTTTAGTTTCCATATATTCGGCCGGGTAAGTTCTTGTAATGTTTTCATTTCAATGTATTTAATCGTACTGTAACTGCATTCTTATGAGCATCCAGAAGTTCGTTGGCTGCCATTTCTTCAATAGCCGGCCCGATAACTTTCATGCCTTGAGGAAGAATTTCCTGAAACGTGATTTTCCGGATAAAGCTGTCCAGGCTCACGCCGCTGTATGCTTTCGCATAACCATTAGTCGGCAGCGTATGGTTGGTTCCGGAAGCATAATCCCCTGCACTTTCCGGCGTCAATGAGCCAAGGAAGACGGAACCGGCATTTATTACACGTTCAGCAACTTCCAGATAATTTTCAGTCTCTACAATCAGATGTTCGGGTGCGTATGCATTCGTCAACTCTAACGCTTCATCCATGTCCTTCACCAAAATCAGTTTACTGTTTTCCAGAGATTTCGCAGCAATTTCCCGTCGAGGAAGCTTTGCCAGTTGGCGGTTTACTTCTTCCATTACTTCTGCCTGAAGCTTTTCAGAGGTTGTTATCAACATCGCCTGACTGTCCACTCCGTGTTCTGCCTGCGACAGTAAATCTGCCGCAACAAACACCGGATTAGCAGATGCATCAGCCAGCACTTCCACTTCGGAAGGACCTGCCGGCATGTCGATGGCTACATCCCGAAGACTTACCAACTGCTTGGCAGCCGTCACATATTGATTTCCAGGGCCAAAGATTTTGTAGACTTTAGGAACACTCTCGGTTCCATATGCCATAGCAGCGATAGCTTGCACTCCTCCCGCTTTGAATATCTTACTGACACCTGCCAGTTGAGCGGCAAAGAGAATAGCCGGATGAATATTTCCGTTTTTATCGGGAGGGGTACAAAGCACAATTTCCCTGCATCCTGCAATTTTTGCGGGAACAGCCAACATCAATACCGTAGAGAAAAGCGGAGCCGTTCCACCGGGAATATAAAGCCCCACCTTTTCGATACCTACCGCCTTTTGCCAGCAAGTTACTCCTTCCATTGTTTCTACCTTCTTGCCAACGAAGCGTTGGGAAGAGTGGAAAGTTTCAATATTCCGTTTAGCCAGCGTAATGGCAGATTTCAACTCGTCGCTGATCAGTCCTTCGGCTTTCTGTATTTCTTCGGAAGTCACAGTGAGAGCAGACAAAATCACCTTATCAAAAGCCGCCTCATATTCCAAAACAGCTTTATCACCTTCCGCTCTTACCTTATTTATAATAGTACGAACTGTATCGAACAAGCTCTCCGTATTCAAAGCCGGACGCTTCAGAAGTTCTGCCCATTGTTCTTTGGAGGGATATTTGATTAGTTTCATCATTCAAACTTATTAGACTATCATTTTTTCAATCGGCAACACCAAAATACCTTCAGCACCCAGTCCCTTCAATTTGCCAATGATTTCCCAAAAACGCTTTTCATCTAGTACAGTATGAACAGAACACCAGCCTTCTTGTGCCAATGGCATAATAGTAGGGCTCTTCATGCCAGGTAACACAGCAATTATTTCTTCCAGTTTATCCTTCGGAGCATTCATCAGCACGTATTTCTTGTCTTCGGCAGTCTTTACTGCATTCATTCGGAACAAAAGTTCTTCCAGTACTTCTTTCTTCTCATCGCTCATGTTTTTGTTGCCAATCAACAGCGCTTCGGATTTCATCACTACCTCCACTTCCTTCAAGCGGTTGCTTACCAAAGTAGATCCTGAACTTACGATATCAAAGATAGCATCTGCCAATCCAATGCCCGGAGATACTTCTACCGAACCGGTAATGACATGTATCTCTGCATTTACTCCGTTCTTCTTCAGGAAGTTTCTCAAAATGACCGGATAAGAAGTAGCTATTTTCTTCCCATTGAACCATGATAATCCCGGATATTCAATGTCTTTCGGCATTGCCAAAGACAAACGACATTTGCTGAATCCCAATCGTTTGATGATTTCAGCATCTTCCTCTTTTTCCATAAATTCATTCTCACCGACAATTCCCAAATCAGCTACACCGGTAGCTACTGTTTGCGGGATATCATCGTCACGAAGAAATAAAACTTCGATAGGAAAATTGGAAGACTGCACCAACAAAGTACGCTTCGTTGTACTGATTTTAATATCCGACTCTCCTAAAAGTGCCATTGTCTCTTCGAAGAGACGTCCTTTGGCTTGTACTGCGATTCTTAACATGATTTTATTTATTATTTTATGATTTACAATTCGAACAATTCAGAAATAAAAAAAGGCTTACCGTATTCGGTAAGCCTTCGTTATCTTTATAGAGTTATACACACTATCAATCACGCCCACCGAGTTATTCGTTAGGAAAATGATGATGATGATGTGCAACTGTATATTTCATATTTCTTTTATTTAATGCGACAAAAGTAAAGCATTTGTTTGATACTTCCAAACATTTATCACAAAAAGTTCAGTTTTTATTTCAAATTAAAGGCAATATCTCTTCTGGCTCTACATCACACTTATCAAAGTGCATTTCATCTTTCGACTTTTCGTGCGAGAACGTAAAGTACGTACAAACCGCTTCGGTACATACTTCGCCATCCTTATTATATAACTTAGCTTCAATAATTACAATATTTCGCTTGACTTCCTTAATAGAAGCACGCAACACAATATGGGAATCAGTAGTACTGACCGGCTTGCGGTAACGAGTCTCCATTTTTGAAGTTACTCCCGTTGTCTGTAATTTACGAAGTATCACCCAAGCGCAAATTTCATCCATGAGAACAGCCTGAATACCACCGTGCAAGGTATTGATCCATCCCTGATATTCAGGACGGGGTTTCCAGATACTTACCACTTCGTCGCCATCTTCATAAAACTCCATCTTTATTCCGGCTTCATTATTAGGGGCGCAACCAAAGCAATTGTACCCTTCCAGACCTTTCCAGGGATTTATTATTTTCTTCATAATCTATGACTTCTATTTAATTTTCACTTCCCAAATATAAGCAAAATATAAAAAAGAAGAACAATTTTCCACGATTTACTTTCGGATGCAACGAATGGCGTAAGCTTTGTCTAACCCGGTATTTCCCTCTGCTATTTCGTTTTTATCACTTCTCAACAAGAATATTTTCTCATCCGCATCTGTCCCTGCTTCATTCAAAGTCCAATAAGAAAGATATTTTCCTTCATAGGCAGACTGAAACTTGCCGGCATACATTCCTACCGGATATCCATCAAAACCCGTGAGATTGGTAGCAGTTCCTACTATTGCACCGGCACCGGTACTTATTGCTTTCCATGTCCCGGTTTTCAACAAAGAGGCATCATTACTCAAATAAGTTTTCAGCATATTCCAATCATTCCAATCAGGCATATTCCACCCCACAGGAAGCAGCTTATTACTGACAATTGTTCCAAAACTATAAAAATAATAACTCTTATCTGTTTGAGACAATAGATAACCTGTCGCTCCGGCATTCATAATCTCCAGTTTCGGAATTTCTTCTCCATCTATATATAATGATGTTTTCAGATTACTTCCCATCCAATACTGCGTACCAATTTTCACTATCGGGTAATTGTGAATACTACTCCCACGCACATCACGCATTATATCTTTCATGGCCAATACGGGCAACATTTCTTTAGGCATAGACAATGCTATTTGTCCGTCAGGCAAAATATACACCTTACTTCGGGCAGCCTGATTTCCAGGAGTATATTTCAATGAATGTTCTTTCAAATCCCACGCTACAGTTCCGCCGTGCACTTTATCTGCATGTCCGACCAATTGTACTACCGTTCCCTTGGATAAGTCAACCGCATGGTTATCTTTCATCGGATAAACGACAATTGCCTGTGAAGAAAAATCAGGCGTCACTAGATATTCTTTACATATTTCTGCTACCTGCTGCCCAGCACTCAACACTTTATACACCTTCGAATCGTCAAATACCAATTTTGACACATCCACATAATTATGGAAGACTTCGGACCCGGACTGCCCTGTATTTCCATCTTCCCAACTATTGATTTCTCCTTCGACTTTACTTATCAAAACATCTTCGGTCGGGATGAAGGAAATCGCCAGCTCACTCTGCTTACCACTCTGCAACTGCAATGAAGAGGGCAATGGGCTGGTATATATCTTACCTCCAACATCCAATACGATATATTGATAGCCCAAAGTGGTTTCCTGCGGAATAAGGATCACTTCTTTTCCGCTCAACCGATCTCCCTGTATCTCCCATTTTCCGGCAGGAGTAATGCTTTTCTCATTAGAAAAAGCGGAATAAGTTTCTTTTTGGAAATCATAAATCGCCTTAGTATAAAAACCACAAACAGAAAGTTTTGGGTCAGCATCCAGTATACCCTGCAATTCTTCACCTTCCTTTCCTACCAAAGCGATTTTTAATTTGAAAAATTTGTGATCATAGTGCAGGGCGATGGCTCCTTTAGGAGCTGATTGCAGATTTTGAGAAGCAACCAGAAAATCAGAGCAGAAATAGCCGGCAGAAAGATTTTGATCTGTTTCTACCGCCACCGACATCGTACTTTCTCCCATATTCACTCCCTCTTCCTGATAAGGATAATAACTGATCAAACGTAATGTTACCTCATCATCAGGATAATAAATCGGCTCACTGGACTCAAAAACTTTTTCGGAAGTACGAAAGAAACGCAAATTATCCGCATAACGTTCTTCCTTCATGGTGGAGGACCCTACAAGGGCAAATACTCCCACTTCATCATTCTCTTCAAAGCCATTGCCAGCAACACGTGTATATGTCACTTCATGAATATCAGCAGTAAATTTCAATGGAATATCTCCATTGCTGACTGCAGCCTTCTCTCCCGGAATATGATTTACACATGCTAATACAAAAAAAGAAGAAAAAAGGCACACAGCGATTCCTTTTTCCATTCTAAACAAAATATTCATGTCCTCTTTATTTAAATATAAATAATAAGAAATCTTTGATTGGGCAGAAAGAAGGACATAAGAGGAAGTATTCACTTTCAGTTATGAGATTCCACACAACACGTCTGTTGCGACTGGAGAATCATCAACTCCAACATTTCATTCTGAAATGCCAAAAGCAAAAGTATAAATCATAAATCAACCAATACTTCATTTTCTTAAATAATATTTATATTTATTCATAAGTATCAAATTAGTAGCACTTTATAAATCAGGGATATTTCAAAACCAAATAGGCTTACACATTATTATATTAGTAATCTAACATTTTCAAAAAGAATAGCCTATTTCTACCCCGGCAATATGTTTACCTTTTGGAGACTCATACTGATAACAATAAAAAACATCTAACGCCCATCGTTTAGCCAAAGCTATCTCTACTCCAGGCCGATAACGCATACGATCTGCTCTCCAAAAAGGAGCATCATCCAAACTTTGATAAATTTCAATTGAAAAGTAGGGGGAAACGATTCCTTTTTCGGGCGCATAAGCTAATTTTAAGCGGGAACGAAGGCGAGCTTTTGAATCACCACGGTCAAAAGTTTGCTGAAACCTTTCTCTCAAAACAATTTTCAACCACTGATATTGAAAACTTGCAGTTGCTCCAAAGTTATAACGGTGTCTGAATTTCCATTCCGAATCTCCCAAATTCCGGAAATGAGTTTCATATCCGGCTTCCAGTTTCAAAAATGAATAAGCCCGATACTCGCCTCCAATGGCCAATCCCAAACGGTCCATTCTACTTACGTCATCCTTTGTCCGAAACTCCAGATTGCTTAAAAGTGAAAATCGGGGATCGATCTTATAGTTCACTTTGAATTTAGTCCATGTAGTGAAATCATCGCTTTGCGCAAATACAGTGGAAGTCATTCCAGCCAATAGCACAAACAGCAGTATTTTAGTAATTGCAAATATTCTACTCATCGATTACCGGGTTAAAAGTACAAAGATAATAAATCTCCCGCAAAGAAAAATTATGATACTGAAATAATTCTGAAATATCAAGGCTCATTCCTTTAAAAGAAACACCCCGTTGGTTTTAAAGGAACAGGTCGTTGGTTTTAAACCAAGAGCCCGTTCCTTTAAAAGAAAAAGTCCCTATTTTATACTCCGCTGATAATCAATGATTTATTTTCGCTTCGCATTCCACACCCATAAAGCGAAAAATACCGACAATATAGCCGATCCGATCCAAAACCAATTGATATAAGTAAAGTCGTAAACCTCTACCCCACTCCGGATCGTTTTATGTCCTTCAATCAAAACTCCGCTCATGACATCTTGCAGCCCAGCTCCGATATAACTGGCAATCCCAACAACTCCCAAAGCAGCTCCCGAAGCATTGCGAGGAGCAATATCAACAGCCATCAGCCCACCTAAGAAACAAATCAGTACTCCGATGCCCAGTCCAAAGAGGATCATTGCCACAGCATCGAGCCAAAAGTGTACCCCTGGCACTAATAAGAACAAACATAATGCTAAAACATTCGTCAGTCCGAAAATCAAAGCCGGAACATTACGCCGGCCACCAAACAGTTTATCAGAAATTACACCGGAAAACATGGTGCCGATAATACCACAAACAGAACTAATGGAAATAATGAAACTGGCATCCAAAGTGGAATATCCTTTCTGTGCTTCCAGATAAAAAACTCCCCAACTGTTTACCGCATATCGGCTGATATACATAAATGCACTTGATAAAGCAAGGATCCAGATAGCAGGCATTGTCAGAACCTGCCGTTGAGCTTTATTAAAATCTGCCGTTTCGGAAGCACTCATCGTTTTCTTTTCTTTCGGAACATTGACCGGAGGAAAGCCCTTGCTTTCGGGACTGTCATGAAAAAAACGCCATACAATTAATGCCCCCAGCAATCCTACCATACCCGCCCCAAAGAAACCATAACGCCAGCCGCAAACACTAACAATAGATGCTACAATTATAAATGTCAGTGCTTCACCAATATTATGACTGGCGGACCAAAAGCCATAATAAGAGCCACGTTCTTTATCCGTGAACCAACGGGAAAGTCCGACTACACACGAAGCAGCCCCCATAGACTGAAACCAGCCGCTGACTCCCCAAAGAACAGCAAACAAAATAAATGAATGGGAGAAACCGAGACAAAGATTAATCAATGCGGTAACAAGCAGGCCGGTAGTCATAAAACGATTTATATTACTTCGATCTGCCAGAAATCCATTCGTAAATTTACCCACCGCATACGTAAAGAACAGCACCGAACCGATTATTCCGAGTTCCGTTTCAGAAAAGATTCCCTCGTCTACAATCGGTTTCTTTACTACATTCAAGCTCAACCGGCAGACATAATACATACCGTATCCGAAAGTTGCCGAAAGAAAGGTAGACCATTGCAGATATTTCAACCGACGCTTGCCGGATGAAGACATAACGTCTTCGTTACAAGGCCCCGGTGAAGAGACCTTGTAAAAATTTATAAGATGTTTCAGCATGAAGGAATATCTTTAGTCGTGCAGTTTCTTTTTACGCAAATATTCGAGTAATAATGCCGGGCGGTCTGTTTGAATCAGTTTAGCCCCCTGATTCAAAATCCATCCCCAGCTTTCATCCGGTTGGTGTAGTTCTACCGCGCGATCGTCATCGTGACCTCCACAAAGTTCAGGCCACAAAGAATTAATGAAAAGCTTGGCACCACTATCACGTACTTTCCTGATCAAGCGAAGCATTTCTTCATTATCATCTTTAAATACCAGTTCATAAGCAGCCGGTTTCATGTGTGACTGATAATCATTGATTATCTTTTCCGCTCCTTCTTTGTGCAGATTCACAATAGGCATAAAAATAACCTTATCAAGTACATCACCATTTTCTGCTTTCACTCGTTCATAGGGGAGTCCTGCTTTAATTACGCAATGGTCAATTGTTCCTGTTTTTTCAAGTACAGCATAAGCTTCCTGAAAATAATCGTAACCTTTATCGATATTCACCATTATCTTCCCTTTGCAAAGTAACATAACTTCTTCGAGAGTAGGAATCTGATGTCTGGTTTTACAGCCTGCTCCATTTTTAAGTCGCATTGCTTTCAGTTCTGCCAGTGTATAATCCTCAGCGTTTCCTTTTCCTGTCATTGTACGGTTAATTGTCTTATCATGCATGACGACCAAGTGACCATCTTTGGTTTTCTTCAAATCTATTTCTACCATATCCACTCCCATATCAATGCAATTCCGTATTCCTTGCAATGAATTTTCGGGAGCATTTCGCCAATCGGCACGATGAGAAACGACCAACACTCTATCGGAATAATTTCCTAACAGGTTTTCTCTGATTTCCGCAATCCGATTTTGGGCAACAGCCAGTTGCACCAGGCATACAAGCAATATAAAGTTATAAATTCGTTTCATAAATTCAAATATTAAAATTATTAGTTCAGCTTACCATTCTTCCAGACCATCTTTTCTCCCCACATAGGCACATAGGTCTGGTCACAGTTAATCTTGGACGCCCGTTCTAGTGCCATGTCCAATGACCATCTGGATGCATCAACACCTGCATGAGCCATTTCCAGAATATGGGATAACAGAACATAATCCGGCTGTACCTGTCCCGCTCCGGTACCTAAAATATTATTCTCAGTCAGCGCATTAGGAGCATAGCGGGGAATCAAGACATTAACATGTGGCGCAATGTTTGTATATTGTTCCGGTTTAAAATTGGAATCACCGACATGCATAAAGACGAAATTTCCAGTATCGTCCCCACAGTCTATCTGGAAAATAGTTACGAAATTTGATAATCCGGAATTATTATGATCGGTAATACAAGTACGGATTTTAAATTTACCTATTTCATAATCTTTATCCCCCTTTGCCGTGTAGGGATAAGTGGTGTCTTTCAAATAATTGGATAATACCGGCTTACCCAAATCAAACATTGCCTGAATCAAATCTGTATTATAATGATCAGAATGCTTATGCGTCACACAAAGGAAGTCGATATAGGGTGCAAGTTCCTTCGCCCAACGATGAGAAATATCAATAGCAAAACATCCGGAAGGAGTCTTAACTATATATCCCATGTTATAAAGCAACCAGATTTCTGCTGTGCCATTCTTTACTTTGGAGTTTTTAATTCCGTCCATCACCCGGTCAAAAGCACTCCGGTAATAGTATAAGATCGGTTCACTCTTCTCCATACTCATACTTGCCTGATCAAAACCATTCAGAAAACTGATAAAATAGTCATCCAAACATTTATCGGCATATCCCTGAATAGTGCTCAAAGCATCGGCACGTTCAGTATTTACAATTGATGGAGAAGTTCCCCATAACTGTTGGGTAGTGGCATCTACCTTTGCTGCCAGTTCCGTAAGAATTCCTTCGTACCCGGTCTTCTTATCATTATTATCATCGTCACTACAACTTGCAAGTCCTATTGCCAGCAGGCAAAACAGGAAATATTGTATTCTTCTTATATTATTCATATTATTTCAGTGTTTTATAGTCATCAGTTATTTTATCGAAGGTCTCTGCAATCCGTTCAAGAGCAGGTCTCACATTATTATTTTCGTGATCCTTCGTCGCTTCATACATGAAAACGCCTTTATATCCGGTCTTCTCCAAATCTTGCATCAACTTTCCCCATTTTATATTTCCCTGTGTAGGAAGCCAGTGGCATTCGTTCACCAAATCAAAATCTGAAGCATGTATAGTGCCGATACGGCTACCTACTATTGCCACAAAGTGCTCTGTCGTGCCTTTGGTATAGTGATTTGTATCAAAGCACACTTTTACGTCCGGGATATCTCCGACAATCCTCATAAGTTCCTCCGGAGTATTTCCCAAACAGGTTCTGGGCAGATTCTCTATACAAAGTTGAGCGCCAATCCTATCAGCATATTTCTTCAAATAAGCAATAGACTCCGAAGCATTGGCAATCCGTTGCGCCCGAATACTATCGGCTATCGGTTCCGAACTTGGATGCAAAACCAGGCAAGTCGGTTGGAACATGGCACACAATTCTATCATCTCTGCCATAAAATCTACATTTTCCTTCCTTAACCGATCATCCAGAACTGAGATATCCAGCGTTCGGGAGAAAGGAAGATGAATAGACCAGACTTCAATATCCGCACTGTCTATCTTCGCTTTCATTTCCTTTATACGTGGAATCACTTCATCGACAGGAACTCCCCTATAACATTGATTAAAGGCTACTTCGACATACTTCACACCAGTCGCTTTTGCATGAAGGAAGTCGGCAGCAGCAGGTGCTTTCCACACTGCTGTCGTAGTACCTACTTCATATTTCTGTGCATATCCACAAACAGACATCACCATAAATGCGATAAAAATCAATTTTCTCATCACCGTTTATTTTTGTCGGTTTGTACCTTGAATATCTCCACCCCGTATACTCCAGGAATCTGTTTCCAACGTTTTATTAATGTCAAACGCTTTTATAGAACCTATATTGCTCGCTCCAATAGTACCACAATAAAGACGCTTGTCCGGACCAATCGAAACGGATGCCATTACCTGTTGACCCACAGATTCTTCATAAACAGTACTTCCATCTGCCGTATTAAGTCCGAAAATTTTATTATTTGACTGCGTTCCGATATAAAGAACACCATCTGTACTCAACGCAGCACCACTGTAGTTCAGGTTATTATTTACCTTCTTCACCCATACTTTTGAACCGTCAGCGTCTACAGCGTAAACTGTTTGCGAACCTTTCTCTGTAAAATAAACAACACCTTTCTTATCTACGATAGGGAAATAAGCATCACCGCCTGTTGTCGGATAGGTCCATTTTTTGGTTCCGTTCGTGATATCAACAGCAACAAGTCCAGCCTTTGACTTCAAAGTTGCGTAAAGCGTGTTGCCATTCAAAGCAAAAGTTCCCTGCTCTGTCACATTAACACCACTGAGTTTCCAAAGTTCTTCCTTATTTGCGCTGAAAGCATAAATAGCTTCACTGGTACCTGCATAGATATGTCCGTTTCTATCAATAGCCACCGCACTTCCTGTTGTTCCATCAAGAGATTGTTGCCATTTAATCGCACCATTCGCAACATCGAGTGCATATAACGTACTTTTATTAGTCAAACAATAGAGTACACCATCAGCAGACAAAGCAGGGAACGCACCTATCGGTCCGTCTAATTGCAATGACCATTTCTGAGTACCATTCGGATTTATGGCATACACATTCTTGATAGAAGCATCTCTCACGCACTGATAGATAGTACCGTCAGACCCCACTAATGCACCGCCGCCATAAGTTATTTTATCAATGGCAAATACCCATTTGAATTCGCCGCTGACTACATCTAAGGCAAACAAATGCCCGGCAGGCGTTGAAGTCGGAATATACATCGTCTTTCCATCCGGGGAGAATACAGGATTGGACGTCTTGACATATCCTGTTAATCCGTTAAAATTTAGATTCAGACTATCCCATTTATATCCGACAACATTAATTTCCACACTTCCTGACTCCGTCGTATTATTCGTATATGTTACTGTAATAGTAACTGTATAAGTTCCAGTAGCAGCAAAAGCATGCGATGGAGTCGTTTCAGCAGAAGCAGTACCATCACCAAAATCCCAGCTGACGGATTTAACATTGCCACCAGTAAAATACATATCGTTATAAGCAAAGACAGCAGACTCCCAGACAACCAATTCCGTATTGACTGCTACCGGATAAATAATTCCCGGAGTAGCCACCGCTTCCGCCGAAACAGAATTCCCCATCGGATAAATGCAAACAACATCAAACTTATACTCCTGATCATTAGTCAACCCTTCAACCATATATTCTTCCAATGTTGTGTCATCCAATTTGATAACCTGATTGCCGGGACTTACGGTAATCTGATAATTCGTAAACCGTTCGCTGGCAGGCTTCGTCCATCTCAGCCGGACTTTCTTGTCTCCCGCTGACGCAGTCAGACCAGTCACCGGATATCTTGCATTCTTTGGCGTACAAGAAGTAGATCGCTTACTCGCCAATCCTCCGGTATAGCGAGGTTGTACGGAGAATGTATAAGCAACATCATTGACAAGATCACTGACAGTTGCACCGGAAGCCTCAGCCTCCACAGTCATTTGCCCTCCTTCCGCTCCCGAAGAGCCCGAAGTCCAGCTAATAAGATATTCATCAGGACGGGCGTCCGGATATGCTTCCCAGGAAAGTGCCACATTCATATCTCCGGCCGTTGCCGTAAGCGTCTTTAATTCATATAAATCAAAACTTGCTTTTGGCAGTTCTTCGTCACAAGCTGCACAAACTGCCGTAATGACAAACAACAAGCTATATATTATTTTTTTCATCGTCTGAATTCTTTAAGTTTAACCATATTAATACCCCGGATTCTGCCACAACAACTCGGTATTGTTGATTCTTTCCAATTCCGTTTTAGGAATAGAATACAGAAACTGGAAATCCTGAATTGTATGTCCCTCCGCTTTCATAGCTTCCTTGGCACCTCCCATGCGAACAAGGTCAAACCAACGGTGTCCCTCATAAGGAAATTCCTGTTGGCGTTCCAGCATAATGGCTTTACGGAAACTATCCTGATCTGCCAGTTCCGTAATCTGAACCGGAGATAATCCGGCACGGGTATGTACCGCATTCAAAGCAACCATTGCATCAGAAGTCTGAGAGTTGCTATAGCTGATTTCGTTCAGTGCTTCGGCATACATTAACAGTACATCGGCATAACGAAGAATAATCTGATCGTTACCGACGGTATTGTATGTCGCACTTTTCAAATCCTTGAATTTATTCATTACGCAAACTTTATCTTCTACTTTCACATAAGTGATCAGGTCTTTGCGTTTATCACCGTCTTTATAGCACTCCTTCAAAGCCTTTGTCTGGTTAGTATCATCTGTCAGGTTGATAATTGAAAACCAATAACCATGTCCTTCACCCTCAACGTCCTTATTAAAGCGCACTGCGAAAATGATTTCATCGTTCATTTTATTATCGACATCAAATACTTTATCCGGTGTAGGCATCAAAGAATATCTGCCTATCAGTTGCGAAAGTACATTGCGTGCCTCTGTCCACTTATGGAAAGTCAGATAAATCTTTCCCAGCAATGCCATTGCAGCACCGGAGGTCGCACGTCCCGTATCAGTACCCGTATAAGAAGAAGGCAGCATATTCTCATTGATAACCTGATTCAAATCGCCGGTAAGAAAATCAAAGACCTGCTGCTCTGAGCTTCTTCCGATTTTAAGAGCTTCAGCCACCGTCACCACTTTATCAGTCATCGGAATTCCACCCCACAAGCGATACATATTAAAATAAGTAAGAGCACGCACGAAAAGCGCTTCCCCTTTATATTGTTTCTTCAACGTAGCATCAAAGTCAGCTGCGTCTATTTTGTCCAATACCAAATTACAGCGATATACTCCGTTATTAAAATTCGCCCAGGCGGATTCCAATATTCCATTAGAGGCTTTATCCGCAAACTGATCTATATCATAACGGTCTTGTGTTCCGGCAGTAGGAGCACTCAACGACAGGTTGTCACTCCGATATTCGCAGCATTCCGTGAAGTAGGAAACCTGTCCCTGCAATTTAGAATAACAGCCGATCACTGCTACATTAAAATCGTCTGCTGTCTTGTATACTTTATCTGTAGGCACACTGCTACTTGGCTCCAAGTCGAAAAAGCTATCTGTACAGGCCACTGATACAAAAGCAGTTGCCAAGAATAGGATTTGTCTATATATTTTCATACACCGTATATTTTTAAGGATGACTAAAGTGTTATATTTAATCCAAACAAGAAGGTTTTCGCCAGCGGATATGTTCCGTAATCTTCACCCGGCGAAAGTGAATTGCTCGGACGTGCATTTACTTCCGGATTGTATCCACCGTAGTTGGTAGATGTCCAAAGGTTCTGTCCGGAGACATAGACTCTCAACTTCTCCACAAAGAAACGACGTGTCAGATTCTGAGGCAAAGTATATCCTAACGTTACATTCTGCAATCTCAAATAAGAACCATCTTCCAGATGCCAGGTTGAAGTACGGCCATTATAACCTTTCGATTTGCGGTTGGCACGGTTCACCTGACCATTTCCGGGGTTATCCGCACTTTTCCAGCGATTCAGGGCAATCGTGGTACCATTGGTGTTTCCTTCCAAATTATCAATATAGCGACGATTCAGATTCAGAATCTCATTACCGTAAACTCCCTGGAAGTTAAAGTCAAGATCAATGCCTTTATACCATACTTTACCACCAAATCCATAGGTGAAGTCGGGCATATAGTTACCTACTATCGTACGGTCTTTGTCCAAGTCCATCACACCGTCTCCATCCACATCTACAAAACGGAAGTCTCCCGGCTGAGTATTGCTGAAATGAGGATATTTCTTCAATTCTTCTTCGTTGGAAAAGATACCGTCCTGCACCAGCAAATAGTAACATCCGATCGGTTCGCCTACTTTTGTGATATAATAAGCATGATCTACGCTTCCGGTAGAGATAATGGGAGCATTTCCCGGACCAAGAGCTTTTACTTCATTGGTATTCGTAGCATAGTTGGCATTAAAAGAATACCCAAAGTCTTTGGTGAAATTTTTCTGAGATGTCAAGGCTATTTCCCAACCACGGTTATTTACTTTTCCAATATTCATCAGGGCAGTGCTGTATCCGGTCAGATGAGGAACAGGAACATTCAGCAACATATTGGAGGTATTGGTATTATAGTAATCAACTGTTATCCCCAATAATCCTTTGAACATTTGCAGGTCCACACCGACATTGACCATTGCATTCTTTTCCCAGCTTAAATCATCATTCTTAATTGTATTGGGCTTATAACCTTGTACCAGTTGCCCGTTACCCGTACCCAGTATATAATTATCAAGAGCCATCAATGATAGATGATCGTAGTTGCCTATCTGAAAGTTACCTGTAACACCATAACTGGTTCTGATTTTCAAGTCATCTACAAAGGAGAGAAATTTCGCCTTCGTGAAGAAATCCTCCCCGCTAACTCTCCATGCCAATGATGCGGACGGGAAATATCCCCAGCGGTTATTTTTTCCGAAACGGGAAGAACCATCCGCACGAATAGCTCCGGAAGCCATATATTTACCTTTATAACTATATTGCACACGAGCCAGATAGGAAGCAATCGACCATTGGGTCTTATCAGACGCCCCCTTTATAACTGTTCCACCGGAGATCGTCTGTATATAATCATTCGGAAAATCGGTAGCCGTCACATTATCTCCTTTATAAGTTTCTTTTTGTGCAGATTGCACCAGAACCGCATTAATCGAATGATCTTCATTAATCACTGTATTATAATTAATCTTATTCTCAATCAGCCAATTAAAATAAAAACCGGAGGAGCTGTATGCAGTAGGGTTCGACTTGATATCATAATATTTCTGGCCCAGTAAGGGTAGTTCTGACGAACGATACTGATCATTATGAGAACCATAATAATCACCACCGAAAGAAATATTATAAGTAAGTCCCTTGAAAAGTTCCAGTTCGGCAAAGACTTTCCCTACAATTGCCATACGGTCTACTACGTCCGATTGCAGATTGGCCATTGCCACAGGGTTTAATACCGCATTGTGCTGATAGTCATTGCCAATTCTCCAATAGCCATTTCCCTGATAGTTATAACTACCGTCGGAATTATATACCGGCCACACAGGAGGCATCATCAAGGCCGACTGAACAATACCATTCGATCCGGAAGCATCCACCCGATTGGAAGTCGAATAAGAAGGAGAGAAATTAAGACCGAATTTCAGTCTTTTATATTTTCCGTCCAGATTCATACGCATGCTATATTTCTTGAAATCAGAATTGATGATAATACCTTCTTTATCATAATAATTGGCAGAAATAAAATAACCAACGGTCTTTCCTCTGCCGGAGATAGAAACATTATGGCTGGTTGTAGCCGCACTACGGAAAATTGCATCCTGCCAGTCTGTGTCCGTTAATCCCTGATCGCCGTTCAGATAAGGAAAAAGTTCTGTAGGAATCCGTTCCCATGAATTCGGACGCATACCATTAGGGTCATTAGGTGAACCACCGGGATTAGCATCCAGATAAGAATTATCATGCCCGTCTTTGGCAAACTCCGCAAACTGATAAGCATTCAACATCGGAAGTTTTTTCGAAACACTCTGGATACCATAATATCCATCATATTGTACTTTCATTTTTTCCGACTGCCCTTGTTTGGTAGTGATAATAATTACACCATTTGATCCGCGGCTACCATAAATCGCAGCAGACGAAGCATCTTTAAGTACCTCTACCGACTCGACATCATTATTATTCAGATTGGCAAAGCCACGCTCCACAGGTACACCGTCAATGATATAGAGAGGATCACTCCCCGCATTGACTGTACTGATACCACGAACACGGATACTGACACTTCCTTCCGGGTCACCGCTCGGCTGAGTCACTTGCACTCCCGGCATCTTTCCAGCTAATGCCTGACGAAAGTCGGAAGCAGAAACCTCCGCAATCTGCTCGGCTTTCACGGAAGAGATGGAAGTAGACACATCCCGTTTCCGCTGTACACCATATCCTACCACTACTACTTCATCGATCATCTTGCTGTCTTCGGTCAACGTAATCTTAGCCGTATTCTTATCTTTTGCAGAAAGGCTGACGGTCTTATAGCCAATATAGGAAATTGTCAATGTAGCCGATTCCGGTACATTCATCAACGAATATCGTCCGTCCATATCGGTAATCGTACCACTGCCCTCTCCTTTGATCTGGACACTGGCACCAATAACTGGCTCTCCCTTATCATCTACGACCACTCCCTGAACGGTACGTGTACGTTGAGCGCTTTCTTCTTTAAGCGGCTGTTTACTGACAGCAATTGTATTATCGGTCCTATTGAAATAAAGTTTTGACTGAGTAGTTATCACTCCCAGAATTTGTTTAAGCGTAGCGTTTTTTACATCAAAAGAAACATGCGGAGCGTTATTTACCGTTTCCTGATCGTAGATAAATTTAAAGTTGGTCTGTTCACTGATTTTATTGAAAACATTTTCTACCGGCTCGTTTTGTACACGGAGCGTAATGTTGTTCTCTTTCAATGTCTGAGCAGCAGTCGGAGCAACTAAAAGGAAGGTGAATAGTAAAAAAGCTAAAAACGAGCAGCTATTTCTACTTTTTCCTTTACAAATAAGAAGATTATTCATAAATTTGTGCGTTTTAGTAATTGACTAAAGTTATTAAAAACAAGCAACGTGCGATACGTTATTCATTTGGGTCGAAGCGAATGAATATCCGTCCGGGTTGCGAATAGAAGCATTCCTTAGGAGTGCTTCTATCTTTTTAGGGAGTTTCTATGAGGGTGATGCTTTCATTCTGTCCTTATTAACGGGTTAAACATTGATCTATTTTTTAATTCTCATTTTTTATAAAGAAGTATATTCCTGCCTTCTTTCTTATAATTGATATCACTGATAAATTCGATGGATTTAAGTACGGACTCCAGACTCTTATTGTCATGTTCACCGGTAATCAGATTATCAAATTCCTGTCCGGAAGCAAAGGTTATCTGACAATTATAAACACGTTCCAGTTCTTTTGCCACATCCCGGATCGGAGTACTGTTAAAACGCAGGCTTCCCTTGATCCAGACTGCTACCCCACGTTCTTCCTTCTTCTTACTATATTCACCGGAAACGGTATTTATCAGAACTTGTTCTTTTGCAGTCAATCGCATCATTGCTTCCGGCAGATCAACCTGTACTTTGCCACTCTCTACACTTACCGATACGATTTCATCCGTAGAGTAAGATTTTACATCAAACCGGGTTCCCAAAACACGAACATCCAGTCGCTTCGTCTGTACAATAAACGGCATATCTTCATTATGGGCAACCCTGAAATATCCTTCTCCTTCCAGTTCCACTTTCCGGATATCCCCTTGAAAAGAATCAGGATAACGTACTTGTGAACAAGAGTTCAACACTAATATAGTTCCGTCCGGTAATTCCACCCGTTTCTTCTCTCCAAAAGAGGTTGAGATTTCAGCGAAAGTTATCTGCTGCTCACTCATATACCGGAAATAGCTGATACTTCCTGTCACGATGGCTATTACAGCCGCCACACTGGCTGCAATCGTCATTACCCGACAGAACCAGGTACGTTTCTTATGTTCAATATGTTTCAGCAACTGGCGAGCCTCCTTTTTATACTTCTCACGCTCCAAGTCAGTAACAGGCTGCTGGCTGACGGATTCCTCCCAGACTTCGGCAGACAACTCATCCAATATATCTTTATGGTCAGCATCTCTCATACTTTCCAGTAACTGCGATGCTTCCTCCCGGATGTACATATCATCCAGATAACGACGTAATTTATTTTTTTCTGTCTTCGTATCTTTCATCATATATTCAAATAAGGGTGCTGATTTCTCCCCTTCGTATTAGTAATACACAAAGGCAGGAAACAGCTAGGGTATGATTAACATTTATTATAAATTCAGACAAAGTAGAATCAGCAATATGTCAGCAGAAGTACCCGAATATTTAGTCAAGTAGGCACGAATCACTTTCAACGAAACAGAAATATGCTCCTGTACGGTATTGACAGAGACTCCCAGCGCTTCGGCAATTTCTTTATGGGACATCTGTAAATCGCGGCTCATATTAAAGACTTCACGCTGACGGGGAGTCAATTGTTCCAGTGCGCGGCTAACGACATCCTTCAAATCATCGAACAATATTTTATTATTCGTTTCATTGGCCGAATCAACCGCATGAGAAAGGATATGCTCTTTCAACTTATCTTCATTCGCCATATCCCGTATCTGATTAAGAATACGATTGCGTACAATCGTATATAAATAGGAGGAGAAAGACGCATCCGGATTGATAAAACGCCTGCTTTGCCATACAACCGTAAACGCGTCCTGAAAAATATCTTCGGCAAACTCACGAGATTTGACGAACTTCATCGCAAAATACAGCAAGCGATTCTTATAGGCGGCATAGAGTTCGCAAAAGGCATCCTCATCGCCGTCTATCAGACGGAGAACTAACTCCCGTTCGTCCATAAGCGTGTCTGTTGCGTACATATTTTCTTTACTTTTGGGCACAAAGGTATTGTTATGATGTTACAAACGTATGTATTTTTTCTGAAATAAAAAAATAACCTTCTTTCTTATTGAGTTTCCGGCCGAGAACTTTGTGTACTCTTTAATTGTTGTCCTATTATAAAAGTGCGAACAAAGCACACAACAAAGTTCTATAAAAAAGAAAGGAAGATTATGAAAAAAGTAATCGACAGAGCTTCATCAAGAGGCTATTTTAATCATGGCTGGCTCAAAACCCACCACACATTCAGTTTTGCTAACTATTACAATCCGGAAAGAATCCATTTCGGAGCCTTGTGAGTGCTGAATGATGACAGTGTAGACCCGTCGATGGGATTTGATACTCATCCACATAAAAATATGGAAGTAATTTCCATTCCGTTGAAAGGGTATCTGAGACATGGCGACAGTGTACAAAATACGAAAACGATTACTCCCGGTGATATCCAAGTGATGAGTACGGGCAGTGGTATCTATCATAGTGAGTATAACGACAGCAAGGAAAAACAATTGGAATTCCTGCAAATATGGGTATTCCCCCGAATCGAGAATACGAAACCCGAATATAACAATTTCGATATACGTCCGCTGCTGAAACCGAACGAGTTATCTCTGATCATTTCACCGAACGGCAAGACACCGGCCTCCATCAAACAGGATGCCTGGTTCTCTATGGGAGACTTCGATACGGAAAGAACCATCGAATATTGTATGCATCAGGAAGGTAACGGAGCTTATCTGTTTGTGATAGAAGGAGAGATCAGCGTGGCCGATGAACATCTGGCCAAACGTGACGGCATCGGAATATGGGATACCAAAAGCTTCTCTATCCGTGCTACTAAAGGGACCAAACTTCTGGTAATGGAAGTACCCATGTAAAAAACATTATTTCTAGTTTTATTCTATTCTATTTAAATGAAGCGGTCCCACTCTACAGAGTGAGACCGCTTCTCATTGATAGTTATATCTTCGGATTATTTTTCCTTCCGATAATTCTCCAGTCCAGTTTGCAGGAATTCAATATATTTGGGAATGTCTTCATCGTAAGCATAAGACTTATTCAAAGGACTTCCCTGATTATCCAGCAATACATAGAAAGGCTGTGCATTAGCACCAAACTTCACACGTTGCAGATAGCTCCACTTATCACCGACTGTACGCAAAGTACGTTCCTTACCGTTCTCTACGATTTTCACAGGTTCGGTCAACGGAGTTTTATTATCCACATACAGAGTAATCAGCACATAATCATTATTAATCAGATCACTCACTTTCGGGTCCGTCCATACAGCGGCTTCCATCTTACGACAGTTCACGCATCCATAGCCTGTAAAGTCAAGCATCACTGGTTTGCCATTCAGACGTGCATACTCCATACCCAGATCGTAGTCATCAAATTTCGCATGTACTTCATTCTTATACAGGTTAAAGTCTTGCGTATGCATAGGAGGAGCAAAAGCACTTACGGCTTTTAACGGAGCTCCCCACAAACCGGGAACCATATATACGGCAAACGCCAGAGAAATAAGTGCCATAAAGAAACGAGTCACTCCCACCTTATTGTCATCATCGTCATGCGGAAACTTGATTTTACCAAGCAAATAGAAACCCAGCAATGCAAAGATGACAATCCACAGAGCGAGGAAGGTTTCACGGTCGAGTAATCTCCAGCCATAAGCCAGATCGGCAACCGACAGGAATTTAAGCGCAAATGCCAGTTCCAGAAATCCTAACGTCACTTTGATCACATTCATCCATCCGCCCGACTTCGGCATAGACTTCAGCCATGACGGGAACAGAGCAAAAAGTGTGAACGGCAATGCCAATGCAATGGCAAAACCCAACATACCGATAGCCGGAGCCACCACGCTTCCTGTAGTAGAAACCTGTACAAGCAGGAATCCGATAATCGGACCTGTACAAGAGAAAGATACCAGTGAAAGTGTAAATGCCATCAGGAAGATACTCAGCAGACCGGTAGTCGATTCCGCTTTACTATCTACCGCATTGCCCCACTTTGACGGTAATCTAATCTCAAACGCTCCAAAAAATGAAGCGGCAAAGATTACCAGCATCAGGAAGAAAAGGATATTAAAGACAGCATTCGTCGATAAAGCATTGAGCGCACTGGCACCAAATATCAGTGTGATAGCCAATCCTAATGCCACATAAATAACGACAATGGAAGCACCATAAGTCCACGCATCACGAATACCTTTCTTCTTATCTTTGCTACGTTTCAGAAAGAAACTGACTGTCATCGGGATAATAGGCCATACACAAGGAGTGAACAGAGCCAGCAATCCACCCAGGAAACCTGTCACGAAAATATAAATCCAGGACATATCTCCCTGAGTATGTTCCTCGCCCAGTGCCTGCAATTCACTGATTACCGGACGCCAAAGGTCACCGGAAGCTACAGCTGGTTGAATATCGGCATTTGCATCCGTAGCAGAAGCAGGAACCAGTTCCATCATCGCAGCAGAGTCTTTGGACGCAGCAGGAGCAGTTACTTCTTCCGCCTCTTTTGTCTCCGGCTTATCAGCTTTGGCTACAGGAGCAGCCGTAGTTCCGGCCTTTGCTTCACCCGAGAACTTAAAAGGAACTTCTGTCGGAGGCAGACAACTCTCATCGTCGCAGGCTCCATATTCCAGATAACCTTCTATCGCATAAGCTCCACCAGTCAGCTTCACTTTCTGCACGAATCTGGCAGTATTCTCGAAATAACGCACTTTCATTTCGAACAGTTTGTCGAAAGTAGCTATTTCCTTGCCGACAGGCTTCAATTTACCTACCAGTTCTACACCAGACTTCTTCTCCACATTAAATGTGGCAGAAATAGGTCCTCCGTCTCCAAGATCGGTAGAATAAACATGCCACCCTTTGTCAATGGCAGCCGTAAACACGATCTCCGCTTCTGTATCAGAAAGAGAGTTCAGTTCTGTTTTAAACTTTACCGGATCTTTAATCTGCGCCTGCAATGTATAGGCTACAAAGCTTAAAAGCAGAAAAGAAATTAATTTTCTCATTTTCATTATTGGGGGTTATAATTCATAATCCACGCATGCACGACTGTCCTTTGCTTCAGCTATAATCTTTCCGGCTGCCACATGATCAGGGTGTGTTGCATAGAACTTCACATCCTCCAGCGTGTCAAATTCGCTATAGAGAGCTATATGCCAAGCCTCTCCCGGATTCATATTCAGTCCGACTTCAATCTTACGGATCACTGAAATCTTAGCGGGGAGCGCTTCGATAGCTTCCTTAAATTTATTCATCACTACGAGTTTCTCCGCTTCGGGAACTTCGTCTTTTAACTTAAATAATACAATGTGTTTCACCATTACGTTGTTATTTTAATGAATTGTTTCTATATTTGTCTTGTCAATGCATTACATTACTAATGCAAAATTACTCTATTTGGTTCAAATAACACTATAAAGAGATGTTAATAATAGGAATAGCAGGTGGAACGGGCTCCGGAAAAACCACCGTCGTACGAAAAATAATAGAAAGCCTCCCCGTTGGAGAAGTAGTACTATTACCTCAGGATTCATACTACAAAGACAGTAGTCACGTGCCGGTTGAAGAACGTCAGAATATCAACTTTGACCATCCGGATGCTTTTGAATGGAGCTTGCTTTCCAAACATGTGATGATGCTGAAAGAAGGAAAAAGCATCGAGCAACCGACCTATTCTTATCTGACTTGTACCCGCCAACCGGAAACCATCCACATCGAGCCTCGTGAAGTCGTCATTATTGAAGGTATCCTTGCCTTGTGCGACAAGAAGCTACGCAATATGATGGATCTAAAGATATTTGTAGATGCCGATCCCGATGAACGCCTGATACGTGTCATCCAAAGGGATGTCATCGAAAGAGGACGGACAGCGGAAGCTGTCATGGAACGCTATACCCGTGTTCTGAAACCGATGCACCTGCAATTCATAGAACCCTGCAAACGCTATGCGGACCTTATCGTTCCAGAAGGCGGCAGCAATGCAGTAGCTATCGATATATTAACAATGTATATCAAGAAACATTTGAAAAATGAAGAATGAAAGATAAAGAGTTCAGAATGAGTGCCAAGACACTGATCCTCCCCTTGTTTCTTATACTTTTGTGCTGTGTATTCGGATGCCGGAACAAACATCATACCGAAAAGAATGAAACAGCACACGATCTTCCACAGATTAAAGACAGTGGAGAACTGGTTGTGCTGACACTCTATAGCTCTACTTCATATTTCATTTATCGCGGACAGGAAATGGGATTCCAATACGAACTCAGTGAACAGTTCGCTAAAAGTCTGGGACTGAAACTCAGAATCGAGGTAGCCAGAAATGTCCGTGAATTGATTCAGAAATTACAGTCAGGCGAAGGAGATATGATCGCCTACAACCTGCCGATTACCAAAGAATGGAAAGACAGCCTTTTGTATTGCGGAGAAGACATAATCACCCATCAGGTTATCGTCCAGCAAGGAAATGGAAAGCATAAACCATTGAAAGATGTAACGGAACTTATCGGCAAAGATATATATGTCAAACCAGGCAAATATTACGATCGCCTCGTGAATCTGAACAACGAACTGGGAGGTGGTATCCATATTCATAAGATAACGGGAGATAGCGTTACCGCGGAAGACTTAATCACCCAGGTAGCACAAGGTAAGATTCCCTATACCGTAGCCGATAATGATTTAGCCAAACTGAATAAAACTTACTATCCCAATCTGAATATCGATCTTTCTATCAGTTTTGACCAGCGTTCTTCATGGGCTGTGCGAAAAGACAGTCCCGAACTGGCAGCCGCCGCCACAAACTGGCATAAAGAAAATATGACCTCTCCTGCCTATACGGCAAGTATGAAGCGTTACTTCGAGAATAGTAAAATGATGCCCCACTCCCCCATCCTTTCACTTAAAGAAGGAAAAATATCACATTACGACGATTTATTCAAAAAATACGCCAAAGAGATCGGATGGGACTGGCGAATGCTGGCATCCCTCGCCTATACAGAATCAAACTTTGACACAACAGCCGTATCTTGGGCAGGAGCCAAAGGATTGATGCAATTGATGCCTGCCACTGCACGAGCAATGGGCGTACCCGCAGGTAAAGAACAAAACCCGGAAGAAAGTATAAAAGCAGCCGTTAAATACATTGCCGCCACAGACCGAAGTTTCAATATGATCCCTGACAAACAAGAACGGCTCAACTTCATACTGGCTTCTTACAATGCCGGCCTAGGACATATCTACGACGCCATGGCATTAGCAAAAAAATACGGAAAGAATAACCTCGTATGGAAAGACAACGTCGAAAACTTCATCCTGCTCAAAAGCAATGAGGAATACTTCACCGATCCTGTTTGTAAAAATGGATATTTCCGTGGCATAGAAACGTTCAACTTCGTACGTGATATTCAGTCCCGGTTCGAATCGTACAAAAAAAAGATAAAATAAGTAATAAGTATCAGGTAATAGGTAATAACCGTAGCTTATCAATAGTGTATCCGCACGGCTTATTACCTATTACTTATTACCTATTACTTATTACCTATTACTTATTACCTATTTATTACTTGTTTCTGCCCGTCAAAAGGCTAACCACAACAATAGCCAGTATAGACAATGGTAATGCAAAGAGAATAGGGTCAATTACCGGAAACGGATATGTCTCAATCAATACATCCTTGCCAAACAGGAATTTACATATTCCCATTGCGGCAGCTTCTTTCTGATGAAGGAATATTAGTGCAAAAGCACTGCCTAAAGTTCCTACCCAGAGACTTGCCATAACTCCCTGTTTCGTCGCTTTCTTCCAGTACAATGCACAAAAGTAGGCAGGAAGAAATGCAGCAGCACAGATACCCATGAAAATAGAAGTTCCGCGGGCGATAATATCGTGAGGCAGCATATAGCAAATAATATAGCTGACCAAAATAGAGAAAAGTACTCCCAAACGAATCACATTTGTCAATTTGCCACGAGAACGGGGTTTATAAGTACCATAAATGTCAGAACCAACCGATGCTCCCATTGTGTGGAACTGAGAACTAAGCGTAGACATACTTGCAGAAAGGATACAGAGCATAAACAAAGCGGCAAACCAGTCCGGCATAGCTTTATTGATGAAATAAGGAATGATTTTATCAATATCCTGTATCACTTCCGTAGCAACGGCTCCTTCTGTCTTCAAGAAGAAAAGATTGCTTAATGCACCGGCATGATAGATAGCTCCTACCGTTATAATCAGGAAAAAACAACCGATAAATACGCCACGATTCAACTGTTTGCTACTTTCTACCGTCATAAAACGTACCACCAACTGAGGCTGTGCAAGGCAACCGATTCCTACTCCCAAAATAAGAGAGGTAACCAATGAGTACCACTGCGGAGAACCTGTCACAGGCATTGCGGTCCATCCCTGATGCCCCAATGCCTTGAACTTTTCCGGAACCAGAGGGGCTATATTTGTCAATTCCTTGTTTGCTTCCGTAAAACCCATGCCAAGCACCTGATACAAAGAGAACAACAGGAACAACATACAGCCAAACATGATAACTGCCTGTAAAGCATCCGTATACATCACCCCCTTCATTCCTCCAGCAATCACATACGCAGCAATGACTAACGTAAATATCAGCAGAGATATATTAAAATCAATCTGAAAAATCTGTTCAATAAATACAGCGCCCCCTTTCATTACCACAGCAGCGTACAACGGCATACCTATAAATATGACGGCTGCAATGAACACCTGTATATTACGGGAACGAAAATGACGGCCTAATAACTGCGGAAAAGTGCTGACATTCAGTTTTGCTCCCATGCGCCGGGTACGCAAACCGAAGAATATGAAGGCGATAACTACCCCGACAAACATATTGAGGAAACACAGCCACTGAATACCCATACCGAAAGCAGCCGCTACTCCGCCAAAACCAACTATAGCAGACGCAGAGATAAACGTAGCACCATAAGAAAGCGCCATCACTATCGGATTCATCTGACGTCCGCCAACCAGATAATCACTGGTATTCGTAGTCTTCTTATATCCTAAAAAACCGAGGTAGGCCAATGACAGCAGATAAGCTATCACAATCAAGCCAAGAGTAAATGTATTCATCGCGTTTCGTCTTTATCGTCGTCCTTATTCCAATATTTCAGCCCAAACCAGGCAGCAAAAATCACACATATCACTGAGAGGATATATGGCAAGACTATAAAAGGGTCATCTATTCCAAACATTTGCGTATCAGATTTTAATCAATTAAGCCGCAAATGTAAGGAATTTATTGAAAAGACAAAACTTTTGTTTACTAATACTGATTATAATGTATCTTTTTCTCGTCATATTTCTGTTTCGGCTGCTCTTTTGTTGCAGGATAGCCGAAAGGAATGACACAAAGAGGAAGAATATTCTCGGGCAGGTGGGTATATTTGCGAACGACTTCCATACGATCTTCATACGGATAAGCAGCTGTCCATACAGCACCCAGCCCCATACTTTCAGCAGCCAGCAAAATATTCTGTGCTGCAGCAGAACAGTCTAAATACCAATAAAAAGAACGGGCAGAATCACCACAGACAATAATCGCATTACGGGCTTGTGTCAACATTTTGGCATAAGGAAGAGCCGCCGCCATCGAATCCAGTTTCGCACGGTCGGAAACAACCACAAACTCCCAGGGACGAACATCCTTTCCCGATGGAGCAGACATCCCTGCACGAAGCATTAAATCAATTTTCTCTTTCTCTACCCCTTTATTCAAGTAAGTACGCACGCTCTTACGCTCAAAGATATTATCCAAAGCGGCATTTCCGGTGCCGGTTGTTCCTTTTTCCTCTTTTGAGGAAGAACACGAGATCATAGCAGTCATTGCCATGAGCATACACAAGAAAGAAAAAATCTTTTTCATTGTGACAAGTCTTTAAAATAGGTTTAACTTATTTTTCTGGGCTTCTTCCAACGATACTGTTTCACGGCGTAATAGTCCGCTCTTCTCACGAAGTGCCTGATATTCTGCATCTAACTCATTAATCAGTTCGGCTTTCATCTGCGAATTCAACAGCCGGGAAGCAACACTGGCATTCTGAGAAGCATCTTTCAGATGTACAACCGGTGCATGATATACAGGTGCGATTTTCAGTGCCGTATGCATCTTTGAAGTAGTGGCCCCGCCAATCAGCAGCGGAATATCCAGTCCGGCTTTCTCCAGTTCGACAGCCACATGAGCCATCTCTTCCAGAGAAGGTGTGATCAGACCACTCAAACCGATCATATCCACTTTTTCTTCAATGGCACGCTGAACAATGGTTTCTGCCGGAACCATCACTCCCAAGTCAACTATATCATAACCGTTGCACGCCATTACGACGGCAACTATATTTTTTCCGATGTCGTGCACATCCCCTTTTACGGTAGCAAGCAGAACTTTTCCGGCAGAAGATGATCCTTCCACCTTTTCTGATTCAATGATCGGTTGCAGTATAGCTACGGCTTTCTTCATGGTACGGGCAGTCTTCACGACCTGAGGCAGGAACATTTTTCCTGCGCCAAAAAGCTCGCCGACATAATTCATTCCATCCATCAACGGACCTTCAATTACATCTACAGCTTTATCATATAAAGGTAAAGCTTCCGCTAAATCCTGTTCCAGATAATCACCGATTCCTTTCATCAAAGCATATTTCAAACGCTCTTGTACGGATTCTTCTCTCCATGCATCCTGCTTCACAGCTACCTGACCGGAAGTACCGCCCATCGTTTCTTTCAATGCTTCCGCCAGTTCTATCAGACGCTCGGCAGCATCGGGACGACGATTCAATACAACGTCCTCTATCTTTTCCAGCGTATCTGCAGGAATATCACTGTAGAGTACGGAAGTTCCCGGATTGACGATTCCCATATCCATCCCTTGCTGGATGGCATGATAAAGGAATACCGCATGCATTGCTTCACGAATATAATTATTGCCACGGAAAGAGAAAGAAAGATTACTCACTCCGCCGCTGACGTGTGCACCGGGAAGATTCTTCCTGATCCATCCGGTAGCTTCTATAAAGTCTACGGCGTAATTGTTATGCTCTTCGATTCCTGTAGCCACCGCAAGCACATTCGGGTCGAAAATAATATCATGAGGATTGAATCCAACTTTATCAACCAGCAGACGATATGCACGTTCGCACACTTCTATCTTGCGGGCAGCAGTATCCGCCTGTCCTTTTTCATCAAAAGCCATCACGACAGTTGCCGCTCCATATTGCTTGATGATCCGGGCATGCTCCAGAAATACTTCCTCCCCTTCCTTCAGAGAGATCGAGTTTACGATTGATTTTCCTTGCAGGCATTTCAATCCGGCTTCGATCACTTCCCATTTGGAAGAGTCGATCATAACAGGTACACGGGCTATTTCCGGTTCGGACATGATGAGATTCAGAAAAGTAGTCATCTCAGTCCGGGCATCCAGCAGACCATCATCCATATTAACGTCAATAACCAAAGCTCCGTCTTCTACTTGCTGACGAGCTATGGAAAGGGCTTCATCATATTTCTTTTCATTAACCAGACGAAGAAACTTGCGTGAGCCTGCTACGTTGCAACGCTCACCTATATTCACAAAGTTGATTTCCGGTTTCACTTCCAGCAGTTCGAGTCCGGAAAGCCACATACAATCCGGTTTGGGTGCCGGAACATGAGGTTTGGCACCTGCTATCAGTGCCTGATATTCTGCAATGTAGGCATCTGTCGTACCACAACAACCACCGATAATATTAACCAATCCTTCCTGAATATACTCCTTCACTTCATGAGCCATATCTGCGGGAGTCTGATCATATTTCCCCAGACTATTCGGAAGGCCCGCATTAGGATAAGCACTGATATAATAAGGTGCACGCGAAGCCAACTGTTCAAGAAAAGGCTTCAACTGACGGGCACCAAAGGAGCAATTCAATCCGACTGAAAATATATTGGCATGCTGCACAGAAGCAAGGAAAGCTTCCAAAGTCTGTCCGGACAATGTACGTCCACCGATATCGGATACCGTCACAGACAACATAACAGGGACTTCTATTCCTGTCACCTTCATAGCCTGTCCGGCTGCAAAGATGGCAGCTTTCGCATTCAGCGTATCAAATATGGTTTCGATAAGAATGGCATCCACCCCACCTTCCAGCATGGCTTCCATTTGCTGCTGGTAAGAGGCAGCCAGTTCGTCATAAGACAAGGCACGAAACGCCGGATTGTTCACATCCGGGCTCATAGAACAGGTTTTATTAGTAGGTCCAACGGAGCCTGCAACAAAACGCGGTTTATCCGGACTCTTTGCCGTATATTCGTCCGCCAGTTCACGTGCCAGTCTGGTAGCGGCAAGATTGATTTCGCGCACATATTCTTCTACATGATAATCCGCCATTGAGACAGTTGTAGAACTGAATGTATTGGTCTCGATAATATCCGCACCTGCTTCCAGGTATTTACGATGGATATCTTGAATGACATCGGGGCGAGTCAGACACAACAAATCATTATTCCCCTTCAACTGACCGGGAATATGCGCAAAACGTTCACCACGAAAATCTTCTTCTTTAAGATTATATTGTTGGATCATTGTGCCCATTGCGCCATCCAGAATCAGAATACGCTCGGATACAATCTGAGAAATTGTCTTTTTCATTCTTACCTTATTACATTAACACCTAATTGTCACTCTGCCTATCTTAGACCTATCACGATCTTATCTTACTATTACGCTATAAAGCCATCTTATCGCTTAAACATTCGGGCCATGTCTCTGCGGTCATCTTTTTCTTTAATTGATTCCCGTTTATCGTACTGTTTTTTACCTTTCGCCAAAGCAACGACCAGTTTCGCCAAACCTTTTTCGTTGATAAACAAACGCACAGGAACGGTAGTAAAACCGGGGTCTTTCATTCCCCGTTGAATTTTCTCCAATTCTTTCTTATTAAGCAACAACTTTCTGTCTCTACGAGCTGTATGATTATTGTACGAACCATAGAAGTACTCGGCGATATGCATATTCTTTACCCATAATTCGCCTTTCGCAAAATAACAAAACGTATCCACCAGACTTGCTTTTCCTAAACGAATGGATTTAATTTCCGTGCCTGTCAATACAATACCTGCCGTGTAGGTATCCATCAACTCATAGTCAAATGTAGCACGTTTATTCTTGATATTTACAGAAGGTTGTTTCATCTTTACACATTAATTAAGTATGGCTATCAACTTACTAAATACAATTTGAATCACCGTCGGACATAGTATTAACAAAACTGATGAGAAAAGGGTGTATTTCAATCGTACTTTTTCCTCCACTTGCATCAATATGGGAGCTCCTTCCCATACTACATAGACAATGTAGAACTGAAATAGCCAGGCAATAATTCTAAAATCAGGTAAAAGTCCGGTCACAATCTGAAGCAAGAAGGGAACAACAAGTGCGTATCCGGCAAACTGTTGTGTCAACGGAGCATTGGCAGGCATCCCAAACATTCTTACTCCCATTTCGTTAATTGCATAGGCCGCCAGAAAGTAACCACCAAACAATGCCACAGCTACGGCACAACAATTGGTCATCGCTATTTGAAAACTTTGCGGTCCTCCCCATCCATTCGTCAGCAAAGAGCCGATAAAGACGGACAAACCGCATAAACCAATCATAGGATAGACAAAAGCCATAAAAACTTTTCGCCTATCCTCTTCCATAGAAATTTCCTCCCAGGCCTTGGCCGGAGAGGAAATCAATTTCATTGCTATATTAAATAATTCTTTGTAGTTCAATTTGTTTTAAGTGTTTCACTCCACGTTGAATTTGCGGCACCATCCAAAGAATTCTTTGAGGAGTTGGTCTTTGCATTTACTTTTATTTTAGTTGGTTCTACTCCAGTAGCTTGTTTGAATGCATAAATAACACTAGACAGATTATATGCCTTATAAGTAGAAGTATACTTATCACGAGTCACAGTCTCCTCTGAACCATCTTTAATCACATGATTAAGATTCAATACAAGTTCAGTTGACCCTGATGCCAATTCATCAAAATCATATGTGAGTATAAAAGAATGCTTATTAAGTTCTTCTTTCTGCTTTTCGTCTGTACTCTCTACTTTTACCCAATACATAATAGGAATTACAAGATATTGATCAAAAAGTATTCCCGGCTGAGTTGATGTATCGCTATTAAAAGTATATAAAGGTGCAGTAGCTTCGTTATAATCTGCCGCTTTCTCTGGTCCTTCAGTAGATTTTGCACTAATAGAAGTCGGAGTACTTCCTGCATAAAGTGTTACATCAAGAGTCTGAGAATTCCCTGGCTGTTGCGCTGTGTCAAACTGATAGTAAAAGAAATAGATTTCTCCTATATTCAAGTTAGACATTGACAATTCATTCACAACTAATTTCTGCCCATTAGCCAATTCAAATGTAGCAGGAAAATAGTTTGTACATTTAGCGAACGCAGGTCCGGTATATATCGTATTATCATCCCCATTCATACAAGAAGTAACAGACATCCCCATTAAAACCGTCATTAAAGCTACTAATAAAAATTTCATTTGTTTCATAAACATATTTTTTAGAGTTTGCAAAGATATAAATTCTAATTCACAATTAATAAATGCAGATACTTAAAAAATACTGCATCGTTTACTTTATTATTTTTGCAAAAAGTTCCAGGTGATTATCTACATAGCTGGCAACCAGTGTTGTCACTTGTTCCTCCATATCTAAATATGCCTCTTCCAAATCATCAAAAGCCTCATATTGCTCATACATCGCCATGAATTCATCATCCGTCCGTTCTTTTTCCAGATCCTTCCGGTTGGCATCATATATCTTCTTGGCTTTATATACCAATTTAGAGAACTCTTCCGCCCCCCACAGGCGCATCACTTTTGCAAAAGGATTATCAAAGATATATCCGCCATAACCGTTCTGAATCAACTGACAGAATCCGCCGAACATTATTTCATCACGAAAAATCTGATAAGCCAGCAATGAATGCTGTTCACCTGTCAACAACGGCATTGTGTCAGCAGTCAATTCACCACCGATTATTTCCTTATATTTATCAGTAAAAACCTGGATAAATTCATCCATTCCTTCGCCCGCAGCTTTCTGTAAAGCGGACTCCATAACTTCTATCATAGCTTTGTTCAATAAATTATTCAGCAAAGCTACTAATTTTATTCTATATCTATCTAGTAATACCGCTACATTCTCACTAAAACATACCTGTTGGCGGAATTAATTTAATTCAAACCCATGAAAACAGGGTATCTCATTCTGCTTTCCGATATCCGCCAGATAATTGCATGCCGATATACTTTCCCTTTCCCGGAAAAGCCTTTAAGCACATTTCTTTTACCGTTCAATAGTATGCAAACAACCCTATAATAACCTGCTTTACAACTATTATTGTCGCATTTTCAAAGGGAGTTCTTCATCGTTCCACCCAGGTGAACAAGCATGTCCACCTAGGTGCGCAGACCTGTTTACAAGGGTACAACGATCGGTTCACCCGGGTGGAACGATGAAGATGTCGGTAAAATAACACACGAATAAAGGCATCAAATGCCATAGAGATAAGTAACATAATATATAAACAACAAGTAAACAGCAACCAAGATGCTAGATGCATTCGGCAACTACTTACGCAAAGGGCAAAGAAATGGAATGAGGGATATCCCCCAAAAAGAGTGAGAGATAGACTGAAATGAAGCGATTCTAGGGAGAAAATAATGAGAGATACCTATTTAAAAAGTATCTCTCATTCTGTAATATACTAATTATATGCAGATTACACAAAAACAGTGAGACCGTGAGACTAAAATATTTTTTTCTTTGCAGGAGTTAGCTGAAAGAAGGAACTCTTTTAAGTCTATCTAATGCAAAAACATATAACTATTTATGCATGTAAATGCATTCCTATGGCCATACCTATTAAATAAGGTATTAACCAAATGCACCAAACGACGATACTAAAACGATTAAAATGCCTTTTCGCCTCGGCAGATCCCTTCACATAAGTCCATATCGCCCATGAAGCATGTACAAACATCAGAAGAATGGCAATCGTCCCCGTTACCGTGTGGATTTCATCATGCAAATGCGTTAATTCGGCAATATGCTCCATCAGGCTGGTCCCGACTGCATCGGACACCAATCCTAAAAGAAAGAAAATAATATGCCATAACTTCAGTTTCTTTTGCAGCCTTTCTCCCCATACACCGATAGTATAAAATACCAATGCAGATGAAATAACGCAGATTGCCGCTATTAAATAATGTATATCTACCTGATTCAGTTCCATAAAATTTATATTTCAGATAACAACAAAGCAACGAATAGATAGTTCGACGCATAGCAATCTTTCACAAATGCAATCCCGACTTAGCAAACGAAGAAAAAACGTAAACGGATTTGTCACTTTTCACAAAAAAGTAAGATATGGCGATTTGCAGAAACAAATAAATCGACTACCTTTGTGGGCGATTTAGAGAATCGTGACTACGTATTTTTAATTATATCACTTAAAAAAAGAGCTAATTATGACTTATTCACACGAAGTGGAACACATGTGTGTTGTAAAGAAGGGTCCTAACCACGGACCGGCTCCCATACCCGAAGAAGGCAAATGGGTAAAATCTAAAGAAATCGTTGATATTTCAGGTTTGACACACGGTATCGGTTGGTGTGCTCCTCAGCAGGGTGCTTGTAAACTGACACTGAATGTTAAAGAAGGCGTTATCCAGGAAGCTTTAGTTGAGACTATCGGATGTTCCGGTATGACTCACTCAGCTGCTATGGCTGCTGAAATCCTTCCGGGTAAAACAATCCTCGAAGCACTGAACACTGACCTTGTTTGCGACGCAATCAACACAGCTATGCGCGAACTCTTCCTGCAAATCGTTTACGGACGCACTCAGTCTGCTTTCTCTGAAGGTGGTTTGATTATCGGTGCAGGTTTGGAAGACTTAGGTAAAGGTCTGCGCAGCCAGGTAGGTACCCTTTATGGTACTCTGGCTAAAGGTCCTCGTTACCTTGAAATGGCTGAAGGTTACATCAAAAATATCTTCTTGGATAAGAATGATGAAATCTGTGGATACGAATTCGTTCACATGGGTAAATTCATGGATGAAATCAAGAAGGGAACTGATGCTAACGAAGCATTGAAGAAAGTTACAGGTACTTATGGTCGTGTAACAGCAGAACAGGGAGCAGTTAAACACATTGATCCACGTCACGAATAATATAAGGAGGAAAGAAACTATGATTAGAGAAGTAAAATTCGAAAGCCAAGACCGTCGTATCAAAGGTATCATTGAAGCCTTGAACGCTAACGGCATCAAAGACATCGAAGAAGCTAACGCAATCTGCGAAGCTGCCGGACTTGATCCTTATAAAACGTGTGAAGAAACTCAGCCTATCTGTTTTGAAAACGCAAAATGGGCTTATGTGGTAGGTACTGCAATTGCTCTTAAGAAGAACTGCACAAACGCTGCTGAAGCTGCTGAAGCTATCGGTATCGGTTTGCAGGCATTCTGTATCCCGGGTTCTGTAGCTGACGACCGTAAGGTTGGTATCGGTCATGGTAACCTGGCTGCTATGTTGCTTCGCGAAGAAACTAAATGTTTCGCATTCCTTGCAGGTCACGAATCTTTCGCTGCTGCTGAAGGTGCTATCAAAATCGCTGCAAAAGCAGACAAAGTACGTAAAGAGCCATTGCGTTGCATCCTGAACGGTCTTGGAAAAGACGCTGCTCAGATCATCTCTCGTATCAATGGTTTTACTTATGTTCAGACTCAGTTTGATTATTTCACTGGTGAGCTGAAAGTAGTTCGCGAAATCGCTTACTCTGACGGTCCTCGTGCAAAAGTAAAATGCTACGGTGCTGACGATGTTCGCGAAGGTGTAGCTATCATGTGGAAAGAAGGCGTAGACGTATCTATCACAGGTAACTCTACTAACCCGACTCGTTTCCAACACCCGGTTGCCGGTACTTATAAGAAAGAACGTGTATTGGCTGGTAAGCCATACTTCTCAGTTGCTTCCGGTGGTGGTACAGGCCGTACTCTTCACCCCGATAACATGGCAGCTGGTCCGGCTTCTTATGGTATGACAGATACGATGGGTCGTATGCACTCTGATGCACAGTTCGCTGGTTCTTCATCAGTTCCTGCTCACGTAGAAATGATGGGATTCCTAGGAATTGGTAACAATCCTATGGTAGGTTGTACTGTAGCTTGTGCTGTTGACGTAGCTCAGGCTTTGGCTAAGTAATTCAAGTTACATTATATAAATAAACTCCTGTAGTCCATGTGATTACAGGAGTTTTTTATTTGTGGTAATTTGAAGTAGATGGTAGTTTTAGATACCTTATCTCACCTATCATTTAGAATTGTTGAATGATAGATTTATATACAATGAAAGCTACATTTACATAAAATCATAATCAAAAGAAGCAGCAGGAACGCTTGAACCAGCAGAAAGCTATGAGAGAGGGCAAATCGAAGAGTTAATATCTTTTGCCAACTCAAATCATTTATGAATAACTATTATAGTATTGATTAATAACAGATTGCTATAGTTTACAAGAAGCCGAAATGATAGGATTCTTGGGAATTGGTAACCCCCAATGGTAAGTTGCACTGTGGCTTGCGCTGTAGACGTAGCTCAGGCCTTAGCTAAGTAATAAAAGTTACTTATTATTATACAGGAGAGTATTTTTTATAAGGCACTCTCCTATTTTTATAAAAAAGATGATGATTGTTACAAATAATCTACACTATCGTTGTTTAGTTCTCTACAACAAATTCTTACCATGAACCAGCTTATAACATATCTTTGCAATGAGATAATAATATCCATAAATTATTAAAAAGAGAAGAGGATATAAAGAGAGAATTTTAGAAAATAAAGAATTACATAAAATAAACTCTCGAAAATAATCCAGTATGACACACATCGGACAAATTATTGAAAAAGAGCTCCATCGCCAAGAACGCTCGGTCACATGGTTCGCAAGACGACTCTATTGCGATCGAACTAATGTATATAATATATTTAGAAGACAGAGCTTAGATACAGAACTGTTGTTACGTATATCCATTATATTAGAATACAATTTCTTCCAAATATATTCTGATATATATAACAACAGAACATAGAAATATCTTCTACAACCTTGTATATAAAACAGCAACAATTAAAAGGATATTTATGTTTAAAGAGCATGTATCTTTGCAAAGTTTTTTAAGACAACCAAAGTATATGACTAAAAAGATTACACATTAAAAACAAAAAAGATGAAACAATTTAGAATTTTAAGTATGTTGATGATTGTGCTTATATCAAGCCTGTCATTTGTATCATGTGGAGATGATGATGATGAAACGTCTGGTGATTTCAGTGCCAGCATAGCAGGAGTTTATACAGGTAAACTCAAAGTTGGAACTAATGTTACAGCTGATGCATATGTAGTCACTGTTACCAAAGTATCTTCTTCTGTAGTAAAAGTTACCGCTGACTTCTACACAGATAACGGTAGTGAAAATTACAATGTTACTAAAGAAGGCAATCAATACATTCTTTCAAGCGAAAGCTCATCTGGTATCAACATAACTGTTACAGGTAAAGCAATGACTATAAGTTTCCTTAATAATGCAGGAAGTATGACCACTTTTACCGGAACTCGTGATTAAAGCCCACCAATCTTTACAGTAAAAGTAGAAATTCAGTAAAGGTTACAAATATCCCAAAGCCGTAATTTCCCTTTTCTTGAAAATGAGAAATTACGGCTTTTATAAATAAAAGCTATGAAAATTGTATATAACACTATTCTCTTTACATTACTATTTCTAGCCACAAGCTGTGATCATTCGGAGAAAATCGATGATATAAAACTTGAAATTTCACAAAACATCTTCCGCAACATCGACAATAACGGAGGGAAAATAACTGTTGCTATCACATCTAATTCTGAATGGATCATCGCAAATTCAGCTGATTGGTGCATACCAGACAAATATCAAGGAGAAGGAAACGATATACTTACTATAAAAATTCTAGCTAACACCAAACATGCAAACAGACAAACTAATCTAATCATATCCGCCCAAGGGATAAACCAAACAATCAAGATTTCACAACAAAAAGGAGAAGTTAATCCAGATTTAGATAAAATACACTATCAATTACCCGTTATTTTCCATGTTCTTTATCAAAACGAAAATGACATAAATCAATATATAAAAGAAGACCATTTAAAAGATGTATTAGTGCGAACTAACCATTTCTATCAATCTGAAAAGTGTGGAATTGATATAAATCTCGAATTTGTATTAGCAACCAAAGATAAGAATGGAACCACACTACCAGAACCTGGAGTAGAAAGAGTGCCATTTAATGAGCTTCCTATTGATTGCGAAAAGTTTATGAGAGATAATACAGGAAAATATACATCTTTACTATGGGAACCCAATGAATACATTAACATAATGGTATATCCTTTTACGGATTCGCAGATTTTAGGCATATCTACATTTCCATATAGTTTAAAGGACTTTTTTTTAGAAGGGACTCAACAAGTATCAGCTTCGTGGATCACTTTAGAGAATTTGAGTTTCCCATATTGTATATCGATCAATAGTTCATATATTTATGAGCAAAGTACAGATGAAAGAATTAATCAAAACGATGCTGCAATAACATTAGCACACGAACTCGGACACTATTTAGGATTACGTCATGTATTCTCAGAAGGAGGGACCACTTCAATGTGTACCGATACTGATTATTGCAAAGATACTCCCAGTTATAACCGTAGTGAGTATGAACAATGGCTTAACAATTTGGATAAGCAGAATAAATATCAATTAAAAGATTTAGCTAAACGATATAGCTGTGAAAAAGGAGAATATGAAGCACACAACATTATGGACTATGCATATTGCTTTTATAATGAAATAACTTTAGAACAACGAAAAAGAATACGCCATATCTTAAACTATAGCCCACTGATTCCAGGTCCCAAAGAAAGCAGAATAGATACCAGAGGCGTACAAGGCAGATTGAATTTGCCAATATGTATAATGAAATAACATAATCAGGTAAAACGGGGCAGCAAGTATTTCATCGACTGTTCCTCCATAGTAGTCAAATGTCAGAACAAGTCTTGACTATTACAACTAATTATCCGTTTTCTACATCACAATACAAAACTTTTATACAGGATAACTTGTTATTACAATATAACCAAACATCATGAAACGATGCTACTGACATTTTTAAACATACTGGCCACCATCATTGGCGTAATCAGTTTATTGATTGTAACCTATGGAGTATTCGTAGGATTCATAGCTTTTCTCCGTAACGAATTCAAACGGATCAACGGAACCTATACCATCAATAATGTCCGGCAGCTGAGAGCTGATTTCGGCAGTTACCTCTTATTGGGATTAGAATTTCTAATTGCATCAGACATACTAAAGACCGTAGTAGACCCGACTTTAGACGAACTGGCTATTTTAGGAGGTGTAGTTATAGTAAGAACTGTATTATCAGTCTTTCTGAATAAAGAAATAAAAGAACTAGCCGAAGAAGAAAATTCAAAAAGCACATAAATAGATTGGAATAAATAAAAAATGTATTACTTTTGCATGAATTCTTAATGACCTATGGTATGGAATATATCAATGAATTTCACAATGACTGAAATTCCAAAGAATATAAAGGACACGATATGAAAAAGAACTTACTATTATTACTTTGCTTGTTTTGTCTGGTCAATGTTTGCCATGCAAAAGCGAAAGACACTTTTACCGTTTTCCAATTAAACCTGTGGCATGGATGTACTAAAGTACCCAACGGAGATCAAGGCATTATTGATGTACTGGATCAGATGGATGCGGATGTCGTTTTTCTGTGCGAAATCAGAGACGGAAAACAGTTTATCCCTCATGTGATCGAAGAGCTGGAGAAGAGAGGAAAACATTACTATGGTGAAACGTTTGATCTTGCAATCGGTGTTTTGAGTAAATTCAAGCCGGACAGTTGGACCAAATGCTGCATCGTACCTGGTGACGAAGGTCGTGCTATGGTGAAAATGGTTGCAACAATCGAAGGCCAACCCGTATCTTTCTATTCTTGTCATTTGGACTACCGGCATTATCAATGCTATATGCCACGTGGATATAATGGTACTACCTGGAAGAAAATGGATAAGCCGATAACGGATGAAGAAGAAGTCTTGAAAGCAAACAGACAGTCTTTCCGGGATGAAACCATCCGTGCTTTTATTCAGGAAGTACAATCTGACATTCAACAAGGCCGCCCGATAATCATGGGAGGAGATTTTAATGAGCCCTCTCATTTAGACTGGCAGGCAGATACAAAGGATTTGTGGGATCATAATGGGGCTGTCATTCATTGGGACTGCTCAATGATGTTGAGCAAAGCAGGATTCAAAGATACATATCGCGAAAAATATCCCAATACAGTTCGATATCCCGGTTTTACATTCCCAGCCGGAAACAAACTCGCAGAAGAGGCTAAACTGGAAAAGTTGGCTTGGGCGCCTGAGGCAGACGAACGTGACCGGATTGATTTCATTTATTATTATCCATTGGAGTCGATGCTTTCCATGAAGAATAGCAAGTTGGTAGGTCCCTCCGAAACAGTTGTCCGGGGAAAAATAACAGAAAACGATTCTAAAGATAAGATTCTGACGCCTTCTTGTATTTGGCCCAGCGACCATAAAGGTAATCTTGCTACATTTAAGATTCGGAAGAAACGGTAATAGTATATTGAGTAGGGTGACTTTCATCGTGCGTCACCCTAAAATTCCAAAGCTTCAAATCAGAGAATTCTCTTCCTTCTCTATCATCTTATCATAATACGCAATGCGTGCGGCACACTCCCGAATAGTCACCTCGCGCAATGCTTCCGTTCGTGCCAGCATGTATTCGTATTGTTCTTCACTGACAGTGAATAGTCGGTTGTACCGAGCTTCGATATACGCCCGACATAATTTATCGAACGCTTCTCTATCTTCGGGAGTATTAACTGGAAAGACATTAGCGAAACCTCGTGAACGGCTTTTAGCCATCGGGCCCAACACTTCCAATTTATGAGACTTAGGGCGAGTGCCGCCATAGACAAGCATATAGGCTTTGTAGTAACGTTCGCAAGCTTGATGCAATTCGAACGAACCGTATTTTAAATCATTGCTTTTGTTGGCAGTCTGTCCAGATCTTAAAAAACTTTCTGCCATGTCGAAGCATCCTGCATATTCTTCCTCCGCATATTGCTTAATTTCCCGATACGGCAACTTCTCAGGTTTGCCAATCTGAAACGTGCCGTCGTCATATAATAGAATGCCATCTTTTATGATCTCATAAAAAAAATAATGTTTTCTTCTTATAGCCCGATTAACGGTCGTCGTGCTTTCAACAATGATTTGCGGTGGTGCCGGGTGCCGCTTCCCTTCCATTCGTTTATCATACTTAGGAACGACAAAGGCGTTCGCATGATTCTCTGCTTTAACAGCATCGCCCGTATCACATATCACCAGAATATCAAGGTCACTTTGGTAGTAAGTAAGTCCACCTCGTTCGTCGTATGTTTCATCCCAAATGACATATTCTCCACGTGCATAACTCCCATAAAGGATAATCATACGTACATTCACAAGGTACTGCAATATCAGTTCTTGCAGCACTGCCAACTCTTCCTGTGTGCGTTTGGGTAAACGTTTTATTGATCTTTTCATAATGACAATCTATCTATTTGTTGCATAACGCTCTTCCTTCTCTATCATCTTATCATAATACGCAATGCGTGCGGCACACTCCCGAATAGTCACCTCGCGCAATGCTTCCGTTCGTGCCAGCATGTATTCGTATTGTTCTTCACTGACAGTGAATAGTCGGTTGTACCGAGCTTCGATATACGCCCGACATAATTTATCGAACGCTTCTCTATCTTCGGGAGTATTAACTGGAAATACATTAGCAAAACCTCGTGAACGGCTTTTAGCCATCGGGCCCAACACTTCCAATTTATGAGATTTAGGGCGAGTGCCACTATGGACAAGCATATACGTCTTGTAGTAACGTTCGCAAGCTTGATGTAAAAAGAATGAACCTAATTTATATTCTTTTTCCACTTGAGCCAATTTTCCATGTCTTAATAATCCCTCTGCCATGTCGAAACATCCTGCATATTCTTCCTCCGCATATTGCTTTATTTCCCGATATGGCAACTTCTCCGGTTTGCCAATCTGAAACGTGCCGTCATCATATAACAGAATGCCGTCTCTTAAGGCCTCATAAAAGAAATAATGTTTCCTTCGGATAGCCCGATTAAAAGTTGTCGTGCTTTCAACAATGATCTGAGGTGGTGCAGGATGTCTCCTTCCTTCCATTCGTTTATCATACCTGGGAACAACAAAGGCGTTCGCATGATTCTCCGCTTTAATAGCATCGCCCGTATCACATATCACCAGAATATCAAGGTCGCTTTGGTAGTAAGTAAGTCCACCTCGTTCGTCGTATGTTTCATCCCAAATGACATATTCTCCACGTGCATAACTCCCATAAAGGATAATCATACGTACATTCACAAGGTACTGCAATATCAGTTCTTGCAGCACTGCCAACTCTTCCTGTGTGCGTTTGGGCAAACGCTTTATTGATCTTTTCATAATGACAATCATCTATTCTTAACCGCAAAGATAACTTAAATCAGTGTATTAATGATTGTATTGAAACGCTTTTTTCAAGACTTTGATAGTGTGTTATACTAAGAAATGGCATGTCTGCTATTTTTCATTCCATTGATTCTAGTACTTACTCCCATCAACTCTTGTACTTCATCTTGCAGTTTCTCGTACTTCATACTTCCAACTCAAGTACTTCAAACTCTCAACTCCAGTACTTTACTTCTTACATTCTTGTACATCATTTTCCCTCTTCAAGTACTTCAATCGTTACACTCCTCTGCCTCATTTCCTTTCACTTTTCGTTCTTTTCTCTTTGTATTTCTGTTCTTTCGCACTCACATATGTATACTATTTGCACCATTAAAAAGTCCTTTATTCCCTACTGACACTGACAACTGCCACTTTAGCGTTTCTTTAGTAATAACATTTCTTTTTCCGTTTGCATACATTACTAATTATCAACACATTATAAACATCTAAAATATTAATTTCATGCACACTCTGTCAGTATGGAACATTTAGTGGCAGTACTTTTCCATTCATTCATTTGTAAATATATACACTACAACAAATATGAATAACCGGACGAAGGTAGGAATACAATTTCAACAGCGTTGAATAGGCTTCTTTCTTCCAGTGATGACAAAGTTATTAGTAAACTATGATTAATTCAAGTTTCGCAAGTTACTTTTGCGTTATCCAAACTATCTTAATTCCCCTCCCTCCTGGGAGGAGACTTAAGATACTACCGACTTTTTAGTCACTCCCAATTGAGATACTACTGTTTGTCAATAATATAAAGAATTTGCGGAACTTCAGTGATTAAGAGTTATTTAAAGACATTTTAATTTACATACTCATCCATTCCTCTTGGATGTATTCTCTGTAAAGAGGCCTTAAGGTGTCAGTTGTCAGTAGTGTCAGTAGATTTGCTTTTCTGTAGGGATAGCACAACAATTAAAGTCCTGATAATCAATTAACAGATCATCTTTTTTATTTTTTCAGTCTTCTGCCGTTCCACCCTGCATTTACTGACATAAAAATTGTTAATCCCCCGGGGGATATCGTAAATATATAATACAAATAAGTTTTTTTTACCAGTCTATAAGAATGAAAACAAATAATAGAAAAAGCCAGATTAAACCACCTGTTGATTTGCAACAAATGAGCTATCGTTCATTCCCGGACAACTTATCGATTAGGACAGCATCGATATCTTTTGCCAATTCTTGATAAGTCGCCAAAGGATCATCTGTATATACAGCACGAATAATCCCCTCCTTGTCTGTTATCAATATACGGGGAATGGTATGGGAAGCAAAAAGCGAAAAGACAGCATCATCATTCTGAGCGGAAAAAGGCAAGGTAAACGAATGTTTTTCCCAATAGGCTTGTACTTCAGAGCCCGATTCCGAACGGCTGATACAAGACAATAATACATCCGGATTCTCTTTATATGTATCATAAACTTTCTGAATAACCGGAAGTTCTTTCTGACAATCCGGACAATCCGTATGAAAAAAGACAATCACTCCAACCTTCCCGCTAAATGACTGCGTATTCAACATTCCCCCATCACTCATCTCTACCGAAAACTGAGGAAGGGCGTCACCGGCAACAAGAGCAAAGTCTCCCCTATCATCATCATCGTCCGTGATACAGGAAGAAAAAACTGCCAGAACGATACATAGCAATATCACCACTTTGCTTCTTATTTCCACTTTCATATCTTTCTTCGTTAGTTATGCAACTCCCAAAAGCTCTACCTCAAATACCAATGTCGAAAAAGCCGGAATCGGACCGGATGCACGGGTTCCGTATCCCATCGTGTAAGGTATATAGATGATCCATTTATCTCCCGCACGCATCCGTTGGAGCGCCAGTTGCCAACCATCTATTACATCGCAGAGGCGGAAAGCTTCCGGACAATTACGTTCATAAGAATTATCGAACACCCGACCGTTAATCAGACTCCCTTTATAATGAACGGTAACAATACTCCGCACATTAGGAAAAACAGTCCCCGTACCGGTCTCCAAAACCTTATAATAGATGCCGCAAGGCAAGGCATAAACACCTTCCTGCGATGACAATTCTTTCAAGAACTCCAAATTCGTCTCTTTATATTCTTGCTTTCTTCCCATAAATACATGATTTGAATGTACAAAAGTAAGCAGATTTAAGAGAAATCTTCCATAAAAACTGTATATTTGTTTGTTGAATCATAAAAACTCATCGCTATGGGACAAATTAAAACCAGATGCAGCACTGCTGCCGGACTATTCTTGATTCTTTTGACAGTAATTGCGGGATTTTCGTCCTGTAAAAGTAATCAGAAAGACATTATTCCTTCTGCCGAATACGCTCCATACGTCAATGCTTATACGGGAGGAGTGATTTCGCAAAACTCAACGATACGCATAGAACTGACACAAGACCAGCCGATGGTAGACCTGAATCAGGAACTGAAAGACAATCCGTTCAGTTTCTCTCCTTCATTGAAAGGAAAAACGTATTGGGTCAGCAACAATACCATTGAATTTGTCCCCGAAGAAGGGGCACTGAAACCAGGCGCCTTTTACGAAGGAACCTTCCGCCTGGGAGATTTCGTCGATGTAGACAAAAAGCTGGAAGAATTCAACTTCTCCTTCCGCGTGCAGGAACGAAACTTTAGTATTCATACCGATCCGATAACCGTTACAGCCACCCAGCCCGACCAAGTGACCGTAACGGGTGAAATACGTTTCAGCGATGTAGTGAAAAAAGAGGAAGTAGAGAAAATGCTCACAGCCGGAAGCGAAAAGAACAAAAGCTATCCGATTGAGATCACCCAGACAGATCATCCGACCCGATACGTATTCAGCATCAGCCAGATAACCAAAGAGGCGGAAGATTACCAACTGGAAATTACCGCCAAAGGCAATCCGGCAGGCATCGACCGTACCCAAAACGAAAGCATTCTGATCCCCGCAAAGAACAGTTTCCGCTTCCTGTCCGCCGTACGCATCGACCAACCGGAAAACGGAATTGAAATCATATTCTCCGACCCTGTATCCAACACACAGGACTTGAAAGGACTCATCGACGTTCCGGAAGTTTCTTCCTCTATTTTCCAGATCAAAGAGAATAAAGTATTCATTTACTTCGAAGCCGGCAAACAGAATAAACTGACACTGAACATCCATGAAGGAATAAGAAACAGACAGGACAAACCGCTAGGCACTTCCCATTCCATCTCATTCAGCGAACTGAACCTGAAACCGCAGGTAGAAATGGCAACTTCCGCCGCTATCCTGCCCGATTCGAAAAGTCTGATCATCCCCTTCCGCGCCGTCAATCTATATGCGGTGGATTTGAGCGTGATCCGTATTTTCGAAAACAACGTATTGATGTTCATGCAGAACAATTCGCTCTCCTCAGCCAATGAATTGCGCCGTTCGGGACGACTGGTTTATAAGAAAACATTGTGGCTGGCGAAAGATTCTTCCAAAGATGTGCACCGCTGGGAAGACTATTCGATAGACCTTGCCGGATTGATTCATCAGGAGCCGGGAGCCATTTACCGTGTCATCCTCTCGTTCCGCCAGGAATACTCCGCTTATCCTTGCGGGGGAAGTGAAAACAAGGAAATGCAGTTCGTGGACAACAAGTCTTCCGACAACCTGACCAAAGTCAGCGGAGAGACATTGTCGGAAGACGATGAAGCGGTATGGGACACTCCGGAAACATACTATTATTATAACGGCAGCGTGCCGATGGACTGGAGCCAGTACCGATGGACAGAACGGGATAATCCCTGCCATCCGTCCTACTATATGAATTCCGACCGGATAGCTGCCTGCAATATCTTTGCCTCCAATCTGGGAATGATTGTGAAACGTAATTCACTGAATAAGTTGTGGATTGCGGTAAATAACATTCTGGATACAAAGCCGGTAGCGAAAGCACAGGTAACGATTTACAACTTCCAGCTCCAGCCGATTGGAAAAGGAGAGACGAACGGTGAAGGGCTGGTAGAAATCACTCCGAAAGGAGTTCCTTTCATAGCGGTAGCCGAAGCGGACAAGCAAAAGGCATATGTACGCGTGGTCGATGGCGAAGAGCAGTCGGTCAGCCGGTTCGATGTGGGAGGAAAAGACATTCAGAAAGGCCTGAAAGGATTTATCTATGGCGAGAGAGGCGTATGGCGTCCGGGAGATACACTGCATATTTCCTTTATGCTGGAAGACCGGGAGAAACGCATTCCGGACAAACATCCGGTAGCATTGGAGATTTACAATCCCAGAGGACAGTTCTATACCAAAATGATCTCTACGCAGGGCACAAACGGATTCTATACATTTGACGTGCCCACACAAGCCGATGATCCCACCGGATTATGGAATGCCTACGTGAAAGTAGGAGGAACTGCCTTCCACAAGAGTCTGCGCATCGAAACCATCAAGCCGAACCGTCTGAAGATTACACTGGCTTTACCAACCATCCTTCAGGCTTCGAGCAAAGACGTATATGCCCCGCTTACTTCTTCATGGCTGACGGGAGCCACCGCATCGCGGCTGAAAGCAAAGGTCGAAATGTCCTTATCAAAGGTCAATACGCAGTTCAAGAACTACGGGCAATACCTGTTCAACAATCCGGCAACGGACTTTACGACCGTCCGGGCGGATGTATTCAACGGGGTACTGGATGCGGAAGGAAGAGCAGGCGTCAATATACAGCTTCCGGTAGCAACGGGTGCTCCGGGCATGCTGAATGCAACGCTCACCACCCGTGTCTTCGAACCGGGAGGAGATGCGAGCATTTACTCGCAGACTGTTCCCTTCTCTCCGTTCACATCGTATGTGGGCATCAATCTGAACCAGCCGAAAGGAAAGTATATCGAAACAGACAAAGATCATGTGTTTGACATCGTGACGGTCAACGATCAGGGACAGCCGGTGAACCGTTCCAATCTGGAATATAAAATCTACCGGATCAGCTGGAGCTGGTGGTGGGAAAACGGTGAAGAGTCTTTCGGAACCTACATCAACAACAGTTCCATCACTCCCGTTGCCAGTGGTAACCTGCAGACCACAGGAGGAAAAGCCTCCTTCAAGTTCCGCATCAATTATCCGGATTGGGGACGCTATCTGGTGTACGTGAAAGACCGTGAAAGCGGACACGCCACCGGAGGAACCGTCTACATCGACTGGCCCGACTGGCGCGGACGTTCGAACAAGACAGACCCGAGCGGCATCAAGATGCTTGCTTTCTCACTGGACAAAGATTCTTATGAGATAGGAGAAACAGCCACGGCAATCATTCCCGCAGCCGCCGGAGGACGTGCGCTGGTATCCCTCGAAAACGGTTCGACCGTCTTGCAGCAGCAATGGCTCGAAGTGTCCGATCAGGGAGATACGAAACTCACCTTCAAGATTACACCGGAAATGGCTCCGAATGTTTATCTGCATATCAGCCTGTTGCAGCCACATGCGCAGACAGTCAATGATCTGCCGGTCCGTATGTACGGCATTGCTCCGGTATTCGTGACCAACCGTCAGACGATTCTGCAACCGCAGATCAAAATGCCGGAAGTGCTGCGTCCGGAAACTGACTTTAACGTGACTGTCAGCGAGAAAAGCGGAAAACCGATGACTTATACACTGGCGATTGTGGATGACGGTCTGCTCGATCTGACTAACTTCAAGACGCCCGACCCGTGGAACGAGTTTTATGCACGCGAGGCTCTTGGCATCCGTACATGGGATATGTACGACGATGTGCTGGGTGCTTCCGGCGGACGTTACAGCTCATTGTTCAGCACGGGTGGAGATGCCTCGCTGAAACCGGCAGATGCCAAAGCCAACCGTTTCAAACCGGTGGTCAAATTCATCGGTCCTTTCTATCTCGCAAAAGGTAAGCAACAGACACATACGTTGAAGCTTCCGATGTATGTGGGTTCTGTACGTGCGATGGTAGTTGCCGGACAGGACGGCGCTTACGGAAATGCGGAAAAGACTGCATTTGTGCGGACACCGCTCATGCTGTTGTCTACTCTGCCCCGTGTATTGAGTACGCAGGAAGAAATTACCGTTCCGGTAAATGTATTCGCTATGGAGAACCAAGTGAAGAACGTGACCGTATCGCTGGAAGCATCCGGCGCAGGCGTACAGATCACGGGCAATCGCCAGCAGTCACTCACTTTTGACCAGCCGGGTGACCAACTGGCATACTTCACTCTGAAAACAGGCAGCAAAACCGGAAAGGCAACCATCCACCTGACGGCAAGCGGCAACGGACAGCAGACCAAAGAAACGATCGAAATAGAAGTCCGGAATCCGAATCCGGTGGTTACCTTACGCAACAGCCAATGGATAGAAGCCAGTCAGGAGGCCGAACTGTCATACACACTGGCAGGTTCTTCTTCGGCTAACAATCAGGTGCAACTGGAAGTCTCCCGCATTCCGTCGGTAGACATCAGCCGTAGATTCGACTTCTTATACAACTATCAGCATCATTGCACAGAGCAACTGACTTCCAAAGCATTACCTCTCTTATTCGTCTCCCAGTTCAAGGCGGTGGACGAACAGGAGGCCGAGAAAATAAAGACGAATGTACAGGAAGCTATCCGGCAGATATATGCCCGCCAGCTTCCCAACGGCGGATTTGTATACTGGCCGGGCAACGCCGTCGCCGATGAATGGATCACTTCTTACACGGGTATGTTCCTGACACTGGCACAAGAAAAAGGGTATGCCGTTCATCCGAACGTACTGAACAAATGGAAACGCTTCCAGCGTGCCGCCGCCCAAAACTGGCGTATGCCGCAGGAAGCAAGCAACTGGCAGATATGGCAATCGGAATTGCAGCAGGCCTTCCGCCTCTATACCCTTGCACTGGCCGGTGCACCGGAATACGGAGCCATGAACCGCATGAAGGAACAGCCGGGACTCTCCATCCAAGCCAAATGGAGACTGGCAGCCGCCTACGCGCTGACCGGTAAGATGAAACCTGCCGGAGAATTAGTATACAACGCAGAAACGACCGTCATTCCTTACTCTTCCATGAATCTGATTTACGGTTCGTCCGACCGGGATGAAGCAATGATTCTGGAAACGCTCATTCTGATGAAACGGGATCGGGATGCGTTGCAACAGGCAAAGAAGGTATCACAGAATCTGGCACAGGAAAACTGGTTCAGCACGCAGTCTACCGCCTTTGCCCTGATGGCAATGGGACGACTTGCGAAGCAATTATCCGGTACACTGGATTTCACATGGAGCTGGAACGGCAAGCAACAGCCCGCCGTGAAATCTGCTAAAGCCGTATTTGAGAAGGAGATAGCTACTTCTCCGAAATCGGGAACAGTCTCTGTGAAGAATCAAGGCAAAGGAGCATTGAGCGTAGACCTGATTACACGTACCCAATTGCTGAATGATACGCTGCCAGCCATTGCCGATAATATCCGGCTGGATGTGAAATACACAGATATGGCAGGTTCACCGATTTCCGTGGAAGACATCAGACAGGGAACGGACTTTATGTCTGCGGTCACCCTATCCAATATCAGCGGTACTTCCGATTACAGCAATCTGGCACTGACCCATATTATACCGTCCGGATGGGAAATATATAATGAACGGATGATTGTTCCGGAAGCGTCCTCTTCCAATTCTAATGAAGCGAATACTCCGGAAAGTTCAGCCGATAAGTACACCTATAAAGATATTCGTGACGACCGGGTATTGACTTATTTCGATCTGCGACGGGGTGAATCGAAAACATTTACCGTAAGGTTGCAGGCAACTTATGCAGGTAACTTCATTCTTCCGGCCATTCAGTGCGAAGCTATGTACGACGCAGCGGTACAGGCACGCACCAAAGCGGGAAGAACGACTGTCAGCCGCTGACAAGACTCTGAACAATAAGACAGCATTGACAGATAGCATAATTGCATGGGAAGTAAAATCTTGAATTTCTTCAAACGATTGTCCGTCACCAAAAAAGTAATACTTTGTATTCTTGCTTTTTTGGTGACAGGATATATCTTTTGTCTTCCCCGCCACCTGTTTCATGTCCCCTACTCCACAGTAGTGACGGACCGGAACGAGGAACTGCTGGGTGCACGCATCGCCTCCGACGGTCAATGGAGATTCCCTCCCCGAAACACGACTCCGGAAAAGATCAAGGAATGCCTCATCACTTTCGAAGACAAACATTTCTACCACCATTGGGGAGTCAATCCGTTCGCTATCGGAAGAGCTTTCTATCAGAATGTGAAGAATAAACGCATCGTAAGCGGAGGCAGCACGCTGACCATGCAGACCATCCGCCTGGCACGAAACGAATCGCGCACCTTCCGTGAGAAACTGATTGAAATGATCTGGGCCACCCGCCTGGAATTTCGCGCTTCCAAAGAGGAGATTCTTTCCATGTATATCTCCCATGCCCCTTTCGGGGGAAATGTAGTGGGACTGGATGCCGCCGCATGGCGCTACTTCGGACATTCTGCCGATGACTTATCGTGGGCGGAGTCTGCCATGCTTGCCGTTCTTCCCAACGCGCCCGCCATGATTCATCTGTCCAAAGGACGGAAAACGTTGCTTGACAAACGAAACCGCCTGCTGAAACAGCTTCTCGAAAAGAAAACCATCGATTCGTCTACCTACGAACTGGCTATCAGCGAGCCACTTCCCGATGAGCCTCATGCGCTCCCACAAATCGCACCGTACCTGGTCAGCCGGTTCTATCAGGAACGAAACGGCGAATACTCCCGTTCGACCATCAACAAGGGCATTCAGACTCAGGTAGAGGACCTGGCGGAACGATGGAGTAACGAATTCGGGCGAAGTGATATTCGCAATCTGGCCATTCTGGTGATTGACATTCCGAGCAATCAAGTGGTGGCATACTGCGGCAACGTCCATTTCGACCGGAAACAAGGAGGAAATCAAGTGGACGTCATTCAGGCTCCGAGAAGTACGGGCAGTATTCTCAAACCTTTCTTATATTACGCAATGTTACAGGAAGGAAGTTTACTGCCGGATATGTTGCTGCCGGACGTACCTGTCAATATCAACGGATTTACGCCACAGAATTTCAGTATGCAGTTCGAAGGAGCTGTTCCCGCTTCGGAAGCTCTCGCACGTTCATTAAATATTCCCGCAGTCACGATGCTGCAAAGATACGGAGTCCCGAAGTTTCATAGCTTCCTGCAACAGATCGGGCTAAAAACCATCAACCGTTCTTCTTCCCACTATGGTTTATCACTTATTCTGGGAGGAGCAGAAGCCACTTTATGGGATGTAACAAACGCATATGCAATGATGGGACGCAGTTTGTTGCAACTGCCGCAAAGGTCTTGCAGCCTGTTGCTCCCGACAAGCCGAATCACAGAATCAACCGATCCTTTTCAGCCAGGCGCCGTATGGCAGACATTCGATGCCTTGAAAGAAGTCAACCGTCCCGAAGAGATTGACTGGAAATCCATTCCTTCCATGCAGACCATTGCATGGAAAACCGGAACAAGCTACGGATTCCGGGATGCTTGGGCGGTGGGTGTTACGCCCCGCTATGCAGTCGGCGTATGGGTAGGAAATGCCACCGGAGAAGGAAAACCCGGGCTGGTAGGTGCACAGACAGCCGGCCCCGTACTATTCGATATTTTTAATCTGCTCCCCTCCTCTTCGTGGTTTACACGTCCTGCGGGCATCTTTGTCGAAGCAGAGGTCTGCCGGAAATCGGGACATCTGAAAGGACGGTTCTGTGATGAAACGGACACACTTCTTGTTTTACCGGCAGGACTGCGGACAGAGGCATGCCCCTATCACCATCTCGTCACTTTATCAGCCAATGAAAGCCAGCGTATTTATGAAAATTGCGCCAACACGGAGCCTACGCTTCGAAAAAGCTGGTTCACACTGCCACCCGTATGGGAATGGTATTACAAGCAACATCATCCGGAGTATAAACCGCTGCCTCCTTTTAAAGCCGGATGCGGAGAAGATACTTTCCAGCCGATGCAATTTATATATCCTCCGATGAACGCACGCATCAAACTGCCCAAGCAACTGGATGGCAGCAAAGGTTTCCTGACTGTAGAACTGGCGCACAACAATCCTAACGCTACCGTTTTCTGGCATCTTGACGAGACCTACCAAGCACAGACACAGGACTTTCACAAAATCTCCCTGCAACCCGCCGCCGGCAAACATTCGCTGACGGCAGTAGACGGTGAAGGAAATACCATCTCCACCACTTTCTTTGTTGAGTGATATTCATTATCTTTGCGGCATGAAACAGTCATTAAAAGAAAACGGAGGTCTGCCGGCATCCATCCTGTGGACGCTCGCCATTGTGGCAGGAGTCTCGGTAGCCAACATCTATTATATCCAACCGCTGCTAAATATGATACGCCATGAACTTGGCATATCAGAATTCCGTACCAACCTGATTGCCATGGTCACACAGATAGGCTATGCAGCGGGACTCTTGTTTATCACTCCCTTAGGTGATTTGTATCAGCGGAAAAAGATTATCCTTGTCAATTTCTTTGTCCTGATATTCTCCCTGCTGACGATTGCTTTGGCAGATAATATCCATCTGATACTCCTTGCTTCGTTCTTCACCGGAGCCTGCTCCATGATTCCGCAGATATTCATTCCCATAGCCGCCCAGTTCTCCCGTCCGGAAAACAAAGGCAGGAATGTCGGGATCGTCCTATCGGGCTTGCTGACCGGAATCCTTGCTTCACGGGTGGTCAGCGGATTCGTCGGCGAACTGTTCGGATGGCGCGAAATGTATTACATCGCCGCAGCCATGATGTTCGTCTGCGCGATTGTCGTGCTCAAAGTCCTTCCCGATATTCAGACCAACTTCCGGGGAAAGTACGGCGACCTGATGAAATCCCTCCTGGCTTTGGTGAAAGAGTTTCCGCAGCTACGCATTTATTCCATTCGTGCGGCGTTAAACTTCGGTTCCCTTCTTGCCATGTGGTCCTGCCTTGCCTTCAAGATGGGGCAAGCCCCCTTTCATGCCAACAGCGACATCATCGGTTTGCTGGGATTATGCGGTGTGGCGGGAGCATTAACCGCCTCCTTTGTGGGGAAATACGTAAAGAGAGTGGGTGTCCGCCGCTTCAACTTCATCGGTTGCGGACTGATCCTCTTTTCATGGCTACTCTTCTTCGTCGGAGAAAACACCTACCTTGGTATCATTCTGGGAATTATCATCATCGACATAGGTATGCAGTGCATCCAGCTCAGTAATCAGACCAGTATCTTCGAACTGTCACCCCGAGCCTCCAACCGCATCAATACAATTTTCATGACGACCTACTTCGTCGGCGGTTCCCTGGGAACCTTCCTTGCGGGTACATTCTGGCAATTGTACGGATGGCATGGTGTTATTGGAATTGGAGCTACACTGACCTGCATTTCTTTACTAATTACAACTTTGTCGAAGAAGTGAGTCAACAAAACGGAGCAGTAAACCGTTTAATACAAAAAAAGGGAAACATGAAATACGGAGTTAACAAAGAAATCTTACTTATCACAGCAGGCACCGTCTGGATTATCGCCGGTGCCAATATCTTGCGAATAGGCATCGTTACATGGCTTAATAACTCCGAAGGCTGGATGTTCAAGATAGGAGAAGCAACCATCGTCTTTCTGCTGTTCTTCGTATTAATCTTCAAAAGACTCTATTACAAGCATACTCAAAGGATCGAACGGAAAAAGGAACAGAAGAACTGCCCTTTCTCCTTCTTCGATGTCAAAAGCTGGATCGTCATGATCTTTATGATCTGTATGGGCATCACCATCCGCAGCTTCCACCTGTTGCCCGAAAGTTTTATATCTGTCTTCTACACAGGACTGTCCATCGCACTGATCCTGACCGGCGTACTCTTTATCCGTTACTGGTGGCTGAGGCGCAAGACGGATCCGGTGTAACAGGAAAGCATCTATATTCCAATAAAATATAAACTTATAATAAATTTTATTGTGCTGTCCGGCAAGGCAAAAAGAATTCTGTCTTTTTATTGTATCTTTGCGCGACCAAAAAAATAAAGAAATGATTCCAACCCAACAGGATATTGCCGAATTCACCCGCTTTCAACGAAACGAGATAACAGAAAGCATCTTATATGAACGGCTCGCATCTATCGAAAAAGACGAGAATAACCGCAAAACGCTCCGACTGATAGCAGCAGAAGAAAAGTCGCATTACGCTATCCTCAAGAAATATACAGGAAAAGAAATCGGTCCGGACTATAAGCGTATCGCCCGTTTCTACTTTCTGGCACGCATACTAGGTATCACATTCGCCATCAAATTAATGGAGTCCAGTGAGGAAAATGCCCATAATAATTATGATAAATATGCCCATATACCGGACCTACAACGGCTGGCACATGAAGAAGAAGTGCACGAGCAAAAGTTGATTTCACTAATCAATGAAGAACGGCTGGAATATATGGGATCGGTCGTACTGGGACTTAATGATGCGCTGGTTGAATTTACAGGTGCACTGGCAGGTTTCACACTTGCCTTGAGTGACAGTAAACTGATAGCACTGACCGGCAGTATCACAGGGATAGCCGCTGCACTGTCAATGGCATCTTCCGAATATCTTTCTACCAAATCGGAAGGGGATGATAAGAAACATCCGGTAAAAGCAGCTGTATATACAGGAATCGCCTATCTGATCACGGTAGTGTCACTGGTAACTCCGTTTATACTGATCAGCAATGTAATCGTAGCTTTGGGGGTGATGCTGACCATGGCACTTATCATCATTGCCCTTTTCAACTACTATTATTCCGTAGCCCGTGGAGAAAGCTTCCGAAAGCGGTTTACGGAAATGGCTGTACTCAGTTTCAGCGTGGCTGGTATCAGCTTCCTGATAGGATATGCTCTAAAGACATTTACCGGAATCGATGCCTGAAATCAATAAAGCATCCGACATCATTGAAGGTCCGGCAGTTACATAATAAAGAAACCTAAACCACCAGATTAAATAATAAAGCGTTATATTTAGAATGAAGAAAGCTCCATCTCCCCTCGTATCACTATTGCCCATTGTCGTATTAGTGATATTACTATTCGCCACCATTCGTGTATTTGGCAGTGATGCCCTCAATGGCGGAAGTCAGGTATCGCTGCTTACTACCACCGCCATTTGTATCCTTATCGGCATGGCTTTCTACAAAATCCCTTGGAAAGACTACGAACTGGCAATCACGAACAACGTGGCAGGAGTGACAACAGCCATCATCATCTTACTGATTATCGGCGCATTAAGCGGTATCTGGATGATTAGCGGAGTAGTGCCCACTTTGATTTATTACGGGATGCAGATTATCCATCCCAGTTTCTTCCTGACATCCACCTGTATTATTTGCGTATTGATCTCCGTTATGACCGGAAGTTCGTGGACAACGATCGCCACCATCGGTATTGCTCTCATGGGCATCGGAAAGGCACAGGGATTTGAAGAAGGCTGGATTGCGGGAGCTATCATCTCCGGTGCCTATTTCGGCGATAAGGTTTCTCCCTTGTCCGAAACGACCATATTGGCGGCATCCGTCACGGACACGCCCCTCTTCCGTCATATCCGCTACATGATGATTACTACGGTGCCCTCACTGATCATCACACTGATTATATTTACGGTAGCAGGTCTGTCTCATGACGCCAGCAATACCCAGCACATCGCGGAAGTGGCAGCTGCCCTGAACGAAAAGTTCCATATCACCCCGTGGCTGCTGATTATACCGATAGCAACAGGCATATTGATTGCACGGAAAGTGCCTTCCATCATTACCCTGTTTCTGTCCACTCTATTGGCGGGCATTTTCGCTCTGATCTTCCAACCGGATTTGTTGCGGGAAATTTCGGGGGCTGCCGTTTCCAACTTCGACTCCCTGTTTAAAGGACTAATGATGACCATCTACGGCAAGACAAGCCTGCAGACCGACAATGCTGTTTTGACAGATTTAATTGCCACCCGTGGTATGTCGGGAATGATGAATACCATCTGGCTGATATTATGTGCCATGTGTTTCGGCGGAGCAATGACAGCCAGCGGTATGCTGGGAAGCATCACATCGCTCTTCGTACGCTTCATGAAGAAAACGGTCAGCGTCGTATCGGCTACTGTCTGTTCGGGGCTTTTCCTCAATCTGGCAACTGCCGACCAGTACATCAGCATCATCCTGACCGGGAATATGTTTCGCGACATTTATGCTAAAAAAGGTTACGAAAGCTGCCTGCTCAGCCGGACCACCGAGGATTCAGTAACCGTTACATCCGTACTGATCCCATGGAATACCTGCGGAATGACTCAGGCTACCATCCTGAGTGTGCCTACGCTGGTGTACCTCCCCTATTGCTTTTTCAACATTATCAGTCCTTTAATGAGTATCGCTGTCGCAGCTATCGGATATAAAATTGTAAAACGCCCGTGAACAATCTGGCATACACTTTGTTTTTGCAATAAACGAACAACGTATTAAACCTAAACAAAAAAAAGTTATGAAAAAGTTTATTGCATTATTAGCATTAGTTTTAGTAAGTGCGAGCACAATGATGTATGCACAGGAAAGTAACGCAGCCATCCGCCGCGCAGACAGAAAAGCAGAAAGAGACGCAGAAAGAGCAAAACTTCGCGCAGAAGAACAGGTACAGGACATGGCAGCCTACCAGCAGGCTGTACAGGCTTTGAAGAACAAACAGTTTGTTCTGGAAGCCAATCAGGTGATCTTCCGTAACGGTATGAGTTCCTTCGTGACTTCCAACACTAACTTCGTCCTGATGAACGGAAACAGAGCCACTGTACAGACAGCTTTCAACACTCCTTATCCCGGCCCTAACGGTATCGGTGGTGTGACTGTAGACGGTAACTCTTCGGACATGAAGATGAATATCGATAAGAAAGGAAATGTAAACTGTTCATTCAGTGTACAGGGCATCGGTATCTCAGCTCAGGTATTTATTAATATGAGCAGCGGTAACAACAATGCTTCGGTATCTATCAGCCCGAACTTCAATAACAACAACCTGACATTGAACGGTAACATCGTCCCACTGGATCAGTCAAACATCTTCAAAGGACGTGCCTGGTAATCCGAACAGAAGAATATAAGAATAACTCCGCTACAAATCGCGCAAAATGCGTACATTTGTAGCGGAGTTTTTTTAATTGATCATTATGAGGGAATATATCATCGCAGATAATCAGGATATCAGCAAGGCAGGAATGATGTTTCTGCTAAGCCGGCAAAAGGATGTATCCGTTCTTTTAGAAGCTGACAACAAGGCCGAACTGATTCAGCAGCTGCGCCTGTATCCGCAAGCAGTGGTTATTCTGGATTATACCTTATTCGATTTTGCCGGAGCGGACGAACTGATCGTCCTGCAGGAGCGGTTTAAAGAGGCCGACTGGATTCTGTTCTCCGATGAGTTAAGTATCAATTTTCTCCGGCAGGTATTATTCAGCAGTATGGCTTTCGGAGTAGTGATGAAAGATAACTCAAAAGAGGAAATCATGTCCGCCCTGCAATGCGCTTCACGCAAACAACGGTATATCTGCAATCATGTCAGCAATCTGCTGCTTTCGGGAACGGCTTCTTCCGCCGCATCCCCTGCAACGGTGGATGATCATCTGCTGACGCAGACAGAAAAGAATATCCTCAAAGAAATTGCACTGGGGAAGACGACAAAAGAAATAGCGGCAGAAAAGAACCTCAGCTTTCATACAATCAACAGCCACCGAAAGAATATCTTCCGGAAGCTGGGAGTCAACAATGTGCACGAAGCTACCAAGTACGCGATGCGTGCAGGGATTGTGGATTTAGCGGAATACTATATTTGACAGCCGGTTCAGTTCTGAAAGGGAACAGCCTATCGGGTTATCTCACCACTTCCTACACATATCCCCGCTTCTTCATCATAAATCACCCCGAACTGACCGGGAGCAATGCCCTGCAACTTCTCAGAAGATAAGATACGGAACTGACCGCCCTCTTCCTGTACCAGCTTTCCCTTCGTAAATTCAGGAGTGTGACGAATTTTGAAGGTAATATCTATCTCCTTTCCGGCATCTTTCCACGGATTCTCCGTAATAAAGTGGAAATCATTGATACGGAACTCACTGCCAAACTGCGTTTCGACTCCATATCCATGAGAGACATAGATGATATTTTCCTCAACATCCTTCTTGATCACAAACCAGGGACCGCCACTCAATCCAAGTCCTTTCCGTTGTCCGATCGTATGGAACCAGTAGCCGCGATGCGTGCCCACTTTCTTTCCGGTTTCCAGTTCTATAATCGCCCCTTCCCGCTCTCCCAGGAAACGACGAACGAAATCATTATAGTTAATCTTTCCCAAAAAGCAAATTCCCTGACTGTCCTTTCTTCGGGCACTGGGCAATCCTGCCCTGCTTGCGATTTCGCGTACTTCCTGCTTCATCAGTCCGCCGATAGGAAACATCAGTTTGGAAACTTGCAGGTAGTCTATCTGGGCCAGGAAATCCGTCTGGTCTTTAACAGGGTCTTTGGCTGTTCCAAGCCACGTCTTGCCGTCCTGCCGGATGGTGGTGGCGTAATGCCCTGTCGCCGTAAAATCGAAATTCTTTCCGACCTGCTGTTCGAAACAGCCAAACTTGATGAGTTTGTTACACATCACATCCGGATTCGGTGTCAGTCCTTTCTTTATTTTATCAATCGCGTAGGCGGCCACATTCTCCCAATACTCCTTATGCAAATCCACGACTTCCAAGGACAAACCATACTTACGGGCAATGGCAGTGGACATTTCAATATCTTCTTCGGCTGAACAATCCATATACTCCGCCCCGTCCATACCTATTTTGATATAGAAAAGAGTCGGTTTGTATCCTTGCTCACAAAGAAGGTGAACGACAACAGAGCTATCGACACCTCCGGACAATAATGCAGCTATATTCATCATCATAATTATTCGTTAAACAACAAAAGTTGTGCTAAGATGCCAATGTATTAATCACCGACAAATTAGCACATCAGCAAATCTGTTTCATTAAATCTTTATCAAAGTCAGGTTACGGTCCATCCAAAAATCATTTACTCTATATCACTCTCTTTGGATTCTAATTATTCTCTCTCTATTTATATGAATACCTATTGATCATTTTCGATGTTGCAAAGATAAGGCGGGATTTGCTAACAGCCTATCACATATTGAAGGCATTTTTATACCATAAATGTGGTAGATAAGCAAAGTATTTCCTACATTTGCACACTGAAAAGCTTTTTAAGATGACGAATTTACGCAAAATACTACTTATACCTGCCCTGATCGTCGTATCTGTCAGCAGCTTCTTTTCGTGTGGTGTGGACCGCTGGCCGGAATATGCCCACCTGACTGAACTGGATACATGGATGTATGATATCATGCAACAGAATTATCTGTGGTATCAATATATGCCTGGCTACGATGAAGTAAACCTGTTTCAGGACCCTGCCACCTTCTTATCCAAAGCAAAATGGGACAAAGACAGCTACTCTTTTGTAGATTCTGTCCTGGAAGCTCCGTTGCCAACCTATGGATTCGACTACTCGCTCGTCAAGAGTCAGGATAACGATACGGCATACAATGCCTTGATTACTTATGTTATCCCCGAATCACCCGCCGAAAAAGCCGGACTCCAACGCGGTGACTGGATTATGAAAGTAGACACTTCCTATATCAGCAAGAAGTATGAAACGCAACTACTGCAAGGTACAATAGCAAGAGAACTTTCGATGGGGGTATGGAAAGAAGTCGAGGAAGAGCCCGAAGAAGGGGAAGAAGTACCGGAAGAACCGGTTATGGTGTATAAAGTAGTGCCGAACGGTGTCACGCTGGATTTGGGAGCCGCCCAGTCTATAGAAGACCAACCGGTACATAAATACGAAATTCTGACTTTAGACAATGGTGCTAAAGTCGGCTATCTGATGTACAACAGCTTCACCGCCGGAACCAATGACGATCCGGAGAAGTATAATAATGAATTACGTAAAGTCTCAACGATATTTCAGGAAGCCAACGTACAAGCCACTATCCTTGACCTTCGCTATAACGAAGGAGGATCGCTGGACTGTGTTCAGTTACTTGCCACCATCCTTGTGCCAAATGCAAGAATGGGCACTCCGATGGCTTATCTGGAATATAACGACAAGAACTTGGACAAAGACGCGACCATCAATTTCGATCAGGAGGTGCTGAAGACCGGTGTCAATCTGAATCAAAACACTTTGGTAGCAATCACCAGCGGAACAACAGCCGGAGCAGCAGAAATGCTACTGACCAGCCTATACAAAGAGGAGCAGGCTCCTAACATTATTGTCATGGGTAGCGCAAGCAAGGGACAAACAGTGGCTACAGAGCAATTCATCAACGAAACCTACCGTTGGTCTGTCAATCCGGTGGTATGCACCGTTTACAACTCCGACCATGATGCAGGCGAAGACGCATTCGTGCTTGTTCCCAGCGATAAATTCAAAATAAGCGAAACGTCTATTAACGGGACTACTGATTACAGCCAGTTCCTCCCTTTCGGCAATCCTAAAGAAAGAATGCTAAGCATAGCCATCCAGACATTGGAGGGAACCTATCCGCCGAAAGACGAAGACAAAGAAGAAGAAACTCGAAGTACCAAGAGTATTAAGATAGAAAAAAGTGTCAGCAGTCCTGCCAGCAGAAGATTTGCCGGAGGGTTACGGATTAAATAAACAAGTATGAAAAAGATAGCACTTCTGTTGTGTGCGATAGTAATGTTCGGTTGTTCGGATGATGAAGAAAAAGCAGGCACAGAAGTTCCTGACCCGGAAATAAGCAAGATGCTGTTCTCCGAATTTTGCAAGTCCGATGGAATCGGAGTATCTGACGTTACTAAAGAAGAAGAGTTTCGCTACGAAGATGCCTGGCTGACCGGTTATATCTACACGCAAGAAGTTTCGATAGCGGACTTGACAGAGATCATCAGCCATTCGCTTACCATCCAATACGGAAACAACAGAAGCAGTGTTACTTTCACAGACGAAATAGGGACTGAGCGTAAATACACCCTAAACGAAGAAGGATACGCCACGCAATGCGAATATGCTTCTCTCGACCAGAAGAGACAATATACCTTTTCATATACGGACGGCTATCTGACACAAGTGAATGAAAAGATTATGCCCCGGGAAGGAAGCAGCGATGCAGTTGTCGCGCACACTCTTTCTCTACAGTATGACAAGGGCGATTTAATTTCCACCATCTCTCCTTCACTGCCCTATGAATCATCCACCGGTTACGGAAAGCTTCAGACTAATTATGAAGCGGGAGAAGATATCAATTATTATCGTCTTCCCTGTATGCTGGTGGCGGATACTTATCCCCTTTCCTTCCATCGTGAAGCCTTGTTTGCCGGCATGCTTGGCAAACCGACACAACACCTTACTACCGCCTCTTATCCGGAGAAAAACAGTGACACATACACCGAAAGAACCGAATATACTTATAGCTTTGATAAAAACAAGAAACCTGTCAGTCTAAAGGTCAGCACTAAATATGGTAATGGCAAAAGTATATCTTATCTGAATCGCACGATCTCAATTACGATTGAATAACCCGATTCTTGTCAAGAGCAGATTTATAGATTCTTAACTCCGACTGGCCTTTTCCGCTACATAAAAGTCTGTTTATCGAAACAAAGCCTCCGTTTTCACCTAACAAAGCATCTGATTACACTTAACATAGTATGTAATTTGCCTTAACATACCTTCTAATTCTTCCCGACATCCCTTCTAAATTTCAATAAGCACCGAGCTGAACCACTCCCAGCACCGATCTGAACAGTTCCTCACCAAGTAGTACACAAAAAAAGGAGAAAGTTTTCACTTCCTCCTTCTATCGTAGTCTAATTTCAATCTACTATATGATTATGTCTCCAAAGATACGACATCCGGATGCAAAAGTCAAGCTTTTCCGGTTTTATTTCTTGAAGAATTTATCAAAGAACAAAATCTGATAATCGATAGCGTTATTCCAGTATTCTCCGGTATGTCCTCCGGGACGGGTGATAAAATCATGATCGATCTTCTTTTCCAATAAGCGGTTGTGCAAATCCTTATTCACCTGAATGAAGAAGTCAGCCTCGCCACAATCAAAGATAATTGCCAAATCCCCGTTCTGAATCTTATTAATCTGATTGATTACAGTATGCGTATCCCATATTTCCTTGTTAGATTCATAATCCCCCAGGCGTTTTGCCATGTCCCAATTCTTCGGGAACGGACGAATGTCTACGCCTCCACTTGTACTTCCACAAGCGCCAAAGGTATCTTTATGACGGATAGCAGTCCACAGACCACCATGTCCGCCCATACTCAGACCGGTAATGGCACGCCCCTTGCGGTCGGTGATTGTCTTGTAATGTCCGTCGATATACTTCACCAGTTCCGATGAGACAAAAGTTTCATATCGGAAAGACGGGTCTTTCGGACTGTCCCAATACCAGCTGGTACTTCCGTCCGGGCAAACAAATATGATTCCTTTCTCATCCGCGATCTGAGGCAGATTGGGTTTAATCTCAATCCACGTCTTGGCATGTCCGCCAAAACCATGCAAGAGATAAACAGTAGGACACGCCGTAGCTTTCTTTCCCAATGCCGCATCCGGAGTGACTACTACTACCTTGATGTCCTTGTTCATGGAAGGACTTTTCACTAATAACGTATCTACTTTGGCAGCAAAAGAAGACGCTGCCCCAACTAACAAAAGAGCGATTAATAGAAGTTTTTTCTTTTTCATTGTGTTTATAATATGTTTAGATCCAATCATTCTTCATCTTCTCCCGAAGGTTGAAATTCGGCAACAGGTGTCTCAAAAGTCTGATGACACTGCTGGCAAGTATATTCCCAATGATTGTCCCCCGGAGGCGCCGCTGCCAGCATGGAAAGTACAGCCGCACCAACGGCACGCAGTTTGTGTCCTTTTCTCAATACGAATTTAATATCGGACGAACCGCAATAAGGACAGAGCGTCAGTTCTTCGGGCCAGCTTTGGTTCTGCCTCAGCACCTGAACGGCTTTCTCATAATCTTCATCCGCCACCAGAATATCCACTCCCGCAATACTGCTCACGCAACTTTTATACAAAGTAGAAAAGTTCTCATTATGCAGAATAGATTCAATGCCCTCATTCTCCAGCGCCCCTTGAAGGATATGCGCCTTCATCGCGTCATTACAGGTAATCAATTTTACGGTTTTCATACTTAACCAGATTTTATTATTCCCACAAAAATAGAACATAAAATTGAAATGTGAAACTATTTTCCATTAACTTTGCAGTCGCTAAACTACAAATAACATGAAAAGACTACTGTCGCTTCTGCTGTTTTGCAACATAACCATATCCTTCCTTCTGGCACAGCCTGTCCACCAAGTGAAGGGAACAGTCATTGATAAATCCAGCCGTCAGCCGTTGGAATTTATCAATGTAATGATTGTCGGACTCAATAAAGGCGGAGTGACGAATGCCGAAGGTAAGTTCTCGATCGGGCAAGTACCGCCCGGCATCTATCGCCTGCAAGCGTCCGCTATCGGATACAAAACTGTCACTACCCCCGAATACATGCTTTCGACCAGAGACCTACATATACAAATAGAGATGGAAGAGAATCAGACGGAACTGGAAGGAGTGACCGTCACCGCCTCCCCTTTCCGTCGGGACATTGAAAGTCCGGTCAGCCTGCGCATCATCGGATTGCAGGAAATAGAAAAGAGTCCGGGAGCCAACCGGGACATCTCACGCATCGTACAGTCTTATCCGGGAGTTGCCTTCTCACCGATAGGATACCGTAACGACCTGATCGTACGCGGTGGATCGCCTTCCGAAAACCGCTTTTACCTGGACGGAGTAGAGATCCCTAATATCAACCATTTCAGCACACAGGGAGCATCGGGCGGTCCGGTAGGTATCCTTAATGCCGACCTGATACGGGAAGTGAACTTCTATACCGGAGCCTTCCCGACAGACAAAGGAAATGCGCTCAGTTCCGTGCTCGACTTCAAATTGCGCGACGGGGACATGGAACGCAATTCCCTGAAAGCTACTCTCGGAGCTTCCGAAGTCTCCCTTGCCTCCAACGGACATTTGGGCAAAAAGACTTCCTATCTGGTTTCCGTCCGTCAGTCCTACCTGCAATTCTTGTTTGATATGCTCGGGCTGCCCTTTCTGCCGACTTTTACGGATGCGCAATTCAAGCTGAAAACAAGGTTTGACGCCCGGAATGAATTGACTGTACTAGGGCTGGGCGGTATTGATAAGATGAAGCTAAACACCAAAGCCGACGATGAAGACAACGAATACATCCTCAGTTACCTGCCTAAGATTCAGCAGGAGACGTTCACTCTAGGTGCCGTATACCGGCACTATGCGGGGGCACACGTGCAGTCAGTCGTTGCCAGTCACAGTTATCTGAACAACCGGAACACCAAATATCAGCAGAACGACGAAAGCGATCCGGAGCATCTGATGCTCCGCCTCCGTTCTACGGAACAAAATACTCAGCTCCGTCTTGAGAACAGTTCGTCTTTCCGCAACTGGAAAGTCACAGTCGGAACCAGTCTGGACTATAGCCAGTATAGCAACACCACCTTTCAGAAGGTATACACCGACCGTGCGCAGACGTTCGACTACCATACCTATCTGGGCATCATGCGTTGGGGACTTTTCGGAACGGTCAATTACACCTCCATAGACGAGCGTTTTACGGCTTCTCTGGGACTGCGTGCCGATGCCAACAACTACTCAGCAGCCATGAAAGACCTGTCCGACCAGCTTTCTCCCCGCCTGTCGCTCTCCTATCAACTGACGGAGCACTGGTCGCTGAGCGGAAACGCAGGACTCTATTATCAACTGCCTCCCTACACCGCTCTCGGCTTTAAAAACAATAACGGACTCTATGCCAACAAGTATGCGCTCCGCTATATGCAAGTCAGCCAGGGTAGCGTAGGACTGAACTGGAGAAAGGGCGATACCTTCGAAGTATCCGTTGAAGGATTCTATAAAGACTATGACAAAATTCCTCTTTCCGTAGCCGACGGCATTCCGTTGACCTGCAAAGGAAACGATTATGGCGTGATTGGTAACGAACTGCTTACCTCCACCGCACAGGGACGGTCTTACGGAGCAGAGCTTCTCCTTAAATGGCTGATCGCCAAGAAACTGAATCTCGCCTCATCTTTCACGCTCTTTAAAAGCGAATATCGTACTGATAAGGAAAGCGAGTACATCGCTTCCGCATGGGACAACCGCTTTATTTTCAACTTGCGGGGAACTTACAATCTCCCCCGGCACTGGAGCGTCGGAATGAAAGTCAGCTGTATAGGCGGTGCCCCCTATACTCCTTATGATGCCGACAAGTCATCTCTGGTAACAGCCTGGAATACACAGGGAAAACCGTATTACGACTATACCCGATACAATGAAGAACGGCTTCCGGCCTTTACTCAGGTAGATATCCGCATAGACAAAACATTCTATCTGAAGCGCTGTATGCTGGGTTTCTACATCGATCTGCAGAATATCGCGGGCAGCAAGCTGAAACAGGCAGATGTATTAATGAGTACCGGAGTAATCAAGAATCCGGACGCGCCGATAGCCGAACAACGGTATGTCATGAAGTCCCTCAAGCAGGAAAGCGGTACACTGCTGCCGACTTTGGGAATCACGTTTGAATACTAACACTATATTATATAATAACAAACTAAAAATTCACTATGATGAAAAAACAAATTGCATTAGTAGCCCTGCTGTTTTTGGGCATGAGTTGTTTTAACGCTTCAGCACAATTCGGAAAGAAAATCAACATTGGCAAAGCTCTTCAAGCAGGCAAGGATGCCGTACAAGCAATCACCTTATCGGATGCTGACATCGCTGCCATGAGTAAAGAATACATGGAATGGATGGACAAGCATAACCCACTGACCAAACCGGACAGCGAATATGGAAAACGTCTGGAAAGACTGACCGGAAACATCAAAGAGGTAGAAGGCATGCAGGTAAACTTTGGCGTATATGAAGTAGTGGACGTAAACGCTTTCGCCTGTGGCGACGGCAGCGTACGTATCTGTGCCGGACTGATGGACGTCATGACTGACGAAGAAGTAATGGCAGTAATCGGTCATGAAATCGGTCACGTCATCCATACCGACTCTAAAGACGCAATGAAGAATGCCTATCTCCGCTCGGCCGTAAAGAATGCGGCAGGAGCAGCTAGCAGCCAGGTCGCCAAACTGACTGACTCTGAACTGGGAGCTATGGCAGAAGCACTTGCCGGCGCACAATACTCACAGAAACAAGAGTACGCAGCGGATGCCTACGGTGTAGAGTTCTGCGTAAAAAATAACATCGACCCTTATGGCATGTACAAATCATTGAATAAACTTCTCGAATTGTCCAACGGAGCTCCCGCATCTTCTTATATGCAGAGAATGTTTTCTTCACACCCCGACACTGCCAAACGTGTAGCCCGCGCTAAAGAACTGGCTGATAAATACAAGCAATAAGAAAGATTCAGGAACATAGAAAATAAAAGAACATATTCCGAGATTGCAAAGTGGATGCTCCCGGAATATGTTCTTTTGTTCTTAAGCACCCCTCATCTCAAAGAATACATTACCATTCCGCACCAATTGTTTATTAAAAAATCATTAATATACAGCACATATTTGCATGATGTCGTGATTTCATGTAATTTCACGGCAATAATCATTTAAATCCATTTATGGAATTTCTTATCATACTTCTCTTACTCGTACTGAATGGCATCTTTGCCATGTACGAAATTGCGCTGGTATCATCCAGCAAAGCACGTCTCGAAACTCTCGCCGGAAAAGGCAACAAATCTGCACGTGGAGTACTGAAACAACTGGAAGAACCCGAAAAATTCTTGTCCACCATTCAAATCGGTATCACCCTGATCGGTATCGTATCCGGTGCCTATGGTGGTGTCGCTATCGCGGACGACCTTGTTCCGCTCTTCTCCCTCATACCGGGAGCGGAAGCCTATGCACGTAATCTGGCCATGATCACCACTGTGGTAATCATTACCTATCTCTCTCTTATCATCGGAGAGCTGGTTCCCAAGTCCATTGCCCTCAGCAATCCGGAACGATACGCAACCTTGTTCAGCCCGATTATGATTTTATTGACGAAAGTCTCCTATCCGTTCGTCTGGCTGCTCAGTATCTCCACCCGCCTGCTGAACAGAATCATCGGCGTAAAAAACGAAGAACGCCCGATGACACAGGAAGAGATCAAAATGATTCTCCACCAAAGCTCCGAACAGGGAGTGATCGACAAGGAAGAGACGGAAATGCTGCGTGATGTGTTCCGTTTCTCGGACAAACGTGCCAATGAACTGATGACGCACCGCAGAGACCTTGTCATCTTCCATCCCGACGATACAAAAGACAAGGTGATGAAGACAATCGAAGAAGAACACTACAGCAAATATCTGTTGGTGGACGAGCGGAAAGACGAGATTATCGGTGTGGTATCCGTCAAAGATATTATTCTGATGGTAGGCAATAAAAAGGAGTTCAATCTGCGCGAAATAGCCCGCCCGGCTCTGTTTATCCCCGAAAGTTTATATGCAAATAAAATTTTAGAGCTGTTCAAGAAGAACAAAAACAAGTTCGGAGTTGTTGTTAACGAGTATGGTAGTACAGAAGGTATCATTACCCTGCACGACCTTACCGAAAGCATCTTCGGAGATATCCTTGAAGAAGACGATACGGAAGAGGAAGATATCGTCAGAAGACAGGATGGTTCGATGTTGGTGGAAGCCTCGATGAACATCAAGGACTTTATGGAAGAGATGGGAATCTTATCTTATGAAGACCTGGAGGACGAAGACTTCACAACCCTCGGAGGATTGGCAATGTTCCTGCTGGGCGGTATCCCGAAAGCCGGAGATATCTTCACCTACAAGAACCTGCAATTCGAAGTAGTGGATATGGACCGTGGACGGGTAGACAAACTGCTGGTCATCAAACGGGACGAAGAATAAAGAAAAAATAACCCGAGCAGTAAGCTCACTATATTTATATTAACTTAAAGCACTTAACGATGAAAAAAGTAATTATGTTAGCAGCAGTCGTAGCTGCTTTGGCATCTTGCCAGTCAAAAGCCAACAAAGCCGCAGAGGCAGAAGCAGACAGTCTTTCTATAGAAATGGCTCCGATCACAGAAGTGACCGAAGTTTATGAAGGTACACTCCCTGCTGCCGACGGTCCGGGTATCGACTACGTATTGACTCTGAACGCTGCAACTGACGGTGTAGATACCACGTATACACTGGATATGACTTACCTCGATGCAGAAGGTCAGGGTAAGAACAAAACCTTCTCTTCTAAAGGAAAACAACAGACCATCCAAAAAGTAGTGAACAAAAAACCTACCAAAGCTGTTAAGTTAACTCCGAATGATGGTGAGGCTCCAATGTATTTTGTGATTGTAAATGACACTACCCTGCGTCTGGTAAACGATAGCCTGCAGGAAGCTGTCAGCGATCTGAATTATGACATCATCAAGGTAAAGAAATAATAACCTAAACCCTAACCAGTAAAAAGAAAGAGGATGTGTTGAAACCCTCATAAATTAAATATCATCCTCGCTACGACTATCTGTGGCGAGGATGATTTCGTTAAAAGGGAAGTTCTGATACATCCCCTTTTTATTTCTGTCCCAATACTCCTTCTCCCTTCTGCAGGCGTTTCAGACGAAGCAATGCCTCTATATAATAATAGTCTGCATAGATAATAGAAGCGTCTATCTCCGAATGAGCCGGCCAATGGCCTGTGCTATGGAGCAGGAAAGCCGGATTGCTTTTACCGCTCTGATAATTGTCGGAACTCAGGCTTGTCAGCATTTCGATAGCGGCATCCTTGTAGTGTTTGCCTTTTCCATTGGGAAGATAGGCAGACAGTTCGAGCAGCGCGGAAGCTACTACGGCAGCCGCCGAGGCATCACCGCGGGCCTCCGGGGTGTTTCCGTCCGGCAGCCGCCGAAGCATCACGCGGAGCATCGGGTATGCCCGGAGCACTGAAATCCCAATAAGGCACTTTGTCTTCGGGCAAGCGTTCCAGATAGACATCGGCTACTTTCTGCACAAAGTCAAGGTATTTTGGGTCTTTCGTTTCACGATAGACTACGGTGTAACCATAAATAGCCCATGCTTGTCCACGTGCCCACATTGTGCTGTCCGCATATCCTTGATGAGTCACTCCTTTAATCAGGTTACCTGTGATAGTATCATATACCGCTACATGATATGAGGTATAGTCCGGACGGAACTGACACTTCATAGTCTTGTCGGCATGAGATACAGCGATGTCGTATAAGTAAGGATTACCACCGTTCTTTGCTGCCCAGAAAAGCATCTCAAGATTGATCATATTGTCCATGATGGTATTGTGGGGCCAATTGCGGGGTTCTACTTCCCGCGGCCAGGACAGCATCGTGCCGACTACCGGATTAAACAAAGTAGCCAATGAATCGGCTGTATCCAGAATCACTTGTTTGTAAGCGGGATTCTTGGTCAGGCGATATCCGTTGCCGTAGCTGCAAAAAACCAGAAAGCCCAGATCATGATCATAAGCCGGAATGCGGGAAAGGAACTCTAAGGATGCCGTAAACTTTTCGGCTTCTTCCAGTATATTCTTGTCTTGTGTATACTCATAATCATACCACAACACTCCCGGCCAGAAACCGGCACACCATTCTTCCTTCGTTGCTTTCCGACAGTTCCAATGATGTTCGTCTGCCATGACATTACGTGGCATCATTGTATAGTCTATACCCGAGTCTCCTTTCAGTTCTACCAGTGAACGTTGGGTCTGTTCCGCGCAATAATCCAGAGCTTTATTCACATCCAACGTACCGGAAGTCCGATGGGCACATGCACAAAACCCTAGTACTACAACCAACCCTGCTACAATCTTCTTCATTTTTTCGTTCTATATCTTCGTGTTAGTTTCTTATTTTTTATTCTCACTTATTCTTTCTTATCATTTAGTTACCCGGAACCAGTCTACATCCGCCCATCCGCGATTTCCGTCATTAGGAGTGACGCAGAATAAACCAACTTTCGCTCCTATCCACTTTCCCTGCCGGGCAGTAAAAGGTTCTCCCGCTGCTGTGTACTTCTTTCCGTCGAGACTATAGGCAAAGGTGCAAACGGCTCCCTTGGCAACCTTTACCCGTAAGTAAACGGTCTTCCACTCATTATCAGCCACTCCCGGCATTTTCAGATATTCCACCGGAAAACTCGCCAGTTCCTTCACTTGTTCGGGGTGCTGTTGTTCCGCATCTTTGCATACGACTTGTTGCAGGATAAACTTGTCGCCGGCTTTACGGACAGACAAATAACTATAATCCCATCCCATTACTATCATTCCGGCTTGCTCTCCATCCTGCTTGGCGGTAAACGTCAGCTTGGTAGTAGCCGTAAACTCTTCAGCGGGAAACTTTTGCAGCAACAGATTAGGCACTTCCCAAAAGTTCACGAACTCTTTGGAAAGGCTGCCTGCATAGAGTCGGATATATCCCAGATCGGTCGTAAATCCGTAGGTATCCTGTTTGTTGGCATGCCACTGCCACTGTAATCCCAAGTGCCGTGTATCGAACTCGTCACTTTCCGGAGGAGTAGTTACCGGATACATCTTTCCGACATTCGGCTTTTTATAGGTGGTGACAGGTTCTCCGCAACCGTCTTTGTCTTTATCTACTCCGATCACAGGCCATTCATTCACCCATTTCATCGGATTGAGATGAATAACACGTCCGTAAGCCCCTTGATCCTGAAAGTGGACGAACCACGATTCTCCTGTATTTGTATCTACCCAGCCCCCCTGATGCGGACCGTTGATGGTGGTCTTCCCCTGCGCCATCACGATCTTTGATTCATAGGGTCCATAAATATTCCTTGAACGAAGCACCAGCTGCCAACCGGTAGCTACTCCGCCTGCCGGAGCAAAAATATAATAGTAACCATTTCGTTTATAGAGCTTCGGTCCTTCTACCGTATGGTTCTTCCCGTCATTTCCATCGAACACCATTACCGGATCGGAGATCACTTCCGTTCCTTCCGCATTCAGTTCGCAAATAACCAGAATGCTGTTCACTCCGCTGCGGCTGCCGGCATAAGCATGTATCAGATATACTTTCCCGTCCTCGTCCCAAAGTGGCGTCGGGTCGATCATTCCTTTTCCGGCTTTCACCAATACGGGTTTGCTCCATGATCCTTTCGGATCTCTGGTCTTTATCATGTAGATTCCATAATCCGGATCACCCCAATAAATATAAAACTCTCCCTTATGAAAGCGGATAGCAGGAGCCCATACACCTTTCCCATGCTGCGCTTTATCGAAAAACTCTTTGGGTTCCTGTACCGGCAACGCATAATTCACCAGCGACCAGTTTACCAGATCACGGGAATGAAGTATAGGAAGTCCCGGTATGCAATTAAAACTGGAAGCCGTCATATAGAAATCATCTCCTGCCGCACATACGTCCGGATCGGAATAGTCGGCATAAAGCACAGGGTTCTGATAAGTACCATTGCCTTTATCAGCCACCCATGTCCGGGATATTTCCTGTGCACTCGCCCAAGTACAGCAAGCCATCATTCCTGCTATAAACAGAATCTTTTTACGCATATTACCTTACTAATCATTTCATTCAAACATACTAATCGTTATTCCTAAAAACAGGTTCTTTTTACCTTATATTAAAACCAATCTTTTAAAAACTGAATCCTTTATCTCTTTTCAACAATCTTATTACTGACCTATTTGCTTATATATACGAAGGGGATCAGGTAAATACCTAATCCCCTCGCAAAAATATTCAAAAATGTATCGTCATTCCCGGTAATACATCAATGTGCCGAAACCTAACTGATCAAATCCACCGCTATTCGGTCCATAGTTTCCACCACCTCCGTCGGGGCGCATTTGCTCTGCCCACTTCCCGCTGTAAATGGAAGATATACCTTTTGCCTTGCAATATCCATAGAACAGTTCCCATGCCGGTCTTTTCGTTCCGCGCTGGTCTGTAGATATAGTTGCATTGGTATAAGACGGATTTGAATAGGAAGTATAGGGGAAAGAATTGGAATCATATACAAAATCATCACCAACTAATGTTCCTTTATTGAAGGCTTCATCTTTGATCAGATTGTACTTGCCTACATACTCAGCCATTGCTACTGCCCTATAATTATCAAAAGCAAACAGGTCCTCACCGATACTATAAGCCATCTGACAGAATGCCCCCATCAATGACACACACAATGTCGCATGCCCTTGGTCACGTCCCGACTCTTCACACTGTCCCAAAATCTCATCAGAATCCGGATCCTGATGCAAAAAAGGAACTGCATTTTTGATATTTCCAGCTTCTTTATATCTTCCTTCTTCATTCTTAAAATATACGATAGCTTGATTAATCAGCACATTATCATCACACAATATTCCAATGGAAAGAATAGATGTCATCTGAGCCAGATCCCAGTTTAGCCAGTAATGCATATTGCCCTGTCCGCCGTTATGATTCTTAAGGAACATATTGGAAACACTGTAAAACGTATCTTTCATCCAAGTCTTGAACTTCTCAAAATCATTCCTATCCCATCCATTGTAATCTCTGAGCAATTCCGCCGCATTTGCCCACTGATGTGCCTGAATAGGTATCAAATATAAATTAGGGTCTGGAATATTATTAGTATAACCTTCCATTCTCAATATACCCTTGCAGTTCGTAGCCCATGCATTAAACAGTTTTACAGCAGCATCTGCAAATACGGTATTTCCCGACAACTGATAGCGAAGTGCCAGTTGGTAAGCAGCCGCAGCATCATACATACACGATGTGTAATTAGAGTAATCCGGATATTTACCCGACCAATTATTCTTATCCATTCGTTTCAAATATCCATCAAGCAAAGCACTCGTTTTTTCTGTATAAGAACTTTGCGCATAATCGCTTGCTTCCAGTTGAGCGTAGGCTTCTTTCCAGGGCGATCGTGTCAGATTACTTTTTACGCGATCAATATCGGCCTGTGTATGAAGCATACAAGGATGCTTCAATGGCAAATAGTCTTTCTTAACCATATCTTCTTCAGGACTTTTCAAATCACTGAATTTACTGGTATCCCCATTGGGAATTTCACTACTGCAGGACATCATACCAAATGCTATCACAAAGCTAAAGAATAAGCTTATATATTTCGTTTTCATATTTCAGATTTATTTGTTATTTTCTTTTTCTACGTAAACTTTTAAATCTTCCAATGTCTTGAAAGTACGTACCCAATATACCTTATAAGAATAAGGTTGTACAGTAACGTCCGCTATCTTCAGCTGGAAAGTCGTCAACTTATCCGATGGAGCATCCGTTGGAAAATAGGGCTTAGCCTGCAAATCATAATATATAACCTGCGAATCTTCAGCCAAAACTCCAGTCGGATTGTTACCATAATCACCTTTGTTCGTATCCAACTTAAGACTTCCGTTACCCGGCACATCCATTCTAAAGGCAAGATAGCGGTAAGCTCCTATATTCAAGACAACCGGACGGTCATTAGAAGCCATCTTTAAGTCTGCCCTATATTTGCTGTTCGATTGCAGAGACATATTTACAGTCATACCTTCAGCATCAAAATTGACCGAAGCGGGCGTTTGTCCAAATCCCCATCCCAGTGCTTTCAGTTCATCCTGATTACGAACATAAGATAGTGACAATGAGACTACTCCTTCACCAACTACTTTGACAGCTATCGATGCTGATAGTCCGGACAATGGATCCTGAGCTATAATTTCGGCTTCGCCTGCACCCACAGCAGTTACCAAGCCATCAGCATCCACTGTGGCAACTCTGTCATTGGTAGTACTCCAGCTTAATAATCCAACCGATGCATCAATTGGTTCCAAAAGACAATTTATCAGAGTCTTATCTCCTATCATCATATCATATCCCGGTTCACTTAATGTGATTTTATCAATAGGAATCACTTCTTTTACTGTTACTACAGCCGTAGCAGTCAATTGACTACCATCTTGACTTGAAACTGAAATATTAGCTGTTCCAGGCTTTTTCCCCGTTATCGTACCATCGTCCGCTACCGTTGCAACTTCTTCATTATCACTTTTCCAATCAAACACATTATATCCGTCTGAAGGAGTCACATTGACAATCACTTTCTTATTTGTTCCTTCAAACAGTTCCACGTTTTCAAGCTCTATAGCTGTAGCCACCGGCATTACTTGGACTTCTATTGTTTTGAGAGTCTCAAAGGCGGTACTCTGAGACAAATTAATATATGCTTTTCCGATCATCTTAGCCGTAACCCTACCGTCCTGCGAAACAGACACCACATTTTCATCCGATGATGTTAAAGTAATCTCCGGATTCGTCACATTCTCCGGAACCGGCTTATAATCTAAAACAAAATCCATTCCTACAGCTAAAGGTAGTGATGAACCTACATTTACCTCTATATCATTCATTAGTTGCGCCTCATTCATAGCATCACCATATTCCTTATCGCCACATGAAGCTACTGACAGTAATAAGCTTAGCATCCCAAGACCTACTGACATCCATTTTACTGATAAGAAAGCTATATGTTTCATATTTTTTCTTTTTTATTATTCATATTCCATTATTCTCCCCAACCCGGATTTTGTCCCAAAGTCGGATTTAACTGTAACTGATCAGAAGGCAATGGGTACAAGTAATTCTTATCCGCCCACTGACGCCCAGTCTCTACAACAACACATCCTTCATCATTCAAACTAAAGGTTGTATTCCAGGACTCATATTCAGTCCCCTTCCATTTAATTCCCAACATAGTCTGCGGCATCTCGTTCTCTGCTGTTTTCCAACGTTTCAAATCATCAATGCGAAATCCTTCATTAAAGAGTTCGACAGTACGTTCCCTCCGTATTTCCGTTCTCATATCCAACCCATGTGCCTGTGTAAGCTCGTTAGTCAATGCCGGCATATTGGTATTTACACGTTGACGAACCAGATTCAAGGAAATATTCAAGTCTTCATTTTCAATTTTATCATCTCTCTCATATATGGCTTCTGCATAATTCAACAAGACTTCCGCATAACGGATAAGCGGGAAATCATATCCCTCTTGCGTATCGGGTACCACACGTTCAGCACTCCATTTTTGGTTGCCATAACATGTACCGGAAGCTGGATCATAGACTTTGGATGTTTTAAGATCCGTCTCATCCCACTGCCACGAAGTTCGGCCGAATTTATTCCCCCAATAGCGGGTACCCGGTTTCAGCAACGTATAACGCATACGATTATCGCGATTCAAAAATTCAGAGACCTTTTTATCATACTTCTGGAAGCGCCCCGATTTCTCAATAGGCAATCCATCATCACACAAATAAAGATTGGCAAACTTACGAGTGACCCATTGCACATTTGCCAGACATTCTTGCGTTATATTCTTACCGATTGAGGCCAATACCTGATCATGACGACGAGCAAAAATATACTCATGATTAGAAGACTTTTTAATACCTGCCGGATTTGACTTCTCATTTTCCAAAATGAACATATACTTCTGCGCACTATCACCCAGTATTTTTGTCTCACTGTCTGTTCCAAACAATCGGAATGTGTATCCATATTTAGCATCAATCACAGTCCGTGCTGCTTTGGCAGCTATGTCCAACAGATTAGCGGAACGTTGCGTATTCTGATTACCATTACGCGACTTCTGCCATGTTCCTTCATAAAGAGCCACTCTTGAAAGGAAAGCCTGTGCACCTTCTTTAGAAATTCGTCCTTCCTCTTCGGTCGTAAGTTCTTTAAAAGCCGGTAAATTTTCAACGGCATGATTAAGATCATCGATAATAAGATCGACTACTTCGCTGCGGTCATTCCGTTTTACTTTCATCTCAGGGTCTGTAATGTCCAACGGCTTCTTGGTGATGATAACGTCTCCATACAATTGAAGTAAGTCAAAATAACTATAAGCACGGAAAAAATAAGCCTCTCCTATATATTGCTTTATATCTTCCGGCTTAGCATAAGCTTCAGCATTCTGCAACAATAAGTTCGTGCGCCGGATATGCTTGTAGTTATCCGTATAGTTGGCGTCCGAAGACGGAATTGAATTTATTCCTCGGCTAAATTCATTGTAGCTCTGATAAGTAATCAAATCCGAACGTTTGTCACTATGTGTTCCATCATATACGACAGAAGAAAAATCACGCGTCCAACTATAAAAGGTATTGGCAAACTGCTTATAATCATTGACAGAAGTCCACATATTCTTACCACCCAACTGATCCTGAGGTTCCAGATCCAAACAAGAGTGGAATGTCATTCCTAACACTATGGCAAGGAGAATTGTTATTTTTGATCGTTTCATACTATTCTATTTAAAAAGTTGCATTAACACCTACCGTGAAAGTTCTGTTAAAAGGATAACGTCCTAAATCTTTAGTTTTACGTGAAGCTTCCGGATCCCAGCCGTCTCTTAACTTACTATGTTCCCATAAATCAGCTCCTGTAAAGTATATCCGTAGTTTACTGATCGCATTTGTTTTGGCCAACCATGAAGCAGGTAACGTATATCCCAAAGTCAGATTCTTTAAACGGAGATAGGCTCCATTCTCTACAGACCAAGAAGAACACTGATAATTATAATTATTTATAGAACCAATGCTTGTATAAGAGGGATAATAGGCATTTCTGTTCTCCGGGTTCCATGTATTACCGATGGACTGGGTTGTAGTATTCAAGTAAATAGCACTCATCGGTACCCGCCATGTTTCATTTCCTTCACCACCACGGAAAACTGTTCTGCGCCCCACTCCCTGAAAAATAGCAGAGAGATCAAAGCCCTTCCATTCCAATCCGATGTTGATTGAATAAGAAAGTTTCGGATCATCCGTCCCTAAATATACATAATCATTCTGATCCAGTTTGCCATCACCGTTCACATCTTCGAACATGTGGTCTCCCAGACGAAGATTATCCTGCATTCCAATTCCATTGCCATCCAAATAGTAATATTTGTATTTTTCCAGTTCTTCTTGGGTCTGAATTTTACCGACATAGCGTAATCCAAAATATGAGTTCAACGGGTAACCTTGCTGCTTACCAACAAAACCTGATTTCAGAACGGAAGTTGCTCCCAAATCAATCAATTTATTAGTAGTATAAGTTATAGTCCCTCCAATATGATATTGTACAGGTCCTATTTTGTCCGACCACGTCATGTTTCCTTCCCATCCTTTAGCCTCAAACTTTCCAAGATTCATCGTTGGGGCATTATCTCCCAACACACCCGGATACTGGGCATCAATCAACATATTATTATTTTTCTTCATAAATAACTCTACAGTACCAGTCAGTCGGTTATTGAAGAATCCGAAGTCCAGCCCCAAGTTATAACTATGAATACGTTCCCAAGTACGGTCTGTAGTTACAATCTTCCCATTCGTATCAATAGTCGAAACTTTTCCAGAGCCAATATATGCTCCGCTAGACGAAGAAAAATTGTACAACTGAGTACCATCGTAACGATCTACGCCACTTTGATTGCCCAATACACCATAAGACAGTCTCAGCTTTAAGTTACTGACCAAAGAAGATAACGGCTGCATGAAGCTTTCCTCACTCAAACGCCATCCTCCAGATACTCCCCAAAAGAATTGCCAGCGATTTTCGGGACGGAACTTTGAAGAACCGTCATATCGCAGATTGCCTTCCACCAAATAACGTTGTTTATAATCATAGTTCAAACGTCCGAAATAGGACATCATTGCCTCATGCCATTTTGCAGGCTTACTGTCTCCATCTTTTATCAGAACTTCTCCGGCACCATTTGGTATCTCTAAAGACGGATTGATATCTTTTACAGATACAAAAGTATATTTATACTGTGTGTAATTATACTGTGTACCAGCCATTGCACTCAGATTATGTACTTCCGCCAATGTTTTGTGCCAATTCAGGTAACCGGAAACCATATAGTAGTCTGTTCTTGAAAAAGAATCAGAGTATTTACTCTTTTCCTGAGTAGGTTCTGTCGCCAACAATTTAGTGCCTGCATAATTATACCAATCAATAGATTTCTCTACTTTCTCACGTGTAGCGGTTGAAGTGTTATAGCCCACATTGACAACGGCATCCAGATCCGAATATATCTTCCAGTTCAACGATTCGCTGATATTGATAGCCGAAACCTTCAGTTTATTGTCTCCGCCTTCCTCAGCCCACCAGTTCAATGCACGCCACGTTCCCCATCCATAGGGACGTCCGTCGATAGTAGAAGCAGGCAAACCCGGTTGTGGGGAAGACTGGGAAAGAACTTTCCCTATCATACTGGGAGATACTTGATCCTGACGGTTATAACCGATACTAGATGTCAACATCACAGCATCCGATAGCTTAAATTGGTTGTTCAAACGCATATTGTAACGTTGATTGTTATTATTTCCCCATTTCAAGGTACTGTTGTCATACATATATCCCAGTGACAAACGAAACAAGTTTTTCTCTGTACCTCCCGAGACACTGAGGTCATGTTGTGTAGACCATGAATTTCCCCATAAAATATCCTGCCAGTCATTATCCATAAAGACAAAGTCTTCCACATCCTTGAATCCTTCGGGAATCGGGTGTGCACTATGACTCAAATCAATGTACTGGTTCTTATACAATTTGGCTAGTCTGGCATAGCGAATCCAGTTTGAATCAGAATAGCCATCATTAGTCTGAGCAGTAATCACTGCATCCGCCCATTGATCCAACGACATCAATTCCGGTTGAAGCCCTACCACTTTTCCAGTAAAAGAACCATTATACTGGACAACAGTTTTACCCGCTTTTGCCTTCTTCGTTGTAATCAATACAACACCTCCCGCTGCTTTCGATCCATATATAGCAGCCGAAGCATCTTTCAGGAAGTTGATAGATTCAATGTCATCCGGATTCAAATTACGCATACCGTTGATACCGTCACTATATTCCACACCATCTACAATAATGAGTGGATCAGTAGAGTTGGATGAAGACGCTCCACGAAGTTTCATACCCCAACTCTCATCTCCAGGAGCTCCGGAATTACGAGTGATAAGTACTCCGGGCACAGTGCCCTGCATTGCCTGCAACGGGCTTGACATCGTACCTTTATTTTCCAGTTGTTTGGCTCCTACAACGGTTACAGCACCTGTTAAAGATTCCTTTCTCTGAGTACCATATCCTACAACCACCACTTCGTCCAGTACTTCAGTGTCTTCTTTCATTATAATCTTCCGCAATTTAGGATCGGAAGCCGGAAGTTCCATTGATTTAAAACCAATATACGAAATAACAATCACAGCATTCGGAGAACTTACATTTAAAGAGAAATTCCCATCAATATCAGAAATTACTCCATTCGTAGTTCCCTTCTCGAGTATACTTGCACCAATAACAGGTTCTCCCGTCGCATCCACAACCTGACCTTTGACTTGTTTTTGAGACTGTGCTATAGTCCTGCTATCATTAACATTTGCATAAGCCCATGTCCGGGAAGCCGGACACAGCATCAACATCAGTCCTAAAGCAACTATGACCGCCTTATTAGGTTGCGAATTAAAAATTAATCCTCTTCGTTTCATAACATTAAATTTGAGGTTTAAAAATAGTATTAAATTCTTGTTCTCTAAAATTTGTTGAGGCATAAAGATACCTCTCACTCAGTATTGATTCCTTTTCCATAAGCACCAAAGGTTGTTTATTATATGAATAATTTTATATACAGTTTCGGAAGAAGTCACGCATATCACGGCGTCCGAGAAAAAGATGGTTTTCCACTGTACGGCAACTCAATTCTAATTCGGAGGCTATCTCCGGAGAAGATTTATCCTCAAAACGATTTAACGTATAGATCAGCCGTCGCTGTTCGGGCATGGCTGCCAACCGTGTCCGTTCCATCGCCATCAAATCATCAGCAATGATTTTCTCTTCAGTATCATTGGAAGAAGTGACAGTAAAATCATAGAGGTAACTATCTATCTCCTGCTTTTTATAATAACGACGGATATAGTCGGTCACTAAATTGCGTGCGATCGTAAAAAGGAAGTATTTTACTGTATCCGGACGGAGCATCTGTTTGTAATCCATCAGACGCACAAATACATCTTGAGTTAAATCCTCCGCTTCATAACGGTGAGCAATCCGATAGGTAATATAGTTTAAGATTACCTGATGATATTCCTCGTAAGAACGGGTGATAATGTTGTCGGAAGTGTAAGCTGTTGTCTCCATAATACTATCTTTTTCGGTTTTGAACACGATGCAAATATAAAGGCAATTCCGGAGAATGATTTCAAAAAACAAGGGAGATGAATCTCAACGCATCTAGGTAGACTTTATTTTATTTAAGCAAATGAATTACAATCACTTACACACTTTTTAAACGGAGTCTCACTTTATAAAATGAGACTCCGTTTGGGCATAATAAGCAGACCGATGGTTCACATCTCATCAATTTGAGCAAAGTAACCTGGGAAATAAAAAGCCTTTGGTTATTGTCACTTATCACCTTGGCAGGACAAGTGTCTTATAATTAAAGCAGTAAGGGTGATAATAGATGGTGATAATAAGGTGATAATAGAATAGTTATTGATTTCTATTATCACCTGTTTTTGATAAACGATCTATTTATTCAATTGATTATCAGGTGTTAGACAGACTATTCAAGGGTAACGTCTACCAATGTTAAAAACACCATTTTTGCCATGAATGTACGTTGTTTACGCCCAATATTGTTCTATGTAAGCTGCATGTATTAAGACAAAGGCTGGGAAGCTTAACATACAAACAAGGCTTGACTAATATATTCAGGTGCTTTCATGTATTCATTTCACGTACGTGAACCGTTCAGCTCATGTACGTAAGCCCAATGAATCACGTACATGAACCGATGGAATCACATACATGAAACGATCTCTTGTTACTGACCGAATACATTAATCTTACCTGCATAATATCTTAATGAAGGGAGCACATTTACTATTCATCTTTAGCCGTTCCTCCGATACTGCGAATATACTCGTTCGGAGTAACTCCGGTACTTTTCTTGAATGAACGGAAGAAAGAAGCACGTGAACTGAAGCCGCATAGTTCGGCCAATGCTGTCAATGTATAACGGGAGTAATCATTATCCTCTACCATTTTCTTGAACTGGGCAACCCGATACTCATTTATAAAGTCATAGTATGACTGATTAAGATATTGATTGAGCAGATAGGACAAGGAATGGGAAGAAGTATGCAATGCGGCGGCAAGTTCTCCCATTTTCAAGTCGGGATTAATATAAGGTTTTTCTTTCTCCACATAAGCAACAAGCCTGTCATGAAGTTCTTTACATTCGGCTTCGCTCATACGGTTGGCCTTATATTTTTCTTCTGCAGGATGTGGTTCCGCCGTCTTTTCTTCTTCCTCTTCTTCTTCGGATGAGATCTCGTGTACTTCCGTGACCAATGGAGCAGATTTCCGCACATAATATCTCACCAGAACAACGATCAGAATAATCGATATAGCGAGAATCACCCATCCCCACCAAGGAATCATCGGCTGCACAGTCACCTTATAAATGGCCATTGATTGTTCATTGCCCGGAATACGTACACAGAATGTGTATGTCCCGGAAGAAAGCCCATAATACGATACTTCACTCTGTGCTGTCAGCAACTTCCAGTCACTGTCCACTCCCTCCAGTTTATACTCATATAACAAGGCAGAAGGTAATCCATATGCAAAATCGGTAAAACAGAAAGTAAGATTGTTCTGATTATACTTCAAAGACGATTTATTGATAGAAACTCCATTAGCCAGAATATCCGTAAAGACAATCGGACGGACCTTTCCACGTACCTCATCTACCTGTTTCGGATCTACATAGATCAGCCCCTTGGTATTGCCAAACCACAACAGTCCTCTTTCATCTTTATAAGCCGCTCCGTTAGTGAAAGTCGGTCCCGGCACTCCGTCATTGAAGGTGAAGGAGTCATACTCTTCTCCTTCTTCCTTAATACGCAACAATCCATCGTTGCAGCCTACCCACAGCCAGCCTTGATTATCTTCTGTTATTGACATCAGCGAGTTATCGGGAAGCGTAGAAAGTACTGATTGATTGCGGAAATGGTCCATCGTTAAGGTAGAAGTAAACAGACTGCCTTTCTCACGGATAAAGTAAAGGTTATGTTCTGCATCTTCATAAATAGTACGTACTTTATCTTTGTGTACAAATCCTTCCGGAAACACATTGGAACGAAGGCTTTGTGAGGCCGGATCATAGATGCACATACCGGTTTCTGTAGCAATCCATCCTTTTCCGGTAGAGTCAAAACTTACTTCATACACATTTCCTTCGGGCAACTGAGAGTTGGTGCTGGTGAAGTTTTTGATTTGCTTTGTCTGCCCGTTGTAACAGAATAATCCCTGCGAGGTGCCAATCCAAAGATTTCCCCTGTTATCCGGTTTTACACAGAAGATATGTCCTTTCTGGAAGAGTTCCGTATCACCTTGTGTAAAGTATTTGAGAGATAACGTCTGCGGATTTAATACCATCATACCACCGCCATACGTACCGATATAATATTCACCTTCATAGAAGCAAATGGTAAGGATCAGATCGGACGTAAGAACCGGTTTCACGAAACTTTTCACTATGCCGGTAGCTTCGTTAATATAGAACAATCCGTCACGCGAACCAATCACTTTCTCCGGTCCCCGGTTTACGAACGAACGAATTGATAAATTGGCAGAGTTAAACTGAGGAGGATAAGCGTACGTACGGAACAGTCCGTTTTGATACAGTGAATAATCCAATCCGGCTTGGAAATGTCCTACCCAGACTGCACCCCTGTCATCCACCAGTAGTGAGTAGATAGAATTACTGCGAATCCCTTCTTTATCATTCACATCATGGAAAAAGCGGCGAACCACTTTCCGGTCTTTGTGAGAAAGGAAATGAACCCCATTTCCATCTGTAGCGATGTACACCGTCTCCTTTCCATCACCGGAAATATCAGATATCACATCACATCCCAAAGAAACCGTATGGGCAAATGTCTGTTTCGGGATATCGAAACAGACGACTCCCTGACTCATTGTACCCAGATACAGCGTTTCGCCTATGCGGGTCAGACAACGGAAATAATCGGCTTCGGGAACATTCTCTCTGAAATGCCAGGAATTGATCTGACCATCTTTCAGCGAATAAGAAAATAACCCTTGCACTGTTGCCAACCAAAGGACACTCTTATCTTCATTCAGGCAGAGGTCCATGATCCGGTTACAGGCTGCCAGCATATTTTTATCGGTCTGTACCTGAAGCAACTGACCGTCTTTCTGAATAAACAGTCCTCTCTCCGTACCTATATAAAGTACATCTCCATCTGCCAACAAAGCATTGACGGCACAGTCGATCTTCTCAGGAACGATTCTCTGCAATTCACTACCGGAGCGATTCAGCCGCCAGAGTCCGATTCCATTTCCGATCCATAGTTGCTTGTTATCGGTTTCTGTAATACAGTTCACCCGTTTCTTTCTTCCCGAATCTACTCCGCGGAATTCGAAATGCTTCACCTTCACACCGTCAAAACGGTCGAGGCCGTTGTCTGTCCCCAACCAAATGAAACCTTCCGAGTCTTTATAAATAGCATTCACCAACAAACCGGAAAGGCCGTCGGACATAACGACATTACGAAACATATAGGGTTGTGCCTGCAAGTTTTCCCCGCAAACCCAACACATTATTATAAGAACCAAATATTTAATCGTGCTTTTCACCTGCCAACGGGCTTTATCATATTAAACATGTGACAAACATACACAAAAATCTCCAAAAGAGAGCGGTTCCTTATCTAAAAAGTCGCCTCTCCATATTTGCTGATGCTAATAGACAAATACGAAGAGGCGGAAGTATTTACTCAATGCACCCGAATAATTTATTCGTGCCTGTTCATTAAATTAAATCAATCTTGTAAATCCCAATACACTACATAACGCTGGTGATGCAAATCATAAAGCGGACGGATCACATCTCCTTGCTCCGTAGTAAATTTCAAGTCTTTTCCCACACGGTGCAATGTTCGTTCGGGGTGTTTCACGTCTATTTTCAATGATGTACGCAGATCGGCAGGAACATGAAAATTATAATAATCGTTGTAAAGAGCAGGATCAGAGAAGGGAGCAGGTGCCTGCATTCCTTCCGTTCCCCGTTCTCCGGCAAGTACTAACGGTCCATACAGCAAAGCTACTTTATTCGGATTATCGGGAGTAGCTTCCAGTTCGATCTGCATGGGATAAGTGGCCGCAATACGGTCACCATCTTTCCATTCACGGGTAATAGCAATATAAGAACCCGGTTTCTGTTTCACTGACACCTTTTTACCATTCACAAGTACCTTCACATTTTTACTCCATGAGGGATATCTCAAATAAATAGTAGTATGCCTTGGCTTTTCTGCACGAAGAGTGAGCCGAGTAGTCTCTTCCTTCGGAAAATCGGTTTCCTGAAGAAGTGTCAGTCCTTTTTCTTTCCAAGTCACTTGGGAAGGAATAAACAGATTCACATAGATGCCTTTATCATTATGGTAATAGATGGCTTCTCCATATTTGGCATGATTCTCAAATCCACTGCCTACACAACACCAGAAAGAATTTTCTTTGGTGCTATACAGTTTATGAGAGCCGGAAAGTAACGGAAGGAAATAAGTTACCATCCCTGTTTCCGGGTCTTGCTGTCCAAGGATATGATTGTATAATGCTCTCTCGTAGTAATCGGCAATAGAAGAATCACCGGTCCAGCAGAAAAGATGGCGACTAAGTTTCAACATATTGTAGGTGCAACATGTTTCACCGGTATAACCAGTCAAGTGTTTAGAGCATTTCTTCGGGTCGAAAAAATGCTCTTTATCACTGCTGCATCCCGGAGCAAAGGTGTGATGGTCAATCATGGTATGCCAGAAAAACTCTGAAAGTTTTTTACTCGTCTCATTCTGTGTCAATTCATAGTTGCGAGCTTCTGCAATTACTTTCGGGATAAATGTATTTGTATGTTTGGTTCCCAAATCATCCCGAAGTTCTTTCAGTGGGTCGATCACGTCATTATGATAGAAATATTCCGCCAACCAACGATAACGCTCGTCGCCTGTGATGGCATATAAATTATAAAATGATTCGTTGATTCCCCCGAACTCATTACGTATCATTAACCGGCGTGTCTCTTCACTAAGCGGTTTCAGTTTGTTATAAGCCCAGTCGCCCATTTTGGTCACCACACTCAAAGCCTGCTGATTATCTGCATATAAGTATTGGTCTATCAGACCGGAATAAAGTTTATGCAAGGTATACCAAGGTGCCCAGACACTCTTTCCCTGAATATTGCGGTTGATCAGTTCTTCGGGATATGCGCTCAAATATCCTCCTTTAAGTGCATTCTGCACTTCGGTCAATCCATTTACAAGGCTATCTCCTTTAAGTTTGAAAATCTCACTTCCGGTAGCAGCGTACATCAATGCGTAAGCTGAAAGCAAATGTCCGGTAGTATGTCCGCGAAGTTCGCAGTCCAGAGATTCCCAGCCACCGAGTTTTTTTACAGTCATATAGCCGCCTTCACGACCTGCAAAGACACCGGCATTGGTCCGGAAGCTATGTAACAGACGATTCACATCAAGAGAAGTCATCCATGCCGAATCCCGCAACATATTATCACGAAAACGACTCGCTAAGAGGCGGACATCCTTTAAATCAAAACTCTGTACCCGAATTGGAGCCACTGTCTCTTTTTTCATTTTTCCCTGATGCTGACCGGGGTATACAGACTGGGCGGACATCATAGTCGACACTGCCAACCATGCTATTACAACTAGATTTTTCTTATTCATAATCATTCTTTATATCCTTTTCAATAAGATACGAATAAGCGCTGTTCAACACTCAATACAATGAAATTAATTCTGATTGATCGTTCCGTAAGCTTTCGTTTTATTCCATATTATTGATAAATAAAGAAACTTCGTTCTATCGGCTCTGCTGTCTGTACCTTTCCCGCCAGCCCATATTGCCAGGCAACTACTGTCACCTTCAACGGATATTTACTGCGAGGAGGTATCGGAGTAAATACAAGTTTGTTTCCGTCGATTTCCGCAGGGCCTTCTTTCACATAATAATATACAGGCAGTCCGCAATCGGAAGTAGCCCGAAGAGTGACGGACTCCGTCCCTGCCTTCACATCCCCAATGCCTGGGAAAAGTATATACTGTCGTTTCCCCTCCGTGTTACGGTAAGGAATCCGGAAACTAAGTTCCTGCACTGTACTTTTATATTGATTATCACCGTCATGACTCGCCAAGAGGCAGATGTCTCCTGTGCGACGCTTATTATACATTCCCATGCGGTAGAAACGAACAGTAAAAGTAGTATCATTCACCTTCTGTACCGGTCCGCAGATGCGGGTTATTTCGGGAAAGGTCGATGAATGTTCGTCGGAGATGGTTGTATGCAGACTATCCGTAAATACAGCTTTCAGATGAAAAGTAAGTCCATCTTCCTCCGGCAGGAAACGGGCGGCAACTTTCACATGAGACTTCGGGTGATATGCAAGAAGGCTGTTCTCTTGTACAAAACCAAGATATTGCGGTTTTTTCCCTCTTTCCTGACGATAACGTTCTTCTGTCATGTCAGCCATCTCTTTATCGAAATACCAGAAGGCATCATGCGGATCGCCTTTGTATTGTTTGAAGGGAGCTGCTTTAGCACGTCTCTTTTGGTCAGGATGCCAACGCTCGGCAAGCCATCCGTTTTCCGGATTCAATTTCTTCAGCATCACGGGCTTATCTACATCATACGTTTCCGGCAATCGGTACTCCATGGCTTTCTTCAGAAACAATGCAAGGTATACTGCTGTACGGTCTGCAATATCAAAATGTCCGCGCCCAGTATCACAAAGAAACGAGATGCAACTCCGGGGATACATCAGGCGAAACGCCAATGCCGGATTTACGCGATCTTCCCACCATTCATATTCTCCTTCGATCATCAAGCCGGGAATGCCGTCAATAGTATGTTTCCCCCACTCCATGTTATCACGGCCATATCCGGTAAGATTAGTACGCGGTGCGTCTCCATGAAAGGAAATGACAGCCAATGTCCGTTTGGGATTCCATGCTGCAAAATTCCAAGGATAAGTTGCCATCGCCGAATGTCCGAAAGGAACAATCGGAACGTATTTTAATTCATTGTAACCGCTGATAGCGGCAAAGTCCTCCAACATCTGTTCAAATGCCCTCTGACTTCCGGCAGATACATCCCATTTCTGGTCCCAGCCCGGAGTAATCCAGATCAAGCCCATACCTATTTCGGACATTTTCTCCCGAAACAGAAGATTCTCAAACAGGGTTTCCTCTGTCATATTGTGAGTACCTATCATCACACCTCTTACCTGGGCACAATCAGAAGGTATCCATAGGAATGCCTGTGGATGATCATCGGTTTCGTTAGAAATAATGCCGGGTATTTGTACAGACCACTGCCATTCCGCCGCTATACATTCCGGCCATAACATAAACACTAATATTCCAAATACTAAAAATCGAAGTAGTTTCATGTTCCATTCATTTATCGTTATTTTATGTAATACGTAACGAAACCAAAGTATACTCAACCGAAAAATATAAAAAAACTATTATTATAGGAACTCTTTCATCGACAATTTCACAAAAACGTCGTATCTTTATTCTCAATTAAGAAAGGAGTGATATGGATTTACGTACAGCAAACGTAACTAGATATATTCTTCCCCTGCGGGAAGGCGGATCATTGCCGGCTTTGGCTGAAGCTGACGATGAGTTCAAATATGTCGTAAAATTCAGAGGAGCAGGCCACGGAACCAAAGCCCTTATCGCTGAATTGATCGGAGGAGAAATAGCCCGTACTCTGGGCTTCAGAGTACCGGAGATCATCTTCCTGAATTTAGATGAAGCTTTCGGCCGAACGGAAGCAGATGAAGAGATACAGGATTTACTGCAATGGAGCCGTGGATTGAATATCGGTTTGCATTTCTTGTCCGGAGCGTTGACCTTCGATCCTGTCGTACATCAAGTGGATGGTAAAACCGCCTCACAGATTGTGTGGATGGATGCTTTTCTGACAAATGTGGACCGTACCATCAAGAATACCAATATGCTGATGTGGCATAAAGAATTATGGCTGATCGATCATGGAGCTTCCCTTTACTTCCAACATAGCTGGACCAACTGGCAGAAACAGGCACTCACCCCATTCGTGCAGATAAAAGATCATGTTTTATTGCCATTTGCCGACCAACTGAAAGAAACAGATATGACATTCAGACAGTTACTAACCTCCGATAAGATACGGGAAATAGTCAATACCGTCCCCGACGACTGGTTGAACTGGACGGAAGGACAGGAAACTCCACAAGACCTGAGAGATATTTATATTCAATTTTTAGAGGAAAGGATCAAGCATTCCGAACTATTTGTAAATGAAGCGCAACATGCAAGAAAGGCACTTATATGAATACGCAACCATTCGTTTCGTTCCCAAAGTAGAACGTGAAGAATTTATCAATGTAGGTATTGTACTGTTCTCCAAACGATGCAAATACCTCAAATCACTTTATACGATAGATGAGAATAAACTGAAACTGTTTTCTTCCGAACTGGATATGAATTGTCTGAAAGAAGGACTGCATGTCTTCGACAGGATTTGTTCGGGTAGTAAGGAAGGGGGAATGATAGCAAGCATGGATGTCCCCGATCGTTTCCGGTGGCTGACCGCTGTAAAAAGCTCATGTATACAAGTATCCCGCCCGCATCCCGGATTTTCCGAGGATTTGGATGCTACCTTGGAGCGTTTGTTCAAAGAATTAGTGCTTTAAATGATCAATCATGGAATTTATCAAGATAACAGAGCAACCATCGCTCTATGATGACCTCGACAAGAAGTCGGTAAAAGAGATTCTGGAAGATATCAATACTGAAGACCATAAAGTAGCAGATGCCGTGCAGAAAGCAATCCCACAAATAGAGAAACTGGTCACATTAATTATTCCCCGAGTAAAAAAAGGTGGGAGAATATTCTATATGGGGGCCGGAACAAGCGGACGTTTAGGTGTACTCGACGCTTCCGAAATACCTCCGACTTTCGGTATGCCTCCCACCGTAGTTATCGGACTAATCGCCGGAGGAGATACCGCCTTGCGCAATCCCGTCGAGAATGCGGAAGATGATATGTCCCGCGGATGGGAAGAGTTATTGCAGCATCATATCAATAGTGAAGATACAGTCATCGGAATTGCAGCATCCGGCACCACTCCTTATGTGATCGGAGCCATGCATACAGCACGGGAACACGGAATACTGACCGGCTGCATTACCAGTAATCCAAATTCGCCGATGGCTACCGAAGCTGATGTACCGATAGAAGTTATTGTCGGTCCGGAGTATGTGACAGGAAGTTCTCGGATGAAATCGGGTACTGCTCAAAAGATGATTCTGAATATGATCAGCACTACTATCATGATTGAACTGGGACGCGTGCAAGGAAATAAAATGGTCAATATGCAATTGAGTAACCAAAAACTCATTGATCGGGGAACGCGCATGATCATTGAAGAACTCCATCTGGACTACGAAAAGGCTGAGGCACTTCTGTTGCTACACGGTTCGGTTAAGTCTGCGATAGAGGCCTATCGCAGACACAACTCTACTCAGCAAGAGTAAAATGCAGTGCAGCACCACCGGAGGACTTTAACTTCAAAGTTAGCTTATCTCCGGCTTTTATCTTCTTATGAGTAGTACGAACCTTTGTACGTGTATTCAACTTGTCGTCATCTTCATACAAGTTGACTATATACTTCGTTCCCGGTTTCAAAAAATCCGTGGTTAACGTAATGGTACGCGCTTCTGTATTTGTCATTGCTCCCACAAACCATTCTTTTCCGGAACGACGAGCCTGCACAATATATTCACCTATTTCTCCATCTAATGCACGACTTTCATCCCAAACAGTCGGGATGGCTTTCCAGAACTCCAGTTCCTCCTCACCTTTATACATAGCAGGATTATCATACCAAAACATAAATTGCAAAGGACTGTAATATACGGCTGCCATTGCCAATTGATGTGCTTTGGTGTTTTTCACGCGACTATTAAAATAACAGAGTGTATAATCTCCTGCGCCTGCCAAAAAACGAGTATAAGGGAGAATGGTATTGTGTGTCGCATCCGGCATCTCTTCATTTCCACGGATACCTTCTTGCGTCATCAAATTGGGATAGGTACGACTGAAACCGGTTGGACGATATTCATCATGAATATCCACCATCATTTCATATTCCGCACATTTACGGACTGCATCATGTAGCCACGTACTCCAATGCTGATTACCTATCTGTACAAAACCGAATTTAATTCCTTTCAATCCCCATTTTTTATACAATAGCAATAAAGAATCTAGCTGTTGAACCAAAGCACGTTGATTGACATAGACCATTAATCCAATGCCTTTAGATTCTGCATATTTACATAAAGCAGAAATATCAAGATCTTTATCCGGAGAAACCGTAGTAGCATCCGAACTCATTTTCATTTCCGGGCCATACCATCCTGCATCCATATGTACATATTGAATGCCACGTTCCGCTGCAAAATCAATGGCTGCTTTTACTTTCTCCTGTTTTAAGTCTCCAGAACGGAATACTTTCCCAGGCTTAATCCAAGAAGTATCTGATATCCGACAAGGAGTATTTAAATTCAAAGCCAAATCATTATGATTGATCAAATCGACCGGACGTTCGGCAGCCATAATGACACGCCAAGGGGTACTGTAGGGAGAAATAATGTCAACGCTGCTATACAAGCTAGTTTCCAGTGTTGAAGGCTTCTCTGCAGACAAACGGAATTTTCCACGAGCATAATCCACCATCTCCGCTTCCAGTAATGCAACAGTCAATCCATCTGGCAGTTTCATAGTCAAAGGGCGTTCACTTTCCTCTTTTCCCCACCCTGACAGGGGACGAAGCTCATAAGGACCTTGTGCCCAACGTTCATAGTAAGCCATTGTACCTTCAGGCATTGTGAAACTTGTCCGTTCACCTGTAATATGTAAAAATAGCCCATTGGTCGTTTCCGGAAAATGATAACGGAATGCCACTCCTTCGTTATAGGCACGGACGATAATATTCATAAAGTAGTTTTTACGTTTGTCGTAACCGCCTTCAGTCATCCCTTGTCCCTCACCTTTACGAAACTTTAAAGTCATTTCATTATAACAGTCCCGAACTTCGGCACGTTCTCCATATACAGGTTTCCATGTTGCATCGTTTTTCCGATGATCAGTATCCGTTAATTTCAGATTCTCGCACCAAAAATAGCAAGTATCATTTGGTACTCCCAATGCCGATTCAAACAATTGATTCTCTATCTGTACACCGAGTTCACCCTCCTCCACTACAGGACGATTCTTATATGTCAGCGTATAATACATTCGTGCATTATCCTCTCCGAACGAACGCTGGTAAAAGGTGAACCGATACGCTCCGTCTGGGGAAGTCAGTTCCCGGCGGGTTTCTGTCATCACATTCTGTGCCTTTGTCAATGTCGGTATTACCAACAGTAAAAGCAAGATACTTTTCTTCATTCTATTTAAATTCATGTTTATCCGTTTTTCCAATATATACGAACGAATTAATTATTATACTCAATCTGTCTCCCAAAGAAACACTACTTCTCAATTCTTTTTATAAAAGTCTCTTTTCTTTCATACATTTCTGCAAATATAAACAAACATCTTGCAAAAATAAGCACAACATCACATTCAAAAAGCAGCTACTTTTGCATCAATTCATATAAATAATAAAGAAAACCATGAACGAATTATTTAGTATTGCCGGTAAGGTAGCTGTAATTACCGGAGCAGGTGGTGTGTTGGGAGGAAATATCGCCCAGCACTTTGTACAGCAGGGAGCAAAAGTTGTAGCTATCGACATCCGTCAGGAACAACTGGACAACCGTATAGAAGAACTTAAACAATATGGTCAGGATGTTATCGGTATTATTGGAGACGTGCTGGACATCGCCAGTCTGGAAAAAGTAGCGGAAGAGATTGTTACCCAATGGGGACAGATTGATATTCTGTTGAATATTGCCGGAGGCAACATGCCGGGAGCCACTCTTGAACCGGATCAGAACTTCTATGATATGGACATTTCCTGTTGGGAGAAAGTGACCAGTCTGAATATGAACGGTACAGTCTATCCGTCTATGATCTTTGGTAAAGTGATGGCAGAGCAGAAAAAAGGTTGCATTATCAATGTGTCTTCTATGGCTGCTTATAGTGCCATCACCCGTGTGCCGGGGTATTCGGCTGCAAAAACAGCTGTAGCTAACTTTACACAATGGCTTGCCAGTGAGATGGCTCTGAAATATGGTGACGGCATCCGTGTAAATGCCATTGCTCCCGGTTTCTTTATCGGCGATCAGAACCGTCGCGTACTTATCAATCCGGATGGCTCGCTGACTAACAGAAGCAAAAAGGTTTTAGCCAAGACACCAATGAACCGTTTTGGTGATATTAAAGAATTGAACGGTGCCGTACAATTTTTGTGTAGCGAAGCTGCCAGTTTTGTAACCGGTGCAATGTTGCCTATCGACGGTGGATTCAGTGCATTCAGCGGCGTATAAAGAGAAGAAACTATGATGGAAAAAACATGGAGATGGTTTGGCAAGAAAGACAAGATTACCTTGCCAATGCTCCGGCAAATAGGTGTGGAAGGGATTGTTACAGCTTTGCACGACATACCGAACGGAGAAATATGGACAATAGAAGCGATTAATGATCTGAAATCCTATATAGAATCATACGGACTGCGCTGGTCTGTAGTAGAAAGTTTGCCCGTATGCGAAGCGATCAAATATGGTGGGTCAGAACGTGAACAGTTGATAGAGAACTACAAAGTAAGCCTTACCAATCTAGGTAAATGTGGAATAAAAACTGTTTGCTATAACTTTATGCCAGTCATCGACTGGATACGTACAGACTTGCAGTACCTCTGCCCTGACGGTACTAGCTCATTGTATTATGACCGTATCCGTTTCGCCTATTTCGACATGAAGATACTGGAACGGGAAGGGGCTGAAAAGGATTATACGGAAGAAGAACTTCATAAAGTTTCCGAACTGGATCAAGTGATCACCGAAAAAGAGAAGGATGATCTGATTGATACCATTATCGTTAAGACACAAGAATTTGTCAATGGGAACATCAAAGAAGGAGACAAAGAACCGGTCGTCCTTTTCAAACGGTTGTTAACTTTGTACAAAGATATTAACCGTGACATCCTGCGAGAAAATATGTGTCACTTTCTTTCTGCCATTATGCCGGTTTGCGAAGAATACGGAGTGAATATGTGCGTGCATCCCGACGATCCTCCATTCCAGGTTCTTGGTCTTCCTCGTATCGTCACCAATGAAGAAGATATAGCCTGGTTTCTGAATGCAGTAGACAATCCGCACAACGGACTGACATTCTGTGCAGGTTCCTTGAGTGCCGGCGAACACAATGATACCCGCGAATTGGCAAAGAAGTTTGCTAAACGTACGCACTTTATACACCTACGCAGCACAGCCGCCATGCCGGGTGGAAACTTCATTGAAAGTTCTCACCTGGCAGGAAGAGGACATATCATTGACCTTATCCGAATCTTTGAGAAAGAAAATCCGGGATTACCTATGCGCATTGATCACGGGAGAATGATGCTGGGAGATGAAGACAAGGGGTATAATCCAGGCTATTCTTTTTATGGACGTATGCTGGCACTGGCGCAAGTAGAGGGTATGATGACGGTAGTGGATGATGAAATAAAACGTCAGATGAAATTATGATTCTCTTTCACCAGACATTGATGCAAAAAAGAAGGGAGAAGTCATATTTAACATCTCCCTTCTTTTTATCTATCATAGCAATAATCAATTTCTCTTTGAAACGATTTATTTCTTTTGTCCTTCTTGGAAATCCGGTATACGTTTTACATCCGCACCTTTCATTACACCTTTTTTAATTGCTTCATTGGTTTCTGAAATTTCTTTCTTAACACGCTTATAATATTCTTTAGTCAGTCCTTTCTCCACAGCTTCAGACTCTGTAGCCGCCCAGAAATACTGGTAATCCATCAGCATCAAGTCAGGAGCAACCACCTTAAAGAAAATACTATCTCCTTCAAATTTTTCACGTAAATCACCTAAATAAATAGTGTCTGCCGGATTTACTTCTTGTGTACTTGCATTTTTTTGTGAACTACTGCTACCGCAAGAGGCTAACAATAAGCCTCCAAATAACGAAATAAAAATTAATAATTTCATATATCTATCATTTATAATATAAAACATGCTCAACGGTTCAATTATCAGGATCAGAATATCATCCTGTAACAGAGTGCACAAAAATAGTAATTTATAATATCATAATGATCATTTTTCTGTTCTTTTTCTATATTTTCCTACAAATTACTTGAGTAATACGTTAATTACTCCCTAAAAATGCTTCACACATACTTATATCATATCACCACTTTATCTATCCCTTTCTACTTTTTCCAATCTGAAAGCACTGAGACATAACTTTTGTCCGGCCTTGTCAACACGTAAACGCAATACACAGGCACCAGCCGAAAGTGAAAGTTCGCCAAGTTTTGTTTCTTTCCACTTTTTAGAAGAAGGGATCGAAGACGAGATTTCTAATCCCTGATCAGAGGCCATTGCTACATGTGAAGAGGAATTTGCCGAATAAGTAAGATAAACAGCATAAGCTCCACTTTTAGGGATATTGACAGTATAATTCATCCACTCGCCGTCTTCTACCTGAACCACTACGTATTTATTATCTATTTTCTGTAATTCAACTGCTCCATCCGGACGATACTCATTTCCACGTACTGTCCCTATATTATGATAGGTATGCCCTTCAGGATTTTCTGATATACAATAATAATCATAATCAGCAGCCAAAATTGTACTGGGCAATTGATGCAAACCGGAAACTCGCTTACCTGTAGAAAAAGTAACCGGATCACCTGCCATCCAAGGGGTCAGTCGCTTAGTTAAAGTCCCCCAACCAGTCCACTCATAAAACCAATTCGGGGCTACTCCCCAATTCTCACATCCATAACGTTCTATCATATAATCACGATAACGCTGTAACCAGGTATATTTTTCAGCCGGTAATCCACTACGCACCGCATAATGTGCCAATGCCATTTCTCTGGTTCCTCCTGTCCCGGCAACATCTCCCCGTCCATGAGAGGAGATATTCACAGACTCCCAACGTCCGCTACGACTTTTTATCTGGAGATATTTCCCGTTATCAAATGTGACTTCATTCATATCCTTTGTTAATCCTGTTGGCTCCCAAGGTGTTTCCTGTTTTTTGTAAGATTGAATACTTGACAGGTTATAACGATAACTCCATTCTAGCCCGAGCAATAAACGATTGTCCAAACTACTATATAAAGAATCCCCCTGATTCCATGCCATTTCTGCAATAGCAACATAATTGTGCAACCCGGCTAATACATGTCCCTGATCACGACTGGATTCCTGACACTGACCATTAGGATAAATATAATATTGAAGCTGTTCGTCATAACCATAATCCTGAATATCATTCTTCCGTTGTAACAATTTATAATCAATCATAGTAGGAGAAACATGAATGGGTTGATCGCTGGAAATAGCCGGTCCTGAAGGATATGGCAAATCATCTTTACGATGTTTCATTCCCAGTAAATAGCGATAAGCACGGTCATACATTATCTCATTATCAAGATAGATAGCCATTGCCATCATACTGCGTGCTGCAAACAATCCTTGATTACCGAAACGCGCTGCATCAAAATTATAGATATTCCAATAAAAAGTTACTCCATTTTTTGTATCATCCAGATAATTAGCATATTTAGCAGAATAATTTTCCGTATTACTATACCCCGGATAAACCAGCATATCTTTGAAACGTTGCTGATCTTGCCGTGTCCATCCAGAATAATCTCTCATCATTTCAGCCGCATCAATCAACAAATAAATTTTCCCATTATCCAACGGTCCTGTACCACGGCTACTAGTATTAGTATAATAAGAATTTGCATTCAAATATTCTACAGCCTTACGTGCATAGGCTTCTTCTCCTGTCAAGTGCCAAAGAAGAGCTAAATCATGAGCACGACGCCCATCCACCCCGATTGTAGCATTAAATCGCCCTTCCTTTATTTGCTCTCCACGATTCACCACAGGTGCATCAAGTGATGAATAAGAAGACTCCTTCAATTTCAAAAAGGTAGAATAATAAGGTTCTTGTCTGGCTTCTACCATTGCTTTCATACGATCGAGGTCACCTTGCGTATAAGTAATACCCGGATGAACAAAACGACGTTGTGACTGAGCTACATCACTTGTAAAAACAATATTTTCCACATGAGGTCCTACATATATGCGTGCCATATCTGAAGTCTTATACCACCGAGGTTTGTCCGGCATATTATCATCAATCAAATTTCCATTTATTTTCAAATTTTCAAAACGTATGTTCTTTACCTTACGTTTTTCATCATATCCTTCAATAATAGAAAGTTCCGCATTCTCTCCGGTATAGGATATATTCTTAAACAATACGTTCTCAATTCCTCTTCCGGGAGCAGTACAGTATTTTTCATTATAAAAGATACGTAAATTGACAAGTTGCCCCTGACGGAAATTCTCAACACGGATGTCCTCAAAATGAACATTGCGTATTAAATTGTTATCACCTGCATTAATAGCCATACATCCTTGATAATCGACTTGTTTCTCTCTATGATCCAATATATCAATATTAATATAATTCAGATCTTCCAAAACTTCGGGAGCTTTAGAATTACCATGAATTCCAATAAAAATAGGATGGGCTACATCTGCCCAAAGAGTGGAATTCTGCATTGTTATATTCCGACAACCTCCTTCAAATCCCAAACGAGTGCCATAAACAGTTGTACAATCATCTGAGTTACGGCAGAAGACACCATCAAATAATACGTTATTGCTCGCAAAAACATTCATGCCATCTCCCCACCCATAATAACTAATACTTTTGACATTACGGATAGTAACATTTTCCGACCCTCCTGTCGCACATTGAGTAGCAACAATTCCTTCTACATAGACATCTCGGGAATTCGCAATACGAATACCTCCTTTTATAGAATGATCGATAATTCCTCTTCCTAGCAATTTTACATCATGTACGTTTTCGATTAGGACACGCCCCATTAAAACAGCTCCTCCTGCCAGATACACAGTCTTACCGGATGGCACTCTCAATTCCCCATTTTTAACTGTATGTATTCCAGGACCAAAGTAAATTACTTCCGGATTATCTTTGTCCGGAATCGTTCTTTCCGGAGATCCTGTAAATAAGTGAAGATTATGAAAAATATCCCCATTTACTTCTACTGACAAATTTCGAGGATGCTCTAATGTAAAAGTTACTGTATTACCATCGATCTGAAATGGGATATCATACGAGAGAGGACGGACTTTTGCCGTCTGTACTTCTCCCAAATTATAGGTTACGGCTACTTCCACTTTTCCTGTAAAATCAAAAATTGCCATCGAAGCATTTTCTACATAATGTCGTGTATCTCTTACCTCATCCACCTTAATCAGATAAGAAGATAAGGTATGCCAGACTCCATCTTGCAAACGGACCTTAACCGTAAAATCACTATTTAAAGCAACTCCTGCGGGAGCCTTCCAAGTTGCAAGTGTGTCTTTAGCAAAGATACAAGTTGCACCACCTAATAATGCAGCTAATAATAAGAACCAATATTTCTTCATGATATTATCGAATAAAATTCTTTTATAGTATTACGAACAATAAAGACGATTCACCTATTCTCTATCAAAGATATTTATGAAAACTCGCAAAACAACAATCGTTCAATTAAAACAATGATATGTTTATTCATCTAACAATGATTCTTATTGTACAGCCAATAACGTCAATTCGGTGGTTATTCCAGATTGCACCGCTTTTCCGTCAATCACCATCTTACAGGGGGCAGAAGAAAGAATATACCATTTTCCCTGCTTCTTTTCGAGCAGCACATTAGCAGCCTCCGAAGTCTGGATACTGATACCGGATGCAATCAGTTGCGTTCCGTTCCCTATAAACAGCGTCCGGTTTCCCGCATATTCGTTACTGATTACGGCATAGTCCGCTTTCACTTTCATTCCCTGATAGGTTGCGGTCTGCGACGAATCCGTCAAAGAGAAAATATGGTCAGTACGCCCGTTTTTACTTTCCACACAGATACCGGCAAAATCTTTCAAGCCAGGCTCTTCCGCATCAAAGTAGGAGACTGACTGAATAGCCGAAGGCTCTTTCTGCGTACTTGGTTCATAAACAGCAACAAAAGGACGATTCCATGCTTCTCCATGCTGCCGGGCAACGAAGGTGAGAGTTGGCTGTTCCTTTATATTATAAGGCATATGGGGAGTCCGGCTCAATCCTTCGGTCATCGGTGACAGTGCGGTGAACACTTCCCGTTCCGGTTCTCCTTTCATCCAGAGATTCATGGAAATATCATCTCCGCCTTTATCCTTCATATCGATGGTAAAAGTCACTTTCACATCCTGACCGGTGGTAGCCACTTTCTTATCATATAAGTAGGAATAAGCATAAAGATGGGCACCTGCAAAAGCAAGTTCTTCGGTAGGCTGCAAATTCAAGTCCGTGCCGTTGGCAGCCGTTAGTGTCATTGTCTGACCTAGATTATGGTAGAAATAATCGTGCATTTTATCGCCTCCCCGCTCTTTCCGGCTGCGGAATACATCCACATAATACCCTGTCTCCGGGCCGGTAGTAACAATGCCCATCAGTCGAGTCTGATCCGCCCTGCTCTCCGGCTCACGGAAAGCTACCTGACTATAGGTGACGGAAGTAAATCCTTTACCCGGTTCCGCCGAAGCCGGAAAACAGGAAAGCAAATCGAAAGAATGATTACTTTTCATCACCGGATAACTGGAAATGCCATCTACACAAACCGTATTATGGCTGGGGAATTGAGAGTAATATTCCGCATAGTCCAGACCGCTATACAGAAAAAGTCCGATACCCGCATCCGGTCCCAGCACATATCCTTTTCCGTAAAGCTCCATCGAAATGCCATTCGCGTGCATATGATTGCCTTCACTTGCGTTGAGAGAAATCATCAGACTGTTGCGCGGATGCATCCCGTTGCGCTGTACCAGCCACGATACGTTGGGGGCATAGAACAGAGGAGATACATAATCCTCGATTTTCCCCGCCTCCACCTTCGGGTCCAGCACCAACGGCTTGTCCTCAAAGAAAGAATTGACAGAAGCCCGTACATTCTTCTTGCCACTTTTTTCGCTGCCTTCCTCCGGATTCAGACATTTCAGCAAAGCGGTGAAGTAACGTTCCTGCTCTTTCTTTCCGTTTGCCTGCGCATTCTGTATCATCCGGATAAAGAAGTTCGTACTTAAGTAACTTGGATGCGTATCTCCGAAACCACAGATCATCCGGTTCGGAAAAAGATACTGCGGAGTGGCCGCTACGGCTTTTGCCAGCACAGGCATTGCCTTTACCAAGTCATACTGCAGATTATGGTCAAACTGATGGGTGAAGTTCGCGTAATCATTGATGACTACACTGCTGTATCCCGGACATTCCGCCCATATTCCCGTTTCGGAGTCAAAGCCGTAATCGGCCAGCTTGGTCAGACTCCACTGGCGGATGCTCGAACGGTTCATTACGTAGTCAATATAGTATTCGCGTCCTTTCCCGTCCGCATACTCTTCATTATCTTCCAGCACCAGTCCCACGTTCATGATATATCGTGCCTGCAATAAATCCCAGTTGTTATGAGGGACTCCGTTGGTGATAATATTATCCGCCCATTTCTTCAATGCGCCGGCATAAATCATCATCTTATCCGGATAGTTGGATTGCAGATAATGATAGAGAAAGTCATACAAAGGGACAACGATATGCAAAGCATCCTCATGGATCACTTCAAAAGAAGTCAGCCCCACCAGTGTCTGCTGATGCCCGTGATTCAGGTCAACAGGAACATTTCTGTAATAGATTCCCGTCATATAAGTATCGAAAACACCGGCAGCCAGCCGGGCATACTTTTCTTCTCCCGTCATCCAATAGAGGAAAGCGGCGTCACGGGCAATTCCCAGAATCTCACAGTTCAGACTCTCAATATTGCGCCCGGTCTTGGACGGATGCACACTTTCCTGCGGACGGCCTTCCAAGGCATTGTTGCAGAAAGTCACGTTTCCTTCCGCACTATCGTCATAAGGTACTACATCTTCCAGTTTAGGTCGACCATGCGTAGCGGCCGTCCCTCGTGTTCCGGTATAGCGAACTGTCGGGGCAGGTGCCTTCGCGCCTCCGGCATGGTCGAACACCTCACCTTTCACGTACACTTCCGTTGCATGCGACTTCCAGTACATGGCCAAACGGGATAATAACCAGTCCGGCTGACTTTCCGTACGTCGCGTATATACTTCCGTCCGTTCTTTCAGCTTGTTAAAGACATCTTGTGCCCATGCTTCCTTCTTGATCAACTTCCATGTTTCTTTTTTTCCTTCCGGGGTAGTCAGCACTCTCGGATGATCCTGCGGCATCTTCTCCGGCAACGGAATCTCCTGCCCGTGCGCATTCAGGAAAAAAAGCACACACAATCCTAACAAAATTCGTCTCATACTTCCATTTCTTATTTACGTTTGCTACGTATTTAATACGAAAATAAGGAATTATTTACCTAACTGGTATCAGAAAACCCGTTTTTATTTTCACCGGTACGGACTGCCTTCATACTCCGGACATTCAAGTATACTCAAAAAAGATAGCCTGCAAGCATACCACTTACAGGCTATCACAATCCCCTTTTTTCCCTTTGTATCAGGGAGGCAACTTACGTTTCCCCGTCCCCGCCGGAACTCTTGCTGTACATCCTTGCCATCAAGCTATATATACTTCATACAAGGAGCATTTCCCCATTCAGATACAGTACCGGCAGGTCCCCATAAGTCACTCCACAATGTTCTTGCGAATCTCCCCAACTATCGTTGGATTCATATGGGTATCCGCCCTTTTTCGATGCGAAGATAATTTTTTTATGCTACTATTATAGTTAACACCGTCTATTAAAAGTGTTAAAAATAAAGATTTCATACCATACTTCTGCAAGCCGGCACCAAAGAAGAATATTTATTTTCTCTAAACAAAGCGTTAATTCCGAACAAAGAATTATATTTGCAGAAATCTAACAATTCTGATACTTATGAAAATACTATCTATCCATGATTTGCAAATAATCAGGAAGAGAGCGGAGCACCATCTTTCATTGCGCGAAGAAAGTAATGAAAAGGTTTCCGAAAAATGTTGCGGACTGGCGTCCGGAACAGCACACCTCCAGATTCTTATTTGCGGAGGTACCGGTTGTAAAGCCTCTTCCAGTCAGGGCATCACTGAAAATCTTCAAAAAGCCATTGAAAGAAACGGGATAACCGACAAAGTAGACGTCATCACAGTAGGCTGCTTCGGCTTCTGCGAAAAGGGCCCCATCGTAAAGATCATTCCTGACAATACGTTCTATACCCAAGTCACTCCCGAAGATGCGGAGGAAATCATCAGCGAACACATCATCGGAGGACGAAGAATCGAACGGCTACTCTACATAGACCCGAAGACCGAACAAACTGTCAGTGACTCCAAACACATGGACTTCTACCGGAAACAACTCCGCATCGCCTTGCGCAACTGCGGATTCATCGACTCCGAAAATATAGAAGAATACATCGCCCGTGAAGGATACTTCGCACTGGCCGACTGCCTTCTCAACAAACAGCCTGCCGACGTCATCGACGTCATCAAACGCTCCGGCCTGCGGGGACGCGGTGGGGGCGGTTTCCCCACCGGCTTGAAATGGGAATTTGCCAGTAAGCAGGTATCGGACGTAAAGTACGTTGTCTGCAACGCCGATGAAGGCGACCCCGGCGCCTTCATGGACCGCTCCATCATGGAAGGCGACCCGCACTCTATTGTAGAAGCGATGTGCATCTGCGGTTACTCCATCGGTTCCTCCAAAGGACTGGTCTACATCCGCGCCGAATATCCGCTGGCCATCAACCGCCTCAAAAAAGCGATTGAGCAAGCCCGTGCATACGGATTACTGGGAGACCACATCCTGGGGACAGATTTCAGCTTCGACATAGAGATCCGTTACGGAGCAGGCGCGTTCGTCTGCGGCGAGGAAACCGCCCTCATCCACTCGATGGAAGGCAAACGGGGAGAACCGACCTTGAAACCTCCTTTCCCCGCCGAATCCGGTTATCTGGGCAAACCGACCAATGTGAACAATGTGGAAACCCTCGCCAATATTCCCATTATCCTGACCAAAGGCGCCGAATGGTTCGCCTCCATCGGAACAGAACGCTCCAAAGGCACCAAAGTCTTCGCTCTTGCCGGAAAGATCAACAATGTCGGACTGATCGAAGTACCGATGGGAACTACCCTGCGGGAAGTAATCTACGAAATCGGCGGAGGCATCAAGGGAGGAAAGAAATTCAAAGCCGTACAGACAGGCGGTCCGTCAGGGGGCTGTCTGACGGAGAAACATCTGGATACTCCCATTGACTTCGACAACCTGCTGGCAGCCGGTTCCATGATGGGATCGGGAGGCATGATCGTGATGGACGAAGATGACTGTATGGTATCCGTCGCCCGTTTCTATCTCGACTTTACCGTCGAAGAATCCTGCGGTAAATGTACCCCATGCCGTATCGGCAACAAACGCCTGCTGGAACTGCTGAACAAGATAACGGAAGGACGGGGCACGGAAAAAGACCTGGACACGCTTGCCACCCTCGGACGGGTGATAAAGGACACGGCACTCTGCGGACTGGGACAAACGTCTCCGAATCCGGTACTGTCTACCCTCGACAACTTCCGTGACGAATATCTGGAACATGTCAGAGACAAGACCTGCCGCGCCAAACAATGCAAGTCCCTGCTGACCTATACCATTAATCCGGAACTTTGTATCGGTTGCCACCTGTGTGCCAAGAATTGTCCGGCGGATGCCATCAGCGGCTTGGTACGCAAACCTCATGTCATCAACCCCGAGAAATGTATCAAGTGCGGCATGTGCATGGCACGCTGTAAATTCAAAGCTATTCTTGTCTGCTAAAATCTACTGCTATGGAAGAAAAACAAATTACCCTCCAGATAGACGGTCACTTTATCACCGTACCCGAAGGAAGCACGATCCTCGAAGCCGCCTGCAAAATCGGCATCAACATACCTACGCTGTGTCACATCGACCTGAAAGGAACCTGTATCAAGAACAATCCCGCTTCCTGCCGCATCTGTGTAGTCGAAGTGGCAGGACGCCGCAATCTGGCTCCCGCCTGCGCTACCCGTTGCACGGAAGGGATGGTAGTGAAAACCAGTACCCTACGCGTGATGAGCGCCCGGAAAGTGGTAGCCGAACTGATCCTTTCCGATCATCCCAACGACTGTCTCACCTGTCCCAAATGCGGCAACTGTGAACTCCAGACACTGGCACTGCGTTTCAACATCCGTGAAATGCCGTTCAACGGCGGCGAACTTTCTCCCCGCAAACGGGAAGTGACCTCCTCCATTGTGCGCAACATGGACAAGTGTATCTTCTGCCGCCGATGCGAAAGCGTCTGCAACGATGTACAGACAGTCGGCGCACTGGGAGCCATCCGCCGCGGATTCAACACAACGATAGCCCCTGCTTTCGACAGAATGATGAAGGACAGCGAATGTACCTACTGCGGTCAATGCGTAGCCGTATGTCCGGTAGGCGCACTGACCGAACGGGATTACACCAACCGCCTTCTGGACGATTTGGCCGACCCCGATAAAATCGTAATTGTCCAGACTGCCCCCGCCGTACGTGCCGCCCTGGGAGAAGAATTCGGCTTGCCTCCCGGCACACTGGTAACCGGAAAAATGGTTTACGCCCTCCGCGAACTGGGTTTCGACTATGTATTCGATACCGACTTTGCCGCCGACCTCACCATCATGGAAGAAGGTTCCGAAATCCTGAACCGACTGACACGCTATCTGGACGGAGATAAATCCGTCCGGCTTCCGATCCTGACTTCCTGCTGCCCGGCTTGGGTAAACTTCTTCGAGCACCACTTCCCGGATATGCTGGATATCCCTTCTACCGCCCGTTCTCCGCAACAGATGTTCGGCTCCATCGCCAAGTCTTACTGGGCAGAGAAAATGGGAATCCCCCGCGAAAAGCTAGTAGTCGTCTCCATCATGCCCTGCCTTGCCAAGAAATATGAATGCGACCGCGACGAGTTCAAAGTAAACGGTGTCCCCGACGTCGATTACTCCATCTCCACCCGCGAACTGGCACGCCTGATAAAGCGAGCCAACATCGGCTTTACCCTCGTGCTGGACAGCCCGTTCGACAACCCTATGGGAGAATCAACCGGTGCCGGTGTCATCTTCGGTACGACGGGTGGTGTCATGGAAGCCGCCCTGCGCTCCGTTTATGAAATCTACACCGGACAGCCGCTGAAGAATGTCAACTTTGAACAGGTACGCGGACTGAGCGGAGTCCGGCGCGCCACCATCGACCTGAACGGATTTGAACTGAAAGTAGGCATCGCACACGGACTAGGCAACGCAAGGCACTTACTGGAAGATATACGAAACGGACATAATGAATATCATGTCATCGAAATCATGGCATGCCCCGGCGGCTGCATCGGAGGTGGCGGGCAACCGTTGCATCACGGCAACTCGGACGTTCTCTACGCCCGTGCCAACGCCCTTTACCGGGAAGATGCCAACAAACCTTTGCGCAAATCTCACGATAACCCATATATTCAGAAACTGTATGAAGAATATCTCGGCAAACCGCTGGGTGAGAAATCGGAAATGCTCTTGCACACGCATTATTTCAACAAATCGATTGATTAACTTTAAACAAGTACTATTATGTCAGATATCAAGCTAGCCTGCGATGTGGTGGAACAAGTCAAGACGATTTGCGACAAACACGGGAACAATGCGGGCGAATTAATCAATATTTTGCATGAAGCGCAACATCTGCACGGCTATCTGCCCGAAGAGATGCAACGGATCATAGCCTCCAAACTCAGAATCCCCGTGTCGAAAGTCTACGGAGTTGTGACATTCTACACCTTCTTTACAATGACTCCCAAAGGAAAGCATCCGATTTCCGTCTGCATGGGCACGGCGTGCTACGTACGTGGTTCGGAGAAGTTGCTGGAAGAGTTCAAGCGGGTACTCGGCATCGAAGTCGGAGAAACCACCCCCGACGGAAAGTATTCGCTGGATTGCCTGCGCTGCGTAGGCGCCTGCGGACTGGCTCCGGTAGTGATGATCGGCGAAAAGGTGTACGGACGACTGCAACCGGTGGATGTAAAGAAGATTATCGAGGAACTGGAATAAGTCTCTCCTACCCTTCAAAAGAGGATGTGACGTATCGGGTACCCGATATGTCACGCATCTTCTTTGGGGTCATATCCCCACTTCACATAAACCGCTCCCCAGGCAAATCCTGCACCGAATGCGGTAAATATCAGATTATCGCCTTTCTTCAGTTTCTTCTCAAAATCCCAGATGCAAAGCGGAAGCGTGCCGGCACTGGTATTGCCATAACGTTCGATGTTGACCATCACTTTCTCGGACGGTACTTCCAACCGTTGCGCCACAGCGGTAATGATACGCTGGTTAGCCTGGTGGGGAATCACCCAATCAATATCCTCCTTAGTCAAGTGGTTTCTGGCGATAATAGCTTCACAGGAATCCGACATATTCGCTACGGCATACTTGAACACCGTGCGGCCTTCCTGATAAATATAATGCAGATGATGATCCAATGAATAATAGGAAGGAGGACATACGGAACCTCCCGCTTTTATATGCAGAAAAGGCAGCCCTTTACCATCCGTTCTCAACACCGAATCCATGATGCCGACCTCTTCCGTAGTCGGTTCCAGCATAAAAGCGGCCGCACCGTCGCCAAAGATAGGGCAAGTGGCACGGTCCGTATAATCGATTACGGATGACATCTTATCAGCACCTACAATAATAATCTTTTTATATTTCCCCGAACGGATAAAATTCGCTCCCGTTTCCATCGCATACAGGAAACCGCTGCAAACCGCCTGCATATCGAAAGCGAAAGCATTCTTCAGCCCCAGCCTTTCGCACAAGATAGATGCCGTTGAAGGAAAACGATAGTCCGAAGTAGTAGTGGCGACAATGACCAGATCGATATCATCGGGACGACTCTTTGTGCGTTGCATCAACTGCTTGGCGGCCTTACGGGCCATATACGAAGTTCCAAGCCCCTCTTCATTCAAGATATGTCGTTCTTTTATGCCGATACGCCCCATGATCCATTCGTCGGTGGTATCCACCATTTTAGAAATTTCATCATTAGTCAGCACATAATCGGGCACATATCCCCCGACCCCAGTAATTACCGCATTTATTTTATCCATCAAGTCTATTTTCAGAATTACAAAAATGTGATATCTCAAAAAAATATCGGGCGCAAATATACAGAAAAGAGAATGATATACAAGAGAAGAGTACTAGAAATACCAGACACTTTGACCTATGAAAAGAACTTTTGGCTAAAGAACGAGAAGTTTTGACTAAATTTCAGATTCAGCGGAGAGAGCGGGATTCGAACCCGCGATACACTTTTGGCGTATACACGCTTTCCAGGCGTGCCTCTTCAACCACTCGAGCATCTCTCCTTTCAAAAAACTCAATAAACACTAAGAAAACGCTCCCGTTTTCGTTTCACAACATCGAAGGCGTCGCCCTCCATAAAAACAAAAAAGCAGCCCAAAAGCTGCTTTTCAGCGGAGAGACAGGTTCTATCACCTATCATTTCAAACAATATCACAAACTCGTAATATCTTGTTAATTACCAAGTTATTACAAAGTAAACAGAAAATAAAATATCTCTTAATATCTTTGCATATCTCACTTCTTGGGTGTATTTTTGGGTGTCAATTTTCAGACACACCCAATTATGAATATCAAAAGAAACATCATTTTCGCACTGGAAAGCCGGAAGAAAAACGGTGTGCCAATCACAGAGAATGTGCCTATCCGTATGCGTGTGATATTCGCAAGCCAGCGTATAGAGTTTACAACGGGCTACCGCATTGACGCTACCAAATGGGATACGGACAAACAAAGGGTAAAGAACGGATGCACAAACAAACTGAAGCTAAGCGCATCCGAAATCAATGCAGACCTGCTAAGACAGTACACGGAGATACAGAACATCTTCAAAGAGTTTGAAGTACAGAACGTACTACCCACACCTGCACAGATAAAGGACAGCTTCAATGCAAGGATGAAGGATGAACCAGTCACAGAGCAGGAAACAGCCGAAGGACCTAAAATCAGCTTTTGGGAGGCGTTCGAGGAGTTTGTAAGGGAATGCGGGAAACAGAACGACTGGACAGACGCAACCTACGAAAAATTCGCTGCGGTAAAGAACCACCTGAAAGAGTTCAGGGATGAACTTTCCTTTGATACGTTCACCGAGAACGGTCTGAATGACTATGTGGACTTCCTGCGTAACAAGAAAGATATGCGCAACAGCACCATAGGCAAGCAGATAGCCTTCCTGAAATGGTTCCTGCGGTGGAGTTCCAAGAAAGGGCACAATCAGAACATGGCTTATGACAGCTTCAAGCCCAAGCTGAAAAACACACCCAAAAAAGTGATATTCCTCACATGGGAGGAACTGAACAGACTGAAAGACTACAAGATACCCCAAACCAAGCAGTATCTCGAACGGGTAAGGGACGTTTTTCTGTTCTGCTGTTTCAGCGGGCTGCGCTATTCGGACGTGTACAACCTCAAACGGAGCGACATCAAGCCCGACCATATAGAAGTGACAACCGTAAAGACAGCGGACAGCCTTATCATAGAGTTAAACAACCACAGCAAGGCGATACTGGAAAAATACAAAAGCGTACACTTTGAAGATCACAAGGCACTTCCGGTCATCAGCAACCAAAAGATGAACGATTATTTGAAAGAACTGGGGGAACTTGCGGAAATCAACGACCCGGTAAGGGAAACTTACTACAAGGGAAATGAACGTATAGACACCGTCACACCCAAATACGCCCTGCTGGGAACCCATGCTGGAAGACGGACATTCATCTGCAACGCTTTGGCATTGGGTATTCCCGCACAAGTAGTGATGAAGTGGACGGGACACAGCGACTACAAGGCGATGAAACCATACATAGACGTTGCCGATGACATCAAGGCCAATGCGATGAACAAATTCAACCAACTGTAAACACAACAATAGCATGGAAGAAAGAATAACCTCAATGATACCCCGCTACGGGAAACTCAACAAGACATATACGGAAATAACATCCGGTGACGGCCTCTCTTTTGAGAAGCAGAAGTTTATTCATGACTTTTACAAAGAGTATGAAGACACACAGACCTTTGAAAAGGCACTTATCAGCCTCATGCTTGAAACGGAGGGTACGCACTTTTCCATATTGCTGAACAGTCTGAAACGGGAGATTGAAAACAATATCTCAATGTATAATACCTGCAAGGAGTTTTTCGACCGTCTCGATATTGAACATATCTGCCGGCAGCATGAAAGATGTCATGACCGGGACATCGAAAGACAAATGCAAATCACAAACGAATATTACCGGGAACTTATGGAAGCTAACGGCTCTTTGGAGGCAGTCGGTTTCAGGGAACACGACCGTCAGGAAGAGGAGCTTTTGGAAAAGAGGTACGAACGGTGCAAGCAGGAATACGACAGGGAGAAAGCCAAACTGGATGAACTATACGCAAAGAAGAAACAGGCAAGGCAGGAAGCCCTGCAATACCTGAAAAACCACTGCGGAGACATATACAGGCTGGACGGATCGCTGCTGGCAATTCTTGATAAATACATGACCGGCCAAAAGAAAAAAGGAGAGGAAGAAAAAGAAAGTTCCGCATCCGACACCATATCCCAAAAAAGCCCGGTCTATTTCCCCATGAAACTCCTGTCGGCCATTCACGAGACATGCAACGGAGAGCAGTTCGAGGAGATCAATGAACTGGACTTCTACGCCAACATGAACTTGCAACCGTGCGCGAGCAGATTAAAGGTGAGAAAGGATGAAAAGGCACGTGTATGCTACCTGATATTTCTCATGGGAGAAACACTTTCCAAACCCGACAGAGAAAAATGGAAGGAGGAAATCATGAAACTGCTGGAGATAGATATAAAATATTACAAGTCCAAATACAAGGCACCCGTACCCCGGACCGATTTACCCAGTGACAGCAATCAGATATTTGCGAAGGAAATGCAGTCAATATTCCGATAGTCAGCGATACGCCACGACATTCCACGAAACAACCACTTTTACCACCCGAAATATTTTTCACCACTCTTTATTATCTTCTGATATTTAGTGAGATAGCGTGATACTCCATTCACGCTATCCACATCCTTACCACCCGTATCCGGGATTAACTTTGCACTGTTCGAACGAAACAAAAAAAGCCCGTGCGCAGGGCTTACAGTACAAACGTTAAATTCATTCCAACATGGAAATCAGAGAACTTTTATCAAAGCCCGTATGGCAGATGACGGGAGAAGAATTCATATTACTGAACCGACACGCCTTACAGGAAAGGGAAGCGAGAGCAGCACAGCCCGCAGCCGATACGGAAAAGAAATACGTGTACGGGATAGGCGGCATAGCACGCCTGTTCGGGTGCAGTATGCCCACAGCAAACCGCATCAAAAAAAGCGGGAAGATAGACAGAGCCATTACGCAGATAGGACGCAAAATCATCGTAGATGCGGACATGGCACTCGAACTGGCAGGACACAAAAGCGGGGGACGCAGATAAGGAGGTACGGACATGGAGTACAGAGAAAGAAAAGAAGTCACGCCCGAAGCGGCGGTGATACTGTGGCAAGCCTCACGGCTCGACCTTTCGGAAGACTACGAGAGGGCACCCGAAATACTGAAAGTACACGGTTCCGTCATAGGCACGCTGGGGAACTTCAGCGCATCAATCGGAAAAGCAAAGAGCAAGAAAACCTTCAATGTTTCCGCAATCGTGGCGGCTGCACTGAAAAACGGGACAGTGCTAAGCTACACGGCGGAACTGCCCGAAAACAGGAGGAAAATACTCTATGTGGATACCGAACAAAGTTCCTACCACTGTGCGAAAGTGGCAAAAAGAATATTGCGCATGGCGGGACTGCCGACAGGCAGGAACCATAAAGACCTTGAATTCCTTGTCCTAAGGAAGTACACGCCCGAGGAACGAATAGCAATCGTGAGGGAGGCTATTTACCGCACCGAAAATGTAGGGCTGGTAGTCATTGACGGAATACGGGATATGGTGTACGACATCAACAGTCCCAGCGAGTCCACGAAGGTAATCTCCCTGCTGATGACATGGACGGGGGAAAGACACATACACATACACACCATACTGCATCAGAACAAGGGGGACGAGAACGCAAGGGGACACATCGGAACGGAGCTTAGCAACAAGGCCGAAACAGTGCTGCAAGTGGAGAAGGACGAAAAGGACCCCGACATCAGTACGGTCAAGGCAGCACATATCAGGGCGATGAACTTCGAACCGTTCGCATTCCGCATCAACGAGGAGGCATTGCCCGAACTGCAGGACGAATACCTGTTCAAACACAAGGATCCGGGAAAAGGGAAAAGGGAGAAGTTCGACCCCTACAAGGACATCACAGAGAAGCAGCACCGCATCGCACTGGAAGCGGCATTCACACTCAAAGATGAATACGGCTACAAGGAGCTTGCGGAAGAATTGAGGAAAACCTACGCCTCTGTCGGTGTCATGCTTGGGGGAAACAGGCTGACAGACCTCATTACAGTACTGAAAAACAAACGGATGATAGTACAGGAGAACGGCAGGAAATACACCTTCAAAACCGATTTTCACTATTAGCGGTATTGTATGGGAACCACTTTACTTTAGTCCCGTACCATATATATACGGAAGTAAAGTAAAGTGGATATAGCCCGTAATATACAAAAAGATACGGGCGAAAAGAAAAAATAATATTCACACTTGACAAGAACAACGGTATGACAGTACGAAAAAAGGGTATGGTCTCATACCCGGCCTCCACCATGACGGCACAGACCGGAAACCGCTTTACTTTAGTCTGGGGGCATATATATAGCAAAGTAAAGTAAAGCGGATGCAGCCCGTTACACATGAAAGGGTACGGGCGAAAACCCCAAAAACAATATCTACTTAAAACAGAAATATGATGAACATGAATGAAGCGAAGCAGATACGCATAGAGGAATATCTGCACAGTCTTGGATACAGTCCGGTAAGGCAACAGGGTGGTAGTCTATGGTACAACTCACCGTTCAGGGACGAACAGGAACCCTCCTTCAAGGTGAACACCGAACGCAACCTATGGTATGATTTTGGCGCAGGCAAAGGTGGTAATATCATCGCACTGGCACAGGAGCTATACGCATCCGACAGTCTGCCCTACCTCTTGGAAAGGATAAAGGAGCAGGCACAAAACGTGCGCCCGGCCTCTTTCTCTTTTGGCAAGCAACCCTTGTCAAAGCCGAGTTTCCGGCAGTTGGAGGTAGTACCGCTCTCCTCTCCCGCCCTGTATGCCTACCTGCGGCAAAGGGGAATAAATACGGAATTGGCAAAAAGAGAATGCAGGGAGGTCCGCTATCTGACCGGGGAAACCCCATACTATGCTATAGGCTTCCCCAACCGTTCGGGAGGATACGAGATACGCAACAAGCATTTCAAGGGATGCATAGCACCGAAGGACATCACCCATATACGGCAATCGGAGCCGAAGGAGGCATGCTACATCTTCGAGGGATTCATGGACTACCTCTCTTTCCTCACCCTGCGGCTGGAAAGGTGTCCCGACCGTCCCGAACTTGACGGGCAGGACTACATCGTACTGAACTCGACTTCCAACCTCTCCAAGGCAATCCGACCATTGGGCGGTTACGGGTGCATCCACTGTTTCCTCGACAACGACAAAGCGGGAATGGAAGCTGTTCAGGAACTGCGGGAGGAATACGGGCTGCGCGTCCGGGACGCGTCGCACATATACGGAGGCTACAACGACCTGAACGACTGCCTGCGGAGTAAGCAAAACGGACAAGCCGAACATCAGCAGCAGAGACCGGAGCCGGAGAAAGGACAACGGCAGGCAGAGCAACTGAAAAAGAAAAACAAAGGTATCAGGATGTAACCGTAGAGCCACCGGAAGGCTTTGAAAAAAGCCATAGCTCATTAGGGCTTTTTCTTAACGCAATACACACATTGCTAAAAAAGCCCCAACGAGCCATAGGGGCGCCGCCCCTTTGGAAACCCCGTCTGCCATGCGGCATAAAAGCAAGGCAGGGGAAGTATTAACCTGAAATTATTGACAGTTATGGGATATGCAGTTTTGCATCTGGAAAAGGCAAAAGGGACGGACAGCAGGATGTCCGCACACATAGAGCGCACCGTTCACCCGAAGAATGCGGACAGAACGCGCACACACCTGAACCGGGAGCTCGTACAGTTTCCCGAAGGGGTGAGGAACCGCACGCAGGCGATAGCCCACCGGATAGAAACGGCAGGCATCAGACGCAAGGTGAGCGCCAATCAGGTGAAGGCAATCCGGATACTCCTTACCGGAAGTAACAAGGACATGAAGCAAATGGAAGCGGAAGGACGGATTGAAGACTGGTGTAACGACAGTCTGAAATGGATCCGGGAAACATACGGGGAGCAGAACCTCGTATCGGCAGTACTGCACATGGACGAGAAGACACCACACATACACGCCACAGTCATACCGATAGTGACCGGAGAGCGAAGGAAAGCCGGACAGGAAGAACAGAACGGGAAAAAAAAGTACAGAAAGAAGAACCCGCAGGACGTGAGACTCTGCGCAGATGATGTAATGGCAAGGCACAGGCTAAAACACTATCAGGACACTTATGCCCAAGCCATGAACAAGTACGGCTTGCAGAGAGGCGTGGACGGCTCATTGGCAAAGCATATTTCCACCATGCAATACTACAAGCAGCTGGTGGAGCAGCAGGACAGCCTGCAAGAGAACATAGAAAACCTGCTGGGGCTGGAAGAGGAAGCAATGAAAAAACTGAAGCAGGTAAAGGGGGAAATCAACGTGCAGAAAATGAAGGGGGCGGCGGTGAACGCCACCACAGCCATAGCGGACGGGGTGAGCTCACTTTTCGGAGGCAGCAAGGTTAAGAGGCTGGAAGAGGAGAATGAAAATTTGAAACGGAACATTGTGAATCTGCAAAAGCAGGTGCAAGCCGAACAGAGGGAGCAGACAAAAATGGAAAACCGTCACAGCAGCGAGATAAACAGAGTTGACTGGAGCTACCGGCAGAAAATCGCAGAATACGACAATCGGCTGGAACTGATAGACACCTACTTTCCTATTGTAAAGGAACTGATGCCCATAGCAGAACAATGCCGGGAAGTGGGCTTCACCGAAGAACTGACAAGACGAATTGTCAGCCTGCAACCCGTGGAGTTCAAGGGAAGGCTCTATTCAAAGGAGTACAAGGAGAAGTTCAGGACGGAGCACTCAACGGCAACAGTGGAGAGGAACCCGCAGGAGAAAGGAAAATTCAGGCTGTGCATTGACGGAATACCCATACTCGATTGGTTCAGGAAGAAATTTCAGGAAATTAAAGAAAAGTTAAGGCTAAACACACCTGTTGAAAACAAGCAACGAAAAGGATTGAAAATATAATCACTTAATAACGAGAGGCTATAAATTATTAGTGCCAGTAAAAGAATATACTCTTTACTGGCACCTGTTAAACGCAAATTGACACCCTAAATCTAACAAATATAAAAAAATCTATTCTTCACTTGGACAATATCAGAAAACATAACCAACTCCCAATACCAACCTGGAAAAATCTTTATGTGTCACATAATACTGTAAATATACATTTATATGGTTTATAAATCTAATACCAACTTGTGGAGCCACCGCAAAGTGCAACTTATAACCTTCATTGAAAACTCCCACATCTATATTATCAATTGAAACACCAGTTCCCAAACCAACATAGGAATCAACAGATTCATTCCGTAAGAAATGATAATTAGCTGCCGGCATAAGAGATAAAGATCTTCCATTAAAAGTATTATTCAGTACAATTGTGTAACTTTCATAACCTAATTTTAGATTTACACTTAACGGATTGGTGGAAAACCTATATATTCCATTTAAATAAAACCCAACATGATTTTCTTTATATCCATTCTTTTGTAGCCCAATTGGATAATTGGCTCCTAATTCAAATTCGAATCTCCTTCCTTGTGCTAATACCAGCCCAATATTGCATATAAATAACCAAAGAAGTAACATACATACTTTTTTCATAACCAATTTATCTTTTAATACCATATCTCTTATTTATTTGTTCGACAAGGAGTGCTAACTTCAAATTATCGCCACTTCTTTGGCTCATTTATAGCAGGGAGAATTTTGTAAAAACCACCTTCACTAAGACTATATCTGAAAGTGTTTTGTTCATATCGAGTTCTTCTTGGGTTATTATGCGTCCAAACAAATTCTGTGAGCAACAAATCATGTTTTAATTGTAATTCAGTCCCACGGCTATTATTACTCTTAACAAATTCTTCTACTGTTGTATCATCCTTTTCTGTTCTTGGTATTCGAGCCTTCAAATAATGTCTGCTATGTTCTACAATATTAAAAGAAATGTATCTTGGAGCAACTGTCGGAATCTTAGCCGTTCTATCAGCATAAAAGGCAAGATGTACATCGCCAATTATCTTTTCTCTTTGTAAAGATCTACCCACATAGGAGTCATTTTTTAGATTCCGATATTCAATTCTTGCATATACAGGATCGCTATCAATATCAATTTTAAATTTAACTTTATAAGGTGAATGATCCGACAAATACGCAAAGCTGCAAAATATAGGTTTACCAGGTGTCTCTGCAGAAAAATGCCCTCCTTCACTTATAAATTTGATAAAATCGTCAAATCCGGTAAGGGTCTTTACACCACTGTCACCATTTCCTCCCCCTACATATACTTTCATTCTGGCCTCATCAAAAAAGCCCTTTTCTTCAACTGTCAGAAATTCTTTTTTGTTATATAAAAAGCCATTAACGGCCTTCTTTACAATGGACTCCGCATTCTCGTATATTTCATCGGTTTCAAGAGTTAATATGCCGACCCTTCCATAAGCTATGGAGCTCACATAGACAGGAGAGTATTGGGCATTGATACTACCTTCAATAAAACTCTTCTCAGGAATATCCATATCAATCGTAAAATATTTCTGAATAAACCTTATATATAAGCCACTACTTTTACTAATTCGTTCCTTATGTTCTTGTTGGGAAGATGACGACCCCCAAAATAAAAAGCTCGTATTGGCATTTGATCCAAAAGTCATTTTCAGCTCATCATAAGATGTAAAACGGTGTATATCAAAGTGTACGGAAGCTGATTGTTGCCCTATACCTTTCTGATGCATCAAATCCATTACCAACTGCCTACATGAAGACAAAGATGGCTTTTCAAGTACACCTGTAACTTTTTGGGCAGGAAAGGACACAGAGACATTTATAGGCTTATAGTGGACACTGATTGTTTTATAATCCTGATTGGCAACGCTTGCCCCATCCAAGATAGAGCCAGGATAAATATATCGATTCAGATTATCCAAAACTATCGACTCATCTGCCTGTGCATGAATTGTTTTACCAAACCCATTATCCCATAATGTCTCAGAAATGATTTCTGAAGCTCTTGTATGGATATGTGAAGGAGAAGATAAAACCTTATCTCCCATATCAGGAATATAGTTATGCACATTTATATTCACCACTTGTTCGGGATACTTAGGTAGATTTTGAAAAGAACAGCAATCAGATTGCTGTTCTTTTTTGTCAAATTCTTGTTCACATGAAATTAATCCTATAGCAAATAAAAACAGAGTATATCTTAAGATTCTCATGGTTCTAAGTTATTGTCAATTTTCTAAATGGATTTTAAATTTGGAGTAGAAGGGAGAGTTATCAGATAAATAACTCGCAGTATAAAAAATTGCATCTCCCGGCAGGTCTTTAGAAAATCGACCTCCTTGAATTATAAAATCTTGAAACTCATTCCACCCCTTCGCAGTTTTAACAGTGCCTTCTCCTTCTCCATTATACACCATGACGTTCACCTCTGCTTCTTTAAGAATCTTTTCTTGTTCAAGATTAAAAGATAATTTCCCATTTACAACTTTAGCTTGTAAGGCAGCTTGTAAGGCAATTCTTACTTTATCATAACTTTCAGAAGATTCTATCGAAATTAAGGCCATTCTTCCATAAGTAATGGAACTGATATAAATAGGATCATACTTACCGACAGATCCCATATCATCATGATTTAAAAGAATATTTCCATCAGCAGGAAGGTCCATGTCAACAGTGTAATTACGTTGTACTATTTTCGCAAACAATCCGGTTTTCTTTCTTATTTTTCCCTTATCAAGACTGACATCAATATTAAGGAGCCCGCCTATGTTGACATTTGCTCCAAAAGCAAGTTTTAACTCTTCAAAATAGGAAAATTGCCTCATATTATAAGTAAAAGACCCCAACTGTTTACCTGTCATGCCTTCTTTATTCATTATATTCTGCAAAGATTGCCTTTGTGCTGAAAGGCTCGGTTTTGCGATAATATCAGTAACCCAACGAGCTGGAAAAGAATATGATATTGTAATTGGATCCATAGGTTTTACAATAGGAACAAAGCGCTGCTTTTCAATAGATCCACCTTGAAGAATTGAACCTAAATAAATATACCTCATTAACCCTTGAGTTGGTATATGTTCATTTGTTTCATAAATTAATGTATGTCCATTTCCACTACTCCATACACTATCTTTCAATAATTCAGAAGAACGAGTAACGGAGGTTTTATTAAATGAAGCAAAGCTTTCTGGATTATCCATTGAAATATTTATCACTTCTTGAGGGTATCTCTCAAGAAGAACATGATTAGAGCCACCCATTTCTTCAACTGTATCATCGGAACATGAAATTAAAAACATAATTGGCAAAATCAACAAATATACATACTGTTTCATAATTAATATAATTAAGGTTAATACTGAATATGTTAAAAATCAAAAGTACCATGTTTATAAGAGGATCGAGAAGGTTTATAATAATCCTCACCCGGGGTCTGGGGTTGTATGAAATCCTGTCTGAATATTTCCGTAGGATTATCTGTAATCAAATTTGCATCATGGGTATATATGTTAAAATAACACTCTGGATCTGTTTTTTGGTTATATGGTCCTTCTCCCACAAAAGTGAATTTGTAAAAACCTATTTTTTCTCCGTCTTTTCTGACCGTAAGAAACCAGACATTACCAGTACTTATCGTTTTAAATCTCAATCCATTTAATGATGAATAAGTTTCCTCTATAAACTGATCATTCAAATATGTTTGTTTTTTACAAATAAAAGGCAATTCAAATTTCCCACCTTCAGCTGGTAGAACAAAAGGATTCTGTTCCGAATGGATTTTATACACAAATGTCAACTTCCCTTTATCTATAATTAGGGGAATTTTTTCTACTTTTATACCATTAATAGTAGAGTAAGAAATCTGTAGATCAACATTCAAAATTTTATCTTCCTTATTAATATTTGAGGTTATATTTAATACAACTTGATCACCCTTTATTTTTGTCTCTATATCAGAAAAAAGAGTTTTATCAAATTCTATCGAAACATCCTTGGGAATAATCGGAACCTCTGAATCTAAAATATCATCTATCAATGTTTTTTGAATAATTGTAAAAGTAATAGTACGTTTCTCCCCCAAACAACTAAATGGTTTAGATACGTTCTCACTTGGCAGCAACTGATATTTAAAAATTTTATTATTTTCTTCTTTTTCACAGGAAAATAATGCTAAGGAAACGAACAGAAGAATGAATATTTTTTTCATATTAATACAATTTAGTTTTTTGCAAATTAAAGGATTTTTCCTGTACAATAAAATACCAATTAATTGGTATTTTATTACAAATAACCATTCAATTTCATTATTATGCCCAAAGCATGAAAATAAAAGTATAACATACAAGAGCTGTAAACAAATCCACGATCAACACAATAAAATAAATCGTTTATGCATCTTTGCGATATGCATTTATGCAAAATCATACAAATTTCTTTATCAGTAAAATACCCATTAATTAGTATTTCATTGACAAAATGAAATGTACTTTAAAAGCCCAAAGTTATATTCAATTCATAACCTAAATGCCTATCCAATATAAAAATAATGCGTTTAGCACCAAGATACAAACAGAACAACACAAAATCAAGCTCTAAAGGAATGTATTACTATTATAAAAGACAGAATTATTCGGGAGATTCCCTACTCTAAAAAAGTTAAAGAAAGAAAATGATTCAAATAAATATTAGTATAACAATATCACCAACAACACAATATCCCCTTTTCAAATTATACAATAAATAATAGTTAAAGCAACTAAAGACAGTGCAAAGCCAAATAAGTAATAAAAGAGCAAAGTATTAAATAAAGCAAAAACACCCAATTTTACTTTTTAGGGTGTAAAATTGGGTGCCATTCTTGTAAATCACTGATTATCAGCATTTATTGCGGAGAGACAGGGATTCGAACCCCGGGTACCTCGCGGTACAACGGTTTTCAAGACCGCCGCAATCGACCACTCTGCCACCTCTCCAAAACTTCCTTATCAGAAGTGCTTTTCGTTAAAAGCGGTGCAAAGGTACGAAGATATTTTAAACTTGCAAGAGTTTTCACTAAAAATTTAATCTAATCTTTTCCTAAGGATAGCAATTAATAGGTATTTTATGTTGAAAAGCATAAAATAGAGCATATTTATGCTGATTATATGAAAAATGATTGTAACTTTGTGCGCTCTAAAGAATAGGATAACTACAACCTCTAATTTTATCATTTTATGGAATTAAACAAGATCTTTAAAGACGGTCTTTGGAGCAGCGAAATCAACGTCAGAGATTTCGTAAGTCATAACATCACTCCGTATTACGGAGATGCTTCATTCCTCGAAGGACCTACAGAACGTACCAAAGCCGTATGGAACCGCTGCCTCGAAGCACTGGCAGAAGAAAGAGAAAACAACGGTGTCCGCTCATTAGATAATGTTACCGTATCAACCATCACTTCCCACAAGGCCGGATATATCGACAAGGAAAACGAACTGATCGTCGGCCTGCAGACAGACGAACTTCTGAAACGTGCCATCAAGCCTTTCGGAGGTATCAACGTAGTCAGCAAAGCCTGTCACGAAAACGGCGTGGAAGTGGACGACCGCGTAAAAGATATTTTCACTCACTACCGCAAGACGCACAACGACGGAGTATTCGACGTATATACGGAAGAAATCCGTTCCTTCCGTTCGCTGGGATTCCTTACCGGACTTCCCGACAATTATGCACGCGGACGCATCATCGGTGACTACCGCCGTATGGCTCTTTACGGCATCGACCGTCTGATCGAAGCAAAGAAGGAAGATTTGCACAACCTCACCGGTCCGATGACAGAGGCCCGCATCCGCCTGCGCGAAGAAGTGGCAGAACAGATCAAGGCACTGAAAGACATGAAAGTGATGGGCGAATACTACGGTCTCGACCTGAGCCGTCCCGCTTACACGGCACAAGAAGCCGTACAGTGGGTATATATGGCTTACCTTGCCGCCGTCAAAGAACAAGACGGTGCCGCTATGTCACTGGGTAACGTTTCTTCTTTCCTCGATATCTATCTGGAATATGAACTGAGCAAAGGAACCATCACCGAATCGTTCGCGCAAGAGCTGATCGACCAGTTTGTCATCAAACTGCGTATGGTCCGCCACCTGCGTATGCAATCATACAACGACATCTTTGCAGGCGACCCGACCTGGGTAACCGAATCTCTGGGCGGACGTCTCAACGACGGACGTACCAAAGTGACAAAGACCTCCTTCCGTTTTCTGCAGACATTGTACAACCTCGGCCCTTCACCGGAACCGAACCTGACCGTACTCTGGAGCCCGGAACTTCCGGAAGGATTCAAAGAATTCTGTGCAAAGGTTTCTATCGACACTTCTTCTATCCAGTACGAAAACGACGACCTGATGCGTGAAGTACGTCAGTCCGACGACTACGGAATCGCCTGCTGCGTATCATACCAGGAAATAGGCAAGCAGATTCAGTTCTTCGGTGCCCGTTGCAACCTGGCCAAAGCCCTGTTGCTTGCCATCAACGGCGGACGTTGCGAGAATACCGGTACAGTCATGGTGAAGAACATCCCCGTACTGACCAGTGACACGCTGAAGTTCGAAGAAGTAATGGACAACTACAAAAAAGTGCTGACCGAAATCGCCCGCGTATATAACGAAGCGATGAACATCATCCACTATATGCACGACAAGTATTACTACGAGAAGGCCCAGATGGCTCTTGTAGATACGAACCCGCGCATCAACCTGGCTTACGGTGTAGCCGGACTTTCCATCGCCCTCGATTCACTGTCTGCCATCAAATATGCGAAAGTAACTGCCCGCCGCAACGATATCGGCCTGACAGAAGGTTTCGACATCGAAGGAGAATTCCCTTGCTTCGGTAACGACAACGACAAGGTAGACCACCTTGGCGTAGACCTGGTATACTTCTTCAGCGAAGAATTGAAGAAATTGCCAGTTTACAAGAATGCCCGTCCTACCCTCTCCTTGCTGACTATCACTTCCAATGTGATGTACGGCAAAAAGACCGGTGCTACTCCCGACGGACGTGCCAAAGGTGTTGCCTTCGCTCCGGGTGCCAACCCGATGCACGGACGCGACAAGAATGGTGCGATCGCTTCTCTGAGCTCTGTAGCGAAACTTCGTTACCGTGACTCACAGGACGGTATCAGCAACACCTTCTCTATCGTTCCGAAATCACTGGGTGCTACGGACGAAGACCGTATCGAGAACCTCGTAACGATGATGGACGGTTACTTCACCAAAGGTGCTCACCACCTGAACGTAAACGTACTGAACCGTGATATGCTGTACGATGCCATGGAGCATCCGGAAAACTATCCGCAGCTGACTATCCGCGTTTCCGGCTATGCCGTAAACTTCGTGAAGCTGAGCCGCGAACACCAACTGGAAGTTATCAGCCGTAGCTTCCACGAACGTATGTAATCTATTACTCTATATGATGATAAACGTACATTCATACGAAAGTATGGGAACATTCGACGGGCCGGGCTTACGGCTCGTCGTTTTTCTTCAAGGATGCAACTTCCGCTGCCTCTATTGCGCCAATCCGGATACGATAGCAGGAAAGGGAGGCACGCCTACCCCACCGGAAGAAATCGTCCGCATGGCAATGAGCCAGCGCCCCTTCTTCGGGAAACGAGGAGGAATCACTTTCTCCGGAGGCGAACCGACGTTTCAGGCGAAAACACTCGTCCCGCTGGTCCGCGAACTGAAAGAAAAAGGCATCCATGTCTGTCTGGACAGCAACGGAGGACTTTGGAACGAAGACGTAGAAGAATTATTCAGACTGACCGATCTTGTGTTATTGGATATAAAGGAATTCAACCCCAACCGCCATCAGACGCTCACCGGAAGAAGCAACGAGCAAACCATCCGCACGGCCGCCTGGCTGGAAGAACAGGAGAAACCTTTCTGGCTACGCTACGTGCTAGTGCCCGGATACAGCGATTTTGAAGAAGACATACGCGCACTGGGAGAAGCACTCGGAAAATACAAGATGATCCAACGGGTGGAAATACTGCCTTACCATACACTGGGCGTACATAAGTACGAAGCGATGGGACAGGAATACAAGATGAAAGGGGTAAAAGAAAATACCCCCGAACAGCTTGAAAAAGCTGCGGAGGTATTCAAAGAGTATTTCACTACGGTGGTAGTTAATTAATGGAGAATTCTCCAATGACCTCAAAGCAAGGGCATTCTTTAATCCGTTCCCAAGGATCTACGATCCCATTATAGTTGGTGTCGGGACTTAAATCCCGATGCCCTACTACTTTAGCTTCCGGATAACACTGCAACAATTCGTGTACCAAGCGATGTAGCGCCTCCTTCTGACGGGGTGTACGCGTATCCGCAGCTTTTCCATTCTCATCCAGACCGCCCTCATAACATACACCTAAGCTGATCGCATTATAGCCACGTGCATGAGCTCCGACCGTATCTTCATCCCGCATCGGCTCAATCTCGCCCGACTTGCGTATATAATAATGATACCCCCAGCACGAAAAGCCACGATAACGGTGAGCCGTATCCACATCCTTTGCCGTAAAGTCGCAATCGACACGGGTGGCGGAACAATGGATCACAATCAGACTAATCTTTCTCATGTTCCTTTTCCCTTTCCGTCGTTTTCACTTTGCACACCTCCTTACAAGTAGTATGATAGCGCACTTCTCTCACCACCCTGTCCCGCTTTCTCTTTCCGAAGAAAGGAATCAGATACATGATCACATCTAAAATCCGACTTACTATTTCTTTCATCTTATCAAAATATTAATGGAAGTTATTCTAATTCGTTATTACCTTGACCCGTCTGCCAATTATACCGTAGGGTCCGGAGCCTCTTCATCACCGGAGCCATCACCACCGGAATCCGGATTCTTGTCAGGGTCTTCTCCCCCGCCATCGCCTGCACCCGCCTGCGCCACCGCACGAGTCTGCACTTGCTGATAACTCAGAATCTTCATCAACTCCGCCAGCGTCTTACCGGGGCGGAAAATAAGATGCGCCCCCTTAATCATTGAACCGGAAAATTCCTTGACCGATGCCGCACCTTCACTGTTGAGTCCTATCTGCAAACTGCCCAAATCGCCCAGTCTCGCAATTCTTCCTGCCTTCAACGCACGCTTCACTTCGTAAAGAATACCCGAAATAGCCGCACGTACATCCGTTTCCGTACAAGTAGAACGACTGGTGATCGCTTCGCACAACTCTTCAAAGTCCAACTCTCCCGACGCCTGCGCCTGTGCATAATACTTTGCCGGTTCGCTCTTTTTTGCAGGATTCTTGCGCGGCACCACTGAATAAGATACTGTCATTGCCATAATAAAATAATTTTAAAGTTTATAATACATAGGATGCATCCCCTTCTTGTTAACAGCACAAAGATAAGGATAGCCGGACAAGCCATATTCCCCAACGAAGTTTCTTGATTCCCAACGAATAAAAACGAAGTCAAACCTTTGAATAACAATGAATTTTATGTAACTTTATAGCATAAAACAAGAAGAAAACATCATGAATTACAAAGAAGATTCTTTCCTTATCCGCACCTATACCAAAGCGGAACTGGCTCACCTTTACAATCCCCATGTCTGCCTCAAAGTTGCTTTACAAATACTTCGTCGTTGGATTATTTACAACCTCCCTCTCCTGCACGAACTCGAACAGGAAGGCTACCGCGCACGCAACCGTCTCCTTTCGCCGAAACAAGTGGCAACTATCATACACTTTTTGGGCGAACCGTAGTAACTTATTGCCATTTTATACAAAGTTCCTTTACACATTTCCGCAAAGAAGTTCCTTTGCATCGACAAACAATAATCAAAATAAAAATGAAACATTTCACCATATTTCAAGGTTTCTACTACGCAATAGCAGAGATGACCGAAGAAGAAATAGTGTCCACTATCGGCAGTTTTACCTACCGGGAAAAAGTCGAAGAAATACGCCGCATCTTTGCAGAGCAAGGAGAAAAGGCTGCCAATGAGAAGAAAAAAGAATTGCCGGCAATCGCCTTCTCCGCCAGCTACCGAGGAAGGCGTACCAAAGTGAACCTCGTCAAATATCTGGGACACATCGTGATAGACATCGACCACCTCAGCAAAGAAGAATTGGCACGCATCCTCCCTATCATCAAGAGATGCGATTACACCCGCATCGCCTTTATCAGCCCCAAAGGGATGGGCGTGAAAATCATAGTACGCGCATGCCATCCGGATGAGACATTGCCCGAAACCCTTCAGGAAATAGAAGACTTCCATCATGCAGCTTACACCAGACTCGTTTCTTTTTACACCGAACTCTGTCAGATAGAAATCGACACCTCCGGTCAGGATGTGGCACGCACTTGTCTGTTCTCTTACGATCCGGAGATTTATTTCAATCCGAACGCTGACGCTTTTCTTGTAGATCAACCTCAGGCATCCTACAAGGTTTCAAATCGTAAAAATCTCTCCGGCAGTAAACAACAGACTCCTCCGGACGGCCCCCCGACGAATGAAGACACAGCGCTCAACGCCCATTCCGCCAACGCTTCTCTGGTGCTGACTTTAACCTACTATCACAACAAGTCCGAAAAATACATAGCAGGCAACCGGAACAATTATCTGCACCATCTCTCATGTACCTTCAATCGCTACGGGATTCCGCAGGAGGAAGCATCCGCTTTTATCAAAAGCCAGTTTACAGACTTTCCGGCGGACGAGACAGTCTCTTTGATCAATAGCGCCTACGCTCATACCGACGAATTTAATACCTGTAAACTGAATGGCACGCAGAAACGAATATTACGGATAGAGCAATATATCAGCGAGCACTACGAAACACGCTACAACGAAGTGCTGCATATCATGGAATATCGCAGAAGGCATCCCGACACCGAGAAACCGGAGCCTTTCCGCATCTTGGATGAGATGATGGAAAACAGTATCTGGATAGAAATCAACGAACTGGGATATCCCTGCACTGTCAAAACAATCGAAAATCTGATTTACTCCGATTTCAGCCAGTCGTATCATCCCATTCGCGAGTACTTTGAATTACTGCCCGAATGGGACGGAACCGACTATATCCGTATCCTGGCGGATAGTGTCCAGACGAGTCATCAGGAGTTTTGGGCGGAATGCCTGGAACGTTATCTGGTGGCGATGTGCGCAGCGGCTACTCAGGAGAATATTGTCAATCACACGGTGCTTCTGCTATGCAGCGAGATACAGAACATAGGAAAGACTACCTTTATCAATAATCTCCTGCCTCCCGAACTGCGTGCTTATCTCTCTACCGGACTAATCAATTCGAACAATAAAGATGATTTAGCCAAAATAACGCAGGCCATGCTGATCAATCTCGACGAGTTTGAAGGGATGAGCGGCCGGGAACTGAATGCATTCAAAGATTTGGTAACGCGCAAAGTGATCAGTTTCCGTCTGCCTTATGCACGCCGTTCGCAAAACTTCCCTCATACGGCCTCTTTTGCAGGAACCTGCAATTATCAGGAAGTGCTTCACGACACGACAGGCAACCGGCGTTTCCTTTGTTTTCATCCTTATTCCATCCAATTTATTACCATCAATTATGCACAGCTCTATGCTCAGATCAAATATCTGCTGAATAAGCCGGGATATCAATACTGGTTCACGCAAGCGGACAATGAACGGCTTGAAGAGAATAACGAGGCTTTCATCTTTCATTCACCGGAAGAAGAAATGGTTCTTACGCATATCCGCAAGCCGGAACGTTTCGAGAAGGTTTATTATCTGACTGTCAGTGAGATTGCGGAACTAATACGTGAGCGTACCGGTTATCAGTATTCCATCGGATCAAAAATACAGTTGGGGAAGGTGATGACTAAGCACCATTTTGAATCTAAAAAAGGAAATAACGGGCGCCGATATGCCGTATTTATTATAGATATCGAGCAGGTAAAATCAAACAGGCTGTATGAATAGAAGCGGGAAAGCCTTGTGAATATAGCAAAATGCAGAGTCATCTTGACAGATACTCTGCATTTATTGTTTTTACAAAATCATTGAAAATTCGATTTTACAGCCTAACGCATTCATTATACGATAGAAAGTAGATACTTTAGGCTCTGTCTGACCACTTTCTACTCTTGAAATATAAGAACGGTCAGAGCCGATACGCCGGGCTAATTCAGCCTGAGTGATTTTAGCCTTTTTTCTTGCGTCCTCGATAATCTGTCCTGTATAAAAGGCGTAGGCCTTTTCTTCTGCCTCTGCACGAGAAGCTGTTCCTTCCTTACCAAAACGCTCATCTATTAATGCACTGACATTAAAGAATTCCTCATTTGTTTTTGCTTCCATAATACTCCTTTCTTAATATCTTTGCTTTATCAATTTCTTTCTTTGGTGTTTTTTCGGTTTTCTTTTGAAAACCGTTAAACAGAATCACAATACGCCCTTCGTCGAAACAAAAGAATATTCTATATATATTGCTTTGGTACTCGATACGAAGTTCATAAAGTCCTTCTTCTATCAACCGCATAAATTTCAAAGGTATTCTGTCTTGTGTCTGCAATAACATTAGCACATACAATATCTTATCTTGGGTGCCAGCATCTAAATTTTCAAAGAATTCTTTGAAGTATCCTTTATATGCTATTATTTCTCTTTTCATAACGCAAATATAAGGAATGTTGTTCAACTATACAACACATTTCCTCGTTTTATATTATTTTTCATCATCTTCACCCCCAAAAGTGAGAGGAGTGAGAGAGGAATTGAAACTTTTTCTATTTTATTTCTTTATTTCTACTTTCTATATTTCTCTAAAAAAAAAATACGAATGTTAGAAATCCTCTCTCACTCCTCTCACTTTTTACCTTTTCTTTCTCCAAAAAGACGGCGGAAAATCGGAAAAACACAACCGTCTTTTTTCAATTTCCCACCGCATTTTCAAATCAGCCCACCAATTGAAGCAGACTTCAGGAAATATTTGTCATCTTTGATGTGCAAAAGATCAAAAGAATCAGATATGGACAACTTGATGCGTAAACTTCCTATTGGAATACAAACCTTTGAAGATATACGAAGGAAGAATATCTTATTGTAAAGATCGGAATGGAATTTAGTGCAGAAAGCCGGAACTTAAATCGTTGGTTAATCGAAGTGATAGGAAAGTAAAATATGAAAAACCGAAGGATTAAGATATCCTTCGGTTTTTTCGACTATATACCCATGATTGGTTTTACGATTTCAATCTTCAATCCTAATGCATTAATAATTCGGTAGAATGTTCCTACACTTGGATTTATAGCTCCGCTTTCAATACGTGAGATATACGATTTAGTTGCATTGATTCTCTTTGCTAATTCAGACTGAGTTACTTTTGCTTCCCGTCGTGCATCCAACAGTATTTGACCAGTATAAAAAGCGTATGCCTCTTCATCGAACTTTTCACGTTCCGGAGTCCCAGGTGCTCCGAACTCCTTATCAAGTTCTGCGCTGATATCAGTCAGCATGTTGTTTTTTGTACTCATAATATTCCTCCTTTATTTTTAATGCCTTATCTATTTCTGATGATGGGGTTTTCTGTGTTTTCTTATGGAAGCCATTAAATAAAACAACTATTTGCCCTTCATCAAAAATGAAAAAGATACGGTAAATGTTTCCGTTATATGATATACGTAGTTCATATAGACCATCACGTATAACCTTTATAAATTTTATAGGCAAACGGTCTTCTGTTCCAAGCAATGAAAGCACATATTTCACTTTTTGAATTTCCTTTTCTGTCAGAGTGGCAAGAAAATCCTTGTAGTATTGACCGTATGCTATTACTTTTCTTCTCATTGTGCAAATATAATAAAAGTTTCAATATCATACAACTTTTAAAGTCGAATTTATACTGCTAACGGGCTTAAATTCCCTCTCGGGTACTCATTTTATTCGAATTTCCCTTCCGAATAATCTGAAAACTCCCCGGCACGTTCTTTCTTCTCATACGAGACCAACGTTTCGATACTGAGCGCTTTCCCGTTCTTAGGGCTTATGACATCTATCACACTTGACAAGGACCGGAACGTCTGTTCGCAATTCGCGTCTCCATTATACGTCAACCTCCCCCGGTCAATGGCACCTAGAATAACAGAAACATACCGTTTCGGATCTCCCCGATATTCGATAACAGTGGGCGTCATTTGTTCTTCTTCCCGAATCAGTTGGACGACAATTCTTTTTTTTGGTCAATCAGCTCCAACAGTTTTTTACTATGCACACTGATTTGTGCATCTACTTCACGAAGTTCATTCTTCAATGAACAAAACAATTCATCACTCAATGAATTTTCCATAAAAACGATTTTTATTAATTATAAAAAAGCCATTCCGGAAAGCACAGCTATTGCCTGCTTCCCGAAATGGTGACTAATACCTTCAAAAACACTACGCTGTATTGTCCTCAACAGAACAATACGATATTTAAAATCTAAGGTTAGTTATCTTTTTGTTCTTTCAACCATCTTTCCACTTTTTCTACCATCGGCATTTCATACAGAAATATCCAGTCACTGTTGTTACTTAAAGCAGACAAGTGATGATGGTGGTTCTGGTCGGCAATATGCCCCTCCGGACTCTCCATAAAACGAGTTTGCGAATAAGTCTTTTCAAATTCAGCACGCATACTTTTGAAGGAGTTACAAACGTCACCTATCCTTACTAATGCTTGAAGACGTTCTTCATCGTTTTTTGTACTGTCATAAACCTCTAAAACTTCCAACAATTTCACCGGATAGTGAAACAGTTCGTTCGTCTGTTTATAAATATCCAACGTGTAGCGATTGCGTAAAGCTGCCTGTTCAGCCACTTTCAAGCCTTTACAAATCTTCTCATAACGCGCCGATTCAATGCGGACGGTATCCAGTCTTCCCTGATATTTCCGCTTCCATTCTCCCGGTTTCTCCGAATCCGGCAAATCCAGCAACCGGAATGTTTCCGATACTCCCCAAGCAGGATTTCGCGTGCCGGAAACGACTAATGCCTGATCAAAGAAGAAAGCAGCTTTCTCCATTTCTGTCAGAAACTCCATTTGCTGACCGGACAATCCGAACTCCCTCCGGGCGTGCGCCCGGATAAACTCATCCACAGTCCGCCCGTCCGGATGCCAACTATATTCGCCCTGTGCTATAAGTCCGCGCATCACCGTTTCCCAATGGGCAGAGGCATCATCCCAAGCCGTGGCAAGGATGCCCTTCAACTGATTTTGAGAAACAAGTTTGCAGAAATCTTTAATATATTGTGCCCTAGAGTTGTTTCTGGGCATAAACGGGGTTTCACCGGTCGCTGCTGCGGTAGCTCCCATTACATTCAGTCCATTCTTATGATACCATTTCAGGAGCATCTGATGGGACAAGACGGTAGGGTCTTCGTAATGCCAACGCATATAGATGCAATTCTTCGGGAACATCTTGATAGCTTCGTCCAGCCGGGAGGTATTCCAGTTCTTACGAATTTCATCATCGGTGAGCGGGCGATGCAACAACCACCAAAGGTCGGCATACTTCAAAGGCATATCATCCCAGAAGATGGGAGTTCTGCCATGTTCCACAGCAAAGTCGCAAACCTTTTTGAGCCAGATCATCTGCAATTCAAAAGCTGTTTTTCCGGTCGCTTTACAACGTTCGTCTATGCCGATAGCCGTTATTTCATCTCCACCGATATGAAGATACTTGCCATCAGGCATGGCTTCCATCGCATCCCGGTAAAGATCAAACTGTAACTCATAGGTACGCGGGTCGGAAGGACAGAACTCCCAGTCACTATACGGATTTTCCCGCAGTTCCCAATGGCGTTTCAGGATAAAGCCGGCGTGTCCCAATCCTTGTACTAAGGGACTGATTTCAATATTACGTTCTTTGGCATAGCGACTGATAGCCTGCATCTCTTGTTTGCTGATGGCGTTGGGGGCGCCCACTTCGGGACGGCGGGTATAGCGCAGCTTGTCTTCCACTTCCCAAATGATGGCATTCACCTTATAGCGGGCCAGTTTATCAATGGTCCGATAGTAGTATTCCGTCCGGTCCAGATGATGCTTCGTATCAAAGTGAACGGCACGGTAAGAGATTTCGGGATAATCCGTCATTCGGAGACATGGAATAGGGATACGAAGGTCACGACTATCCTCCATCAGTTGTTCCAAGGTCTGACAACCGTAAAACAATCCTGCTTGTCCGCGCGATTGGATCGTTACTCCCCGGGAGGTGATCTCCAGCGTATATCCTTCCGGAGATTCGGGTGTGTTCTGTTCCGACAGGGAAAGTGTAATACCTGTTCCTTGTTTTTCAATGCGGGGTAAGGCGTCCAGCAATGTTCCTAAAACGGGGATTTTACTTTCGCCTTTCGATACGATATATGCCAGTTCACTACCTGCTATCCCCTGCCCTTTCAATATCTCTATGTTCTGGGGTAAAGGGAGTATCTGAAAACGTGGGTCCAATCCCTTTGCCTGCGACATAGCGGAGACAAGTATAAACAGCAGTACGAAAGCTATTTTATTCTTTAATTTCTTCATTATCTATTTCTGTTTAATCATTTGCAGATAGTTCTTTCAATGTTCCTTCGGCTATTCCTACCCACTTGGCGGCTTCACGCCCCGAAGCAGAGGTGAAATTGCGGATAGCTGCGTCCAGTTGTCCGTTGTTCAGTATACGTGCCTTCTCAAAATCCTGAATGCCTTCCCGCAGCAGTTCCAGACGGATGCTGGAGATGGGAACAGCGGCGGCGGTATTTTCGCTGCGATAAATCATATTGAAGTCGCCGGACGCATTACTTCCATCCTGTGCACTGGTAGGGTCAGACTGTGTCCAGTAATCGTATGCCCAGCGCAGATATCCGTCAAATCCTTTTGCCAGCGCATACCACGCCATCCACGACATTTCTGCCGGATTGGTTTGCGCCGTAACGTAGTTGTTCGGGTATTGCTGCGAGCAACTGGTGTAGAAGGTAGAAACGGCATTGTCCGACTGGCGCTCGTAGCCTAAAATGGTCGAATAATCATACAGGCTGTTCTCTATCCCGCTATCGACATTTCCTCCCGACAGTCCTATTTTCCAGTTCGCATCGTTCTCTTTGATTAAAGCTATGATTGACTTCATACCGTCTTCTTTAATCTCATCCATATAAAGCACGGTTTTGTCAAACCAGCCTTTTTCTTGCAGATGTGTCTTGAAAGAAGTCAGGAAAGCAGACCACACTGTGTTGTATTCTTCCGTACCGATGGTGAGTTCCAATGTCCGGTCCGTGCCCGACGCATCTTTATATCCGACAGACGTCTTCCATCCGGCCAAAGAAAAACAGCTGATCCGTTTATTGATTCCCCATTCCATCATTTTCCCGACATATTTATCAAAATCGGTATAGTCGAATATCCACTCGTCGGAACTGTTTTTCGACCACTTCACCATCGTTTGTCCGCTATTGAAAGCACCGTCCTTGATATACGTGGTGATTACCTTCTGCCCGGCATCTGCCAACAGTTGATAAAACGGCTTCATCATCGCAAAATATTCGTCGGAGAAAGGAACGACATTTTCTCCGTTGTCCCGACACAGAGTTGTCAATTGGAAAGGGAACTGCCATAAATCAAGATGGAAACTCCAATCGGCTACCGCAGGCAACTGATGATCTACGACAAGCAATTCCAGATTAAACTTCTGCTTCACTTCATTGGCTGATTTCACCTGAATGGTTCCGGTATATATGCCCGGTACGGCATCTGCCGGCGTGTTTATGGTCACCCATATCTTAACGGGATCTTGAGTGGTGAGCGTTGTGACGGGTACTTCGGAAAGGGCATCGGCAATCAAGGTAGTGGTGCGACTCTCATAATTTCCACAATCGAGTGCCTGATCGTCTCCCTTTATATAAGAAGGGAAACGAAGTCGGATATTGGAGGCAGAGATGCTGTTCGCGTCGCTCACCAGATCCGAAACTTCATAAGTGAGGTCGTCATATTTTTTATCTCCTGACCATAACACTATCTGTTTGTGTGTACGGTCGTTCTGCCAAAGGGTGTCTTTCCAAAGGGTGACGATCTTCGCTTCTTCCATCTGAGCTTCGTGTTGCTGACCTTTGGAGTATCTCACAAACTTACTTTCGAACGAACCCCGCAGGGTAGTAACGGCAGGATCTACGGGAACGACAGGTTCTTCCCAGTTGTCGGTTGGCAACCCCTCGGTACAGGCTATTACTCCATAAGCCAGTGAAAACAAAAATATACTGCTTAATAAGAATTTCTTCATAATTGTTGATTTATCTCGTTATAGTATAATCATAAAAAGGTGTACTCAAGTCTAATTCTATCCGGTACGTACCAGCTTCGTCGATAGTAATATCCGTCCCTGTCTCCGACAGTCTGACAATACCATCGGACGCCCCATACGTTACAGTCGGATCACCGGCAGAGACCGGAATAGTGGTAAATTTCAATTTTCCGGCTGCAAGTTCTGTCGTCAAAGACCACTTGCGGGTGTCAGAATTGTAGACCATTGCTTTCACCGTTCCTGCGGCTGTCCCCGTAACAGCCCATTGTGTCTCCAGTAAAACGATCTGACGGGTAGTGAGGTCAAAATTAACTTTCCAAATGCCCGGAGAAACAATCGAGGCATTACCTCCATTAGTTGTCCAATCTCCCCAGGGACCGTCACACGGATAATAGCCGGTTCCCGGAGAGGATTTCTCCACCATCGCTAAAGTTCCATAAGATTGTCCGCCGCCCAATCCGGCGCTAACATCAAAATAGGCGGACTGGTCGGATTGCACCAAGCCGATGTTGTTCCAGCTCGTATTTGTCAAGTCTATATATCCTTCAAACAGATTATTATAGGTAATGGAAGCAATGGTCTGTGCCGTTTCTGTATTCAGGCCATAGTAATCTCCTTTCTCACCCGACATTACCAAATACATTACCGGAGGAGGATTATAACTCATCTCCAGTAGAAAAGTCTCAGCTTGTGTCCCCTTCGTCCATTCCAATGCAAATTGGTTATTCCTGAAAGTAATCACATCTCCCACATTTATATTGACCGTAGCCGAAGGGTCGGAAACGTCTATCTGTTTCACTATGGCAGTAGTGGAAGGCTGATTGACTGCCACCAACAATGTTTTACTCAACAAACCATCCTCCTGCAACAGAGGGGTAGCCACATAGTCCGTTCCGTTCACTTCCAAGACTAATCCCGAAATAGGCGAAACAAGGGTAGGATTCTCCGGATAAGAATCTTCACTGCAAGAAACGACTCCTATCGCCAGACACAAAGTGATTAAAATCAAAGTTATATTTCTTTTCATATCATTCTTTCTTTTCGATTATGTTATTGACGTTTAATTGTATCCGGGGTTCTGAACAATACCGGTCATGATAGTCATCTGGTCGCTCGGTTTCGGTAGAAGATAATTGTGATCGTCAATCTTTGCCTCCGGATAATAAGCTTCCAAAGTCTCCTTCAGAATATGACGACGGCACAAATCGAACCAACGATTACATTCAAAAGCCAATTCCCAGTTACGTTCGTCCAATACCGCCTTGTCAAACTGTGCCGGAGTCAGTCCCGATAGTTTAGTCAGTCCTGCTCGTTCGCGGACTTCATTGATAGCATCGTATGCTGCTTTTGAAGGGCTGCCCTCTGCCAGATTAGCGGCTTCCGCGTAGATCAGCAACACATCGGCATAGCGTAACATACAGAAAAATCCGTCCGCTTTATTAGCTGTAGCTATCCCTGAATATCCTCCGCTCTTTGGACCTGCATCCCGGTACTTTCCCACATAAGGTTGTGCCACATTGGTGTCTTCCCACGAAGCACCGTCCCTCATCCGAGTATAAAAAGTTCCGCTCAAACGGCTGCCATCTCCTACGGGAAAAGTTTCCAGAAAGCGTTTGTCACTGGTCCAATCTGCCCAGCCGTTTTCTCCGTGATCAGTAGGACGCACGGCCTGATGGATATAACTGCCTGTTGCATTGTCCGAACTGGCATAAAGCGCAAAGATAAATTCGGAGTTTATTTTACGGTTGCTCCATAACCACAATTGGGAATATACTTTTTCTAAGGTATAGACCTTTTCACTAATTACTTCATTTGCCTTATCACGTGCCAGCGCATAACAGGAAGTCTCATTCAACGGAAATCCCGCCATTGTCAAATAGACTTTTGCAAGCAACGCTTTTGCCGCCCAACGGCTGGAACGGCTCGGATCATCCTGTGAAAGAGGCAATGTCAACTCTGCATTCTTCAAATCAGAAACTATCTGCTCGTAAATCCGGGCAACACTCGCCTGAGGCTCTTTTGCCGCATTATCCTGATTTTCCTCCGTCAACAATGGCACTTCGCCAAACCAACGCACCAACTGGAAGTAATTAAAAGCACGCAAGAAATGGGCTTCCCCTCCAATCGGGGACAATTCGTCGGGAGATAATTTCGTGTTCTCACCGATAATCTTTATCAATGTATTGCACGCGCTAATACTTGTGTAATATGAGTTCCATAACTCATCCGTCACTTCGTCCGGATTTCCTACTGTGTTAATGTTAACCTGTTCGAATCCTTTCCATCTGATGACGGGGGTATTTACATCTTCGGCACCTGCACTGGCCGCATAGGGCATATCGGTACCATATAAAAGGATTAAGGGGGTATAGGCTCCTGTGATATAACTATTGAAGTCGGTCAGTGTCTGGAAGAACTTATCGACAGTTGGCTGTCCGGTAAGATTCTCTGTCAAATCGGCACAACTCGTACTTAATATTATCGCCAATAATCCGACGCAGCTCTTTTTTATAAGTGTACAATTCATAGTCTGTTATTATTAAATGATCATTAAAACGAAATATCCAACCCTACAAGGAAACTCTTTGACGAAGGATACACACCACGGTCCACGCCTGCCGCATCCGAGTCTGCTCCCATACTTGCTTCCGGATCAAATCCCGAATAATTGGTTATTGTCCATAGATTATTGGCACTGACATAGATACGGGCGGACGAACATCCTATTTTTGACAGTATCTTGTGCGGAATACGATAGCCCAATGTGATATTTTTCAAGCGCAAATAGTCTCCCTTCTCCACCCAACGGGAAGAATTAACATACTCTGCTCCCGAAAAAGCAGGAATATTTGTCGGATTTTCCGGTGTCCAATGATTTTTCATAACCGTACTGGTCGGGAATGCATCTGACGAATAAGTCTCACGCCGGATACGATTCTGATTATAAATGTCATTACCGGATACTCCCTGCCAGAAAATATTCAGGTCGAAATCAAAAATCGTAAATGTATTGTTGAATCCGAAGCTCAACTTCGGCTGGGCATTACCGATAATGCCTATATCATCCTTATCTATTTTTCCATCACGGTTGATATCTACATATTTGGCATCTCCGGGCTTTGCTCCGTAAAGCGCAGCCGTCGAAACTTCTGATTTCTGCCAAACACCGGCAAAGGTATATCCGAGGAATGTGCCCATCGGTTGTCCCACCATCTGGACATAAGAACCCACCAATCCCGGATAATCGGCACCGGTTGTAATAAGCGTATTAGAGAGCCCGTCCAGTTCGAGAATCTTATTTTTATTGATATTCAATGTATAATTTATGTCCCATTTAAAATGTTTGGTAGAGACAGGAATGCCACCCAACATGATATCAAATCCTTTATTGGACACGGAACCGACATTGGTAAGGATGGAACTGACACCCAATACCGAAGGTACTTTCTGCCACATCAACAGGTCTGTGGTTTTCTTGTTATAATATTCGGCTGAGAAACTCAAACGCCCTCCCCACCATCGACTGTCTATACCGATGTTCAACTCACGGGTACGTTCCCATTTCAGATTTTCATTGCCTAAATCTGATATTGCCAAAGTCGGGTTTCCGCTATCGTCCATGCCCGGATAAAACTTTAAATGAGAAGAATAAGCGGGCACTGCCGCATTGCCTACCGTACCGTAACTCCCGCGAATTTTAAACTCCGGTACCATATCTTTCAGCCTTTTCATAAACTTCTCTTCCATAAGATTCCATCCTAATGAAAATGCTGTAAAATTGTCGTATTTGTTTCCTTCTGCCAACTGGCTGGCTCCGTCATAACGAACCGATCCGGAAAACATGTATTTATTCTTATAACTATAATTCACACGACCCATAAAAGACTGCATCACTGTAGTAGAATATTCCACCCAAGGGGCCTGCAAAATAGAACCGAACTGCACTCCATTATATCCCATTCCCACCGGGATTCCTCTGGAAGAAGCAGATGTGCTCTGATAATTATCCTTCAACACTTCGTATACCCCGGTAGCCTGAACGGTATGATCACCAAAAGCCTTATCAAAAGTCAGAATACTGGTACTTTGCAAAGCAATATAGCGTGATTGGGCCTTACTTCCGTTAATATCTCTAATATCGCCATTATTGACACGCTGATTATCAAAATACCCATTGGTATCGCTATGAGTCTTATATGAAAACAAAGAAGATAATTTGAGGAAATCCCAGAATTTATATTCTCCCATTAAAGAAGCATTAAAAGAAGCAACGGATTTATCATCCACTATCTCCAAAGCATACCCCACCGGATTGTATAATGAAACCGGTCCTATTCCTCCACCCGGCTGTGTATATCCTCCTTCACTATCGGGGTCATAGATGCGTTTCGTAGGCGACCATTGAAGTGCTGCATTAATAGCCTGTTCATAATCTCCATTGTGCGTCTCGTCATAAGAGGCAAACGTATTCAGCGACAAATTCAAACGGGATGTAGCCTGAACTTTAAAGTTTGCACGAAAAGTATATTGTTTAAAATTGGTATTCTGCACAATGCCATCTTTATTGGTATATCCTCCAGCTATGAAATAAGAAATGCTTTCTTTCGCTCCACTGATACTGATGTTATGTGATTGGGAAACCGCATTCCGAAAAATCTTATCCTGCCAGTCCGTACTGTTTCCTTCCAACGGAATCTCATCCGGCCCAAAAACAGGATTGAGCCCATTCTCTTCCTGAGCCTCATTCATCAGCAGGGCATATTCTTTTGCATTCAATGCAGGCAAGGTTTTCCGTACTTCATCAAATGAAACAAAACCGTTGTAAGACACCTGTGGCTTTCCGGTTTTCCCATTTTTAGTTGTCACCAGAATAACACCGTTCGCACCTTTCGAACCATAGACAGAAAGGGCTGCGGCATCTTTCAATACTTCTATGGATTCTATCTGATTAGGATTCAAGCTCCCGATATTCCCATCTTGAACACCATCGATTATGATCAAAGGATCATTTCCATAAGTCAGCGAGTTGGCTCCACGGATGCGGATCGTTGCCGATCCCGAAGGAGCACCACTGGAATTCTGCACAACAACACCTGCCACACGTCCTTGCAATGCCTGCGCAGTACTGGCATTAGGAGCTGACAATAGCTCTGCTGACTTTACGGAAGAAACGGAACCGGTGATATCACTTTTCTTTTGTACACCATACCCCACGACAACTACTTCATCCAATACTTTAGTGTCTTCCTTCAGGACAATCCGAAGCAGATTCTTACTATCGGCAGCTCGAAGTTCCACACTCTGATAACCGATATAGGAGACTGAAATCCAGGCATCTTCCGATACCTCATTTATAGTGTAGTTTCCGTCAAGGTCCGTAATTATTCCGGTTGAAGTTCCTTTCACTACCACGCTGGCCCCAATGATCGGTTCGCCCTTATCATCCACGACAGTTCCTTTGATGTTCTTCTTTGTACTGCCGTCATGAGGTTTCTGCGTCTTTTTCAAAATGACTATCATCTTGTTTTGCAACTTATAAGTCAAATCCTTATCCAAGACTTTATTCAGTACTTCGTCCAATGATGCATTTTTGAAAGTTGCCGTAATTCTTTTATTCTCGTTCACTTCATCTGTCTTATAGATGACAGATAAACCTGTTTGTTGCTCAACTTCTTTCAATACTGTCTTCAATGTTTCATTCTTGAATGTCTTGTTGATGACCTGGGCGTGCAAAGTCACTGTCGCCAAACAGAATGAAACTAAAAGAAGCAGCCGTAATAAGCTCTTTCGGTTGTTCATAGTTTTTCTCGATTTAATTTAATAATAGTTGTTACGAAATGGAAATTATTCTCTGATATATATATCCTTGCCTTTACGTTCGACGGTTATCGGGATAATCTCTTGCAAAGCCGTCATCACCTCTCCGATTGTTTCTCTGTTGCGCAGAGAAATACGGAATGTCTTGTCTCCTACAGCTTCCGATTCCAGCCGAATATTCACATCATATTGTCGGGATAGTTTTGCAACCAGTTCCTTCAATGTAATGTGATCAAATTCTATACGGTTCTCCGCCCACGCTTTTGATTGTGAAGCGTTTACTTGGGTACGGATGAATTTTCCTGTTTCTACGTTCAATCTCATGGACTCTCCAGGAGACATCCTTATCGGACTGCCTTTATAATTCAGTTCGACCGAGCCTTCAAGTAAAGTAGTAGAAATGAAAGGATCATCATCATAGGCAGATACGTCGAACTTCGTTCCTTTCACAACGACGTCATATCCATGTATCTGCACGATGAAAGTAGCTCCCTCTTTCTTGGTGACTTCAAAATACCCCTCACCGTTCAGTTCGACTCTGCGATTGTCGGTATTAAACTTGTTCGAATACTTCAGTGTAGAACCTGCATTAAGCCAAACGACTGTACCGTCAGACAGAACGACTTTACTCTTCTCACCATAAGGAGTTTCGCATACAAAGTACGTTTCCGGTTGCAATGAGGAAGAGAGTTGCCGGACACCGAGGGTTCCTCCTACAGTCAGAAGTACGATGGCTGCAACAGCAGCCACTTTCCGCCAGACGGAAAATCTCGTTTTCGAAATACCCAGCATCGGGATAATGGCTTCCTGCGTGCGGATTTTGCGTTGTAATGTCTCCCACTCCTTCGTGGTATTGGAATCGGTAATGTCCGAAGCAATCCATTCCTTTTCCCACTGTCTGAATGCCGTGCGATTTGCTTCACTTTGTCCGACATACTCAAACAATAGTTTTTCGTCTTTTCGCCGGATTCTTCCTTCGAAATACTGAACGGCCAACTCACGAATGTTTTTCTTTTCTTCCATAATTTCACTTTCTATAAGATGTAACAACTATTATTTCTTTTACCCAACCACCCATACAAAGAAAAAAGCAGGAATTTTTCAGTCCCTGCTCTTCCAATCTAATTATCAATGGTTTATATTTTCTTCTTTTATTTATTATTCATAATCACCCAGGCAACAATCATAATATAAATGTCTACCGGATACTTGTCTTTGAAGTGTTTGGAGAAGCTTTTCAATGCTTTCGCAATGTGCTTCTCGACTGCCGTAGTCGATATCTGAAGTTTATCTGCAATTTCACGATTCTTCAGTCCTTTGAAACGGCTCATCAGAAAGATTTCCCGCGAACGCTCGGGCAGCTGCCCGATGACAAGGTTGATTTGTTCCTGCAATTCGTCATATAGTAGTTTGTGCTCTGCATCTAGCGTGAAGTCGGCATAATAGAGCCTTTCTTCACCATCAATGGATGCAAGATATTCTATCTGATGTTTCTCGACAATGGAAAGATGCTTCAAGTAATTCAGGCATCCATTGCGTACCATTGCAAAAAGTAAGGAGGTGACCGATACAGCCGACAACAACTCCCGCTTCTCCCAAAAACGCAGAAAACACTCCTGAATAATATCACGAGCCGTCTCTTCATCTTCCACGAAACGAATAGCATAGCCGCGCAAACGGGGATAATAAGCCTTAAAAAGATATTCAAATGCCTGATTATTACCTTTTCTGATCTCGTCTAATAAGAACTTTTCATCTGAAAAATCAACCATAGTGTCGTATTTTGAAACAAAGGTATAAAGTTACAAATGACAATGATATTAATATTTTCTCAGATTTCCGATTTTTCAGCAAAGTTTCTGCATATAAAACTTTAAAAGCGATATTTTAACCGTTATTGGTAAAATATCGCTTTTAAAATATATAGCTCAACTATATTGACTAATAAGTAAGTCGGATACCCGCCTGAATATTGAAGTTGAACGGATTCTCCTTACGGATGGTCTGTACATCGGAACCGTCATCAAAGAAATAAGCAACACCGGGTTCTACGTATATACCTACCCGTTTGGTGGCATTAAACTGTGCGCCGACTGCACCGGAGACGGAGAATTGCAAAGGTTTCACAGTTTCCTTCTCTGTGCCCAGCTTACCATAAACACATTTCTCAATCATACCTCCACCAGATACATAAAGAGTAAACAGTTTCTTATCAAGGAAGTTCCAGTTCGCTTTTAACGGGATACCCAGATAATGCAGTTTCTGCTCGGTCTTCTGGTCGCTGTCCGCAAACTTTGCATCCGAAGAAAGCAAGGTGTAAGTCAATCCTGTTTCGACAGAGAAACCTTTCGCCAGACTCTTGCGGACAGATAATCCGAAGGAGATAGGTTGATGGTGTTCCATATCGACCACCTGATTGGCCTGACGCAAATAAGGTACTCCATCTTCAAAGACCAATTGCTGATCATTGGGTATGCTCAGCAGACCGTTTGATACCGATACCATGCTCACACGGGACATATAAGAAGGAATGCCCGATCCCAACTCTGTAGAAGCACCACCGGAGTTACCTACCGAAAGTCCCATCGACCATGTGCCTTTCTGTGAAGATGCCTTTTCTGCCGGAATATGCAGTTTGTCTCTGCTGGAAGGGCGGCGCGGCTTATTTCTCGGTTGTTCCGTATCTGCGGGCTTATGCTGGGCGGCCTTCGTTTCTTCCACCGGTTCCACTTCTTCTTTTTCTTTCCGGTCGCCGGTCTGAGCGTTCAGTTCCGAAGGTTGCTGCTCTTCTTTCTTCACCGGTTCGTCGATATTTGCCGTCGGTTGGGGAATGTTCCGTTCTGCTTTCGCGATGCGGTTCTTCACTACCGGACGCACTACCGGTTCTACCGTTGTTCCTGTCATATCCGGTTGCTGCGCATCCGGCAAAACATCCGGTACAGAGGCTAACGCCGGAGTCTTGGCATGACGAATTTCATCAGCAGCAGGAGTCCCGAGGAAATACAGGCTGACCGATGACACCAAAGCCAATAAAATGACAGCCGCAGCGGCTACCGTCCATTTACGATAAGGATATATCTTCCTCTCCACAGGAGGCATAAGTTCTTTTTCCAGTTGTTCCCAACCGGAAGCAGGAAGCGGCTCCGAGTAATCCCCGAGCTTCTCCTTCAACTTATTCATCCATAATTCTTTCTCTTCCATATCTCTACCTATCCGTTATTCATTATCCATTCTTTTACTCTCTTAGCCAACACGCTCTTCGCCCGAAATAATTGCGAAGCCGATGACTTCTCATTAATACCTAACAACTGTGCTATTTCCTTATGCGATTTTTCCTCGAAGGTGTAAAGGTTGAACACGGTACGGTATCCTGCCGGCAACTCTTCGATAAATCGCATCAATACCGCTTGCGGAATCATCTCTACAGCCGAAGCGTCGGGTTCCTCGTAATCTTCGGGTACTTCTTCCAAAGGCGTAGACTGACTGATTACATCACTCTTGCGAAGATACTGTAAAGCGGTATTGACCATCACCCGTTCCATCCAGGCCCGAAGTGAGCCTTCACCCCGCCAGGTGAACTTGTCGAAAGAACTGAATATCTTTATAAAACCATCGTGAAGCAGATCCTGAGCTGTATCACGGTCGCCGGTATAGCGCAGACAGACGCCTAGCAAACGCCCTCCATAATGCTCATACAATTCTTTGCGGGCTCGATTATTTCCCAGCCTGCATTGTTCCGACAACTCAAATTCTTCCATTTGCTTATACACGTGTTTACCTTATAAATGCAGCAAAGATAGAAATACTGCACAGAGAGAACAACTCTTTTGCAACTTTTGTTTCTTTAACAGATCCAAATGCAATATTTTCTCCCCCTTTGCATTTTCAGAGTACAAAGCAAGTAAATAGTACTCATTAAAAAACATTTTTATAGTATATGAAGAAATTTAAATTCATTGCATTTTTTATTGCTGTTATGACCACAATGCCGATACTTCAGTCGTGTCTGGATGATGACTCCTCATCCGATTCACTGGTCATCGGCACCATCAATCTGATCAGCCCGGATAGCAAGGATTTCTATTTCACTCTGGATGATGGAAAAACAATGTTCCCGAGCAATGGAAACGGATGGATCAGTGACAAGAATAAAGACGGGCAACGCGCCTTTGTGATATTCAAAGAGCTGGAAGAACCGGTGAAGGGATATGACTATAATATTCAGGTAAGAGAAATAAAAGAGATCCTGACCAAAGAAATCGTGACTATGGGGGAAGGAGAAAATACGGAAGAGAAGATCGGAGACGATAAAATCAATTCTACTTATATGTGGATTACCCAAGACAAGAAATATCTGACAATCGAATTCCAATATTACGGCACGCATAGCGAGGACAAGAAACATTTCCTGAATCTGGTCATCAACAACAAGGAAGCTGAACCTGCTGCCAATGATGCCAACGATGAGTATATCAATCTTGAATTCCGGCATAACGACGAAGGCGACACCGCCGACCGTCTGGGCGAAGGGTATATATCTTTCAAACTGGATAAGATTCAAGATCAGATGAAAGGCAAGAAAGGACTCAGAATACGTGTCAAGACCTTATATAACGGGGAAAAATTCTATGAAGTGAAATTCCCCGCATCTAATTAAATCTAGTAATTATAGAAACACTCTTTTTATTATAATATATAATTACGCAAAAGAGGGCGACAGTTGTGAAACTCTCGCCCTTAATTTTATCATAAAGTGATCCGTTTATTTCTTCTTATTATTTCTTTTCATTCTTGTCACCGAAATAATTCCAGACGAGCGCACTGACAGCCGCTCCTACAAACGGCGCCACAATAAACAGCCATAACTGCGACAACGCTTCTCCACCCTGGAACAATGCCGGACCGATGCTACGTGCCGGATTGACGGAAGTACCTGTAATAGGGATACATACGATATGCACCAATACCAGAGAAAGACCGATGGCAAGGCCTGCGAAAGCTCCCGCTCCTTTCTTCGGATCGGTAGACCCCAGCACTACCAATACAAAAATGAAAGTAAAGACCACTTCTGCGATGAATGCCTGTAGCATCTCGCCGTCACCAAAGCCGTTGGAACCGGTAGCCGTCGGTCCGTCGTGCCCGCCGGTGGTCACCAGGGCATAAAGAATAGCCGAACCGATAATCGCTCCTATAACCTGGAAAAGCATATACATACCCGCATCTTTTCCATTCATACGACCCGAGAGGAATACTCCTAACGTAATAGCAGGATTGATGTGACATCCCGAAATACCTCCGATAGCATACGCCATCGCCACTACTGAAAGTCCAAATGCCAAAGCAACGCCGACCGTTCCCACGCCGGCTCCTACAGTACCAGCCATACTGCCGGCAAAAACAGCACTTCCACATCCCATCAGGACGAGCACCATCGTCCCGATCATTTCTGCAATGTATTTTTTCATATTACTAAATAAAAAATGGTTGATTCTCCAAATATAAGGAATTAATACCTAGATTCAAAATGTATGTGCCTAATTATTACTATCTTTGCAGCATTTTTGAATAAAACCACCAAACCATAAAATGAAAAAAGGACTTTTTTATGCTATACTGGCCTCTGTATTATGGGCTATCGTCAATCCGTTTATCAAGCAGGGACTGAGTTACGACTTTTCGCCGATGAACTTTGCAGGAATCCGCTTTACCACTGTAGGTATCATTCTTTTTGCTTATACCTGGCATAAGGGAATGTGGAAAGAAATACGCCAGCACAGCAAACTGTTTCTGAATCTGATCCTGATCAATATGTTTATGGGGTACACAGCTTTCTATTTCGGTGTTGATTTCGTCAGCGGGGCTATCTCTTCCATCATTATGGGAATGACCCCTCTGATCAATGTACTGCTAGCCCATCTGCTGGCCAGCAATGACCGGCTGAATGTGCACAAGATTATCAGCCTTATTGTCAGCCTCATCGGTTTGCTGCTTATCGTAGGCATGGGCAGCAATGGCGCTCCGCTGGACTGGAAAGGGATCACGGGAATTGTACTTCTGCTGCTCAGTATCATCTTTCAGGGATATTCCGCGATTTCGGTATCGGAAGATAAAGGCAAGATAAACCCTATTTTCCTGAATGCCGTGCAGATGTTCTTCGGCGGACTGCTCATCTATATGATAGGATTAGGTACGGAAGGGTATCATTCATTTATCGGAAAGCCTGCCGGATTCTATATCAGTCTTTCTATTCTGGTATTTATCTCGGTCTTTGCTTTCAGTTTCTGGTTTATCGCCTTACAGAGTAAAGGAGCCAAAGTGAGTGATATCAATATGTGCAGACTGATCAACCCGATATTGGGCGCCATACTTAGCTGGATCATGCTCCCGGGAGAGTATCCGACATTCAGTACCGTTGCAGGAATGATTATCATAGTCAGCTCCCTCATTATCTATTTTAAGGGAGCTGAAATAGGGCGATGGTTGAAACGCCATACAGCCGGAAGCAGTACGCAGGAATAAACAATATTACAGCAAGTACTGAATGGATTGCAGGGATTGCATTTCTTTGGGTACTGCTGCCAGTATCTCTTCTTTGAGTACATTGAGCAGGCTATGACGGATAAAATCCCTATTGGTCGCAAGCACTATCTGCCGTGTAGGACGGGGAATGGCAAACGGACGTACCAGTTTCTTTTGTTCTTCGTTCAGTTGCGAAACAGCCAGTTCGGGAATGAAGGTGATTCCTTTTCCGCTTTCTACCATACGCATAAAGGTTTCCATACTTCCCAGATGGTAGGCCATCTGATTGACTTTGACCGTTTCCATCTGGCAGAAACGTACAAGCTGGTCACGGAAGCAATGCCCTTCGTCCAATAACCAGAGACGTTCGCCCGTTATATCGGAAGTGCGTATCACGTCGTGCTTGAACAGAGGTTCTTTGCAGGATACATATCCGAAGAATGTTTCATAGAAAAGTGTTTCTTCTTTCAGGAAAGTGTCTTCCAATTTGCTGGCTATAATTGCGGCATCAATATCTCCGGCATGCAATGCCTGCTGGATATTCTGTGTTTTCATTTCTGTGACACGTATATCCAGTTCCGGATACTTTTCCATCAGTTGGGGGAAGAAGCGGGGAAGTAAATAAGGTGCTATGGTAGGCAATACCCCCAAACGGAACACGCCTGCCAGTGACTGTTTCTCTTCACTGATTATTTCTTTCACCTGCGCCGTCTGCGCCAGAATGACACGTGCCTGATCAATGATCTTTTCTCCAATCGCTGTGGGACAGACCGGCTGCACCGTACGGTCAAACAACTTCACTCCCAGCTCCTCTTCCAGTTTCTGGATCATAGCACTCAGCGTGGGCTGCGTCACGCGGCAATATTCCGCCGCTCTGGCAAAATGACGGAACTGGTCAACCGCCAATATATATTCTAATTGTTGTATCGTCATCTATCAAATATGATTAAGTTATAGATTTCTTCTATGCAAAGATAGAAATTATCAGTTTGACAACAAGCATTTTCCGCCTTATCTTTGCAGTACAGAAAAAAGAAAACGAATATAAATCATTAAAAACAAATAGAATATGAAAACTTTAGAATTTATCAAATTGAACGAATCGGGAGCAAACAACGTAGTAGCATCTTTGCAACAATTACTGGCAGACTTCCAAGTATATTACACCAACCTCCGCGGTTTCCACTGGAATATCAAAGGGCATGACTTCTTCGTACTTCACAGCCAATTCGAAAAGATGTATGATGACACTGCCGAAAAAGTGGACGAAATCGCAGAACGTATCCTGATGCTGGGCGGTACTCCTGCCAACAAATTCAGTGATTATCTGAAAGTAGCCAATATTAACGAAGTGGATAAGGTAAGCAACGGAGAACAGGCACTGGATAACATACTACAGTCTATCAGTTATCTGATCGGTGAAGAACGCAAGATTCTGTCTATCGCTTCACAAGCCGGAGATGAAGTAACCGTTTCGATGATGAGCGATTATCTGAAAGAACAGGAAAAGCTGGTTTGGATGTTGACGGCTTATAACAGCAAGTAAATACAAGGTTTAGGTTTTAAGTGAAAAACAGGCTGACTCGTGATTATTCAGAATCAGCCTGTTCCATGTTTATAAACTCAGATTAGAAATAAGTCTCTTCGTCACTCACAGACTCTCTACAGAAATATCTTTTGTTAGTCTTATGTCATCCGAAGAGGCACCAATCATTATCCGGAAATCTCCTGTTTCCACAACACGTTTCATATTCCGGTCGATAATGGACAGATCTTTTTCGGTCAAAGTGAAAAAGATTTCCTTCTCCTCTCCTCTTTTCAGGAAGAAGCGTTCAAAACACTTTAATTGTCTGAGAGGCTGAACTACTGAAGCATATTCATCCCTCAGATAAAGTTGTGCCACTTCTTCACCGTCATAGCTTCCTGTATTTTTCACTTTGAATGAAACTTCAAAATAGCAGGGAGATTTACGCATTACCTGTAAATCCGAATATTCGAAAGTGGTATAACTCAACCCATAGCCAAAAGTGTATAATGGAGAAGCAGCCTGTTCGACATAATCATGATTGCAGGGAGCCTTTTTATTATAATAGACAGGTATCTGTCCAACAGAACGGGGGACGGAAACCGGCAATCGTCCGGCAGGATTATAATCTCCAAACAAAACATCAGCTATTGCATACCCTCCTTCCTGGCCCGGATAAGAAGCGGTCAGCAATGCGTCGGCATACTCAGATGCCCAGACTTTATCCAGCGGACGACCTTCAATATAGACAACGATCAGTGGCTTCCCGGTAGCCTTCAATGCATTCAATAAATCTTGTTGTTTTCCCAGTAAAGTCAAAGTAGCCCTGTCAAACCCCTCGCCACATTCCATGTCGCTGATACTCTTTTCGTCAGCAATTGCTGCACCCGTCTCCTGATAGCTCGTCTTGAAATCGCGTGCGCTGGAACCTCCTACCACCGCTATTATAACTTCCGAACGGCTAGCTGCCTCCACCACTTCCGCTATTTCGTTCACTGTCGTATCACGAATAGCGCATCCACGCACGTACTCCACCTTAGAAGGAGACAGTTTGGAGATCACTCCGTCTAACACGGTTTTTATGTTTTCATCTTCTTGCGGAGCTGTATAGTCCCCCAGCATATTATAACGATTATCCGCATTAGGTCCGACAACTGCCACTTTTTTAATCTTTTTATTCAAAGGAAGAATCGAATTCTTGTTCTTCAGCAATACGATAGATGATTGCGCCACTTTATGTGCCAGTCTGATATGTTCCTCACTACGTACCACCTTCGTTGCAGACTTCGGATTCACATAAGGATGCTCAAACAAACCCATTTCAAACTTCATCCGTAATACCCGGCATACGGCAGTATCAATCACTGCTTCACTGATTTTTCCGGATTGAACGGCATGAGTAAGATTCATAAATGCATTGCCCCCCAAATCAATATCCACTCCGGCAGAAACGACCTGCATAGCTGCCTCTTCTATAGTAGGAGCAACAAAGTGACTTTCATGGACTCCTTCAATACTATATAAGTCTGAAACAACAAAGCCACGGAATCTCCACTCGTTACGCAGTAATTGTGTCAGCAGATAATAATTAGCCGTACAGGGGATACCATCTATTGAATTGTAGGAGGTCATTACAGAGAGTGCTCCCGCATCAATCGCTTCCTGAAAAGGAGGAAGAAAGTTTTCGTGCAGATCTCTAGTCCCTACCGATGCATAATTACCGTTTTGTCCACCTTCCGGTACCGCATAAGCTAAAAAATGCTTCAGGGTAGCGATAGTAGCATATTCACGGGATAGGTCTCCGCTACCTAGCCCTATGACCATCGCCGCTCCCAGTCGTCCACTCAATACAGGATCTTCACCAAAGGTTTCTTCGACACGTGACCAGCGAGGATCACGAGATAAATCCAGTACAGGACCATAACTGATATGTGCACCCTGTGAACGAATCTCTTTAGCAATCACATTTCCTACTTCTTCAATCAGTACCGGTGACCAAGTTGCCGCCATCCCTATGCCGGTTGGAAAAACGGTCGTTCCAATCGCCATATGTCCGTGAGGCGCTTCTTCAGCCAAAAATAAGGGAATACCCAAACGGGTATTTTCAATCACATATTTCTGCAATGCGTTGCCGGCTTTGGCAGCCAGTTCGGGATTAAGTCCATTTTCCAATGTCTTCTTAGTCCAAGGGTCCGCACGATAAGTTGCCCACAGCATACCTGCGTTCTTTTCTTTCATTAGTCTTTTAAACTTTTCAGAAGGATGTACTTCATCGTCCTTTATTTCGTACATTTCCCAACCAAGAGGACATAATAGTTGCCCGACCTTTTCTTCCAACGTCATACGTGAAAGCAAGTCTTTCACCCGTTCGTCAACAGACAAGACCGGATTTTTATAAGGTAACAGAGAAGATTGGGCAAAAGCCACGACATTCATCGCCAACCCTACAATCAAAATATATAATCGCTTTGTCATCATACAATATGATATAATATAAAAATTACTTTCCGTTGGTTTCGCAGAAGTTTCATGCGGTGAAACTTTAGTTCCAAGCTGACGAAACTTTTGTTTCAAGCTGATGAAACTTTAGTTTCAAACAGGAGAAACTTTAGTTTCAAGCCTCAGAAACTAAATGTTCTGCCAATTGAAACAAACCAAAGATACTATCAATTCAAAGAATCCATCAAGAGATCACACAAAGATATAATAATCCCTATGTTGCAGATAAATTATCTGCAACAGGTATCTGCAACACTATAAGCCACTATAAATCACCTAATAAACAAGCAGGTGGCAGATATAGCAGATAAAATCAAAAAATATTCTAGAGAGAGGCTATCGACACCCAATTTCCGCTATTCCCAAAGAATCACTTTCGTCTACCATACGAGTCGCTTTTAACTTAAAATAGCGAGCCTCAACCGGACTAAAGTACATATTCTGAAGAATCGGATTATTACGGATGTTCGAGAATTCTCCCTGTGCTACGACTTGCATCGCCTCTTCGGTAATACCGGCAGACAATTCGTATGATGAGATCAACCCTTTACTATATTCACTTTGATCAGGTAAATAGTAGAATGAATGGATTGTACGATTTTCGCCAAGATCAATCACGATTTCCTTGCCTGAGATTAGAGCGGTAGTCTGATCGTCCTTGTCACTACATTTCTTTGCTTCTTCCATATCCACTCCCAAAATTGTAAAGGGGAAACTTTTCAGTTCTGAGGTTGCCGGTGTATAATTTTCCGTTGCATCGGGAGCGTAATAAGCCCCGACCTCATTGATACACAAACATGCACGAGCATCCGTAAACCGTATACGCAATTCTTCTATTTCGATCATTTCAAAGCGTAACAAACGTTTGTATCCTACGGTTGTAGTTTCTTCGTTGCATTTAACCGACAGCCATTGATCGCCCTTCTTATATTCTACAACAAAGGATTTAACCCTTTGTCCCAAAGGTATATACTCCTGAATCATTACCCGATTCATCTTCGTCGGCTGACTAAAAGTGAAAGTCAGATCGGCGATAGTCACTCCGTCATTGGTTGCCCAATAAGTATCGTACTTTCCGTCCGTTACGGCACGAACCTTGAATTGTCCTCCACGCTCGTCGGAAGCTGATACTTTTGCACTGCTCAATAAATTATCTGCCAACTCTTTCTGAACTCTCTGATGGAATGAAACAGCATTCAATGAATCGGTCGGATGAATCAAACCGTTGCGGTCTACAGGGAAGTTTAATAATAAAGTCGCATTATGACCTACACTACGATAATACAAGTCCGTCAGTTGATCGACTGTTTTTACCTTGTCGTCTTCCTCTGGGTGATAGAACCATCCCGGACGGATAGAAACGTCACACTCGGCAGCGACCCATTGATTTCCATCGGCATGACCGTACTGTAATTCCCGATACTTGGGATATCCCGGATATACCTCGCCTGCCCGAAGGAAAGACCAATTAGTAGCTCCGGCAAATCCATTCTCATTTCCTACCCAACGGCAGCCCGGCCCTCCGTCTGAGAAAATCACAGCCTGCGGTTGCAGTTCATCGATCATCTTATAAGCCCGCGGGTAATCATAGTATGTTTTGCGGTCGATCGTACGTGCGTCTTTCGCTCCTCCGTACCAACCGTCTCCTCCGTTGGCTCCGTCAAACCAGATTTCAAAAACATCACCATAATTAGTGAGCAATTCATGCAACTGCTTATAGAAATAATCTACATACTCCGGCGTTCCATAATTGGCTTGATGCCTGTCCCACGGAGAGAGATAAACGGCAAATTTGATTCCATACTTCTTACAGGCATCGGAAAGTTCGCGTACAATATCACCTTTACCGTCTTTGTAAGGGGTATTTCTAATACAGTATTCGGTAAGCTGTGTAGGCCACAGACAAAAGCCGTCATGATGTTTGGCAGTCAGGATTACTCCTTTCATACCGGAATTGACAAATGTCTGCACCCATTGCTCGCAGTCCAGACGAGCAGGATTGAACGTTTTCGGATCAGAGTCGCCATAACCCCATTCACGGTCATTGAAGGTATTGAGACCGAAGTGTACAAAGGCATATGTTTCCATCTTCTGCCAATTTACTTGCTTTTCCTGAGGAACGGGTAAAATAGCTTCCGGTGCCGAAACACTCTGACATCCTGTTAAAAGTAGACTGAATACTACTGTAAAAATACTGGTTGCGATTGGTTTTCTCTTCATGGTGTTCGATTCATTTATAGTTTTATCTTTTCAGGTTATTTTATTTGCCGGTGCTAAGATAGGAAATATTATATTACTAATCAACCGGATTGGTACATGTTATCTTCAGCGGTTTCATTAATGCCCGCCCGTTGATCACAGGATAGACACGTATTTCGGTCGGAAAGCTGCCGGAATATTGATATTCAACGGGCATCACACCTTCTTCACGGGCTTTCACCTGACAGGGACTGGTAAACTTAAGATCTGTATTACCACCTATAACGACAAACATAAGCTGTATATCATTATCGGTATCGTTTACGTATTTCAGTTTCATTGTTTTCGTGCCGCCTTTGCCTATGGTACCGAATGCCATTACTTCGAAATTCATCCAAAGTCCGCTACCGTACTCATACGGATAGTTCTCTGATACCGGATGTTTGCAGGGAATGACGGTGCCCTTTACCCAAATGCGGTTGTAATTAGCATTGTTATTGCTCAAAACAACTACTTCTTTACTAAAGAAGCCCGGTCGGTAGGCCGGGTTGTAAGTCACTTTCACTTTACCTGTAGCATTCGGCCGGAGCGGTTCTTTAGGAAATTCAAACTGTACACAACCACAGCCACTTGTTACTCCATTGATAGAAATAACTTTTTGACTGACATTCTTAAACTCAAATTCATGTGAAACCAGTCCATTTTCTTCCTTTATTTCTCCAAAATCAAAGACACGTTCTTCGAACACCAGTTCGTCAGAAAGAGTCTGTGCGTACGAGGCAACCAAATACAAATTAATGCAACAAATCAATATAATAAAGCGCAGCACCATACTTTTTTTCATTTAAAACAAAAGCCTCTCATAATAACTCATTAGCTATTATAAGAGACTTTCATCAATCCCGTTTATTCATTCTGATACATATCAAACTCAGACAAAACAATCCCATATCCACTACTATACGGCAATAATTCAAGTTTGACATATCGAGCACTCACAGCTCCATAGAAACGAATATATTGCGGCGTTGCACGAGAGAAAGTAACGTTTCCCTGATACTCATAATCTTCACCTCCTGTTTCACTTGTATAGACAGCGGCACTGGACAAACTATAATTACGGGAATAATACTGTAATCGAATTCCTGTTATGTTTTGGTATACGCCATTCAAATTAACAATAACGGTAGAACTGGCATCCTGAGACGGATAAGTCCTTGTATTTCCGTCGAACAGAGTTGTTCCAACATCTACACCATTGTTAGTGGCAGTCCACGCGCTTCTATCACTAATTAATGTGCCTTCCACACTCGTTGCTCCCGGAACACAATTCGTAAAAGAGGTGCTAACAGCGAGATAAGCAGAGGAATGAGTTTCACTCAATGCCGCATTCGATACCGATGTTACTTTTAGCGGTAAAAGATAACTTGTATTGACAAACTCGCTCCACTTTCCATCCTCTATTTCAATAGTAACTGAATCAGAAGAAAGCATACTTCCCGCAGGAATCACGAGTTCTTTTTTATCCAAGGTTACTTTTACCCCGTCAGGGAAAGAAGAAAATTCACCTATGGATGCACAATTATCAATATCCAAAGTAACCGTTATATCTTTAGAGGCAACTTTAGTAGAGCGTACCCCTACCTTAACTATTTCCGGTCCACTCTCTAAACTAGAGCCAATCGGTGTTCTCAACACTTCATAGACAAATGTATTTTGAGGATATTCTGTTGAAGTCCAACGGTTCACATTAATATATACATAATTTTGGTTGCTTCCTTCGATATCGTAACTTTCGTCATCACAAGACTGAAGACTAAATAATCCGACTACAACCAACAATCCTAAGATATGCGTATTTATTTTCATAGCAATCATTTATTTCGTTACTCGTTACATCTGTTATTATCATCACTGTCCCATGCAATAGCACTGCTATAATTCAGATTATATGTTAATCCAGCTCCTTCATTTATTTCACGGGCAGTGTTCGTCCAATCCATATCATAGCCATGTCCTGTTGCATCTTTAAAGATGTGTCCTTCGCCTTCATTCATTTTCCAGTATGCAACCAAACCTTCTGATTGTGAATCAACGCCACAAAGATTCATCTGTAGTTCGCCTGTACTCAAAGCACGGTTCCAGACACGAACTTCAGCAATACGGCCACGAAAATACTGAGATCCGCGATATCCCGTCCACGACATTCCTAGTTCAAAACGCTGGAAATCGACCGGTTTACCATCACCATCGCCTTGTGCATCTTTCACTCCGTCTACATACATAGTCAGTTTACTGCCATCATATGTCAACGAGATCATATACCAACGATCAGTGCTAAAACGTGTACTCGATACAATACTTCCACTTGGACTTACCCACTGCAAGGCATTGATATCTAATCCATTTTCTCCAAATCGCAGCATACTTGAGCGCTGTTCGTCAGCAGAAGTGAAACTACACAGACGAGCTATACGATGCCACTCTTGAGAATAGCATTTGATCTCATAGGTGAAGTTAGACAATTCCTGTTTCTTATCATCTGAGAAAATAAAGTTACTATAAAGATTCGTATTGCTGATATTCAATGAGGTGAAATGAATAACACGAGATATCTGCAAGAAAATAGTTTTCGAAGGTTTTAATATTTCAAGTCCATCCACTTCTACCATAGTAACTGGAACTACATATACTCGCCCTTCTGCAAAGTCTTCGGTAGAAATAACTTTAACTGTAACAGGAGTAGAAAACGCTTTACCTGCCTGAATCACAGCATCAGCATCTTCAAGAGTCACAGCGCCCTCCGGAATCGCATAATATTTAGTATTATGCTCATTATTATATGTCTCTACCAGTGACCTGTCAATGGCAAACTTCACATTTACGTCTTTATCTACTTTATCAGTAGTAGAAGCAGTGACGGCATACGAAGAAGGGGTATCTTCTACCACAAACTTGGTTACAGGAGTAGTCTCTGTCCCTGTAATAAAAGCCATATTCTTGTTATAATCAAACTTATCACCTTCTGTACAACCCAGAATGGATAAACCTAATATAACTCCCAACAAAGAATGTTTAAATATATATGTTTTCATCATGATTCTTATTTATTCATTGTTTACTCATTTACAGCAGGATTCATTATCTGAATAGCCTCCCGGAATTCATTATAAGGTATACCCGATGAAGAATAATAATTTCTTCCTAAGTAGAATACTCCACAACCGCCTTTACGGCCTTTCGACGGTTCCCAACGTGCATAGTTCATAAGTTGTCCCCCATCGGCATAGAATACTCCGAACGATTCGCAGTAAATCATCTTCTCGGGTGGAAAGTTACTGGGTTGAGTCAAGAACCCCACTTGATCACTATAAGCCTGTTGAACGATATAATCACAATAAGGTATGATGTCTGTTGGTGGTGTTCCACTAAAGTAGTCAACGATAAGCAACTTATCCGGCTGTTCGCCTTCAGGACCAAAATACTTGCCAAGTTCCTTTATCAATCTGACCAAATCGGAACCACTCCAACCTTCCCAGTCAACGTCTACTCCATCAAGTCCCGGTTCCAACACTTGATTCACAATCCATTTTGCATATGCAGCCATCGCTTCATCGTCCTTATTCTGGCTAAGATCATAATCAACCCCATCAACGGTAAACTGGTGTCTGTAATGAGAAGCATCGGCATGCATGACAAAACGTGTACCCAATTTCCGCTGGCAGTATTGCATATCCGCATATGCTATCGGATGTGTCTCTGCTGTCGGTATTCCCATCCAAAGATTTACAATATCTATACTGTCAGGTAGTCCTACCATACGTTCACCCCACGACGCGGGATCTTTATAGCCTGTCACACCTTCAATCGGTGACCACGCTTCGTAATAAGCATAACTTATCTCATGATCGCTTTTCTTGAAAGCACGCAGATTCTCAAAATACTGCTCGTCATATGTTTTCAGCTTCTGAATTTCTAACGCTTCCACATCGGTATCACAACTATAGAAAAAGAATGTTCCGATAAGGAAAGTCAGTAAACCTGTTATTTTTGTTTTCATCGTAATTAGTGTTTTTAGAATTAAACAATGTCCATTCTCCTGTTATCGGGATTTTTTGTCCCACCAGAGTTTAGCTCCACCCGTATCCTTACCACCCAAAGCCGATATACCACTGGCAACGCCGCTAGCATTGTTGATCTTCTCGTCGCGTGTATAAGGCAGACGGCGGACTTGTAACTGGGTATCAATCGTACCATTACTACTGTTTCTTACTACAGGAATAACTTCCGGATAGCCTGTACGACGATATTCACTCCAGCCTTCGGGACCGTCGGGATAATTGGCAATCCACTTCTGTGTAATGATGCGTTCCAACTGAGCTTCAAATCCGGCATTATCATCCCATGCAGGAGTAACCCTGCTGCTGAAAGTATAATTATCACTACCCACATTGTCTGCAAAAGCACCCGGAGTCGAAGTATGATCAGCCAAATAATCGTCTACACCGGCGGCATTATTCTCCTCAAACGACATGCGTACACCTTGCTCATAGAATGATTTGGCCGTTCCACCCATATCCCAGCCACGTAATGCACCTTCGGCACGCAGGAAGAACGATTCGGCAGCCGTCATCCATACTACCGGAGTAGAAGCACGGTTAATATTCAGATTAGAGATTTTATTGCCTTGATAATTGCTCATATTGCTTGTTGTGATACCAATACGTACGCCATGATATTCACCGTCATCGGCTGCTGTAAAATAAGAGCTGATTCGCGAATCATTCAGTCCGTTCAAATAGGCTACGATGGTAGCACCCGGACGACAGTCACCCGAATTGAAGTTATAGGCAATCTCGTGCAACGGATGATGATATTCCAATGAATTATGCGAAAGTTCGGCACGTTCCGCTTTACTTTCGATAAAGCCGAACATGTTTTCCATCGACTTCTTTGCCTGTGCTTCTGCCAGTGTGGGATTCGCATATGAAACACGTATAGCAAGACGCAAACGCAGTGTGTTGGCGAACTTCACCCACTTCTCTACGTCCCCCCCATATACACAGTCATAGTCACTCATCAGCTTAGCATCCACATTTCCGTTCACATAATTGCTCAATACTTCGATAGCATTATCCAGTTCTTCAAAAAACTTATTATAAACCAAATCCAATGCGTCATATAAGCTGGAAGAGCCATAGTTTACATATGGAATAGGACCAAATGTATCAGCAATACGGTGCATGCCTTCTACCTTTACGATGGTAGCCAATGCGTCAACTTCCGGCAGTTCCTGTTCAGTGGCTATTTTGTGAATACTTTGCCATGGTGCCATAATTCCGGTATAGGCATAATCAAAAGTGGCATTCACCCATTGTTCCTGAAAGTTATACTGCCCGTTATGATTGGTAGATCCTAAGGTAGCGGCAATATAGCCCGAATAAAGGTCATGCGATAAGTTCTGAGCAATCTGATAGTCAGAGTCGAGCTTGTCGCCATCATTTATGATTACAACCCGACGCAGCATTTGCGAAAAGAAAGCACCCGTCTTCAAGTTGTCTACTTCCATCATTTCCTCGGTGACTTCATTCGGATTTACGTTATCCTCATAGTCGATACACGAAATGTTATTTAATAGCATCAAAGATATCCCGAGAATGGAAAGTTTGTTCCATGATAGTATTTTATTTAATATCATATCTTCTACAATTTATAAGTTTGATTAGAAATTAACTTTCACAGAGAATCCCAAATTACGCAGACTTGGCGACATAAACATGTCGATACCTTGAAAGTAAGTGCCTGTACTTGCTGTCAGTTCCGGATCGAACGGAGCTTTTCTATAAAGGAAAAAGAGATTCTTACCGATGAAAGATACGTTCAACCCCTTAATCCAGTCCACATACTTGTTGATAGGAATATCATAGCCTAACGATAACTCAGCCAAACGGACATTAGTCGCACTGTAGGTGTACATAGAACCAATACCACCCTGAGCACCTGCACCTCCAATTTTCGTATAGTAATCTTCCGCACCGATTGGACGACCGTTAACAATGGCTCCGCCATTATCACGGGCAATAGCTGTAGCCTTTGAAGAGCCGTATGCGTCCATCGTCGCCTGTGTCTGTGATACAACTACACCACCGACACGTGCCGTGAACAGGAATCCCAATGAAAGCCCTTTGTAACTGAATGTGTTTCCCCAACCGAGGTTATACTTAGGAGCACTATTACCAGCCTTTACAAATTCATCAGGCTGAGTAACTACAACCTGGTCCGAAGGATGGACATAGATAGCTCCATGTTCGTCCGTGCGAAGCGTATTCACATAAATATCGCCGATAGATCCGCCTTCTGTCAGTATCATTTTATACATACTTGTCCCGCCCATATCAATTCTATCCAAAGAAGTAAGTTCGTGCGTATAAGGATCTTCATAGTTGCGCAGCAATTCCACCACTTTATTTCGGTTCAATGAATAGGTCAGATACGAACTCCAGCCAAAATTTCCCCATTTGTCCTCAAAACGCAAAGACAATTCGATACCTTTATTATCTACACGACCGCCATTGACTACTTCCGATTTATAGCCGGTAGTAGAAGAAAGGGTACGTTCAAAGAACTGATTGTAGGTACGTGACTGATAGATAGATCCATCCAATCTCAAACGGTTCTTGAAGAAGACAAAGTTAAATCCGGCTTCCCATGATTTGGTACGTTCCGGCTTCAGATTGGGGTTAGGACGTCGGGACTGAGTAACAGGAACGCCATCAACCAACGCATAAGTCGGAATAGCCAGAAATACATCCGGTGAATTACCTACTTCCGAATAAGAAATACGTACTTTCATGTATGGCATAATATCCGTACTGCAACGGAATATATCTGTGATAATCCCCGAAAGACCGATAGACGGATAGAAGAAAGAACCGGTATTCGTCCCTTTGAAGGTAGATGACCAGTCGTTACGAGCCGTCACATCCAGATAAGCCATAGACTTGTAACCGATCTGAGCACTACCGAATATGGCGCGTTTTTTCAAATGATAGCCATATTGGTTGGCCAGATTCTTCTCTGAAGTATCCACGTTGCCAAAAGTAAAGAGGTTGGCTACCGACTTCAGTTTGCCTCCGAAATAATCAGACTGATAATCATTGTTTTCAAAGTTCCCACCCACATTAGCTGTTACATTTAGGGTATTATCGACAAAGTACTTATTAATATTCAGCAATAATTCACCGTATATCTGTTGATTCTCGATATTACTCTTGGAGTAATAACCGTATTTAGAAGCAAACAAAGTATTTGTTCCGGCATCATACATGCGCTCACGGCGTTCGTTGTTGCGGTCCATTTTGGCACGGGCTGTTACATTAATCCAGTCAGCAAATTCATATTTTGCCGATGCAGTTGCCATATAACGGTTCTTATGATTAGGTATTTTAATATGCTCGGTAATCCAGTATGGATTCTGTAAAGCCAGACTTGTGCTGTAAGGCCAGTACTGAGTCAGTAAATTTCGTTCCGAATCATACCGCTGATATGCCTGTACTTTGGAGAAATCATCTCCCGCAGGAAATAGATAAAGAGGTACTAACGGGTTATAATAAAGTCCCTGAGAGGTCATATTTTGTTCTTTTACAGAGCTAAGCATAAAACTCAGGTCAAGAGTCAGCTTATCTTTCAGCATCTTGGCAACATTACGGACAGTGACATTGTAACGTTCGTAGTCATTATTATGGATAATACCTTTGGCATTGGTAGTACCTAAAGATAAGTAAGTCTGATTCTTGTCAGTACCTGTAGAAAGACTGGCAGCATTTGTTACATTCACACCTGTCTGAAAGAAGTCTTTAGGATCATAGCTGCTCGGCGTATTCAATTTACTGCCCCAGCTGTAGTAACTACCCACTTCTGTCTGCCCATAAGTATTTTGAAATTCGGGCAAGACAAGAGGAGCGGAGAAAGTCGTATTATTGGATATGCTGACTGAAGTACGTCCTTCCCTACCTTTTTTAGTAGTAATCATCACAACACCATTGGCAGCGGCACTACCGTAAAGAGCTGCAGCTGACGGTCCACTCAAAACAGAGATACTCTCTATATCCTCGGGATTCAGACCGGAAATAGGATCACCGGACTGACCGGCACCTTCGTATGAGTCCGTAGGCTGTGTAGAAGCGGCACTCATATCACTCATCGGGATACCATCAACCACATAAAGAGCATTGTTATTACCATTCAATGATTTGGTTCCACGCATCACTACACGTGAAGAGCCACCGACACCAGCTGAAGATGAGTTAATTGTAACACCCGCAACTTTACCGTTCAGATTATTGACGAAGTTGGCATCTGCAATGCGTGTAATCTCGGCATTGCTTACTTGCTGTACATTGTATGACAAAGATTTAGCTTCCTTCTTGATACCCAATGCAGTAACAACGACTTCATTCAGTACTTCTGTATCTTCTGTCAGCACAATATTCAGAACTTGGGCATTCTGTACCTTTACTGTTTTCGTGGCATATCCCACATAAGAAATTTCCAGAATATCTCCTTTCCTGGTCTGTAGCGTAAAGTTTCCGTTTATATCGGTGATAGTACCGACCGTAGAATCTTTCACTTTCACATTCACACCGATCAAGGGATCTCCGCCAGCATCTTTCACAACTCCTTTTATTTGGATTTGTCCTTCCTGCTGAACAAGTTGCATTTTATTAGTCGATAAAATAATCTGCTTGTCAACTACGGTATACGTAATATCGGTCCCCTTAAAAATATCATCTAGAATATCCAGAATCTTACCTGATTTATTTCTCACAGAAACAATACGATTCTTCTGAATCGTTTTGTCATTGTAAAGGAAAACATAATCGGAAGCTTCTTCTATTTTATTCAGTACCTGTTCTACAGATACATTGTTCATAGAAATGGCAACATGCGTCCGTTGAGCATAGCCATTCTCTGCAGATAGTTGTAAAACGACTGCAAAAAGTAGTGCCAGACTAATCCTCATAACTAAAGGTAGTTTTAGATTTAAAGCATATTTAGGATATAATGCAATAAATGAATGATTTTTTTTCATACATTTGCGGTTAACTAAAGTTTATTACTATAATGAACTGTGGTTTGATTCCGGTTAGCGTTTGCAAGACTCCTTACCGCGAATCTGAAAAATTGGGGGAAGACAGCTGTTGGTAGCAGCTTTCTTCCTTTTTTTACGATCTTTGTGTTATCTCATAGGCTATTCTCATTTTTATGGTTACTAATATAAATCTACTATTATCTTTTTCTTTGTGAATGTATCATCTGCCTGTTGTACCGCCTCCTCAGTTCTCCACTTCAAGGCAGCAGACTTAGCCAGATAATCCAATATCTGTGGCAGTGTTTCATTACGGAAGGTCGCACGATATTTATATTCTTTTCCCGATATATTATTAAACTGAATATCTACATTAAAATGCCGTGCCAGCCGTTTGAATATTTCACCCAACTCGGCATTGCGGAATATCAACTTACCGTCTTTCCATGCCACCTTTTCATAAACATCCACTTTTCCCTTCAACAATTTCTGATCTACCTTATTATAAAGCAATCGTTCTCCTGGAGCTAACTGAACTGTTGTTTTTCCGTCCGGTGAAATAACGTTTACTTTACCCTTTTCTAATACCGTTTCTATACTATTATCATCTTCGTAAGCATTCACATTAAATTTGGTTCCGTACACATAGACACTTAACCCGGCAGGAGTATTGACGTAAAAAGGCCGTTTCCTGTCCGCTTCTACTTCAAAATAGGCTTCACCTTTTAATTCAACATTACGATTATCTTTCTTAAAAACGGTAGGATAACGTAAAGTACTACCGGAGTTTAACCAGACAACCGAATGGTCAGGAAGTTCGTAACGAATGACTGAACCTGTAGCCGCCATGACTTCTGCATACTTCTCTTCAGTATCCGTTGCTCCCCAATATAAATATCCCAAAATCAAAGAAGAAAGTAATAAAGGTATAGTCAAGAATGCAGCATAACGCATCAACTGATTATACATACTCCTTCTTCTGTTTGTCTTTATTTGGGTCTGTGCTTGTTGATAGGCACCCATTACATCAATAGACTCCATTTCCTTAATATCCTCTCCTAATGCCTGCGCTTTTCGGAGCAATGATTCCGGATTCATATTTTCCATATTCTCTTTCAAAATCTTATCTTTTAATTGCAATTACACTAATAGTACAACTGAGGTAATCGAAAAGGGACAGGTATAACATACTTTTTTTTATTTTATTTTTTAAGCTATCTTATTTTCCACAGCTTCATACCAAAAACAAAAAAAGAAAGAAAATTTTAGGAAATGCTGATTTTCTTATTATATATTTGCAGTAAAATGAAAAACTACAGAATCTCAAAATAATGAAAATATCTTTTTCCAGACAGACTAAAGAAAGAGCTTTCAAACAACTTTACGAGGATTATTATGCCCCTTTCTGCCTGTATGCAAAAAGATTTGTAGATGATAAAGAAGTCCGCGAGGACATTGTTTCGGATGTATTCACCTCCCTATGGGACAAGTTGGATACCGACTCTTTCGATTTGCAATCAGAGACAGCATTGGGATATATAAAAATGTGTGTAAAAAACAGCTGTTTGAACTTTCTGAAACATCAGGAGTATGAATGGAGTTATGCCGAAAATATCCAAAAGAAAGCTCCTCTATATGAAACAGAAACAGATAGTGTATATACACTTGATGAGTTATACCGAATGCTATACGAAACATTAAATAAGCTTCCGGAAAACTATCGCACCGTATTTATGAAGAGTTTCTTTGAAGGCAAAACACATGCGGAAATTGCCGAAGAAATGAATCTCAGCGTAAAATCCATTAATCGGTATAAACAAAAAACAATGGAACTCCTGCGGAACGAGTTGAAAGATTACCTCCCGCTATTTTTATTATTCCTGTCTCCCGAGCAACTGTAAGCTCTCTGCTAAAACACGGCACTCTTTACGATTAATCTTCCCATTTCCCGTTTGAGGAATATGATTTACCTGATAAATATATTTAGGACGATAATAAGGTGCTAAGACTGATTCCAATTTAGTCTCTAGCGCACTTATTTCCATCTGCCCTTCTATCAATAAAGTAACAGCCTGCCCCAAACGTTGATCCGGAACGGAAGTGATTACAAACGGGACAGGAATAAACGACTGAAGTAACTTTTCGATCTCTTCTGCCTGCACTTTAATTCCTCCGCTATTGATTACATTATCCTTTCTTCCCAGAATCGTAAAACTACCGTCCGGATAAATGCGGGCAATATCATTTGTCTGCAGAGTATCATCGCAGACAAGCGGAGCATTAATCATCAAAGTATTTTCTGAAGACAAAAACAACTCTACGGATGAAAAAGGATAATAACGATCGGATGCTGCTGCGCCATTCAGACGGCGAAGAGCGATGTGAGAAAGGGTTTCCGTCATCCCGTAAGTTGAATAAACAGCATTGGACAGATTTCTGATTTTTTCCTCTAAAGCCTTGTCAACTGCTCCGCCTCCTATAATTAAAATCTCCGTTTGCTTTAATTTCTCTTTCTCTTCGGGTATCTGAAATGTATTATACACCTGCAAAGGCACCATAGCCGCAAACCTTAAAGGAGTGTCCACATCTGCCAATGGATGACCGGAAGCCCGACGTACTATAAGATTCAACCCGGCAATCAAAGAACGGACGACTACCATCATCGCCCCGATATAGCGAAGGTTCATACACAATAATGCCGTTTCACCCTGCTTTAAATCCAGAAACTCACAAGTCAGGCGTGCACTCTGTATCATCTGATCTTTGCGAACAAGCAATTCTTTAGGTGCCCCCGTAGAACCGGAAGTATGTACAGTGATCACAGGATCATCATTAAACCATTCGTTTAGAAAAAGATACAAGTCCCATATAGCAGAAGGGTGGTTTCCCTCACCTTCTGCTACAAGGCTATGTATATCGCCCGGAGTATATTCCTTTCCCTCCAGCAACAAACGCTGTTTTTGTCGGTCGAATATCATCATTTACAAAACCACAAACAATCTTTTCTGATTTCAAGAGGCATCTCTACATTATCTGTAAAGAGTAACCCGGTGCCTAACCCTTGCGGCAATGGATTCTGAAAAGTAGCACACCATTGAGCGATAGCATTCAGACCGATATTAGACTCCAGAGCAGAAGTTATCCACCAACCGATATTCAGTTTCTCCGCTTCTGCAATCCACTCCTCGCCACCGGCTAATCCGCCATGAAGAGAAGGTTTGATAATAATATATTGCGGACGGATAGCCGAAAGTAATCTTTGCTTTTCTTCCCAGGTATTATAACCTATCAGTTCCTCATCCAAAGCTATCGGCAAAGGAGATTCGGAAGTAAGACGTGCCATTTCTTCCCATTGTCCGGCACGAATGGGCTGTTCTATCGAATGTAAGTCCAGTTCGGACAAGCGTTTCAATTTCTCCATCGCATCTGTTGGCGAGAATGCTCCGTTGGCATCTACACGCAATTCTATTTCTTTAAAAGAATAGTGAGAGCGGATATGTTGGAGTAAAGCCAGTTCTTCTTCAAAGTTGATGGCACCGATCTTCAACTTTATACAGCGGAATCCCGCCTCCATCTTCTTCTCTATCTGAGCAAGCATTCTATTGAAGTCACCCATCCAGATAAGCCCGTTTATCGGAATACCTGCTTCCCCACGTGAGAAGGGTGTATCCCACAAAGCCCAGCTTCCTTCAAAAAAGTGACGAATGGCTGTCTCCAAGCCAAAAAGGATGGAAGGGTACTTGCATAGAGCTTCCATGTCCAGCTTACCTCCCTGATTCTCTACCTGCCGGCAGATTTTAGCCAGCACTTCCTCGTAATCGGGAAGATCATCACAGCTAAGATTTGGCAGAGGAGCGCACTCCCCGATCCCTACCCAATTGGGAAATTCGGGAGCAGTAAAATGAAGATACCAGACTTTTCGCGTTGTGTATGTGCCTCGTGAAGTTCCGGCCGGCTGCTTGAAATGAAGCACCCGCGGAATAATGTCTATTTTGCAATCCATTGTTTAAGGGAACTTCGGATATTTCTTAAAGTTAGGTTTACGTTTCTCCAGAAATGCATTCTTTCCTTCCTGAGCCTCATCCGTCAGATAGTAAAGCAAGGTCGCATCCCCTGCCAGCTCCTGAATACCTGCCTGGCCGTCCAGTTCGGCATTCAATCCGGCTTTAATCATCCGCAAGGCCAACGGACTGAGCAGCATCATTTCTTCCGCCCATTGCACATACTCATCCTCCAGTTGCTCCAATGGAACTACTTTATTCACCAATCCCATATCCAACGCTTCCTGCGCATTGTATTTCCGGCAAAGGAACCATATCTCACGTGCCTTCTTCTGACCGACGACACGAGCCAGATAAGAGGCTCCGAAACCTGCATCAAAGCTACCTACGCGAGGACCGGTCTGTCCGAAGATCGCATTCTCCGAAGCAATCGATAAATCGCAAACTACATGAAGCACGTGTCCGCCACCAATGGCAAATCCATTTACGGCAGCAATTACCGGTTTCGGAATGCTGCGGATTTGTTTCTGTACATCCAGAACACTCAGACGGGGAACACCGTCCTTGCCGATATAGCCGCCACGCCCTTTCACATTCTGGTCACCGCCCGAACAGAAAGCCTTGTCACCAGCTCCCGTAATCACGATCACATCAATATCCGCTTCTTCCCGGCAAATGCGCAATGCGTCACTCATTTCAGCCGTTGTAGTCGGAGTAAATGCATTTCGATAGCGTTCACGGTTAATGGTGATGCGGGCAATCCCATTATAGTAATCAAAGAGGATATCTTCGTATTCTCTGATGGTTGTCCATTCTCTTTGTGTTGACATAATCTATTTTTGTTTTAGTTGATGATAATAATCTTTCAGTATACGTGCATCTTTATTTTTATTGCTGAATACTTCCATCAGAACCGGTTGTTCCATGGCTTCCGGTTGTGTGAAGGTTTTCATCGCTTCGGCAAGCTGTTCTTCATTCTCTACCCGTTGATAAAGGAATCCGCGTTCTTCCGCCCATCCTTTGGCAGATGTCTTGTGAACGGCTGTAATATACTTGTGCGATGTACCCGACATATCCAGTCCGGGTAATGTATGGAAAATCTCCCCTCCTCCGTTATTCAGCAAAAGAATGCGTAGATTAGGACGGACATTGATATTCCACAAAGCATTCATATCATAAAAGAAACTAAGGTCACCTATAGCTATAAAATTTAGTTTATCCGAACCGGCAGCATATCCCACTGCCGTGGACAACGAGCCTTCGATGCCGCTTGTACCCCGATTACAGCATACCTCAATCGTAGAAGGAACCTGGTATAACTGAGCATAGCGGATAACAGAACTATTTGCCAGATGCAATGCACATGATTCCGGCAATGCTTTTATCAAAGCACCGATAGCCGACATTTCCGAATATCCGAACTCCGGTTCGGGAATGGTCTTGCAATAATTCTCCCATACACGGGGATACTCCGGCACGCGGTTATCCAGCAATGGAGCTATTTTCTCCAGAAACTCAAACGGGTCCATTTCGATGACGGTAGTCAGAGAACCGTAAAGGTCAACCACTTCTCCATCAGCAGACACATGCCAGTGTTCTTTAGGCGGATGCTGCCGAAGATATTTTTTCAACCGCTTGGAAACCACATGTCCGCCATAAGTAATCAGTAGTTCGGGAGTCATCTGGCCGATTTTCTCTTCGGGCATCGCATAAAGCGCCGCATCAAAATTCTTCACCGGAATACCGGGTACTGTCTGATTACCGATATGCTCGGTCAGCCACACGAAATGTTTATATAACAATTTGGTATGCCGTTTCTCAAACAAGTAAATCAAGTTCATCTGTCCGACAATAACCATCCGCTTCTGATATCTGTTCAAGCGTTCGATCAGGTCATTGTAATCCCGGTCGTATACATTCAGACCCTGATAGCGCGTGATAACACGTACTTCGGGAAGCGACTCCACCGTAAACTGGAACAAAGGTTCGGATATAGGAATATTAATATGTACCGGACCTTTTCCATGATGGTTGGTTTCCAGCAATGCTTCATTCACCAAGCGGTTACAGTACCATTCATCCTCTTCTGTCTGAATCTCCGGAAGGTTTACCGATTTCTTGACCAATGTCTGAAAAACACCGGGCTGCGGCAATGTCTGTCCCGCCATCTGTCCAATCCAGGCAGCAGGCCGATCGGCAGAGATCACAACTAAAGGTATATTCTGATAATACGCTTCTGCCACAGCAGGATGAAGATTGAGCAACGCTGTACCAGAAGTACAGCAAACGGCAGCAGGATGCCCGCCATTCAGCGCAAGACCAATCGCAAAATAACCGGCACTCCGCTCATCCGTCATAGCATAACAAGTAAAACCCGGATGAGTAGACAGCGTATGCACAAGAGGTGCATTACGGCTACCGGGACATAACACTACTTTCGTAATTCCATGCGCCTCAAGCAACGCGACCAACTGGAGTATATTTTTCTTGTCCGAATACATATTAATAGTGATTAGCTTGTTAATGATTCATCATTATTGGAGCAGACACAAGAATACGCCTCATTGTCTGCAATTTCTTTTCCGTTTCCTGCCATTCATCATTCAACTCTGAAGAGGCTAACAATCCGCCACCGGCATACAGTGTCAGTTGCTCGTCTTCAATGTGCATGCAACGCAGATTCACATACAAATCTGTGCGTCCCTCCGGATCGAGCCAACCGATAAAACCGGAATAATACTTACGATCGTACCCTTCATTTTCCAAAATGAACCGGTAGGCTTCTTCTTTAGGCAGTCCGCACACGGCAGGAGTCGGATGCAGGACTTTCAGAAGGTCTCCCAGATTTTTATTATCTTTCAAAGAGAAATGAAAATCAGTTTTCAGATGTGACAGGGCGCCGGCATATGCCGGATAAGGCCCGCTCTCTGTAGAGCGAATGCCCAGCGAAAGAAGCTGCCGACGGATATAGGACGCCACATAATCCTGCTCCTGACGGTTTTTGTCATCCCATACTTGCGGAAGTTTACCATTCTGCAAAGGTTGAGTTCCTGCCAAGGCAACTGTATTCCATTCATTTTTTTCGCCCGACAATATAATTTCGGGGGTACTTCCCAGCCACACGCCCGTCTGAGGAGTATAACACAGATAGATATAAGAATGAATATAACGTTGACAAGCTGCACGAAAAACAGCTGAAGGGGAAAACTCCGGATTCTTTCTAATAGTGAGACTACGGGAAAGCACCAGTTTATCAAAGGTAGCATCACGCAAGGCTTCAATAAATGTATGAAAACAGGTCGCATACTTCCCTGTACAAAGGGTATGAAAAGATTCCTCCGGATAACTTTGCAAGACCTGCTCTTCGTCTGCCACGATTTCCATAGGCAACGGCCGTCCAGTCCTGTCGGACTGTATCAACACAATCGGGCATGACTTATCTACACGGAACGGAGCAATCACAAATCCTCTTTGTCCATTCAGTTCTTTCAAATCGTAAATCAGGCGGACAGCTCCGACATCTTCAGTCAACAGACGAGGATACTTCTCCCCGGGAACACGATAAACAGCAAAGGGCTGTTTCCGCAGAATGAGTGCATCAATAGTTGTCAAGTTACTTTTTTCGTCAATCATCTTTTTTTCATCACACTGTTGACCACCCGTATAGAGGACACCAGTTTATTGGTTGAAGTAAAAACGTCCACATTCCATACATGGGAGGAACGTCCTTTGTGTACAATCGTCGCTACTGCACGTACTGTATCACCTTCGTGCGCAGAAGATATATGATTTCCGCTGACCTGCATTCCTACCACAATTTCATCCGGCTGACAGAGAATCATCGAGCCGAGTCCGGCAACTGTTTCTCCCAATGCAAGCGTAGCTCCACCGTGCAAAATACCGAACGGCTGACGGGTACGGTGATCTACCGGCATCGTCGCCTCTACACGGTCTTCGTCGGCATATGTATATTGGATACCCAGATTACCCATCAATGCGTGACGCGCCTGTGCATTCAACTGGTCCAAAGGAATCTCTGTAGCCCGAACTTCCGCTATTATCGCCTTTTCGACAGCCAGAGCCACTCCGTCTTCCTCATTGGAAGCTGTCACATAATCCGCACAGACCTTTACCGAATCCTGCGAATGCCCCATCGCCACTCCCAGTCCTGCCAGCTGAATCATCGTTACATCGCACACACCGTCTCCTATAGCGATGACTTCTTCACGCTTCACATCCAGTTCTTCCAATAAAGCTCCCAATGTGTTGGCTTTATCAATCGCACACGGCACTACTTCCAGAAAATAAGGTTCGGAACGGAAAACATCCAAAGCTCCGTTCAACCGTCTCTTCCAGTGTCCTTCCAGACTAACCAACGCTTCCTCGTCATCGCTGACAAGCATACACTTACACGGAGCAAAGTCAATTGCTACAGAAAATTCCTCTTCCTTGATCACTTTCAAATTATTCAAGCGAGCTTCATTCTGGATATGTTCATTCTCCGGAGTGTCAGTAATGATCGTATCATCATGGTAAGTGAACAGTGCGAAATTATTTTTTCTTGCCTTCTTTTCCAGATAAGGCAACATTTCCGGATTAATTCTCCGCTCAAACAGTATTTCTCCGTTTTGAGCATTAATTATCTGGCAACCATTATAAGAAAGAATAAAACCTCCGTAATTTCCGAGTTCAAGGGATTTGGCTAAGGGCATCAGACCGTAAGTAGGTCTGCCGGATGCCAGCACGATACGTACTCCCATTTGCTGTACTTTCAGCAAAGCGGCCAATGTACGTTTACTAATTTCTTTTGCATCATTGAGAAGCGTTCCGTCTACATCAAGAACTAATAATTTATACTTCATGGACACACGATTTTGATTTAGATTACAAAGGTAGGAAATTGAGTGAACGACTGAAAGCGGAAAGAGATAAAAATTACTTTAATTTCACTCTTTCAGATGCATTTCCAGATAATCGCGAAGGATTCGGGCATGATTGTAGACCGGTTCTTTGGATGCATAAAGCAAAGTGATCACCGGATGGGGTTTGATAAGAGTCAGAAAATCGGCAACAGCCTGAGAAGCTTCCAGTTCCTTCTGATACATTACGACAAAGTCGCTCCAGTGCCCCGGAATATCTTCATGAAACCATCTACGCAGTGCTGCGGAAGGCGTTATATCTTTTGCCCAGTAATCATATTTCAACCATTCTTTCCTGATTCCACGTGGCCAGAGTTTATCTACCAGCACCCGATATCCGTCTGTCTCTGAAAAGTCTTCGTACACTCGCTTTATCCTAACTTGCACCATTTCCGTTTATATTTAGTTATCATAAGAATAAACCGATAAAACGGAAAATTGTTTAACGAAAAAGCCAAAATCAACCTAAGGATTCCTGCGCTTTCTTAAATTCGTAAGGAGTCATACCAGTCTTTTTCTTGAACATACTGTACAGAATAGGCGTACTATTAAATCCGGCTTCATCAGCTATCGCACGAATGGTATAATTGGGATGTTGCTTCAATAACTGAATCGCATAGTTAATACGAAGTTCATTAATATACCCGTTGAAATTAGTTCCGGTGTTTTCCTTGATCATCCGGGCGAAACGCGCATTATTCAAATGTACAATCTGAGCCAGATCCTCTCTCGACAACTCCGGAGACAGATATAACTGATCCTGGACAACAATACGATTCAGTTCTTTGAAAATTTTCTTATTCTCATCCTCTTCCTCCCTACTCTCCACTACTTCATCCGGAGATAAATCGTCTTTTTCGGAAAAGCCAGTTTCCGGTTCCAAGTCCAATGGAACAGCTATCGGATCTTCCGCATCTCCATCTATGAATAATTGTTTGTTCTCTACTTTTCCAGCCAGTTTCTCATTGATAAACTTTGCCAGCATTTTGTTTTTATATTTAACAATAATCGTATGACGCCAAATCCGCCATAGCACAAATAAAATGAGACAAGTGACACATCCCAAAAAAGCAAGTGATATGTTTCTGATTCTTAACTGTAAAGTCTGTTCGGCAATATATTCTTCCTGCTCGTCAGCTTTATGAATAGCATTTAATTCCAAAGCCGCATTCTGTTTATCCTTGCTGTTAATACCATCAATAATAGAAATAATAGACTCACGTAATGCTGCTACTTTTTCAAAATCCTTCAAGCCTTTATAAGCTTTCACCTCTTTCTGAAGGATACTAATATACTGCAAGTTGACAGTATCCTGCTCTTGCATCAATTTCTTAAAATCCTGACATTGATCAACGACTTTCTGATATTGTTTAGACACTAGCAGATAAGGTATCGCATAGGTTTTTCCATCCGGTGTCTGTGAATTCTCTGTTGACAAATATTGTTGATAATATTTTTCCGCCTGATCATACTTTCCTTCCAGATAGCAGATATACGACATTTTTGCATACAAGTAAGTATATTGCAGATCAAGAAAGCCTTTTGTTTTTTCCGGTAATTTAGCTATATCTTTAAGTAGCTTTTCGCGCTTCAACCCAACCTCCAATGCTTCTTTACTACGGGAATCATTGAGCAGATAATCCATTTTCATCCCATAAAAGTATGAAAGCATAGCCATTTCCAATTTGGAACTTGTACCTTGAAGCAATTTGATAGCTTTGTCAAAATAGTCATATGCCTCCTCTTTGAAAGACAATTGCCATTTATTTTCACCAATGCAAAACAACAGCTTACTTTCAGCCCCTTTATCCTTTTCTTTTTGTGCTAGCTTGATACCATCAAGAGCATACCTCATACTCTCTTTATGGTCACTCATAAGCACTGCTAATTCTGCCAGGTCGACAGTCATGGTCAACAAGTGCTTAGGATCTTTCTGAGAAACGGAATCCAGCAAATAAGACTTTTTGGCATACAAAAAAGCCAGTTTAGTCATATACATATTACGATAAACCCTGCTGCGTAATTCATGTATAATACGCAGAGGGATAGTCTTCTTACTTTCAGCTCCATCCAACAAACTTAAAGCCCGTTCAGGTTCTGCCATATAAATTCGACTTATATACTCACTGGTATATAGCGAATCATTCTCTATAGTTTTGTCGGCGAAAAGGAGCTGGTTAAACACAAACAAAAACAAACAAAAACAAATAACCGAGCGAATACTTTTCATTATAATCCCAATGATTTTACTCCCCAAAAGTAAAACATAGTTTCATAAAATGCAAGAATTGAACATATTTGAATGAACTAAAATAAGAAAAGTTAGTGATTATAAAAGTCAGGAGCCATCAAGTTTTCCCCACCAACCACATACAATAAAATACTAAAAATCAAGCATATGTCACATACATAAAACAAAACATCTCAACATATAAATAAACTGCCGATTCTATTAATGAATCTGCATAAGATCAGAGCAGCACATGAAAAATCGAACCGACCAGTCTAAATAAACACCAGACAATTATTAACCCGCCACACTCATCAGAGCAAAACAGCACAAAAACAGAAAATCAAAAAAGAGAAACACATACTGTAATAAGAAAGATTATAATCCCAACGCTTTATCAAACCGTTGCTCCATACATGCACTCAAATCCGTCGTTACAAACTTTCCTTTATAGAAAAGAGAAAAGATAGTAGCAGGTGTAGGTGCATTTTGTGCTTGTGCCATCGTTTCCAATCTGACTATCTTCAATGGAATACCTTTGTTCTCAGTCACACTCACTAAAGAATTACGGACATGAAACTCTGCAAACGGACAACGATGTGTATAATAAACGACTACACCTTCTTTTTCCTCACATTCTCCACTTGATACTGTTCCATTGAATGACGGATCAGGAGCTGCCGGATTTATCTTCAAAGCCAAAAGACTGAAACCATAGGGTAGTTTTTCTATCGTCTCAAACCCCTGACGTAATAACCATTTCGCATCACCCATAAAATGAAATTTAGAGGTACCGACCACAGTCACCAAGCCATCCCTACCCTGTGCTTTGGCATCCTCGACAGCAGACTGCAATAGTGCTTTGCCATGCCCGCATCCTTTATATTTTCCTGAAACCCAAAAACAGTTTATCATTAAATAGTTAGGTGCATTAACCGGAACCCAAGCTTTTTCGGCAGGTCCATATTCTATAAATACTTTTGCACGTTCGTCAAGCCGTCTGAAAACATAGCCATTCTCAAACTCATTTTTCAGCCATGTCTTTTTCAACTCATAGCTATCCTTACATTTCTTATCGGAGAAAGCACAGCAAATATGTTCTTTTTCGATATTCTCTTTAGTCAGAGTGATATACTTCGCTTCCATAATATTCTGTTTATTAGTATATAAATTCCGGTTGTCCATTTTAACTACAGCAAAGATACACAATCGAAAGTAATAAAACATTGTCCAGTCTCGTCAAAATGACACAGTAGTACGGATTAAAGTTCGGAAAACAGATAAGTAAATAAACCTGAGTGACAAACTTATCAAAGAACTTATTGACCACTCTGTGGAAGAAGTGATCAAAAAAACTCCCTAAGAAAAAACAGGAGGAATATCGCACAATGATTTAACATAAAGCGTGAAACCGCTGACTGGTAACCATACAAATATCCGGCTTTGCTGCAATTCACAATAGTAAAGCCGGATATTTAACTGTCAAAAGCATATATCCCATATACCACAAGCTCTTTCCAATGCTACTAGTGAAGCGGCATATCCTTTCATTGTTTCCAGATACTCCTGTTGCACTTCATTATAAGTACGCTGGGCAACCAGTACATCAAGAATACTCGTTTCTCCCCGTTTGTATTTATATACCATTCCGTCGAGCACCTTCTGCGAGTCTTCAAGTACACCGGCTTTATATTGAGCTATCTTTTTCTTTTCAGCCTCATAGTTGAACCAGGCCTGGGTTATCTCTGCCTGTATCTGCAATTCCATATCTCTTTCCATTATCTCCGATTGGGCAATCCGAAACTTTGCAGCTTTTACAGCTCCTTTATTTATATTCGAGAATGTCAGAGGAACAGATACACCGGCAGTAGCAGAACGGGACGGAGGAAGAAAGCCGTTCCAGTTTCTTTCATAAGAAACAGATACTCCGATATCGGGTCTGCGTTCCGCTCTCGTCAGTTTATATTCCCGGGTAGTAACTTCAGTACTTTTTTGAGCAACAAGCAGGTCGATGCGATTATCCAGTCCCGCTTTGACCAAATCAGACAGAGCAAAGTCCCTGCTTAGCTCTTCCCAATTTCCCAAAGGGATATGAAGCGTATCAGCACTCATCCCCATGTGTTTATTCAACAAAACCAAAGCGGAATGATAAGCCGCCTCCTGACTGTAAACAGTATTAAGCAAGGTGACAGTTTCCAGTTTTGACTGCCGGACATCATTCTCCGTAATCTCTCCCGAAACATAACGTAAACTATCTGACTGACTCAGCTGATACATATACTCATAAGAACTTTTCTGTACTTCAAGTAATTCGCGCTGAAGAATTGCTTCTAGAAAAAGGTCGGCAGCCTCCGCCCTCAAATCCTGAAAGCCCTGTTGCAGGAACAGTTTCTCCAATTCTGCCTGAGTCCGCGCCAACTTAATACGTGCTCCCCTTTTATTTCCCATTTCTAATGAATAGGAAACTCCCAACGAGAAAGTCTCATTACCTGCTTCAAATTCCAACTCCGGATCCGGAAAGATTTTCCGGGCAATTACTTCCGCATCAGCAATACTCACATTGAGTTTTTCGGCTAAATAACTCAGGTTCTTTTTCCCTACCCGATTCAGATATTCTTCGAAAGAAATAGACTGCCCCTGCTTTATTTCAGGCATTTGCGCAAAAGTCGGAATGAGTACGGCTTCCACCATTAAAAGCAAGAGCACTATATTATATCGTATATTCTTTTTCATCGTTCTTCTTTTTATTTAAAACATTGTTCTCAACCAGATAATAGAAAGCCGGAAGCAGAAACATAGAGATAAGGGTTGAAAACATCAATCCATACACAATCACTGTTGCCAGCGGACGCTGTACGTCACTACCAATTCCGGTTGCCAACGAAGCCGGGAAAAGTCCGAGTATCGTAGTGACCGAAGTCATCAGAATAGGTCGGAAACGCTGGCGTGCCCCTTCTATGACCGATTTCCGGAGTTCCATTCCTCCCCTGCGCAGCCCATTGACCTGCGATACCATGATAATTCCATTTTGTATGGAAAGCCCGAACATCGCTATAAATCCTACGGCAGAAGATACATTCAGCGTCATACCACGCACATTAAGAGCAAGCATACCTCCGAAAAGTGCCAGAGGAACAATAGCCAATACCAGTCCTGCCTGCCGGAACTTCCCGAACGTGACATAAAGCAGTATAAACATCCCTGTCAGTGTCAGCGGTATAATGACAGCAAGACGTGTATAAGCCCGTTTTTGATTTTCGAAGGCCCCTCCCCATTTGATGGTATATTTATTCTTGTCATAATGTACTTTCTCATTGATCGTATTCTGGGCTTCATTCAGAAAAGATGTCAGGTCACGACCGCGCAAATTCAGCTTTACCGTCAAATGGCGTCTGTTCATTTCCCTGGTAATCGTACTTTCGCCGACACTCAATCTGACATCGGCAACCTGAGAAAGAGGTATCTTTGCACCGGTGGAAGAAGTCAACATAAGTCCGGCTATTTTCTCCGGAGTATTCCGCGCTTCCTCTTTATACTTACAGGTGATGCCATACTGGCGGTCACCCTGATAAAGTTGTGCGATAGCTTTACCTCCGACAGCCACTTCAATCAGATCCGCTACATCGGATACATTTAATCCGTAACGAGCTATGGCATCACGATTCATACTGATCTGTAACTGTGGCAAGGGTGGTTCCTGATCAATATCCAGATCAACAGCCCCTCGCACAGTTCCTAATGCCCTGGTTATTTCTTCGGCAATACGACGTGTTTCACGAAAATCTTCGCCATATACTTTCACCACCAGTTCACTATGGGCCCCGGCTATCTTATCCATCACCCCGTCTATCATAGGTTGGCTAAATCCTACTTTAAAACCGGGAAGTAACTTATATTCTTCTTCCAGTTCATGAATCAAATCCTTTTTAGTTTTTCCTTTCGGCCATTCATCATAAGGCTTAATACCGATGGACACTTCAAAATGTGAAGGGGTGAACGGATCAGTTCCGTCGTCATTCCTTCCCGCCTGTACCATAATATAAGTTACTTCGGAATACTTCATCGTACGGGCACGCAAAGTATCAGATAACTCCCGTGACTTTTCTACGGAAATTCCGGGTGGCAGATTAACCTGTAACCATATCGAACCTTCATCCAGCTCCGGAAGGAAGTCTTTTCCTACGACAACACTCAACACGATCCCCGCTGTCAGAATCAGTCCTGATGGAATGATGGCTTTTAAGGGAGCTTCCAGAAATCCTGTAATGGTACGAATGTATTTATCCTTTAGTCTGTCCAGCCATTTATTCTTATATATTTTATGTGGTTTACGATAGATTGCATAGGCAAGTCCCGGAATCAATAAGAGCGCAACCAACAGTGCTCCAATCATTGCATAGCTCATCGTAAATGCCATTGGAGTAAAAAGTTTGCGTTCAACACGTTCAAAGGCAAACAGCGGAAGGTATGCCGTAATAATGACAATGGTTGAGAAAAGAATAGGCCGACCCACTTCTTTGGCGCGTTGCGCCATGCTTTTTTCTTCGAGATATTGTTTGGGATTATCCTCACGTTTCTTAAGGATCGTTTCCAGCATAACGATAGCGCCGTCCACAATAATACCGAAATCAATAGCACCAAGCGACAGAAGGTTAGCCGGAATATCCGTCAGATGCATAAGAATAAAAGCGATAAGCAATGACACAGGAATCGTTATAGATACCAATAATGCACCACGCCAGTTGCCTAGAAACAGAATAAGCACAAGAACCACCAAAGCCATACCCATCAGCAAGGTATGGGATACGGTACTCAAAGTAGTATCCACCAAGTTGGTACGATCCAGAAAAGTATGTATCCTCACTCCTTCCGGCAATGTCTCATTATTTAACTCATCAACTGCCACATGAATATCTTCCAGTACTTTAGACGGATTCTCATGTTTCAGAAGGAGTACAATTCCTTCCAGACTCTCAGAGTAGTTGCGGGTACGGTCCGTATATCCCAGCACTCCCTTTCTTTCAAGATTTCCATACTTCAAAGAACCTATATCATTCAGAAAGACAGGAACTCCGGAAGTAGTACTCACTACAATATGTCCCAAATCGTCCAAATTTCCGATTAATCCAATTCCCCGTACCACATAACCCAAGTCACCACGATTCAACACGCTTCCCCCCACATTGGCATTGTTATTCTCAATGGCTTCAACAACCTGGCTGAGAGATAAATTATATTGTTCCAGTTTGGACGGATCTACTTCAACCTGGAACTGAGTAGTGATCCCACCGAAATTGGTTACATCAGCCACTCCCGACACTTCCTTGATACGGGGAATAATTACCCAGTTCTGAAGGTCGGTTAATTCGCGTAATGAGTGCTGGTCACTTTCTATGATATAACGGTACACTTCTCCTACGGGAGATGTCAGCGGATCAAGTCCCGGAACAGCTCCATAAGGCAGTTCTACTTCATTCAATCTTTCCTGTACGCGCTGGCGGCTCCAGTAGTCCTCTGTCCCGTCCTTAAAGACAATGGTAATCATTGACAGCCCGAATGTACTCTTACTCCGCATGACGTGCATACCGGGCAGCCCATTAATAGCGCGTTCCAAAGGAATGGTTATCTGCTGTTCCACTTCCTCCGCAGCCAGTCCGGGAACTTGAGTGACCACCTGGGAAGTGACATCTGCAATATCCGGATATGCTTCTATCGAAAGCTGTTTCCATGAGTAATATCCAAAGATACACATCATCACAAACAGGCAAAGCATTACCCATCTTTTTTGTATAATTGAAAGCATTAATTCCTTCTTCATAATTTCTTACTTTAAATAATATCCTCCTTCACTGATTATCTTATCTCCGGGACGCAATCCTTCGCTGATCACCGCTATTCCGTTTTCTGTTGTCTCCACTGTCACCGACGTCCGTACGAAAACCAACGGAGCAATCTGCACAAATACATAGCTATCCTTTTCGCCCTGTAGTAACGTTTTCTCCGGGATTTGAATTTGTCCGACCGGAACACTCAGAAAGTGGACAGTAGTGTACATCCCCAGCTTCAGATGTCCGTTCAAATTATCACAGACCGAAAGTACCTGAATGGACCGGGTTTCCTCGTCTACCTCCTCCTCTACATGATACACATTGCCTTTAATAACCGTACCGGGCAATGCCGAAATTTCAATATCCAGACTACTGCCTTCATTTATAAACCGGATATCTTTCTCCTTTACCTGAGCCGCAATCCATACCTTAGACAGGTCGGCAACAATAGCTATCGGTTCGGTATCATCTTTCAGATATTGCCCTGTTACGATGTTATCCTTTATCACTTCCCCGGGAATAGGAGAACGAACAATCATCGGTTGCCCCAATATCATTTCCGCCGGATTGTCCACCTGATATACCCGCAATGCGGCAGAGGCGTTTTCAAACTCCTTATCTGCTATCAATAAAGCATTCTGGGCTTCTTCCAGTTCTCTTTGCGAACTGACACCATTCCTTATCAGATCTTCTTTGCGTTTCAAATCTTTTTTAGCAAGTTCCCTGGACGAAAGTGCTTGAAAGTATTCCTTTTGTGCAGAAGTAAAGTCGGGGGAACTGATTTCAAATAAAGGTGTTCCCTGACGTACCGACTGTCCGATACGCACATAAGATTTTGTGACTCTCCCTGCAAATGGAGGAGCAACATAAGCATAACGGGGAGGAATGGGACGCACCACACCGGACGTTATCACCTTCTTGGAATAGGGTTTCAGTTCAGACACTGATACTTTGATCTTTTCAAGTAAAAGAGGATCTGCAATATAGACCGTGTCACCTTGTATACGATAGCCACTTTTTTGCTCTGATTCCTGTTTATCCCCGCATGCGGTAAAAAACAACACACTGCCAATAATAAATGTGTGTAACTCTCTCTTCATCATCATAATTAAACATAAGTTAAGTTAGTAACCGGATTTCCGGGCACAAAGATAGACGGCTCCCTTCGGAGAGCCTGTTAGAGAATAGTTAGAATCCTATTAGAATCTTATTAGAGTAAATAAAGATTTCTTCTTAAAACAGCAGTTTTGTTGTTAGAGAGTACGCACAAATAAGGGGTTGACTAAAAAGCCAACCCCTCAACGGATGATATTCCGGTATTTTTATCGTAAGCCGAAAAGTTCTTATTCTTTCACACAACGTATACTTTGAGCAAAACCTTGATATGACAATCTGAAATTATGAGAATTATATGCAGACTCAAGCGACCAGGCTCCATAACGTATTCTCCTGTCATAAGGTGGATTCTGCAATTCCGATCTCATATAAGGAGGACCTACACTTGCCGACCAATAGTATCCGGTACTACCCCTACTTTCCAAAGCACCACTTGTGTTATTCAGACGACCGGCTGACGGAAAAAAGACAGATGCATTCGTTCCGGAATCGGGATTAAAATACAATACTCCCTGATAAGCAACATTACTATTTCCTAATGATACGCCATAGTTTCCATTCGAAGCCTCTTTTATCGGACGTCTGTCGAAAAATCCGTCCGAATAAAATGTATAAGTTGTTCCTTTTAGTTGTTTCCGGGCAAGCATATCTTTGTTTGCTCCGTAAGGATATGTCCCAGGACCTGTATTACCAGTTCCACCAAAAGGAGTAGTAAAAGCTGTAGCGTAGTCTGCACTTGAAGCCGCATTTCCTGCAAAAGGTACATTAAATAAAGAAACCCTTAATTCTGAATACTCTATTTGATCTTTATAATTCGTGGCAGTACCCGTAGTACCCTCATCCGGCAAATAATCATAATATCCATTATAAGATATTTTATCCGTATAGCCATCTGTCGGACGACGATATCCCGGAGGGCAAACTTCAAACTGTTCTTTATATGCAGGAATATTAGCACTGACATCTCCATCCCACATGATCGGAAATTCCCCATATCCCCAAGGGAATCCTGAAACAAGATATGACTTCGAGGGATTAAAAGCTCTGCGGTAATAATCAGTCATACCGGAAGTAGTGCCTTTCAAATCGACCGCCCACTGAAAGAATGCACCCGCCTGCGAAGGGAAGTCTACAAAACGAGCACCTTTTACGTTCACATTCTCATAATCCGGATTCGTATTCCCTGCTAACCTCTCGCTTGTCAGGTTTAAAGCAGAGAACTTAGCTGCTCCCCTACGGGCATTCGTCGATAAAAGACGCATATCTTCTCTCACATGTGTAGTAATATCCGTACCTCCATTCCACGCTCCCCATACAGTTCCCGAAATAGCATCCCCCGGCGCATATATATAAGCACCGGCTTCGCCCTGACGAATATAAATTTTCATTGTTGTCCGCCATCCCGGATAATATGACAAATTGATATATCCAAATTTAGGCTCGGATTCTTTAGTTGGTACAAAATCGGCATTTTCCTTAACGCCAATACGGAAATAAATACGACCGGTGAGACCTGAGATACTAGTACCATCTTCTCCCCTATACGGATTGAGAGTCACCGGATAATGTTCCGCATCACCCGGTGATTCTGTTCCAATATTCGGATCAAAGCTGGGAGTCGCGCTCACAACAAGCCAGTTTTGATAGGCAACAGGTACACTAACAGACCATGTTTGATCCAATCGATGCTGTCCTGTTATAATACGTTCTCCTTTCTGGTTATGTTTAAAAAATGCTGCATTGAACAAACCATGTTGATTTGCCGTAGGATTGTGCACAAATCGCAAACCTTCTTGTGTGACGGTAACCTTTATCTTCCTCTGCAATGCATTCTTACCATTAGTATCCTCTGCTGCAGATAATGTCAATGTATATGTACCACTCATATTCTCGGTCCTGTCATGCGTACCAAAACCGGTGGTATTTGTTCCGTCAACCAGTAAATCCATATATCCGCTGCCCGAAGCCGAATCATAAAAGAAACGATAAGGATCAGGATTATTATCATCTACTGCCAAACAGTTAAAGACTGTATTAGTTGCTCTTTCATTCGCTTCACCTTCTTTCTTTACTGTGCCCAACACCTTCACTACCGGCATATTGGACCAGAAAGAAATCCGGACTCCGTTCATATCCGTCATCTTAGCCTGTATATGCGATACATTCAGAACACGGACGCCTGATATTTCCCAATCATCTCCATCGTCAATCCACGGAGAAGGCTGTATATTTACTTCTAAAGGTTCTCTTATGATACCTGTCAAATCAAGTTTCGCATTTGCCGGTAATGTATAATCCGGGTCGGACAGAATCTTCAATTTGCAGGAAGGACTATACTTGTCAATCAGGTTAACAGTAAAATTTATCGCATTCGTCTCGTCGGACTTCGATGAAAAGAAGCTAGATGGCAGAATTACTTTTTTAACTTTAACAGCCCAGACTAAATCGTTATTTTTATCCTCAGTGGTCAATAAAGTGGGATCTATTTTAAAACAGTCGGCATTATCAGCTAATGTGAGTTTACGTTCCACATTTCTGGTTATGGCCGTTCCACCATAAGGAAGAACCGGATCGGCATACGCCCAGGAACTGGGTAAACAATCACTAGGCAAGCCATATACCAAAGGCACTCTATCCGGTATATTAGAAAAAGTAATTCCTTCAAATTCACTCGAACTGGCATCACCAAAATCGACTTTCGATTTCAAAACCACATCCACACGTGCCGCCAAGCGTCTGAGTCCTACTGTCAACTTGGTAGATGCAACACCATTTACCTCCAAGTTTCCATCAGCCAGCACTTTTATACTATTATTTTCCGCAATCATAGGTATAACCCGTTCCGAATCGAAGAACTCCGCCGGATAGGATATTGACTTTAGTGCATCATAATCAGTTATATTGTCAAGAACCGCCTTCACAATTGTATTATGAGGTTCATTGGCCAAAAAGACAAAATCATATTCACCCTTATTAATCGGATGCCGTAGCGTATTTCCGCCCAGCACATCTCCATAATAAAAAGTATTACTTTCGCAGATGCGACTTGTCTTATTGAAAGCCAGAATACGCAGAGTTTCAACCTTATCATCGAGCCCGTCACCCGGATAGGCTCCTGTATAGGCACGTGTATTGATACCGGTAATTGTTATATATCCCTCTTTAGGTGTATCTTTATAAAACTCATCAATACAGGAGGAAAACAATAAAAATATAACCAAAAACGACAAATGTAAATAGTTTCTCAATCTAACAACAAACATATATTCCCTTGATTTGATATTTCCTAGCACTATAATCTCATACTACAAATATCGGCATATCAAAGAAAAGGAGAAAGGGGAATTAATACTCATATAGAATATACAGAGAGAGAAACGACTCTATTATCGAAAACAACAACAAATCCAGGCACATTATAACAAATAACGGTCTTAATCATCAATATTTTTTCATTATACAGATAATCTTCTTTAAAAATATCCGTTTATCGAAAAAAACAAAATCAGCTATTCCAAAAATCGCCAAGCCAAAATTCTGCTATTTTTTGTACCCTGACACATTCGAATTATCTTATATTCCGATACATGGACGGCTTTTAATTTAGCATATAGTTTATCCAGATTCTTCTCCTTAGAAACCAGACTTGTAAACCAACCGCAATTCTTCCGGTATTTCCGGCTCTCAGAAATCATATTCAGCAAAAAACGTAATTCTCCACCCTCACACCAAAGTTCATTCGCATTTCCACCGAAATTCAATTTGGTTTTCTTTACTTTCTCCCCTTTCAGACTACTCAATTTACGTAATGTCCCCTCTTCTGCTTCTTTTTTCGAACTGTGAAACGGAGGATTGCAGATTGTTACATCAAAATATTCATCGGGAGCGATGATTCCGTCAAAAATCCTCCGATTGTCTTTCTGAAGCCGCAAATCAATCTTATGTGCCAATACAGGATTGCAAGTCACTATCTTACGCGCATTTTCTATAGATACCGGATCAATATCGGAACCCACAAACATCCATCCATACTCAACGTGCCCAATAATCGGATAAATACAATTTGCACCTACACCGATATCCAAGCATCTGCACTGTCGTTTTGGCTTATCTCCATTCTCTTCATTTGCCGTATTACTGACTCTCTCCAGATCAATTAAATCGGCAATATAATGAACATAGTCTGCCCTCCCGGGGATAGGCGGACACAAATAATTCTTTGGAATATCCCAGTAGCGGATACCATAATAACTTATCAGCAATGCTTTATTCAGCGCTTTCACAGCATGTGGATTAAAAAAATCGATTGTTTGTATTCCCAAAGGATTGAGAAGTACAAATTTTCTGAGCGGTGGATAATTCTCTGTCAACAATGAAAAATCATATTGCCCATTGTGTTTATTTCTCGTATGTAGTTCGCTTCTTTCTGCCATGGCGACAAAGATACAGAGAATCTTTCTGTCTGCAAATGACTTTCATACAAATCATGAAGATACCTGATTACAACTGTAACAAGCATCTTCATAATTAATTATATAAATACCATATACCTAATCCTTCTTCACCCAAACAGCCAGGTTACGGGATTCGACAGAGAACTCTCCATTTCCTTCTTCATCTAAAGTTATTTCTTCGGATATACTTCCGGTTATTTCGTGCCAGACTTCGCCTTTATGTTTCTCACCCAAGCTCATTATTTTACTTCCCGCCTCGTCATTAGACATAAGGAAGACCAGCCCGGAGCCATTATGTTCCTCATCTCCTGTACGGATAAAGCCAATCGTTGAAGGATGGTCGAAGTATTCTATCTGATCACCGTAAGCGTACTTTCGTCTCGCATCCAACAATATATCAATAATCCGGGTATGAGGAGACTTCTCCCCCTTTATACCATAATAATCTCCATAAAACAGACATGGATAACCTTCCTTCATCAGCAAAATCAAACCATAAGCCAACGGTTTAAACCAATCTCCTACATTGGATTCAAGAGAACTTCCGCGTTGCGTATCATGATTGTCAACAATGGTTACAGCCAGATCGGGATGATGTTCAACCAGAGTATCTTTTAAAATATCCCGCAAATCATAGTCTTTACCTTCCTGTGATGCCTGGAACATATTATAATGTAACGGGACATCAAATAGGTTTACTTTGTGCCCAACAGCTTCTATATAAGCATCCAATGCTTCCAGGTCACCATTCCAATATTCACCTACGGCATAAAAATCATTGCCTCTTTCACTCCTCACCGCATCGAGGAATTGTGCGACGAATTGATCTTTCATATGTTTAATGGCATCCAGACGCATTCCGTCGAGATTCAATTCATTGGAAACCCACTTTCCCCAACGGTTCAATTCAGATACAACTTCCGGATGGTCCAAGTCAATATCGTTACATAACAGAAAATCATAATTACCGTTTTCACTATCCACGCCCTCACTCCAAGCTTTTCCTTCTCCCTGTATCTGAAAAACACCGCTGCGCTTTTGCGCATCATCAAAACCCGTCCCGGAAAAATGATACCAATGCCATTTAAAATCCGAATGTTTGTCCTTACGTCCGTGAAAACTATACCCGGTCCACCCTTGTATCTCAAACGGCTCACCCAAAGCCTTGGTTCTCTCCTTGGGATCGACCTCCACTACCATAAACTTTTCAGTAAAATCACCACCCGCTTTATGATTCAATACAACGTCCAGATAAACAGCAATATGATATTTGTGCAATTCGTCAATCATTTTCTTCAGTTCATCTTTCGTACCATATTTAGTTCTTATGGTTCCCTTTTGGTCAAATTCGCCCAAGTCATACAGATCATAAGTCGCATATCCTTCGTCTTGCTGCTCATCGGCCTTATAAGCAGGGGGAATCCAAACAGCAGTCACACCTATATCACGAAGATGCGACGCATCTTCCTTTATCTGTTTCCATAACTTCCCGTCATTCGGGAGATGCCATTCAAAATATTGCATCATAACACCATTTTCCATACGCTTCATTTTTTTTATAATTAACTTTATACAAAACAAAGATGATGTTAACAAAGTTCCTACGTTTCTATAAATTATAAGCTAACAAATACAAAAAAGTGCAAAGGATAAAAAGCTGATTTACAACACCGTAAAATTACCTTAATTATTCTTTTATTATTCATATTTATCAGAGCGTGAACAGGAATTTTTGATTTCACATTTGTTTTCAGTCATACCATAACGGAATAATCCGGTTCATTTATTCCACAACATGATTATTTTTTTTATATAGTATTAATATAAAATTAGAAAGTATGAGAGAGTTGAAAAATCATCCGTCCCCGGACCAGTTGGATTCGTATGACAAGTATCCGTGCTATTATGAGAACGATTTGGAATTAGTCTATACACCCCAGCAATCCATATTTACGCTATGGGCACCAAGTGCCGATAATGTCCGTTTAAACCTGTATTCATCCGGCGAAGCGGGAGATCCGGAAGAACAACTGGAAATGGACATAGCCGACAATGGGACCTGGTGTATCCATATAGACCGTGATCTGAAAGGTTCTTTCTACACCTTCCAGATAGAAAAAGATGGAAAATGGCTGGACGAAACACCCGGTATCTGGGCAAAAGCAGTCGGCATCAATGGCAATCGCGCTGCTGTAATCGACTGGAACGAGACAAATCCCGAAGGTTGGGAATCAGACCAGTCACCCGAACTGAAAATGTATTCCGATATCATTCTTTATGAACTTCATCACCGCGATTTTAGTATTGATCCAAACTCAGGAATTGAACATAAGGGGAAGTTTCTTGCTCTGACAGAGACCGGAACTAAAACTCCCGAAGGAGAATCTTCCGGACTGGATCATTTAAAAGAATTGGGAGTAACGCATATACACATCCTTCCTTCATTCGATTTCGCCACAATCGATGAAAGGAAATTGGAGAAAAACAAATACAATTGGGGATATGACCCGAAGAATTATAATGTACCAGATGGAAGTTACTCTACCGATCCTGTCACCCCCACCACCCGTATCCGCGAATTTAAAGAGATGGTAAAAAGCCTCCATCAAAATGGTTTTCGTATTGTACTCGATGTGGTTTATAACCATACAGCCTCAACCGAGCATTCTAATTTTGACCTGACGGTTCCGGGATATTTTTACCGCCAGAATCCCGACGGTTCCTATTCAAATGCTTCCGGGTGTGGAAATGAGACAGCCTCAGAACGCGAAATGGTTCGCCATTATATCATTGAGTCGGTCAAATTCTGGGCGAAAGAATATCACATTGACGGTTTTAGATTCGATCTGATGGGGATACATGACATCGACACCATGAACCAGTTAAGAGAGGAATTATTAAAAATTGACCCCACCATTTTTGTATACGGAGAAGGTTGGGTAGCAGCAGATTCTCCATTACCTTTCGAGCAACGGGCTGTAAAGGAGAATGTACGAAAAATGAAAGGTATTGCCGTATTTAATGATGAATTTCGTGACGGTCTGAAAGGAAGTACCTTTGACGAACAGGAACCTGGGTATGCCTCCGGAAATATCAACGGGCATTTTGAACCTGTCAAATATGGAATCGTTGGCGGAACACAACACCCACAGGTAGATTATAGCGGGTTACTTTACTGTGACGGTCCATATGCCGCTGCTCCCTCTCAAATGATTAACTTTGTTTCCTGTCATGACGGATATACGCTGGTAGATAAGCTGAAATTATCCGTTCAAGGCGAACATTCTGAAGAAGAACTGGTTCCTATTGACAAATTAATACACACCGTGCTTTTAACCTCGCAAGGTATTCCTTTTATTCGTGGCGGTGAAGAAATCATGCAGGACAAACAGGGAGAGCCAAACAGCTACAAGTCTTCTGACGCCGTCAACCAAATAGACTGGGCGTTAAAAGCTAAAAACCGTGATATATTCAATTATATCAGAACATTAATCGCACTCCGCAAAAAACATCCCGCCTTCCGTATTCCTACAGCAGAGGGCTTAGAGAAATGGCTTCATTTTCTTGATACAGGCGATTCCGGTGTCATCGCTTATACTCTAGGCGAGTATGCTAACGGTGATGAATGGAAAGAAATTCTAGTTGCATACAACGGTAACCGGAATCAGGCAGATATCAATATCCCGGAACAAGATTGGATTATAGTCTGCCATAACGGACAAATTGATCTAGACAGTCAGGAGCATTTATCGGGAGGGGATATTTCTATCACAGCATCTTCAGCTCTTATCTTGTATCGTCAATAAAAAGGAGATCAACTTGATATTATTAAATAAAAGTACAATTATAAATCAGTTAGACTATGTTAGAAAATGAATTATGGGGAAATACTATTGAAAACTGGGGTATTTCCATTCTTATTATTTTAGGAGCAATTATTATTGTCAAATTATTATCGCTATTAGGCAAGAAAGTTATCAAACCTTTTGTTACGGGAACCGACAATCACCTGGACGACGTCATTTTTTACTCTTTGGAAGCGCCTGTTAAGTTTGCTATAATTCTGTTGGGAATCTGGATCGCTATCCATCGGTTGGTTTATCCGGACAGTTTTGTGAAAGTAGTTGACAATGCTTACAGCATTTTGATTGTTCTGGATATTACTTGGTTTTTCGGCCGTTTGTTCAGTAGTTTACTTCAGGTTTACTGGGGAAAGCAGTCCAACGGACAAGCTAACAAAATGATGCCAATCATCAAAAGAACCATCTTGGTTATAGTCTGGCTCATCGGCATCGTCATGGCTTTGAGTAATGTGGGAGTTAACATCAGCGCTCTGTTGGGAACTTTGGGTATTGGTGGTATCGCATTTGCTTTGGCAGCACAAGATACAGTAAAAAACGTTTTCGGTGCGTTTACCATTCTGACGGATAAACCTTTCAGCATCGGAGACACAATTCGCGTGGATAGTTATGAAGGAACGGTAGTAGACGTAGGAGTCCGAAGCACAAAAATAATGAATTACGACAAACGTATTATAACTTTCCCCAATTATAAGATTACCGATACTTCTATCGTTAATATTTCATCCGAACCTATGCGCCGAGTAGTCTTGAATCTTGGACTGACGTATGATACGACTTCCGAAAAGATGAAAGAAGCTTTAGAACTATTGAAATCCATCCCCAAAAGAGTAGAAAATGTATCTTCTAACCCTTTTGATATAGTCGCTGTTTTTACAGAATACTCAGATTCCGCATTGGTTATCATGTATATCTATTTTATAGAGAAACAAGGAGATATTTTAGGCGTAACCTCAAATATGAATATGGAAATACTGGCTGCTTTTAATAAAGCAGGATTGAACCTTGCTTTTCCGACACGGACTGTCTATATTCAGAAAGACGAATCATTGAAACAAGAAAGTTGATAACCCCATCGTTCTCTTAGAAATATGTACATGCAGCCCAACATCAATGTGCTATTTTTAAGATTAAACAAAAATACAGTTGAAATAAAAATAGTAAAACAAAGAATAAAGCGCATAAATTAGTGCAATAATATACGGAATAACAGATTATTATTGCATAAATTCACATGAGATATGCATCTTTTTCTATCACTAAACCACTCGTTGGTCTTAAAGGAACGCCTCCTTGGTTTAAAACCAACGTATTCTTCCTCACCGAGGAACCTGTTTTTCCTCGGTGAGGAAGAGATAAAAAGACTATCCGGAGCTTGTTTTCACGCTGGCTAATCACAAATAGCGAAAAGGCAAGATTAAACAAAAAGTTATCCTTTCAGTCAATACATCATCTAAAAGAAAACATAAGAAGTAATATCATATCAATCTATTCAGCATACAACTTAAATAAAAGAAAGAGAGATTTTCATTCAAGCAAATGCAGGCGTTTTTCTACTTCTTATTTATCCGTAATGTAATTTACAGCATTCCTTGGCTGATTAAATATTCCTTTTTTAAGAAAGTTCTTTTTTTCAGCAATAGGTAAGCCTGAGCAATAGTTAACGAACGACTAACAATACACAAACGATCATAGTAATTAGTAAGTCTGCAAGATCTTTTCGAAGCAGCTTTGTTGCCTGTTGTATACGATAAGCAATTGTTTTTACTGAAACCCCGGAACTCTCAGCTATTTCCTTATAGCTCTTTTTAGTAAAACGATGCATAACAAAAGCCTCCCTATAGGAAGCAGGCAATGCATCTATAGCTTCTTTCAGTCTTTTTGAAAGCTCTTGGAACTGGTAAGTCTCTGCATCATGTATCAGCTTTTCCATCTCCTCATAATACATAGTATCAGCATGATTCTTCAGCTGTTTTTGCTTGATGCAGTTAAGTGATCTATGGTAAACCGATTTGAGTAAATATCTGCCTAAGGAAGTTTCAACCTGAAGTGTTTCGCGATGTTCCCACAGCCATAAAATAGCGTCACCCGCTATTTCTTTCGACTCTTCATAGTCTACAAACCTATTTCCATACGCACAAAGAATCGGGTAGTATTTTTTAAATATACTATCAAAAGCGATCATCTCCCCTCTCCTTAGTGCCATCAATAAGTACGCATCTTCATTGCTGTATTCCATGGCTGCAATGATAATGCTTATATTTTAAATAAGCGTAAAATAACACAGTTATTAACCATAAAGTTTATTAATGTTAATTATTTAAATAACCTTAGTAGTTTTATTTTCCCGCTTGTCTCTTTAATAAATTTATCATGGAAATGCATCATTCAACTATAGAAGACTTGCTGATCAGCTATTATGATGGTAAAGCAACAGCAGACGAAATTCAGGAAATAGAAGCCTGGATCAAATTGTCAGATGAAAATAAAAAGAAGGCCATGGACATTTACACACTTCTTCTTATGACTGACACGCAACAGGTTACTGAAAAAATGGATATGAATGAGGAGCTATCAAAAGTGAAGGGACGGATGCAAGAGAATAAGTATCATATTTCCTGGTGGGGTTGGATACAACGTGCAGCTGTTGCCTTACTCATACCGATGGCTATTACTATTTTGGTTTTGCTTAACCAACCCCAATCTACCGCCCCCGTCCATGCCCAGATATTCGAAGTCCGGACACAACCCGGAATGATAACTTCTTTCAGATTACCAGACAGCACTTTAGTGTACTTAAACTCCGGCTCAGTCTTAAAGTATCCTTCCATTTTCACCGGTAACATTCGTGAAGTGAGTCTGAATGGCGAAGCGTATTTTGAAGTTGCGAAAGACCCTGAACATAAATTCATTGTTTCGACTCCCCAAAAATCTAAAGTGGAAGTTTTGGGTACACACTTTAACCTGGAAGCATTTGATGAGATGGATGAGGTGATTACCACTTTGGTAGAGGGAAAGGTCGAATTTGTTTATGAGAAAGACGGACAGGGAAGTAAAATACTAATGCGTCCCGGACAAAAAGTGATTTATAATAATAAGGACGGACAGATTCTGTCATACAACACCAATGGCGAATCGGAGCTTGCCTGGATGGACCAAAAGGTTATTTTTGATAAAACTCCATTTAAGGCAGCATTGCATATACTGAAGAAACGCTATAATGTAGATTTTATTGTAAACACTTCGAAATTTGACAAATATACATTTACCGGAGCGTTTACAGAACAATATATAGAAGAGATTCTGGAGAATTTTAAAATATCCTCACACATACGCTGGCGTAATGTGAAACTGACAAATAATCAAAGTGAAGAAAGGAGGCAGATTGAAATATATTAAAGCCTTTCATGTTTAACCAATAAAATTATAATACGTATGAGAAACTTCCAACCGCCTTAAAAAAAAGCATACAGGCAGATGTTCCCGCATCCAGCCTGTATGAGAAAGCCTTTAACCTGTTTGAATACAAACAGAGAAAATTATTTCTTAACTTTAATTCATGCAAATATATGAAGAAAAACAATTATGTCCAACAATTGCGGGCGGATAATCCCGTTTTTATTGTTTGGAAAAAAATTCCTTTGTCTATGAAACTGCTCTTTGTTTTCTGTTTTTGTTTTGTTGGGCTTCTATGTGCTAACGACAGCTACGCCCAACGTACTATGATCTCTGTGAAAGCACAAAACTTGACTGTGAAAGAAGTTCTGTCACAAATTGAGGCACAATCTGATTTTAGCTTTTTCTACAATGACCATCATATTGATGTAGACCGCCGGGTATCGGTAGTTACCGAACGGAGCAATATATTTACCTTATTGAATGAAGTGTTTAAAAACACCAATGTCAAATATGCCGTACGTAATAAAAAAATAATATTATCTACGCAAATAGTGGAAGCGCCTGCCGCGAAACAAACCGTGCAGATAAAGGGAAAAGTGACGGATATGTTTGGCGATCCGGTCATTGGCGCTACCGTAATGGAAGATGGCACCCAGAATGGTACAATTACAGACCTGGATGGGAATTTCATATTGAATACAGCATCTGCCAATGTGACGATTACGGTTTCTTACGTAGGCTATATGCCCCAGACCGTGAAGGCACAATCCGGCAAAAGTCTGTCGGTCATTCTGAAAGAGGATACCAAGACACTGGACGAAATCGTTGTCGTAGGTTTTGGTACACAGAAGAAAGTCAACCTGACCGGTTCGGTATCTACGGTAAATGCCGAGGATTTACTGTCACGTCCGGTTTCTAATGTAAGCCAAGCATTACAAGGATTAGTTCCGGGAATGAATTTTTCTTATGCTTCGGATGGCAACGGTGGTGAAATTGGTGCAGACATGAAAGTGAATATCCGTGGAGCCGGTACGATCGGTGACGGTTCCAATGCATCTCCGCTGATTCTGATCGACGGCATGGAAGGAAACATGAATATGCTGAACCCCAATGATATTGAAAGTATTTCGGTGTTGAAGGATGCGGCTGCCTCTTCCATCTATGGTTCCCGTGCGCCATTCGGCGTAGTGTTGATAACGACTAAAAAAGGAAAAGCGGGGAAAGTCAACATTAATTATAATAATAGTTTCCGCTGGTCAGAAGCCATTAATCTGCCGGATGTAGCAGATGCCTACACTTATGCCATGTACTTCAACAAAATGCAGTTGAATGATGGTAAAACAGCGGTACAGTTTGACGATACCCGTCTTCAGGCTATCAAAGATTACGCATCAGGCACAATTACCACTACTACCCAACCGAACAGAAATACTCCCACTATCTGGGACTGGATCGGTAATACGAATACAGACTGGTATGACGTAGTTTTCGGAGGTACGGCATTCTCGCAGGAGCATTCTCTCAGCGTCAGCGGAGGAACAGAAAAAATACAGTATTATTTCTCCGGCAACTATATGGGACAGGAAGGAATGATGGCTATCCGCCGTGATAAATTACAGCGTTATTCGGTGAGCAGCAAGATTAACGCACAGCTTTATCCGTGGCTGAACATGAATTACAGCATGAAATATATGCGGAAAGATTATAGCAAGCCTACCGCGATGACTGATAATACCTTATATCAGAATATAGCCAAACGCTGGCCGATGGAACCAACTGTAGACCCCAACGGTTATCCGATGGGTAACACGATTATCCGGCCGATTCTCTATGGAGGCGACAACAATTCGCAGACTGACTGGCTATACCAACAGTTCCAGGTGGTGATAGAACCGATCAAAGACTGGAAAATCTTCGGAGAAATCAATTATAAAGTGATAGATGCCTTCACCCATACGGATTATTTAAAGGTGCCGCAGATGAATGTAGCCGGAGAGCCTTATTCCGGTGATACATGGAAAACGTCGAAAGTTACCGAAGGCGCCGAACGTACCAATTATTTCAATGCCAACGTCTACAGTGAATATTACAGATCATTTGCCGACGCACACCATCTGAAAGCAATGGTCGGTTTTCAGGCCGAAGTAAATAAATGGCGGCAGTTGCAGGCGTCCAAGCTGGACTTGATCTCAGAATCCGTGCCCAGTATTAATGCCGCTACGGGTGAATCGACTATCGATAAGTCTAAACTGACACATTGGGCAACAGCCGGTTTCTTCGGCCGACTCAATTATGATTATAAAGAACGGTATCTGCTGGAAGTCAATCTCCGGTATGACGGTACTTCACGTTTTGCAAAAGACAAACGCTGGAATTTGTTCCCTTCCTTCTCTGCCGGATGGAACGTAGCCCGTGAGGCATTCATGGAACCTACCAGCCATATCATTAATACGTTAAAGATCCGCGGTTCCTGGGGAGAGCTGGGTAATCAGAATACAGAAAACCTATATCCGTATATCCAGTTAATGAAGTTTGTCGCCCAAGATCCCGACTCCCACTGGCTGATTAACAACAGCCGTCCCAACACAGCGAATGCACCGGATTTGATTTCAGCGCTATTAGGATGGGAAACCATGCGGTCATGGAACATCGGTTTTGACCTGGGTATGCTGAACAATCGTCTGACCGTAAGTTTTGACTGGTTCAACCGGAAGACTATCAATATGGTAGGACCAGCTCCCGAACTTCCTGTAACTTTAGGGGCAAATGTACCCAAAATGAACAATGCGGATATGCAGTCTACCGGTTTTGAATTGGATCTAGGATGGCGGGACCGCATTAAAGATTTTGACTACGGAGTGCACCTGTTGCTTTCGGACGACCGTCAGAAAATCCTCAAATACCCAAACACGACCGGTAAAATAAACACGTGGTATGTCGGTAAATATAATGGAGATATATGGGGATTCGAAACCATTGGCATAGCCAAAAGCCAGGAAGAAATGGATGCTCATCTTGCTTCACTGCCCAACGGCGGACAAGATGCATTAGGAGTCAAATGGGGCGCAGGTGACATCATGTATCGGGACCTGAATGGTGATGGCAAGATTTCCGATGGAGCTACGCTTAATGACCCAGGTGACAAAAAAGTGATTGGCAATACTTCCCCACGATTCCGTTTTGGTCTGGATCTGAATGCATCCTGGAAGGGCATTGATGTACGCTTATTCTTCCAAGGAGTGGCAAAACGCGATGCCTGGTTGAACGACAACATGTTCTGGGGAGCTACAGGAGGGATCTGGCAATCGGCCTGCTTTACTTCTCATCTTGATTTCTTCCGCGAAGAAGGGGATGATTTCTGGAGCGCTAACAAGGACGCTTATTTCCCGCGTATCTTGGTTGATAACTTCGCAAAAAATCAAAAGACGCAAACCCGCTATCTTCAGAATGCCGCCTATGTACGGTTGAAGAATTTGCAGATCGGGTATACCATCCCCGCCCAGATCACACGCAAAATAGGTGTTTCCAACCTGAGAGTCTTCTTCTCGGGAGAAAACTTATTCACCCTTACGGGATTGCCCGGAGGATTCGACCCGGAAACAATTAATACCGGTTATGGAGCGAAAGACGGATCGAACAGTTCAGGGAAAACTTATCCGTTGTCCCGTACTTTTTCCACAGGATTTAGTGTTAACTTTTAATTGATGACGTATGAAAAAGATAATTAAATATTTATTTTTGCTGACAGGGGGAAGCTTTATACTCGCTTCTTGCAATGATTTTTTGGACAGGGAACCTTTAGACAGTGTGACCCCGGACAACTTTTTCTTTACTGAAAATGACTTGGCTGCCTATGCTGTAAAGCATTACAACTTCACGACGCATGAGGGATTTAATGCCGGAATCTGGAAAAACGACAATGCTACAGATAATCAGGCTGCCACTGACTATGATAAGAAATGGATTCCCGGTCAATGGAAAGTTCCGGAAGCTTATGATAATCCAGCAAGTAATGATCCGTGGTATTTCTCTGCCATTCGTGAAGCTAATTACTTCCTCGAAACAGTAGTACCCCGATTTGAAAAGGGAGAGATAGAGGGTTCAGAAACAAACATAAAGCATTATATAGGTGAAATGTATTTCCTGCGCGCTAAGAATTACTTGTCAAAACTAGAGACCTTCGGTGACTTCCCGATTATAAAAAACACATTGCCGGATGAAAGTGAATCTCTGATTCAGGCCAGCAAACGGGCCCCCCGCTATAAAGTAGCACATTTTATTCTAGAAGATCTGGATCAGGCAATCAGTTTGCTAACCAATAATATATCCGGTGGGAAGAACCGAATTACCAAAAATGCTGCTCTGTTATTGAAATCCAGAGCAGCTCTGTTTGAAGCTTCCTGGCTGACTTATCACAAAGGCACTGCTCTAGTACCGGGTGGTCCAGGATGGCCGGGAAAGGCAGAAGACATTGCGGACTTTAATATCGATACGGAAATCGCATTTTTTCTGAAGGAGGCCAAAGCGGCAGCCAAAGAAGTGATAGGCAATGCAGCCTTGGTACAGAATACAGCAAAAGACTGCATGGATGAAACAGTTAAAACAGACGAAGACAAATATAAAATGAGCAACCCCTATTTTGCTCAGTTCTCAGCGAACAGCCTGGAAGGATATTCAGAAATATTAATGTGGCGTGCGTATAATCTGCTTGACTATAAGATTGTGCACTCAGCTCCTTTCTATATTCGCGTAGGTGGAAATACCGGATTTACCCGGCAATATATAGAAAGTTTCCTTTGCCGTGACGGTAAGCCGATCTATGCAACCGACCAGTATAAAGGTGACGAATCATTATTGAATGTACGCAAAAACAGAGATCTACGTCTACAACTATTCCTGATGACACCGGGTGAGACTCTCAGCCCGAATGTGATGAATGGTACTCCCGATTTGCTGCCGGAGGTTCCACAACTTCTGGATATAACGGAAAAGAGATGCGTAACAGGCTATCAGGTACGTAAAGGATTATCAGGAAACTGGTATCGGGATGGCAACACAGCGATTGAAGGGTGTCCGGTATACCGTGCAGCCGAAGCTTATCTCAATTACATCGAGGCTGACTGTATGGAACATAATGGAACTTCCATTGGTTCGGAGGCAGCAGGATATTGGGGAGATCTCCGCGAAAGAGCCGGATTACCAAGAGACTATACAGTGACCGTGAACAATACCGATCTGTCCAAAGAACTGGACTGGGCCATATATTCGGCAGGTAAACTAGTCTCTCCTCTACTATATAACATCCGCCGTGAACGGCGTTGTGAGCTACTTGCAGAAGGTTTACGCATGTTAGACTTAAAACGCTGGAGAGCACTGGACCAGGTTAAACAATTTGTAATCCAAGGAGTTAACTTGTGGGAATCCGATTTAAAGGATAAATACATGCAGGACGGAAAAAATCTTCTGATACAGGAAGGAACGGAAGGACAAACCTCCAATGTATCAAGCTATGTTAATAGCGGTAAGTATCTTTGTCCTTACCGTTCTGTGAAGACAAATAATCTGATGTATGATGCAGGATACACATGGTGTGAAGCGCATTATCTGAATCCTATCGCTATCACGCACTTCAGAATTACGGCCTCAAATCCTAACGATCTGAGTACTTCTATTATTTACCAGAATCCAGGATGGCCAATTCAAGCCAATGAAGGCCCGATAGGTATTAAATAAAGATATAGGTCATTTCGGATATGGTAAAAAGTGTAGGATGCACCGGGCTAATGTTTAAGAAAAAATAAAGCTCAGCGTCCTATGCTTCAAACTATTGGAAAATTTGTACCTTGGCGGGACGAAGTTCTAATGCAAAACAAAACAGTCTGACATTAATATATTAAAGATAGATCAATCAAGCAAATCTAAGAATTATGAAAAGTACTTCAACATGGTGGAAAATCTTACTCAGTGGTCTGTTATTGGCTGGAACACTGGTAGCTAACGCCGACACTTACCAGCCATCTTACTCCACAGCAGGCTTTTATCAGCTTTCCAACACAGGCCGCACAGTGTATAACATGAATCCTGCCTGGCGATTTTATAAAGGCAATATCGAAGGAGCGGAACAGCCGAGATTCAATGATAAAGACTGGAACATCGTATCATTACCCGATGGCATAGAATATCTCCCCACCGAGGCAAGCGGATGCATCAATTATCAGGGTGAAATCTGGTATCGCAAGCATTTCACTCCCGAGGAAAACTGGAAAGGAAAACAACAATTCCTCCACTTCGAAGCCATTATGGGAAAATCAAAAATATGGGTGAATGGAAAGTTGCTGAAAGAGCATTTCGGTGGTTTTCTACCTGTCATCGTAGATGTCACTTCCAGTCTGAAGTATGGAGAAGACAATGTTATCACCGTATGGGCAGACAACAGTGACGATCCCTCCTACCCTCCCGGCAAACCGCAAGATGCACTGGACTTTGCATATTTTGGAGGAATTTACCGAGATTGCTGGATGATAGTTCACAACAAAGTATTCATTACCGATCCGAATTATGAGAATGAGACAGCCGGAGGCGGATTGTTTGTCTCTTTCGACAAAGTTTCCGAGCAATCCGCACAGTTGAAACTGGATGCACATATACGTAACACTTCCGGAAAATCCTTCAGTGGTAAAATAATCTATGAACTCTATGACCGCGACGACAAACGTGTTCTCTCTAAGGAGACCGGTTTGTCGGTAAGCAAGGATCTTGCGAAACAAATTTCTTGCAAAGTGACCGTAGAAACACCTCATTTATGGTCACCCGACAGCCCCTATCTTTACAAACTACACATTTATATAAAAGACAAAGCCGGTAACACCATCGACGGATATTACCGCCGTATCGGCATTCGCAGCATTGAATTTAAAGGAAAAGACGGATTCTGGCTAAATGGCAAACCTTACCCCTATCCTCTGATGGGAGCCAACCGTCATCAAGATTTTGCAGTGATTGGCAACGCCTTACCCAACAGCCTTCATTGGCGGGATGCGAAGAAGTTGCGTGATGCCGGAATGCGTGTTATCCGTAACGCCCATTATCCGCAAGATCCGGCGTTTATGGATGCTTGTGATGAATTAGGACTGTTTGTTATTGTCAACACACCGGGATGGCAATTCTGGAATGATCAGCCGATATTTGCTCAGAGAGTATATAGTGATATCCGCAATATGGTTCGCCGCGACCGCAACCACCCCAGTGTATGGATGTGGGAACCGATTCTGAACGAAACATGGTATCCGGCTGACTTTGCTAAAAATGTAGTGGACATTCTCAATGAAGAATATCCGTATCCTTATTGCTATGCCGGATGTGATGTAACCGCACGTGGACACGAATACTTTCCGATACACTTCACCCATCCGATGAACGGAGGTGGAGGAGCCTTTAATACCGAAAATCTGGATCCGAAAATCAGTTATTTCACCCGCGAATGGGGAGATAATGTGGATGACTGGAACTCTCACAACTCACCAAGCCGGGTCAATCGTGGCTGGGGAGAAGTACCGATGCTGATTCAGGCACAGGGATATGCCAAAAACGATTACCAACTCACCAGTTATGATGGACTATACAGAACTTCAAGACAACATATGGGCGGTTGCCTGTGGCACTCGTTCGATCACCAGAGAGGATATCATCCTGACCCGTTTTACGGAGGTATCATGGATGCCTTCCGACAACCTAAACTATCTTATTATATGTTCTGTTCCCAGCGTCCTGCCGAACCCAACAAAGAATTGATCGCAGATAATGGACCGATGATTTACATAGCCAATGCCATGACCCCATTCTCTCCGAAAGATGTAACGATATATAGCAACTGTGACGAAGTTCGCCTCACGTATTGCAAGGGAGGCAAAGAATATACTTATCATAAGCCGGCAAATGAAAGCGGAATGCCCTCACCCGTCATCACATTCAAGGATGTATTTGATGTCATGTATGATAAAAAGCTGTCACGCCAAAAGAAACAGGCAGATTCTTACCTTCTGGCAGAAGGATTAATGGACGGAAAAGTGGTTGCGACACATAAAGTAACACCCACACGCCGCCCGTCAAAACTATTGCTTTGGGCAGATGACGAGAAAGTACAGATGAAAGCGGACGGATCGGACATCGTGACGGTCATTGCAGCCATCGCAGATGAAAACGGAAACATCAAGCGTTTGAATAATTATGAAGTAAAGTTCGAAATCGAAGGGCAGGGCCAACTGGTTGCCGATGAAGAAACATTCACCAATCCACGTCCGGTACTTTGGGGAACTGCTCCGGTGCTGGTAAGGTCCACCACTACACCGGGAGAAATTAAAATCCGTGCATCAGTGGTATGGCAAGGCAAACATACGCCGGTTCCGGCAGAACTGATTATTCCTACTTTTCCATCAGAACATACGCTGGTAGCAGACAAAGATGAACTGACACAAGCACAATCCGCAAGCAAAGATGCCGGAAATAAAATAAATACCGCTCCATCCGATTGTGAGAAACGTGTACTTGAATTACAACAGGAACTGAACCGCCTGAAACTGAAAGAAGTCGAAAAACAACAGAGTGACTTTGAATAATGCGCATAGTTCTATCTATAAACAGAAAAAACACAAACTTATTAAAATACAGTTATGATAAATAGAATAGTATATACTTCATTTTTATTAGGAGCGAGTTTCGCCAGTACAGAAGCACAGGTAAGTACTCCTCCCAATATTGTATTGATTTTATGTGACGACATGGGATTCTCCGATCTGGGTTGCTACGGAAGTGAAATCCAGACTCCCAACATAGACCGTCTGGCAGAAAACGGGGTACGCTTCAGCCTGTTCAAAAATACAGGAAGAAGCTGCCCTAGCCGTGCTGCTTTGCTGACAGGACATTATCAGCACGAAGCCGGCATGGGATGGATGACGGCAGTAGATGAACACCGCCCCGGATACAGAGGACAAATTACAAAAAACATCCCCACCATTGCCGAGGTGATGAAAGCGAATGGCTACAGCACATATATGAGCGGTAAATGGCACGTCACAGTGGACGGAGCTTTTGATACTCCCAATGGCAGCTATCCGGCCCAACGGGGATTTGACAAATATTACGGTTGCCTGAGCGGAGGAGGCAGTTATTATAAACCAACACCGGTATACAGCAATCTGACCCGAATCAAAGAATTCCCCGATGACTATTACTATACCACTGCCATCACCGATTCCGCCGTCAGTTTTGTCAAGCAACACCCTACAGACAAACCGATGTTTATGTACGTAGCTCATTATGCCCCTCACTTACCCCTCCAAGCTCCTGCCGATCGTGTAGAGAAATGCAGAGACCGATATAAAGTGGGATATGACATGTTGCGTAAACAACGTTTCGACAGGTTAAAGGAGCTGAAGTTCATTTCGGACGAAATGGATTATCCTGTCTACCAAAAAGAATTTGACGGAAAACGTCCCTCTTGGGAAACACTCACACCAAAGCAACAGGAGCAATGGATTACCGATATGGCAACCTATGCCGCCATGATCGAAATTGTGGATAGCGGAATCGGTGAACTGGTGGAAACCATCAAGGAGAAAGGGATGCTGGACAATACCGTATTTATCTTCTTAAGCGATAACGGTGCAACCAAAGAAGGCGGATACCTGGGCCAGCTTATGGCTGATTTGAGCAATACTCCTTATAGAAGCTATAAGTCACAATGTTTTCAGGGAGGCACAAGTACCCCTTTTATCTTATCTTATGGCGATGCCGAAAAAAACAAGATGAAAGGTCAGATTTGCAGGCAACCTGCCCACATTATAGACATACTGCCTACCTGCATGGATATTGCCACAGCTACTTATCCGTCAGAATTCAAAGAGAATTTGCCCGGCAAGAGCTTACTCCCTCCAATCCATGGAAAAAAGATAAAGCCCAGAGAATTATACTTTGAGCATCAAAGTTCCTGCGCCATTATTTCCAATCATTGGAAACTGGTACGCGGCAGCCGGAATGAACCATGGGAGCTAATCGACTTATCGGCAGATCCGTTCGAAACCAAGGATTTGTCCGCCCAATATCCGAAGCTAGTGAAAAAACTAGAGGCTAAATGGAATAAATGGGCGAAACAATGTAATGCCTTTCCACTCGAAAACAAACCTTGGACCGAAAGAATTAACTACTATCTGAAACAAAATCCGGATCAAAGCGGAATAGAATAAAATCCGGGAACAATAGTCTTCTTAATACTAGGTTTAGAAAAAAGACTGTTCCTTTTAGACGAACAGTCTTTTTTCTGTTTACAAGACATATTGTTTGTATATAGCTGTTTTTTTATTACTTTTGTGCCTTCAGCCCCAAAGAGCTGTAACACACTTAAATTCATGAAATATACTTTTATCTAATAATAAACACGCTACGACAATGAGAAAGAAACATTCGCTCCTATTTTGTGCCTTATTTACGATTTTTACGGGACATGCAGAAGATACGGATTATACCAAAGGACTTTCTATCTGGTTTGATTCTCCCAATACATTACAAGGAAAAGAAGTCTGGCATAGTTCCAAACAGGATGCCAGTTGGGAATCACAGTCATTGCCTATAGGTAATGGAAGTATCGGTGCTAATATTTTGGGTTCAATAGAGGCGGAACGCATAACTTTTAATGAGAAAACGCTTTGGCGTGGCGGTCCTAATACAGCCAAAGGAGCAGATTACTATTGGAATGTGAACAAACAGTCCGCGCACATCCTGGACGAAATACGTAAAGCATTCGTAGAAGGAGACCAGAAAAAAGCGGAAAAACTGACACGCGAGAATTTCAACAGTGAAGTCCCTTATGAATTTTCCAGAGAAAAGCCTTTCCGGTTTGGTAACTTCACTACAATGGGAGAATTCTATGTAGAAACAGGATTAAGCACAATAGGCATGAGTGACTACAAACGTATCTTATCACTGGATTCGGCAATGGCGGTGGTTCAGTTCAAAAAAGATGACGTAGCATATCAGCGTAACTATTTTATTTCTTACCCTGCCAATGTGATGGTGATGCGTTTCAGTGCCGACCAACCGGGCAAACAGAATCTCACTTTCAGATATGCCCCCAATCCGGTATCTACAGGGCAGTTCTCTGCCGACGGTAATAATGGTCTTGTTTATAGGGCTTCTCTGGATAATAATGGAATGAAATATGCAGTCCGTATTCAGGCAACAGTAAAAGGCGGTACCTTAAACAACACAGATGGACGGATTACAGTGAAAGAAGCTGATGAAGTCGTATTCTATGTGACTGCAGATACCGATTATAAAATGAATTTCGCACCGGACTTTACCGATCCAAAAACATATGTCGGCGTTAATCCGCTTGAAACAACCCAGCAATGGATGAAGGATGCCGTATCCAAAGGATATTCCAACTTACTGGACGACCACTACAAAGACTACGCTTCTTTGTTCAACCGAGTGAAACTGGAATTGAATCCTACAGTGAAAACATCCAATCTGCCCACTGCTCAACGACTGAAAAACTATCGGAACGGACAACCTGACTACTACTTGGAAAAGCTCTATTACCAGTTCGGACGCTATCTGTTGATAGCCAGTTCCCGACCGGGTAATATGCCTGCCAATCTGCAAGGCATCTGGCATAACAACATAGACGGCCCCTGGCGTGTGGACTATCATAATAACATTAATATCCAAATGAACTACTGGCCGGCCTGCTCTACAAACCTGGATGAGTGCATGCTCCCGCTAATTGATTTCATCCGTACCTTAGTGAAACCGGGTGAAAAGACCGCTCAGTCTTATTTTGGTGCAAGAGGATGGACAGCATCTATTTCCGCCAACATCTTTGGCTTTACTACCCCATTGGAAAGTCAGGACATGTCCTGGAACTTTAATCCGATGGCAGGTCCCTGGCTGGCAACTCACGTTTGGGAATATTATGACTATACCAAGGACCTGAAATTCCTGAAAGAAACAGGATATGAACTGATTAAGAGCAGCGCCAACTTTACTGTTGACTATCTCTGGCATAAACCGGACGGAACGTATACGGCTGCCCCCTCTACTTCACCGGAACACGGCCCTATCGATCAGGGAGCTACATTTGTGCATGCAGTTGTCCGTGAAATCCTGCTGGATGCTATCCAAGCGAGCAAAGAATTGGGAATAGACAAAAAGGAACGTAAACAATGGGAGCACGTGCTTGCCAATCTCGTCCCTTATAAAATAGGTCGCTATGGTCAGTTACTGGAATGGTCAACCGATATCGACGATCCGAAAGACGAACATCGCCATGTAAATCATCTCTTCGGTCTGCATCCCGGACACACTGTTTCTCCTATCACTACTCCCGAACTGGCAGAAGCTGCCAAAGTTGTATTGGTGCATCGTGGCGACGGTGCTACCGGCTGGAGTATGGGATGGAAGTTGAACCAATGGGCACGCCTGCAGGATGGAAATCACGCCTATACCCTCTTTGGTAATCTGTTGAAAAACGGAACAGTAGATAACCTTTGGGATACACACCCGCCTTTTCAAATAGATGGAAACTTCGGTGGCACAGCAGGTATCACAGAAATGCTGTTGCAGAGCCACATGGGATTCATCCAACTGCTGCCTGCATTGCCGGATGCCTGGAAAGACGGTTCGATTCAAGGTGTATGCGCCAAAGGAAATTTCGAGATAGATATGATATGGAAAGACGGGCTCTTGCAAGAAGCCACCCTTCTATCCAAGGCGGGAGAAAATTGTACCGTAAAATATGCCGGTAAAACAATCTCTTTCAAGACTGCAAAAGGACGTAGCTATCAACTTAAATATGACAAAGAGAATGGATTAACCCAAATCAGACAATAGCACTGAATCTATTTCATTCAGATGAACACATTTACCCCCAATATCGACCATGAAAATTTATACTTGCCTTTGTTTGCTTTTCTTAGCCGGATATCTGGTTGCCCAGAATAATACTTCGGCTTTGTTGCCCATGCCCAATCAGATCACACCGGTAAAAGGGAAACCTTTTACCGTCCGTTCCGGAAAGACGGCTATCTATTTGAATCAGCCGGAATTGCAGTTTACAGCAAAGACGCTGCAAACGATATTACAAGACAGGATGCAGGCAAAGGTTCCACTTGCATCCGAATCCGGCCGTGCGGACATCCGTTTGCTGGTTGATCCTGCAATGGAAGGAAAAGAGCATTATCGTATCAAAATAACCTCCAAAGGGATCACTATCAGCGGAGCTACCGCAGGAGCGGTCTATTATGGAGTCATGACGATGGATCAGCTTCTATTAGGTGACGCGTGCGCCACTGCACACAAGGAGATTTCTCCAATCCGCATTGATGATGCACCCCGCTTCCCTCATCGGGCATTGATGCTCGACCCTGCCCGTCATTTCCTTCCGGTAAATGATGTGAAGTTCTTCATTGACCAGATGGCACGTTACAAATACAACATACTCCAGTTGCACTTGACAGACGACCAGGGATGGAGAGTCGAAATAAAAAAACATCCTAAATTAGTCGGCAAAGATTATTATACGCAAGAGCAGCTTGCCGAAATCATTCAATATGCCGCCCAACGGAATATCGAAGTCATTCCCGAACTGGATATCCCCGGACATACAGTAGCTATACTAGCCGCCTATCCCGAATTGGGATGTACACACACCGATACGCTACCTAAGATAGTAGGCAAAACTACAGATCTAATGCTTTGCGCGAACAATGAGAAAGTGTATTCCGTATATCAGGATATCATCAAAGAAATATCTTCCTTGTTCCCATCCGATTACATACATTTAGGAGGCGACGAAGCTGTGATAGAAAAGAACTGGACCCAATGTAGCCGTTGTCAGGCCATGATGAAAAAGCTAGGTTATCAGAAAGCTTCACAGCTCATGATTCCTTTTTTCAGCCGTATGCTTTCTTTCGTCCAAGAGAACAATAAGACTCCTATACTTTGGTGCGAACTGGACAATATTTATCCGCCTGCCAACGACTATCTCTTTCCTTATCCCAAGAACGTAACTTTAGTAAGCTGGCGTGGAGGATTGACACCTACCTGTCTTGAACTTACCCGAAAACACGGTAATCCGCTTATCATGGCACCAGGTGAGTACGCTTATCTGGATTATCCGCAACTGAAAGGAGATTTTCCCGAGTTCAACAATTGGGGTATGCCCGTTACTACTTTGGAAAAGTCGTATCAATTCGACCCGGGATATGGCGTGCCTGCCGAAGATCAGGCTCATATCACCGGAGTTATGGGAACTTTATGGGGAGAAGCGATACGAGACATTAACCGGGCAACTTATATGGCATATCCCCGCGCTTTCGCATTGGCAGAAGCCGGATGGACACAAATGAAATTCCGTAATTGGGAATCATTCAAACAACGTCTCTACCCCAACCTAACTAATCTGATGAAGAAAGGGGTTTCGGTACGCGTTCCCTTTGAAATAGCTGACAAGAAATAGATTCAAATTAGTTTTTGACAAGTATCCTTTTTGCCATTTCTATTCGTTCTTTAAAATATGCGCAAACGGTTTCCCAGGGATAATAGGGAAAACGAGAAGTTGCAATGGGGAGTTTCGCTTCTTTTTCATTCAAAAGAATCTTAACCCATACCCCACGGGCTTTATCATGGTAGAAAATCCATTGTACATTAGCAGCCATTGGAGATATCTCATAATCTTTCCAATATCGGGAAACTGAATCAGGATTGGAAATTTGAACATCCGTATTCTCTATGCCCATCAATGCCACAAAAGGGATCACCGTTTCCGCATGAGCAAAACGAAAGTTCGCAGCATTATCAGACTTGCCTTTTATTACTTCATCAGTAGTATAAATGAAATCTGATAACAAAGGCCATGAAATGGCAACAGGCAACATCCTTCCGACAGGTGCGGAGCTTTTACTCATATATTGTCTCAAATTCTGAGTTTGCCAATAGCTACGCCATTCTTCCATTGTGAAAAGGTCGTCTAAATTCGTCAATAGACCTGTATCAGGAAGTATGGCAGCTATGGAAAACAAAGCCATAACAACCTCTTCCGCTTCTTCATCGGTCTCTCGTTCCGGTTCAATAAAAAATTTCTTCATGATAGAAGCAGAAGATATTTTATTCCGTACAAATGCTTCATATATAGAAAGCCAATCACCATTATTCTTATAATTTACATAAGATTTGTTTAAATCAAAAAAGCGGAGAATATCATCGTATTGCCTCCCCTCATTTCGTTGTATACGTAAAGAAGGATTATCCTGCATCAAACGAGTAAGAAATGCATCCATACTATTTATACACCGAGGAACATAGGTTGCTATAGCCTCGACTTTAACCGAATTACTGAATAATTGAGGATAATGTCTCATCATACGTCCGGCAATTCCCTTTTGTTCCAACTCTCCCAACACTGACAGTTTTCCCCACTGTCCCTCAAAACTATCAGATAAATGCTGTAATGTAGAGAGTAATATTTTCCCATCAGTTGTTAGTCTGTTTTCCTGTTGCCCCAGTATAAGTGCTTCTTTAGCCTTATCCAGTGCCTTCCCTGAAGTTGGGAACCGGGCTCCATGTCTTCCCAAATGGTTGATATAAAATGGCACCATATCACTAGTAGAAAGATGGAATGAATCTTCCTGAACAGGATATAGCATTGCTGTTCCTGCATATTGTTTTATTACATCCTGTCCCCAAACACTGGAAATAGAATAAAACATAAAAATCCCAATTAACAATAACCCTTTCATATTATAAATCCATTATATTTATAGGCTATAACGATGAAAACAATGATTATGTTTACCCAAACTCACACATAAAACCCTAAGATTTCAGTTTCAACTGGTCATTTATGAACAGTCTCTATATGAATAGAAAAATAAAGTTGTACTATACACACTTTCTATTCTTAAAGAGACAAGCATACCTTTCCATACAAACAAGTGAATATATATAATTTAGGGATAAAGCGTTTTTTGCAACCATTTAAACAGTAGTATAAAACGGAAAGCATACTACTATTATTAAGTTAATATACAAATAGATACAGATCATTATATTCTCAACATGTTCTCATGCCTTTGAGAAAAAATTCTCACCATAATGAGAAAAAATACTCATGCCTTTGAGAATATTTTCTCATTGCAATGAGAAAAACTTCTCATTGCGGTGAGAATAAAAGTCCCTTGTAGGAATCTGATAATGATTCACTACTTCACGTTTTATAGATGCTTTAATTCATGACGGAATAAAGAAAAGGATAAACTTTCGATGCTATTACTTGAAGATTTCAAATAAGTTCTTGTGGAACTTGGTTAACTCTGTCTTTTAATAAATCCAATACTGTTTGTATTCACCAATATCATATTTATGTCTGTGCAAATATAAAACTATTTTTTAAAGAATGATATAATAACCCCATTTTTTCTTTATTTTCCTCCTAATAAAATGTTTTTTCCAACGAATACTCATCAAAATAATACAATTTGAGTCTCTATATTAGTACTCAAAATATAATAAAAGTCATTCTTATTCATAAGCAACTCATAGACTACTATTTAGCTATTCTCCATATAATTATATCAAGTTCCACAAGAACTATAATCTAATTTGTATTTTTTATAGAAACAAAACAGCACAGTTCGGCATTGCAGAAAAAAAAGATATAATATGTTAGCCTTTTAGTATAAATAAAATAACAATAATGCCTATGGAGAAATAAATATTAAACTATTTAATGTACACACAACATTACAGAAAATACATGATTAAAATTAATCATGTATACAACGAAGCGAAATCCTATATCAAGGAAAACACAATGAAAGATTGCCTATACAGACAATAGTTTGAAATAACCTTAATAGTTTAACTAATATCAATTTCATGGAAAACACATCCTAGGACTCCACTCGGAGATCTCGCCAAGCGAGAGTTCTCTGTTTACTCCAAGTATACATTTAGCAACTTAAATCTCTCCCCTTGCCGAGGAGTATTAACATTTAAATACTATTTATGAAAAAGAAAATCACACAAACGTTACTGCCAATAGTTATGGGATTATCCCTAATAATGCAGTTTGCCTGTTCGGATGACGATAAATCAGGCGGAAATTATAATGGACCTCTAAAACTAACCACTTTTTATCCGGATTCAGGATATCTTTCCTCCAAAATTATAATAGAAGGTGAAAATCTAGGAACAGATGCTTCTAAATTGTCAGTCTACTTTAATAAAAAGAAAGGATACATTTCACAAGCATCCGGAAATATTCTGATGGTTTATGCACCTAAATTACCGGGAGACACCTGTATCATCTCTGTAGTAAAAGGAAATGATTCTCTTACTTTCGACAACAAATTCCGCTACATCTCCCGTTTTACAGTAGAAAATGTATGTGGTAAAACAGGTAGTGGATATAATATTGGCGGAGATCTTGCCAGTACAACCTTTGAAGCTTGGCGATTAAAAGTAGGATGCTGCGATCCGGAAGGGAATTATTATTCATGTTATTCTTCATTTGGAAATAATGGAGGTCTTGCGTTAATCAGTGAGAAAAAAAAACAATCAAAGAAAATCATATCAGAAATGGTTAATGATGTAATGTATCACAATGTAACCGAGAAACTGTACGCCGTAGGTACACAAAAAAACGTCATTTATGAGATTGATCCTTCCAACGACTGGAAAGTTAAGCGACGTTACTTGAAACCACAAGACCCTCCTGCCAAACAAATTGACTACAACTCTACAGCTTGTATAGCTTATTGTACTACAGATGGCTACTTTTACGGCCGTACGGCAACCAAACAATTATTCCGATTTAAACTGGAAGATATGGTATGTGAATACATCAAAAACGATGTATATAACTCGACAACTCCAGAAACAGAAAACAGCTATATTGTCAGCATGATGTTCGACCCGACTGAACCAACTCATCTATATACTTCTTACGGAGCATCTTCTGTTATAACCATGCAGGATGTATCGAAACCTGAATCTGAAGAAATAATATATGCCGGACATCTTAATGTAAGAGCTGATAATACGAGTACTACTCAAGTAATTAATGGATATCGGACAGACTGTTTGTTTAACTGGAACAACCAAATGACCATTATAGTAGACGAATCTGGACAAAAAAACATGTACATTGCAGATGCCGGAACCCAGACCATACGCAAAATTGATATGAATACAGGTATGGTAACAACCGTTGTAGGCAGACAAAATGTTAAAGGTAACCAAAGTGGCACTCCACTGGAAGCCACCTTCAACTGGCCCAAGGGAGTAGGATTGACTGCCGAAGGAGATTTGTATATTTCAGACTGCGGGTCCGGATGTGTCCGCAAGTTGAGTCTGCGTTAACCCCAATAATCATATGTAAAGAAGACACTAATGAAAAAATACATATTACTATCATTACTGTTCTTCTGCAACGCATCAATAATGATGGGGCAGGAGAAACAATTAACAATTTCGGGACATGTATTCGACGAAAGCAATGAGTCGCTGCCCGGAGTCAGCGTATACCTAAAGGACCGCGCAGGAGTAGGTACCAGCACCGATATTAACGGAGCCTTCAAGTTATCTGCCCAAAAAGGAGATATGATTATATTCTCTTTTATCGGTTACAAAAAGATGGAACATATCGTTTTGAAAGATGAAAAGAATCTGCGGATTATGCTGAAAAGCGATTCACAACAAATGGATGAAGTTGTCATCACCGGTATGGGAACAAAAGAAAAGAAGGTCAACCTGACCGGAGCTGTCACCAATGTGGATATATCACAGATACAGACACCAGCCACTTCCCTAACTAATATGCTCGGTGGTCGTGTACCCGGTATTATCTCCGTACAGTCCAGCGGTGAACCGGGCTCTAACATGTCTGAATTCTGGATTCGTGGTATTGGTACGTTTGGAGCAAGCTCGAGTGCACTTGTACTTATCGACGGGCTCGAAGGTGACTTGAACAGCATCGACCCCGCCGATATCGAAAGTTTCTCCGTATTGAAGGACGCTTCCGCAACTGCCGTATACGGTGTACGCGGTGCGAATGGAGTCGTACTGGTGACTACCAAGCATGGGACATCCGACAAGATGGAAGTAAACGTTCGTGCTAATGTCAAAATCTCCTATCTCACTAAGCTTCCCGAATATTTACGTGCATACGACTACGCTGTGTTAGCCAATGAAGCAAGTGCCATGCGTGGAGCACAGCCTATTTATGATGACATTGAACTGAAAGCCATTCAGTATCATCTGGATCCCGACTTTTATCCGGATGTAAACTGGCAGGATGAAATTCTGAAAAGAACCTCGCTTCAGCAAACATATTACGCTAGTGCCAGAGGAGGTGGTAGTATCGCCCGTTATTTTGTCAGTATGAATATGTCAAATGAATCGGCAATCTACAAGCAAGACGAAAACAGCAAGTACATCAAGGATGTGCACTACAACACTTACGGAATGCGTCTGAACGTAGACTTCAACCTGACCAAGACAACCGAACTTTATTTCGGTTCGGATATCTACCTATCCTCACAAGCACTACCCGGGCAAGGAGCATCAACCGACCAATTATGGGATGCCCAAGCCAAACTGACTCCGCTCACTATTCCTGTCCGTTATTCTACAGGAGAACTGCCCACCTACAAATCGGGCGCAAAAGATGTGTACTCACCCTATGCCATGTTGAATTATACAGGTTTGAAAAACATCAATACTTACTCTGGTACCTATACAATACGCTTACAGCAAGATTTCAGTTTTCTACTGAGAAATCTGGCTCTTAACATTCAGGGGGCCTACAGCAACAGCTCTTATTTTGAAGAGACACGTTCTGTCAAGCCCGACATGTATTGGGCGGAACGCAGGGATGAGAACGGAAATCTGGAACTTATACACACTATAAAGAAAGAAGGAACAAAATATACTAAAAACAGAGACAGCCAGTACCGGAAATACTTTCTTCAGGCAAATCTAACCTGGAAAGCTATGCTGAACGATGAACACCGTATTTCCGCTCTTATACATTATGAAATGAGTGATAGCAAAAACACAAAAGATTTAAATAAGGACGGTATGGCTGCTATTCCTTTAAGATATCAGGGTTTGTCTGGAAAAGTCAGTTATGGGTTCAGAGATACATATCTGCTCGATTTCAACATAGGATATACCGGTTCAGAAAACTTTGAGAAAGGTAAACGCTTTGGGTTCTTTCCGGCCATATCCGGTGGTTGGGTGCCTACCCAATATGAATTCATGCAAGAAAAGCTTCCTTGGCTGAATTTTCTCAAAATCAGAGCTTCGTATGGTATCGTAGGTAACGACCGTATTTCAGACAAACGTTTCCCCTATCTGACGATTATCAATGAGTCTGCCGAAAAAGGCTGGGGATACAATGAAGCCGGAATCACTGAAAATCAAATGGGAGCCGACAATCTGAAATGGGAAAAAGCGAAAAAGATAGATGTAGGTATCGAAGGCGAATTATTCAACAGCAAACTGAGTTTCGTGATCGATTTCTTCAAAGACATCCGTGATGGCATCTTCCAGCAACGCCAACAAGTTCCAGAGTATATCGGCCTTGTCAGCATGCCATTTGGCAATGTAGGCAGCATGAAAAGTTATGGTTCGGACGGAAACGTGACCTATATACAGAATATTGGCAAAGATATGTCGGTAACATTCCGAGGAAATTTTACCCTTAGTAATAACAGGGTGAATTATTTTGAAGAGGCAGATACCAAATATGAATATAATTCTGCCACCGGACGTCCTTATGGATACCAAAAAGGACTGATCGCATTAGGATTGTTCAAAGATGACGAGGATATCGCTAATAGTCCTAAACAGACTTTCGGTAGCTATCTGCCCGGAGATATTAAATACAAGGATGTCAATGGAGACGGTGTTGTAAACGGGGATGACAAAGTACCTTTGTCATTCAGCAGTACTCCACGCTTCATGTATGGATTCGGAGTTGAATTCAGATATAAGAGACTGTCGGCTGCCGTACTATTCAAGGGAACCGGAAATACCGATGTTTATCATGTGGGGGTACCAGCTTCAAACGGCGCTCTATATGACGAAGGCTACATTCCATTCTATGGCAAACAGACTGGTAATGTACTGAGCATAGTCAAAAACCCTGCCAATCGTTGGATTTCCCGTGAATATGCTGAGAAGATGGGGCTAGATCCATCTTTGTCAGAAAATCCTAATGCCCGATTCCCTCGCATGTCATACGGAAATTTGGAAAACAATTCCCAGACATCCAGTTTTTGGAAAAACAATGCAAAATACCTGCGGCTATCAGAAGTAAACATCAATTATAGTGTAAATGTACCCAAGACTATAAAGAATTTGGGAATCAATTCTATCGACCTTTCACTCGTAGGCAACAATCTTTGCGTATGGGATAAGATTGATATCTGCGATCCGGAACAAGCATTATACAACGGACGGCGTTATCCAATTCCTGCCAGCGTGACTTTGCAGGCATACATCAAATTCTAACTATCAAAAAATGAATTATATGAGAAAACTAATATTGCATTCAATTCTATTGTTGTCCGTCTTTTCTATCTCTTCCTGTAATTATCTGGATGTAGACAAGTGGTTTGACGATACAATGAAATATGACTCCATCTTCTCCCGTAAAGAATACTTGGAAAGATATATGTGGAACGTAGCATCCATGTTTCCCGATGAAGGAGACTTTCTCAATAGTCCGGCGACAGCAGGACCGTTAGCTACCGATGAGGCTTTTGAAACTTTTAATGCAGAAACCTATACTGGTATGGCATACGTCACGGGAGCCATTAACGAAGAAAACATCACCAATAAAGATGCTAAAAAGAAAAAATCTATTTATCAATGGGACACGATGTACAAAATCATCCGTAAGGCAAACATTATCCTCTCACGTATGGATGAAGTGACCGATATGAGCAATCTGGAAAAACCGGACATCTGGGCATACACCTATTTTATGAGAGCCTACGCATACTACCATCTCATCATGGATTTCGGTCCTGTCATCCTTGTAGGAGATCAGGTATATCCCTCCAACGAGCAGCCGGAAGCCTATGCAAACGTACGTGCGACGTATGACGAATCAGTAGACTATGCTTGCGAACAATTTGAGTTGGCGGCACAATATCTGCCAGAGACTCAACCGAACAGCAGCTTCGGCCGTCCCACCAAGGGAGCGGCTTACGCACTGATTGCACGGTTAAGATTGATACAGGCTAGCCCATTATACAATGGCCGCGGACAAACATACTTCGGGAACTGGAAACGGAGCAGTGACGGAGTGTTCTACATTTCCCAGCAATACGACGATCGTAAATGGGCGGTAGCCGCAGCAGCTTGCGAAAGAGTCATGGACATGGGGCGTTATGAACTGCATACTGTCCCTGCAGATAAAGACTCTTTTGTACCTCCAACCAACGAGAATCAGGCGTTTCCCAACGGAGTAGGCGGTATTGACCCGCTTAAATCTTACAGCTATATGTTCAATGGCGAAACAGATGGCAGAAAAAACAAGGAGTTCATATGGGGAAGAACGACCGGTAATCTATGCATTAGAGAATCTTTTCCACATTCGATGGACGGATACAATGGGATGGGCGTAACACAAAAGATGGTCAACATGTTCTATATGAATGACGGAACAGACAACTATCCCGAAGATGCAAAGCCATACAAAGAAGACGGAACATATGATAATACAAATTTCAGCACCGAGGATGAGACCTTCTCCGAATATGTATTGAAGTCAGGAGTCTTCAACATGTACCGTAATCGGGAAATGAGATTCTATGCCAACATCGGTTTCTCCGGCCGTTTCTGGAAAGCCCGCTCATACAGCGGAAGCGATGCTAAAAAGGAGCAGATGATTAAATATGACAACTCTTCTGTAACGGATGGGAAGCACTCCTCCAGTGGTAATGTGAACGACTACCCCGCCACCGGTTATGTTATCACCAAATACGTGCATGACGACGATGCATTCTCTTCGCCCGGAGGAATATTAATGGAAAAATTTTTCCCTATCATCCGTTATGCTGAAATCCTGCTGGCTTATAGTGAAGCACTCAATAATCTTCAGGGCAGTTATTCCATCGAACTGAAGGGATCGAACGGAGAGACTAAAGTCTACGAGGAAAGCCGTGACATATACAAAATCAAGCAGGCGTTCAACCCAATCAGATACCGTGTAGGACTCCCCGGAGTGAAAGATGATGAGTTGGCCAGCGTGGATGGCTTTAACAAAATCCTTCAAAGAGAAAGAGCTATTGAATTCTTGTATGAGAATCAAAGATACTATGACGTGCGCCGATGGGGCATCTACGAAGAGTCCGAAAAAGAAGCGATACAGGGGATGGACCTCAGCAAAGATGAGATGAGTGGATACTTCTATCCGGTAGTAGTAGACCATCCCTGGATAAGACACAGAGTAGTAGATCGTAAAATGGTATTCCTACCTATTGGCAAATATGAAATAAGAAAAGTGGATGGTCTGGATCAGAATCCCGGCTGGGGAGATTAAACAAATCACCCTATGAGACAATTCGTTAGCATTGAATATAAATTAAAAGAATAAGAATGAAAACATATAAAATAAGCATCCTGTCGCTGTTACTCGCATTACTATTTCTTGCCGGATGCAGTGACAGAAAGAAGTTCTTTGAAGATGAACGATACGAGAAAATGGTATACATTGTCAGCGACAATAACAATATACACAATTTGGTTTACGACCTGGATGGCAAAGACGGTAATATACGCAATCTGTCGATTGCGTGTAGCGGAACCAATCCGACAGAGGAACCGGTTACAATATCGCTCACAGAAGACACAGTTCTTCTGGATGAATATAACTATACGAACTTTATCGAAGATTATAGCCGATATGCCCTCAAGATGGACCCGAAAGACTATGCGATAGAAAGCAGCACAGTTACTTATCCGACAGGAGAACCATACACGTTGGTACCTATCAAAATAGACATTTCAGTCATTGAAAGTCTGGACCCGGATAAAATCTACTTTATTCCCATAGCAATAGCCGACGCAACTCCTTATCCTATAGTAAAAAAGAAAGGAAATGCATTATTACAGATACAAAAGAAAAACAAATATACCAGTTCCGCAGAACCTGCAAGCTATAATGCATCAGGGTATGAAGGCAGCGGATACTTTGTCATCACCAAAACAATGGTACCTCTGACCAAAAATCGGGTAAGAATCAATATCGGTACTAAGAGATTACCGGCAGAACCGGAGAATCAGCCGGACTTCATCAAGAAAAATACGATTGTTATCGAAGTAGCTGATGATAACTCCCTGACTGTAGAACCTTATGATCCTGAAGAAATGGAAGTGGAAACAGTGGATGTCAAAGTAGCCCATCCGGGTGATAACGCCTATGCACTCTACAACAACCGGCTCGACCCGACAACTACGACCTTCTGTGTATGCTATAAGTATAGACTCAAAACAGGTAGTTGGACCGAAGTACGGGAAGCAATACGCTTACCGGTGATTGTCATAGAGTAAACAAGCCAAATAAAGACCTATTAATATAAATCCGGAATAACCATCCGAATCAGAAGAAGTTATTGCAAAAGTCTGTAAGCTCTCCTCCCCCCTCTCCTTTTTTTAAGGAGAAGGGAGAGCTGAAGACCCGAAGAGCAGATAAACGCACAAACCATTATCATATAAATTTATCCTGCCGACATCTTTCTGACAATAAGGCAGAGAAATAAAAACGACTATGAAATAAACACAAAAAGTCCCTGTAAAGCATTAATTTACAGGGACTTTTTATTTTCTTAAAGCGGAGAGACAGGGATTCGAACCCCGGGTACCTCGCGGTACAACGGTTTTCAAGACCGCCGCAATCGACCACTCTGCCACCTCTCCAAAACTCCTTTATCAGAAGTGCTTTCCGTTGAAAGCGGTGCAAAGGTACGAATCATTTTTAAATCTGCAAACAATCTGACATTTTTTTCACGAAATAATCGTATTTTTGCAGCCTATAATAAGTATAAAGATATGATATATCCTCAAAATTTTGAGCAAAAGATAGGATTCGACCAAATAAGGCAGTTACTGAAAGACAAGTGTCTCAGCACTTTAGGCGAAGAACGGGTTTCAGACATGAGCTTTTCCGAGCAATTTGAAGAAGTGGAAGAGAAACTGAACCAGGTAACTGAATTTGTGCGCATCATTCAGGAAGAAGACGGATTTCCCGATCAATTCTTCTTCGATGTCCGTCCATCACTAAAACGGGTACGGATAGAAGGCATGTATTTGGACGAACAAGAACTATTTGACCTACGCCGTTCATTAGAGACTATTCGTGATATCGTACGTTTTCTACACCGGAATGAAGAAGAGGAGGAAAACGATGTACCCTACCCCAGCCTGAAACGGTTGGCGGGAGACATTGCCGTATTCCCCCAACTGATTGGCAAGATAGACGGTATCCTTAATAAATATGGAAAAATAAAAGACAATGCGTCCAGCGAACTGGCCCGTATCCGTCGGGAACTGTCCAATACGATGGGAAGTATCTCCCGTTCATTAAACAGTATCCTACGTAATGCACAGTCTGAAGGCTATGTAGACAAAGACGTAGCTCCAACCATGCGTGACGGCCGTCTCGTTATTCCTGTCGCTCCGGGATTAAAACGAAAGATCAAAGGTATCGTACACGATGAATCAGCTAGCGGAAAGACCGTATTCATCGAACCGGCAGAGGTGGTAGAAGCCAACAACCGTATTCGTGAACTCGAAGGGGATGAACGACGGGAAATCATTCGTATCCTTACAGAGTTTTCAACTATACTGCGCCCGTCTATTCCGGATATTCTTCAGTCGTATGAGTTTCTGGCAGAAATTGACTTTATCCGTGCGAAAAGTTATTTTGCCATACAGACCAACAGTCTGAAACCGACAGTAGAAAAGGAACAGCTATTGGACTGGACAATGGCAGTGCATCCCTTACTGCAACTCTCATTAGCCAAACATGGGAAAAAGGTTGTTCCGCTGGATATAGAACTAAATCAAAAGCAGCGTATCCTTATCATTTCCGGTCCGAATGCCGGAGGTAAGTCTGTCTGTCTGAAAACAGTCGGTTTGCTGCAATATATGTTGCAATGCGGTATGCTGATTCCTTTGCACGAACGCAGTCATGCAGGTATGTTCAGCAGTATCTTCATCGATATCGGTGACGAACAGTCCATCGAAGATGACCTGAGTACTTATTCTTCGCACCTGACCAACATGAAAATCATGATGAAAAGCTGCAATGAACGCAGCCTCATTCTGATCGACGAGTTCGGAGGAGGTACGGAACCACAGATCGGAGGAGCCATCGCCGAAGCTGTGCTGAAACGTTTCAATCAGAAAGGAACGTTCGGAGTAATAACGACTCACTATCAGAATCTGAAGCATTTTGCCGAAGATCATGAAGGAGTAGTCAACGGTGCCATGCTCTACGACCGCCACTTGATGCAAGCACTCTTTCAACTACAGATCGGAAATCCGGGCAGTTCATTTGCCGTAGAGATTGCCCGGAAAATCGGATTACCGGAAGATGTGATTGCAGATGCTTCGGAAATTGTAGGAAGCGAGTACATCAATGCCGATAAATATCTTCAGGACATTGTACGCGACAAGCGCTACTGGGAAGGGAAACGACAAACGATCCGCCAACGGGAAAAACACATGGAAGACACCATCGCCCGTTATCAGACGGAAATGGAAGAGTTGCAAAAATCACGGAAGGAGATTATCAGACAGGCTAAAGAAGAAGCTGAACGAATGTTGCAGGAATCGAACGCCCGCATTGAAAATACCATCCGTACGATTAAAGAAGCTCAGGCCGAAAAAGAAAAGACCCGCCTGGTGCGCCAGGAGCTGAACGATTTCCGTACTTCTCTGGAAACAATGACTTCCAAAGAACAAGAGGAAAAGATTGCCCGCAAAATGGAGAAGCTGAAGGAGAAGCAGGAACGGAAGAAAAACAAGAAAAACGAACCGAAAACTGCCGCATCACAGACAGCCGCTACCCCTAAAGTAATGCCTATCACCGTTGGTGAGAACGTAAAGATCAAGGGACAGACAAGCGTCGGGCAGGTCATGGAAATCAATGGTAAAAATGCAACCGTCGCTTTCGGAAGCATTAAAACCACGGTGAAACTGGATCGTCTGGAGCGAAGCAACGCCGCCCCCAAGACGGAAGGAATAGCCAAAAGTACGTTTGTCAGCAGTCAGACACATGACCAGATGTACGAGAAGAAGCTTAATTTCAAGCAAGATATTGATGTACGGGGGATGCGTGGTGACGAGGCTCTGCAGGCTATCACTTATTTCGTAGACGATGCCATCCTTGTCGGCATGGACCGTGTACGTATTCTTCACGGAACAGGAACCGGAATACTCCGTACACTCATCCGCCAATACCTGTCCACCGTACCGGGTGTCAGTCATTATGCAGACGAGCATGTCCAGTTCGGAGGTGCCGGAATTACGGTAGTCGATTTTGACTAATCTGAAAACAAAACGATCGAAGAACTTGTTCTCATTTAGAAAACCACTACCTTTGTGTTACAGTGGTTTTCTAAAACGAGAATAAAGCATGAAGAATAATCTGTTAAGCGAAAAGCTTATTTACACAGGGGACAGCCTTACCCCCACCCATTTACATCTCTGCACATACAATGCAACCGAGATGCAGGAAAGCTCCGGTGACACCTTCCAAAGCGTCAAAGAAACATTGGATAACGAACGAATCAACTGGCTGCAGGTACACGGGCTGAAAGATACGGAAACCATCCGTGAGATTTGCAGTCATTTTGAAATAGACTTCCTCGTTTTACAAGACATATTAAATGCCGACCACCCGACGAAAATAGAAGAGCATGACAAATATATTGTCCTGATCCTGAAAATATTCTATCCCAATGAGCATAAAGAGGATGATGACCTCGACGGATTGCTCCAACAACAAGTCTGCATCATTCTGGGAAATAACTATGTACTTACCTTTCTTGAAAAAGAAACAGATTTCTTTGATGAAATCAACGCCGCATTGAGAAACGATATACTGAAAATCCGTAGCCGTCTGACGGATTATCTGCTCAGTGTATTGCTGAACAGCATCATGGCGAACTACATTTCAACGATATCTTCCATCGACGATGCACTTGAAGACCTGGAAGAAGAACTGCTAATGATTACCAATGAGAATGACATCGGCATTCAGATTCAGGGGCTGCGCCGCCAATATATGCTGATGAAAAAGGCCATCCTCCCGCTTAAAGAGCAATATGTAAAATTGTTGCGGGCAGAAAATCTCCTTATACATAAAGTAAACCGTGCCTTCTACAATGATGTGAACGACCATTTACAATTTGTATTACAAACGATTGAAATCTGCCGTGAAACACTGTCTTCATTAGTCGACCTGTATATCTCGAACAATGATTTACGAATGAACGATATCATGAAGCGGCTGACCATCGTATCCACCATTTTCATCCCGCTAACGTTTCTTGTCGGTGTGTGGGGAATGAATTACAAATGGATGCCCGAACTGGACTGGCGGTACGGATATTTATTTGCCTGGATTATAATGGCGGTTATCGGTATTATTGTATATTTGTACTTCAGAAAAAAGAAATGGTATTAACTAAAGCGCACCCATCCATGAAATCAATAAAAGAATTATACAGAATCGGCACAGGTCCTTCCAGCAGTCATACAATGGGCCCTCGTAAAGCTGCAGAAATGTTTGTTGAACGTCACCCGGATGCCGCATCTTTCAAAGTAACCCTTTATGGAAGTTTGGCAGCTACAGGCAAAGGGCACATGACGGATGTGGCTATCATAGATACTTTACAACCTGCCGCTCCGGTAGAAATCGTATGGCAACCCAAAGTTTTCCTCCCCTTCCATCCGAACGGAATGACATTTGCCGCTCTGGATGCAAACAACAAGATATTGGAAAACTGGACGGTTTACAGTATCGGTGGCGGAGCTTTGGCAGAGAATAATGACAACCCGACAATCGAAAGCCCGGAAGTATACGGCATGAACAACATGACCGAAATCCTGCAATGGTGTGAACGTACCGGAAAAAGTTATTGGGAGTATGTCAAGGAATGTGAGAACGAGGATATATGGGACTATCTGGCAGAAGTATGGGACACAATGAAAGACGCTATCCACCGAGGTCTGGAAGCGGAAGGTGTATTGCCCGGACCGCTGAACTTACGTAGAAAAGCTTCCACCTATTATATACGTGCTACCGGATACAAACAATCTCTGCAATCCAGAGGACTCGTTTTCTCTTACGCACTGGCAGTCAGCGAAGAAAACGCTTCCGGTGGAAAGATCGTGACTGCCCCTACCTGTGGTTCCTGCGGAGTGATGCCGGCAGTACTTTATCATTTACAAAAAAGCCGTGACTTCAGTGACATGCGGATTCTTCGCGCCTTGGCTACAGCTGGGCTAATTGGAAACATTGTCAAGTTCAATGCGTCCATCTCCGGTGCGGAAGTAGGATGTCAGGGAGAAGTCGGCGTTGCCTGCGCGATGGCATCAGCAGCAGCCAATCAATTATTCGGAGGAAGTCCGGCACAGATTGAATATGCTGCGGAAATGGGGCTGGAACACCACCTGGGGATGACTTGCGACCCCGTATGCGGTCTCGTTCAAATCCCTTGTATCGAGCGGAATGCTTATGCTGCCGCCCGTGCACTGGATGCCAATCTTTATTCAGCCTTTACAGACGGTATGCACCGTGTTTCTTTCGACAAAGTGGTACAGGTAATGAAACAAACCGGACATGACCTGCCCTCACTGTATAAGGAAACCAGCGAAGGAGGACTGGCCAAAGATTATCAACAAATGTAATATAATGACTACAGAGGAGTGTCTGTCCACATTCCTCTGTACATAACTAATTCTACTCCATAACCGGCCAATTCGTATCATCGCCATTGGTGATATCCCTTTCATGCAACAAGCCTCCTTCCTGCGAAAAGTACAGTGCAAATCTCAGATTTCCCTGTTTCACCTGAATCACGGACTCAGTAGGATGCTGCGGATACGTCAATACAAACACATCGGTCACTACCCATGAACTGTAGTTGGAATTACGGAAACCGGTATAAACGGCAGGTACTAACTGATCGATACTATCCAGTTCGTTTTCCGTCATCACCCAGTTGGCATTCGCGTCGAACCAGACATCCAGTTCGTCACCAGTCACCCAGCAGTCAGCTACATAATAATCTCCTTTCATCTCCCACTCCACATTCTGGGCATTCGGATATAGTTGCTTCAATGCCTCTGTGATATTGGCAGGCGGATTATACGTTTCATCATCATTATCATCACATGCGCTGAAAGAGAAGGCAGTCAGCATTAAAACGACTGCCCATGCGCCAAACTTAAACTTCAACATAATTAATTCTTAGGATTTAGGTTATATCATATTTTCATTTAATCATCAATCATCCGCTTTCAGGAATTTTCCTTTCTTGTCGAACTTGAAAGAAACGCCGGTACTTAATTCCACTTCATATCCTTTCCGGTCACGCTCCACTTTTGTCACAGGCTCTGTGAAGTTATGCTCTTTCAGATAACTGACAGCAAACGAAGGAACAACACTTACCGGAACTGCATGCCCTTTACTAGCACTTACTTCCTCCCAGTTACCTTTGCTATCAAAATCTATTTCCGTACCGTCCGTCAATAACACTTCATACTTGGCAGACTCCAACAGATCTTTATCAATCTTGATATGAGCTACCTGAGGTTTGGTAAAATGACGGTTGATAAAGTTGCGTGCCGGAAGCGGTAGCTGATTCATATCCTTTGTAATCACATCGCCGGCAAATGAGAACTGTATAGCTACAATAGCCATCACAAGCAAAGATAAAATTTTCTTCATAATCGTTATTCTTTTTAGTTAATACTATATCTGATAAGTTTTATACTGCAAATAACGATACAGATTTAGGAAAGATTTGGGAATAACCAGAGATCACATTCTTTTTTGTGTTCTTTAACTTTCAGTCTTGAATTTACCCCATAAAAAAGATCCGGATGCCCACTCAGGAACATCCGGATCGCTCTCTCTTCACCTTAACTTTTAACCTTAACTATTTACCTATTTATCTTTCCGAATATCCTGCGAGATTGTAGCAAACGGGAACGGTACTATCACCTACGCGGTAAATTCCGAACTTAAAGTAATACCCGTCTTCGTCGTTACGTCCAATCAGAATCTTCTCATTATCGACAATGTGTTTGCTCACTTTCTTACCTTGCTCCTGATAATCCATCCGTACATCCAGCATGCCCGGTTTCACAATCGTTTCCGCTTCCTTGCCATAGACCGTCCAGTCGATATGGACACGGAAAGTAATCCAGCAGTCTTTCGGGAAATCGGCAAAAGGTAATTTGTAGGCAATGGTGGATGCCTTGTATTCAGAAGTCAGCGGTTTCATAACGGGCGTCTTTCCCGGGTTTGCATTGCAACGGTCATCTTTGTCTGTCAGCCATTTACGGTCGGAGTTTGCTTTGATATAAAACAGTCCTCCGGAAAATCCGAATGCCAATGGCGGGTATCCTCCCTGTTCAACCAACCATCCGTTGGGTTTTCCTGCCTTATATACAGGTTTTCCATTTTTATCTTTCACCGGATTACCTTGTTTATCCAGTCTGGCCACTTTTTCGTGTCCGACATTCTTTTTGAAGAAGGTCGTTTTTTCCAGTTCTACAAATTCGTCAACAGTCAGTTTCTTCACCTCGCCCTGAGGAGTCTGGACCAGCGTCCGGTCGGGCATTCCGTGCCATTGGGCAAAGATGGTGGAGACATTGCTGTCTAAAGAAGAAGGAATAAAAACCGAAAACTCATAGTCGCGGGAACTTCCTTGCGGACAAGCTCCCTTCCCGTGATGATAAACTGTCTTTGTGATCTGTGCTTTCTGATAAACGTCGGCAGGTAATCCCCTAAAATCGTCAGAAGTTGCATAGCAATATGAAAACTCGGCACGTCCTTTCGTTTCTCCTTTCGCATAACCTTCCAGTGTATTGTCTTCGGTTTTGAGTTCAAAGCGATAGGAGGGCTTGCCATCAAACAGGTTGGTAAAATCACGCTGAATGGCATGAGGTTTATTCGTCCCGACAGCTACCCAGCAACCGTCAATAATCTGGTTGATACGTGCAGAGTCAGCCTGTACGTTTACCCGTTCGGTGAGTGGCATCAGTGTTTGCGTATTTTTAGTCTGAGCAGTCAGCATCGTGCATCCTGCCGCCATCATATAAATAACCAAAATGTATTTTTTCATTCTATCCGGTATTAAGTTTATCGACGGTGCAAAAATACGAAAGGCAACCCTTACGGCTGCCTTTCGTTTGTCTCAAATGCTTTCACATTTGTGCAATTCTTCTGTCAGAAACGTCTTATATCCCCATTCACAAGCCTATTCAGGTGTTTCTTCCGTATAATCGTCTTCCAACATATCTACTTTCTTTATGCTCATTTTTCCATCGGCCGTTACAGTGATGGAAAGCGGAACATACAAATCGGTCTGCGGATAGCACACACTGGCGGCGTAGACAATTCCCTCCGGTGTAGTCTTGTCATATACGATTCCTTCAAGTATGGATTTTGAAAGGAATTTCGCGTCGACTACCGATGAAAAGTCGTTCTTCGTAAATGTCTTGTTGAGTACGTTTTCACTTCCCCGGGTGATGCGCAACACTATTTTATTGTCTACATACGTATCCCCCATCTCATTGGAGACGTGAGGCAGACTTTCGTCAGGAGTACGCGAAACCAGCGAATGATAGTCTCTTCCCTTAAACTTAATATCAGTTTCAGCTTTTGAACTTTGCATACGCTGCAACCCGTGAGCATCTACACTGTCTTGCCTTGCCAATACCGAACTTTTCATCGAACTTCCGTTCTTACCGCCACAGGCTGCCACTGCCAGAGCCAATGGTAACAAAAGCAGATAAATTAGCTTTTTCATTCCGAACTATTCTGTTTTATAAATATAGAGCAAAGGAACAAAAAGACGGGGAGATTTACAAGTGTAACCGACATTTTTCCTACATTTGCAATCAAGAGTGCTAATATTAACACAACAATTAAAGATTTAATGCCTTGCAAACCTGATATCATGTATCAACGAATCATAGCCATTCTTTTTTTCCTTTGTGCATGTTGCATTCAAAGCAGCACCGCCTATGGACAAAAAGTAAATTATCAGCAATTCGACAATATTTATCTCGGTGCTGAAGCATCGGTGGTCAGTTGTTTCCTTCAAGACAGCGAAGGACTGATATGGATAGGTTCCAACAAGGGATTATTCAGTTATGACGGTTATTCCACACAGCAGCATTTCACTTACGGAGAAATCAATAACACCCGTATCTATTGCGGTGTCATTATAGATAACACCTATTTATATATGGGTACGGACAACGGAATCCTAATCTACAATTACCGGACTGACCGCTACGAGCAACCGGCAACAGACTTTCCGACAGATGTACGCACAATGGCACTTCAAGGAGATACCCTGTGGATAGGCGCATTAAATGGCTTATACACCTATCAGCTGCAAAACCGGAAGCTAAGTCCTCTCGGCACAAAGCGCAACGGATTACCCCATAATACCATCTACTCCATTATCCGCACCGGAGACAATCAGATTTATGTGGGAACCTACAACGGGCTGTGCCGCTATATTGCCTCAAACGGGAAATTCGAAAAGATTCCCCTTCCCGTCAATAGCAGTCAAAGCAACCTGTTCGTCAATTCCTTGCTGGAAGATACGGGCCGCCAATGTATTTGGATCGGTACGGAAGGTTACCTTTTCCAGTATTTTCCATCAACCGGACAGATGAAGCAGACAGAAGCCTTCCATAACAACTCGATCAAATCACTGGCTCTGGATGGAAATGGATATCTGCTGGCAGGTACGGACAACGGCCTGTACGTCTATCACAATGATGTCACTCCTCTACAGCACATCATTCACGATTCCCGCAATATCCAGTCGTTGACGAATAACATCATCTGGAATATCTTTGCCGATCAGGAACATAACATCTGGCTGGGCACCGACTACGGCATTTCCCTTTCACGCTACAACAGCGCCCTGCAATTTATTCCGATCTCACAGATTACAGGTACGGGAGACGGAAATCAGTTCTACTCCCTATTCCGCGACTCAAAAGGTTTCTACTGGTTTGGAGGTACCAACGGATTAATCCGCTTCACCGATCCTGCCGGAGACAAGCATAACGCTATCTGGTACAGAATGGGTGACAAGACTTATCCGTTATCACACAACCGTATCCGGCATATTTACGAAGATAAGGAACAGCAGCTATGGATAGCTACCGACGGAAGCATCAACCGCTACGATTATGCAACCCGCCAATTCGTGCACTATAACATTGTAGACAGTACAGGAACATATAACACCAACTGGACTTATTATATGTTCGAAGACAATGCCGGACATCTGTGGATTTCAACCTGTCTGGGAGGAATCTTTGTAGTAGACAAGCACAGGCTGATGCAGTCTGCCTCCGGACAATATGTAGCCGAACAGAATTACTCCGTCCACAACGGACTGTCCGGCATGTTTATCAACCAGATTATTCCCGATAATGAAGGCAATGTATGGGTGTTGCTCTACAATAATAAAGGGATAGACAAAATTAATCCCCGCACACGGGAAGTGACAAAATTATTTGCTGACGAATTAAACGGAGAGAAAAGCCCCAACTACCTGTTATGTGATGAGGACGGTATGCTCTGGGTAGGGTTTCATGGCGGTGTCATGCGTATCAATCCCAAAGACGAGAGCCAGCAAAGTATCTCTTTCGGAAGTTTCAGCAACAACGAGATTTTGTCCATGACTTCCGTAAAGAATCACATCTGGGTGTCCACTACCAACGGACTTTGGATAATCGACCGGAAAACAATGGATGCCCGGCTGCAGAATATGACAGACAAGCGCTTCACAAGCCTGCTATTCGATCCGAAAGAGAATTGCATTTATCTGGGAGGAGCTGACGGCTTCGGTATCTCACACCCCGATATACAAACCATACACCAACCGGAACGCCCGATCCTGTTGACTGCCTTATACATTAACAATCAACTGGTATCACCACGCACCAGAGATGACGTGCCCAATATCCGATATACCAACTCGATCGAATTAAAATATAATCAGAATAACCTGTCATTCGAATTATCCGATCTTCCTTATTCACTGGATGAGAAAAACAAGTTCGTTTATCGTCTGGAAGGAATGGACAAAGAATGGAACTTCCTGAAATCCAATATCAACCGCATTACATACAGTAATCTGAGCTACGGAAATTATCAGCTTATTATCAGCAAACTGGGAAAAGACGGTCAGCCGTCCGACCAGCCTTATATTCTGAATATCCGGATTCTTCCGCCGTGGTACTATACAATATGGGCAAAAGCCATCTATGTTTTACTGCTGCTTAGCCTGATTGCATGGACAATCAACTTCTTCCGGGTAAAAAACCGCCTGAAAGCAGAACGCAGGGAAAAAGAGAAGATTCTAGAGCAGTCCCGCCAGAAAATGGCCTTCTTCACCACCCTGTCCAATGAATTAAAGACGCCTCTCAGCAGGATTATTGCTCCCATCAGCCAATTACTTCCGGCTACAGAGGAAGCGCATGAGAAGCAAACACTGGAAGAGGTTCAGCGCAACGCCATGAAAATAAACTCGCTGATTCATCAGGTACTCAACTTCAACCGGATTGAAGACAATAAAGATTCATTGCTTATCCTGTCGCGCATCGAACTGGTATCGTTCAGCCGCAGTCTATTCTCTGTATATGAAGAAGACAAACGGTTCACTTTCCATTTCGAAGCAAACAAAGCAAAGATTTATGCCGATATGGATGCGATCAAACTAGGAGTGATATTGGATAATCTATTGTCGAATGCCGTCAAGTTTACCTCCGAGGGTGGAAATATCCGTTTATCCCTTTTCTATCGGCAAGAAAGCGGTCTGCTGGAAATTTGCGTATCCGACACAGGAGCAGGTATCCCGCAACAGGATATTCCTTATATTTTCCAACGTTTCTTCCAGTCACCTCATAGCGGCAGCAAAGAAGGTACCGGTATCGGGCTTTACCTGGTAAAGACTTACACAGAACTGCATGGTGGCTCTATCAACGGAGTCACTTCCGAAAAAGGAAAGGGAACTTCCATCGGACTGAGTATTCCGGTCACCGCAGTAGAAGAGGATGAAATACCGGCTGCACAGTCTAAAAAGCAGTTAGAGTCTCTTCCTGTACTTAAACCGATCGAAGCTGAGTCACAGGATGAGAAATTCCTTTCGAACATCATCCGTCTGATCGAAGATCACCTCTCCGATGCAGACCTGAATGTAAATGCACTTTGCGAACTGTCGGGAATCAGTAACAAGCAGATTTACCGGAAGATCAAACAACTGACCGGAATGTCTCCGGTGGAATATATCAAATCTATCCGAATGAAGAAGGCTGCCATGTTACTGCAACAAAAGAAATTCACCGTTGCCGAAGTGATGTATATGGTAGGCTTTTCCAATCACTCTTATTTCTCCAAATGTTTTCAGGCAGAGTTCGGAAAAACGCCACGCCAATACCTGAATGATGAGTTGTAGGGGCATTTCAGGGCATTTCGTCCTATTTTTATCCTTATATGTCCAATCTGTGCTTTTATTAAAATGACAGGTAATCTATCTTTGCCGCTATCAACAAACCAGTAAATTTGATAGCATGAAAAGACAGTTTATTCTTACCTGCATTTGCCTGTTATTTACCTTTGTCGGCACACAAGGGAAAACGACTTCCATACCTACTATATATATAGATGGAAACGGAGTGATGCGTTGGAGCGACACTCATCGGGAAGCTTCCTTCTTCGGTGCAAATTATACTACCCCTTTCGCTCATGCTTACCGTGCTCTCGGATACTTGGGAGTAGACCGTAAGGCAGCTATAGATAAAGATGTGTACCATCTTTCCCGACTGGGATTCAATGCCTATCGTATTCACTTATGGGATGTGGAACTGACAGACGGAGAAGGAAATCTTTCAGAAAACGATCATCTGGACCTGATGGACTACCTGATTGCCAAGCTGAAAGAACGGAATATCCATATCGTGATTACCGCACAAACAAACTTCGGGAACGGATATCCCGAACGGAACGAGCCGACAAGCGGCTTTTCTTATAAGTACGACAAATGCAGCATGCACTCCGAACCGGAAGCTATTGCCGCACAAGAAAGATATCTCTATAGTTTGGTGAGACACACCAATCCCTACACCGGACTGGCTTACAAGGACGATCCGTCTATTGTAGGATTTGAAATAAATAACGAACCTTGCCATTCCGGCACAAAGGAAGAAGTAAAATCCTACATCAACCGAATGCTGAAAGCCATACGCAAAGCCGGCAACCGGAAGCCTGTATTCTACAATGTAAGCCATAACGAATGGACAGTAGAGGCATACTATGACACCGATATCAAAGGAACGACTTACCAATGGTATCCCATCGGTCTAGTATCCGGACAAACACAACAAGGGAACTTCCTTCCCTATGTAGACCGCTACGATATTTCATTTGCCGATAAAGTAAAAGGCTTCGATAAGAAAGCCCGAATGATTTACGAATTTGATCCGGCGGATATCATGTACTCTTATATGTATCCGGCTATGGTCCGCACTTTCCGCACAGCCGGCTTTCAATGGATTACCCAGTTCTCATATGACCCGATGGACATTGCCTACGCGAATACCGAATATCAGACACATTTTCTGAATCTCACCTATACCCCGCACAAGGCAATCAGCATGAAAATAGCTTCCGAGGCAGCACAAAGCCTGAAGAGAGGCGCATCTTACGGAAGTTATCCACAAGATACGTTGTTCGGTGAAGGTTTCCGGGTAAGCTATACAGAAGACCTCAGCGAACTGAACAACGGAAATAAATTCTATTACTCCAATACCACCCGTACGCAACCCAAAGATGCCTCACAACTGGTATCCATCGCAGGGTGTGGAAGTTCTCCTGTTGTGCGCTACGAAGGTACAGGCGCTTATTTCATAGACCGTCTGGAAGACGGAGTATGGAGACTGGAAGTGATGCCTGATGCAATCATCGTCAATGATCCGTTCGCCAAACCTTCGCTGGAGAAAGAAGTAGTAACCATCGCTTACGGTGCCTGGGACATGGCCTTGCAACTTCCGAACCTGGGAAATGCATTCACCCTTTCCGCCATTCAATCGCCGGCCAATTCAACACTTGCTTCCTCCGCCCACAGAGAGAACAGCAGAAAAGAGGAAGTGAAAGACGGAGTGATTCACTCCCTCCGTCCGGGCGTTTACCTGCTGCAACGCAAGCATTGTGCGCCGAAGCAAAACTGGACAGCCGATTCGCAATGGAATACGATCAGACTGGGCGAATACGCGGCTCCCGCACCACGGGCAACGAGTTACCGAGTTATGCATACACCTGCCACCACTGTGGAAGCCAACAAACCATTGAAGATCACAGCACAGATAACAGGTCCGGAATTTCCCGACTCCGTCATCATTTACACCGACAAGATCTCTTTCTGGAACGATCACAATCCGTCCGTCAAGATGCAGCGCACAAACGGCTATACATATCAGGCAACGATACCCGCCGAAGAGATAAAAGAAGGTTATTTCAGGTATAACATCATCGTCTGCCGGGGCGACAGTACCCGTACTTATCCTGCAGGGAGTTCCGCTACAGGAAGTTCTTCCGGTACAAACGGAAATCCGCTGGACTGGGACTACACCCTCAGCCAATACTGGACTACCCGTGTAGTCGCCCCAGGTAGTGCGATACAGTTACTGACTGTAACAGATACCCATAGCCGGATAGAAGCCTATACACTCCCCGAATGGAACGAGCTTCACCGGAGTTTAACCGATTCATCTCCGACAGAAAAGCCATTGCTCCGGTTCACCTTTACATCAAAAGGAGAGAATCCGCAATACTTCCTTCGCACATTTGTCAAAGATAAGATAGACGGAAGAAAAGGCAAAATAAAAGATTGTACCGTCCTCTGTATCCGGGTTAACCGGGCGAAGGCTCTTCCGGAAGGAATCAGTGCCGGTTTCGTTACATCGGACGGATACACGTACAAAAGCCCTTGTCCTTCTCCCTCACCGGAAGGAATCATACGAATCCCTTTGAACCGGTTGCGTCAGACAGACACGGCATTGCTTCCGGTAGCTTATCCCGTCTTCCTGAAACAGTACTTCCAGCCGGAAACGGAAATACCCTTCCAGGCGGAGAAAACAGAAAAGCTGGAAATATCAATGCCGGGCAATGCCAGACCGGTAACAGAGATCGAGCTTGGAGAGATCTGGCTGGAATGATACTATTAACCGATATTTCAATAAAATAAATCTATTATCAATTACACAATAATTATGAACAGTAACATCTTAAATCTACGCCATCTGACTGTACTATTCATCTTATGTACAGCCTTTCTTGGAGGCGCAATTCCTGCCTTTGCCCAACAGGGAGGCAAGAAAATGACCGGACAAGTGATCGATGAGAACAAAGAACCGATGATCGGAGTGAGCATTCTCATTGTAGGAACATCAACGGGTACAGTGACCGACTTTGACGGAAACTACACTCTGAATGTACCGAAAGACAGTAAGGAACTACAATTCTCTTACGTAGGATACGAAACTAAAGTGATAGCTATCCCCGCAAACGGCAACGTACTGAATGTACAAATGAAAAGCGACTCACAAGTACTGAGTGATGTAGTAGTCATCGGATACGGAACGCAACGCAAAAGTGACCTGACCGGTTCGGTGACGAATGTCAGCAGCAAAGACTTCAACATGGGACTGGTAAGTTCTCCCGAACAACTGATTAACGGAAAAATCTCCGGTGTACAAATCATGTCCAACAGTGGTTCGCCTACTTCCGGAAGCACGATCCGTGTACGTGGAGGAGCTTCACTGAATGCAAGTAACGATCCGCTGATCGTATTGGACGGTGTGCCTCTGGAACAAGGAGGTATCAGCGGTAATGACGGCAATTTCCTGAGCCTCATCAACCCGAATGATATTGAAAGCATGACGATTCTGAAAGATGCCTCTTCAACCGCGATCTACGGTTCGCGTGCATCCAACGGTGTCATCCTTATCACTACCAAGAAAGGAAGTTCGGACAAAATGAAAATCACATTCAGCACTACCAACTCTATTCAGACCCGTACAAAGTTAGCGGACATGTTGAGTTACGACCAGTTCGTGAACACCATCCGGACACAAGGAACGGCTGCCCAACAAGCCTTGTTGGGGACAGCCCGCACCGACTGGAACGATGAAATATACCAGAATGCCTTCGGAACGGACAACAACCTGAGCATTACCGGAAAGATTGCTCCGAACTGGCCCATCCGCGTATCGGTAGGTTACTACAACCAAAGCGGTCTGCTCCGTACGGACAATGCCGAACGATACACCGGAAGTGTTACGCTCAACCCTTCTTTCTTTAAAGACCATCTGAAGTTGAATATCAATGCAAAAGGTTCCATCAATAACAACACGTTCGGTAATACGGAAGCCATCTGGGCAGCTTCTACTATCAATCCGACCATTCCGGTTTATTCCGACCTGGACACTTTCGGAGGATATACAGAGGCGGTAGACAATACCGGTGCACCGGTAAACGGAGCAGTAATGAACCCGGTAGGTCTCATCCAAATGAACGACTCGCATAGTAATGTCAGACGCTTCATCGGAAATATCGATGCGGATTACCGTGTCCACTTCTTCCCCGATCTGAAACTGCATGCTACGATAGGTTATGATTACGCACAAGGTAAAGGGAGTGTATATGTTCCAGCAGAAGCTGCACAAAACTACACCACTTCCGGCCTGGATTACAGCTATGGTCCGCAAAAGAAAGAAAACCGTCTGCTGACTTTATACGCCAACTACAATAAACTGGTGGAACCGATCAAGAGTAGTTTTGACGTGACAGCCGGTTATGACTATCAGTACTGGAAAGCAACCAACCCTCTTTACAGTGAAATGAATACGCTCGGAGAAGTGCTGAAAACTTCGAAAGCAACCGATGAACGCCATGTACTACTCTCCTACTACGGTCGTCTGAACTACTCGTTCGACTCACGCTATATGCTGACTACCACCGTACGCCGGGACGCTACTTCCCGTTTTGCCAAGAATGTGCGCTGGGGTACTTTCCCTTCGGTAGCACTGGGATGGAGAGTGACGGAAGAGTCTTTCCTTAAAAACAACAAAGTACTCAGCAACCTGAAAGTTCGTGCCAGCTACGGTGTGACCGGTCAGCAAGACGGTATCGGCAACTACAACTATCTGCCCATCTATACTATCAGCCAGAATGGTGCCGAATCTATCATGGGTAATGATTACATTTATACTTACCGTCCCAAATCGTATGTTTCCGACTTGAAATGGGAAACGACTACTTCATGGAATGTCGGTTTCGACTTCGGTTTCCTGAAAGACCGCATTACCGGTAGTTTCGACTACTACACCCGCAAAACGGAAGATCTGATTGCAACCGTCCCCGCTGCAGCCGGAACGACTTTCGACCGTAACATCACGACTAACGTAGGAAATGTAGACAGCCAGGGTATTGAGTTCAGCCTGAACGCAACACCGATACAAACCAACGACTGGAACTGGGATCTCAGTTTCAATATGACCTGGCAGAAGATGAAGGTGAAAAACCTGTCGCTGGCTGCCGGAGCTGCTGCTACCAACACTTCCGTAGGTCCGTATATCGACAGCTATCAGGTACAGACATTAAGTGAAGGATATGCTCCTTACATGTTCTACGTTTACCACCAACTGTATGATGAGAAAACCGGTAAACCGGTAGAAGGTGCCTATGTAGACTTGAACGGCGACGGAGAAATCAATACCGAAGACCTGTATCGCTACCACTCTCCTGCTCCTGACTATATTCTTGGCTTCAGCACCTCACTGCGCTGGAAGAAATGGACATTGAGTACCAGCCTGCGTGCCAACATCGGCAACTATGTATACAATGCAATGGCGATGAACACCGGAGCCTGGGAAACGGTAAGCTACAACTCTTATCAGTTGAACAACCTGTCGACGAGCTATCTGAAGACCGGTTTCCAGTCCCGTCAATACTTGTCGGACTACTATGTAGAGAATGCTTCGTTCCTGAAAATGGACAACCTCTCACTGAACTATAATTTAGGTGAAATCTGCAAAGGATGCAGCCTAAATGTCAGTGCTATGGTACAAAATGTATTCTGCATCACCAAATACAGCGGTGTAGACCCGGAAGTACCCAACGGCGTAGACAACTCTTTCTACCCGCGTCCACGTACCTTCTCACTCAACGTAGGTTTCAACTTCTAATTACTTAAAAAAGCGCATTATGAAAAAGATATTTTATACAGCCTTCTATTTTTGCAGCGCACTGCTGCTAAGTTCCTGCATAGGCGATTTGGACCAGTATCCGCATGAAGACGAAACAGCCGCCAGCATCTACACCAGCGCCGCAAACTATAAAGCCGTGTTAGGGAAAATCTATACGGCAATGGTAACTACCGGACAAGAAAAAAGCGGTGATCCGGATTTGAGCAGCAACAGCGGACAGGACTACATGCGTTGCTTCTTCAACCTGCAGGAATGCGGTACGGACGAAGTAGCCTCTACCTGGTTGTCCGGTGACAACGTGACCGGCCTCACCTACCTCAGCTGGGATGCCAACGACCCGTGGGTATCGGATATGTATTACCGTATTTATTACAACATTGCATTGTGCAATGAGTTTATCCGCAACGCTACCGACGAAAAGCTGGCACAATTTACGGAACAGGAACAAAGTGAAATCCGTCATTACCGTGCCGAAGCCCGGTTTATGCGTGCGTTGTTCTACTATCATGCACTCGACCTGTACCGTAACATTCCGTTTGTGACGGAGAATGACCCGACAAGCGGTTATCTCCCTCCACGCTATACAGCCGCACAGATTTTCAGTTATATCGAAAGCGAACTGAACAGCACCGTGAATGATATGCTCGACAAAGCGAATTGTCCTTACGGTCGTGCTTCACAGGGAGCTGCATATACCTTACTGGCTAAACTCTATCTGAATGCGGAAGTGTACACCAATACTTCCAAATATACCGAATGTATCAGTGCCTGCCAACAGGCAATCGCTCAGGGATATTCTCTGGAAGACGATTACAGCAGCCTGTTCAATGCGGATAATGACAAGCGCACTGCCAATGAAATTATCTTCACCCTGCCGGTAGATGCTACGCATACCGTATCATGGGGTTCTTCCACCTATATCATTTGCGGTGCGGTAAGTAATACTTCCGACAAGCAAGTACCCGAAGACTATGGGGTGAAAAGCGGCTGGGGTATGTTCCGCGTACGCGGTGAAATACCAGCTCTGTTTACAGGAGAAGCTGACCAACGCTACTTATTCTTTACCGACGGCCAGACTCAATACCTGAATAAAATAGATGATCAGTCAAACGGCTTTTTTGTAACGAAATGGACCAACCTTACAGATAATGGTCAAACGGCTTCCAATACAGCCGACGGCGGTGTGAACACCGATTATCCCCTGTTCCGTCTGGCAGACGTATATCTGATGATGGCGGAAGCCGTTGTACGTGGCGGCACAGGAAGTGACAGAGGAACGGTATTGGGCTATATCAACGAACTTCAGAGACGGGCATACGGTGACGATGAGCACAAAATAGCAGATTCTGACCTGACTCTTGACTTCTTGTTAAAAGAACGCGCCCGCGAACTTTACTGGGAAGGACACAGACGTACGGACCTGATCCGCTACGGCATGTTCACAACCGACAAATATCTGTGGCAGTGGAAAGGCGGCGAGAAAGGCGGTACAGCCGTAAACAGCAAATACAATATCTACCCGATACCGAATACGGAGCTTACAGCCAATCCGAACCTGTATAATGAAAATTATTAATTATCCTCTAATACGAACGATATATGAAAACAATAAATAGTCTGATCCTCTCTCTGGCAACCCTCTTCGTATTGGGTGCCTGCGAAGAAGACGGAGATAAATATTACTTGTCGAGCCTGACAAGCAATGAACTCATTGCTTCGACAGACAACATCGTACTGACCGAAGCGACCGCACAGAAGAATGTGTTATCGCTGGCATGGACAGACCGTACACTGGCTATCAGCAATCCGAACTTTAAACCGACTAATTTGCTGAAAACCGCCATGCAAGTCTCTTTGAGCGAAGACTTCTCGGGTACTATCGTAGAGTCTGCCGAAACCTCCCTTTCGAAGACTTACAACGGTGCCGAACTGAACATTGTCGCTAATAATCTGGGAGTGGAAGCCAACGTGGCCACAAAATTCTATTTCCGCCTGAAAGGAACGACGGGTAACAACATCGATCCGGCTTATAGCAACGTAGAAGCAGTAACCATCACCCCGTATGAGCTGGATATGCGCTTTGCCAACGTACTCGACCAGAATGCGACTGCCACAGGAATGACCCTGTTCTCCGCCAATACCGACGGTATATACAAGGGCTTCGTCGGTGTAGAGGGCTGGTTCAACTTCTTGGTACAGGAAGCCGACGGTACCATCTGGAGAAATGACAACGAGACCGGAATGCCGTTCCTGCTCACTACAGCCGGCGACTGGAAGTGCTGGTTCCCCGGAACTGCCGGTTGCTACTATATCACATTTGATACCAACAGCAAGCAATGGAACGGACTGCTGATTCCTTCTTTAAATGTCAGCGGAGACATCAATGCCACCATGACATTCGACCGTACCAGCCGGAAATGGACCGCTACATTCAATGCGGATGCAACCGGAACAATCACCGTCCGGATTGACGGAACCGGTAAACTGTATGACCATACCTGCGCCAACCTCAACGACAATGGCGGTTATGACATCGACGATACAAAAGCCAAGGACACCCCTGTCGCATTCAGTGGCAGCAACGCTGCATTGAGCTTTGGAGAAACTGCCGGAGATATCACTGTCAATGTTCCGCAAACAGGAGAATGTACACTGAGCATCGACCTGAGTAATCCGCAGCAATGGACAGCTACCGTAGAGGAAGGCGGCTCCGTAGAACCGGAACCCGAACCGGAAGAAGGACAATATCTGTATCTGCCGGGAATCGGTCCGGACACTGAGTGGGCATACGACCACAAAATAGAAGTCTATTACAAAGAAGAACAGAAGTATGCCGGCATCGTAGACGTTAACTCCAAATATGGAAACTATGCGATGACCTTATTCTCATCGGGCAATGAGTGGGATACCAGCAGAATGTACACCATCGCCAAGGATGATGCTGCCAGCACAGCCGAAAGCGGTACGCTGATTAACGGACAAGGCGATAACATTCCTGCTCCCGATGCCGGACTGTATCTGTTCGATGTATCTCTGAAAGAGCTTACTTATAAGACGTATGCTCTTGGCGACAATATCTATTGTTACTACGGAATAGAGAATGACAACAGCTTCAACCCGATTGCAAGCACCGGAACTGCCGGCGAATACTCCGGTACCATCACACTGGCAACAGATTCCAAATGGGGAGCCCAATTCTATATAGAAAATGCATGGACTGCTTTCTACGGAGGAAGCGACGGCAAGCTATATTACAATGGCGATGGTATCATGCTGAAGGCTGGTACTTATACAATTACAGTGAACCTGATTGACGGAACTTATTCCGCCGTTCAGCAATAACCTTTAGATAACGAAGAACAATGATGAAACAATTCAAAAACATATTGATGGCTTCCGCACTGTTGTGCGGAGCCTTCTTCACCGCTTGCGACGACAACGATGAAAAGCCGGTATTTCCGGAAAATCAAGAGAATGTGTATGATATGTCCGGCTTCGCCAAAGGAGCGGACGTCAGCTGGCTGACAGAAATGGAGAAATCAGGCTACAAGTTCTATGATGCCGAAGGCAACGACCACGAATGCATGTCCCTGCTCCGCGATCTGGGAATGAACTCGATCCGCCTGCGTGTATGGGTAAACCCCGACCAGGGATGGTCTGAAAACGAAGGCTATTTCAATCCCGAAGGCTGGTGCGACAAAGACGATGTTGTGACCAAAGCATGGCGCGCCCACAATCTGGGTTATCGTATCATGATCGATTTCCACTATAGCGACATCTGGGCCGATCCGGGACGACAGGAAAAACCTGCTGCCTGGGCAGACTTGTCTTTCGAGGAATTGCAGAAAGCTGTAGCCGACCACACGACTGATGTTCTGAGTGCCATCAAAGCAAGAGGTATCGATGTGGAATGGGTACAGGTAGGCAACGAAACACGTTCGGGCATGCTGAAACCCGACGGAGCGGCCAGCAGCGGAAACACTGCCAACTTTGCCAAACTGGTAACTTCCGGTTACGATGCCGTCAAAGCAATCTATCCGCAGGCAAAAGTGATTGTACATATCGACGAAGGCAACAATCCCAACCGCTATATCTGGCTGTTCGACGGACTGAAAGCAGACGGTGGCAAATGGGATGTAATCGGCATGTCACTCTACCCTGATCCAGAGACACAGGACTGGCGCAAGCTGAACAACGACTGCATAAGCAACATAAAAAATCTGATCGAACGCTATAATACTCCGGTCATGATGTGCGAACTCGGCATTAACTGGAATTACGAAGAAGCAGAAGCATTTTTTACCGACTTCGTGACAAAAGCGAAAGAAATAGACCAATGTCTGGGCGTATTCACCTGGGAGCCTCAGTGCTACGGTGGTTGGAAAGGGTATCACAAAGGTTTATTTGACGACAGCGGCAAGCCGACTTCTGCATTTAATGCCTTCAAACGATAAATTTATTGAATCCTTTTCATAACTTTACCCCGAATCCCTAATTTATATACCTGAAAAAGAGAAAATGAACATGAAACACCAAAAACAGTTGCTAACTGTACTTTTGATGAGCGCAGCCAGTATGCTGCAAGCACAGCGCAGCGAAACGCTACTCGAAAAGAACTGGAAATTCAGTAAAGGAGATTTTCCGGAAGCTGCGCAGACTGACTACAACGATACTAAATGGGAATCGGTCGTTATCCCACATGACTGGGCCATCTTCGGACCTTTCGATGTGAACAACGACCTGCAAAATGTAGCAGTCACACAGAACTTTGAGAAAAAGGCATCACTGAAAACCGGACGTACCGGAGGTCTTCCATATGTCGGAACCGGATGGTATCGCACCAGTTTCGATGTTCCCGCCGACAAGGAAGTCACTCTCTTGTTCGACGGAGCAATGAGCGAAGCGCGTATATACGTCAACGGACAGGAGGCTTGCTTCTGGCCTTTCGGCTACAATTCTTTTCATTGCAACGTTACCCCTTTCCTGAATAAAGACGGAAAGAACAATACACTGGCGGTACGCCTGGAAAACCGTCCGCAGTCTTCACGCTGGTATCCGGGAGCAGGTTTGTACCGCAATGTACATCTGATTGTGACGGACAAAGTCCACGTCCCCGTATGGGGTACGCAGATCACCACTCCCCATGTCAGTGATGAATTTGCCGCCATACGCCTGCAGACAAAGATAGAGAATGCCGGCGAAAAGACGGAAATCCGTATAGAGACAGAAATCCTGTCACCGGATGGAAAGGTAGTGACACGTAAAGAAAACAAAGGACGCATCAATCACGGGCAGCCGTTTGAACAAAACTTCATCGTCAATGCGCCTCAACTCTGGTCGCCGGAAAGCCCCGCTCTCTACAAAGCCGTATCCAACGTGTATGCAGACAATCAGCTGGTAGATACCTACTCTACCCGTTTCGGTATCCGCAGCATTGAATATATTGCCGACAAAGGTTTCTATCTGAACGGAAAACACCGCAAATTTCAGGGGGTATGCAATCACCATGACTTAGGTCCGTTGGGTGCAGCCATCAACGTAGCGGCACTTCGCCACCAGCTCACACTCTTGAAAGACATGGGATGCGATGCCATTCGTACTTCCCACAACATGCCGGCTCCCGAACTCGTGGAATTGTGTGATGAAATGGGATTCATGATGATGATCGAACCGTTCGACGAATGGGACATCGCCAAATGTGAAAACGGATATCACCGTTACTTCAAGGAATGGGCAGAACGCGATATGGTGAATATGCTGCACAACTATCGCAACAATCCTTGTGTGGTAATGTGGAGCATCGGCAATGAGGTTCCCACCCAATGCAGCCCTGTCGGATACAAAGTTGCGAAGTTCCTGCAAGACATCTGTCATCGTGAAGATCCTACCCGCCCCGTCACCTGCGGCATGGACCAGGTATCTTGTGTGCTTGCCAACGGATTTGCCGCCATGATCGATATTCCCGGTCTGAACTACCGCGCCAACCGCTATCAGGAAGCATACTCCAAACTTCCGCAGAATCTCATTCTGGGTAGTGAGACCGCTTCTACCGTAAGTTCACGCGGAGTCTACAAATTCCCGGTTGAGGATAAGAAAAGTGCGATATACGACGACCATCAATGTTCTTCTTATGATGTAGAGGCTTGTTCGTGGTCAAATATCCCTGACGAGGACTTTGCATTGGCAGACGATTACCACTGGACCATAGGACAGTTTGTATGGACCGGCTTCGATTACTTGGGTGAGCCTTCTCCTTACGATACCAATGCCTGGCCCAATCACAGTTCCATGTTTGGCATTATCGACCTCGCCAGTTTGCCCAAAGACCGCTATTACTTATACCGCAGCATATGGAATAAGGAAGCGGAAACACTGCATATCCTGCCGCATTGGACATGGCCGGGACGCGAAGGTGAAGTAACTCCAGTATTTGTTTACACCAACTACCCTGCTGCCGAACTGTTTATCAACGGCAAAAGCTATGGCAAACAAAGCAAGAACAACAGTTCATTGAAGAGCCGTTATCGCCTGATGTGGATGGATGCTGTATATGAACCGGGTGAAGTGAAAGTAGTAGCCTATGATAAAGACGGAAAAGCAGTAGCAGAAAAAGTGGTCCGTACAGCCGGCAAGCCTCATCACATCGAACTGGTCAGCAACCGGAATGAACTGACGGCAGACGGAAAAGACCTTGCTTATGTAACCGTGAAAATAGTAGACAAAGACGGAAACCTCTGCCCTGCCGACAACCGCCTGATTAACTTCTCCGTCAAAGGAGCCGGAACATACCGTGCCGGAGCCAATGGTGACCCAACGAGTCTCGACCTGTTCCATCTTCCGAAGATGCACGCTTTCAACGGAATGCTTACAGCTATCGTACAAACGAATGAAACAGCCGGAGAAATTATTCTGACTGCCAAAGCCGGCGGAGTGAAAGCAGGAAGTATCCGTCTTCTGACGAAATAATCGGTCTACATAAAGAAATATATTTGAAAAATTGCTGTCACCTGTCACCAAACGAGTGATAATAGTCTGATAATTAAACCATAAGACCGTGACAGCAACGTGTGATAGCAGTGTGATGGCAAGTATTGCCGTCACACTGCTGTTTCATCTTAGCTCCCTCCTGCACTTCTACTGATATCAAGTCAAGTTCGTTTCCCTATTTGAAACTATAGTTCCCATTGCTTGAAACTCTAGTTTCTATTGCTTGAAACTTTGGTTTCATACGCTCGATACTTTTGGTTTCAAGCCTTTGGAACTATGGTTTCTTACTGATGAAACTACAGTTTCTCACCGATGGAACTCTAGTTTCAAGCAGTGGAAACTTATCAAGCCTACAGCTTATTCAAACTGTTATCATTAATCCGCCATTTACAGTAAATGCCGGATCGCAGTTCTTCTTATATTACTAAAGTTCTAGGGTGCCCAGTTTGATGTTCTCATTTTAGAGAAGAATTTAACAGTACGATAACAATTGCATTAAGAATGTCAAACTGAACACCCTAACATTTTGCCACTATTTATAACTTAGATAAGGAGCATCTTTCTTCTCTGCCTAACTGATTGTACTTTGCACGGGCAAGTATTGTAAATTTTCCTCTAGGAAATTTTGCATAAAAGTGACCAAGAGAAGTATTATTCATTTGATTCGATAGATATAAATACCATCAGTATAAGTATAAAGTATTAAAATATCATCATATTGTTCAATATCAATAATTCCACCTACACCCAATAAATCGGCTTGATAAAGTATAGACCATGTATCACCACCATCAGTAGAATGATGAATTGTAAATTTATGTTCTTCTTTAGGAATACGGGTGACTCCAGTAGAATATAGTATTTGTGGATTTCTCTTATCATAAATTGTTTTGTAAAAATATACATCATCCTTCAAAACAGGATTCCAAATCCGACCTTTATCTATAGTTTTCTTTAAAAAATATTCCCCTGAATATATCATTATATTTGGATTAGTTGGGTCAAAAGCTATATGATGTATACAATTATTTCTTTCATTCTCAAGTATTATCCAATCTTTCCCATCATTACAAGAAGCATTAATAAAAGATTCAAATATCATAGTTTCCCCTGTATTGTAAATATTTGTAGTGTCTTGAGGATGAAATCCAACAAACCAATTCTGATAGCCGCCATAAAAAGTACTGATAGTCTTCCAACTTTTTCCAAAATTTACCGATTTCACTACTCCAATAGGTTCGACCAAAGCCAATAGTGAATTCGCATTTTGGGAGTTTTGAGATATTGAGTAAGGTATGACCTTTAACTCATTCTCTTCAATTAAAAACTCCGGTGGCGTTATCGCCTTACAAGTTTTTCCACCATCTGTTGAAAGCACAAATGCCTTCTCGTCAGTGCAAGCTGTAATTGCAATTATAGAATCCCCCTTCATAACAAACTGGATTACTGGAAGACCGGAGAACGCAAACTTTTCCCAGTCCATGTTATTCAACGACTTCGCTGGCTTTCGATATATCCCCGACCACGTTGCTATGTAAATATATCCATCAACTACTTGAACAGACGGTCTATAAGGACGCCCATAAGTATTCCAAACTTTTTCTTGGGCCTCTATTACATTTGCTTTATCTTTTAATCCAATATATTCAAAAATCTTCTCGTCGTCAGTAATTTCTCGTAGGTTATTATCATCCTTACAAGAAATAAACATAACTGATAAAAACAAAATTAAAAATAATGATTTCATTTATAATTGCTTTATAATTAGTCTAAGTGGTGATTACAAATTAATTTAAATTATGCGTATATTGGTTTGTCTGCAGGACGAGTCAATATTCATTATATACTAAAATCCTTTAGAACAAACCTTTATATTATCTAAAATATTATTGGATTGATTCTTTTCGAGAGAATCCCTATAAACAAATTGTTTGACCATATTAAAAATTTAAATATAGAACCAATAAATGAAAACCAGCTATCTATCTGGTAGCATTTATATAGACACTAGTATAGTTAAACATTTGCACACTATAATCAAATAATTGAGTAGCAAGCACAATAGCAATGCGTTAAATAAAAACATTCATTTCACAGTATATGTGCATATCATTGCATTCTTCACAATCATTCATACCAAATAACTATTGCAAATATATAATAAATAAGCAGTACATGCTATAAAACACAGCCTACTTCTTCAAGATTAACTAGTATTAGTATTTTCAACGTAAATTTAGTGCCACTCGTTGCCACCCAATGCGCAATTCTCATTAGGAAACTACGTATATCAGATTGAACGTGTAGCTATAGTCATGTGTGTATAATCATAAGATAGAAAAGAAGAAAAGGCTGGCGGCATAATCAGCGCTAATACATGAAAAACGGAAAAGTTTATTAACTTCCTGCTAAAAGGCAGGCCCCTACATCATGATTTCAGGATGTAAGATACAGATATGTAAATAATATTATCAAAAAAAAAGGAAGAATAATTGAGATCTGTATATAAAAAATGAAGAGAAAAATCTCTAAAAATTAATATTATCCTATTCATTTATAGAAAATAAGGACATTTACAGAATATCCCTAAATAAACTACAACGAGTGGCAACAGCGTGACGGCAAATTCTGCCATCACACTGCTGTCACTCGTTGCCGTCACCATATTTATACCTAAAAATCAACCTGTTACATCTAAAACAGTGACAGGTGACAGATAATATTTGTTTTTATTTATATAGGATGAAGAAAATATAGATGCTACTGATATTATTTACAGATAAACGTAACCAACAATCCTTTGTGATCGGTTGGCCATACATCAAGCGGCAATAAGAACTTATCTTTGGATGTCTCCTGCACGCGCTGTGCGCGGACAATAGAACCTTTCGGTCCGAAGATGACCGCCTTCCTTGCATCCAGTCCTTCGCCTTTATAGAAAATAAAGTCGATCCGGTCCCGCTCGTCTGCTTTGGGAGCCCATGTGATTTTCTCCGGAGTTTTTGCCGGATTGTCCGAAGGATAAGTAAAGCCGGGATGTGTCAAGGGATTGGGATATATCTTGCGGTAACTATCTACAAATCCGGCTTCTTCGAGCAAAGTCGTTACCGTCCAGGGCACAACGAAGCCATTGTGATCGTACATATCTTTATTCTTTTCTATCCAGTCACAGTGAGACGGTTCGTTAAAGTCACCGCCGATAATCACTTTATACCCTGCTGCCAGGTCTTTCTCAGCCTGAGTGATAAACAAACGGATAGCATCGTCACGCTGGGAAGCAACGTTTACTTTCAGTATCTCTTCTACCGATGCCGGCAACGGTATTTCCTTCCAGGTAGAACCGTCATAGCCGCGGGCATTGTAGTATGCACAATCCAGATAATCCAGATGTGACGTGTAAACCGCTACCTTATGCCCGTTTACCGAACTGGTCAGGCGATAGATACTTCCGTGATCGTCTTTCTCGGGAAAAACAGTCAGGGAATCGGTGATAGGATGTTTGCTCAGCAGCCCCGTGTCATAACTATAAAAAGAATAATACGAAAGCCCCTTCTCTTTCAGCGAAGCACAGACGCGGGCTGTGAAATTCGTCTTATTGTAATTCCTGACTTCACTGAAAGTTACAAAGTCCGGTTTCAGGCGAACAATCTCATTGACAATAGCGTCATATCCTCCCGGTACCATCGTACCTTCCTGCCATACATTCCATTGCAGTACTGTAAATTCATTACTCTTCTGACTTCGTGCAAAGACGGAAACAAATAGTAAAAGTGTCGTAAATAGTAAGTTGGTTAATCGCATTTCATTTATTATTTAGCGTGATGTATCTTTAAATAGCTTTCCAGAAAGACTGAAAATCACGGTATTTACCGTAGCAGACCAGTTCGTCTCCTTCTTCCACCTTCTCATCTCCGGGCAACTCATTCTTGACATGACGCTCCATCAAAGAAATGCCCAGGCAATTAGTGACTTTGTTCGCACGCTTCAGTGCGATCAGTTTCAGATGAAACTCTTCATCCATATTCAGCTCATTCACAAAGTATCCTACAAACTTCTTCGGAACAGTAAACTTCACGACATAATAATCCTGATCAATACGGAACGCTTCCATCGTCGCCCCAAAGTCGAGCAACTGCACCAGGCTACGGGCAGCATCCTCTTCCGGTGTCAGAATCTTCTCCAGACTAAACGCTTCAAGCACTGCCTTGTGCACCGCATCAATGGCACGGGCAAAAATACGAGGCACCTTTTTCTGCTTCAACAACGCGACAACACGTACCGATGCTCCAAAATTCTCGCCAATCGCCACAACAACAATATCTACGCTATTCAAAGGCAGCACCGACAACGACTGTTCGTCCGTAGCGTCAATGACAAAAGCAGTGGCAACCTTATCTTTGATTGAGTCGACACGGCTTTCGCTGATGTCCGCTCCAATGATCTCATGCCCCAATGCCGATAATTCCTCGGCAAGTACATGCCCGTAATTTCCTAGACCAATAATAATATACTTCATGATGTTAGTTTATGATGATGTTATCACTCGGATAACGGTATTTTGTATTCTTTTTCTGCTTGACGATGCCCAGCATCAACGTAATCAGACCGACACGTCCGATAAACATCAGCAACGATACCAGCAATTTACTGGCATCGCACAATTGAGGCGTCAGATTCAGGCTCGATCCTACCGTACTAAGGGCGGAAACACATTCAAAGGTCAGTGCCAGCAAAGAGGCTTTCGGTTCGAGTATGCTCAATATGAAGATGAAGAGAAACAATACGCCCAGCGACATGACGACCGTCGCATTGGAACGCCGGATAGAGTCATGAGACAATTCCCTGCCGAAGACCTCCACCCGCTCACTTCCCCGCAATACGGCTACAAGGTTCAACACTACCACTGCAAAAGCATTCACTTTGACACCGCCTGCCGTAGACTGCGAACCGCCGCCGACCCACATCAGGAAGAGATAAACCAACAGCGTCTGCACGCTCAATGATGCCAGATCGACACTGCTAAACCCAGCCGTTCGCGGACAGGTCGCATTAAAGAATGCTTGCGTCCATTTATCGGCCACAGACATACCGGCAAAAGAGGCATTCCACTCAAAAGCAGCAATGGCCAGTGTACCGATCAGCAAAAGCAGGAAAGTCATGATCAATACGATTTTCGTATTCAGATTGTAGAGGTGCTGCATCTTATGTCTTTCCAGTTTGCGGGTACGCACAAACGTCCAGAAATGGCGCAAATGGTATAATACGATATCTTTGAAATTAACCAGAATCGGAAAGCCGATACCGCCCAAGATAATCAGTAAAGAGACGGAGATGAACAGCCAGTTGTGGTTGGTCATCACCATCGAATTTCCTAAATTGCCTGAAAGTGTGGAGAAACCCGCATTACAGAAAGCCGAAATGGAATGGAAGGCGGCAAAAGCCAGTTCCTCTTCCAGATTCATCCCAAGCGTATCGTGAATGCTGAACCAGATGGACACCATGCCAATGCCTTCGATGACCAATGTAAATCCAAGGATATATAGTAGTGTGGACAGTAACGACCCCAACGAATTGGAACTGACCATATCACGGACAACGAGCTGATTGTAAATGGAAGTATTTCCCATAAAGAACATGGCAAAGAAACTGGTTAATGTCATCACTCCCAGTCCGCCGATCTGAATGAGCAGGATAATGACTACAAGTCCGCTGGTGGTGAAAGTGGTGGATACGTCTACCGGCACCAAGCCCGTCACACAGACGGCACTGGTGGCTGTAAACAGAGAATCGACCCAAGTGATGCCATTGACCGTACATCGTGGAAGCATCAGCAATCCCGTCCCGATCAGAATAATAGCCATAAAGCTGACAGCCAGTATCAAAGACGGATTCGTACGGCGTCCTAAAAGACGCACCAAGCCATTGGACAGGTTCAGCAGAGAAAAAACCAACAATAATATTAAATGATAAAACTTCCCGTGAAGGAATTCCCAGACTTGCAGAATTGCTCCCTCTTCTTCCGGACGATGGAAGATGACGGGAACCAAAGTTAGGTAAAGCAATACGCTCAATATCCATGCCAGCCTTCGATATTGCTTTTTCGTATTCCGGTATTCCAGCGAAATATGCAGGGTAACATCAATTAAAAAGATAATCCATACGGCTTTATACAAGATCTGTATCTGCTGTACCTCGACCGGGGACAATGGAAAACCATGTTCGTAAACCACTCCGACAATCAACAACAGAGATGCCAGATAAGTGAGCGCTTCTACCAACCCCAGCAGGATACGTACATAGGGCTTGAGAAGCTTATTCTGATATAACAGAAATTTATGATAAATCTTCATATCACATTTTTTTATTGTCGTATTTGCTATGCCGTGCAAACTTAACTAAAATAACAATCGAATTCGATTCTTTGTTGACAAAATTACACGAATATTAAAAATTTTGCCTACTTTTGGCAGCAGAAAACTAATAAACCACAATAACATGAGTGACAAAAGAAAACGGTATATCCTACCGGAAGAAGAAATTCCACATTACTGGTACAACATTCAGGCTGATATGGTGAACAAGCCAATGCCGCCGTTGCACCCGGGAACAAAACAGCCGCTGAAAGCGGAAGATCTGTATCCAATCTTTGCCAAAGAACTGTGTCATCAGGAGCTTAACCAGACTGACGCATGGATCGAAATACCGGAAGATGTACGCGAAATGTATAAATATTATCGTAGTACGCCGCTTGTACGCGCTTACGGACTGGAAAAAGCGCTCGGAACTCCGGCACATATCTATTTCAAGAACGAAAGTGTCAGCCCGATCGGTTCTCATAAACTGAACTCTGCGCTGGCTCAGGCATATTATTGCAAAGAAGAAGGCGTCACGAACGTTACTACCGAAACCGGTGCGGGCCAATGGGGAGCCGCCCTTTCTTATGCTGCCAAAGTTTTTGGTCTCGAAGCCGCAGTTTATCAGGTAAAGATCAGCTACGAACAAAAGCCTTACCGCCGCAGCATTATGCAGACTTTCGGCGCACAGGTCACTCCTTCTCCGTCTATGTCTACCCGTGCGGGAAAAGATATCCTGACGGCTCACCCCACCTATCAGGGTTCTCTGGGTACAGCCATCTCGGAAGCTATCGAACTTGCACAAATGACTCCCAACTGTAAATACACTCTTGGTTCGGTACTCAGCCACGTTACTCTCCACCAGACCATCATCGGTCTGGAAGCTGAAAAGCAAATGGAAATGGCGGGCGAATATCCGGACGTAGTAATCGGTTGTTTCGGAGGCGGTTCCAACTTCGGAGGTATCTCTTTCCCATTCATGCGTCACAACATCCTGGAAGGAAAGAAAACGCGTTTCGTTGCTGCCGAACCTGCTTCGTGCCCGAAGCTGACCCGCGGTAAATTCCAATATGACTTCGGTGATGAAGCCGGATATACTCCGCTGCTCCCGATGTTTACATTAGGACACAACTTCGCTCCTGCCCATATCCATGCAGGCGGTCTTCGCTATCACGGTGCAGGCGTCATCGTCTCCCAATTACTGAAAGACAATCTGATGGAAGCGGTAGATATCCAGCAACTGGAATCTTTCGAAGCCGGCTGTCTGTTCGCACAGGCGGAAGGTATTATTCCGGCACCGGAATCCAGTCACGCGATTGCTGCCGCTATACGCGAAGCAAAGGCGTGCAAGGAAACAGGAGAAGAGAAAGTGATTCTGTTCAACCTGTCCGGACACGGTCTGATCGATATGGCATCTTATGACAAATATCTGGCAGGCGATTTAGTGAACTACGCACTGACTGACGAAGATATTCAGAAGAATCTGGATGAAATAGGAGACTTATCCAAGTAAGCCCCGGTTTCTGAACCGAATTCTGTAAGTATAAAAGCCCGGTATGATGCCGGGCTTATTTATTATCTCTACGAAACTATCCAAAAGAATACAGTCTTTTGTACTTTATTCATGGGGTATTTAAAGGAAATTACTATCTTTGGCGTCATTATTAATCTCGTGAACTAATAATGAGCAAGCTTAAGAAGATAGTAATCTACTTGTTTTTCCTATGCTTAGGAATGCATTCCGCCTTTTCTGAAACTCCGGAACAAATCACATTTTCCTATATTTCCATCAATGAGGGACTATCACAAAGTACGGTGTTCTCCATCGATCAGGATAAAAGGGGCAATATGTGGTTTGCCACTTATGACGGAGTTAACAAATACGACGGATATGCATTTACGGTTTATCAGCATAATGAGGATGACCCGAACAGTATCGCCAACGACATCTCCCGTATTGTAAAAACAGACAGTCAAGGACGGGTATGGATTGGTACACGTGATGGTTTGTCCCGTTATGATGAGGAAAAAGACATATTCCAGAACTTCTTCTATGAAAAGAATGGGAAACATTTGCAAGTTAACGGTATCGAAGAGATTTCACCGGAACAGTTACTTATCAGTACTCCGGAAGGGCTGATCATGTTCGATATCAAAGAATCCAAATTTATAGATGATTCTTTCAGCACAGCGATGCATAAGACAATCGCCTCCACTCTTTACAGACAGGGTGACCAAATTTATATCGGAACTTCGACCGACGGACTCTATACTTACTCTATTACTCAGAAAACTTTTGAAAAAGTGATCCCCATTTTAGGGACTAAACAGATTCAGGCTATTCTTCAGCAATCCCCTACCCGCATCTGGGTGGCAACCGAAGGAGCCGGACTGTTCCTGATTAATCCGAAAACGAAGGAAATAAAGAATTATCTGCATTCTCCTTCCAACCCGAAGAGTATCAGTTCCAATTACATCCGCTCACTGGCAATGGATTCACAAAACCGTTTATGGATCGGAACTTTCAACGACTTGAATATTTATCATGAAGGTACTGATTCTTTTGCCTCGTACAGCAGTAACCCCGTAGAAAACGGCAGTCTGTCACAACGTTCGGTGCGCAGTATCTTTATGGATTCTCAGGGCGGTATGTGGCTGGGAACTTATTTCGGTGGTCTGAACTATTATCACCCTATCCGGAACCGCTTCAAGAATATCCGCAATATTCCTTATAAAAACTCGTTAAGCGACAATGTAGTAAGCTGTATTGTCGAAGATAAAGACAAAAACCTGTGGATAGGAACGAATGACGGAGGATTGAATCTTTATAATCCGATTACACAGCGATTTACATCTTATACACTGCAAGAGGATGAAAGTGCAAGAGGCATCGGTTCCAACAATATCAAGGCGGTATATGTAGACGAAAAGAAATCTTTGGTATATATAGGTACTCATGCCGGCGGACTGAGTATCCTTCACCGCAACAGCGGTCAGGTAGAAAACTTTAACCAACGCAACAGCCAGCTGGTAAATGAGAATGTCTATGCCATCCTTCCCGACGGAGAAGGGAATCTTTGGTTGGGAACACTCAGTGCACTGGTTCGTTTTAATCCGGAACAACGGAGTTTTACTACGATTGAAAAAGAGAAAGATGGCACTCCAGTCGTCTCCAAACAAATCACGACACTATTCCGCGACTCCCATAAACGCTTATGGATCGGTGGAGAAGAGGGACTATCAGTCTTTAAGCAAGAAGGTCTGGATATACAAAAAGCATCCATACTTCCGGTTTCCAACGTCACGAAGCTCTTTACGAACTGTATTTACGAGGCTTCCAACGGAATCATCTGGGTAGGTACACGCGAAGGATTTTATTGTTTCAATGAAAAAGACAAGCAGATCAAACGGTATAACACGACCAACGGTCTGCCGAATAACGTAGTATACGGTATTTTGGAAGATTCCTTCGGAAGACTCTGGTTAAGTACCAACCGGGGGATTTCCTGCTTTAATCCGGAAACGGAAAAATTCCGTAACTTTACAGAATCGGACGGGTTGCAAAGCAATCAGTTCAATACCGCTTCTTATTGTCGTACGTCTGTGGGACAAATGTATTTTGGCGGTATCAACGGAATCACGACTTTCCGTCCGGAATTATTGCTCGACAATCCTTATACGCCTCCGGTGGTTATCACCAAACTGCAACTGTTCAATAAGGTAGTCCGCCCGGATGATGAGACCGGTATTCTGACCAAGAACATCAGTGAAACGAAAAGTATCACACTGAAATCCTGGCAAACTGCTTTTTCCATTGAGTTCGTGGTATCCAATTATATCTCAGGACAACATAATACTTTCGCCTATAAGCTGGAAGGTTATGATAAGGAATGGTATTATCTGACGGACAGCCGCACCGTCTCCTACTCTAACCTGCCACAGGGAACCTATCAGTTCCTTGTCAAAGCAGCCAACAGCGATGGCAAATGGAATCCTATCCCTACAGCATTGGAGATTATCGTTCTGCCAATCTGGTATAAGACCTGGTGGGCACTACTCATCTTCTTCGCAACCTTCGCAGGTTTCATCACTTTTGTTTTCCGCTTCTTCTGGATGCGCAAAAGTATGGAAGCCCAGCTTGAAATAGAACGCAGAGACAAAGAACATCAGGAAGAAATCAATCAGATGAAGATGCGTTTCTTCATCAACATCTCGCATGAACTTCGTACACCTTTGACGCTGATTCTGACTCCCCTGCAAGAGATCATTAACAAAATCAGCGACCGATGGACACGTAACCAACTGGAATATATCCAACGGAATGCAAACCGCCTGCTGCATCTGGTCAACCAATTGATGGACTACCGCCGTGCTGAACTCGGAGTGTTCGAACTAAAAGCGAAAAAAGGAAACGCTCATCAACTGATACAGGACAACTTCCTTTTCTACGATAAACTGGCACGCCACAAAAAGATTACTTATACTCTACACTCTGAACTGGAAGACAAAGAAGTTCTTTTTGATGCCAACTATCTGGAATTGATAGTAAACAACCTCCTTTCCAATGCCTTTAAATATACGGAAAGCGGGCAAAGCATTACCGTAACTCTGAAAGAGGAGAACGGCTGGCTATTGCTACAAGTCAGCGATACAGGCATAGGTATCCCTATCAACAAACAGGGAAAGATATTTGAACGTTTCTATCAGATAGAAAGTGAACACGTAGGAAGTGGTATCGGACTTTCGTTAGTACAACGTCTGATAGAACTTCATCATGGGCGTATCGAACTGGACAGCGAAGAAAACAAAGGCAGTACATTCTCTGTCTATCTGCCACAGGATCTGTCGGTTTACAAACCTTCCGAGTTAGCTTCCAATAACGAACAGAATGAAGAAGAGCAAGTGTATTCTACCAATTCGAAAGCAATGTATTTCATCGACACGGAGAAAGTGGAAAACGAATCTGTGGAATCCGGTGATAAGAAGCGCGGAACAATTCTGATCGTAGAAGATAATAACGAAATCCGCCGTTACCTGAATAACGGACTGGCGGATTTGTTCAACACACTGGAAGCCGGGAACGGTGAAGAAGCACTGGAAAAACTGAAAGACAACGAAGTGGATGTGATTGTCACCGACGTCATGATGCCGGTTATGGATGGTATCAAGCTATGCAAGAACGTGAAACAAAATATTCGGACTTGCCATATTCCGGTTATTATTCTTTCCGCAAAGACCGATATCAAAGATCAGATGGAAGGTCTGCAAATGGGTGCGGATGACTATATCCCCAAACCATTCTCTCTTGCCATCCTGACAACCAAGATACAGAACATGATGCGTACACGCAGACGGATGCTCGATAAGTACGCCAAATCATTGGAAGTAGAACCTGAGAAAATCACATTCAATGCAATGGATGAAGCCTTGCTGAAACGTGCCATGGCGATTGTGGAAAAGAATATGGATAACATCGAATTCTCTACCGACGAATTCGCCAGAGAAATGAACATGAGCCGTTCTAATCTGCATCTGAAACTAAAAGCAATTACCGGAGAATCAACCATTGACTTTATCCGTAAGATTCGTTTCAATGAAGCGGCCAAGCTACTGAAAGACGGACGATATACGGTAGCGGAAGTCAGTACTATGGTAGGATTCAATACACCGTCATATTTTGCCACCAGTTTCAAGAAGTACTTCGGATGCTTACCTACGGAGTATATCAAGAAATCAAAAGGATAGTAGTGAGACATACAGTATAGAGTCTTTTATAGCAATCGTGTTTTTTATCTTTTTCCGAAAGAAAAATGCACCTGCCTTGTACCATATACCACATTTGGTATCGCACTATTATACCTCAAAACACGTTTTTTTTCTTCTTTTATTGAATGATGACGGATTTTAAAATCATCCATCCAAACAACCTAAATTGTACAGAACCTATTCCATATCATATTACAATGTCATAACATTATGACACATAAAAAACTAGGATACAGGAGATAAACAGCTTTTTTAAACAAAAACAACATATGTCTCAACAAATTTGATATCAAAAAAATCATTTTTGAACAAAGTATGAACAACCTAAATTAAAGAATCTAATTAATGAGGTTACATTTGCAACAGTAAAATAACACTTTTAATAATTATAAAACCTAATAAAGTATGAAGAACATCTTCTTTATTTGCTTTTGTGCGCTATTCGCATTTAGTGGATGCGCAGACGATGATGATGATCTATTAACCGGAGGGAATGTAGATATAGATCTGCTTCCTGATGCCAAACCAAACGATGTTGTTGATCCTCAAGTATTCGAGGCTATCAACCTCAACTACCCCGGTCTGGAAAAAGTTAAAGAATTCTACGAGGCAGGCGAACATTATTATGCAGCCAATGCTTTATTGGAATACTATAGAACGAGAACCAATGTTACAAATCCGAACTTATCTTTAATTAATGTGACGATCTCAGAAGCAGAGCAGGCAAAAGCTGATTATGCACTGGTAGATTATCGCTTTCATGTTAACAACTTCTATGAAGATAAGGAAACCCTCAAACCCTATTCAGTAAAACAAGACGGAGGTATAAACTGGGAGTATTCACCGAAAGATGCATCTGATGAATATCAGAAACAACTTCATCGCCATCAGTGGTTCATCCCCCAAGCCAAAGCTTACCGTGTAAGTGGAGATGAGAAATACATTCAATCATGGATTGAGGTATATAAGAATTGGATAGAAAACAATCCGAAGCCTACAACAGGACCTAATACTACCTCATGGTGGCAGTTACAGGTATCTACCCGTATCGGTGACCAAGTACAATTGCTTGAATACTTCAAGAACTCTGTTAATTTTACTCCGGAATGGCTTTCTACATTCTTGGTAGAATTTGCAGAACAAGCAGACTTTCTCGTAGATTATCCGTATGAATCAGGAGGTAACATACTTATATCACAAGCGAATGCATTGGCTACTGCCGGAACGTTAATGCCGGAATTTAAGAATGCGGAGAAATGGATGAATACAGGATATCAGATACTTAGCGAAGAAGTACAAAATCAAATTATGAGTGACGGATGGCACAAGGAAATGTCGCTCCACTATCATATCGGTATCGTTGCGGATTTCTACGAGGCAATGAAATTAGCAGAGGCAAACCAACTCTCCAGTAAATTGCCGTCAGATTTTACAGAACCACTGCGTAAAGCAGCAGAAGTAGTGATGTACTTCACATATCCTAATTACTTTATCAAGGGTTCCGATAATGTGGTCCCAATGTTCAACGACTCATGGAGCCGGACACGTAATGTCCTTAAAAATACGAACTTTAAGCAATATGTGGAAATGTTCCCGGATAGTGAAGAATTGAAATATATGCAAACTGCCGGAAATGGTGGAACAGCACAGGGACGTACCCCCAATAATGATATGAAGCTATTCGACCAGGCAGGATATTATGTATTACGAAATGGTTGGACACCGGCTTCTACAGTCATGATTTTAAGCAATAACAAGAGTAATGATGCTTCTAATTCACTTAGTGCTTATAGTCATAACCAGCCAGATAATGGAACTTTCGAACTTTACCATAACGGACGAAATTTTTTCCCTGATTCAGGTGTGTGTACTTATTATACCAGCGGTGGAGACAATGACTTACGTTACTGGTTCCGTGGTATCGATAAACACAATACTTTATCAATCGGAAAACAGAATATCAAAAAGGCAGCAGGCAAACTGTTGAAATCAGAGGAAGGAGCGACTGAATTAGTTGTATTTGAGAATCAAGGATATGATAACTTAAAGCACCGTCGTGCAGTCTTTTACGTAAACAAAAAATTCTTTGTATTAGTAGATGAAGGTATTGGAAATGCAGAAGGTACTATTAATCTAAGTTTCAATCTTTGCGAAGGCACTGCCAGCGAAGTTGTTATGGATACAGATAAAAATGGAGTCCATACAGCATTCAGCAATAATAATAACATTATAGTCCGCACTTTTGCCAATAAAGCAGTAACCTGTTCTCCATTCACGGGGCGTATAGCCTATCTCGTAGACGGGGCTTACAACACACGTCAATCTTATACCATCGATATGAATAAGAGTGCTGATGAAACCGCACGTTACATTACAGTTATTCTTCCAGTCAATGGAAGTACTGATACGTCCAGTATCTCAGCCAAATTCATAGATAGCGGATATTCCGAAAACAGCGCTTCTGTAGAAGTAAGTGTGAATGGAGAGACACATACATTATCTTATACCTTATAAACTAATAACTCTTAAAATATGAGATCTAAATTACTAAACATTACTTCAAGATTACTAGGAGTCCTCATAGTAATTGCAGTGACAATAGTCAATAGTTCCTGTTCGGATACAGAAACTACTGACTCTACGAAGTTTACTATTTATTATACAGGAATGACTGATATCGGTCCATCTATGACAGGAGTTATCAGTAGCCCGACTTACAAAGGCGGCACTCCATACGATTTTGCCATTACCAGAATCACTCTTGATGGAGAACCGTTTTCCGATAGCATCTTCGCCATTGATTCGGAAACAGGAAAAATTACTTTAAATAGTACAAGCAATACTCCTGTCGGACTATACAAACTATCTGTCGCATGTTATTCCAACAATAACAGATATGAATATACCGACATTGTGGAAATCAACATGATGAAACCTGTGCCTGATGGAATCAAAACAGATCCGGAGAAACTACAGGTAGAATATGCAGATATTATCGACACAGAAAGCAGCAATGAACTGCCCACCTCTCAAATTAGAACTGAAGGAAATCATATTTCTATTTCAAACTACACCATTGCTTCTGCAATGTGGAATGGAGTTGCAGTAGAAAGTCCCGAAGACTACTTTGCTGTATCAGATAAAGGTGAAATTTCCATCATCAAAGGAAATCAAAACATTCAGCCTGGTAAGTACATCCTATCATTCAAACTGACAACTGCCGCAACTGGAGAGGATCCTGAAAAAGGAATTTTCGAGAATGCGTTGGAAATCAATGTAACTTCCCGCCCACTTTCATTAATATACACTCCTGATGAAGGAAAAATAGAGGAAGAAGGAGAGCGTAGTCCTGAGACCACTTTCCAAAGTAATATTCCCGCATTAAAAGGTTCTGCGGAAGGGCTTGTATACAGTATCAGTTCAGTTAGTCCGAATACGGATAAAATCACAATTGATCCGACAACGGGCGTATTGTCTGTAGCGGCTCATCATGGATTCAAGGATGGAGAAAAATATCAAATCAGTGTGAAGGCTATCAATGAATTTTCTCCAGAAGGCGTAGTATTCGAGAATGTATTCACACTAAATACAGTTGAATTTATAGAACCGATAGCTAACTTCGGATACGCTGATGTAAACGATGTACAAGCTGTAGAAATCGACATTAACAAAAATGAGAATTTCAAAGGTGATGAAGTGAAATATGAATTTGTAAATCTGCCAACTGACCTTCAAGGTGAATTAGCTCTTGATCTGGATGGAAACATCGCCATTAAGAAGGGAAACAAGATTCCTGTCGGGCAATATACAGTTCAGGTTATGGCTACCAATACCAAAGGTTCAGAGACTGCTACATTTACATTAACAATCACAGCAAATCCGAACTATTTTACTTATTTCCGCTACGGAAATAACCTCGGATTAACTCCTATTGAAAACTATGCCGATCAATTCAGAATTGAGGCAGGCGGTAAACTTAACTCTGTAAAACCGGTTCCAACAGCAACAGATGCCAAAGATGGTTTGTCTTCACTAAAGTGGGAAGTAGAATTGAAACATAATCCCAATAATACAAAAGCGACTATTAATGAATCTACCGGACAGATTACAATAACCGGATTAAAACAAGGACAATGTGGCATGGTAATGGTTACCGCAACAGCCGGAGAAGGAAAAACGGCAGTTTCTGTAAAACAACCTGTATTTTTCCATTTCTCAATGATTTCAGACAGTAATGTACAATTAGAGTATACTCCGTTTGTCTTCCAGGTAAATCCGGCAAGAGGTGGTGAGTCAATAGCTCCAAGTTTAGGAGCAGGTATAGATAAATCTACATTCAGATTAGACTATCGCCGTGACTTCTTCTACTATAATATAGCTGGTCCGGATTCACATATAAGTGGGGCATTGGCACAAAAAGTAGATAACTTCTTATCGGAAATGTGGAATTCTTATGATGCGACAGCCGGTACATCCAGAAAACCGATGTCTTACTTTGAAAACACTACTAATTTAAGCAAAGCGTTAGGTTACATTGACCAAACAGACTTCAAAGTACACATTAACCCAAATCTGTGGCGCAACAAAGACGGCTACGCTAACGGGGCCATGATTGGTCAGATAACCTATGACATCACCGGAAAAGATCCACAAGCTGCAACAAGCGGGGCACGGGTTTCTCCGATATTTATTTGGTTTGATACTAAGTTCTAATAAATACATGCAAAAATACACGTTATGTACTATACAAATATAATAAAATCAATTAGCGCAAGAGGGTTGTTCACCCTCTTGGCACTGATCATGTCGATCAGCTTACATGCCCAGAACGCTACTGTAAAAGGTGTTATTGTAGATGAAACAGATACTCCTCTCATCGGAGCAACTGTTCAGGTTAAGGGAACCGCAACGGGAAGTATAACCGACTTTGATGGAAATTACACAATCAAAGCTAATAAAGGTGCGGTTATTACATTCTCATATATTGGATATAAGACACAGGAAATTAAATTCACAGGCCAATCGCCGCTTAACGTAAAGATGATTCCTGACAATCAGACACTAGATGAAGTGGTCGTAGTAGGTTATGGTACTATGAAACGTAGTGACCTGACAGGTTCTGTAGCTTCTATCGCCGCCAAAGATGTAGAAGGCTTCAAGACAAGTTCTGTAGCAGGCGCATTAGGAGGTCAGATTGCCGGTGTGCAAATCACATCAACTGACGGTACTCCAGGCGCTGGCTTCAGCATCAATATTCGTGGTGTCGGCACATTGACAGGAGATTCTTCTCCACTTTATATTGTCGATGGTTTTGAAGTAGACGATATCGACTATTTGTCAAACTCTGATATCGAATCTATTGAAGTTTTAAAAGATGCTTCTTCTTCCGCTATCTATGGTGCGCGTGCCGCTAATGGCGTGGTATTAATCACGACCAAATCCGGTAAAACTGGAAGACCGACAATTACCTACAATGGTTCAGCCAGTTATCGTAAAATATCTAAAAAGCTAGACGTTCTTTCCCCATACGAATTTGTTAAGTTACAAGGAGAAGTTAATTCAAAATATTCAGACTCCTACTTCAAGCCGGGAAATGACGATAATGATATTCCCTACCGTTATCAGTCACTTGATGACTATATGGGTGTTAAAGGTGTTAACTGGCAGGATGAAACATTCAATCCTACCTGGTCACAAGACCATAGTTTGTCAATCATGGGAGGTACAGATGATTCTAAATACAACGCATCATTCTCACGCTATATTGAAAACGGTATTTTCAAGAACAGTGGTTTCGATAAAACCACAGGAAAGTTTCGCCTTGACCAAAAGTTAAGTAAAAGTTTGTCTTTCAATATCACCGTCAATTATGCACTGACTAACCGTAAAGGTGTAGGTACATCCGCAGACTCCGGTCGTTTCAATATGTTAGCGCAGATTTTAAGTGCCCGTCCTACTGGGGGATTAAAGCTGACTGATGATGAGCTTCTTGATTCAGCTATTGACCCTGAAATGCTCGAATCTGGCGAAAGCTTGGCACAAGTGAATCCAGTGAAACAAACTGAATCAGTAACAAATACCAAACGCGCCGAAATGTGGTCTGGTAATGGTTCGATAAGCTGGCAGATTATTAAAGGATTGACATTTAAAACTGCCGGAACCTATAACACCACTAATAACCGTACAAATATTTTCTACAAAGATGGTTCCAAGGAGGCTTATCGTAACGGTCAGAAGCCTTATGGACGTACACAAATGGGACGCGACGTACGTTGGACGAACTTCAATAATCTGACTTGGAAACAGAAGGTTAAGAAACACAACTACGATGTTATGTTAGGGCATGAAGTTTCTTTCAGAAGCACTGAATATTTACTAGGCGAAGCAATGGATTTCCCATTCGATAACTTAGGAAATGATTACCTTGGTCTGGGTGCAACACCTAGTAAAGTAGAAAGCAGCTATAGCGAAAAAATGTTGCTATCATTCTTTGCACGTGGAAATTATAACTACGATAACCGTTATTTACTGACGGCAACAGTTCGTGCTGATGGCTCTACTGTTTTCTCTAACAAAAATAAATGGGGATTCTTCCCTTCATTTTCTGCCGCATGGCGTGTTTCCGAGGAAGCATTCATGAAAGATGTTGATTGGGTATCTAACTTCAAAGTTCGCTTGGGTTGGGGTATTGTAGGCAATGACCGTATCTCCAACTACCTTTCTATGGATCTTTACGAAGCTAGTAAATATGGCGTAGGCAACAATACGGTAACTGTATTGACTCCTAAACAACTGAAAAACGCTAATTTGAAGTGGGAAGGTTCAAGCACTATCAACTTGGGTGTTGACTTAGGTTTTCTTGACAACAGATTAAATGTTACTGCCGACTTCTTTGTCAAAAACACTAAAGACTTATTATTAGCACAGTCACTTGCCCATGTTACCGGATTTGATTCACAGATGCAAAACATCGGTAAGATTCAGAACAAGGGTATTGAACTAAGCTTAAATTCGACTAATATTCAGACACGTGATTTCAGTTGGCAAACCAACTTCAATATTTCATTTATCAAAAACACATTAAAAGGATTAGCTTCAGGCGTTGAATCGATGTACGCCCGCTCCGGATTCGACAGCAACTTTACTGCTTATGATTATATTGCTACTGTAGGCCAATCACTCGGCTTGATTTATGGATATGAATTCGACGGAGTTTATCAAAGTTCTGACTTCTATACTACGCCAGACAATCAACTGATATTGAAAGAAGGTGTTACAAACAATGCACGATATGGCACTGTGAAACCTGGAGTAGTTAAATATAAAGACCAAGATGGCGACGGCATAATCACGACCAATGACCGCACGGTAATTGGTAACGCTATGCCCAAATGGTTTGGTGGTATTACAAATACATTTGACTATAAAGGTATCGACTTCAGCTTCATGCTTCAGTTCAACTATGGCAATGACATATATAATGCAACTCGTCTATATTCTACACAATCCAGAAACGGACGTAGAAATATGCTGGCTGAAGTAGCTGACCGTTGGAGCCCGACAAATACTTCCAACCTGGTTCCTTCACAGGATGGATATATTGTAAATGATGTATATTCCCGCTTTATAGAAGACGGATCATTCTTACGTCTGAAGAATGTAACTTTAGGATACACTTTGCCGCACAAATGGACTCGTAAATTTCATGTATCCAGACTCCGTTTGTATGCAACCGGTCAGAATCTGTTCTGCGTAAGCGGATATAGCGGCTATGACCCGGAAGTAAACAGCGCAAGCAATACCCCGATGACTCCGGGACTGGACTGGGGTGCTTATCCAAAAAGTAGAGTATTTACATTTGGTATCGATCTTCAATTCTAATTCATAAAACATATCACATGAAAAAAATAATATACTATATAGCAATGTCGGTAATGTGTTTGCTTCCTTTTTCTTGTTCACTTGAGGAAGAAACCAGAACTGAAGTAGAAAAGAAAAACTACATGAACAATGCGGAGGAAGCAAAAGACGTATTGCTTGGAGTTTATCGTACAAACACTTTAGATGCCATGTATGGATATTACTTATCCATACTCTTTAACCTGGGAACGGATATTTCACAAGTGGAAGGTAGCGGTAATGAAAATTTCCGTATCATTCCGACAAACTCATTCCCAACCACTCAGTCTGAAGTACAGCAAACATGGGCAGCACTTTATACCGGTATTTACAGAGCAAATGATTTTCTGGAACGTATCTCAAATAAAATAGGATCATATACTACAACTGACAAAAAACTCGCCACCTTATACATTGCGGAAGCGAGAGCTTTAAGAGGTATGTTCTACTTTGAATTAGTACGCCGATTTGGAAATGTTGTCTTAATGACAAGTACTCAGATGTCAAATCAGAATCCGGCTACATATGTACAATCAGCTCCAGAAAAGGTATACGAATACATAGAAGACGACTTGTTGTACGCTTGTGACATTTTACCATACGCGACAGATGACCAATATCGCGAAAGCAACGACTATCGTTTCTCAAAAGGAGCAGCATTAGGCTTATTGACCAAAGTTTATGCTACCTGGGCTGGCTATCCGGTAAAGGATGAATCCAAATGGGAAGCTGCTGCAAAAACCGCACGCATTTTGGTAGAATCCGGCAAACATGGACTGTTGAAAGATTACGAACAACTATGGAAGAATACCTGTAATGGCACTTGGGACCCGACTGAAAGTTTGATTGAAATATCATTTTACTCACCGACAGTATCAGGCAACAGTGATCCGGTAGGACGTATCGGTAAGTGGAACGGAGTTAAAACAACCGCTATTGCAGGTGTACGCGGAAGTTGTGCAGCTAACGTAAAAGTAGTTCATACATTTGTGCTTGACTGGAGAGAAGATGTATCGGATATCCGTCGTGATTTATCTATAGCCAACTACCAATATACTGACACAAAAAAATCTCTTTGGGTAGCCGGTGCCAGTGATACAGATGAAAGTGCAGCAGAGAAAGATGCTGATCCTACTAAAGCTCAGAAAAATAAGCAAAACTATACTCCTGCAAAATGGGATATTCAGAAGTATGTAACAACAAATAGTTTCATCAACAATGATAAATCTAATGTGAACTGGTATTTCTTACGCTATGCAGACGTATTATTGCTTTATGCAGAAGCATTAAACGAATGGAAACATGGTCCCGATGCTGAGGCATATAATGCAATCAATGCCGTACGTCGCCGCGGTTATGGCAATCCAAGTAACACAAGCGCATGCGATCTGCCACAAGGACTCGATGAAACAAGTTTTCGTGAAGCAGTCCGCAAAGAACGCAGTTATGAATTATCATTTGAAGGACACCGTCGTCAAGACCTAATCCGTTGGGGTATTTATTATAAAACAGTGCAAGCGACCGCTAAAGAATTAGGTTATTGGTGGGAAGGTACAGGATCACCAAATTATTCAGTAGCCACTTATACAGAAGAAGGCAAACATGAGCTGTTCCCTATTCCACAACGAGACATGGACTTGTGCATCCAATTTAATCAAAATCCCAAATGGTAACTGAATAAAACTCTCTCCAATATGCCCGTGACACGGCATATTGGAGAATATTAAAATCATTTTCGACAAATTCAAAACTAGAAAAGCAGGTATTGAATGCCTTTTAAACAATCCTATCACATAATTTAAACCCATTCATCTACTTTTGCATCAGTTACAAAACTTCTAAAAACAATCACTTAAAATGAATAACATGAAAAAGAAACTTGTTCTCTTTGCTTCGGTTGCCATTGCACTTGCATCGTGCCAGACAACTCCAAAGGAAGACTACAGTTGGATTAAGAAAGGGCTGGATGTAGCTTCTGCCCAGTTACAACTTACAGCAGAAGAAATTGACGGAACCGGTAAGCTTCCACGTTCAATCCGCACCGGATATGACATGGATTTCCTCTGCCGCCAATTAGAAAGAGATCCTTCCACTTTTCAGGATTCACTTCGTCCGCAACCTACTGCCGAACAAATGGGCAAACGTCGTTTATGTGTAGTATACGACTGGACAAGCGGTTTCTTCCCCGGATCACTGTGGTACGCATACGAACTGACCGGAAATGATACACTGAAAGCGGATGCCATTCAATATACAAACCTGCTGAATCCGGTACGCTATTATAAAGGTACACATGATTTGGGATTTATGATCAACTGCAGCTACGGAAACGCTGAGCGTCTGGCTCCTAACGATACCATCAAAGCTGTCATGAAAGAAACTGCCGATAACCTGAGCGGACGTTTCAACGATTCAATCGGAGCCATCCGTTCATGGGACTTTGGCAGCTGGAACTTCCCGGTAATCATCGATAACATGATGAATCTGGACCTTCTGTTCACTGTAAGCAAATGGACAGGCGACAACAAATACAAGGATGTCGCTATCAAGCATGCTATCACTACGATGAAAAATCATTTCCGTCCTGACTATACTTGCTGGCATGTAGTAAGCTATAACAACGACGGCACAGTAGAACGCAAACAGACTCACCAGGGTAAAAACGACGATTCTTCATGGTCGCGCGGACAGGCTTGGGCTGTATACGGATACACTTCCTGCTACCGCGAAACAAATGACACTACCTTCCTGAACTTTGCCGTAAACATAGCCGACATGATCATGGAGCGCGTGAAAACAGACGATGCAATTCCTTACTGGGACTACGATGCTCCTGTCACCGAAGAGACTCCACGCGATGCTTCGGCTGCTGCTGTAACAGCCGCAGGATTCATTGAACTTAGCACAATGGTACCCGACGGAAAGAAATATCTGGATTATGCAGAAAAAATTCTGAAAAGCCTTTCAAGCGACGCATACCTTGCCAAAGTCGGCGAAAACCAGGGATTCATCTTAATGCACTCTGTCGGATCATTGCCTAACGGTTCTGAAATCGATACTCCGCTGAATTATGCTGACTACTACTATTTGGAAGCATTGAAGAGATTCATGGACTTGAAGAAGTTGAGATTGGAGAATGGAGAGGTGAAAGTTATTGAGTAACATAGCTGAGAAAATTCAAATCTAAATTGTAATTTGCAGAATAATAAATGATATCATGAATAAAACTCTGAAATATATCGTCCTGCTGACATTTGCTTGTTTCGTAGGCAAAGGTTATGCCCAAGAGTTGAAAAGCGAGGTATTCTCGCTTCTCAACCTGGACTACCCCGGATTGGAGAAAGTAAAAGCCTTACATCAGGAAGGCAAAGATGAGGATGCCGCAAAAGCACTGCTCGACTACTACCGTGCACGTACGAATGTGAAGACTCCGGATATTAATCTGAAAAAGATCACTATCGGCAAAGAAGAACAGCAATGGGCGGACGACGGATTGAAACATACATTCTTTGTTCACAAAGGTTACCAGCCTTCTTACAACTACGGAGAAGATATCAACTGGCAATACTGGCCGGTGAAAGACAATGAACTCCGCTGGCAGTTGCACCGTCATAAATGGTTTACTCCGATGGGTAAGGCATACCGTGTATCGGGTGACGAAAAATATGCCAAAGAATGGGCATACCAATACATCGACTGGATCAAAAAGAATCCGTTGGTGAAGATGGACAAGAAAGAATACGAACTGGTAAGTGACGGTAAGATTAAAGGCGAAGTGGAAAATGTACGTTTCGCATGGCGTCCGCTGGAAGTAAGTAATCGTCTGCAGGATCAGACTACCCAGTTCCAGTTGTTCCTCCCCTCTCCTTCTTTCACTCCGGATTTCCTGACTGAATTTCTGGTGAACTATCATAAACATGCCGTACATATTCTGGCTAATTACTCTGATCAGGGTAATCACTTGTTGTTCGAAGCTCAGCGTATGATTTATGCAGGTGCATTCTTCCCGGAATTTAAAGAAGCTCCGGCCTGGAGAAAAAGTGGTATCGACATTCTGAACCGTGAAATAAACGTACAGGTTTACAACGATGGCGGTCAGTTTGAACTTGACCCGCATTACCACCTTGCTGCTATCAATATCTTCTGCAAGGCACTGGGTATTGCAGATGTTAACGGATTCCGTAATGAATTTCCACAGGAATATCTGGATACCATCGAAAAGATGATCATGTTCTATGCTAATATTTCTTTCCCGGATTACACAAATCCATGTTTCAGTGATGCTAAAATCACAGAAAAAAAAGAAATGCTGAAGAACTATCGTGAATGGAGCAAACTGTTCCCCAAAAACGAAACTATCAAGTATTTGGCAACAGACGGCAAAGAGGGTGCATTACCTGATTATATGTCGAAAGGTTTCCTGAAGTCAGGTTTCTTTGTATTCCGCAATTCCTGGGGAATGGATGCTACACAAATGGTAGTAAAAGCCGGTCCGAAAGGTTTCTGGCATTGTCAGCCGGATAACGGTACTTTCGAAATGTGGTTTAACGGCAAGAACCTGTTCCCCGACTCCGGTTCGTATGTATATGCAGGTGAAGGCGAAGTGATGGAACAACGCAACTGGCACCGTCAGACTTCCGTACACAACACCGTGACTCTGGACAATAAAAATCTGGAAACAACCGAATCTGTTACTAAACTGTGGCAGCCGGAAGGCAATATCCAGACATTGGTTACAGAAAACCCAAGCTACAAGAACTTCAAGCACCGCCGTTCGGTCTTCTTCGTAGACAATACCTACTTTGTCATTGTAGATGAAGTATCAGGCAGCGCCAAAGGTTCTGTCAACCTGCACTATCAGATGCCGAAAGGTGAGATAGCCAACAGCCGCGAAGACATGACATTCCTGACTCAATTCGAGGATGGAAGCAACATGAAACTTCAATGCTTCGGCCCTGAAGGCATGAGCATGAAAAAAGAGCCGGGATGGTGTTCTACTGCATATCGCAAGCGCTACAAACGTATGAATGTTTCATTCAACGTAAAGAAAGACAATGAGAATGCGGTACGTTACATCACAGTTATTTACCCAGTCAAGAAGAGCGCAGATGCCCCTAAATTTGACGCTAAGTTCAAGAACAAAACGTTCGATGAAAACGGACTGGAAATAGAAGTGAAAGTAAACGGCAAGAAACAGTCATTAAAATATAAATTATAATCCAGTGACCAGCGAGGCACTGAGGCCAGATTTCCATGCGGATATATGCCCGCTACGGAAAAGGCCTCGGCTCCTCACTGGTCATTTTTTTATCATCAGATGTTATTTCTATCATGAAAAGCAATCCCTCTACCTTACTGCTTCCATTGGCTGCACTAAGCCTCGCTTCCTGTGCCAACCAGAAAAAAGAAGAAACCAAACGTCCGAACATCATCTTCATGATGACCGACGACCATACCACCCAAGCTATGTCCTGCTATGGTGGCAACCTCATCCAGACTCCCAATATGGATCGTATAGCCAATGAGGGTATCCGTTTTGACAATTGTTATGCAGTCAATGCCCTTTCCGGTCCTTCACGTGCCTGCATCCTCACCGGAAAATTCAGCCATGAGAACGGCTTTACCGATAATGCAAGCACCTTCAACGGTGATCAGCAGACATTCCCGAAACTACTTCAACAAGCCGGTTATCAGACTGCCATGATCGGTAAATGGCATCTTATCAGCGAACCGCAGGGATTTGACCACTGGAGCATACTCAGCGGCCAGCATGAGCAGGGCGACTACTACGACCCTGACTTCTGGGAAGACGGAAAGCACATCGTAGAAAAAGGATATGCAACGGATATTATCACCGACAAGGCAATCGATTTCCTCGAAAACCGCGACAAAAACAAACCTTTCTGCATGATGTATCATCAGAAAGCTCCCCACCGTAACTGGATGCCCGCCCCCCGCCATCTGGGTATATTCAACAATACTATTTTCCCCGAACCCGCAAACCTGTTCGATGACTACGAAGGACGCGGGAAAGCGGCACGGGAACAAGATATGTCGATCGAGCATACGCTGACGAATGACTGGGACTTAAAACTGCTCACTCGCGAAGAAATGCTGAAAGATACGACAAACCGCCTGTATAGCGTTTATAAGCGCATGCCTGTAGAAGTACAGGACAAATGGGATTCCGCCTATGCACAGCGCATTGCCGAATACCGCAAAGGCGACCTGAAAGGCAAGGCATTAATCAGCTGGAAATACCAGCAATATATGCGCGATTATCTGGCTACCGTTCTGGCTGTAGACGAGAATATCGGTCGTCTGCTGAATTATCTCGAAAAGATCGGCGAACTGGACAATACCATTATTGTCTATACTTCCGACCAAGGATTCTTTCTGGGTGAACACGGCTGGTTTGACAAACGATTCATGTACGAAGAATGTCAGCGTATGCCGCTTATCATCCGTTATCCGAAGGCCATTAAAGCCGGAAGCACCAGCAACGCCATTAGCATGAACGTAGACTTCGCCCCCACTTTCCTTGACTTTGCCGGTGTAGAAGTGCCATCTGATATTCAGGGAGCATCACTGAAACCAGTATTGGAAAACGAAGGCAAGACTCCTGCCGACTGGCGTAAAGCAGCCTACTATCATTATTATGAATATCCGGCAGAACACTCCGTAAAACGTCATTACGGCATTCGCACGCAGGACTTCAAACTGATTCATTTCTACAACGACATTGACGAATGGGAAATGTATGACATGAAAGCCGATCCGAGAGAAATGAACAATATCTTCGGAAAAGCGGAATATGCTAAGAAACAAAAAGAGTTGATGCAACTACTTGAAGAAACTCAGAAACAATATAAAGACAATGATCCCGATGAAAAAGAGACAGTGCTTTTCAAAGGAGACAGAAGACTGATGGAAAATCGATAAATAACCCAAAACAATAATATCATGGACAGAAGAAATTTTATAAAGAATACTGGCTGGTCTTTTTTAGGACTGGCAGCATCCGGCAGCCTGCTCGGCTCTTGTGCGGCAGGAAGTAAAGAAGCCAAAAAGAAAATGCCATCGGCAAGTGACCTCAAAATGTACTGGGGAGACCTGCACAACCATTGTAACATCACATACGGACACGGCGATATGCGCGATGCTTTTGAAGCAGCGAAAGGACAGTTGGATTTTGTAAGTGTAACACCCCACGCCATGTGGCCGGATATCCCCGGAGCAGACGATCCACGCCTGAAATGGGTAATCGACTACCATACCGGTGCTTTCAAACGTTTGCGCGAAGGCGGCTATGAGAAGTACGTAGCCATGACAAACGAATATAATAAAGAAGGAGAATTCCTCACTTTCGTTGGATATGAAGCACACAGCATGGAACATGGCGACCATGTTGCCTTGAACTACGATCTCGATGCACCGCTTGTAGAGTGTACCTCCATCGAAGACTGGAAACAGAAAGCCAAAGGACACAAAGTATTTATCACTCCTCACCATATGGGCTATCAGGGTGGTTATCGCGGCTATAACTGGAAATGCTTTACCGAAGGAGACCAGACCCCGTTCGTAGAAATGTATTCCCGTCACGGTCTGGCCGAAAGCGATCAGGGTGACTATCCATACTTGCACGATATGGGCCCCCGCCAATGGGAAGGAACCATTCAATATGGTCTGGAACTGGGTAATAAATTCGGTATTATGGCTTCTACCGACCAACATTCGGGTTATCCGGGCAGTTATGGCGACGGCCGTATCGGTGTACTGGCTCCGTCATTGACCCGCGACGCTATATGGGAAGCACTTCGCACCCGCCACGTATGCGCCGCAACCGGCGATAAGATTTTGATTGACTTCCGCCTCAACGACGCTTTCATGGGTGACGTAGTGCGTGGCAACAGCCGCCGCATTTATCTGAATGTTACCGGAGAAAGTTGCATCGACTATATGGATATCGTCAAGAACGGTCAGATTCTGGCCCGCATGAATGGTCCGTTGACTCCGGTTGCCCCCGAAGGTGATACTGTCCGCTGCAAAGTGAAAGTAGATTTCGGATGGAACCGTGAAGAGCAGTATGTACACTGGCAAGGTAAATTGTCTGTAGACAAAGGACGCATTCTGAGCGTCACTCCATGTTTCCGCGGTGCAGCCTTCACTTCTCCGCAAGAAGGGGAAACAGAATTCCATACTCACGTAAACCGCATTGTATCCGCAGACGAAAAAGAAACCGAACTGGATATGTACAGCAGCAAGAATCCGAATACGACTACCGCTGCCATGCAAGCTGTCATCCTCGAAGTAGAGATGCCGAAAGACGGAAAAGTGATTGCTGATTTCAACGGCAAGAAGTTTGAACACACATTGGGCGAATTGCTCGAAGGCTCACGTTCGCACTTCATGATCGGCTGGCTGAGCGAAGCGATTCTCTTCAATCGTGCTATGCCCGAAAGCTGTTTCACTGTGGAACACTATATGGAAGATAAAGAGCCTCAGCGTGATACAGATTACTACTACGTGCGTGTTCGCCAGCGTGACGGGCAATGGGCATGGAGTTCACCTATCTGGGCAGAAAGAGTATAAACTGGTATATGAAAGAAAACAGTTGCTTTGCTTGTGCCAAGCCGTTAGCACAGTTGTGTCAAGCTGTTGGCACTGCTATGCCAAGCCTTTGGCACAAGCGTGCCAATACGGTGGCACAAGCATGGCACAGTATAAACGAATTTAAAACATACCTAGTTATATGGAAAAAGAATACGCTATAGGAATTGATCTTGGCGGGACTTCTGTGAAATACGCTCTTATTGATAATAATGGCGTATTTCACTTTCAAGGGAAGCTACCGTCGAATGCCGACGTATCAGCCGAAGCTGTCATCGGGCAATTAGTCAAGGCAGTCAATGAAGTGAAAACCTTTGCCGAAGCAAAGGAATATACGATAGCCGGTATCGGGATAGGGACACCGGGAATTGTCGATTGTACGAATCGTATCGTATTGGGAGGTGCGGAGAATATTCAAGGCTGGGAAAATCTGAAACTGGCGGACCGGATGGAAAAAGAGACCGGACTTCCTACCCAACTGGGAAATGACGCTAATCTGATGGGACTCGGCGAAACGATGTACGGAGCCGGAAACGGAGCCACTCATGTGGTCTTTCTGACTGTAGGAACCGGTATCGGTGGCGCAGTCATAATTGACGGCAAACTGTTTAACGGATACGCCAATAGAGGTACTGAATTGGGACATGTCCCCTTGATAGCTAATGGTGAACCTTGCGCCTGCGGTTCAATAGGATGCCTTGAACATTATGCTTCCACTGCCGCACTGGTCCGTCGTTTCAGCAAACGGATAGCCGAAGCCGGCATCTCTTATCCGAATGAAGAAATAAACGGAGAATTGATCGTCCGTCTCTATAAACAAGGAGATAAGATTGCGGCTGAGTCGCTGAACGAACATTGTGATTTCCTCGGTCACGGCATTGCCGGATTTATTAATATCTTCAGCCCTCAAAGAGTCGTTATCGGCGGAGGACTGTCCGAAGCCGGAGACTTTTATATTCAGAAAGTAAGTGAGAAAGCCCTTCGCTATGCCATCCCCGACTGTGCCGTGAACACGGAAATCATGGCAGCCTCTTTAGGCAACAAAGCCGGAAGTATCGGTGCCGCCTCCCTCTTTTTAAATAGAAAACCGAATTAAATGAAGAGCAGAAAACCTTCTCAACTTATTTAAGATTATGAAGAAAAATCTAGGAATGCTGGCGCTAATTATGGCGTTCTGGTTCACTATCTCGTTTATTACCAATATTCTGGGACCACTTATTCCGGACATTATCCACAATTTCAATCTGAGCGATCTTGCGATGGCGGGGTTTATCCCGACTTCCTTCTTTCTGGCTTACGCCATTATGTCCATCCCTGCCGGACTACTGATCGACCGTTTCGGTGAAAAGCCTGTCTTGTTCTGTGGATTCCTGATGCCGTTTATCGGAACCATCCTATTCGCCTGTATGCATACTTATCCGATGTTGCTAGCTTCATCTTTCATCATCGGTCTGGGAATGGCAATGCTGCAAACCGTGCTGAATCCGCTCCAACGTACTGTAGGAGGAGAAGAAAACTATGCTTTCATCGCTGAACTGGCACAATTTATGTTCGGTATCGCCTCCTTCCTAAGCCCGCTGGCATATACTTATCTGATTCGGGAACTTAATCCTGCCACTTATACAGCAGGAAAAAGCCTTATCCTTGACTTGCTGGCGGATATGACGCCACAAGATATGCCTTGGGTATCTCTCTACTGGGTATTTACCTTATTGTTGCTGGTGATGCTGATTGCCGTCGGTGTTTCGCATTTCCCGAAGATTGAACTGAAAGAAGATGAGAAAAGCGGATCGAAAGATTCCTACCTCGCCCTGTTCAAGCAGAAATATGTATGGTTGTTCTTTCTGGGAATCTTCTGCTATGTCAGTACGGAACAAGGAACCTCTATCTTCATGAGTACCTTCCTCGAACAATATCACGGTGTAAACCCGCAGGCGGAAGGTGCGCAGGCAGTCAGCTACTTCTGGGGACTGATGACGGCAGGCTGTCTGGTCGGAATGATTCTTCTGAAACTGATTGACAGCAAACGCCTGCTACAGGTTTCGGGGGTATTGACGATAGTGCTGTTACTAGCCGCTTTATTCGGAAGCAAGGATGTTTCGCTAATCGCCTTTCCTGCTATCGGATTCAGTATTTCCATGATGTACTCTATCGTCTTCTCATTGGCGCTGAACTCGGCTTCACAGCATCACGGCTCATTTGCCGGAATTTTATGTTCGGCTATCGTGGGTGGAGCAGGCGGGCCGATGATTGTGAGTACATTGGCAGATGCTACGTCCTTGCGTACAGGTATGCTGTCTATCCTGCTCTTTGTGGGATATATCACCTTCATCGGTTTCTGGGCACGTCCGCTGATCAACAACAAGACAATCAGTCTGAAAGAACTCTTAAAAAAATAAGATGATGAAACAACGATATTATATTTTCCTGTTATTTGTAGCTATGCTTTCCTATAGTGGATATGCGCAGAAAAGCATCCTGCGTCTGAGTCAGCAGACGCTGATGCATGAAGTCCGCGAAACACCTTCTCCACTAGACGGTCAGCACATAGCAGTCAATCCGCCGCGTTTCATGTGGCCGGATAAGTTCCCCCACCTCGGACCTGTGCTTGACGGAGTGGAAGAAGAAGATCACAAACCGGAAGTGACATACCGCATCCGTATCGCACGTGATCCTGAGTTTAAATCGGAAGTAATGACCGCCGAAAGAAACTGGGCTTTCTTCAATCCTTTCAAACTCTTTGAAAAAGGGAAATGGTATTGGCAGCACGCCTACCTTGATAAGGACGGCAAAGAAGAATGGTCGCCCGTCTATCATTTCTATGTGGACGAGCAGACACGTACGTTCAATCCTCCCTCCTTGCAAGAAGTGCTGGCGAAGTTCTCTCAAAGCCATCCCCGTATCCTGCTCGATGCCAAAGACTGGGATCAGATCATCGAGCGGAACAAGAATAATCCGGAAGCGCAGCTCTATATTCAGAAAGCAAGGAAATGCCTCAATCATCCATTGAAACATCTGGAGGAGGAAATCGATACCACCCAAGTAGTCAAATTGACAAACATCGTACAATATCGCTCGGCATTGATTCGGGAAAGCCGCAAGATAGTAGACCGCGAAGAAGCGAACATAGAAGCTATGGTACGCGCTTATCTGCTGACGAAAGACGAAGTGTACTACAAAGAAGGTATCAAACGTCTTTCCGAAATTCTTTCGTGGAAAGACAGTAAGTACTTCGCAGGAGATTTCAACCGCTCCACGATTCTGTCCATGAGTACTTCCGCTTATGATGCATGGTACAATCTGTTAACGCCTGCCGAAAAACAGTTGCTTCTCGAAACGATCAGCGAAAACGCCCATAAGTTTTATCATGAATATGTGAATCATCTGGAAAACCGTATTGCCGACAATCATGTATGGCAGATGACTTTCCGTATTCTGAATATGGCAGCTTTTGCTACATACGGTGAATTGCCGATGGCTTCCACTTGGGTAGATTATTGCTATAACGAATGGGTATCCCGTCTGCCGGGACTCAACACCGACGGAGGATGGCACAACGGTGACTCTTATTTCCATGTCAACCTTCGTACATTGATCGAAGTTCCCGCTTTCTATTCACGTATCAGCGGTTTCGATTTCTTTGCCGATCCCTGGTATAACAACAATGTGCTCTATGTAATCTATCATCAGCCTCCGTTCTCCAAATCTGCGGGACACGGTAACTCCCATGAAACGAAAATGAAACCGAACGGGACACGGGTCGGCTATGCGGATGCTTTAGCACGTGAATGCAATAATCCGTGGGCAGCCGCCTACGCACGTACCATTCTAGAGAAAGAACCGGATATCATGAAAAAGTCTTTTCTTGGAAAAGCAGGTGATCTGACCTGGTATCGCTGCATTACTGACAAGGCACTCCCGAAAGAAGAACACTCATTGGCAGAGTTGCCGATGACGAAAGTATTTAATGAAACGGGAATTGCTACGATGCATACTTCGTTGGGGGATATAGAAAAGAACGCAATGTTGTCATTCCATTCCAGTCCATACGGTTCAACTTCGCACGCATTGGCCAATCAGAATGCATTTAATACCTTCTATGGCGGCAAGGCGATCTTCTATAGCAGCGGACATCGTACCGGTTTTACCGATGACCATTGTATGTATTCCTATCGAAACACCCGTGCACACAACAGTATTCTGGTCAATGGAATGACTCAGACTATCGGGACGGAAGGTTACGGATGGATTCCCCGTTGGTATGAAGGAGAAAAGATTTCGTATATGGTGGGAGACGCTTCCAATGCTTACGGAAAGATCACAGCTCCTATCTGGTTGAAACGTGGTGAACTTTCCGGCACGCAGTACACTCCCGAAAAGGGATGGGATGAGAACAAACTGAAGATGTTCCGTCGGCACATCATTCAATTAGGCAATACGGGAGTGTATGTGATTTATGATGAACTGGAAGGAAAAGAAGCGGTCACATGGAGCTATCTGCTGCATACGGTAGAACTTCCGATGGAAATGCAGGAACTTCCTTATGAAGTGAAAGTTACGGGAAAGAATAAGGATGGAGGCATCTCTGTTGCTCATCTTTTCAGTTCGGCAAAGACGGAACAGGCCATCGTAGATACCTTCTTCTGCGCTCCAACCAATTGGAAGAATGTAACCAATGCCCAGGGAAAAGCTGTGAAGTATCCCAATCACTGGCATTTTTCGTCTACTACCATTCCATGTAAAACTGCCCGTTTCCTCACCGTTATGGATACACATGGAAATAACCGTGCGGATATGAAAGTGGTTCGCCAAGACAATACCGTACAAGTAGGCGACTGGATTATTACCTGCAATCTGACGGAGAAAGGGAAAGCGGCAATCAGCGTCACCCATCAAGCGGAAAAGGTTTCTTTGAAATACGATGCCGGCAAGAAGGAAGGTGCGACTATCATCACAGATCAAGTACAAGGGAAACAGGTCAATAAGGTTCTGACTGACTATTTACCGGATTTTGAGATATAATTTCTCAATTCTGGCACACAATATGGAGCTATTCAATGGTTATTATAAACTTACGAATAGCTCCTTTCTTTTATTGTCTTTTATTGAAGGTGACAATGCTTATTATGCCACATTTCAAGCATTAATAATGTCCATGACAGGTATTAATATCTGACTTTTCAGGTATTAACAGTTGACATCTCAGATATTAACATCTGACAACTCAACCATTAATACCTGAGATGTGGGATATAAAAAGACAGTAGATCACTGTACCTTTATCATAATGAGCATTGAGTTTACTACTAAAAAATTGTATCTTTGCCTATGTTGGTACTCTACGCAAACATTGAAACCTGCATAAATGTTATATCAACAGATAAAATTTAAATAGAATAAAAGATGAAATACATTGGAGCACATGTAAGCGCATCCGGCGGCGTAGAATTCGCCCCTGTCAATGCGCATGAGATTGGAGCAAATGCCTTTGCCCTGTTTACTAAAAATCAACGTCAATGGGTGAGTAAACCATTGACAGAAGAAAACATCCGTCTTTTCAAAGAAAATTGCACTAAGTACAATTTCCAAACAGACTATATTTTACCGCATGACAGTTACCTTATTAATTTGGGACACCCCGAAGAAGAAGGATTGGAGAAAAGTCGGGCTGCCTTTTTAGATGAGATGCAACGCTGTGAACAATTAGGACTGAAACTTCTCAATTTCCATCCCGGCAGCCATCTGAATAAAATCTCCATAGAGGATTGTCTCGCACTCATTGCAGAAAGTATCAACCTGACTTTGGAGAAGACTAAAGGAGTAACGGCCGTTATTGAAAATACTGCGGGGCAAGGCAGTAATTTAGGAAGTGAATTCTGGCAATTAAGATATATCATCGACCGGGTGAATGATAAAAGCCGTGTAGGTATTTGCCTGGATACTTGCCATACATATACAGCGGGATATGACATAGTGAATGATTACGATAAAGTCTTTGACGAATTTGAAAAAGAAGTAGGTTTCGAGTATCTGCGTGGTATGCACCTGAATGATTCTAAAAAAGAATTAGGCAGTCATGTTGACCGTCACGATAACATAGGCCAGGGACTGATCGGGAGTGCATTCTTTGAAAGATTAATGAAAGATTCAAGATTCGATAATATGCCACTTATTCTTGAAACACCCGATGAAAGCAAGTGGGCAGAAGAAATTGCATGGTTGAGAAGCGTTGAATAAACGCTTCACTTCTTTTTTAATAAATATTCGCCATACTGACTAACGGCTCATAGAGTTTCTCGATATCCTGCGAGTCCATTTCTATCTGCACCTGATCCCCCGGCATCAGTTTCTGCCCTTTGGGAGGCCAGTTTTTCCGGTCACGATGAACATTAATAATAATACAACGTTCCGGCAGGCGAAGTTCATCCACGATTTTACCATCCAGGTAAGAACCGCTCATGACCTCTACCGATAAAGTGTAGCGGGCCTCTTCTTTAAACGCAGGAGAATTAATCATATCATCATATAAAATCACATTGAAAGGTTTTATCTGAAGCATTTCCGTGAAATAGTAAGTCAGTCCTCCCACTACAATAGAAGGATAAAAGACTTCCAGATGTCCCGTAATCTCAGTAATCAGCACAATAGCGGTGAGAGGTGTACGTATGACCGCAACCAGAAAAGCAGACATACAGATCAACATGATATAACTGATATTTTCATAAGCAATCACTCCTTGCTGAACCAGAATCAATGCAACTATTTGCCCTAAAAGCCCTCCTGTCACTAATGTAGGAATGAAACTTCCTCCCGGCAGTCCTGACGAAAAAGAAAAGGTACTGAATACAAAATGCAACAACATCATACCGACAATCCAAAGAATATGGGTATCGGGATGCATGGCCTGTGCCAACAGAAACTGTTCCCCACCTCCTGTCAGATTGACTTCTGCCATAGAGATGAGATAAGCAATAAAGAGCAGATATAGCATTTTTACGTATTCCGGATGCTTGATGGCCGGATAGATACGTTTGACCTGAAGCGTAGTGACAGAAAAGAACTTTCCGAAAACAGAAACCACAGCCGCCAAAAGAAGAAACAACTTTACCTGTGACCAGAAAGTCATTCCCGGTACAATCGCATCAATCTGAAAATACGGATTGATAGGAAAAAGCCAACTGGCGACTCCTCCGGCAACGACTCCTGCCAGCAAGGTAGTAATCGCCGTCTTTGGCGCATCAAACCGTTCAATAGATTCTATAACCAGCAATGAGGAAGCCAACGGAGCAGCAAAAGCAGCCGCCAACCCGGCACCGGCACCCGCCGCCAACAATTGTTTCCGCTCGCCGGCAAGCACTCTCCCCCATTTAGAAACCAGACATCCTACATACGAACCGATCTGCACCGAAGGTCCTTCACGTCCCAAAGACAAACCGGTGCTTAGCGCAAGTATTCCTCCCACAAACTTGGCAATCACCTCAATGAAAGGATGTTTATACGCAACTCTTCCATTGATAACTCCACGTGTTTGTGGAATACCTCCTCCTGTGATCAACGGCATCTTTTTCACCAGCCAGGAGACAAATATAAGAATCCCCCACATTAACAGAAAAAGAGGAAGGTACCAATACCATTTAGGATGAGAATCAAAGAAGTCATGGCGAAGATTGAAGAAGAACTGAAGCAGGTAATGATAAGGCACAGCAATAAGCCCCGTCAGTAACCCGACAAAGATACTGACAAAGTAAAGCCGCGCATCAATCAATTTGAGTTTGAAGATACGCCAACGTCCTCTGTCCTTTAATTTTTTAATCAGTCGAAACTCCATTCAGCAAAGTTTTCATTGTTTTCGCATGGATACAACAATTAATACCCCGCAGAGGTTTCAGACTGATAAATATTTAATCAGCTTTATCCTTCCAGCAGATTCAGACGCAGAATACCATGTATCATGAGTCAGCATCAACTACACGTCCGGCAAAGCTCTCTTTGCCGGACTGTGCATAGGCTGCCAAAACTTATCAGTAACAAGACACAATGAATAATCAAACGATACTGAAAAGAATAGATATATCTGCCTATGCCCAATTTGTGTTGACTTTAGTAAAATAAAACACTATAATAAATAATACCTAATCCATTATCTACTTTTGAGTTTGATGAGGGGTATGCTGTCTTTGTCTCTGGCGGTCTTGTCCGGGTTTGTGACCTTGTCCCGGTTTCTGTCCTTTTCTACGGTCAAACTCTTTTCTGAATTTATTCATATTGCTCTTTTCCTGCTGATAAATCTTCATGATCTGCTTTTGAGACAGAATCTTGCTGAACTCATTATAATACTTCTCACGGATGTCCAGCATCTTACGACTCTGCGCAAACTGATCTTTCAACATTTTAGCGATTTCCGCATCTGTCATAACCGGTTTTGGAGTTTCTTTGGCAGTATTGGCTTCCGTACCTTGAGCTGCATCTTTTCTCGCTCTGGGTTTGAAGTTCATCATACGACACTCACGAAGTTCTTTCAGATACTTCTCGTATATCGGAGTAAACTTGGCTGCCGTTGCATCATCCAGCATGAGCACTCTCACCATCTGATTAGTCTGCATCTGCATCATCTGCTCCGGTGTAGGATGCTGTTTTCTTTCTTTGTTTTCTTTATTCTGTGCAGAAAGGGTCATCTGGCTTCCCAAAAATAAAGCCATCAACACTACATAAATAAACTTAGTCTTCATAATCTTCACGTTTTAATAATTAATTGAGTTATTCAGTTTAAAAATATATCGTTTTCAGAGAAGCTGACGAGCTCTTCCAACTCCTCATCTGACAATTCCTTAATCCATTTATCTACCGGATCTGTAGTTACATTATTTTTATCGACAGCCAATATATTTGAAGTAGATGGTGTGTCGGTATTCATATAGCGGAGAGACGGCGTAAACAAAATCCCGGCCAATACTGCTGCTACAGCAATCACAGTAGGAATAATCCTTTTCAGCCGACGCTTCTTGCGTTGTTCGCCAACCGTACGTTCCAATATCTTACGCTGTGTCTCCTCAAAAAAGTTATCGGGAGTGCGATAAGGTGTCCGCTTACCAATATTGTCAAAATCAAAATCCTTATCCATGATGTTACCTGTTTAATATATATTCCTTTATCTTATCTTTCGCATAGTGATAATTCACTTTCAGTGTCTCAACCTTACTATCCAGAACACGGGCGATATCTTCATATTCCAGTTCATCGTAATAGCGCAAGTTGAAAACGATCCGCTGCTTTTCCGGCAAAGTCAATATAGCTTCCTGAAACTTTACAGCCAGTTCATCTTCGTAGTCGACATAGTCAGAAGCTTTCAGTTTACTCATCAGTTCTTCCTGAACATCTTCCGCTGATATTACTTCTTCTTTACGGCTATTCAATAACCGAAGACACTCATTCGTTGCAATTCTGTAGATCCATGTACTCAGCGAACTTTCATTCCGGAACTGATCCAAATGGCGGAATACACGAATGAAGACTTCTTGCAGCACATCTTCCGCATCTTCGTGAGACACTACCATTCTCCGGATATAATTATATATCGGTTCCTGAAAACTGTCCACCAGCAACCTGAATCCCCGCTCGCGATCTGAGGAACAAGCTTTTCGGATTTTATCTTCGTTTATCATCTATTATTTCTGAGCTTTGGTTATTAGAACGCCGAAAAGGAACGAAGTTAAATGCACAAGAGCCGATTTTACATTTATTAATAGAAAAGAGGAAATATGACATTGGCATACAAGGAATAAAAAAACGCCTCCATAATCTTTTTCAAGACCATGGAGGCGCTGTTAACTCTTTATATACAAGCCGAAGTTGACTGAAAATCACCAGAACTTATTATGTTCCGCACTATATTCAAAACCTGCAGCTTTCAACTGACTGACAATATCTTCTCTGCTTACATCCATATCTTCGCAAAGCTCATCTAGCGAAGAATAACAGTCACGCAACTTCATATTGATGACACTGAACAGCACCATCGGATCTTTAGGCAATTCCATATTCTACAATCTTTTAAACCGGGCGCAAAGTTACAGCAATCCCGGCGAATGGCAAAACAAATCAAGGGCCGATTTCTTCTATTTTCAAAGAGATTCTCTCAATCAGCTTACCAAGTTCCTCTTCCAGAGGTATCACATTAAAGTCCCTCCAGAAGTCTTCATCATATTTGAAATTCAGATCAGAGAAGATAGTACGCGTCGGTAATCTCTCTGCCCGTGGGAATGCAGTCACTTGTTCCGTATCCACTTTGCAAGTGATCATTTCAAACCAGATCTGCATCTGCGGACTAGCAGACAGCAACCGTCGCCGTTTCACCTTGAAAGAAAGGTCTCCACGGATATGATGAATATAATAGATACCTTGCCATGGTTTGTAGGAAATAGTATAAACCACCTTTTGCGGTATTATCCGAATGCCATGCGTGCGCCTTTCTACAAACATTTCCGACGCTTTCTTCACACGCTGGGGATCTACCTCAAAACGAGCTTGTAACAAGGCATTCGTCTCGGCATCAATATACAAATCTCCGCAATAGAGAGGCTCGATAATCTCCTTCTTTTGTGCAAAGTGTATGACATTCACACACCGGTCGTCTATGAATGTCACTCCCTGCGAAGTATACAGATAACCGTTATCACCTGCGTCAGGTATCAGGAATGAAGGCATATCCTTCATTATATCCATCTGAAAACATGCCTGAATGCCGGACTTCACCTTTACAAGCAGACTGTCTTTGGCTTCGACATTACTCAGCCGGCTCATCTTCAACAGCTTCGCCTGATCGGAAACGGGAGAATGCGAAGCGATCTTATAAACTTTGAAAACTGCTTCAGTAAGATTCTGAACCTTATTTTTCAATAAAACTCCTTCACGGTAAAATGTGGTCAGGTAGGCAGGAGAATGAGAATAGTTCTGCTCTCTTTGCCTTCCCATTTCTTTCAGCAGCTTATAAGGATCGACCCATTGAACCACTACTTCCTGTAAAGGAACAACCTTTGGTTCCAAACTCAGAATATGATGGCGACCTGCCAAAACAGAAACTTCCAAAGTTTGTGAAACATATCCTATATGAGAAAAAACAACCGAATCGTTTTGCAAAGAATCCGGTAAGGAAAGTCTGAACTCTCCTTCCTGATTAGTAACAATCCCCACAGATGTCCTCCGGACTCCAACGGATGCAGAAGCAACAGGCATTCCGGTTTCCTTATCCAGTAAAGTTCCGGTAAGCATCAGATTTACAAGGTGAACGGATGAAGGTTTCGCCTGTTGCTGTTTGGTCGGTGAAGAAGAAGTTATCAGAATATGAGTCCCTATTACTTTAAATTCCAGGCTGGTATCTCCTGTTATCTCATAAATAGCCTGACGAATGGTTCGCTCTCCTTTCCGTATCTTCACCGTTACATCATTATCTACTACTTTACTGTCATAGATAAACAGATAACCTGACTGCTGAGAAATATTGCCTAACAGTGAATAGACCGTTCCTTTCATCTTCGGCAGGCTGATCATACGCTCCAGCACATCTTCTCCGTCAGCTCTCAACGTATCCGGTACGATAAAGAACAAACACAGAATCACCATATAGCGATAAACCAGCCTCATCTCACTTTTTTTTATTTATTCTGTCAGCATGAATGTATCCCCCTGCCGTGTGCACTTCAAATTAAGCGCATAGGCTATCAATGTAGCCACAGTCTCTGGAGATTCATTGGAAAATTCAACTGTCAGCTTTCTTTTTTCAAGCGCAGGAGAAGCTACACGTATCTGCGAACTGCCTGCATTCATATTCATTACTTTCAGAATATGCCCCAAAGATTCATCTTTAAAACAGACATGCTTCAGATAGCGATTCAACTCTCCGGCATTTTCAGTCGAACTGAGCAAAAGTTGCTGTGATTGCAATACCACTGTCTCACCAGCTTTGACATAACATTCTTTATTTCTCTTTTTAAGGGTTACCCTAACGGTTCCCCGTTGCACCGAAAGACGGAACGGAGCATCTTCGACGCTCTTTACACTAAAAGCAGTACCCAATACTTCAATCTTTACTTCCTTTGTATCAATCCAAAAAGGTTGCTTCTGTTTCTTTGCCACATCAAAAAAGGCATCTCCCTGCAAACTGACTTCCCGTTTGTCGGAAACAAAATGTTCCGGATATCGGATAGAAGTCTCCTTTGCCAAAAACACGACAGAACCATCTTCCAGAGTCGTGACCAATGTAGGAACATCTTGATTCTCCTGTGTTATAAAGTCAGGTAATTCCTCTTTTTGACCGAATCCCCAATACAAAGTACTAAAAACCAAACCGACCACCATCGCCGCTACAGTGCCATAGCGTACCCACATCGGGATTTTAGGCATCCGATGGTCTTCTACAAGCAGATGATCTTTATCCAATCGGTCGTACAACCGATTCCAAGCCTGCTCCGTCTTTATTTTATGAATATCCGTTTTCATCATTTCATTTGAATATAATTTTCTATTTCTTTTCGCAAAGTTCGTAAAGTCTTCGTCATTTCCGCTTCCACCGTTTTGACGGAGAGAGAAAGCTGAACTGCAATTTCCGCATATTTCTTTCCCTCCGTCCGGTGCATTTTAAATATCTGCATTCTGCGTTCCGGCAATTTCTCAAGGGTATTATTTATCAGCTTCTGAAGTTCTTCATATTCCATCTGCTGATGAGGATCTGTCGCCTGTTCCGAAGAGGATGCAGTCAGCACAGACTCTCTATACCGCTCTTTGACCTCTTCATGTTCACAGTATTGAATTGACTGATTACGTGTCGCCCTGTAGAGGTAGTTTTTTACAGACTGGAAAATCTGTAACTGTTCCCTATCCTTCCAAAGCACATAAAACAGTTCCTCAACAATTTCCTCAGCCACCTCCATCCGTCCGGTAATGCTTGCCGCATACCAACACAAGGGAGAATAGTAACAGCGAAATAGTTCCTCAAACGCTTTTATGTCACCTGCCTTTATTTTTGTCAGTATGAGCAGTTCATTCAGCATACTTCTATCATTTTACGATTGTTCCCAAATATAAGAAAACAATTCTGATTTTAATTAGATTGCTTTTTCAATTTATCGACAGCATGTTCCAGAGACTCCGTAGGTGCTATGATATTATAATTTCCCCAGAAGTCTTCACTCCAGTAATTTCCGACTTTATCATAGAAAATCTGATTGGAGGTGAATACTTTATTCCGCGGAATTATCTCGGACGGGCTCTCCCTCCGGTCTGTCACCACCATTTCTGAGGTTACTGCATAGCTCGTAGAGAAAAGCCTCCGTTTCCAGTCGCATTTAAAACGAATATCATTGCGGATATAATTCAGATAAGTCCTTCCATCTATCGTTTTATAGGTTATCAGAAAAGATAACTCTTGCGGTTTGAATCTCAGTCCAAATGGTTTCTGATGAAGAATAGCAGCAATTGCTTTCGATTTATTCTGCATATCCAGATTCATCTCGATACGTGTAAACGACAGCTTATCACAATCTACATACAATTTCCCATGAAACAGCGCATATGGTAAAAGAACTCTCGGACGGAAATTAATAACATATTGTATCCGGTTATCGATCAATGCCGATTCAGCCATCCAGAACTCATAGTTGTTCAATTCTTCTGGTTCCAGCAGCGCCTCTTTATTCTTTACGATATCCAAAACTACAGATATATTAGGACCACCCATAACCTTTACTGCCAATGTATCACTAACTTTCTGACTTAGCAGACGGCGTCCTTTCAGAACCTGTAGTTTATCATAATCCGTAGTGCGATTGGTGTATGCTGTTTTCGACACATCAAGTACAGCTTCCGATACACTGATATAACGGCGCCCTTTCTGCACAGTCTCCCGATAGAAGCTGGTAAGCATATTCCGGTTGGCACTATAATTTACCGGAATCTTCTCAATCGCCTTTTCTATAATTGTACGCGGATTATTGGCATAAACGACCACTTCATTCAACTGGTTAGTATGAGGTATCATCCAGACCGTCAATTTAGAAGAATTATTCTTATCTAAAGATACATGACTATTGATATAGCCTATGTGAGAGATTTCCAACTCTCGCGGCACTTCTTCTTTCCTGACTTTCAGAGCAAACTCTCCCTCTGCATTTGTCACCGTACCGATATTACTTCCTTGCACAGATACATTCACGTTTTCAAGTGTTCTCTTATTTTGCTTATCCTTCACCATTCCGACAATCGTGAAATAATCTCCTGCATCCTGCGCCCATATATCAGCACTCCCTATCCATAGAAAAGCTAATAACCATCCAACCAAAAGTATAACTGACTTTTTCATCTTAATAAAGTTTTAAAGTAAATAATTCCTGCTTCTATGAATAAGATCGTTCAATCTGCAAATACCCTATTGTCTGAAATAAAAAAAATCAGTATCTTGCCCGACAGACAAAAATTATATTCTCAACAAATGATTAATTATGATACGCAAATTAGATAAAGCAGAATTTCAGCAGGCGACAACTTTAGCATTAGAAGTATACTTGCAATGTGGTCAGGATGATTTCGAAGACGAAGGTCTTGAGAGTTTCAAAAGTTTTATATTCAACGATAAATTGATGAATGAACTCTGCATTTATGGAGCTTTCGAAGAGAATAAACTAATAGGTATTATGGGAACCAAGAATGAGGGCAAACACATTTCTTTGTTTTTCATCAAAAAGGAATTCCATAGAAAAGGGATAGGCAAGCAACTGTTTGACTATTCCCAATGTGATTGTCCGGCAAATGAAATAACTGTAAACTCATCTACATACGCCATCAGGTTTTACGAATCTCTGGGATTTGAGAAAACAAACGACAGGCAACAAACAAACGGAATCAGTTATACTCCGATGAAACTCATATCGAACAAATAAAGAAGAAGATATTACCATTAGATTCCAGTTCCCCGGAGCCCAAATCTAATTGTTAATTATACTTTCGAATATGTATTTCTTATAAAAATAGTTTCTACATTTGCGACTGTTATGGCGAAATACATTTTCTGTATATTATTTGGTATATTTCTGATATGGGGATGCAATTTAGTGCCCGATAAAGAATTACAGGAGTTCCGGACAGAGGCCGGTACTACCACTATACAATCCCATAATAAGTCACAGAGTTACCGATCCAAAGCTGTAGTCAAACAATCTGGTAAAGAAAACAACTCCTTCCAAGAAGGGAAATATGATGGAAAATATGATTGCAACATTGCCGATGGTATTTTAGGAAACTCACTTTTATCCCGTACCACTTCTCTTTCCAAAATTCTAAGATTCAACGTTTCTTCCGTTACAATTCGGATACTAAGTTCCTTAAAATATCAATTTCCGAAAGAAAAATGGACTGGTCTCCCCTACTACACAAATCTCACCAAATTCTCATATAGATATTACGTCTATACACTAGGACGAATACTTATTTAAATATCTCTTTTCCTTCTATGGGATGAGATGAGTGTATCTTCATGCCCATTTTATCTCTTTATATTCAAGGCAAGAAAGCAAGAAGAGTCTTTTCCATTGCCGGGAATATGCATACGATTTCACTTTTACATATTAATAACTTGATATATAATGGAATTTATATTAGACTTTATTCTCCACATTGATCAATACATGATTAGTATAGTGCAGGATTACCATACTTGGGCATATGCTATCCTATTCATCATTATATTTTGCGAAACCGGGCTTGTAGTCACTCCCTTTCTTCCTGGTGATTCTTTACTTTTCGTTGCAGGAGCCATTTCCGCATTACCCGGTATGCCGATCGATATCCATATTCTTGTTTTAATCTTATTTGCAGCAGCCGTATTAGGTGACTCCTGCAACTACATGATCGGACATTTTTTCGGACGCAAACTTTTTCATAATCCCAACTCCAGGATATTCAAACAAAGTTATCTTGATAAAACGCATGAATTTTATAAAAAATATGGTGGGAAAACGATTATTCTCGCCCGCTTTGTGCCTATCGTCCGCACTTTTGCTCCATTTGTAGCCGGAATGGGAAAAATGCATTACTATTATTTTATGATCTACAATTTGATAGGTGGAGCCATATGGGTAGTTTTATTTTGCTATGCAGGCTACTTCTTTGGCGATCTGCCGTTCGTACAGGAAAATCTTAAACTCTTGATTATCGCTATTATATTTATTTCAATATTGCCTGCAATAATAGAAATATTACGAGCGAAGTTAGGATCGAAGCAATAAAAAACTTTATTCATTTGTTTATTAATAACAACAGCCATCAAATTAAACATCTCAAAAACAATTTAATGTACTCATATTTATGAAAAATTCTTTTTTTAGTAAATTCACGCCCAAAGAACCAAAGTTCTTTCCTCTACTGAAGCAGTTATCAGATGTTTTATCTGCCTCATCCGTTCTACTTGTTGAAAGTCTGGAACATGATCTGCCCACAGAAAGAGCAGATTACTACAAACAAATTAAAGACATGGAACGTGAAGGTGACAGATTGACTCATTTAATCTTTGACGAGTTAAGTACGACATTCATCACTCCCTTCGACCGTGAAGATATTCACGATCTGGCTTCCTGCATGGATGATGTTATCGACGGAATCAACAGTAGCGCCAAGCGCATTGTTATCTATAATCCCCGCCCTATTTCCGATAGTGGAAAAGAATTGAGCCGTCTGATTCACGAGGAGGCTATCAATATAGGTAAAGCCATGGATGAACTGGAGACTTTCCGCAAAAATCCAAAGCCATTGCGCAACTATTGTACCCAATTACACGATATAGAAAATCAGGCAGATGACGTATACGAGCTTTTTATCACCAAACTCTTTGAAGAAGAAAAAGACTGTATCGAACTGATTAAAATTAAAGAGATCATGCATGAGCTGGAAAAGACAACCGATGCAGCAGAACATGTAGGGAAAATATTAAAAAACCTGATCGTAAAGTATTCATAAAAGCAGAGCAAGACACATGGAATTATTAGTGACTATCATTATACTAGCTCTGATATTCGATTATATCAACGGCTTTCATGACGCAGCAAACTCGATCGCTACCATCGTATCGACTAAAGTACTGACTCCTTTTCAGGCGGTATTGTGGGCAGCATTCTTTAACTTCGTTGCGTTCTTCATAGCCAAATACATTATAGGTGGCTTTGGCATAGCAAACACTGTGTCAAAGACAGTCGTTGAACAATACATCACGCTACCTATTATCCTGGCGGGCATTATTGCTGCTATTTCATGGAATCTGATTACCTGGTGGAAGGGTATTCCGTCTTCTTCCTCCCATACGCTTATAGGTGGTTTTGCAGGAGCTGCTATCATGGCAAACGGCTTTGAAGCTATTCAGCTCAATATCATTCTTAAGATTGCCGCTTTTATCTTCCTGGCTCCATTTATCGGTATGGTTATCGCTTTCGGATTTACTCTACTTGTGCTTTACATCTGCCGACGTGCAAATCCGCATACCGCTGAAATGTGGTTCAAGAGATTACAGTTGGTTTCTTCCGCCATGTTCAGTGTAGGACATGGTCTGAATGACTCGCAGAAGGTAATGGGTATCATTGCCGCTGCAATGATAGCTGCCCACTCTATGGGTCTGGGAATGGGAATAAACAGTATTTCTGATCTACCGGACTGGGTAGCGTTCTCCTGTTTTACTGCAATTTCACTGGGAACGATGTCTGGAGGATGGAAAATCGTAAAAACGATGGGAACCAGAATCACTAAAGTCACACCATTGGAAGGTATGGTTGCCGAAACCGCAGGTGCTTTTACACTTTATATCACCGAAATGCTGAAAATTCCTGTAAGTACGACTCATACGATCACCGGAGCAATTATTGGGGTCGGAGCAACCAAACGTTTATCTGCTGTTCGCTGGGGAGTAACTAAAAGCCTCATGACTGCATGGGTACTCACTATTCCTGTCAGTGGACTCCTAGCTGCATGTATTTATTGTGTAGTTTCTCTGTTCCTGAAATAAATTCAGCTTCAAATAAAAAAGGTGTATCAGAACTTTTTCTGACACACCTTTTTATATATACTAATTCAGCTAATCTTACTTCACTTCCTCAAAATCAGCATCCTGAACATTGTCACCATGCTTGCTACTATCCTGACCAGCATTCTGACCTGCATTCATATCAGGACCAGCCTGTGCGCCACCCTGAGTTCCGCCTTGAGCGTACATTTCAGCACTTGCAGCCTGGAAAACAGTATTGATTTCTGCCATAGCCGTATCAATAGCAGCTAAATCCTGAGACTTATGAGCATCTTTCAGCTTCTGCAAAGCAGCTTCAATCGGAGCTTTCTTATCAGCAGGCAACTTGTCCCCCAATTCTTTCAACTGATTTTCTGTCTGGAAAATCACGCTGTCAGCCTGATTCAGCTTATCGATCTTTTCACGTTCTTTCTTGTCTGCTTCTGCATTAGCTTCAGCTTCAGCCTTCATCTTTTCGATTTCTTCCTTGCTCAAACCGCTGGAAGCTTCGATACGGATTGCCTGTTCTTTACCTGTAGCCTTATCCTTAGCAGATACCTTCAAGATACCATTCGCATCAATATCGAATGTAACCTCAATCTGAGGAACACCACGACGAGCCGGAGCGATACCTGACAAGTTGAACTGACCAATTGACTTATTCTGAGCAGCCATCGGACGTTCTCCCTGCAATACATGAATAGTTACTTCACTCTGATTGTCGGCAGCAGTAGAGAAGGTCTCACTCTTACGAGCCGGAATTGTTGTATTAGCATCAATCAATTTCGTCATCACACCACCCAGTGTTTCAATACCCATTGACAACGGAGTAACATCCAACAATACCACACCTTTGATTTCGTCTGTCAAAACAGCACCCTGTACAGCAGCACCAACAGCTACTACTTCATCCGGGTTCACACCTTTAGAAGGAGTCTTTCCGAAGAAATCTTCTACCAGTTTCTGTACGGCAGGAATACGGGAAGAACCACCTACAAGGATTACTTCATCAATATCAGAGTTGCTCAAACCAGCATCGCTCATTGCTTTCTTACATGGTTCCAGACAAGCCTGAATCAATCCGTGAGCCAATGATTCGAATTTTGCACGAGTCAAAGTCTTCACCAAGTGCTTGGGCACACCGTTTACCGGCATAATGTACGGCAAGTTGATTTCTGTGCTTGTTGAAGAAGAAAGTTCAATCTTAGCCTTTTCAGCAGCTTCTTTCAGACGCTGCAAAGCCATCGGGTCCTGAGTCAAGTCAGCACCTTCGTCATTTTTGAATTCCTGTACCAGCCAGTTGATGATTACCTGGTCGAAGTCATCACCACCCAAGTGAGTATCACCGTTAGTAGAAAGGACTTCGAATACACCACCACCAAATTCGAGGATAGAGATATCAAAAGTACCACCACCAAGGTCGAATACAGCAATCTTCATATCTTTGTGAGCCTTGTCCAGACCGTATGCAAGAGCTGCAGCTGTCGGTTCGTTAACAATACGTTTTACTTCCAAACCTGCAATCTGTCCGGCTTCTTTAGTAGCCTGACGTTGAGAGTCGGAGAAATATGCAGGAACGGTGATAACAGCTTCTGTAACTTCTTGTCCCAGATAATCTTCAGCAGTCTTCTTCATCTTCTGAAGAACCATTGCAGAGATTTCTTGCGGAGTGTACAGACGACCGTCAATATCTACACGCGGAGTGTTATTGTCACCTTTCACTACTTTATAAGGAACACGTGTAACCTCTTTCTGCACCTGGTCCCAGTTTTCACCCATAAAACGTTTGATAGAGAAGATCGTACGTGTCGGGTTAGTAATAGCCTGACGTTTAGCAGGATCACCTACTTTACGCTCGCCGCCATCTACAAATGCAACCACAGAAGGAGTTGTACGCTTACCTTCACTGTTTGCAATTACTACAGGTTCGTTGCCCTCAAATACGGCAACACAAGAGTTTGTTGTTCCTAAGTCAATACCAATAATTTTTCCCATGATCGTTATTCTTTTTATTTATTATTATTCAATTTCTTTTTGTCCGGTTGTTTTCTTTCTCTTTGTAAGGGCTTTCAAACGGACGCTGATTAAAAAACAAACCATGTGCCAAAAAGAAATCGGACGAATACGTGACATATTTTCTGCCAAAACGACAGTTTTAAATCGAAATGACTGCTGTCAAGTCACATAGAAGCCAAACAGCTATCGACTCATTAAACAAATGGAAACGGCTCTGGTTCAATAAAGCAAAAGAATAGATCATAAAGGAATAAAAAATATGCCTGTATCGTTATGTGCGACACAGGCATACCTATTTAATATAATACGTATATCTTACTTTTCAAGTACAATCACCAACGCATTATTTGCGTCATACAAACCGATTCCGCCACCGGAAAGTTTATCGAACGACTTCACTTCATTCATTGCTTTCAGAATCTTACCTTCCACTTCCATATCAGGGCAAGCCATCATTGTGCTAGCCACCCCAGGGAAAGAGATTGATTTAGCATTAGTAGTGCTAGTTTCAAAACCACCATTAATCAAGTTACATCCGGCATTGCCATGAAGTGTTTTCTTTTTCACATCAAAAGCAATGAAAGGTTGCTTTTCCATTCCCGAAGGAATTGCTTCACCATTCACTTCCTTTATTTTCCATTCTCCGTTCAATACTGAAAGTTTCACGTCAGCCTCCTTTTTTTCAAGAACTACAACCGGACGATTGGACTCATTGCAAAGAAACATTTTATCCTTACCGGCTTTCTTATACCCTTTCACCTGTGCAAGCGCACCTAACACATTTCTCTCGGTAGTCATGTCCGGACACATCATTCTGGTGCTAGCCATTCCCTTAAGCTCCATGCTGCCCGGCTTGGCATTCACGTCAAAGCTACCCATCATACGGTTGCATCCACTGTTACCGGATACTCTTCCGGTCGCTGTATCAAAAGTAATAAAGGGAAGGGTTCTGCTTTCGCCCGGAGTTACTTTCGAGCCGTTAACTTCTATAATATTCCACTCACCATTGATTGAAGCCAATGGGACTGCCTTCTCAACCGAACGGCATGAAAACATTGCAAGTACTGTGCTGGCAATGCAAATTGAAACGAATACTTTCTTCATTTTGTTATAACGTTTAAGTTAAAATCGGGGGCAAAGATATCAAAAAGATTGGGAAATACCATCTAATGCGATATAAAATACATACATTTGCCATTATCTATAAAACAAACAATAAGATTACATAGTTCATCTAAAGTAAATAAATATGAGAACAATCGTCCTATTTCTAATCCTGCTTGGTTGTGGTACCTCTCATATCACAGCGCAAAATGATTATCTTGTCACTACTATTCCCAATCAGGAGGATCCTCTAAGTGAAGAAGAACAGTTCATAAAAGAGAACTTCCCACTGCAACTTTTATGTAAATGGACACCCGGAATGAAATTCATGTTTATTCCATCCGGACGTGGCATGTTCCTCCCCACCCTTTCGGTGTATGAGACAGAAAAAGGAGCAGATAACAGCGTTTTGAAACACAAGATTCTTACTTTCGCCGGATATGAAGAAAAATCTCAAAAACTATCAAATGACATGAGCTATTCCACTCGACTCATCTTCGAATGTGACGGAGAAAAATATTATTATGAGATTAAAAATACACGTCCGGATGAAATTTGCGAAAAGAATCCCCGTGCCTATATCAACGGATTAGTTAATCTGAAAGATGTAGACACGGCAAAAGATTTACTGACAGGCAGAAAGATATATGTTCAGTCCGATATGGCACAGGTGGACGATGCCAATAGTTACTCCGGATATAGGGAAGTGTCTATTCCGGTCAACACCGAAGCAACCATTACCGCCATAGGAGTTGGCAGTCAGGCATATCCCGTGAAAATCATATTTCAGGATTCGCAGGGACATACCTATTATCTGGAAGTAGCTCTTTCCCGCACTAATTCCGGTATGGACGTGAGCGATTTCCAAGCTGAAAAGAAAATGAGATATTTTTCCAACGCCATCAGTTTCAGTAGCAAAAAGTCCGGAAATCTGGAAACCTTGAAAGACAAATATATTGATCTGACCGTCTATCCGAAACGGACATTGGCTGTAAAAAGAGTCTTCAACCTTGAAAACAAGCAAATGGAAAACCGCATACATTTGCCTCGCTACACTGTTTTGAAAATAAAAGAAGTAAAAATCTCCGGTCCGGGAAGTCTGGTTATCCTCTCACTGGAGGATCGGCATGGATCACTTTATGAAACAGAGGTTGACCTAAAATATGACGTTATCGTCAAAAACGAGAATTATATTGAAGACCTTTTCGGATTTGGAGACATCCATCAGAAGTATCCGGCTATCACAGATAAACGTTGGGCAATCATCGCACGGGGTGATTTGGAAGAAGGTATGAACACCGACGAATGTCGTCTGTCAATAGGTGATCCTGTAGAAATACAGTTAAAAAAAGACAGTCGTTTCGAAACTTGGTTCTACAACGGAAAAACGCTGGAATTTGAGAGTGGCATCTTGCAACGTTTCAAATAAAAAGGAGTAGCGACGCGGTGATTATCTGAAAATAATCACGTATATTTGCCAAGCTAACAATTCTAAAATCTTAATTTTTGATTTATAATTTATTAATTAAAAGAAATGGGTAGAGTTCTTATTATCGGTGCAGGCGGTGTTGGTACTGTCGTAGCACACAAAGTGGCACAAAATGCCGATGTATTCACAGACATCATGATTGCCAGCCGTACAAAGGAGAAATGCGATAATATCGTCAAAGCTATAGGCAATCCCAATATAAAAACCGCCAAAGTGGATGCGGATAATGTAGATGAACTGGTAGCTTTATTCAATGACTTTAAGCCGGAAATGGTAATCAACGTTGCTCTTCCTTATCAGGATCTTACCATTATGGAAGCCTGTCTGAAGGCGGGTGTCAACTACCTGGATACAGCCAACTATGAGCCGAAAGATGAAGCTCATTTTGAATACAGCTGGCAATGGGCTTACCACGACCGTTTCAAGGAAGCAGGTCTGACTGCCATTCTTGGTTGCGGTTTCGATCCGGGAGTCAGTGGAATCTACACAGCCTATGCAGCCAAACATTATTTCGACGAAATCCAATATCTGGATATCGTAGACTGTAATGCAGGAAATCATCATAAAGCATTTGCCACCAATTTTAATCCGGAAATCAATATCCGCGAAATTACTCAGAACGGACGTTATTACGAGAATGGTCAATGGGTGACAACCGGTCCGCTGGAAATCCACAAAGATCTGACTTATCCTAATATTGGTCCACGTGATTCCTATCTTCTTTATCATGAAGAACTGGAATCGTTGGTCAAGCATTTCCCGACTATCAAGCGTGCCCGTTTCTGGATGACTTTCGGACAAGAATATCTGACTCACTTACGCGTGATTCAGAATATCGGCATGGCCCGTATCGATGAAGTTGATTATAACGGAACTAAAATCGTACCATTACAATTCTTGAAAGCAGTATTGCCTAACCCACAGGATTTAGGTGAGAACTATGAAGGTGAAACCTCTATCGGTTGCCGTATCCGTGGCATCAAAGACGGAAAAGAACGTACTTACTATGTCTACAACAACTGCAGCCATCAGGAAGCTTACAAGGAAACAGGTATGCAGGGAGTCAGCTACACCACCGGTGTTCCGGCTATGATCGGTGCCATGATGTTCTTCAAAGGCGAATGGCAACGTCCGGGTGTAAACAATGTAGAAGAATTTAATCCGGATCCGTTCATGGAACAGCTCAATAAGCAGGGACTGCCTTGGCATGAAGTGTTTGATAAAGATCTGGAACTATAATAGAACGAGTCAGAATGAAGAATATAGGAGATAAAGCACCGGAAGTATTAGGTATCAATGAAAAAGGTGAAGAGATCCGCCTAAGTGCTTATAAAGGAAAAAAGATAGTACTGTATTTCTATCCGAAAGACAGTACATCGGGGTGCACGGCACAGGCATGCAGTCTGCGCGACAACTATTCCGAACTGCGTAAAGCCGGTTACGAAGTAATCGGTGTCAGCGTAGACAGCGAGAAGTCGCACCAAAAATTCATCGATAAGAATAATCTTCCTTTTACGCTGATAGCCGATACGGACAAAAAGTTGGTAGAAGAATTTGGTGTATGGGGAGAGAAAAAGCTGTATGGACGTGCCTATATGGGAACCTTCCGCACTACTTTCCTGATCAATGAAGAAGGAATCATAGAACGGATTATCACTCCCAAAGAAGTGAAAACCAAAGAGCATGCCTCACAGATTTTAAATCAATAAATCCATTAATTACAAGAATAAGGTATGGCAAAGAAAGACGAACTTAATTTTGAAACAGATAATAAAATGGCATCAAGCGAAAAACTGAAAGCCTTACAGGCTACCATGGAAAAGATAGAAAAGAACTTCGGTAAAGGTTCTATCATGAAAATGGGTGATGATAGTGTTGAACAAGTGGAAGTGATTCCTACCGGCTCCATTGCTTTAAACGTGGCACTTGGCGTAGGAGGATATCCTAGGGGAAGAATCATCGAAATCTATGGTCCGGAATCTTCCGGTAAAACGACTCTGGCTATTCACGCCATTGCCGAAGCACAAAAAGCCGGTGGTATCGCCGCTTTTATTGATGCCGAACATGCCTTCGACCGTTTTTATGCAGCGAAATTAGGCGTGGATGTAGACAATCTCTGGATTTCTCAACCGGACAATGGAGAGCAGGCCTTGGAAATAGCCGAACAGTTAATCCGTTCTTCCGCTATTGATATTATTGTTATTGACTCCGTAGCAGCATTAACTCCGAAAGCAGAAATTGAAGGCGACATGGGTGACAATAAGGTAGGTTTGCAGGCACGTCTGATGTCACAGGCTTTGCGTAAATTGACCGGTACAGTCAGCAAAACACGTACGACTTGTATCTTTATCAACCAGCTCCGTGAAAAGATTGGCGTCATGTTCGGTAATCCGGAAACAACGACAGGTGGTAACGCATTGAAGTTCTATGCTTCTGTACGTATAGATATCCGTGGTAGCCAGCCAATCAAAGACGGTGAAGAAGTTCTTGGTAAACTGACTAAGGTGAAAGTGGTGAAGAACAAAGTAGCACCTCCTTTCCGCAAAGCAGAATTTGATATCATGTTTGGTGAAGGTATTTCTCACTCCGGAGAAATCATCGATTTGGGCGCAGAACTGGGAATCATCAAAAAGAGCGGTTCATGGTATAGCTACAATGACACTAAACTTGGTCAAGGACGTGATGCAGCCAAGGTATGTATCAAAGATAATCCCGAACTTGCTGAAGAACTGGAAGGATTGATCTTCGAAGCCTTGAATAAAAAATAAGTTGTTTCAACCGATTCAACTAAGAATAAATAATATAAGCTGTCTCAAAACATCGGATGAGACAGCTTATTTTTAGCTTAAACATAAAAATGTCCCCTATCTGAATTTGTACTGTGAGAATTCAGATAGGGGACATTTCTTTCACTTTTTATATGAAATAGATATAGGCTAATGTACTTAAACTAATAACTACCCATAACAAAACGCCTTGGATCAAAGGTTTGACACCGACAGATCTTAGAACATCCAAAGAAAGGGAAGCGCCTATAAAAAACATGGTAATAGTTAATGTCTTGCGTGCAATTCCATTGATGGCAGCACCCAACTGTGGCACGCCATTCAGTAAATATGTATTCGCAATCATAGCCAGAATAAAGAAGAAAATAAACCAAGGAATACTTATCTTCTGTCCTTTACTTTTAAATATAAAAGAAGTGGCGAATGCCATTGGTATGATCCAAAGAGCACGGGTCAACTTGATAGTTGTAGCAACCTTCAGTGCTTCTTCACCATAAGCAGCACCTGCTCCCACCACAGAACTGGTATCATGAATAGCAATGGCAGCCCACGTGCCAAACTGATGTTCGGTCATATCCAAAGCATGTCCGATAGCCGGGAAGATAAAAAGCGCAATAGCATTCAGAATAAAGATCGTTCCCAATGCCACGGACATTTCACTGTCTTTGGCCCTCAGCACCGGCCCTACTGCCGCAATAGCACTACCACCACAGATAGCAGTTCCCGAACTAATCAGATAGGAAGTATTTCTGTCTATCTTGAATATTTTACGACCAATAAACCAGCCGATGAGCAACGTGCCCACCACAGAAATAACAGTGAACTCCATCCCTTCTTTACCAGATGCTAAAGCCGACTGAAGATTCATACCGAATCCCAATCCTACTACAGAATATTGCAGCAAATATTTAGATGTCTTTTTATTAAATTTGGGATGTGCCTGTCCGCAGGTTAATGCGAAAATAAGTCCGAGAAACAAAGCTACCGGAGGAGTCACCCATGCGGACCATGCTTGTAAACCAGGAATATAATCTAAAAATAAGAAAAAAGTTAAAGTAGAAAGTATTGCAACGTAAATTGTCTTGTTGTTGGTTTGCAACGTTTTTGTAGCGGTTGAAATCATTTTTTTATCTTTTTATAATTTTGCGGGTGCAAAGGTACGGCAAACAATCAAGACAACCCAATTGTTTCTAATTATGTATTATAACTTTTTGTTATAGCCACTTCTCTTATTGTTACATTATGCTCCTACGATGTCCTTTCCAAATGGTGATAATGCTAACGCAGCCAACTTAAAGTGCTGCAAACCAAAAGGTATCCCAATAATAGTGATACATAGGACAGCTCCAAAAACCAGATGTGACAGACAAATCCAAATACCACCCAAAAATATCCATAAAACATTCATCAGTATATAAAGGCATCCGCTTGAACGCCCACCACTCCTTACTTCTTTTCCAAAAGGCCACAAAGCAAGTCCTGCCAACTTCAATGTTTGCATACCGAAAGGTATACCTACAATTGTAAGCATCATCAATATACTTGAGATTAAGTACTCCACTGCCGTAAAAATACCGCCAAGCAATAACCATAACAAATTCATTAAACAGCCCATAAGTATCAGTTCTAATATTTATTTAGTATTTTCTTTGTTGTCTCATCCGGTCTGCCTTGAAAATACAGATCGATTACCTTCTGAAATAAATCATCAGAAGCAGCTTCGTTAAAAAGTGTCATACACGACAGCACTTTCATTGCGTCCAATCCTCCGAATACATCTACCGCAGTCTTACCTTTCAGTTGCAAAAATACTGTTGTTATTTCACGGAGTCTCACTCCCAAAATGGGATGAGCAAGATATGCTTCGGCCTCCTCTTTACCACAGATTCCATAATACTGAGAATTATAGCTCATCCCCAATCCTTTTAACTGAGGAAATATGTACCAAATCCAATGAGAATATTTTTTCCCATTTTTCACTTCTGCAAGTGCTTGGTTATAAACACCTTGCTGGGCATCTAGAAAATGCAGCAAGTTATAATCCGTAAGATATTTTCCCAACGCATAGTTTCATAACGACATGAAGACAAATTTAGATATAAATCTCGATTTCTATGCCAATGTAATAAGAAAAAGTCAAGACCACCCCTATCTTTATGGCGTTGGAGGTCTCGGTGGGCGAGCCTCAAAATTATTGTTCAACGAGCTTTAGTCTCAAAATGTAATCGCCTATGAGAATAGTCTGTGGTCTTGACGTTCACAAAGATAGTGTATTTGCTTGTATCTTGAACGAGAATGGAGACAAATTTGAATGTAAATTTGGTGTTTTGACCCCTGAGTTGGAGGAATTACATCAGCTGCTCCTTACACATGATGTAAAAGAAGTTACTATGGAAAGTACGAGTATCTATTGGCATCCGATTTGGCGTATTCTGGATGATATTGAAGATTTGAAACTGGTCAATCCCTATTTCATTAAACAGTTGCCGGGTAGGGAGAGTGATGTGCGTGATGCTGCGTGGATTGCAGAATGTACCATCAAAGATTTGATTCGCGGCAGTTTTGTCCCTTCTACCATTGTTCAGCGCATGCGTCAATACAACCGTCGTATATTTGACTTAAACAAGGAAATCGTTTACAAACTCACCAAATTGAACGCTGTTCTTCAACGTTGCAACATTCGCATAAGTAACCATGTCTCTTCTGTGGACAGCAAAAGTTACAAGGAGGTAGTCCGTCTTCTTTCCGAAGGAGTCACCGATGCTAATCATCTGGCATGTGTAATCCACGGGCGTACAGTAAACCGGGTGGGTAAAGATACTATTATTGCTTCACTGAGAGGTGTTATATCGGATGTTGACATTGACTTAATCCGTCAGTACCGGGAAGAAATAGAACTTGCTCAGCGGCATAAACAGGAATGCCAGCATAAGCTTACCCAAATGTGCCAAAATGAATTCCTCAAAGAGTTTAAAAATCTTCAAACCATCCCCGGAGTCAAGGAACGTTCGGGCACCTCCATATTAGTGGAAATAGGAGCAAACATGAAAATGTTTATTACCGCATACGCATTAGTGTCATGGTGTGGACTCAAACCCCGAAACGAAGAAAGCGCAGGAAAAATCAAATCGCGTAGAATCACGCATGGTAATAAGTACATCCGAAAAACAATGATTGAATGCGCATGGGGGCTAGTAAAACACAGGATTGCTTCTTCTCCAAATTTAGTTATACACAAACGGTCGTCAGAAAGAAAAATGCCATGAAAGTGAAAGTGGCTGTTGCCCGTAAAATGTTAATAGCCATTTGGCATGTATTATCGGAGGGTAAACCTTATATCGATTATAAGAAGCCTGATACAACAAGCAACTCATAATATACCGCTTATTGTAAGGTCAGTATCTTTGTGGTAGCTTCGACTCCGTCTTGCAAATTGACTGATGCTTTAATCGGCTTAGGATGCCAGTGTAGGAACAGAAGAGCCCGAAGAGGAAAATGAAATATACAAAAACAACAGACCACCTCTAAAAGGTGGCCTACAGAGTCATGTACCCTAAAAAAGAAACAAAGACTCTGAGGAGCCATAAAGATAGGGGGGCTTGACTTAAATTCGTTTTCTTAGAGGAAGATACATAAAAATACGAAATGGCATAAATTAATCCAAACGAATATTACCAATCACCGGAACTATATGAATAAGAAAACGCTGATTATTTTTCTCCGATAAAGAATCTCTCGGAACTCCCTTTATGCCACTACCACTTATCACTAATTCACAACGATTCATATTTGAGAAATCTAGATTAGCTTCTTTACACCAAAACTTATGCAAAGCCAAAGCACGTTGATAACTTAGCACATCATTATTGTGCCACTCATCTGTATTGTAACCATCAGCAGAAGCCTGCCCTTCAATAACCACCAAATATTTAATACCCTGATTGATAGAATCATTCTTTTGTAGATATTCTATAGTCTTTTTAATCTCTTGCCCTGCCAATATAATGGATTTTCTTAAAGAATCTGCCACTGCCTTATTTCCATCAATATCACCTTGCAATTTGTTCAGACCAAATTCACCAGTCTGATAAGTGACTTGAATACGAAAAATATGCTTTATATATTCTTCATTAAATTCAAAATACGTAGAATCTATATTTTCAACAGCTTTATAAATGGACTTTATTTCTGTATATTTATCAGCCATTTTTTTCAATTCAGCTTCTTTAATTTTAAATCGACTGTAAGAAACCACAAAAAGCACTAACATTATAGCAAACAGCGTAGTCATGATATCTACATAACTTGGCCAAAAAGAGGTTTTATTATCGTTCAAATCATTCATATGCTATCTTTTCTTTTTGAAAAGTTTTTTCATTTTATGCACTATTGATTCATTTGCTTTCTCCAATTCAGTATTCAAATTATTTATTTCGTCCTTTTGACCAGCTATCATCTTTTCTAAGCTATCAAGTCTTTCCATATATTGAAATTTGTCAATGGACGTTCCTTCCATATTTGACTCAGCATTTTTTCTCCGAAAATCATTTGTCAATCCTCGTCTCTGTTCTCCAGTAAAAGATACATCTTTTTTTTCCACTACCTCCTTCAACTCTGACAAATGCTTTTCTATAACATCCAATTGCTTCAAGTAATCAAAGTCTGTATTAACTTCCGACATATTAAACGAATCATCTAATGATCTAGTGAATAATTTCCATTTTTCATCCAATCGTTCTTGTACCTGCTTCAACATTCTTTCAAATTCATCAGCATGATTAGAGATAGATATGGAATATTGGTCATTCAATTTTGAAATCGAATCTGTTTGCTTTGTATACAACTCTTTCAATTTTTCTTCAGCAATGTCTGCATAGTTTACAGCAATAGCATGCTTTTGATCAATCAAATCCATATGCTTATTAATAGAATTGATTACGCTATTTCCTACTATTTGTTCTTGCCCTAAGTGCTCTCCTAACTGATTAACAGACTCTTCAAAGGTTGTCACTCTATTCAATATTTCATTCAATCTTTCTGCCACTGATTGTGGTATTTCCAAAGATGCGTTATAACGATGTTGAGTATCTATTAACTGTTGAGTAGAAATGACTATTTCATCCTTTACCTGATTAAACAATGACATAGATTCTGCAAGGCTATCGAATCTTTCTGAAGCCAAAATGAATTTATCGAGTGTTACATTCATTTTGGCTGATTGGAGAACAGTCAATAACTTCTGCTGATAAATCACATTCTGATTAATCTGTTCTATATTTTTACCCATAGCAAAAACAGCCTTGGCTACAATATCAACATTTGCATTAAAAGCATCCCCAAAAGAAGTCGTACACTTATCAAATGTAGTTTGAAATCGGTCAAGAACTCCATCAAAAGCAGGTTCAAACTTTGTTATAGTACTTCTCAATTTTGATAATGCACTAACCATGCTTGTGCCAAGTTCGGGCATCAACTCATTTTGAATAAACCTATAAAAGACATTCTTCTCTATATTCAAATTTTTCCTAACACAAACCGCATACCAATTAGACAATGTCATTAGCAACAAACCTATCAAACTTGTTGACATAGATATCAACACACCATGAATCAGTTTCGCTATCTTATCATCATTTACCAAATCTCCTCCATCTGAAACATTAAAACAATAAAGTCCGACAAATACTCCGAGAAAAGTTCCCATCAATCCAATATAGGTTGGAAAAGATAATGTGGCTGTAGCATCCTCAAATTTCGATTTCGCTATTCGTTCTGTCTTATGCTGAATAATAGAAAAATCAGTTGTTCCCTCATTTTTTCGAATATAATCATTCAATTCATCAATAAGTCCTTTTAACAAGAGGCTTGTGACCTTTTTCCCTTGTTTATCCTGAGCTAATATAGTAGGCAAATCATCCCCTTGTCTTATATAAACAACATTAGCCGGAAAAATCAATTTAACATCTTGTAATTTTTTATATGTTTGCCATACAAACCAAACTTGTACTGCACATATAAAAACAGTTACCCATAAAGAATGATTCGCTAAAAATAGAAATATAGAATCCACCATTGCTTATTTTACTCTTTTATTTTTGTCAATTTCAAAATACGATTAACGACAGGCAGAAAAAACAAAGAATCCTCCCAAGACATACTCAGATTGCCATCGTCTTCAGTCACTACTTGCTTTTGAAAATTTGTTTTTAAATCAGTCTCAATATCATCAGAGATACAACACTCTATATCACCAAGTTTCATTTTATCTCCATCCAATTTATTGATTTCAGAAAGCATTTCAATATAAAGTCTGTTCATATTTGTTATTTGTGAAATGAGTTTATCGCAAAGTCCATTTTCGAAATCGACCTTTATCTCTCCTATATCCTTATACTGTTTATCGTCAACTCCCATAAATACATAAGGAGAAGCGGAAATATCTGAATTCTTACGGTAAAGACCACCATAACAAGTGCACTCTTTTCTGTAATCAGGAAGATGTAATTTTACAGTATTACCCTTGCCATCCGGGAATCGATCTTTCAAGATAATCATGGTCAGTTTTCCCAACACTTCAACATCTTTCGTAATAAAGTTGTCGATATACCTGCTCCCGTTTCCTGAAAACAAGATGTCACTAGGACAAGATAAGCCTTTCGATTTTAACATTTCAGCAAAATAGAATATAACAGCCGCATAATGGTAAAGGAACAACGGGCGATAATCTTTCAGTAATTTTGCATGAATATTAGTTTCCTCATCATGCTCTAACCAAAAATTGATAATGTCTTTCGTCGAACTCTTACTTTTTCCTGAAAGTAAATATCTATTCAATTCTTTCAATTCGTCCGACTTAAATTCTATATTTTTCAGATAATGCTGATATATTCCATTAGTTTTAGCATCACTCATCAAATCATATCCATTTCCCCACAAAACATCACATCCAAAATGGACTGAATTTGCCAATTTGGGATTTTCGTTTTCAAACAATACGAAATCAGTGGAACCACCACCAATATCCACCAATGCAACCGATGAAATACCTTTAAAGGCGTTTTTCGTGCTGAAATAATAATAAGGGGCTTCAGATTCCGTATAGCATTTAATCTGTGAACCTTCAATACCCAATACCTGCTTCGCCTTTTCTGCCCATAAAGATTCATACATTTTCCGTACACTACCTTTGAAACTAAGAGGACGAAACCAAATTAATTCCGTATTACTCAGATTTGCATTTTCCTGCAAAAGGTCGTACTTAATCATCATCAACAGTTCTTGTATGAACAATCCGGCTTCTGTTTTGACTAGTTCTTCATTCCATTTTATATCGGTAGTTATCTCATTATGACCTACAATTTTCTTTTTCCCATAAGAAAACGCGATATTTCGATTATCAAACAACTTAGGCGAATTCACTTCATCAACTGCTTTGCATAAGGCTGTACGCAAAGGAAATTTATAAAGTTTACCGTCTATAAAGGTTGGTATAAATTCGGTTTGGAAATAGTCAAGAAAAGATTTTTCAGACACATCTTCCCACAAATATATTTCATCTTTTTGAGAACTTTCCGTTTTTGCATGCAAATAACTTACAATAGGCTCCTTCATAGTGAGTTGTTCAGGTTCTTTCGGGGCTTCTGACCGTTCACGTCGAGAAATGAAAGTATTTGTAGTGCCAAAGTCGATAGCATAAATAAAAGATTTCTGCGTTTTTGTAGCATTTTGCCACCTAGGCATCAAAACGCCACAATAATCTTCGCCCTCAAGTCTAATTTTCAGACGGATTATATCAAAATTTGAATTGAACAATTCATAATATTTAGTGCCACAAGCTGAATCTTTATTTTGAACGCTTCTTACCAATGGTTTTTTAACACCCGATTTGTACGTACTATCCAAAGCCTCGTTTATAATGTTATAACCTCCTTTGTCAGCCTTCGTAAAAAAGTCACAAGAAATGTCATCTACCGAAAATGTCTGTCGGCTATTTCCATCTTTTGCCACTAGCATTAATTTATAATAATTATCAAACTCCATATTACCTGTTCTCACTCGAGGGAACAAAGCTATATCAAAATTCACTTTATATGAAGTAGGTAAGTCTATGATTTTTCCGTCATCCGATTTTTGTGGAGATTCAAAATAATTTTTCTCATATTCCTTTCCATTTACAACCAAAGAGACTGTGATTTTCCGCCGTGATTCTTTGTATTTCAAAGAAACATTGGCCAAATCCAATCTTGATATGGCATCTTCACTCAAAGGCAGTAGATAATCATAGTCATGTTTTTCTTCGAATTCCGGCAACATGTAATTTTCACTAGAAATACGATAAGGCATTCTGATGATAGCATCCGTAAAATAGTTTCCTACATTATTATTATATGATAGACAAATACCATTTATCACCAAATTACTATTTTCTTCTGTTTTCACAAGATTCAATTCCTGTGAATAGTCATTTTTAATATCCGAATCTGCTGCAAACGATTTTATATAATCACGAATATTAGCAAAACGATTATCCACCTCAGAAGCAAAAAGTGTGTTATACATATAATTTTTGAACTCTACGGAACGTTTTTCAAAGGGCAGAATATCTTTAAAATAACATCCTTTGCTATCTTTTCTTTTCAGTATAGGCATTTTCTCATACTGGCTACCGATAAAAGAAGCGTCATCATCTTTCATCTTTTTATCTAAATCCGGAGGAGTGATGAATCCTGTCATTGGAGAACTTGTACCCAAGAGAAAGTTTTTTCCTCCTGCGTCCAATATAATAAAATAAAGTGTATCAGTATTCCCCAAATCATTTTCATAATAAGTACTGACAGCTTTTTCCAAAATAGGGACACGTTCTTTTAGTAATGGCAAACATTCGTTTTTCACCCATTCCTTAATAATGATTTTTTCATTGCGTGCTTTGTGATATTCTTGGTTGAATAGTAGTTCATAAACATCCAAACAATCAGAAACTAATCTATCATAAGCCAATCCTGTTTCTACATTTGAATCCCTTCTCTGTTCATACAATCTACGGAAAGCTTCATTCACCACAAAAAAGCGAGCAAAAGGAGTTGGCAAGGCATTTAATGCACCACTATTATCCGTTCTTTGTTCTCCTACTTGATGAAGACTTGCCGCATCTATAACTCCTTTTTCTGCCGTCCAACTACTACCGGATAATCCTCGGTTGATAATATTCAAATCAATGCTGTTTTCTTCCATAATTCTATCCTACCACTTTCTTTGTATAACAATCTATCGCTTTATATGCACATTCCAATAGATGTCGCAATTTTAAGTCATCATCCTTACGCATCTTATTACTTTCTTTGATCATACGAAGAACATAATCGGGCTGCGAAGCATCAATGGAAACGCCTTTTATTGGATTAGCCATATTTTCGCAACTTGTCAATGGGGAAAATCCACGCTTATTATTTGCTATCTGCTCGTACCATTCGGCAAAATTCTTCATAAATGTTTCTAATGTTATGAAAGAATCGTCTTCATAAAAGCCATTACCCAAACCTCTCGTCTTTCGCAATGGGAAATGATTCTCAGACTTTAAGAATTCGACTAATCTTTGAAGCAATCTCATATCTGCCAGCACCTTCACCACATCATTATAGCCATCGCCTGCAGATACCTTATCCAACACCGATTGATCATTCCGAATTGCACGTGACATATATTGGCAAGTCTTTTGCCGTTCTCTTCCCAAAAAGTCGAACAAGGATGTAGCTGCTACCAATTCTATAAAATGAGCCGGGTCGTCTTGTTTAGATTCATCATTCTGATATGATTTTTTCAGACTCTTTTCTCCTATATAATATAAGTAATCAGATTTGACTGTTTTTTCATAATAAGTCAATGCCGCCTTAGTTTTCGTCAAGAAATTAGAAGAATCTATAGAACTGCCCGTGGCAGTTGGATCATCCAATGCAAAATACGGAAGAACTGTGACTGCCCCCATCAATGATTTTTGCAAGTTAGGGTGCGCAGCAGAACCTCTTATCATTTTTTCAAGCAAAGGATAGCCGGAAGCACCTGTTCCTCCAAAAATAGAACTAACAATAAAAATCTTATCTTCTTTTTGAAAATGACGTTGCAAAGCATCAAACCAGTCTGCACCAGTAATCATTTCTCCCAACACCACCGTTCCGACATTCGGATTTCCCTTGAATCCCACAGCCAATTTGTTTCTCAAATTGGCTTCCGAATATAAAGTCTGAACCAAATAACGGTTAATATCATCATCTGGCACGCTACCATACCCTAAGTAAGACTCAAAAGCTTCCTGACTAGACATCGAATCATTTGTGGAATTTTGCTCATTATCCAACGATTGGTATCTGGCGATTTGCGTTCCAAAGAAACCTTTTAAAGCATTTCCAACCACACTTGTATTTTCCCCTACTGTATAATTATAGATTTTAATATAACTATCTATCAAATCATCCAACTGCGTTTTCTCTCTTAAATCTTGATGGGGATCAATAAGAATGGGGATTATCGAATACCCTTTTGAATCATATCCGGCCGACAACAACATGATGATTGACTTCATCACACGTAAGCCAGTTCCACCAATACAACATACAAATACTTTTTTATTTGCCATAACTACTTTATCTTAAACCAACGGTACGCATTCGTTGGAAATAAATTACACCATACAACAGATAGAATTACAAAAAATAACAAACTATAAATAGCACTTCCCAAATAGAATTTGCTTATAAATTCACCCGTACCACTTAGATTTGTTTTATCGAGAGTAAACATGCAACAGAAATAAGTGGCAAGAATAGACAAAAGCAAGGCTATCGCCATCCAAGCTCCCCAATGCCTCATTCGATAATGATAGCCGAATGGCTCCATTCTATTATTATACCATGTATAATATAAAATGCAAGCTACGGCAGTCAGGAATACACATGAAATAAAAAGCCAAAGATCACAATTCGACAAAGACTTAATAAAAACCTTTGCCGCATTTTGTTTAGCTTCATTATCCTTAAAACTATTGATAAAAGTTTGTTCATTGGGAAGAAGCCACTGATAAAAGATTGTCTTTAGTAACATTGCTAGTTATTGTTTGATTTTTGATAATAATATTCGGTTCGGTTCTTCACACCATTTGGTTGCTTTTCCGGCATAACAACCTCTGATAAAACTTTCAAGAGAGAAGGTCTTATCTAATTCCTGTTCTGATTTTGCACCAAGGAATGAGGAAAACAAACCGGTAATTTCAGCTTCGGATACAGCAAATGACCATTCTATCACATCAGCCTTATCAAACATATCACTCACCTTCACTGTGACTATGGCTTTAGCCTCACGTTCCAATTGTTTGTTTGCGTGGTTTTTTACTTGATAAGCAATCGTGTCTACTTTCACTGTACTTCCATGAACTGACTTTATAGAAAGGGAATCTTTTAACAAGCCATCTTCTACCATCTTCCACGGATAATTCTTCATATCTATAACTATGTTGAAAGAACAAGTATCACTATACTCTTCATCTATATCAGTAATGGTAGGAGCATTATCTAATCTAAAACCATTGTCTATTTTCACCAAATCAAAAGCAGGTGATTGATAGTCGATACCCCAATCTATTGCATCCACATAGCGTTTGTTGTCTTTCAATATGGTTGCTATACAATTCTTCAGCCATACCACATTCTCCGCTTTACCTATGATCAAATAATAATATGGAGATTTTTTACAGGCAGAACTTCCGTCTTTAGCCAAATAATCGGAAGTAGCCGCTACCAAAGACAAAGTCAAATCTCCATGTTTCATCACCAAATTTCTAACATCAGAAGCATATTGAGATAGTTTTACTTCCATCGTTTTACTACCCACAGGACTATACTTCATATCCGAAACCAACACAGCTGATTCTCCCTTTGAAAAATCTAAAGAATTGATTACAATTTCTAGCATTGACGGAACCTCGGTTGATGCAGAAGAAACAAACTCACCGCCATTCATCTTCCTTTTGAATGTTTGCAGATTTAATTCTTGAGGGAGCGCATTTTGTTGCTCAAAAACATAAATATTATCAAGTAATTTTTCGAAGTCTGAAAATATAGACCATACATCGTGCTTAAAATCCGTTACCTTATTTGCTCTAAAGAAACCATTCATACTTCCAGAAGCCTCAATATAGAATTTAATCCGTACGGGATTTTCAGACATAAAATGCTTTGTAGACAAAGTATCACATAACGATCCATCATCGTTAAAACTTGGATGATGAATGGCATTTATAACTTCATCACCACAAGCAACTAAATATCCCAGGATAAAGAAAAAGCAAAGAAGCCCTACTCCATTTCTAACTATTTTCATATAATAGCATTTCTATATGTCCGCAGCTTCCCCAAACCAGACTCTTTTTTTCTTTAAAAACAACTATTATATAAAGAAAAAAGCGCGGGAATCTGTACCTGTTACTCGTCCCGCACATCAAGGCTCTCGCATAGCCCACCCCGCCAGAACGAGCAACGCAGAAGCCCACGCCGATATGTATAACAATTATACACATCTTTCGTTCAAGAAAGATGCATAAAATATATAAGCATATCCCGTAGACATCTACTGTTGCTTCGTTTCGGGCAGAGTGGTTCAAAATTTGCGAGATTTTGATGTGCCAAAGACAAAACGTCAAGTAAACGTCTTTCTTTATATAATACATCTCCCACACCACCCTAACCTCACGAATTGAGGTATCGGCGTGAGAGACAATGCAAAACTATAAAAATAAAATTAAATATCCTACTTCATGCCATTCTTTTTCATTAAAGATACACCTTTTCGGCAAAAGCAATCCAAACTCATTAAAATATTACCTCCTATTACTTATCCCCCAATCTATTAACAAATAAATTATTCTTTATTAGAAGTAAACTTGCTTTTATCAAGAAGATAAGTTACCTTTGTTTAATAGTAAACTATAAATGCAAATTCCAATTATACAAATGAAAGTTGCAACTTTAAAAACGCAACTTGCATTTATAAAAACAAAAGCTTCAATTATAGTTTATAATTAACCAATAAGAACTTTAGTATTAGACGAAAGGAACTTTACCTCTAATACCAAAGAACTTATCTATTAATACTTTAGAACCAAGACAGTATGGCACGATACATTATGGAAGAGATGCCCGACATTCAGAAAACGGGCAAAAGAATTACTTATCCCAAGTTTGCACGGATAGACAATGCAAGCATAAAAGAGTTGGCGCAACGAGTAGGAGACGTCAGCGGCTTCAGTGCCGGAGACATAGAAGGCGTATTGCTCCAAACCGCCATAGAAATGGCGCATCTGATGGCGGAAGGACGCTCTGTGAAAATAGACGGAATAGGGACTTTTACCCCCGCACTCGCCCTATGCAGAGACAAAGAACGGGAAGAGGCGGAAGAAGGCGCCAAACACCGCAACGCACAAAGCATCTGCGTAGGAGGAGTGAATTTTCGGGTAGACAGAACGATGATCAGAAACATTAATGAAAGATGCCGGCTGGAAAGAGCTCCATGGAAACCACAACGTTCCTCAAAAAAGTTCACACCGGAGCAACGGCTGGCATTAGCTCTGAAATTTCTCGACGAACACTCTTTCCTGACTGTATTGGATTACCGGAGACTGACTGGACTGCTTCAGACAGCCGCTACTAAAGAGCTGAAACAATGGGCTGATCTTCCGGAATCAGGTATTGGTATTGCGGGAAGAGGTTCGCACAGAGTCTATGTAAAGAAGAAAGTTGCCACTGAATAAAAAGCAATATATGATGAGAGATACTCTGGAAATAGATGAGAGATAACTAAAAACGAATGAGAGATAACAGTGTTCAGGCGTATTTTCACTATAAAATGATGAGAGATAGGTTCTCGGAGAAGTATCTCTCATTCGATAAGAATCTTATTATCTGATATTTAAGAAAAAACAATGAGAGTAATGAGAGATAAAATCTTTTTTTCTTTTTCTGTAGAAGGTTAGATTCGAATGAAAAAGCAGCGGTTATGATCGAATTGGAAAATAAACGCACAAAAATGGAATAATCATCTTAAAAGAACTATCTTTGATTTTTGATTGTTTGAAGAGCTAGGATCTGAAAACAAAAAGCAGCAAACTTTATAGTTATGGAAACAGTGAAAAAGATACCATATGGCATGTCCAACTTTGAGGACGTAATCATGCAAAACTGCTATTACGTGGACAAAACAATGTATATCCCCTTATTGGAAGATCAAGCCAACTACCTGATATTCATTCGTCCTCGACGTTTCGGCAAGAGTCTACTGCTTAGTATGGTTCGGTCATACTATGACCTTTCACAAAAAGATAAGTTCCAGCAACTCTTCGGCAATCTCTGGATCGGTCAGCATGCAACTCCGCTTCAAGGCAAATACCAAATACTTTATCTTGACTTTTCCAAAATCGGTGGCAATATTGATGAACTGCCACAAAGATTTGATTCTTACAGCGCTGTGCAGCTAGACGGTTTTCTCAACCGATATCGTGAATATTACACAGATGAATTCATAGAACGTTTCAGTGCTGCGGATAAAGGAATTGATAAACTTCACATCCTTGATGACGAAGCCAGGAGATTAGGTTATCCCCTATATCTTATTATAGATGAATACGATAACTTCACCAATGTCGTCCTCAATGAAAAAGGCAACGAAATATATCGTGCCATCACCCACGCAAGCGGCTTCTACCGTGATGCCTTCAAAAACTATAAAGGGATGTTCGACCGTATCTTTATGATCGGTGTCAGTCCCGTAACGCTAGACGACTTGTCGAGCGGTTATAATATCGGTTGGAACATCAGTACCAGTCCGGTATTTAACCAGATGCTAGGATTTTCTGAAAAAGATGTGCGCACTATGTTCCAATATTACAAGGAAACAGGGCAACTGCATGGAGATATTGAAGAGATGATTCTGGAAATGAAGCCGTGGTATGACAATTATTGTTTTGCACGTCAAAGCCTGAGTTCTGATCCCAAAATGTTCAACTGCGATATGGTACTTTACTACCTTCGGAATCGGATTCAGTTGGGAGCATCTCCCGAACAGATGATTGACCCTAATACCCGAACGGATTATAACAAGATGAAAAAACTCATCCAACTGGATCGTCTTGACGGCAATCGCAAAGGCGTTATCAAACGCATTGCCGAAGAAGGAAAAATCATCACTAACCTATTCCAGTCTTTTTCCGCAGACCAGATTACGAATCCGGAAATATTTCCCAGCCTGCTTTTTTACTATGGCATGCTGACTATCATCGGAACACGTGGAAATCTGACTATCTTAGGAATCCCTAATACAAATGTCCGAAAACAATATTATGAATATATCTTGGAAGAATATCAGAGCCACCACTATATCAATCTGATAGATATAGAGATACTCTTCAATAACATGGCATTTGACGGTGAATGGCGACCTGCATTGGAATTTATAGCCAAAGCTTATAAAGAGAATTCTTCCGTGCGTAGCAGCATTGAAGGAGAACGCAATATTCAAGGATTCTTCACTGCCTATCTTAGCGTCAATGCATATTACTTGACGACACCTGAGGTAGAGTTGAGCCATGGCTTTTGCGACATGTTTCTCATGCCTGACCTGCAACGCTATGCAGAAATTGCACACAGCTATATAGTAGAACTAAAATATCTGCCTAAAGAAAAGTTTGATGCCCAGTCTGCCGAACAATGGGAAGAAGCGGTGGCTCAAATTCATGGTTATGCCGCAAGTCCGAAAGTCCGTCTATTATGCCAAGGCACGCAACTTCACTGCATCGTAATACAGTTCTGCGGTTGGGAGATGGTTCGTATGGAAGAAGTCTGACCTACAAGTTCTTGCTATGATGCCCCGCAAAGCGCATAAAAACCTGAGATAATCCTCCCTCCTGCCCTTGTAGCTGCACAAAATTAAATTCGCGCAACATTGGCATCCCTTTTATCTCAACTACCCGTAAAGTGCCGGCCACAAGTTCTTTATGCACCGACCGGATAGAAACAATTCCCATACAATCAGTATGTTCCAAAAAGAGCTTGATACTCTCCGTACCACCAAGATACATCAGAACATTCAAAGAAGACAGCTTCAGATTGTGTTGCGACAGGGCTCGTTCAAATACATCCAACGTCCCCGAACCTCTTTCACGCAAAACCAAAGGGATATTCGGCAATTCTGCAGGTGTTACCTCCTCCTGAATATTTAGTTTACTGTTCACATGCACTACCGCAACAAGTTCATCTTGCAAAAACAAAGTATATTTCAGATTAGGTAAACGAAAAATACCTTCCACCAATCCCAATTCAATCCGGTGTTCTTGCAAAGCGACCTCCACTCCCCGAGAGTTTCCATTAAGGACGGAAAGATTGACTTGTGGAAACTTCGCAATAAAATGAGCCAATAAAGGGGGCAGAACATATTGAGCAATCGTCGTGCTAGCTCCCAGTTTCAACTCTCCAATATACTCGTTATGCAACAAATGCATTTCATATTCAAGCCGCTTGTAATCATCTAAAATCTTTTCGCTATGCTTCAGCAGTAATTCACCGGCAACAGTCAATGAGATTTTACTCCCCTGACGTTCGAACAAACGAGCCTGATAATAAGTCTCCAATTCCTGAATATGCTTAGTGATAGCAGGCTGGCTGACAAACAATTCTTGCGAAGCCTTTGTAAAACTCAGATTCTTCGCTACGCTCTGAAATACTTTTAAACGAAAATCGGACACCTTTTTATTTGAGTTATTTGAGGATTAAAATTCAAAATCAAGAATTAAACACAAGGACTATAGTTCTTCAGCTCTGATTCCCAATGCCTGCATAACAGGAAATGCCAACATATCCCACTTATACTCTACCTGCACTTCAGGCTCATTCATACGAAACTGGATAATCTCCTTGCCTTTCACTTCATGCAACGCATCGGATACTTTCTTTCCATATTCTTCATTGAAAGAAACGACAATCATCCTTTTCACATCAGCCGAATCAGCAACGATAGACAATAAATCCAAAAACAAATCTTCGCGTGAAACCATCCCTTCCGAAGGAACACTTGCAAATGAATATTCACCATAAGGACTCTGAAAAGCGACTCCATTCAACTCCTTCACCAAATCGGAAGGATGGCAATGTACAAGCTGATCGGACTCCTTATCGTAAACAAAAAGAAATTGTACTTCATTTTTCCCTTCCGTGATTCCGGCATCCAGAGTCAGATAAGTGGTCAACATAGAAAGGTCGATATCCTGTAAAGAACGTCGCAAAGTCTCTTCAAAGTAACCTTTCATATCTGTAATTACAAAATTCAAGAAAGCAGCATCAATCAACACTACTGTTTCAGACAGTTTTATTTGAGGTTTATCATTCATACCTTATTTATAATATGATTACAGCGGATAAAGATACTACAATACTTTTATTTATTCACTTCATTTCGCGGCAAATTCGTCAGTATCATTCAGATGAAAAACGTCATTTTGTCTTCTAACTCTCTTATTATCATGCTATTTTGTCATATTTTTCTACTTGGCAAATCTTTTGAGCCCTTTCAAGTGTTATTAAAATCATGAAAAAAGAAAGGAGAACAACCATATGAACTTTAACAATTTTACCATCAAATCTCAAGAAGCGGTACAGGAGGCCGTAAATCTCGTACAAAGTCGGGGACAACAGGCGATTGAACCTGCTCATATCCTACATGGAGTAATGAAGGTAGGCGAAAATGTGACTAACTTCATCTTCCAAAAATTAGGAATGAACGGGCAACAGGTAGCCCTAGTCGTTGACAAACAGATCGATTCTTTGCCTAAAGTATCCGGAGGAGAACCTTACCTAAGTAGAGAATCTAATGAAGTATTGCAGAAGGCAACCCAGTATTCTAAAGAAATGGGAGATGAATTTGTTTCATTGGAACATATTCTGCTGGCTTTGCTAACTGTGAAAAGTACCGTATCCACCATCTTGAAAGATGCCGGAATGACGGAAAAAGAATTGCGTAACGCTATCAATGAACTCAGAAAAGGAGAAAAAGTTACTTCTCAATCCAGTGAAGACAACTATCAGTCATTGGAGAAATACGCTATCAATCTGAACGAAGCCGCCCGCAGCGGCAAGCTGGATCCTGTAATCGGACGTGACGAGGAAATCCGACGGGTACTGCAAATATTAAGCCGTAGAACTAAGAACAATCCGATTCTGATTGGTGAACCGGGTACAGGTAAGACAGCTATCGTAGAAGGATTGGCACATCGTATCCTCCGGGGAGACGTACCCGAAAACCTGAAAAACAAACAGGTCTACTCTCTCGATATGGGAGCATTGGTTGCAGGAGCAAAATATAAAGGAGAATTCGAAGAACGACTAAAATCAGTTGTCAATGAGGTTAAGAAATCAGAAGGTGATATAATCTTGTTTATTGATGAGATTCATACACTGGTAGGCGCTGGCAAAGGCGAAGGAGCAATGGATGCTGCAAATATTCTGAAACCGGCATTGGCACGTGGAGAACTACGTTCGATCGGTGCAACTACTCTCGATGAATATCAGAAGTATTTCGAAAAAGACAAAGCATTGGAACGTCGTTTCCAGATTGTACAGGTAGATGAACCGGATACTCTGAGTACCATTTCCATCCTTCGTGGATTGAAAGAACGCTACGAGAACCATCATCATGTACGTATCAAAGACGATGCCATCATAGCAGCTGTAGAACTGAGCAGCCGTTACATCACTGACCGTTTCTTGCCGGACAAAGCAATCGACCTGATGGATGAAGCAGCAGCCAAACTACGTATGGAAGTAGATTCTGTTCCGGAAGAGTTGGATGAAATCTCACGTAAGATCAAACAGTTAGAAATCGAACGTGAAGCCATTAAGCGTGAAAATGATAAGCCGAAACTGGAAATTATCGGCAAAGAACTGGCCGAACTAAAAGAAGTTGAGAAGTCTTTCAAAGCTAAATGGCAAAGTGAAAAAACGCTGATGGATAAAATCCAGCAAAACAAAGTGGAAATCGAGAATCTGAAGTTCGAAGCAGAGAAAGCAGAACGTGAAGGAGACTATGGAAAAGTCGCCGAAATCCGTTACGGAAAGCTTCAGGCTCTGGACAAAGAGATAGAAGATACGCAGGAGAAACTTCGTGGTATGCAAGGCGATAAAGCCATGATCAAAGAAGAAGTGGATGCTGAAGACATCGCTGACGTTGTTTCACGCTGGACGGGCATCCCTGTCAGCAAGATGATGCAAAGTGAGAAAGATAAATTATTGCATCTGGAAGACGAACTCCATCAACGAGTGATTGGACAGGACGAAGCAATTGAAGCGGTTGCAGATGCCGTACGTCGTAGCCGTGCCGGATTACAGGATCCCAAACGCCCGATCGGTTCTTTTATTTTCCTTGGAACGACCGGTGTCGGTAAAACTGAACTGGCAAAGGCATTGGCGGAATTCCTCTTTGACGATGAATCGATGATGACGCGTATAGATATGAGCGAGTATCAAGAAAAGCATAGTGTTTCTCGTTTGGTCGGAGCACCTCCGGGATACGTTGGATACGATGAAGGTGGCCAGCTGACAGAAGCCATTCGCCGGAAACCTTACTCAGTTGTTTTGTTTGACGAAATAGAAAAAGCGCATCCGGATGTTTTCAATATCCTGTTGCAAGTACTGGATGACGGACGACTCACTGACAACAAAGGAAGAGTAGTCAACTTCAAAAACACCATCATCATCATGACTTCAAATATGGGAAGTTCTTATATACAAAGTCAGATGGAGAAACTGAGCGGTTCGAATAAGGAAGAACTTATCGAAGAAACGAAGAAGGAAGTGATGAATATGCTAAAGAAAACCATTCGTCCGGAATTCCTAAATCGTATTGATGAAACAATCATGTTCCTGCCGCTGACGGAAACTGAAATCAGGCAAATTGTACTCTTACAAATCAAAGGTGTACAAAAGATGCTTGCAGAAAACGGAGTTGAACTGGAAATGACAGATGCTGCTTTGAGTTTCTTATCCCAAGTAGGATATGATCCTGAATTTGGAGCCCGTCCAGTAAAAAGAGCTATCCAGCGTTATTTACTGAACGATCTGTCGAAAAAGTTATTGTCTCAGGAAGTCGACAGAAGCAAAGCAATCATTGTTGACTCAAACGGAGACGGATTAGTGTTCAGAAACTAAATTATAGTTAGTTGTTATAAGGATAGCCGGTATGTTCTCAAGTGAGCATATCGGCTTTTTATATTCCTGAATATATAATTCTTCTTACTTCCGGCTGACAATTAGGATGACTCATGACTAAGACATAAGTACCTTTTCTGGATATCTCCAAAGTGAGTGAAGGCAAGGCAAATCTATGTTTCTCTTTCAACTCCCCCTGCGAATCATATAAAAATACCATTGTACCTACCAACATTCCTGTTAAGCACAATGTTCCTTTTTCATTATCAAGATAAACGTTTACCTCTTTATTTGTTATTACATCCATATTTTTGCGTATATTAGCAGTTACAAAGATAGAGAAAAACTATGTTTATTTACTATATAAACAATAAAATATTCATGCAAACATAAGATTGTTTAAAGAACACTAAAGGGGATTCTTTGTTTACTCATACTTATATAAACACAAGAAAGCGTGACAATTTGAATCATTATCACGCTTTCCTTATTACATTTATGCATTTAAGCCATCAATGTTTCATGACTTATTTTTCATCAGTTGCAACCTCTTCTTCAGCTTCTGGTTCTGATTTAAATTCTGTAATTCCGTTCGAAATTAAGATGTTATACCAAGAAATCAGTTTCTTAATATCCGCAACGTATACTCGTTCACGATCAAAGTTAGGCAATACCTCTCCTAAATACTCACGCAACTGCTCCGGAGTAGCTTTTTTAGGGTCAATAGAGGCAACTGCAGTATTTTCTTTTTTCTTCATTGCTTCCAGCACATCATACAAAGGCACTTCAGCATCATCTGTATACATTGCTATATCTGCCAAAGAGATAATTTTCTCATTACCATAAGCGGGGAAACGTTTTTTATCTGCACTGATTGATTCAACAATCAACATATTTTTTCCTTGCGAAATTAGTTTGTACAATCCCGGTTTACCGGAGATAGACAGGATAGTCTTCAACATAGTATATATTCTTTTATTTATTAATTATTTTTTTGCGGAGCAAAGGTAATGATTATTTTTAGATAGCAAAGAAATAAACTTCAAAACCTGCGGAATTAAAGGGGTTTCATCGTCATTCACAATTACAAAATCAGCATGATTCCGCTTTATCTCATCGGACATTTGCGCTTCGATACGTTTCATTATCAATTCCCTTGAAGAATGGTCACGCCTCATTGCCCGTTCCACTCTCACTTCCAACGGTGCATATACCATCACCACAAAGTCTACTTCCTGCTTAAAGCCAGCTTCCAAAAGGATGGCAGATTCCATGCCGACCATAGCTATATCACCTTTCTCTACCACCCAGCGCCTGAAGTCTTCTTTTACCTGCGGATGAATGACAGCATTCACTTCTTTTGTATGTTCGGGGCTTCCGAATATATAAGATGCTAATAAAGGACGATTCAATTCTCCATTCTGGAAAACATCCTGCCCGACTAAGGCACAAAGTTCCCGACGTATCACGTCATTTGTATGAGTGATACGCTTCGCCTCAATATCCGAAATATAAACGGGGATTCCCATAATCTCCAGCAATCTGGAAACTACACTTTTTCCACTACCGATACCACCGGTAATACCTATTTTAATAGCCATCGGAAGAAACTTGTTCTATCAGAAAATCAACTTGTTCAGGTACAATACGGATCTGATTGATTCCTCGGGGAGCCGACTTTAACTTCACCGTATATTTATCCGATCCTAATTTTAGCAATTCCTCATAAGAAACATTAATCACAAAATCACTGGCTTTAATGCTCCGAAAACGCTTTAAGCCCACTTGAAAAGTTATTTGAACCTTTGATGGAAAAGCACGGAGTACTTTATCTGCCGGGAAGTTAATCCCACGCAACGGCACCTCCACGGTTTTCTCAGTATAAATATCTACTGGGAAAGTCAGTTCAACCGAGGCGGGAACAAACTTCACTCCTTTTTTATTATCCAAGGCAACCCGCTGACGAATCGTATCCGATATATTTTCAAGATTTACCTCTTGAGTATAAGCTGTTGTTATAGTATCCAAAATTCCGGCCGGAGCATATACCAATACGGAATCCGGGCTGCAAATAGTATCGGAAACATAATATTGAAGCCCTGCAGTCACTTTTCCCTGAAAATGAACGGGTACTAATTTGGATTTACCTGTCGAATAGATATAATCTAATGTATCAGGTTTTATTGAAAGTATCTTAGAAGAAGCATTCAATTGAATAAGTATCTTCTTTTCAAATTCAGAGGCAAAGATTTTCACATGATTATTTTGCCCTTTATAGTCAGGAAAACTCAGATTTACCGGAAAGAAACTCTTTCCCAACATATAGTTAAGAAGTACCGTTCCTTTATCTTTTACCCGGACACGAAGTTCGGAAGGAGGTTCCGAAGTGAGCACAATATTATTAGGGACATCCTTCATTCTCACCGGAATAGAGAATTCCGCTTCATAATCATTATTAAGAGTCTGAATCAGCCAGAACCCACCTGCTATCAGGAAAAAAAATAAAAAAATTAAGAACTCCCTGCTTTTATCACTAAGCAGGAAATCCTTAATTCTCTTGGATAGTCTTAAATATGTATATCTTAATTTCCTACGATCGAGCATAGGGTATTTGTTTACTAAAGATTATTTAGACTGATTGCCGGCGGCCGAAGCATCAGCAAAAATAGAATTCTTATCTATTTTAATCTTCACGTTAGAAGCGATTTCAAGTACTATATAATCATCAGTAATCTCTTTGATTGTACCATGGATACCACCTGCAGTAATTACCGACTGATTTACCTGAAGAGATTTACGGAAATTAGCAATTTCTTTCTGCTTCTTATTTTGAGGGCGAATCATAAAGAAATACATGATAACAAACATAGCTATCAGCATGATCCACATCATACTTCCACCTCCGGCAGCACCGGCAGGAGCTTGCAATAATACAGTCAATACGTTCATAAATAATCTGTTTTAGTTTCTACTATATGGACAAAGGTATCAGTTTTTAGTCAACTTACCTTCTTTTTTCAATTGATTAACTATTCCGTCCAGCGTTCCGTTGATAAAGCTACCGCTCTTGGCAGTACTATACAACTTCGCAATTTCTACATATTCATTTAACGAAACACTCACCGGAATGTTCGGGAAACTTAAAATTTCTGCTAAAGCGGTCTGCATAATGATGATATCCATAAATGCGATACGATCCAGATCCCAGTTCTTCGTATTCTCGCTCACAAGATGACGGTAATAGTCGGCATTCAGAATTGTACGACGGAATAAACGGCGTGCAAATTCCTGATCTTCGTCATCCTTGAATTCGGGAAGTAATTCCTGATTCGCTCCGTTCTTTTCTTCAAAACGCTTAATCGTTTTCAAGACAAAGGTATCTACAATCTCTTTATCGTCATTCCAGTACAGACTCTGGTCTTCCAGTACCTGATCAAGGGAATCATTATTAAAGATGTATGTTTTATAGAGTTTTCTCCACAATTCGCGGTCAGCTTCATATGAATTGTCACCGGAAGCCATATAATCTTTATAAATATCGCTTTCTACTATTTTCTCATAAAGCTCTTTGACGAAATCCTGATCATTTGCCCAAGTTCTCTTCTGATTAGATATAAACTCGGTCAGTTGCTTGTTCACCTCCAACTGTGCAACAAACTTATTATCCACAAACTTTGTGTTGGGATACAACTCTTCTTTAGTAGGAGCCAGTTTTGCTTTTGCCGCATCAATGCGTTTTTGTGCATACTCTGTTAATGCCATCATCAGCATTAACAAATAATTATAAAGGTCATACGCCTTTGAAAGGCTGAAGAATAACTCTTTCTCCGCTGAGTCTAGATTTTTGCTGCCATTTTGGTAATAGGCATACACTATTTGTATAATCTTAAGACGAATAAGAACTCTGTTGATCATAATTCAAATTAATACTGTTGTTATCGAACTGCAAAAGTAGATATTTTTAATGAGTTTCCACTAATAAATCACATTTTTTAATGCAGTATTTGATTCTCTGCGCTTTTTCTTTTGACAGTTTAAAAAAAATATCCAATTTTGAGGCCGATTATTAACGGACCCAATGATATGGAAGATTTTAAAAAGAAAATGAACGCAGACATGAATGATAAGGAGATCGTTTTCTCCAAGTCCATCAAAGCAGGTAAACGCATCTATTACCTCGATGTGAAGAAGAACCGTAAAGATGAAATGTTTTTAGCTATTACGGAGAGTAAGAAAGTGGTGATGGGAGAAGGAGATGACTCTCAGGTTAGCTTCGAAAAGCATAAAATCTTCTTATATAAGGAGGATTTTCAGAAATTTATGGCAGGATTGACAGAAGCCATCAGTTTTATTAACCACAGTGACATGAACGATTACATCAGCCGCCTGAACGAAGAAGCTGATATAAAAAGAGAACAGGAAGCTCTTGCCGAAGAAGCACAAGAGGACAAGCTGGAAAACGAAATTAAGATTGATATTGACTTTTAAAGAGGTAACTCTTTGATATTTCAAAAAAAAACAGTACTTTTGCACCGCTTTTTTGCAACATCATGTGATAATCCACATCGTGTAATGGTGAATTAAGCAAAATAACTTAATTTAGAGTAACACAATTTTTTAAGAAATGAAATCAATTGAAGTAAAAGGAACTGCAAGAACTATTGCAGAACGCTCTTCGGAACAAGCAAGAGCTTTAAAAGAAATTCGTAAGAACGGTGGTGTGCCTTGTGTACTTTACGGAGCTGGTGAAGTTGTTCACTTTACAGTGACTAACGAAGGTCTTCGTAACTTGGTTTATACTCCGCACATTTACGTAGTAGATCTGGATATCGATGGCAAAAAAGTAAACGCTATCCTGAAAGATATTCAATTCCACCCGGTAAAAGACAACATTCTTCATGTTGACTTCTATCAGATTGACGAAGCTAAACCTATCGTTATGGAAGTTCCGGTACAACTGGAAGGTCTTGCAGAAGGTGTGAAAGCCGGTGGTAAGCTTGCATTGCAGATGCGTAAGATCAAAGTGAAAGCTCTGTACAATGTAATTCCTGAAAAACTGACTGTTAACGTTTCTCACCTGGGATTGGGTAAGACTGTTAAAGTTGGCGAACTGAGCTTCGAAGGTCTTGAACTGATCAGCGCTAAGGAAGCAGTTGTATGTGCTGTTAAGCTGACTCGTGCAGCAAGAGGTGCAGCAGCAGCCGCTGGAAAGTAATTTGAGATTATCCCTGTAAAGAGATATAGCAAAACGCAGATTAATGCAGATTAAAGCAGATGTTCAGTCTGCATTAGTTTGTGTTAATCTGCGTTTCTCTTTTTATATTCACAAACTGTTTTTTACGAAAAAACAATGATTAAATATCTAATTGTCGGACTAGGAAACATTGGACCCGAATATCATGAAACCCGGCATAATATTGGTTTCATGACAGTAGAGGCATTGGCAAGAATCAACAATGCTCCTCCCTTTATTGACGGACGCTACGGATTTACCACTAGTTTTTCGATCAAAGGACGCCAGTTAATCCTGCTCAAACCGTCAACTTTCATGAACCTGAGCGGACTGGCCGTTCGCTACTGGATGCAAAAAGAAAACATCCCTTTGGAAAATGTGTTAATAGTAGTAGACGATCTGGCTCTCCCCTTCGGCACTCTGCGTCTGAAAGGAAAAGGAAGTGATGCCGGACATAATGGTCTGAAGCACATAGCAGCCATTTTAGGAACTCAGAACTATGCCCGTTTACGCTTTGGTATCGGAAATGACTTCCCCAAAGGCGGACAGATTGATTATGTACTCGGACACTTTACTGACGAAGATCGCAAGACAATGGATGAAAGACTGGAAACAGCCGGAGAAATCATTAAAAGTTTCTGTCTGGCAGGTATTGATATTACCATGAACCAGTTCAATAAGAAATAGGAGTATTTACAATTGACTATTTCACAGCGTATATATGCAAACGGTCATTAAGTACTCCACCATGACACATGGTACACTGTTAATTAATAAATTATCAATATATGGCAGAAGCAAGAATAGATAAATGGATGTGGGCTGTTCGTATTTTCAAGACACGCACAATTGCCGCCGAAGCCTGCAAGATGAACCGTGTCACTATCAACGGAGCATACGTAAAGGCATCTCGCATGATAAAGCCGGGTGATGTAGTTCAAGTTAAGAAGCCGCCTATTACCTATTCATTCAAAGTGTTGCAAGCTATTGAGAAGCGAGTAGGCGCAAAGCTTGTACCCGATGTAATGGAAAACGTTACCACTCCCGACCAATACGAACTATTGGAAATGAGTAAAATCAGCGGATTCATTGATCGCGCACGGGGAACCGGACGTCCAACCAAAAAAGACCGCAGAAGTCTGGAGGAATTCACAGCTCCGGAATTTATGGATGATTTTGATTTCGACTTTGATTTCGACGAAGATAAGTAAATAATGAACGGTGAATAAACTTATAGCATGAAGTTACAAGTTTATTCACCGTTTATTATTTTACCAACTGTTGATTACAGATTTGCTTTCACAGCATCAATTAGCTCCTGATATTCAGCATCGGTCAAATAAACTTTTCCCGGATTCATCTGAAATACACCGCCATAATCAGGTCCGTCTACATATTTCGGAGCCAGATGGAAATGCAAATGAGATAATTTATCTGAGTAAGCACCATAGTTGATCTTTTCCGGCTGGAAAGCTTTCTGCATTGCACGGGTAACACGTGCCACATCAGCCATAAATGCATTACGGTCTTCATCGCTCAATTCGTTCAAATCATTTACGTGATCCTTGTAAGCAACGAGGCAACGCCCCCGATAAGTTTGCTCTTTAAACAAAAACACACGTGATACACTAAGCTGCGCAATCTCAATCATCAGATTATGCAACGTTTCATTGTTCTGGCAATACAGACATTCTTTTGGATCACTCTTCATGATATTCTTATTTTTATGTTTTGACAAAGCAAAAATAGTCGTTCTGCTTTTATTTCACCTGTATTTTTTCGTTTTTTTGATCGACTAATTGGTACACGTTCTCTTTTTCACCAACAACCCACACTACATCCCCCTCTTCGAACGGTGCATTTACATCCGGCACCATCAGAGTGCCATCTTCCCGTTCCACACCGGCTATCATACAATGATACTTATCCCGTATACCCGATTCACGGATTGTTTTACCCAGAAAAACGGAGTCTGCATCAATAATGAACTGCTTCAAAGTCATCTCTCCCTTCTCATACATCTCCCAGTCTATCTTCGCACCACTTTGCATGGCACTGCTAAATACATTCAATTGTTCGTCCGTTCCTATTACCTGTATCTTGTCCATAGGAAAAAGACGCACCGAGCCACCGGGAATATTAATCCTTCTCTTCCCCCGCAAGATAGAAGCGATATGAATGCCATATTTCTTTCCCAAATTTAGTTCCATCAACGTTTTTCCCGCCCAAGTGGATTCCCCCGGAATCTCCAAATCCGCCAAATGCAGATCATGAGATAACAGACGTCCGGCATATTCGGGTTTCTTCTCTCCCAAATATTCTGCACGCACCTCTCTGGAACGCAGATTTTGAAAGAAACGCCGTTCTATCAATATAGATTGCTTTTTCAAACGACGCGACCAGACCATCAACAAGACTGCAAGCACAGCCACTCCAATAATCAATCCAATAGATGCCTTAAACAATCCCGATATCACAAAAATGACAAATAACGCCGCAATCATAATACGTATGACAATAGTAGACACCAATGGTGCACGATTGGCACGGTTATCATGCCACAGGGTCATAAATTCCACCGAATGGTTTTTCTTCACCATGATAGCACGCAGGAAAGGCGAAATGCAAAGGATAATAAAAACAGCCCCCAATAATGACGCCCAGAAATGAGGCAGGTTCTCCTTAAAGAATGGGACGACAAAACGGAAAGACAGTGCAATAATGGATATACTGACAATTGAATATACCACAGTTATGCGTACCATTGCCAGCAACAGCTTCTTCCACAAATTCTCATGATTAAGTACTGTTTGCGAGCCCGAAGAATAACGCATTAAGAACTTTCTCCAGGAAGCGGGTAAATGAGCATCCACAAAAGAAGAAGCCGGTTCAGCCAGACGAATCATATAAGGAGTCAGGAAAGTGGTTATCACAGAAACTGCTACCACTATCGGATATAAGAAATCGCTCGTCACGTGCAGAGATACACCCAATGAAGCTATAATAAATGCGAATTCACCAATCTGAGTCAAACTGAAACCGCACTGCATAGCCGTCTTCAAGGGTTTGCCGGAAAGAATCACGCCGAATGTTCCGAAGGTAGCCTGCCCCAAAATAACTGCGATCGTAATTACAATGATAGGTATTGCATATTCAATAATCATTGCAGGATCGACCATCATCCCCACCGATACAAAGAAAATTGCGCCAAAAAGATCTTTCACCGGCTTCACCAACCGGTCAATAGATTCCGCTTCGATTGTTTCTGCCAGAATAGACCCCATGATAAACGCACCGAATGCAGCAGAGAACCCTGTATTGGCTGCCATCACTACCATACCGAAACACAGTGCCAATGATACGATAAGCAGAGTTTCCTCTCCCATCAGTTTCCTGCAACGCTTCAAAAACTCCGGAATCAGATAGATGCCTACTACAAACCACAAAATAAGAAAGAACAGCAGTTTACCAATACTCTCCAGCATCTCGGTGCCTTCAAAGTTATGGCTTACCGCCATCGTAGAAAGCATCACCATCAATACAATAGCCAGTATATCCTCCAGAATCAGAATACTCAGTACAAGCCCGGTGAACTGCTTCTTCCTCAGTCCCAAGTCATCGAACGCCTTATAAATAATAGTAGTAGAAGACATCGCAATCATACCACCTAGAAACAGGCTGTCCATCCGATGCCAGCCGAATCCCATACCGACACCTATCCCCAGCAATATCATACAAAAGATGATGGTGCAGGCAGCGATGATAGCAGAACCTCCGACTTTTACGATTTTCTTAAAACTGAACTCCAGACCAAGAGCAAACAACAAGAAGATAACGCCAATATCCGCCCATGTCTTAATGTTGGCGGTATCCATTACTGATGGTGTATAAGGCATGTGCGGACTTGCCAGAAAACCGGCAACCACATATCCCAACACCAAAGGTTGCTTTAACTTCTTAAACAACAAAGTCATGACGCCGGCACAGATCAATATCAGCGCAAGATCGGCAATGAGTGTAGGTAATTGAGACATTGTTTCATCGTATTTGGTGACAAAATTAAAATAAATCTATCGTATAAACAACAGATTCACGGATATGTTTTAAATCAATGGCAACAAACAGCCCGCACAAAACATCTAATTACTTATATAAAACATTATTAATTATGTAAAAAATCGATAGCCTATCCTTTAATAGATAAACTACCGACTTCATTTTATGATACTAATTCCCGAACCACAACCTTCATTTTTCCGTTGAATTTGATAAAAGGATATGAGAATTATTTATCGTAGATATTTGAAAACTATCAAATTATTCTAAAGGAGTAAACTCTTTATATTCTCTGGACATATTTATTTCCCCATATTCTCCCCATCGGTCATAAATGGCAAATTTCTTGGTTGTAAGTTCTTCTATATCCCAATAATGATCCGAACCAAAATAAATTGTACTGGAACTCTGATCATAAAAAGCCCATCTCATATTAACAACACGTCGTTGTTCTTTTCCGTTTTTATCAGTTACAATTGAAGTTTGAGTACACGTACCATCTCTTCTAAACGTATACAGCCCTTGAATCGTCTCGTCAGCATCATTGACTGTTTTTTGACTAGCCCATGTTACATCACATATCAGAGATATGACATCATCTTCCGCCTTTGTATAATATCCGGTCTTCTCCACACAGCCTGTCATAAGAAAAGCCATGATAAAAACGAGTGATACAAAAATCCTACCTTTCATCAACGTAAGAATTTGAAGTTTGCAATACAGGGAGCATTTAAACTCGTCGTTTCAAAATTCCATTCTGCATAATCTCCCTGAGTTACAGACCATTCAAAACAAGGATTGATATTATAACCAATTCCACAAAATAGCACTCTTGCTGTTTCCTTATTGTCAATATTTCTAATGTGGCAGGTTACGTAGAATGCCCAACCTGCATTCTTATAAGATTGTGGATTTAATTCTACAGATGTTTCGATATAATTACTTTTATTTATATAATAACTCTCCTTATAATCCGTTACGTTCAGTGACGCTACTGTAGAAGAATATCTACCATTATCAAACTGTTTTTTCTTCAATTCAATTGGCGAATCATCCTTTATCTGACTAATGTATATTTCATTTTCTGTTATCATCACAATATAATCTACGCCATGAGAGGCCGCCAACTGTCCACACCTACTATTTACTTGATTAATACTTTCTTTAAAGATACTAAGATTAAGGGAATTGACGGAATTTAACTCTTCTACATCCACATTAGTTATATACGATAATACAGAATTGCGTTTATTAGAATTGATATAATATTCATGCGTAGTTTTATTTATATCAACAAATTCATTTAACACCGCAGCATCTTGCTGGTAGTTGCGACTTGCGGGAGTTGGAACACTAAGATTATCTTTACAACTCTGAAAAGATAAAGATAATAAGACAATTGCTAAAAATAGAATAGACTTCATAGTTAATAGTTTTTTGTGTGTACGAACAATAATTTTTCAAATATAAGAAACTATCTTTGGTGTATGCAATCTATTAAAAGAAAAGAAGTTAATATTAAAAAGAATTATACTACCACAATGATTTCACCTTCCACTTTTACATCCATTTAGAGTTTTATCCAATATCCAAAATATATTTATGATAAAGATATTCTATCCTTCTTGTTTCGTATGTGTCAATTCATTCTTACCCTCAAGTACAAACATTGCCAATATATAATAGGCATAAAGGGAGGGATACTCCTTTTATGCCTATAGAATGGAAAAATCTTTTTATTTTCTAAAAGGTGGCTTCACCACTATTGCCTTCAATTTACGTCCACGCATATCAATACAGATCTCCGTACCTGCCTTGGCATATTCCGGTTTCACATATCCCATGCCAATACCAATCTTGCGGGTGGGGGACATTGTACCGGAAGTCACCACTCCTATACCTTCTCCTTCCGCATTCACCAATTCATAGCCGTGACGAGGAATGCCTCGGTCAATCATTTCAAAACCAACTAGTTTACGGGTAGTTCCTTCTGCCTTCTGCCTTTCCAACATCGAACGGTTGATGAACTCCTTACCTTCCACAAACTTAGTGATCCATCCCAATCCAGCTTCGATCGGTGAAGTCTTATCATCCAGATCATTGCCATAAAGGCAAAATCCCATTTCCAGACGAAGCGTATCACGGGCACCCAGCCCTACCGGCTTGATACCGAATTCTTCCCCCGCCTCAAATACAGCTTTCCATACCGCCTCGGCAGCATCCGGATAGAAATAAAGTTCAAAACCTCCGGCACCGGTGTATCCGGTATTGGAGATAATCACATTCTCTTTTCCCGCAAACCGGCCAACGGTAAATGTATAATAAGGAATAGCCGACAGATCGATATCCGTCAACTTCTGCAAAGCAAGAATAGCCTTCGGACCCTGAACAGCAAGCTGCGCCATATTATCGGAAGAATTCTCCAGTTCCGCCCCCTCCGTATTATGAGAAACACACCAGTCCCAATCCTTTTCTATATTGGCCGCATTCACTACCAGCAGATATTTTTCCGGCTCATAGCAATATACCAGCAAGTCATCTACAATTCCCCCTTCTTCATTAGGGAAGCAGGTATATTGTATCTTACCGGGAACAAGTGCCGCCACATTATTGGAAGTCACCTTCTGAAGAAAGGCTAACGCTTGCGGCCCTTTCACCCAGAATTCTCCCATATGGGATACATCAAATACCCCGACTGCATTACAAACAGTCAGATGTTCATCAATAATTCCAGAGTACTCGATAGGCATATTATAGCCTGCAAATTCGTGCATTTTAGCACCTAATGCAATGTGTTTCTCTGTAAACGGAGTGGTTTTCATTTTTTGTGTATTAAGTTTTAAGTAATAAATTGATATTCGTGGAATGTAATCACTTAGAAGCTACTAGTTCGGCAATCTTCACAATGACGTTCATTGCCTTCTCCATATTCTGAATAGGAACAAACTCATAACGTCCGTGGAAATTAAGACCGCCGGCAAAAATATTCGGGCAGGGTAAACCTTTGAATGATAGCTGCGCTCCATCCGTACCGCCACGAATCGGCTTCACATTCGGCTTCACTCCTACCGCCTCCATGGCTGCAAAAGCTGTGTCGATGATATGCATCACCGGTTCTATTTTCTCACGCATATTATAGTATTGGTCACGTAACTCTAGTGTCGCCGTACCTTCTCCATATTCGGTGTTGATCTCCGCAACCAGACGTTTTATTTCTTCCTTGCGTTTCTCAAACTTGGCACGGTCATGGTCGCGAATGATATAAGACACTGTACTTTGCTCCACATCTCCCTGAATACTGATCAGATGATAGAATCCTTCATACCCTTCAGTCTGCTCCGGTGTTTCCATCGATGGCAACATTGCGATAAACTGATTAGCGACACGAATCGAGTTTATCATCTTATTCTTTGCATATCCGGGGTGTACATTACGTCCTTTAAAAGTAATCTTTGCAGCGGCAGCATTGAAATTTTCAAACTCCAGTTCCCCTACTTCACCACCATCCATCGTATACGCCCATTCGCAGCCAAACTTCCCGACATCGAACTTATGCGCACCTTCACCGATTTCCTCATCCGGATTGAAACCGATACGAATCTTTCCATGTTTGATTTCGGGATGTTCTTTCAGATAAACGATTGCTGATACGATCTCGGCAATTCCCGCTTTATCATCCGCACCAAGCAGCGTCTTGCCGTTTGTTACAATCAAATCCTCTCCTTTATGATCGAGCAGTTCCGGAAATTGTGCAGGAGAAAGAATGATATTTTCTTCGGCACAAAGCACTATATCCGTCCCATCGTAGCCTTTTACAATACGTGGAGTTACATCTTTTCCTGTCATATCGGGACTTGTATCCATATGAGCGATAAACCCGATAGTGGGTACTTTTTTATCTATATTAGCAGGAAGCGTGGCAAAAAGATAGCCATGTTCATCCAAAGTAATATCTTCCAACCCCAAAGATTCCAGTTCAGTCTTCAGATATTCAGCGAATACCATCTGTTTCGGAGTACTGGGAGTAAGCCCTGTTGATTCATCCGACTGTGTATCAAAGCTCACATACTTCAAAAATCTGTCTACTAAAGTCATATCTATTTTACGATTTAATGATTTGCAATTTACATTTTGATAGTTTATAGTGCCGTAAAGGTAAAAAAAGAGCCGTGAATTGACAAACAATTCACGGCTCTTTTTTCTCAGTATATTACTTAAAAGTGACTGCTACCATCAAAACAATGCGTACACACTTTACATTTCGGCAGCCCGATAGCTTCAATCAAAGTCTCAAGCGTGTTAAATTTCAATGAAGTCAGTCCGAAACGCTCGGCTATGATACTAACCATTTTCTCGTATTCGGGAGACCCCGTAGTGGCGTATTTCTCCAGATTCTTATTCTCATCACCTTCCAGTTCTTTAATAATACGACGGGTAATCAACTCCAAAGCATTCTTAGAAGCCGAGAAACCCACAAACGGACAAGCATAGATCAACGGAGGGCAAGCGATACGCATATGTACCTCTTTCGCTCCATAATCATATAGAATCTTCACATTATCACGCAACTGTGTTCCACGCACAATCGAATCATCACAGAACAGCAGACGCTTTCCCTGAAGCATGGCACGATTCGGAATTAGCTTCATCTTTGCAACCAGCGAACGCATTTCCTGATTGCTCGGTGTGAAGCTACGAGGCCATGTCGGTGTATATTTTGAAATGGCACGATGGTAAGGAACTCCTTTACCTTCCGCATATCCCAACGCCATACCTACTCCCGAATCAGGAATACCACAGGCACAATCCACTTCCGATTCGTCCTTCTGTCCCATCTTCATTCCACTGGTGAAACGGACTTCTTCTACATTTTTGCCCTCATAACAAGAGGTCGGGAAACCATAATACACCCAAAGGAAAGAACAAATCTGCATTCCTTCATTCGGTTGGCGAAGCTGCTCGATATGATCGGGATACATGCGTACTATTTCCCCCGGTCCCAGATACTTTTCGATTTCATAATCCAGATTCGGGAAACTGGATGACTCGCTGGTAGCGGCATACGCACCATCTTTTTTCCCGATCACCACCGGAGTACGTCCCCATTGGTCACGGGCCGCGATAATGCTGCCATCCTCTGTCAGAATCAGCATAGAACAAGAACCCTTGATATGTTTGAATACGTTCTCGATACCTTCGGTGAAGGTTCTTCCTTGTATGATAAGCAGTGCGATGAGTTCCGTTTGATTGGTATTGCTCGAACTAAGTTCGGCGAAGTGCATATTTTGGTTGAGAAGGTCTTCTTCCAGTTCCTGGATATTCGATATTTTAGCAACTGTGACGATGGCGAAGCGGCCGAGGTGGGAATTGATGATAATGGGTTGTGCATCTGTGTCGCTGATAATGCCTATGCCGGCATTGCCTTTAAATTTATCAAGCTCTCCTTCAAACTTGGATCGGAAATATGTACTTTCCAGATTGTGAATGGAGCGAATAAATCCTTTCTCCTGACTATAAGTCGCGAGTCCGCCCCGCTTTGTACCCAGATGTGAGTTATAATCTGTACCATAGAATAAATCAGTCACGCAACTCGATTTCGAGACTGTTCCGAAAAAACCTCCCATGTTGTTCTCTTTATTGATAATGTTTAAAAAAAGATGGCGCAAAAGTACAAAAAAGAATCCATCCGATAAAAAAAGCACTCCGCAAAGTTTTAATTTTCTTTGCGGAGTACTTCTAAATTTTATTAAAAATACAAAGAAGATTGAACAATCGTTTTAGTTGCGTCTCATTTCCATTTCTTAATTGATTTCCGGTCGGATGGAGCTGCTTCGATAAGACTCAATGCAAAACCACCGCTGCGTGCCAGCTTGACGGACATCTTTGTTTTATTCGTCACGATCCCTTTCTTTATCTGATAGGAAGTCGGATTCTTTTCGTAGTCAGCCTCTTTTCCATCGGCATAGAGGGTAGCTACATACTCTTTATCCGGTTCCAGAAAATCAAGAGTAAACGCGGCAGTACGGGAGTTTTCGTCAGTAATGCCGCCAACAAACCAATGATTGGTTCCTTTTGCTTTGCGGGCTACTGTAATATAATCACCCGGTTCGGCTTCCAGATATTTGCTGTCATCCCAGTCCAAAGCTACATCTTTAATAAACTGGAAAGCATCCGGATAACGCTCATAACTTTCCGGCAGATCGGCAGCCATCTGCAAAGGACTGTACATTGTTACGTAAAGGGCCAGTTGTTTCGCCAGAGTAGTACGTACAACGCTATGCTCCCCTTCCAGAAAAGAAATTCTCGTGTCGAAAATACCCGGTGTATAATCCATCGGGCCGCCGATCTGACGAGTGAATGGAAGCAAAGTAGTATGAAAAGGTTTATTGCCGGCAAAAGCTTCATATTCCGTTCCCCGTGCCGATTCATTGCCGATCAGGTTGGGATAAGTACGGCACAATCCTGTAGGACGTACGGCTTCGTGCGCATTCACACAGATTTTATAATCGGCGGCTTTCGTCACGGCATATAGATAATGGTTGTTCATCCATTGTCCATAGTGATGTTCGCTCCGAGGAATGATATTGCCAACATAACCACTTTTCACGGCATTATATCCGTTGTCAACCATAAATTGGTAGGCTGTATCGAGATGGCGTTCGTAGTTACGCACGGAGGCAGATGTTTCATGATGCATCATCAGCTTCACCCCTTTCTCTTTAGCATATGCGTTCAGCATCTTCACGTCGAAATCCGGATAGGGAGTGACGAAATCAAACACATAATCTTTTGATTTGCCGAACCAATCTTCCCAGCCTTCATTCCAGCCTTCTACCAATACCTGATCGAAACCATGTTGCGCTGCAAAGTCGATATAACGTTTTACTTTGTCATTGTTGGCAGCATGACGTCCGTTAGGGCTTGTCTTTGAATAATCCGTCTGTCCGAGTTTGACGGAATAAACATCATCTGTATATGCCCAACTGCTTTTTCCGGTAATCATCTCCCACCACACACCGATATACTTCACCGGTTTAATCCAAGAAACATCTTGATAAGCACATGGTTCGTTCAGATTCAAGGTTAGCTTGGAAGCAAGAATATCACGTGCATCATCGCTCACAATCACCGTACGCCACGGAGACTGACAGGGTGTCTGCATATAACCTTTATCTCCCATTGCATCCGGTGTCAGCCATGATTCGAAAATCAGTTTTTTGTCATCAAGATTGAGATGCATACAGGAATAATCCACCAAAGCGGCTTCGTGCAGGTTAATATACAGACCATCGGCTGTTTTCATTTGCAGAGATGTCTGTACGCCTGTTGGTGAAAAAGACGTTTGAGAAGCATTGTCGGTAATAGCTCCTTTCATCAGTCCACGGATTTCCGTTAATCTGGATTCTGTGTAATCATATTCCTGGGTATCATAATCTCCCGGGATCCAGAAGGCAGTATGGTCACCCGTCATGGCAAACTGTGAATGTTCTTCCTTTATAACAAAATAATTCAGATTCTTCTGCTGCGGAAATTCATAGCGGAAACCTAATCCATCATTGTAAAGCCGGAAACGGATGATCATATTCCGGTCCTGTGCCTTCTGATTCAGTGTGACAGCCATTTCATTATAATGATTGCGAATGGATTTCACTTCTCCCCACACCGGATCCCAAGTTTCGTCGAAGGTGGAAGTTTTTGTATCGATGCACGCAAACCCATTCATCAGTCCTGGATCATTCTTCAACTCAAGTCCTAACTTTGATGGTTTAATCACTCCCTTTCCTTTATAAGAAAGTTCGTATACCGGTTCTCCCTGAGCATTGACCGAAAAATCCAGTTTTAATTGTCCGTCAGGAGAAGTGATACTTTCTGCCATTGCCGTTGCACCCATAGAAAAAGAGAGTAACAGACAGAGTACTGCCGTAGTTAATATTTTCATGTTCTTCATGATATAAATGAATTAGTTAATAATCATATGGCAAATGTAGTGAGGAATAGCAAGCGTCACTTCGGATTATAATTAAAATATAGCGTTTTTGAATATCTCAATACTGATAAACACCTGTCAATAAAACATATACCAAAGTACTCCAACAGAAAAAATATAGTGCTTACATGGAGCAAGAATCTACCGCTACTTTGTATATAACATATAGTATAGGGGTATGTATATCATCTATTAATACTGTATTTTTGAAGGGATATAACCATCGTTCCACTCCAGTGCACAGATCTCATCACTCTTGTGAAGAGTTCTCACCACTAGAGTAAACAGGCCTGTTCACCCTAGTGGAACGATAAAGATGAAAGGTAGAAAAGATACAAATAGAAGCAGGATATCATAGAAAAGACAGCCGGATAAAACACTAACAACCGCCCAATGACAAGGAATACAATATAGTTCAAAATACAATATCCGCATGGGTTCGGATAGAATTATCCCAGAATTTACATCTTAATCTGAATACCAGAGACAAAAAAGTTCAAAGTATGCTATGATATTAGCATATAATTGATAAATTTGCAAGCAGAATATCTTACTTCATAACACATAATCTAATATTACTATTATGACACAGCACTTCAGATATACGACATTGTTACTTCTTACAACATTATCTACCGTTTATGTCTCCGCACAGTCTCTGCGAAAATTAATGGAAATGCCTCCGCGCATTATTGAATCGAAATGGGAGCAAACTCCGGAAGGAGGAACAGAATTAAACTATTACAACGGAGACCTGTGCAGTTACTACCTTTTCCGTGAAAATGACCGTTCATACAATTTGAACCCCGGAAAGAACACGGTATTCAGAATAGAGAAAGGCTCCAATGCCAGCAATTCTTTCAAGACTTCAAGCAGGTATATGTTCTTCCGCGGTCAATTCCCCAAAGACTTTCGGATCAGTACTCCTTATGCACTTCCTGTAAAGACCGGCGAAGAAACACAATGGCAGATCGCTCCTCAGGAATCTGCCAAAACTATGATATTCCAAATTCAGGAAGGAGACACCGTCTATGCAACCCGCAGAGGAGTCGCCTGTGCGACAGTGCTGCCACAGCAATTGTTGATATACCACCCCGACCATACCTTTGCCGCTTACCTTATGATGCGTCAAAACTTCATCCAGACAGGTGAAGAAGTCATGACCGGGCAACCTATTGGAATAGCCGGAGTACTCGGAGTATCCATCTCTTATTTTTTTCTTGATAACAATAAATTCGATGCAAACGGGTTCTTAGGCTATCCATATTCTCACTTCACTCCTGTATTCCGCACAGACAAGGGGGATGTAAAACTGGAGGAGAAAACAGCCTATAAATCCGCCACAGATGATGAACTGATCATGCTTGAAATGAGCAAACGTGAAAAAAAGAAATTTCAGAAACAGAAATACTCAAAATAAAGGGAAGCAATATGCGTATATTTTATCTTTTCCTCTGTTTCATCTGCCTTTGCGACCTGCTCCATGCGCAGACTGTAAGAATCGCTTATGAAGGCGACCCGCTTACGGACAAAGAACGGCGGAAGATCGAACAGGCCCTCCAATATGAAGTCGAATTTTACACACAATTCGGACTTCCCGATACGCTTAATCTTCAATTGACTGTATTCAACAAAAGGGAAGATGCCCTGATCTATCTGAATAAATTCAATATACATCCTCCCAAAAGTACAAACGGAATGTATATATCCAGATTACAAAAGGCCATCATATTAAGCAGAGAAAAAGAATACCAACAAGGTCTGGGCGTCATCTATCACGAACTGAGCCACCATCTCACCTTGCAAATCACGGCAGGACGTCCTCCGATATGGTTCAACGAGGGACTTGCCGAATATTTTGAACATTGTAAAGTTAATAAAAAAGGACTTCAGCACACGTTTACCGATTACGAAAAAGGAAGAATCCGCACTATATATATGTTGGGGGACATTGATCTGCCTACCTTTATCAACAGTCGCCAAAAGGAATTTATGAAGCAGCAAAGAACCGACGAACAATACGCCTATATCCTCTCTCATGCACTCATCACTTTCTGGATCGAGAAAGTTCCCCGGCAGATATTACGTGATTTTGTACTCTCCTTTCAAAACAAAGATGACTCATCCATTGTTTCCGAACGGATAGATAAGGTTTACACCGGAGGTTTCAAACAATTTGAAAAAGATTTTGAAGCCTTCTGCAAATAGTTTTATCTTTTTTCTATCTTTGCACCGGCTATGGGATTAGCCTTTAACCGCCCTTTGGAGCTGATGATCCCTACAATTTGAATGTATAACTCTTAAATTGTCAGCTTATGCTCAAGACTTTACTCTTTATCGGTATGGGAAGTTTTACCGGAGGCGTTCTGCGTTATCTCATCTCGCGTTACGTTCAGAATTTCCTGACACCTTCCTTCCCTTTGGGAACACTGCTGGTCAATATACTCGGTTGTTTCGCCATCGGCCTGTTTTACGGACTCTTCGAACGGGGAAATCTGATGAACCCCAATCTGAGAATGTTTCTCACCGTAGGATTCTGTGGAGGATTCACCACCTTTTCAACCTTCATGAATGAGAACTTTCAGTTAATCAAAGACGATAATTTCTTCTACCTCTCACTCTATGTAGGCCTCAGCTTGTTTGTAGGATTCATTATGCTGTACTTGGGATATTCACTTGTAAAACAATAAACATAACATATCTACATCATATGATCAAAAGAAATGCAGCCAAGCCCGTCCGTGTGGTTCCTCCCATGATGGAGGAACAGGAAGTCAGTACAAGCACCTTGCAAGAACTGCTCGAAAAAGAGGAAACCGTCTCAAATCTCATATTCAGCAAAGGAAGAGAAGAGGGAATCAGCAAGTCTTACAAGAGTTTCAAGAACTGCACTTTCCGGAATCAGACATTCAGCGAATGTAAATTCCGTTCTTCTCAGCTGGCAGATATACGGTTCGAGAACTGCGACCTGTCCAATATATCTTTTGCAGAAAGCTCCCTTTACCGAGTAGAATTCATTTCCTGCAAATTACTGGGAACCAACCTTTCAGAGACGACCATGAATCATGTTTTATTGCATGACTGTAATGCCTCTTACATCAATCTGGCGATGAGCAAAATGAATCAGGTACGCTTCTCGCACTGCCATTTCCGGAACGGAAGTTTCAATGACTGCCGTTTCTCTTCCGTCGCCTTCGACAGTTGTGATCTGGTAGAAGCTGACTTTTCTCATGCTCCGCTCCGTGGAATCGACCTGCGTACTTCGCGCATCGGCGGAATAACACTTAATATCAGCGACCTGAAAGGAGCTGTCATTACTTCCTTGCAGGCCATGGACTTGCTTCCGCTGTTGGGAGTTATTATCGAAGACTAGAATTCTGCCAATTTCATCCATCCGCATTCAAACAAAAAGCATCGTCACATTGTTATCTAATAAGACCGGACTAATGACATCTAGGGAGTATGATTCGAAAGAATACCTATTTATAGTGATTTTCCACTCTCTGTCAAGTCCGTACTTTTGCAAAAATATTATTCAAAACAATAGAAACGATGAAAATAGAAAAAATTGTAGCTCGAGAAATTCTCGATTCAAGAGGTAACCCCACAGTAGAAGTTGACGTAGTATTGGAATCAGGTATCATGGGACGTGCATCTGTTCCGTCAGGTGCTTCCACAGGTGAACATGAAGCACTCGAACTTCGTGATGGTGACAAGCAACGTTACGGTGGCAAAGGCGTACAAAAGGCGGTGGACAATGTAAACAAGATCATTGCTCCGAAACTGATCGGTATGTCTTCTCTCAACCAAAGAGGAATCGACTACGCAATGTTGGCACTCGACGGTACTAAAACCAAGTCCAATCTAGGTGCTAACGCTATTCTTGGCGTATCTCTCGCTGTAGCCAAAGCAGCAGCCAGCTATCTTGATCTCCCTCTCTATCGCTATATCGGCGGAACAAATACATACGTAATGCCTGTACCGATGATGAATATCATCAATGGCGGTTCACACAGTGACGCTCCTATCGCATTCCAGGAATTCATGATTCGTCCGGTAGGTGCACCCTCATTCAGAGAAGGTTTGAGAATGGGCGCCGAAGTATTCCACGCTTTGAAGAAAGTACTGAAAGATCGTGGCCTCAGCACTGCCGTAGGCGACGAAGGTGGTTTCGCTCCTAACCTCGAAGGTACGGAAGATGCTCTGAACTCTATCATCGCAGCCATCAAAGCTGCCGGATACGAACCAGGTAAAGACGTAATGATCGGTATGGACTGCGCTTCTTCCGAATTCTACCATGACGGTATCTACGACTATACCAAGTTTGAAGGTGCCAAAGGCAAGAAACGTACCGCCGAAGAACAGATCGACTACCTGGAAGAACTGATCAACAAATTCCCAATCGACTCCATCGAAGACGGTATGAGCGAAAACGACTGGGAAGGCTGGAAGAAACTGACTGAACGTATCGGCGACCGCTGCCAGTTGGTAGGTGATGACCTGTTCGTTACGAACGTTGACTTCCTCGCAATGGGTATCGAGAAGGGATGTGCAAACTCTATCCTGATCAAAGTAAACCAAATCGGTTCGCTGACCGAAACTCTGAACGCTATCGAAATGGCTCACCGTCATGGCTATACGACTGTCACTTCCCACCGCTCCGGCGAAACGGAAGACGCAACGATTGCAGACATCGCAGTAGCTACGAATAGCGGACAGATCAAGACCGGTTCATTAAGCCGTTCGGACCGTATGGCTAAATATAACCAACTGCTCCGCATCGAAGAAGAACTCGGTGACTTGGCTGTATACGGATATAAGAGAATCAAATAATCTTTATTCTCTTTTCAGATATCTTTCCCCCGGGCAATGTGTTGTCCGGGGATTTTTTTATATATTTGATGACTTACAAACGACCTGAAGCATTTTGCTACGTATCATATAGTAAACAGGAATAAATAATGATGAATCAGGAAAAAATACAGGAACTGGTCAGCCAAAGTCAGCAGGACGACAAAAGGGCCTTCGCCCTACTGGTTTCAGAATTCCAGCCACTGGTGTTCCGACTAGCTTTCCGTTTACTTTGTGATGAAGAGGAAGCCAGAGACATAACACAAGAAACATTTGTAAAAGTATGGTTATCCCTGAAAACGTACAATCAGAAAAACCGCCTGTCAACCTGGCTTTACAAAATCACCTGTAACACCTGTTACGACCGTTTGCGTTCGTTACGCCATTCTCCGCTGGATAATGAATCCGCCTTTTCCGATTCGGTAAATATTCCTTCTGACGATCATATTGAGATATCTCTTTCCAACAAGCAGTTGAAAGAACTGATATTGCGATATACCAACGAACTGCCTCCCCAGCAGAAAGTCGTTTTCACGCTTCGGGATGTCGAAGAGTTGGAGGTAGCAGAAGTACAGATTATCACAGGATTATCGCCCGAAAAGATAAAAAGTACCTTGTACCTTGCCAGAAAGAACATACGTAATAAAATGAATCAAATAGATCCCGACTTATGAAACAAGAAGATAAACAGTATGAAAAATGGCTGACCGAAATCAAAAGTAACCAGCCGATATTGGAAAATCCGGAGGAACTGACCGCTACCATCCTCAACAGAATATCCGGGATCTCACCGGAAAGGAAACGGAGAAAGTTTCTCATAGGAGCATGGGCATCCGGCATTGCCGCCTCATTATTACTCCTGCTATTCATCAATGACACTTGCTTCACTTCTGTCCCTCACCGGACAGAAATGCAAAATGAATATGATAACTGGTCAAACAGCATTCCATTACCTGACAACTGGGAAGAAATGCGACTGCTGGAAAAGAATACTTATCTATCCTCTCAATATATACAACACCGGAAATCCCGGAAGATGCAAATCTTACAAGTCATCAAAGAAAAACGATTAAAATAGACAGAATATGAAAACCAACTATTTCTTAATAACCATGCTACTGTTACTTAGCATGACTTCTTGCAGCACCTATTATCGGACGACTTCACGAGTTGAAAGGGACGGAAGTATGTACAGGGAAATCTATGCACAAGGCGATTCCGCTTTCATTGCAGGAGATAAGACACATAATCCTTTTCTGTTTCAACCGGATGCCAACTGGCAATTAGTAAATCTAGACTCTACAATTAAATTCAACTTTTGGGGCGAAGAAGAAAAGCTGAATGTAAAGGCCTGCCAAAAACTCTCCGGAGTAGATGGGGAATACTTCACTGTTGCCAAAGGTAAAGAGCATCTGAGTGCTATGGCTATACCTATGGAACGGGTAAAGAAGAGTTTCAGATGGTTTTACACCTATTATATATATACGGCCACTTACAAAGAACTTCAGGATAAAGGCCCTGTACCTCTTGACAATTATCTGAATAAGGAAGAGCAAATGATTTGGCTTCAGGGAAACGATGATGCCTTCAGAGGTATGAACGGCATCGAAATGAATGATAAATTGGATAAACTCGAAGCTAAATTCGGAGAATGGTATAACCGCAGCATCTATGAAATCAACTGGGAAGTCATCCACCACTTCGCTTCTTTACAAGGAGATACTGCTTGCCTGCAGTGTCTGAAGGAATTGAAAAATTCTGTTTACAAGAAACATTCGTCAGAAAAAGGTGACAGTATGGGAGACGCTGATATCGAGGAAGTCTGTAACATGTTTGATAAAGCTTGCAGTACGAAATACTTTTCGGACCTTTATAAAACAAATAAAGAAATGATGGATGCCCTGTGCGAAGAGAAAATCAACATCGCCGAAATTTTCTATCATGCTATACAATTTGAGTTGACAATGCCCGGTAGGCTGCTCACCTCTAACGCCAAAGTTCTGAAAGATGATGTAGTCATCTGGAAAATAGACGGCTTCCGGCTTCTCGCTGGTGATTACGTACTTACCGCAGAGTCACGGATTATTAATTACTGGGCATTCGGGATTACTTTATTCATTATGCTCTTTGTCTTAGGAGTTTTCATCAAATTATACAGGAAGAGATCATAAGAGTAGTAACAGAAAAAGCATCCAAGTAAAATACTTGAATGCTTTTTCTTTCTGAGCCTCTTGTCGGATTCGAACCAACGACCCCGAGATTACAAATCACGT